>Ga0209309_10000028_pt1 | contig 245693 bp, 242 predicted proteins | sample COGITO_mtgs_1204_2_FD_184807 | JGI IMG/M metagenome (GOLD analysis project Ga0209309, IMG submission 184807) | Pelagic marine microbial communities from North Sea - COGITO_mtgs_120412 (SPAdes) (version 2) | ecosystem: Environmental > Aquatic > Marine > Epipelagic ... | reverse complement strand
TCAATAGTCAATAGTCAATAGTCAATAGTCAATAGTCAATAGTCAATAGTCAATAGTCAATAGTCAATAGTCAATAGTCAATAGTCAATAGTCAATAGTCAATAGTCAATAGTCAATAGTCAATAGGCATATAGTAGGATCGCTATTTAAAATCGTATCTTTGTGTGCAATTAAAATTAATTGCAATGATCTCACACGAAGCTAAGTTTGTAGGCGAAGGCCTCACTTACGACGATGTACTTCTAGTGCCTGGCTACAGCGAGGTATTACCTAGAGAAGTCAGTATAAAAAGTAAATTTTCCCGCAACATCACGCTCAATGTTCCCATTGTGTCCGCAGCTATGGATACAGTTACTGAAAGCCGCATGGCGATTGCCATGGCTCAGGAAGGGGGAATTGGTATCCTGCATAAGAATATGTCCATTGAGGCTCAGGCGCAAAAAGTACGACGCGTCAAACGTGCAGAAAGTGGCATGATCATCGACCCAGTAACACTTACTGAAATAGCTACTATTGGAGATGCAAAAGCCAGCATGCGCGAGCATGGTATTGGCGGTATTCCCATTGTAGATGAGGATGGTTTTATAAAAGGAATCGTGACCAACCGCGATCTTAGATTTGAAAAAAATGATGCTCGCTCGGTGACTGAAGTCATGACTTCTGAAAATCTTATTACTGCTAAGGCCGGTACTTCATTACAACAAGCAGAGCTCATTCTACAGGAACACAAGATTGAAAAATTACTGGTAGTGAGTGATGAAAACAAGCTGGTAGGTCTGATCACCTTTAGGGACATTACAAAACTCACCTTGCAACCTAATGCTAATAAAGACCAGTACGGCCGCTTAAGAGTTGCAGCTGCCATAGGAGTAACCGGTGACGCTGTAGATAGAACACGGGCGCTGGTAAATGCTGGAGTGGATGCGGTCGTTATTGATACCGCTCATGGACATACTAAAGGAGTGGTACACGTACTTAAAGAAGTAAAAAAACATTTTCCTGATCTTGATGTAGTAGTAGGAAATGTAGCCACCGCAGAGGCTGCTAAGTATTTAGCGGACGCTGGCGCTGATGCCGTTAAAGTTGGTATTGGTCCAGGTTCGATTTGTACGACCCGAGTGGTAGCAGGTGTAGGATTCCCCCAATTAAGCGCCGTGATGGAAGCTGCTCATGCCTTAAAAGGCACAGGAGTTCCAGTTATCGCAGATGGAGGTATTCGTTATACGGGAGATATTCCTAAAGCACTGGCTGCAGGTGCAGACTGTGTGATGTTAGGTTCTATGCTAGCAGGTACCACAGAATCGCCTGGAGAAACCATTATTTATGACGGTCGTAAGTATAAATCCTACCGCGGTATGGGATCTGTTGAAGCGATGCAGACCGGTTCTAAGGATCGTTATTTCCAGGATGTGGAAGACGATATCAAAAAACTGGTTCCAGAAGGAATCGTGGGACGCGTTCCATTCAAAGGAGACCTAGGAGAAAGCATGACTCAATTTGTAGGCGGATTGCGCGCTGGAATGGGGTACTGTGGTGCGGGAACTATTGAAGAACTAAAAGAAAAAGGAAAGTTCGTAAAAATTACAGCCGCAGGTGTGCAAGAAAGCCACCCGCACGATGTAACTATTACAAAAGAGGCACCCAATTACAGCCGCAATTAGATGAAGATCATTTGTATAGGCCGCAATTATGTCGACCATATCCATGAATTGAACAATGAGCGGCCTGAGGAGCCTGTGGTGTTTCTAAAACCAGATACATCCATACTTCTCGATAAAAACCCGTTTTTTATACCAGATTTTTCGAATGATGTACACCATGAAGTAGAGGTTATTGTAAAGATCAACAGATTGGGTAAACACATCGATGAAAAGTTTGCACACAAGTACTACGACGAGATAGGTTTAGGGATTGACTTCACGGCGAGAGATGTACAAAAACAACTGAAAGACAAAGGTTTGCCTTGGGAAAAGTCTAAGTCTTTTGATGGTGCTACCGTAGTTTCAAAGCAATTTATCCATAAAGAAAAGTTAGGGGATTTGAACGACCTATCCTTTCAACTATATAAGAACGGTGCCTTGCAACAGGATGGAAACACTAGTCTCATGCTTTGGAAGATCAATGAATTGATCGCACATGTAAGCAAATACTTCACGCTTAAAATAGGAGACCTTATCTTTACAGGAACGCCAGCGGGAGTTTCTAGAGTAGTAGAAAACGATGAGCTTAAAGGGATCCTAGCGGGCAAGGAACTATTTTCAATACGAGTCAAATGAGTAAAATATACGATCTAAGTAAGATCAGAGAATTGTCAGATAATGATACCGATTTCATAAAGGCCATGGTCGATACTTTTGTAGAAGAGATCCCCATGGATTTGGAACAGTTAGCAATAGCTGTCGTTCAGGATGATCGCAGTCAGGTTCATGAGTATGCCCATAAGATAAAACCCACGGTAGATATGTTCGGCCTTGCTTGCTTATACGATGTTTTGGTACTGGAGGCTTGGGGTAAATCAAATGATCAAATGGATATCAACGACCATTTCATGCGCGTTCAAGAAGAATTGCAGAAGGCCGTAGAACAGCTTCAAGCCGATTTTTAAGTTATGAAGGCTACCATTATCACTATAGGTGATGAAATTCTGATAGGTCAGATCGTGGACTCAAATTCCGCTTGGATGGGCCGCGAACTCAATAAAATTGGGGTTTCTGTCTTTGAGATCATTTCCATAGGCGACGACAGGGATCATATTTTGTCCGCTTTCGCGAAAGCGGAACAACAATCAGACCTTGTGCTAATAACAGGAGGCTTAGGCCCTACCAAGGATGATATCACAAAAGCAACCATCTGTGAGTATTTTGACGACCAGCTTGTAGAGAACCTAGAGGTCTTGCAGCACATAAGAGAAATGTTTTCAAAATATGTGAAGGATGCCATTGTGCCGGCTAACGAAATGCAATGCATGTTGCCTTCTAAAGCAACCATTTTGAAAAACGCCTACGGCACTGCGCCTGGAATGTGGCTGGAAAAAAACGATACCATTTTTATTTCCATGCCGGGCGTTCCTTTTGAAATGAAGTCATTGATGAGTAATGAAGTTTTGCCGCTACTCGCTCAAAGGGAAGGCTTGCCCTATATCTACCACCGTACGATACTGACTGCTGGACAAGGCGAGAGCACCATAGCTGCCCGCATAGAGGATTGGGAAAATCAATTGCCAACTACCATTAAACTAGCTTACTTACCTAGCTTAGGATCTGTTCGTTTGCGACTTTCCAGTATTGGTATGGATCGCAAACAGGTAATGCAGGAAGTGGATGAGAGAGCGCTGTTGCTATATGACCTTATTAACGACATTATAATAGGGGAGAGTAATGAGGAATCAGTAGCACAGCAGGTGTCTGCACTCTTCAAAAAGTCAGGAATGACCCTAGCAGTGGCAGAAAGTTGCACCGGTGGCCAGATTGCCCAACAATTGACGGAAGATGCAGGTGCTTCTCAATTTTTTATGGGAGCTACGGTAACTTATGCTACTAGATCTAAGATTGACTTATTAGACGTGGATCCAGCGATTATTGAAGCATACAGTGTTGTTAGTGAAGAGGTGGCAATTGCCATGGCCGTAGGCGCACGTAGAAAATTTCATGCGGACGTTGCTGTTTCTACCACAGGTAACGCAGGGCCTAGCAAGGGAGATAGTGATGTAGAAGTGGGTACCGTGTATATAGGTATAGCTACTGAAAATGAATCTTTTGCCTTCAAATTTATGATGGGAAACCATCGGGAACGGGTGATTCAAAAAACGGTCAACAAATCATTTGAACTTTTGCAAAAAGAAATATTGAAATTACAGGCAATTTAGGTTTGTGAGTTCCAATTTATATTCGTTATTTTGCATTCCGATTTTAAACACAGATAATCATGTCACGAGTTTGTGAACTTACTGGTAAAAAGGCGATGTCTGGGAACAATGTTTCCCACGCAATGAACAAAACAAAACGTAAATTCAACGTTAATTTGTTCAAAAAGCGCTTTTACCTTCCAACAGAAGATAAGTGGATCACATTGCGTGTATCTGCTAAAGCGATAAAGAACATCAATAAAAAAGGGATTACCTTGATGGTGAAAGAAGCTCGTGCAAACGGCCTTATTTCCAACAAGAAGTAATTTCTATAGAATAGCACTAAGATGGCAAAGAAAGGCAATAGAATACAGGTAATTCTGGAATGCACAGAGCACAAAGCTACTGGCGAGCCAGGTACTTCTCGTTACATTACAACGAAGAATAAAAAGAATACTCCAGATCGTCTTGAAATCAAGAAATTCAACCCGATCTTGAAGAAAATGACTGTTCATAAAGAAATAAAATAATAAGACATGGCAAAGAAATCCGTAGCAACCCTTCAAACTGGGTCAAAAAGATTAACTAAAGCCATTAAGATGGTGAAGTCACCTAAGACTGGTGCTTACACATTTGTAAGTGCTATCATGGCTCCCGAATTAGTAAACGATTTCTTGGAAAAGAAATAAGTTGGTTAGTTAAGATGATAAGACCGCGTTGCGATAGCAGCGCGGTCTTTTTTTATTGCCGATTTTTTAAAGTTCCAAATTCCAAATTCCAAATTTCACAGCTCACAACTCAAAGCCCACAGCTCATCGTCTTGATAGTTGGAGTAGTGGAGATGTAATTTGTTCCGCTTTCGCGAAAGCGAACTTATTTATATCCAGTGCACGGCACAAGTCTAAGAGCTTAATGTAAAAGTTATACCTAGGAAATAGTAAATTTGCACGACCAACACAACGCCATGAGCTTTTTCAAAAATATCTTCTCAAAAGAAAAAAAGGAAACCCTAGATAAAGGACTGGAAAAATCCAAATCCAGCTTTATGGACAAGCTGGGCAAGGCAGTTGCCGGTAAGTCTAAGGTGGATGACGACCTTTTAGATGATTTGGAAGATGTGCTTGTTTCCAGTGATATAGGAGTAAGCACTACCATCAAGATTATTAAAAGAATAGAAGAGCGCGTCGCACGGGACAAGTATCTAGGAGCAGATGAACTCAATAAAATCATGCGAGAAGAAATCGCTGGATTGATGAGTGAGGTAAACAGTGGCGATGCTACTGATTTTGTAGTACCGCAGCAGGATGTACCTTATGTAGTTATGATTGTTGGGGTAAATGGCGTTGGGAAAACGACGACTATAGGAAAACTTGCACACCAATTCAAAAAAGCTGGTAAGAAGGTAGTTTTGGGAGCCGGCGATACTTTTAGAGCGGCGGCAGTAGAACAATTACAAATCTGGACAGACCGCGTGGGTGTTGAAATTGTAAAGCAAAAAATGGGTAGCGATCCTGCAAGTGTGGCGTATGACACTTTACAAAGTGCCGTGGCCAACAAAGCAGACGTCGTGCTTCTCGATACCGCAGGAAGATTACACAACAAGGTCAATCTCATGAATGAGTTGACTAAGATCAAACGCGTGATGGAAAAAGTGATTCCAGGGGCACCACACGACGTGATGCTGGTTCTAGACGGTTCTACCGGTCAAAATGCGTTTGAGCAGGCCAAACAATTTACCGCAGCAACGGAAGTAACTTCGCTAGCGATTACAAAATTAGATGGTACCGCAAAGGGAGGCGTGGTGATAGGGATTTCTGACCAGTTCCAGATACCGGTTAGATATATAGGAGTAGGTGAGGGAGTAGAAGACCTGCAGGTATTTAACAAAGTAGAGTTTGTGGACAGTTTTTTTAACTAGAATAGAGAACACATTTCCCGTTATCAATAAATAATAGACTCTCGGGTGAACATAGTTCCTCCGAGAGTTTTATTTTTAGACAAAGTTAACCCCATGAATAAAACCTTGATTCTTGCCCTACTGCTGCTTGTTGCCTGCAAGCCCACTGAAAAAGTAAATACTGTTGAAACTGCTGGTCCAGAAGAGTTGGATTTGAAAGTTTTGGATTCTAAATACATCACTAGAGATTTAGTGTTTGCTGGTTTGGAAAGCCAGCTTATGGATTTTAGAGGGAATTCCAGTAAAAGTCGCAAAAAAATGGAGTTGCTCCATAATTTAGTACTCGAAAAAAGCATCCCAGAAATCCAAAAGTCCATTTATGACGGGAAATTCTCCTACGAGGATTTGACGCTGTATTACCTCAATAGGGTCTATACCTACGACCGTAACAACGGGTTGTCCTTGAATTCAGTAATTTCCATCAATCCTAAGGTTTTGACTCAAGCAAAGGCAGCAGACGATCGTCTGGCCCAGATGAAACAAAACAAAGTGACATTAGATCCCTACAGTATAAACGGGATGCCTATATTATTAAAGGATAACATCAATACCATGGATATGCCTACAACAGCTGGCGCCGCGGTATTGATGGACAACCAGACGGGAGATGCGCAGCTTGTTAAAAACTTGAAGGATGCTGGCGCATTGATTCTAGGAAAAGCAAACCTGAGTGAATGGGCGTACTTTTTCTGTGGCGATTGTCCTAGTGGGTGGAGTGCTGTAGGTGGTCAAACCTTGAGCCCTTATAGTAGAAAGGTGTTTGATACGGGAGGATCCAGTAGTGGTAGCGGTGTGTCCGTCGCTGCAAACTTTGCCGTGGCTGCGGTAGGATCAGAAACCAGTGGTTCGATATTATCCCCAGCGTCACAGAATTCAGTAGTTGGATTGAAACCTACCGTAGGAACTATCTCTGGAAATGGCGTAGTACCTATATCCAGTTATCTGGATACTGCGGGTCCTATGGCAAAAAATGTGGTCGATGCGGCTATTTTGATCAATGCCATGCGAGGTGAAGAAGCAGATGTTATTGAAAAAGAGCAGATTCCCCAACTTAATTCCTACAGCCTGGAAGGAAAACGATTTGGTGTGTTCAAGGATTTTATGGAAAACCCATTGTATGCCGCTGCCATCCAAGATATCAAAGACCAGCGAGGGATAATTGTAGAAATGGAGTCTCAGGAAATACGTCTTAACGGTTTTTTAAAGCTCTTGAATGCAGATATGAAGCAAGACCTTCCTGTTTATTTTCAAACGGCTGCAAATCCTACCTATAAAAACTGGGACGTTGAAAGAGTCATGCAAGAAAACAGAAAAGATTCTTTAAAAACCATGCCTTACGGTCAGAAACTCTTCCAGGGAATCATGGACGAACCCATAATGACAGATGCTGAGTTTTTGACATTCAAAAAGGAAATGACTCAAATGGCACAAGAGAATTTAAACGGCTATTTTGATAAATACCAATTGGATGGACTTCTTTCCATCAATAACTACACGGCAGGAGTAGCTGCGGTAGGCTTTTTCCCGGCCATGACCGTTCCTATGGGCTATGATAAGGACGGTAAGCCCTTTGGATTGACTTTTATCGCACCTACAGGAAAGGACAGAGAGCTCTTTGGTTGGGCTGCCGCATATGAACGCGTAAGTAGAAAGCGCAGAATGCCGACAGACTATCAAAAGTAATCCATGACCCAAAACACCAAACCTCCTTTATTCACCCCTAAAAGCCTGCGCATTTTTACCAAGATCGTGGCGATCTATGCGGCATTTGTGATTTTGACGGTCATCGTAAAATCCATCAGTGAGCCGTTAAGTGATAACCCGATGGCACCTGCTAATGGATACATGCCACTCTATTTTTTTGCTGGAGTGCATTTTATTTTGGGACTTGCAAACCTAGCTGTGATCTTGACAAAAAAATACAATTGGTTCGTACCGTCTATCAGTGCCGCGATCATGCTATTTACCAGAGTGTACTATGACGATATCGCACTGTGGGTGTGGAGTTGGTCCTAAAAAATAAATATGAAAAATAAAATCTTCCTACTTTTTTTAATCGCATCCTTTTTAAAAGTTGATGCGCAGGATTATGAGAAACGTTCCATAGACTACCGCAACCACTTATCAGAAGAGTACAAAAGTGGGGACAACTCCCCATTATCAGGTATGGACAAGATTAATTTTAGAGCTCTTAAGTTTTTTGATTTCAATCCAGAATTTGTGATTGAAGCGAGATTTGAGGCATTGGACAATACGCAAAAAGTGAGATTGAACACTTCTAAATCCTTGATCCAAACCTACACCAAGTATGGCTACCTTCATTTCGACTATAAGGGAAAAGAGTATCAATTGCTCGTGTTGCAATCTGAGAACTTGAAAGATGATCCAGAATATTTCAATTACCTGTCGGTCTATTTTACAGATGAAACGAATGGCAAAGGATCCTACAAAATGGGACGCTATATGGAGTTGCGAGCACCGCTAGAAGATACTGTTGTTCTCAACTTTAATAACACCTACAATCCTTATTGCGCATATAGCGATCGTTATGCGTGCCCAGTCCCTCCTAAAGAAAATAACTTACCATTTGCGATTGATGCTGGAGTGAAAACAGGTTTTTATGGCAAGAATTGAGGTACGATCGATCTGTTCTAGAGTGATACGATCGTATTATTAGGGTGCGACCCACATCCTTTTCCAGCGAGTTGGTCTTCTCGCAGTCGGATTACCGCTTACAGGAATTCACGGCATTGGCAAGCATTGCTTGGAAGTTCTGATGTTCGATAAATCAGTGATGAAGAATCGTATTTCGCTTTCGCGAAAGCGATATTAACAACCTACCGCGCTACAACCTACTTACTTGTCGTAAATTTGCAGCCGCTATGAGAACAAAATCAAGAAAGAAGAACCGCATTAATGTCATCACACTGGGATGTTCTAAGAACGTCTATGACAGTGAGGTGCTGATGGGGCAGTTGAAGGCCAGTGGTAAAGATGTCGTTCATGAAGAGGAAGGAAATATTGTCGTGATCAACACTTGTGGATTTATCGATAATGCCAAGGAAGAATCTGTCAATACCATTCTTGATTTTGTGGACCGCAAGAGCCGTGGCGAGGTAGATCAGGTTTTTGTTAGCGGCTGTTTGTCAGAACGCTACAAACCAGATCTTATGAAGGAAATTCCTGATGTGGATCAGTATTTTGGAACGACGGAATTGCCAGCATTGCTAAAAGCACTAGGTGCCGACTATAAGCACGAACTCATAGGCGAGCGTGTGACGACCACCCCTAAAAATTATGCCTACTTCAAGATTGCCGAGGGTTGTGATCGCCCTTGTTCCTTCTGTGCGATTCCATTAATGCGTGGTGGTCACAAGAGTACACCTATTGAGAATTTAATCATAGAGGCAGAGAAGCTAGCCGCTAAAGGTGTGAAAGAACTGATCCTTATAGCACAAGATTTGACCTACTACGGGCTTGATCTTTATAAAAAAAGACGTCTGGCTGATCTGTTGAAGGAACTTGCCAAAGTCGAAGGCATCGAGTGGATACGCATGCATTATGCGTTCCCGACTGGTTTTCCAGTTGATGTTCTCGACGTGATGAACGAGGAGCCTAAGGTTTGTAATTACCTGGATATTCCATTGCAGCACATTTCCACGCCCGTGTTGAAGTCCATGAGACGAGGTACTACGTTTGAGAAAACCAATGCGTTGTTAGATCGCTTCCGCGAAAGCGTGCCCAACATGGCCATCAGAACAACCTTGATCGTAGGTTATCCTGGAGAAACTGAAGAAGATTTTGAGATCCTGAAGCAATGGGTAAAAGACCAACGTTTTGAGCGTATGGGATGCTTTACCTATTCGCATGAAGAAAATACGCATGCTTATAAATTAGAAGATGATGTTCCTGCCGAAGTAAAGCAAGATCGCGCTAACGAAATCATGGAAATACAATCCCAAATCTCTTGGGAATTGAACCAGCAAAAAATAGGACAGCAATACCGGGTGATGATCGACCGCAAGCGAGGGAATCACTTTGTAGGACGTACAGAATTTGATAGTCCAGATGTGGATAACGAGGTTCTTATTGATGCCAGTGCACACTATTGCAGCGTTGGCGAATTTGTCATGGTAGAAATCACAGAAGCAGAAGACTTTGATCTATATGCCGTGCCTGTAGCAAAGGCGTAGGCTTAGTGCTCTGAGTTCTTATCGCGTTCAGCGCGCTTTTCACGGAAACTACTTTTAAAATTACGTCGCTTGCGATCTTTTACAGACCGCTGTCGCGACTTGTTCCATCCTAAAAAGATGAAAAAAGCGAGGATCACTGCGCCTATATAGATGTAATCTTGGTACTCAGCAAACATGGATAGAGGACTTTTAGAGCATTGAAAGGTAGGAAAAATTGCCGATTGTTACTTCTTGATTTGCTTTGCAAATCTTGATTATCGATTAATTTAAATCTTAAGTTCCAAGTTCCAAGTTCCAAGTTCCAAGTTCCAAGACTCAAGACTCAAATTCCAAGCTCCAAGCTCCAAGTTTCAAACTCCAGGCTCCAAATTCCAAGTCCCAAATTTCAATAAACACCTCGCCTTATGATGCGGAAATAGCTTCAGCAGGAAAAGAAGATCTAATAATTTGATCAAGACGCAGCCCAATAGGCAATCGGCAATCCCGATTTGCAAAGCAAATCAAACAATTGGCAATAGTTCTTGCAGGATAAAAGAATTTCAATAAAATTGAACTCTGAACTCTGAACTCTGAACTCAAAAAACACCTTGCCTTCTGATGCGGAAATAGCTTCAGCAGGAAAAGAGGGGCTAAAAATTTGATCAAGGCGCAGCCCAATAGGCAATCGGCAATCCCGATTTGCGAAGCAAATCAAACAATCGGCAATAGTTCTTGCAGGATAATAGAATTTCAAGAAAATTGAACACTGAACATCCAAACTCCAACCTCCAGCCTCCAACTTCTAACTTATCGATTCCTCACATCACTCTCCACAACACCATCCCGTAAACGGATGACGCGATGGGCATGCTCTGCAATTTCCTCTTCATGAGTAACTAGAATGACCGTATTTCCATCGCTATGGATTTGATCAAACAGAGCCATGATTTCAGCACCGGTTTTAGAATCCAGGTTTCCCGTGGGCTCATCTGCAAGAATAATGGATGGATTGTTGACGAGGGCGCGGCCTACGGCCACACGCTGGCGTTGACCACCAGAAAGCTGGCTGGGCTGGTGGTCCATACGATCGGCCAGACCTACACTGGTAAGGACGTCTTTTGCCCTTGCGGTACGGTCTGATTTAGATATTCCTGCATAGATCATGGGAAGCGCCACATTATCTAGTGCGGTAGTTCTGGGCAACAAATTAAAGGTTTGAAATACAAAACCGATTTCCTTGTTGCGTATTTCGGCAAGCTGGTCATCGCTTAAGCTGGAAACGTCGGTACCATTAAGGCGGTAGGTTCCAGCAGTAGCCGTATCCAGGCAACCCAAAAGGTTCATTAAGGTAGATTTTCCTGAACCAGAAGGCCCCATAAAAGCGATGTAATCGCCACGTTTTATATCCAGATCGATTCCTTTAAGAACCTTAACTTCCTCCTGACCTAATTTGAAATTACGCACCATATTGCGTATCTCGATGACATTCTCACTCATAATTGATCCTATGCTTGTTAGACATAGGACGCTTGCAAGGGCAGATCGTTACAAATTGATGTAAAAAGCTTGCTGTTTTTGCTGTTTGCGTAAAAACAGGATGCCCCATTGAAAGGTATTGATGCTGGCGGTAACTGTAGGATGTCCGGTTAGTTGTTGCCATGCTTGGGTCATGCTCTTGGACCAGTGAATATCGTCCAGGATGATCACCGTATTTTCATGGCAATAGGGCAGGACTCTTTCAAAGTAGTCTAGCGTAGCGGCTCCATCATGATGGCCGTCGATAAAAACAAGGTCATAAACACCGGTAGGCTTAAGAAGTAATTTACCGTCAAAGAACTCCTTGAAGGTACCTTGAACCAGCGCTACATTTTTAATTCCAATTTCATTTAAACGCTGCCGGGCATAGTCAACAACAGCAGGGCTTCCCTCAATACTCACCGCTTCTTTAGCCCCTAAAGCCAGTGCATAAGTGCCTATCCCTAATGAAGTCCCTAATTCTAACGCACGATCTGTCTTGAAATAGGAGGCGATGCGGTAGAGCAATCTGGTTCTGGCAACCGTACTGCAATTATGTTTCAAGATATCAGAAGTCAGCCGGGTATCGGCTTGCATCTTTTTACTTCCAGCGCCGTGATCCTCAATGTGAAGTTGTTGTGGGTTGTTTATGACGCTTTCGCGAAAGCGAACTAACCGTTCATAATCTGCATATACCGCATCATCCTGCAAGCAATCGCGATTGAATTCAAAAATAAAGGGCGAGTGGATTCCATGCAAATGAATGGATTTGAACCGATGGATCAGGTAATATTTAAGTGGGTGTAGCACGCTTCAAAAATAAGGGTTGTATTCACGTCCTCCCTGTCACCCTGAATTTATTTCAGGGTCTCCTGTATTGATCGAGACAACCTACTATTAACTTAAATCCAATTCTGGTGCTAGATCATTCCAGTCTGGGTTTTCTGCTTCGATCAAATTAATCTTCCACTGACGATGCCAGTTCTTTAATTGCTTTTCTCTAGCTATAGCATCATTTACATATTGAAAGTCTTCAAAATAAACCAACCTATGAGCTTGATATTTCTTTGTAAAGGTTGATCCTTCACCCAGTCGATGGCGTCTCAAACGGTCATCGATTCCGCTGGTAACGCCTATGTATAATACACCATCCTTTTTATTAGTAAGGATGTACACGGTGTAGTTGTGAAAGTAACGTCCTGGCATCGTGGAAATCTACGATATTCTAACTTTGATTCAAGAGTTGCTGAGACGAGTTTAGAATGGCGAAAAATTATCGACCTACCTGTCACCCTGAACTCGTTTCAGGGTCTGCATGTAATGAGTTCACATCGTTATGCTAAATTTGAACTTTACAAGGCTTATGGCAAAGTTCTGTAGTCCATTAAAACTTAAGACCTATGTTCCGAGAGATGCTGAAACAAGTTCAGCATGACAGAACGAATTCCTGTCACCCTGAACTCGATTTAGGATCACCCTAAATCAGCGGTCAAATCTCTGTCAAGACCTAAACCCCCAACCGCTCTGTCAATTCCAACCATTCCATTTCCTTTTCTTCCAATTCTTCCTTGACAGCGCCCAGCTTGATGCTGTTCTCGGTCATGGTTTCTGGATCGATGGATTCATCGAGGAAACTATCCTGCAATTTCTTGCGGTCTGCTTCTAGTTGCTTGACCTTGTTTTCTAATCGGGAAAGCTCTTTCTGGTCTTCTCTTGAAATCCCAGCGGGAGCCGATTTCTTCTCTTGTTTGGGCGCTGGTTTTGCCTCGATGACTTTAGGGGTTTCCTTTTCTAGAGCGATGTCTGTGGAGCCTACATAGGCCCGGAAGTCAGAATAGTTCCCTGGGAAATCTGTAATATCTCCGGACCGGTTAAAGACGAGCAAGTGATCCACGATCTTGTCCATGAAATACCTATCGTGACTTACCACAATGATACAACCTGGAAAATCCATCAGGAAGTTTTCCAACACATTCAAGGTCGGGATGTCTAGATCATTGGTAGGCTCATCAAGAATCAAGAAATTAGGATTCTGAATCAAGATCGTACACAGGTACAATCTTTTGAGCTCTCCACCGCTTAGTTTTTCTACAAAATCATGTTTCTTTTTATTATCAAAAAGGAACCGTTCCAACAATTGGCTGGCGCTAATGATTTTCCCTTTGTTCAATGGAATGTACTCACCGTATTCCTTCACGACGTCAATCACCTTTTGGCCGGGTTTGATTTTGATACCGTCTTGGGTGTAGTAGCCTATTTTTATGGTTTCGCCTATGGTCACTCTACCCGTGTCTGGAGCTAGATTACCATTAATGATATTAAGGAAGGTGGATTTTCCAGTTCCATTCTTTCCAATGATTCCCACACGTTCACCGCGCTGGAAGTTATAGCTGAAATTTTCAATCAATTTCTTGTCGCCAAAGGATTTTGAAATCTTGTGTAATTCTACCACTTTGGTTCCCATGCGCTGCATGTTGATCTCTAGTTCTACCTGATGTTCCTGACGGCGGTTAAAAGCCGCTTCTTTGATCGTATAAAAATCATCAATTCTAGATTTGGATTTGGTCGTACGCGCTTTGGGCTGGCGACGCATCCATTGCAATTCCTTTTTATAGAGTTGCTGGGCCTTCTCTTGTGTGGTTTGTTCGATTTCTAGGCGCTCCTCTTTTTTCTCTACATAATAGGAGTAGTTCCCTTTATAGGTATAAAGATTTCCGCTATCCAGTTCAATAATCTCATTACATACCCGGTCTAGGAAATACCTATCGTGCGTCACCATCAAAATGGTGTAATCTTCTTGTTTGAAATATTCCTCCAACCATTCGATCATTTCCAGATCCAGGTGGTTGGTAGGTTCATCCATAATCAACAACTGTGGGTCAGATAGCAACGCAATCGCCATGGCGATGCGCTTTTTTTGACCACCACTTAACTTTCCAACGATCTGGGAAAGATCATCCAGCTTGAGTTTAGAAAGGATCTGCTTGTATTTGGTTTCAAAATCCCATGCTTGCGCAGACTCCATCTGGTCAAAAGCCTTCTGATAGGCATCTGCATCATCCATGTTTTCCATTGCCTTTTCATAGCGGGCGATGATTTGTATGGTAGGAATGTCAGACGCAAGAATTACTTGCTCAATGGTCTGTTTTTGATCCAAATCCGGTTCCTGAGACAGGAATGCCATGCGCAAATCGTTGCGGCGATTGACACTTCCAGAATCGGGTTTTTCTTTGCCCACGATAATGTTGAGCAGTGAGGTCTTGCCGTAACCGTTTTTGGCAACAAAACCTATCTTTTGGCCTTGGTTGATACCCAACGATACATTTTCGAACAGGGCTTTGTCAGCAAAGGCTCGGGATACATTTTCAACACTAATATAATTCATGGAAACTCAATCTGGAATAGTTTGCAAAGCTACGTTATTTCGATGCTTTAAAGGATACGAAATCGCAGCTGAAATATGATCGACAAACGATGCTCGTGTTCCCTGCGAGAACTCTTGTGACAAATGATGAAAGATGACGACTGACGGAACGATGATCGACGACTGACTTATTTGTAGATGATATCTAGCTCAGCGATAATACCATCGCTCACATAAAATTTATTTACACGACAACGTTTTTTAATCCCATCCCCAACCCCTGGAAGGGAGCTTGATTTTGATTTTATATTTCGTTTCACTTTTCATTTTATTTTTAAAAACGCTCAACAACAGCAAAACACCCTTTTCCCTTACCCTTGATTTTGATTTTCGTTTTGATTTTATTTTTAAAAACTCTTTCCAACCAATTACTCAACTACGAACTCTAGGTCATCTTCACTTTCAACTTCAATTTAATCCTAGGCTATCAGTCAAGATAATTTTATATTTACCGCATATACAATTGATAATATGCGTAAAGCAACGCTTGTAATGGTTCTGGGGTTGGTCCTAGTGACTGCTTCCTGCATTCCCCTTGGCAAGATCACTTACCTACAGGAATCTAAATCTACCGCCCAAGACAGCTTGATGACGGCTAGAAAACTGCAGCCGCCCTATCGCTTACAGGTGAACGATGTATTGAACATCACCTTGACCAATAGTCCTGAGCCCAGACTGGAAGAATTGTTTGCCTCTGGAATAGGAGAAGCAGTTAGTGGTGCTGGACTGACAGGCTACGGAATCGACATTAGAGGAGACATACGATTGCCGGAAATAGGAAAAATAAAAGCCATAGGCTTGACGACGGAAGAGCTACAGGATCACTTAAGAGACCTGTTACTGGAACGGTATTTTAAACAGGAGGAAGAACTGTTCTTAACCGTTAAATTGGCTGGAATTTCCTATACCATGGTAGGTGAAGTATCTGGAACCGGTCAAAAATCGGTGCAAAAAGAGCAAGTGAATATTATAGAAGCTATAGCGGCGGGTGGCGGCGTACCCGTCACTGGAGATTTGACTGCGGTTAAAATCATACGCAATTATCCTGATGGAGTTAAAGTACACAAATTGGATCTAACAGATCTGGATGTGGTGTATTCCCCTTATTATTTTATTCAACCTAATGATATGATCGTGGTAGATCCATTGTCGCAAAAAGTGACTGGAATAGGAACGACGGGAGTTGCTACCTTTGGGACCATTGTGGGCGTTTTGGGAACCATATTCACGTCTATTTTATTATTTACAAGACTGTAGATGGAAGAAGAAGAAAAGGAAGTCAATGCGTTGACCGGCATATTTGATGTAAAACAGTTCCTGCTAAAGCTATTGGGATTGTGGTGGCTGTTCCTGTTGTGTATGGGGATAGGTCTAGGCTACGCCTATTATAAGAATCAGTTTATCCAGACTTTTTACCAGATAGAATCCTTGATTAGTATTAAGGACAATACGAACCCATTATTTACGAATAATCAAAGCCTTACCTTTAATTGGGGCGGCACTACAGACAAGGTCACCACAGCCATCACCCAATTCAAGTCCCGTTCTCATGCAGAGGTGGTGGTGGACCGGCTTCAGTTTTATGTAAGTTATACAAAGGAGGGTGATTACTTTAATAAGGATGCCTATAAACAGACCCCTTTCTTTGTCTATGTAGATACCACAGCGGCCCAGCTGTACCAGTATTACATTACTATTAAAGTCCTTAATGAGAAATCATTTGAGTTGAGTTCAAATTTTGAAGGAGCCACTGCCAGCGGATTTGATTACAGCAATAAAGAACCAGTTCGGGTAAAAGTGCCAAAAGGAGAATGGAAGCAATCCTTTAAGTTTGGTGAAAAAATTGACTTGCCTTTCCTTAAAGCAACCATCGAGCGCCGTGCAGAAAATGTGGCTACTGGTGAGTGGTTGATTCGATTTGAAAATTATTGGGGCACTGTGATTGGATACAAAAGTATTAGTGTAAACCAGCAACCAGAAGGGTCTTCCATTCTCAATTTACGACTCCAGGGCTTGAACAAGCAACGATTGATCGATTATATCAATACCAGTAGTGAGGTATTAGTGACGGAAGAACTGCGTAAGAAAAATAAGTTTGCGGTAAGTACCATCGAGTATATCGATAGCAGCCTACAGCGACAAAGCGCCTTGCTCAAGGAGTCTGAGCAAGATTTGGCAACTTTTAGGGATAACAGCCAGCTGATCGATGCAGCAACACAAAACACAGATTTCAACGAAAAGCTCACTGGTTTTGAGATACAGGAACGGGATTTGCTCAACCGCACCAACTACTATGAAAACCTGAAAACCTACTTGCAAAGCAAGTCAGATTATACGGCTATTCAAGCACCGTCAGTGGTAGGAATTTCGGAAGGGAGTATTGGTGGTTTTGTAGGGCAACTGATACGGTTATCTGAAGAACGCAAGCGTAGGGAATTCACATTAAAACCAGATGCGCCGGTTTTTAGAGAACTGGACCGGGAGATTGATGCGATCAAAACCGTGATCTATGAAAATATATCCAGTTCTACCACTTTACTGCAACGGGAACTGGGTCAGATCAATCGAGAGATCAATAAACTGGAATCCCAAATCAAGCAATTGCCTAAAGAGCAGCAGGAATTCTTAAAAATCCAACGTCAGTTTGATGTTACCCAACAGGCCTACAATGTTTTTCAAGCGAAGAGAGCGGAGGCAGAACTGGTAAAAGCCGCCAATGTATCAGACGTGTACATCATTGACGCTGCAAAAGATACGGGACAAGGAGGCGATAGTAGGGACGGGAATGTCAACTATTTGATTGCCTTATTGATTGGGATAGCCATCCCGGTGACCGTTGCATTTGTACTGACTCTGTTGGATCGTTTTATACATTCCCCAAAGGATTTGGAAAAACTATCGCCAGTACCACTCATAGGAGTCATTGGTCAAATGCAGCACGACACTAATTTAGTCGTGTATGAGCAACCCAGATCTGCTATTGCAGAATCCTTCCGTGGGCTGCGATCCAGCTTGCACTTTATGTACAACCAGGAATCTCAGTACGGTTCCAGAACCATTATGGTGACCAGCAGTGTAAGTGGTGAGGGGAAGACATTTACCAGTATCAATCTAGCCACGATTTTTGCCTTGAGTGGCAAGCGTACTTTATTGATGGGAATGGATTTAAGAAAGCCTAAAATATTTGATGATTTTAATATTGAAAACACCCTTGGGGTTTCCAATTATTTGGTGAAGGATGCTACTCTTATTGAGATCATTAAACCTTCTGGTATAGAAAACCTGGACTTAATTTTATCTGGGCCTGTACCGCCCAATCCCAGCGAACTCATATTGACCGCAAGGGCTGGCGAGATGCTGGAAGAATTGAGAAAGAACTACGATTATATTATTTTGGACACGCCCCCATTGGGATTAGTGTCCGATGCCATGGAGGTTTCCAAACATGCCGATGCTACCTTATACGTGGTACGTCAAGGTTACACGAAAAAAGGAATGCTAGATATCATTAACGATAAATACGTCAAGCAGGAATTAGGCAACGTGAGTTTGTTATTTAACTACTTTGATGATAAAGCGAGGTATGGCTATGGTTATGGCTACGGTTATGGGGCTTATGGGAATGGATATCATGAGAATACTGCAAGTAAAACGGTAGTACATCGATTGAAAAGACAGATTAAAAAACTGTTTTCGCTTTCGCGAAAGCGAAAATAAAAAAACCACCTATAAATGAATGAAGAAGAGTGGTTATACGAAATAAAGCCAAAAGGCAAATTGATCGACCTGAATCTAAAGGAGATTTGGAGGTATAGGGATTTGCTGGTTTTGTTTATAAAGCGAGATATCACCACTGCTTATAAACAAACCATTCTGGGACCACTGTGGTTTCTGATTCAGCCATTATTTACCAGCGTAGTATTTACCTTAGTCTTCAATGAGGTGGCAGGAATTGATAATGGTGCGATCCCTAACTTTTTGTTTAATTTAACGGGATTGACCTTATGGAGTTATTTCAAGGAAGTCTTGAGTGTTTCTAGTAGCGCATTTACATCAAATGCAGGCTTGTTCGGTAAGGTTTACTTTCCCAGGTTTATTGCCCCAGCTTCAAGAGTGTTGTCAGGGCTCTTCAAATTTGGAATTCAACTGTTGATTCTTATTATATTTTATGTTTATTACTATGTGAATGGCATGGATATCCTGCCCAGTGTGGCAGTACCTTTAATAATCGTCATCTTGCTCAATGTGATCTTGGTGGGAATGGGGTCTGGCTTGATTCTGTCAGCCATGACCACTAAATATAGGGATCTAAATGTTTTAATAGGCTTTGGTCTAAATCTATTGATGTATTTGAGTGCCGTCATGTATTCACTAGAAGCTGCCCGCGACAAACTGCAGGATTATTATTGGGCAGTAGAATGGAATCCCATCGCACACATGGTAGAAAGCTACCGCAGCCTATGGTTCAATTCGGTGCCGATTCACTGGGAAGGTATTTACGTAGGATTATTCGTGGGAATGGTATTGTTTTTCATAGGTCTTATTGTTTTTAATAAAACGGAAAAGACGTTTATAGATACGGTGTGATGGGAGGTGAATTACGGCTATACTGGTGGAGCGAGCGATTTATACAGAAGAAGGACAGGGAAAATTATGGCGACCTGCTGGGAAAATATCTGGTTCAAAAGATCTCTGGCAAACAAGTTGTCTGGGTACGGGCTAACAAGTTTTACTTTAAAAATCTATGGCTTCCCGTTTTCGTGACCATTGGCAGTATTTTAGAACACATCGGCAGCCATTGTATGGTCTGGGGCAGCGGCATCAGTCACAGGGATGCAACCATCGCGAGGGCTACCTTTACGGCGGTCAGGGGTCCGCTTTCGCGAAAGCGGATACTCGACCTAGGTTACCACTGTCCAGAAGTTTATGGTGATCCAGCATTATTGCTGCCTAACTATTATCATCCAACAAGTACCAAAGAATTCAAACTAGGCGTCATACCCCATATCAATGATTATAAACTGGTTAAGGAACTTTTCAGGGATCAACCGGATATCAGAATCATCGATTTTATGACGAATGATATTGAACGAACCACAGATGAGATCCGCTCCTGCGGTAATATTCTGTCTTCATCGCTACATGGCGTGATCACGTCACATGCCTATGGCATTCCAGCAGTCCAAGTTCAATTTTCTGACCGTATTTACGGCGATGGTGTGAAGTACCACGATTACTTGTTATCGTTAGGTCTAGAGGTGTACGATCCTATTTTTATCGATAAAGCATGGACAATAGTGCAGGGAATTGCCCATATTACAGAACATAGCAGTAAATTGCCATCAAGCGAGAGCATAGCCGCCATCCAGCGCAATTTGATGGAGGTCTGCCCGTTTAAACCCTATAATCATGAGTGATGTCATCCTAAAAGTGGAAAACATATCCAAGCAGTACCGGCTAGGGCTTGTAGGGACTGGATCGTTGGGTCATGATTTGAACCGCACCTGGGCAAAATTGCGCGGTAAGGAAGATCCTTATCTAAAGATAGGGTCAGTCAACGATCGTAATGCCGCTGCAGACTCTGAATACGTCTGGGCGCTAAAGGATATCAATTTTGAGGTTAAACGAGGTGAGATTTTGGGCATCATTGGAAAGAATGGAGCGGGTAAATCTACTTTATTGAAAATACTGTCACGGGTAACCAGTCCATCAACGGGTAGCATTAAGGTAGGCGGCCGTATGGCGAGCCTGTTGGAAGTAGGTACGGGAATGCATCCAGAATTGACGGGACGGGAAAATATTTATTTAAATGGCGCCATACTAGGCATGACGAAGTCAGAGGTCGCCAGCAAGATCGACGAGATTATTGAGTTCTCTGGTTGCCAGATGTACATTGATACACCGGTAAAACGTTATTCCAGTGGGATGGGCGTGCGTCTAGGTTTTGCTGTAGCAGCTTTTCTAGAACCGGATATTTTGGTCGTCGATGAGGTACTGGCCGTAGGCGATGCGGAGTTCCAGAAAAAGGCAATAGGGAAGATGCAGGATATTTCAAATGCCGGTGGTAGGACGGTGTTGTTTGTGAGTCATAATATGGCTAGTATCCAGAATTTATGCCAGCGCATTATCTTGCTGGACTATGGTTCTATATCAATAGATACAATTGATGTGGAAAAAGGGATCAACCATTATTTAAAGGATGAAAGACGTGACATCAATACTTCTATCAAGGACAGAAAGGATCGCGTGGGACGTGGGAATATTTTATTCACAGAGGTCGAGATCTTAAATGATAAGAATGAGCCGATTAACACGATCATATCTGGAGCAGATATCTTTATCAAGTTTTCAAGTGAGCAATTGTCCGAAGTAAAGGGTTATCTGTCCATTGCTTTTACAATCACAAGAGCCAATGGGGAAATACTCTCCTTATTTTCAAACGACTTTACCAATAATACCTTTGCCGTCAAAGCAAATAGTTCTTCATTCACATTCAAATGCAGGATTCCCAATTTCCCCATGACTGAAGGTGTTTATGATTCTAATATTTCTCTGAAAATCGATGGAGTTATGGAGGACTGGATCAGGAAGGCATTTACTTTAACTGTAATAAACGGAGATTTTTACAATACTGGTAAGATTAATCCAGCTTCTCATGGTGGCGTGTTGATTGACCACCAATGGACGCAAGAAAAAGTAATTTAGATTGATAAAAAAAATTAAAAAAATACATCGGCAATACTTGGATCACCTTGCAAGGATTGATTCCCAGAATCAAGAGATTCTCTCCGTTAACAAGGAACTTTTGTGGTCTCAAATCTATCACGATAGTATAAGAGGTTATTCAAGTTTACAGGATCTTTCTCTCAACATAGGCAGGTGGGCAGGGAACTATGCTTTCTTTTATTATTTATTTAGGGTGCTTAAGGATGCCAGACCTAAAAGTATCCTTGAACTAGGTTTAGGTGAATCTACAAAGTTCATTTCTACTTTCATCGAAAATGAAATCACAGACTGTAGACATTTGGTGGTCGAACACGATCAGACTTGGCTTAAAAATTTTAATAAATCTTTTATACTAGGCAATAAAACAAAAGTAGAATCGCTAAAACTTGATAAGCTGGAGTTCAAAGAGTCAATGGTCACAACTTACCATAAGCGTCTGGCATCCATACCCGATCTTTACGAGTTCTATTTAGTTGATGGACCTTTTGGAAGTCCAGAGTATTCAAGAATAGATATACTGTCATTAGCAGATCGATTTCCAAAAGCTCATGAGTTTGTAATCCTTTTTGATGATACAAATAGAAAAGGAGAACAAAACACTTTTCAGTTACTTGTAGAAAAATTAAAGGGGAACGGTTTTGACATTGGACAGACTCATGCTCAGGGTACCAAACGAGTAAGCCTCATAGCTACACCTGCGTTTAAATGGCTAACCTCTATATAAATGCAACTAGCACCAGTCGTTCTTTTTGTTTACAACCGTCCTGAACATACCAAGAAGACATTGCAGGCGCTTTCAGGTAATATGCTGGCAGATCAAACTACCCTTTATGTATTTGCAGATGGGCCTAAGATTAATGCTTCAAAAGAAGAACTGAATAGAATTGATCAAACCAGAGCAGTACTCAAGCAAAAAAAATGGTGTAGCGAAGTTTTTATCCAAGAGAATGATAGCAACCTTGGGTTGGCAAATTCAGTAGTTAAAGGCGTTTCATCGATACTTAATAAATTTGATTGTGCGATAATATTGGAGGATGATATACTAACCCATCCTTACTTTTTGTCATTCATGAATGGGGGGTTGGAACTTTATAAAAGTGAACAGCAGGTTTATGGAGTCTCTGGCTATCAGTTTCCCCATAACGGCAAAATCAAGCCATCTACTTATTTCTTACCTGTAATGAGCTCTTGGGGTTATGGAACTTGGTCTGATCGATGGAATAAAATAAATTTTAATGGGAACGATCTTCTCAAACAGGTAGAGCAGAGACAACTTATTCCTAATATGAGATTCGGCAGTTTTGATTTCTATCAGATGTTAAAGGATCAAGTGTCAGGTAAAAATGATTCATGGGCAGTTCGTTTTTATACGTCGATGTTGCTCGACGATGGCGTGTTCTTATATCCTAGAGAAACTTTACTTCAAAACATTGGATTCGATGGCAGTGGAGTGCATTGTGAATATGATGAAGAAAGACAAGCTACTACCGATGTAAGATCGAGCAGAGTCAATTTTGTACTTCAAAAGCAAGAAATCAGGCTCAACCCGAAAATCGTCAAATTGTTTCGTGTGGATACTCAAAGAGGAAATTCCACTCTTAAATTGAAAAAGAAATTAAAAAATGGTATAAAAAAACTTCTAGCTCCAGAACTCATGCAATTGCTAAAAAGAAAGGTAGCTACTGCTGAGAAAGATCCTTATGGGAGCTTAAAAAATTTCCCTAGATACACGGAAACAAAAGCTACACTACTAGGGAAGGCGATAATTATTCCTGACGCAGCATCTTTTTTGTTTATGCATAAGGAGATATTTGAACAAGAGATTTATAAGTTCAAAGCGAGCGTAAAAACACCTTACATTGTAGATGCAGGCGCTAATATTGGACTAGCAACAATATATTTCAAACATGTTTTTCCTAATGCTGAAATAGTTGCTTTCGAACCAGACCAAGAAATTTTTCGGATTCTAAAGCATAATTTAGAGTCTTTTGACGCAAAGGATGTTCAACTGGTAAAAAAAGGCTTATGGAATGAAGAGAGACAGATTGGATTTATGTCTGAGGGCGCGGATGGAGGACTCATTTCTAATAGCCAAATCTTAGGAAATACTATAATTAATGTAGTTTCTCTAAAAGGATATTTGTACAAAAAAGTCGATTTTTTGAAAATGGATATAGAAGGAGCAGAAACAGTGGTTCTACAGAACATCGAATCTAAACTATATTTTGTAGATCGCATTTTTATAGAATATCATTCATTTGTAGGAGAAGCTCAAACTCTAGATGTAATTATTAATATCTTGACAAAGGCCGGATTTAGGTTGCATATAAACGCCCCTGGATTGTCTAGCAAACAACCTTTTATTGCCAGAAGCGAGTATAATAATATGGATATGCAATTGAATATTTATGCTTTCAAAGATTTTTAATGAAAATTTTATTAATAAATACTTACGATCGAGGTGGCGCCGCAAATGCTTGTTTACGATTACATAAAGGTCTACTTGAAATCGGTGTAGAAAGCAAATTATTGCTTCTCTATAAGTCTAAGAACATCGATTACACCTATCAGTTTGTTTTCGAAAAAATAAATAAATTTAGTTTTAAATGGTGGGTCGCAAAATGTAAATCTCGATTGTTTAAATATTCAGGTATAGGTCTATTTGATTCTAGAGCCTATTTTAACGATTTTTGTTCTAAAAGGGACTATGATCTTGATATGTTCAGTCACCATTATACTGACTATGACATAACAAAATCAGAATTATATCAAGAGGCTGATATAATAAATCTTCATTGGGTAGCGGGATTTGTTGATCTCAAGAAATTCTTTTTGAAAAATCGTAAACCAGTTGTTTGGACATTTCACGACATGGCTGCTTTTACCAGCGGAGAACACTATTTAGAATGGTACGGTCAAATAAGTTCTAAAGGTCTACCTACTTTGAGAAGTTTTACTAACTCAGAAATTTATTGGAAAAACAAATTGCTAAAGGTTAAGAAAAATATTTATAATTCTGTAGAAAACTTAACGATTGTAACACCTTCCAAATGGCTAACCACAGAGTCCAACGACAGTAAAATGTTTGGAGTAAAAAATGCGATAACAGTGCCGTATGGTTTGAATACTAGAGTTTACAAATTACTAAGCCAAGATATAGCTAGAAATGCCTTAGGCTTACCGCTAGATAAACGTATTGTTTTATTTGTAGCTCAATTATTTGTAAAACGAAGAAAGGGGTTGGGTTATTTGAAGAATGCCATCAATCAACTAGATTTAAAAAATGTAGTTTTATGTACTGTTGGTGAAATTCATACAAGCTTCTTGGATTCGGACTCCACAATTGAGTTGGGTACGATCAATGATGAAACAAAAATGGCAATGGTATATAATGCTGCGGATGTTTTTATAATACCTTCTTTAATGGATAATCTTCCAAATACGGTAATAGAATCGTTATCTTGTGGTACTCCTGTAATTGGATTTCCAGTTGGTGGCATTTTAGATATGATAAAACCAGGCTTCAACGGACTTCTTACTAACGAAATCTCAGTATCTAGCCTTAGAAATACTATTCAAACGTTTATTGATATGGAAACTTCTTTTGACAGGAACGAAATATCCAAGGACGCACACGCTAAATATTCTTTAGAGATTCAAGCTAAGGAATATAAAGATATATTCACTGAAAGTCTAAAGTAAAAATCAGTAATAAAGATTCATATGAATGGTCTTCCCAAGATTTCCATAATTACTCCATCTTACAATCAAGATCAATATCTGGAGGATACGATTTTGTCCGTCCTAGGTCAAAATTATGAAAATTTGGAATATATTATCATGGATGGTGGTAGCGATGACAACTCTGTAGAGATTATCAAAAAGTATCAAGATCAATTGGCTTTCTGGATATCAGAGAAAGATAGTGGTCAGGCAGCAGCAATAAATGCTGGTTTTGAAAAATCAACTGGAGAAATTTTAATGTGGTTAAATAGTGATGACATGTTAATGCCTAACGTCTTAACTTATATCGCAGAAAAATATTTAAAACATGGTGATGGAATTTACTTTGGCAATTGTTTACATGTTCAAGCGCGGCCAACTGGAGAGCTTTTTTCTTATGGAAGTTCGGTCAGGAATGTATATGGAAAGACTCTTTTAGGAATTGTAGATTATATCATCCAACCTTCTTCTTTTTGGTCTTTGAAAACTTGGAATCTGAACAAGAAGTTAAAATGTGATTTAGACTATGGCTTTGATTGGGAGTGGTTTTTGAGAGCACAATCCAATAAAATACCTTTTTATCCTTTAGATAAAGTGTTGTCTATATATAGAATTCATGCAACTCACAAATCAGCTGTCGGAGGCTCAAAAAGGCAGACTGAACTACTAAGTATTTATACAAAATATAATCCTAAATATGCAAAGCTATACTCCTTGTTATTGGAAGAGAAAGCCTTTGCTAATAAAAGTTTCCAAAACTTAATAAAGTATGTATCGCCCATTCTATCGAATGATTATTTGGATAGCCAAGTTTTAAAAAAAATAAAATTTAAAAAGTACCGAGAGTTTCAGGCGGAGGAAATGCATTTTGTGAAATTTATGATCTAATATCAATTCATATATGCTAATTTCTATAATCACTGTTAACCTTAATGATAAATTAGGCCTCAAGCGCACTATTCAAAATGTGCGAAGTCAAAATTCACCTAATTATGAGCATATCGTAATTGACGGAGATAGCAATGATGGTAGTAAAGACCTTCTTGAAAATTACAAGCATTTTTTTAGCTATTTTGTTAGTGAACCAGATAGCGGTATTTATGATGCTATGAACAAAGGGATATTAGCTGCTAAAGGACAATATTTATTGTTTCTAAACTCTGGAGATTGCTTTTATGAGTTTGATTCGTTAAAAAAACTGTATAACGGTTTTCTTGGAGCAAATTATGCGGATATTGTTTATGGAGATGTCTGTTATGTGACCAACGAGAAAAAAGAGTTTGTTAAAAAACATCCAATCAAGCTAAGTGCTAACTTTTTTATTAAAGATACACTCGCTCATCCAAGTACTTTGATTAAAAAATCTTGTTTCGCTGATAATTTATACGATAGTAACCTCAAGATTGTGGCAGATTGGAAATTTTTTATGTTGGGTGTTCTAAAGAAAGGCTTTACGTATCATCACGTTGATACGGTTGTTTCAAGATTTTATCTGAATGGTGTTAGCGTATATAATTGGGAAATAGTAATACAGGAAAGACGTCAAATAATCAAAAAACACTTTCACCGTTATTTAATTTTTCATAAAGACCACTTTGAAAAGCATTCCCTTAATACATATGAAAAATGTTTAATCTTCGTATTTAGGAGTTTAAAAGGCTTATTCAAATAAACTTTTTTTACCCTAAATTATTTGGTTAGTATAAGTCTCATATGTCTATATCATAATAGTAATCAAGGATGAAAGATTTTCAAGTTTCAGTAATTATTCCTGTCTTCAACGCCAGGAGGTTCATAGAAATAGCTTTAAACTCTGCTTTGGATCAACAGGAAGTTGGCGAGGTGATTGTAGTTGATGATGGAAGTGAAGATGAATCTTTCGAGATTGCTAAGCGTTACTCTAATCTTCACGAAAAGATATCGGTTTATCAGCATTGTGATGGCAAAAATCATGGACGTGCCGCAACAAGAAATTTAGGGATCAACAAAGCGGTGTTTGAATTTATATCGTTTTTAGATGCAGATGATTTTTATTTGCCAGAAAGGTTTAAAAATGATAAAAGAATTTTTACTTCAAAGGCAAAAGTAGATGGCGTTTACAATGCTATTGGTGCCAAGTTTTATAGAGTTGGTTTATATGAAGAAATGAAAACATTAGAATTATTTTCTATGAAAAGTAAAATAATGCCTAATGAACTTTTTAAAGCATTATTTTTCGGTGGAAAGGGACATTTTTCAATTGATGGCCTTACTGTAAAAACCGCAGTGGTGCGAGGAGTCGGTTCTTTTGATGAAGAGCTTGAAGTAATGGAAGACACTCATTTTATTTTTAAGTTAGCATTAAAGGGCAAGTTAGTTTCAGGAAGTCTTATTAGTCCTGTTGCTATTCGTGGAGTACACGATCTAAATGTGTTCAACAATCAAGAACTATACGCAAGAAATAGAGAAATGTGTTATGAAAGACTTTTTTATTGGACTACAAGAAATCAAATTGATATAGATACAATTGATGAAATACTTAAACGTCTTTGGCAAATAAGATACAAGCTGGATATGAATTTATTAGTCCATATTTTGTATTGGTGTAAATTAATGAAAGGTAATCCAAGTGTTTTTTTTAGTTATCTTACCATCAAATATTTTCCTTTAGTTCGTAAGAGAAAAGAATTATTCTCTAGACTGTATTGCTATACATAAAGTCAAAATAATGGCTACATCATTATCCGTTACTGTGATAATACCAGCTTATAATGCAGAAAAGTTTGTGGCGCGAGCTATTAAATCAACCATTTACCTAACACAGGTGAAGGAAGTGATTGTTGTGGACGATGGGAGTACTGACGAAACCTGGAGGATTTGTAAAGAGTTTTCAGAAAGAAATACAAAAATAAAAGTTCTTCAACACCAAGCTGGTAAAAATTTAGGAAGATCGGCTTCTCGTAATTTGGGAATCCGTAACGCATCAGCTCCATTCATTTCATTTTTAGATGCAGATGATTTTTATCTACCAAATAGATTTGATTTGGATGAGACTAAATTTGAAGAAGAAGGTGTTGATGGAGTATATAATGCCGTTGGTTTTCATTTTTATAGACCACCCTTGGATACTGAATATAGTCATTACAAAATAAGTACTATAAATAAGCAATTAAAACCAAATGATTTATTTGAAGGGATTATTGCTAGCAAAAATGGTTACCTACATTTAAATGGTTTAACGCTCAAGAAATTTGTCTTTAAAAAAATAGGACTTTTTAATGAAAACCTGATGGTTGCAGAAGATTCGCTCTTCATCTTCAAATTAGCACTGGAACTAAGGCTACATCCTTCATCGACAAAAATTATTGTCGCAAATCGTGGGATTCACTACGCCAATATTTTTAATAATGAAAAGTTATATGATGTTTATACTTTGAAAATGTATGAAAGCCTAATAGCCTGGATCCTCAGCCGAAAAGTATCTATTTCTAAGTTAGATGCTACTCTGGATGCGTTGTGGATTATCATTTTCAGAAAGAACAAATCCCTTTTCCATTATACTTATTACTGGCTTAAATTACTTGTAAAATTCCCACAATTAATTCCTTCTAAACTTTCGATCAAATATTTTCCTATTGTACGATTAAGGAAAAAATTACTCTATTTTTTCTACAATTAATAGGTTAAAATATGCGTGTAATTTATGAGGACTTTTAAAAATGTCACATCTGTTTTTAATTTCTTTTTTTGTTTATGAATAACCATCTTTATTCGCGGTTTGGTATTAAATCTGTTTTTATCCATTTAAGATATTTTTGGACATTGTTTGTTCACAAAAAAAAAATTATTAAGGGCTATAACGTTTCAATCATTGGCCATCACAACATTGATTTACAAATGCCTATTGAAATAGGCTTAATGAAGGTTGGCTTTGTTAGTTCAAAAGAAAGAACACTTTTAAATATTGAGGGTAAATTAATAATATCTGGAACTTATAGTATTTCAACTGGGGTGAGAATAGATGTAGGAAAGGCTGGAGTTATTCGGATAGGTAAGGGAGGTTATATCAACAGTTTTACGAAGATCATTATCCACCATAGTTTGACTATTGGTAATAATTGCATGATATCATGGGATTGCCAATTTTTAGATGAAGACTTTCATTCAATTAAATATGACGCTAGACATGAGAATAATAATGAAATCGTGTTGGGCGACAATATTTGGGTAGGTTGTGGAGTGAAAGTTTATAAAGGTTCATTTATTGCTGATGGATGCGTAATTGCTTCAGACAGTATTGTAAAGGGTAGGTTTTTAGAGAAAAATGTTCTTATTGCAGGAAATCCAGCTAAAGTAATTAAGAGAGATGTGTTTTGGAGTTAGAAACTTTAAAAATATTTGAATGAACATTAATCTATTGTTTATGTATTTTTAGTCGATGTACAAGCCCTCAAAAAATGGTGTAAGTGCTGTCGTTCCTTGTTATAACGATGGCTTATTTATTAAGAAAGCGATAAATTCTTTATTGAATCAGACGCAACTTCCTAATGAGATAATTATTGTTGATGATGGTTCTTCCGAACCGACTTTAAAAGTATTACGTGCATTTAACCATCCTCTAATTAAATGTATTTATCAAAAGAATAAAGGTGTGAGCGCCGCTAGAAACGCCGGTATAGAAAAGGCGTTGACTTCCTTTGTACTCACGTTGGATGCTGACGACTATTTTGAACCCTCATTTGTGGAGAAAGCTTGTCTTATTCTTAAATCAAATCCAGAGGTAGCTATGGTTTGTAGCTATTACCAAAAATTTGATAAACAAGGTATATCTACTGAAATCATCAGGCCTCAAGGTTTTAGCGTAGAACATTTTCTGGTGAAAAATAATGGAGTGGCTTCAGCACTGTTTAGGAAGCAATGTTGGAAATTCGTGGGTGGCTATGATGATAGGTTTAAAAAAGGTTATGAAGATTGGGATTTCTGGATTTCCATCCTATCCAGCGGTTGGAATATGCGAGTGATAAAGGAACCTTTATTTTTTTACAGGCAAAAAGCAAATTCCCGGGACAAGACTGCCTTTAATAATTTTGATAGGGACTTAAGGTTATTGCTTTTCAATAAACATAAACAGGTTTATACCGATAAGATAGATTATTTTGCGGAACAACTCTTAAGCGAAAATGCGCGCTTGAGAAAAACCTTGAAAAAGAGAGAGATGAGTAAGGAATACAGATGGGGAATGGCACTGCTGCAACCCATACGGGCAATCAAAAATCGCTTAAAATCTCCAGAGTAAATGTCGTCTCTTAAAGTTTCCATCATCGTTCCTTGCTACAATCAAGCTTATTATTTGAACCAGTCACTGCAATCTGTACTCGACCAAACAATACCTGATTGGGAATGCATCATAGTTAACGATGGAAGTCCCGACGCAACGGAAGTGGAAGCGCTAAAATGGTGTCGACGAGATCCACGATTTAGATATCTAAAAAAAAATAATGGAGGCCTTTCCAGCGCACGCAATGCAGGAATAGCTATTAGTAAGGGAAACTTTATTTTGCCACTGGATGCAGATGATCTCTTGCATTACAACTATTTAGAGCACACAATGTCTTTTCTGGAGAATGACCCTAGCCTGGCTGTTGTAAGTTCCTACAGCAACTTTTTTGTGGGAAACAAAGACCATATCATCCATATTTTTAAGCCAAAGGGCGACAACTATCGACATTTGTTGTATGTCAATCAACTGGTCGCGACTTCCTTATATAGAAAAGAATGCTGGAAGCAGGTAGGTGGTTATGATGAAAGCATGAAAAAAGGATTTGAAGATTGGGAATTTTGGTTGGCCATTACAAAAACAGGATGGAGGTATAAAATAGTGGAAAAGCCACTTTTTTATTACCGCAAGGCAGATCAATCCATGTTGACCCGAACAATTCAAAATCATGCAGAATCGATCAAGGAATACATCATCCATAAACACAGGGAGGTCTACATTGCTGATTTTGACAATTGCATACGGGTAATGACACATGATTTGAAAGTGCATCGAAAGAAAGCACAGCGACTTGCCCAAAGCAATCAATATAAGGTGGGAAAAATGCTGTTTTACCCTTGGAGATGGTTGGAGCGTCAGTTTAACAGTGGTGTAAAAAAACTGCAGTCATGATTAGCGTAGTAGTAAGAACCAAGAACCAAGCACCTGCGTTGCTCTTTCTTTTAAAAAACTTAAAAGAACGATACTGGGAAGATATTACGGAAGTGATTGTTCTGGATAATGCATCTACGGATGAAACACAGGAGATTTGCTCAGCCTACGGTGCACGGTTGGTCAACATCGAGCACTTTACCTACGGCGGTAGTGCCAACACTGCAGCTCGAGAGGCGTCACAAAATATTGTGGTCATATTCAGTGCGCATTCCTACCCGATAAGCCATGATTTTTTTAAGTTGATCAAAGAAAGGTTTGAGCAAAAACCAAGCTTGGCAGGCTTGAGGTGCCTGCACAGTACAAATGACTACCGCAATTATATTAATAAGGTGACGGCACATCAGGACCCTAACAAGTCGGGCTTGATTTTTAGTGGGTCAGCCTTTAATAAAGCGGTATGGGAAAAACACCCATTCAGGGAAGATGTTGCCACGTTTGAAGATAAGGAGTGGTCAAAACGAGTAGTAGAGGAAGGTTATGAAATTGAATTTGTGCCATCCATTTTTCATTATGAAATCAAACGATCTAAAAAACAGGAGTTGTTTAGATTCAAAAATGACCTGGTGGGGAATTACCAGTTGTGGGGGCAGAACGTTGGGGTAAAGCAAGCGTTCAATGGATTTTTTGGTAGTATCTATAGGGCATTCTTACAATTTTTAAGAGCTATCTGGTATGGTACAAAAAGGTTTCTTTACATCATCAAGTTTCAATTCAATAAGCCTACAAAGTTTTAAAAGCAGATCCATACATACAGGCGCATCACCGCAAGAATAATTTTGATTTCCTCAGGTTTCTGTTTGCGCTTTTTGTGGTGGTGTCCCATTCCTACCCATTGTCTGGAGCAAGTGAAAGCGAACAGTGGATCTATAAAATCACAAACGGTCAGATGGCGTTGGCAGAGCTGGGACTGAATGGGTTCTTCATCATTAGCGGTTTCTTCATCTACAGGAGTTTTCAGCGCAGTCCTGATGTATGGGTATTTCTTAAAAAGAGAGTGCTGCGCATCTTTCCTGGTTTACTCATGGTACTGGTACTCAGTTTTCTACTAGTGCCTTTTGTATATGAAGGATCTTCACCTCTCACTCATGTCACAGAGTGGTACACCTACATCCCTTACAATTTTTCCCTATATGGTTTTCAAGGGGTCGTTCCAGGAGTGTTTGACAACAACTATTACCACGCAATCAATGGTTCTCTGTGGACCATCCGTTATGAGTTTACCCTTTATCTGGCAGTGGCCTTATTGTTTGTGGTTAAATTTAGACATCAATTGGTCAGGGCAGTAATTGGCATCAGTTTGTTACTCATGCTGGTAAGTTACTTTCTGTTTTTGGAACAATTAGGCGGTATCTCTATCATTGGCCTAACGGGAACCAATATGTTGAATCTGGGAACCTTCTTCGTGATGGGAAGCCTTCTCGCAACCTTTAAGTTTGAAGAGCATCCGTATAAATATTGGTGGTTATTCGCTCTAGGAATCGTTTTCATTGCTTGCATCTACTTCAATTGTTACAGCGAGGTAAAACACCTCTTGTATTCCCCAATCGTTTTGCTGCTAGGTTTTACAGTGCTTCCCGTTATCGATGCGTTTGGGAAATTGGGTGATGCTTCTTATGGGATTTATATTTATGGATTTCCCATCCAGCAGGGATTCATGTATTATTTTGAGTTAGATACATCTGCTTTGATTCTGCTCTCTGTGATAGGATCGATTATCTTTGGATACGTTTCTTGGCATCTTATAGAGAAGCAGGCTTTGAAATGGAAGAGAAAGCCTTTTAATAGGTTCAACAGAAGGTGGTTGAGAAAATGATTAAAATTAGATGAGCTTCATGGAACCTTTAATATCAATTATCACTCCCACTTTCAACAGGTCAAATCTAATTCCTGAAACGTTGGATTCTATCTTATCCCAGACATATTCGAACTGGGAATGCATTCTCATTGATGATGGTAGTACAGATAGTGCTCTGCAAATACTTAATGAATACGCATCAAAAGATAATCGCTTCAAATGCTTTTCGCGTCCCGATTATATCAAAAAAGGAGCCAGTGGATGTCATAATTATGGTGTAGAGAAGTCTCAAGGAGAATTTATACAATTTTTCGATAGTGATGATGTGATGCACCCACAACATCTAGAGCTTAAGATGCAACATATAGGTGATAATGACCTCGTAGTTTCTAAGGTACAAATGTTTAGCGGTGAATTCACTGAAAAGGAATTTAACAACGACACCACCCCAAATCTAATTTTTCCAGAGGATATTTTCATGTTATTTGTTTTGGAAGAATTTCCTATGTGTATGGTCGCACCTATGTGGAAGAGAGAAAGTCTCTTACCGTACTTACCTACGAATGTTGATGTCACCATGCTGGAAGATCGAGAGCTTCACACTCGAATCCTTTATGATAAACCCAGTTTTTCCATTATCAACAGAAGCTTGATTTTCTATAGACAGAATATGGCTTCCATGAATACAGATTTTAATTCAAATGTGGATATAGGTCTCGCATCTACCTTTATTGCTCTCAAACCATCCCTACAATTATCTAAAAGCAATAGAGTGAAGTACCATATCCTTAAAAAAATCCTTAGCTATTTTAGGAAGGCGCTGGCTCAAAGAAATATAAAAGCAGCACAAATGTGTTTGGATTTCTGTTCCCAACAAAACTTATGGTATTCCAAACACCTAAAAATAAAGAAAATAAAAATTGTGTTTTTTTTCCAGCTATTTAAAGTCTTGAAAAAAGGAGACACTAAATTTCATTACTTATTCAAGTTATAGGAATACTAATAGAGTTGATCAAAATTAGGATATGGCTTATATGTACCAATGATTAGAAAATGAATACCCACAAGAATATTCACGATTGTATCGTAGCGATAGAATCTAGATTTGCTGTTGATACTTGGTCAATAGCAGGGGTACATTTATGGCCACATATTAGAATAAAATTATATTACCATTTACTTGAAGTAGTAGATGGTACGACAAATGATCAAGGGGGTTTTCAGCAACAGCAGTCACTATATCGATTTCAATTCATTAAGGATGCGGTAGGAGATTATCTTTATTACATTAAGAATAGTTCAAAAAAAGACAAAAAAAAAATTGCGTTTGTTAGTGTTAAAATGCATAGGGTGCTTCACGAGGGAAAGCCGTTCAATAGATTCTTTGATACTATGATTAAGGAACACAATTTAAAAAATGATTGCCTTACCATTGAAATGCAGGGAGTGCCTTATGGGTGTTTTAACTCAAAAAACATTCTAGATGCTGAGCGATTTATAGCGGGATACAAAGTCCAAAGCAAGGCGTGTCAATTTTTCATGCCTAATAATTACATAAAGGAAGAAGAGAGTCTGGTGGGCTACACCGATTTTGTGAATTTTATGCAAGAGCAGGATTGGTTTTCAAATCGCTTGAACTTTGAAATTGATTTGCTAATAGCATGGAGCAAAAAGATAAAAGATTTATCTAAGGTATTCTCTAGATTGTTTAAAAATAGATCTATTAAACGTTTAATAGCTTTAAGCTATTATGGGTTTGATTATATGGCGGCAGCTATGCTAGCTGCTAACGATCTAGGCATAGAGACGATCGATTTCCAGCATGGTCCACAGACTAATGTGCATATGGCTTATTCCAGCTGGACAAAGCTACCAGAAGGTGGTTACAACACAATGCCGAAAGCATACTGGAACTGGGATCAAACCTCCAGTGAAAACATTAAAAGCTGGTGGAAAAAACCGAACGGAAGCAAAATAATAGGTCAGCCTTGGTTAGCTTTTAATCAAAACGCGCAAAATGGTAAAAAAGGTTTAGTCAGTTCTGATTTTTTATACTCATTGCAAATTTTTAATCAATCGAATCTAGATTATTTTTTTCCAGCAGGATTGTTAGAATTGATAAGGACAGAAGAGTATCACTGGAGGTTTCGAATTCACCCGAGAAATAGCACTAGTGTCGACCTAATTCATAATTTTTTAAAACGGGAAAACATACCTAGAGCAGTCTATCATATTGAACTACCTGCCCTTGTCCCACTTTATAATTCTTTGAATAGCTGCATTGTACATATAACAAACTATTCGGGATGTGTAATTGAATCTGTCTTGATGAATAAGCTTACTATCATAATTGATGAGACTGGGTATTTATTCTACAAAAGCTATATTCAACGCAACCTTGTACATTTTGTGGATAAGAATGATATTGATTTCTTCAGTAAAGTGAAATATGTTTACACATTAACGGGTAGTGATGAGGGGCTTACGTTACTTCCTGTTTACAATCCATTAAAAGACTTGTAGCTTGAAAATACTCGCAGTTGCCATTCCCAATCACCATTTCTTTCAATGGGTCAACCAGTTAAAAGATAGCGGCCATGTGGTCTATTGGTTTGACGCGACAGGAGCATCTGGAAAATCTCCTAAAATCCCATGGGTGCAGCAGATTACAGACTGGAAACTGCGTTGGGATTTCCCATTCCGCACCCGGCTTAAAAAAAACGCCCCCAACCTGTATCGCAGGATCCAGAAATGGAATGAGGTGGAGGTAGAGCACGCTTTCGCGAAAGCGTACTCTCAAATACAACCAGACATCGTGCATTGTTTTGAAATGAAAATGGCTGGAATTCCCATACTTTCAGTAATGCAACAAAACAAGACACCATTCATCTATTCTTCCTGGGGCAGTGATATGTACTTTCAAAAGGAACTGGGAATGAAGGAAAATCAGGTCAAAGTGTTCTTGAAACGAGCAGACTTTCTGATAACAGATTGCCACCGCGATAAGGAACTGGCCATCCGAGCTGGGTTTAAAGGGGGATTTCTGGGAGTTTTCCCTGGTAATGGAGGGATTGAACTGAATCAAACTGCAATCCTTCCAGCGCATAACCGCACTATGATACTGATCAAAGGATATAATGATGGGATAGGGCAGGCTGGGAAGATTTTGGAGGCCTTAGAGAGGATAGATTCTGGTCTGTTGAAACGTTATCAATATGTAATTTACAGTGCAGATAAGGGGCTGGAGCATTATATAATAAATTCCAGTATCTTAAAGCTCTTGGAGTTCACCATACATTCCAGATACCATCAACTCCATAATACAGAGTTATTGAAAATTATGGGAAGTTCCTGCATCCATATAGGCAACAGCCTGTCTGATGGTATGCCCAACGCCTTGCTGGAAGCCATGGGTATGGGCGCATTTCCCATACAGTCCAATCCAGGCCATGTGACGGATGAGGTAATAGAACATGACAAGAATGGCTTGCTGATCAACGATCCACTGGACGTGGATGAGATTGCCTATCACATCAATAAAGCGCTTAACAACCTGGAATTGCGCAGCAAAGCACAGGAAATTAATCGCAACTTTATAGCGCAGCACTACAATAGGAATACCTTGCGCATAAAAATAAAAATGCTCTACGAGGAGGTTTTAAGTAAAGCGGCTCATTCATGAAGATCTCCTTTCTCATAGTTACCAGGAATAGACCGGATGCGCTAGCCTTGACCCTGGACAAGTTGCGGCATCTTATCGATCCTGCGCATAATGAGGTGCGTGTTTTTATAGATGGTTGTCAAAAAACCAATGAGCTCAAGGCACATTATGAATGGGTACATTGGGATGGTGCGGAACAAAATATGGGGCCGTCCAGGGCGAGACACAGACTGTATGCCGCTGCGCTGGGGGAGTTTCTCGTAGGCCTAGATGATGATGCCCATCCCGTTAGTAAGAATTTTTTGAAGGGTGTAGAAGCTCGCTTTCGCGAAAGCGATAACACAGTAATTCTCGCATTTCAGGAATTGAGAGGTTTGTTTGAGTCTGATATGGCTGCAATAGAAAAGTCGAGAACAGGCTCCAATTATAAAACCAATGATTTTGTAGGCAGCGGTTTTGCGATACGTAAAGTGGTATATGAAATGACGGAAGGCTTCCCGGTATGGATGGACATCTACGGAGAGGAAACTGCAGTGGCTCTTCAGGTTCTTGATCTGGGATATGACATTCTATATACTTATGAATTGATGGTCAACCACCGTATTGATATTGAAGCTCGTAAAATGCAGCGACACAACTATTTTAGATTTGAGCATCAATTGCAAAATTCGATAAGGTTCTATCTGGTACTCCATCCACATCCCATTCCTAAAATAGCAAAGCTGTTAGTTCATAATTTTAAAAAGTACGCACTAAGCAATTGGAATTATTTTAGGTCTTTTTTTAAAGTAGTCCTTGCTGTCCCCTTCCATCTTAGAAGCATCTTGTCACATAGAAAGCCGGTTTCTCAAGGGACCATCACTAAGAGCCACCAGCTTACACCCATTAAATACAACTAGCTTGTTATTCAATTCGCTTGATTTTGCCATCTTCCTGCCCGCAGTTTTTATACTCTACTGGTTTGTGTTTAGTCGCAATCTGCGCTGGCAAAATATGCTGCTGGTTGTTGCCAGCTATTTTTTTTACGGCTGGTGGGACTGGCGTTTTCTGTTCCTTATTCTATTTAGTTCTCTGCTTGATTTTACCATTGGACTCCAAATGGCCAAGGCCAAAAAATCCAGCCAGCGCAAGTTGCTATTGTGGACCAGTATAGCGGTTAATTTAGGGTTTTTAGGGGTTTTTAAATACTACAACTTCTTTGTAGAATCCTTTGTCGAGGCTTTTACACTTATGGGAAGTTCCATTCGTCCCAGCTCATTAGATATCATTCTACCAGTTGGGATCAGTTTTTATACATTCCAAACCTTGAGCTATACCATCGATGTTTACCGGCGTAAACTGGAACCTACGGGAGATATCGTTTCCTTTTTTGCGTTTGTGAGCTTTTTTCCACAATTGGTGGCAGGGCCTATCGAACGGGCTACCAACTTGTTGCCCCAATTTTATACCAGTAGAAACTTTAACTACAGCCTTGCTGTGGACGGTTGCCGGCAGATTTTATGGGGCCTTTTCAAAAAAGTAGTAATTGCTGATCAATGCGCCCATTACGCAAATGACATTTTCAACAACTCAGATTCCTATAGCGGCAGCACCCTATTTATGGGTGCACTCTTTTTTACGTTTCAGATTTACGGTGACTTTTCAGGATATTCAGATATTGCCATAGGAACTTCAAGGCTGTTCGGGTTTGATCTGAAAAAGAACTTTGCAACCCCCTATTTTTCAAGAAATATAGCCGAGTTCTGGCGGCGCTGGCACATTTCGCTTTCTACCTGGTTTAGAGATTATGTATATATTCCTTTAGGCGGCAGCAAGGGTAGTTTATGGATGAAGCTGCGCAACGTGTTTATCATATTTTTGGTCAGTGGCTTGTGGCATGGAGCAAATTGGACGTTTGTCATCTGGGGCCTGCTCAATGCACTCTATTTTGTACCCTTGATGCTTGTTAAAAGGAACAGGTCTTACCTAGGTGTTGTGGCCGTCAATAGCCGTTTTCCCACTTTACGGGAACTTACCTCCATGAGCCTTACCTTTCTCTTGACAGTTTTTGCATGGATATTTTTCAGAGCAGATAGTGTCCTTGGTGCCCTCCGATTTATACAGGGAATCTTCACGCGCAATTTGATGCATTTGCCAGAAGTGAGGCCCAGTTACTTGATAGCTTTGTTGTTTGTATTTGTGCTCCTGGAGTGGAGTGGGAGAAGAGAAGACCATACCTTGGAACGTTTATGGGTCGCAAAGCCTAGGGGACTTAGATGGGCTTTTTATATGGTACTCGCCGCAATGATACTGGTTTTTAGCAATGAAGAGCCACAACCTTTTATATATTTCCAATTCTAGCATGAAAAAATTCTTAATTAGGTTCAGCTTGATTTGTGCGCTGTTTTTCGTAGTGGATAAGGCTGCCTATTTTTTGCTTCAAGCAGCGGCAAAAAAGGAATATGATCGACGGTTGGAATTGATACTGGACGGTAGGATGGAAAAAGATGTAATAATAATGGGATCTTCCCGTGCTGCTCACGATATTCTTGCTGGACAGTTGGAGGAGGAAACCGGATTGGAAAGTTATAATTTAGGGTATAGAGGTACCGATGTTAGCTTTCATTTATTTCTATTGGAAAAACTGATCAAGCATAATGAGCCTCCTAAGAAGCTGATTTACGTAGTCGATAATCCGTTTATGTTTTCAAAAGACAGTGTTTTAAGGTTTAATGAAAAGCCTTTATTGCCGTTAGCTTACAAAAGTGAAATCAATGATGTTCTCATAGATAGAGAGGTCAACAGTCCTGTCTCTAAACTACTCTATTTGGCTAGAATTAGAAAAAATCAGTTCTTGGTTTCACAACAGGAAGCTCCTGAAAATTATTTTATAGACTCAACTGGCTCTCATGTATATATGGGTAATTCTGGGACCGTAGATTGGAAGCTAGATGGGCAAGGTCACCGGTATGAACCCTCTAGGGCATCACAAGAGAAGCTTGAGGCACTGGAAGAGCTCATGAAACTTAGTCAGCAAAATGACATTACCGTGTATTTTGTTTTGCCGCCTAATTACTTTTCCTTCAATACTCTGTTTTACGATCAATTTGTTGAAATCGTAAACGGTCGTTTTCCAATCTTGGTTTACCATAAAGACGATCCCTCATACCGTGATAAAGCGTATTTTTACGATCAATCCCACTTGAACAAAAAGGGTGCGACGCTATTGACCAGAGAGATAAGCAACTACTTGAACGCAAATAAAACCCCATGAAATCCATAGGATTTATCCCATTACGCAAAGGCTCCAAAGGCATTCCTGGCAAAAACAAAAAGAAATTGCTGGGCAGGCCTCTTTTTTGTTGGGTGCTGGGGGAAGCGATTGCGTCAAATCTGGATGAACTATTTATCTATACAGATGACGAAGAAATCATCTCCTTCATTCACCGGGAATACCACTGGACAGATAAGGTAACTGCCATAAAACGCAGTGCAGCAAGTGCGAGTGATGACGCCAGCACAGAATTTGCCATGCTCGAATTTCTAGATAACCAAAAGCTGGAATTTGACCATTTTTGTCTATTGCAAGCCACCTCGCCGTTCACGAGAGCTCAAGATATCAATCAGTGTTTAGAAGCTGTTTCTACAGGCAAAAACTACGATGCTGCACTAACCGTGGTAAATACCCATAGATTCACCTGGAATGCGGATGGTACTCCGATGAATTACGACCTATTTAAACGGCCGCGACGTCAGGATTTTGAAGGCTTGCTAATAGAGAACGGTGCTTGTTATGTCACTACCTATTCCGCTTTACGCGAAAGCAAAAATCGCATCAGTGGCAACATCGCCACGGTTGCAATGCCCGAAGAAAGCCTTACCGAAATTGACTCGCTAACCGATTGGAAGATCGTGGAAGAACTGCTGGCTTCAAGGCTTAAAAGTCAAAAGCATTCGGCCAAAATAACCCATTTGATCCTAGACGTGGATGGCGTGTTTACAGATGGCTGCATCTACTATGGTGCTGATGGTGAGCTGATGAAGAAATTTGACATGCGGGACGGTATGGGACTGGAAATCCTACGGCAAAACGGTGTCAAAGTCATGGTCATGACCAGCGAGGACTCACCCATTGTGGCCAGCCGCATGAAAAAATTAAAGATCGATAAAGTTTACATGGGAGTTAAGGATAAATACAGCCTGTTATCTAGAATTGCAACAGATCAACAACTTTCCTTTTCCCAACTCGCTTACATAGGCGACGATGTCAACGATCTGGCCAATATATGTGCTGCAGGTTGGTCGTTCACGCCAGCCAATGCCACGATGGTAGTGAAAAACCATGCAGATATCATCCTCACCCACAAAAGTGCAGATGGTGCCATACGTGAGGCTTGCGAATTTATAATGAAGTACAACAACCGCTTTTTATAGAAAAACTCTATCAGGTCGAATGGTTCGATCGACATTAGTCGATAGAACTATATCGAGACCCTTCCCAGAATCAAATCTGCCATCATCCTGCAAGCTTCTCGATACGCTGCGCTACTCGAAGTGACAGCCGTGTGATCGCAAGCTGAGATTATAAGAATAAACCCTGTCAGGTCGAGTGGTTCGATCGACATTAGTCGATAGAATTGTATCGAGGCCCATTGCAGAATCAAATCTGCCATCATCCTGCAAGCTTCTCGATACGCTGTGCCACTCAAAGTGACAGCCGTGTGATCTTAAGTTGAGATTATTTAAAAAAAGGTCTGTCAGGTCGAGTGGTTCGATCGACATTAGTCGATAGAATTGTATCGAGACCCAACCTAAAAGCTATTTTTTGAAAATCTTCCTAGACAATCCTGGAAGATCCTCAAACCTTCCATCAATTAAAGCTTCTTTTTTAGCTCTAGACCATTTCTTGATTTGTTTCTCTACATCAATGGCAAAACCTACATCAGTAAAGTCTGCAGTAAACATAAGTTGCACCGGTCTCCTACTACTGGTGTAACTATCAGGATGAAAGCCCGATTGATGTTCAAACAGCCTCTTTGAAATATTGGAAGTGATGCCCGTATAGTAGCTGCTATCAGAGCATTTTAGGATATAAACGGTATACACTTTCATAATAGGATACTAAACTAAGAATTGTTCTTATAAAAGTAATTTTAAATTCTGTTGCCTAGATTTCTGTCAGGTCGAGTGGTTCGATCGATGCTAGTCGATAGAATTGTATCGAGACCCATTGCAGAATCAAATCTGCCATCATCTTGCAAGCTTCTCGATACGCTGCGCTACTCGAAGTGACAGCCGTGTGATAGCAATCTGAGATCATATGAAAAACCCCTGTCAAGTCGAGTGGTTCGATCGACATTAGTCGATAGAATTGTATCGAGGCCCTTTGTAGAATCAAATCTGACATCATCTTGCAAGCTTCTCGATACGCTGCGCTACTCGAAGTGACAGCCGTGTGATAGCAAGCTGAGATCATATGAAAAACCCCTGTCAAGTCGAGTGATTCGATCGACGCTAGTCGATAGAATTGTATCGAGACCCTTTGCAGAATCAAATCTGCCATCATCCTGCAAGCTTCTCGATACGCTGCGCTACTCGAAGTGACAGCCGTGTGATAGCAAGCTGAGATCATATAGAAAAAACCTGTCAGGTCGAGTGGTTCGATCGACATTAGTCGATAGAATTATATCGAGGCCCATGGACCTATAAAAAAATATTTTATGTTCCTAAACATAGCTCTACCTTTGCCCTTTACACCCTTGTTCTATGCACTACAAACCACCCTATACCATTGCAGAAATAGGAGGCAACCATAAAGGCGACATGGACATTGCCAAAGAAATGATCCAAATGGCGGCTGTTTTCTGTAAAGTCGATGCTGTCAAGTTTCAAAAGCGTCACAACATAGAATTGTTGACCAAGGAGCAGTATGAGGCACCGCACCCCAACCCCATAAATTCTTACGGTGATACCTATGGGGCACACCGTGAATTTTTAGAATTTGACGTCCACCAGCATGCAGAGCTCAAAGCCTACTGTGCGGAACTGGGAGTTACCTATGCCACCAGCGTTTGGGATGTCACCAGTGCCAAGGAAATTGCTGGACTTGATCCAAAATTTATAAAGATTCCCAGCGCCTGCAACAATCATTACGAGATGTTGGAATGGTTGTGCGAGAATTACAAAGGCGAGATTCACTGTTCCACAGGAATGACCACCACAGATGAAATTGAGGAGCTCGTACAGTTTTTTGAAAAGCATAACCGAGCCAAAGATCTAGTCCTATACAATTGTACATCAGGCTATCCAGTTCCGTTTCCAGATGTTTGTTTATTGGACATCAGCACATTAATAGAAAAATACAACGACCGAATCAAGCACATCGGTTTTTCAGGTCATCATTTGGGTATTGCCGTGGATGTGGCGGCCTACACCCTAGGAGCCCATATCGTAGAGCGTCATTACACCCTGGACCGCACCTGGAAAGGAACAGATCACAGTGCCTCCTTAGAACCCGCAGGGATGAGAAAACTAGCGAGAGATTTGCGTGCAGTGTACCAGGCATTGACCCATAAATCCACAGATATTTTACCTATTGAACAAGTGCAACGGGATAAGTTGAAGTATCGGAAAAGTTAGGAGTTCAGAGTTATGAGTTTCCCTGCAAAGTGAAATTGGTAATTTTTGAACTTGGAACTTGGAGCTTGGATTTTTTGACAAGACTGCGATAGAATAAATTAACTAACATTAAATTGAACAACACCGTTTCTAACAGCAAACCCTTTAAAATCTTCATCCTTTTCCCTGACGGCGTGGGCTTGCGCAATTTTGCGTTCACTAATTTCAAGGAAATAGGGGAGCAGCAAGGCTTTGACATCACCTATTGGAACAATACCATCTTCCCTTTGCAAGAAGAGTTGGGGTATCCGGAATTAAAGATCACAAGTACGAATATCCACCCTAAAACCACCATGCTCAGTCATGCAAGGAAAAGGGTAGAACTAGCGCTTTCGCGAAAGCGGACCAACGACAAAGTCTACAGCACCTATCGATTTCCGTTGCAATGGAACGGCATTAAGAAAGCCGTAAAAAGCGGTTTTGTCAAATTTCATGAAGTATTTCGTGCCACACCACAAGGTTGGCAAAATTTGATGGATCAAATGGCAACGGCCGAGCGATCCACAACACGGTATCAAAAGCTCAAAAAGCAGTTGGAAGAACACCGGCCAGACCTGGTTTTTTGTACGACCCAGCGCGCTACCCAAGCCATCGCGCCACTTTTGGCAGCAAAGGATTTGGGCATCAAGACCGCCTGCTGGATCTATAGTTGGGACAATCTTCCTAAAGGCATGACCACCATTGAAACCGATTACTATTTTGTGTGGTCCGACTTGATGAAGGCACAACTACTGGAATATTATCCTAAAACACGACCAGAACAGATTTTTGTGACTGGCACGCCTCAATTTGAGCCGCATTATGACGAAGGGCTGTTGCTTTCGCGTAAGCAGTTTTGTGAAGAGCACAACCTGAACGAGGAAACTAAATACATTTGCTTTTCTGGGGACGATCAGACCACCTCGCCGTTAGATCAATACTATCTGGAGGATACTGCTATCGCCGTGAGGAAACTGAGGGAAGAAGGACAAGAGGTCGCGATTATTTACCGCCAGGTACCTATCGATTTTACGGGTAGATACGATGCGGTTTTGGAAGAGTATAGAGACGTGATCACACCCATTGCTCCCCTGTGGAAACCCATGGGCAACCAGTGGAATCAAGTCATGCCCACCAAAGAGGATTTTCCTAGACTGGTGAATACGTGTTATCACTGCGAGCTGGTGGTCAATATTTGCTCCAGTATGGTGTTTGATTTTGTGATCCACGACAAGCCGACGATTTACCCCAATTATGAGCAGCCACAGCTTAAAAAAGGCATACGCGACATAGGGCAGAATTATAAATATGTGCACTTCCGCTCCATGCCAGATGTTGATAAAAGTGTGGTCTGGGCGAGGAGCAAGAGCGAGATCTACGACGGCATTAAGGGAATCCTGGATGGAAATTTGAATCCTGTTCCAATGACAAAGAAATGGTACGGGATCGTCAACAAACCAGAACAACCGGAGAAAGCGAGTGAGCGCATTTGGGAAGGAATTAATGAAATAGTGAACTAATGCACATCGCCTACCTCACACCAGAATTTCCGCACGACCGAATAGGCGGTAGCGGTGGTATGGGAACCAGCATTAAAAACCTGGTTAATGAACTGGTCAAGAATAAGGTAAAAGTTAGCGTATTTGTCTATGGTCAAAAGTCTGCCGGTCATTTTGAGGAAAACGGAATCAATTTTTACCTTTTAAAACAAATCCAATACCCTTTTGGAGGCTTTTATCTGTATCGCAAGCACATCAACCGATTCCTAAACAGGTATATTGAGTGTGAAGGAATTGATCTTTTGGAAGTACCCGACTGGACGGGAATCACTGCTTTTATGACGTTTAAGATCCCGGTAGTGATGCGATTTCATGGAAGTGATACCTACTTTTGTCACATAGAAGGACGCCAACAAAAATGGAAGAATCGATTTTTTGAAAAGCAGGCAGTACGTAATGCGGTAGGCTACATCGCACCCACTCATTTTGCGGGAAAAGAGAGTGCTAGGTTATTTAATATGGATCATAATCAAATAGAAGTGATCCCATATGGTCTGGTTTTGGCCGATTTTGAAAATCCGAATCCGCAAGAGTATAAACCCTATGCGCTGCTCAATATAGGAACGCTCATCCGGAAAAAGGGAGTGTTTGAACTGGTCGATATTTTCAATCAGATGATAGAATTGGAACCACGAACTACCTTGACTTTTATAGGCAGTGATAGCAAGGACATTAAAACGGGTAGCAGTTCCACATGGGCCTTGATGCAGGAACATATGAGTGCAAAGGCAAAGACGCAGATAGCCTACAAAGGTAAAGTCCCCTATGACCAGGTGCGGCAAGAAATCCTTAAGGCGCATGTTTGTGTGTTTCCATCACTGGCAGAAACGCTGGGCATGGTCACCATTGAGTCTATGGCATTGCAAAAAGCAGTAGTAAACACAAACATAGGTTGGGCACAGGACATCATGGATCATGGAGTAGATGGCTTTATGCACCACCCATCCGAAACGGATCAATTCGTCAAGTCTATAAAGACTGTATTTGACAACCCAGCGCTAGTATCGCAACTGGGAGCAAAGGCGAGGAAGAAAGTGGAAGCCAAGTTTGATATCCAAAGAACCGTAGAAAAAAACCTGTATTACTACCGCAACCTCTTAAACAAATGATCTTTCTGGAACACCATAACGGCAAGGTTACTACCAACGATGGAAACAAAAAGAGCCTGGTGGCCCTGTTGTATGAATGGGCTAAAAAAGATCCTAAAGCGGAATTTGTAGTGCATGCCGCGGGACTAGATCCTACAGAATTTACAGAGGCGATCAAAAATAAACGAGGTAAAAACAGTCTGATCTCTAGCGCCACCGCTCTTCATCCAGACTTTGGTTATGTAGAGGACACGCCTTTTATTAAGGTCAATCCTGCTGTGACCTATCCCACTTGGAAAAAAAGCACGACCTGTTTTTATATACACGCGGCACTGGTCAATCAGGTCTGCGATAGCTTTTCTAACACAGACAATCTATTGTACTGGCTCAATTCGGTTGCCAAAACCGTCCGACCTCAAGGTGTATTCTGTTATCAGTTGCCACTATATTTTTCAGAGGAAAAGTTGACCACTACACAGGTCTATAGGTTCGTAAAGCAGCATTATAAAAGGCGCTGGACATTGATTTTATTGTTGTGTCACCTTATTTATGAGCGACGTTTTCCTTTGTTCGCTTTCGCGAAAGCGCAATTCTCCAAAAAGAGGGAGGCAATATTTGATATAGGTATTTTGCAAGAAACACCAGCGTTTTTCGCAAATGTTGATCCTATCTATGAGGTGATTATTCCTACCATGGGTAGACCCGATTATCTGCATGATGTTTTGAATGATTTTTCAAATCAAAATTGCCTTCCTAAAAGGATCATTATCATTGAGCAAAATGAAGATCCAGATTCGCAAACTGATCTAAGCTTTTTAGGGCATCAGGAATGGCCTTTCCAAATAGTTCATCAATTCATATATCAAACTGGGGCTTGTCATGCGAGAAATCTAGCAATAGCTATGACCACTGCGCCATGGGTAATGTTCTTTGACGACGATGCTCGTTTTAATGAAGATACGTTTGAACGTATTTTCAGCGCTATTAGGGATACGAACGCTAAAGTTTTAAATACGGCCTACTTACAAGGTAGCGATCGAGAGAACCAAAAGACCTACAAACAGTGGGAATCTTTTGGGTCTGGGTGCTCCATGGTACACAGGGATGTATTCACAAAATGTAGTTTTGATAGGGCACTGGAGCATGGTTATGGAGAGGATTCGGATTATGGGATGCAAATTAGGAATGCGGGATATGATGTTATATATGCTCCTCAGATTCAGATCAAACATCTAAAAGCTCCTGTTGGAGGGTTTAGGAAACCTGTAAAAATGCCTTGGGTTAATGAACCATTGAGCCCCAGGCCGTCGCCACAGATTATGTATTATAGGTTGAAAAACACCACCGTGGAGCAATTAAGGGGGTATAAATTGATTTTGGGAATCAAATTATTTCCACACATAGGAAGTAAAAATCCTTTGAGGCATATCAAGATATTTAAGAAAGCTTGGGCATTAAGCCTTCAATACGCTCGCGGGTTATGATAAAATTATTCACGTCGCATGAGCTACTCACTCCGCAAAATAGAGGTAAAGTGCACCCATTGCTTTTTGACCTGTGCTATTTTGAACATACGCACCCTAGTTTAAATGAGAAGTATGCGCTGGTCGATCAGCCAGTTCTTGCAGATGCATTTATTTTCCCAATTGACTTCCTACAGATAAAGACCAAATCAGAGAAAAATGGGTATCAGCAACTTTATAAGTTGGCTCAATTGAATCACAAAAAGCTGATGGTTTACACCGGTGGCGATTACGGGAAGTCATTTCACGACCCTACTATTATGGTTTGGCGTACTGGCGGTTTCAAAAGTAGCAATGACGATCAAACGATCGTTATTCCTGCCTTTATCAATGATCCTGTACAACATCAACAGGTAGCGTTGAATTTCCTGCCTTATATGAAGGATCCGCATATTTCGTTTACGGGATTTGCAACACCTGGATTGAAAGAACGGGCACGCGTTTATGCGGCTACTTTAAAAAACAACTTGTTGCGCAAACTGGGCAGGGACCGTTCAGACTACCAGGACTTCTACAATGCAGCTGGAGAACGACACAAGTACCTGAAGCAATTGGAAGCTTCCAGCAACGTGCATACCGATTTTATTTATAGAAATAAATACAGAGCAGGAGCTAGGACAGCTCAAGAACGAGAGACATCTACCGCAACGTTTTTTGAAAACCTTCAGGATTCCCCATATACCTTTTGCATGCGAGGTGCAGGTAATTTCTCCGTTCGTTTTTATGAGTCCTTGGCCAGCGGGCGCATACCCGTGTTGATCGATACCGATTGCGCCTTGCCTTTAGAAAATACGATGGAATGGCAAAAGCATGTTTGTGTCATTGATCCTAAGAAAAATATAGTAGAGCAGCTACGTTCCTTTCACCATGAATGGAATGAAGAAAGTTTTAAACACCTACAAGAATCCAATAGAAGGCTCTATGAAGATTTTTTGATACGGGATAGATTCTTTTATCACCTATATTACCAGTTGAAACCTAAACTTAAATAGTGAAAATAGCGCTAATAGTATGCACCTACATGCGTCCAGAGTCGGTAAGAAGACTGATGGATAGTGTAGTAGCGCAAAAAAAGGTGCCTGATGAGATATTGATCATTGACGGCTCCATAGATGATGAGACTTCAGTTCGCTTCCGCGAAAGCGAAATCCCCAACCTACGCTATTACAAGGTGCCATCAGAACATCGAGGCCTCACCAAACAACGTAACTATGGAATCAATCTGGTTTCTGACGGTATTGATATTGTCGCTTTTCTAGATGATGATGTCATTTTATTACCGGACTACTTTCACCGCTTATTGAAAACATATGATTCCTTTCCGGCAGCCTTGGGCGTAGGCGGGTATATCGTTAATGATACAAAATGGGAGCCGTTTTTAACACCGGCTCCAGATGATCTAGATCATTTTTATAATGATGGGTATAGACGCAAAGAGAGCAGTCGCTATAAATTGAGGCGTAGATTGGGGCTTGCCCAAGAGGAGCCGCCTGGTTTTTATCCAGAATTTGGCCATGGCCGTTCGGTGGGGTTTTTACCTCCATCCGGAAAAACATACCCAACGGAAACATTGATGGGTGGTGTTTCTAGCTTTCCATTAAAGGTCTTGAAAAACCATAAATTCTCAGAATATTTTGAAGGTTATGGACTATACGAGGATGCCGATTTTACACTGCGTCTTTCTAAGATCGGTTCATTATACATAAACACCGGTGCCCAACTAGAACACCACCACGATTTCTCTGGAAGACCTAATAGCTACACTTATGGCAAGATGGTGGTACGTAATGGATGGTACGTGTGGAGAGTGAAGTATGAAAACCCTTCTCGATCAGCTCGTTTCAAATGGTATCAGATAACTATATTACAAGCCGTGATTAGGTTTTCAAATGTCATAACTACACAGAAAAGGGGTGAAGCATTTTATGAGGCAACTGGAAGGATCATAGGTCTGTTCTCATTAATTTATAACAAACCATGCATTGAGTAGACAAACCATCATCATTGCGACATCAATGCCTTTTGGCACGATACCCAACTACTTTCATGAATTGGCAAAAGAATTTAGGGAAAATGGGTACAAGGTTATATTGATACTAGATGATCAACCCATAGATCTTCCAGATGATCAAAAATGGCTGGTGCACAAAAAATGGCCAAACAGAAGACCTACCGGCAGGCAAGACTTTGCCTTTTTTATGAGGCTTCTGTGGAAGGAAAAACCACTACTGGTATTGTCAAATTTTGGGTCAATGAATATCGTCACCCTATGTAGTTTTCTTTGTGGCGTTCCCAACCGGTGGAATTACATCCACACCTTGCATTCCCAAATACAGACAGATCTCGCTAAAGTTACTTTTTTTACAAAAGTGCTTCACTACCGTAAAAAGATACTGTACAGGCTAGTCACCCAATTCTTAACTAATGCTGTGGGAACAAAGAATGATGTAGTAGATAAGTTTGGGGTTGCAAGATCAAAGATTGACGTAGGAAGTTATTTGATACCTGCATCGACCATAACTTATAAGCAAAAGGAAGAGCGATCCTCTAACATTTGCATAGTTGCTAGATTACACAAATCAAAAGGGCATGAAGTATTGCTAGAACAATTTAGGTTACTTCTCAAAGCATATCCAGAAGTAAATTTAAATATCGTTGGAGACGGCCATCAAAAAGCTGCACTTACCCAATTATGTAAGGAAAAAAACATAGAATCTAAGGTCAATTTTCTAGGAAATGTCCCTAATCATTCCATAGGTGAAATTTATAGCGATTGCCTGGTCAGCATCTCCTCCAGTTATTATGAGGCGTTCGGGATTGTGAATATAGAGGCACTGCGAGAGGGAACTCCTATTATATGCACTAAAACGAGTGGTAGCCTGGATATCATCGTCCCTGGTCAGAATGGAGCATTTTTTGACCTAGAAGATCATTCGAGCCTGACAGAGAGTTTTAAAATAATTTTGCAAAATTGGGAGCACTATTCTAAGGGAGCAATGACCACTTTTAAAGAAAACTATTCTTTAGAGAACCTCGCCACAAGAGTGGAACGAATGGACAAACTTTTAATTAAAAAGAAATGAAACTACTCGTCATTTCTGATGCCCATGTAGCCGTAAAAAACGGTAAAAAAGTTGCTTACGCACCTTATGTGAGGGAAATGGACCTATGGATGCAGCATGTGGGAGAAACGACCATTATCAGTCCGGGTAATATGGATAAGCCATTGCTTTCAAAAGCCTTTGCGGTACAGGATTTCAAACATATCGAAGTCACCCGTCTGGATTTTCACAAATTTTCATCGGTTGTCACCTCCATTTTCAAAATTCCTTCCCATGCATGGCTGCTGTGGCTGGAAATGAAAAAAGCAGACCACATTCATTTGAGAGCTCCAGGAAACCTAGCGTTGTTAGCGGGATTTGTACAGATTTCGCTTTCGCGAAAGCGAAAAACCGTCAAATATGCGGGCAATTGGGATCCCAATGCAAAACAACCCTTTTCCTATCGCCTGCAAAAGAAAATGTTTGCCCATCCCAAATGGTGTAAAAATACCAACGTCATGGCTTACGGTCAATGGCCAAGGCAGAGCGGGAACATCAAACCCTTCTTCACGGCCACCTATTCTAAAAAGGAAAGACAATCCTTTCATAAGGAACTAAAAACTCCGCTCCAATTCCTGTTTGTAGGAACACTTTCCCCAAATAAGAATCCGCAACTATTGGTAGAACTGGTACAGTCGCTTAACGAGCAAGGAATCCCAGCACAAGCCCATTTCTATGGCGATGGCCCGATGATGATGGAATTAGCGCAACTCAATTCCACTGCGGGTGGATCTAGTGATGAGTTCAGGGTTCAGAGTTCAGAGTTGGGAAGTCATAATGATGAGGTAAGGGTCCAAATTCCGGCCGATTCCAAAGAAGGCTATATTACAGCCTCTAGCGGAGCTGATCTACAACGGCTTGACGGTGTCAGTTCTAGTTCGAATTCGAGTTCAACTTCATTCCATTTCCACGGCAACCAACCTTCCAGCGTGGTTAAAAAAGCCTATGAAAAGGCTCATTTTGTATTCCTTGCCTCTCAAAGTGAAGGCTGGCCTAAGGCAGTTGCTGAAGGTATGTGGCACGGCTGTGTGCCTATCGCTACACCAGTAAGTTGTGTTCCCTGGATGTTGAATAATTCAGAGTTGAGCAGGGAGAAGGAAGAGTTAAAGGATGAGGATAAAAATAAAAGAGGTATCCTATATCTAAATCAACATCAGGCGATAGAAGAGATTAAAAATCTTATCCAGAATCCTGAACTGTTCAAAAAAATGTCTGGCGCTGCCCAACATTGGTCCCAGCAGTATACCATGGAAGGATTTGAAGAGGCAATTAAAGATTTGCTCAAGAGTTAAGGTTGAACCCAAACCTGTATTCTAACGTTAACTCTAACTAGGAAAGGCGCTCGCTTATCCGTCGGAAACCCTCGTGACGTAAGACGTATGACTTTTTTGACGACCGATTGATCGACGATTGACATTTTTGAAAACCTACTGCGACTTTTCAAGTTCAGATTCAAGTTCGAGTTCAAATTGAAGTTCAATTCCATCTTCCTACCTTTATCAATTCCTAATGAACCCTAATGCGCATACTCCAGATCATCGATAGCCTACATCCCGGCGGTGCAGAACGTATGGCGGTCAATATTGCAAATGGATTGGTCGACAAAGTCAGCCTTTCTGCCTTGTGTTGCGGTAGGGAAGAGGGACTGCTTAAAGAACAACTGGATTCAAAGGTGGATTATTTATTTGCTGACAGGAAAGGCAAACTCGGAATATCAGGCGTATTTAGAACGTTGAACTTCATCAAAAAGCATCAAATCACGCATATTCATACCCATAGTACCTCCATTTATTTTGGGTATATGCTGAAATTATTGCGTCCCAATTTAAAACTGATCTGGCATGATCACTACGGCAATTCAGAATTTTTGGACAATCGACCATTATTTTGGATCAAAATTATTTCTAATAAAATAACAGCCATTATCGTGGTGAACCAACTGTTGTTGGATTGGGCAAACGCAAATAGATTATCGAAGAACCTGTATTATTTGGCTAATTTTGTAAGCCTTAAAAAAGAGGAGGAACACCTCCAACCTATTCCCGGAACTGAAGGTAAAAGAGTCGTTTGTTTGGCAAACCTTCGGCCACAGAAAAATCAAGTTTTACTTTTGGATGCTTGGCAAGCAATCAACGTGATGTTTCCAGACTGGAACCTCCTACTGGTAGGAAAGAGTTTCAAAGATACCTATGAAAAAAAGCTAAGGCTAACCATAGAGAGGAACGAACTGAACCAATGCGTTCACATCTTGGGATCACGAACAGATACGTCGCATATTTTAGAACTATCCACTATAGGGGTCTTAGCATCAAAATCAGAAGGCTTACCGCTGGCATTACTGGAATATGGCTTGTCAGGTTTGCCAGTGGTAGTAACAGATGTAGGTGCTTGTCAAGAGGTGGTAGGAGACTGTGGTATTGTAGTTCCATGCGATGATACAGAGGCATTGAGCAAAGCCTTGATGCAGTTGATGGGAAACGCTCAATTACAATCTAGCTATGGTAAGGGTCTGCATAAAAAAATCAATGAGGAGTACGGTGAGAAGAGGTACTTGGATCAATTAGTTGCCGTTTATCAATCCTAGCATGATAAAAGTAGAAAAGTTACCATACCCCATTCTTATTGCTGCCCATCTCATCATGGCACTGATGGTAGTGGTGTCGCCTCTTTTTGCAAAATTATTCTTTTACGCCATTACGGGATATTTTATCATTCGCATATTTTCCAATGCAGACCGTGGTCAGGAAGCGCTACTGGCAGCTTGTTATTTGACCTGTTGGGAAGTCTTTCTGCGCATGACAGATGCGCTTTTCTTTTATGAAATGATCAAATACCTAGTGCTGATTTTTATGGCGATGGGAATCTTTTACAAGGGCTTTTCTATAAAATCCATACCCTACGTCATTTATTTGCTGTTGCTCATACCCAGTATTGTCATTGCCTCACAAGTGATTCCCCTGGGGGAAAGCCTTAAAAAAGCCGTGGCTTTTAATTTGAGCGGCCCGGTTACCCTAGGAGTAGTGGCGATTTACTGTTATCAAAGAAGGGTGACTGAAAAACGTTTGGAAGATATTCTCAAATTGTCCGTGGGGCCTATTGTCATGATGACGCTCTATTTATTCCTGGTGACGCCAGATATTAGGGATGTAGTAACTGGCACGGGCTCCAATTATGCGGCATCTGGAGGTTACGGGCCCAATCAGGTGGCTACAGCCTTGGGGTTGGGTATGTTTATCTGCTTCGTACGGTTTTTGAAGATGAAGGGATTTTGGATCAATGTGATCGACATCGTTCTACTTCTAGCGATGACCTATCGGGCTTGGGTGACCTTCTCTCGTGGTGGAGTCATCACTGCTGGAATTATGATTGTGGCTACCATAGGTACGATCTTCTTCTTAAAACGTTCTACTTTTAGAATTGCAATGCTACCTAAGTTGGGCGTTCTCGTATTGGGTCTTATGATGGCATGGGGGTTCACCTCATTAGTCACGAACGGCTTGATTGATAAGAGGTATGCCAACCAAGATGCTGCAGGAAGAATCAAGGAAGACCTAAGTACCGGAAGGGAAGAGTTGATTTCCATTGAATTGGAAGCCTTTGCAGAAAATCCGCTTACAGGCATAGGTGCCGGACAGGTCAAATATTACCGGGCCAAAAAGGAAGGGATTCTCGCAGCATCTCATAATGAGACCAGCCGCCTATTATCAGAGCATGGAGCGATTGGTGTTTTATCATTGCTGGTATTGATCTTCACACCATTGATTTACAGGTTGTCTCATAGGCGTAATATATATTTTTATGCTTTTTTGATTTTTTGGTTTGCTACCATCAACCATAGCGCCATGCGTATAGCCGCACCCTCCTTTTTCTATGGACTGGCTTTGATCAACGTAGTTCCCAACAGGAAACCTAAGACTAGAAAAACAGTGGTGAACCGCTGGCAACGAGGGCACAAATTCAATGAGATGAGTCATAAAAAGCTTCAGGAAGCCTTATGAACATTAAAATTCTCTACATAGGCAACCGATTAGCATCCAAGGGAATTACGGCGAGTAGTATAGATACCTTGGCAGCACTTTTTAGGAAGGAAGGTATGATTGTTCGATCTGCTTCCTCCAGTAAAAACAAGGCTGCTCGACTATGGGATATGCTCTTAACCACCTACAAAAACAGGAGTTGGGTAGAGGTGGTCCTAATAGACACGTACAGCACCAGTAATTTTTGGTATGCCATTGCAGTGGGGCGTCTGTGTCGCTTTTTGAACCTTAAATACATTCCCATATTACACGGTGGCAACCTCCCACAGCGGTTGGAATCCAACCCCAAATTGATTAAAAGCTTTCTAGAAAATGCCCATAAAGTGGTCAGTCCCAGCGGTTATTTGAAGCACGCTTTCGCGAAAGCGGGATTCCACAACATCCAGGTCGTACCCAACTCCATCGAACTGGAGAATTACCAGTTCAAACAACGCAGCTCCCTACAGCCTAATTTGCTATGGGTACGGTCATTTGCTGATATATATAATCCAATGATGGCCTTACAAGTCTTAGAAGATTTGAAAACAATATTCCCACAAGCACAGCTCACCATGGTAGGTCCAGAAAAAGACGGAAGTATGCACGCTTGTAAAAGTTGGGCGGAAACCAGGAATCTGAACGTGAAGTTTACGGGATTACTAACAAAAAAGGAATGGACCAAACTTGCTGTAGATCACAATATTTTCATCAATACCGCTAGGTTTGATAACATGCCTGTAAGTTTACTAGAAGCCATGGCACTGGGATTACCAGTGATCTCAACAAATGTAGGCGGCATTCCTTTTATGATTCAAGATCGAGTCAACGGCATCTTAGTTCCCGATTCTGATGCGCTGTCAATGATATTGGCTATTAAAGAATTGATAGAAACCCCCCAACTAGGTTGCGATATTTCTATCAATGCGAAGACTTATGTCGAAAAATTAGACTGGTCACATATCAAAAGGCTGTGGAATAATTTGTTAGCCGATTAAATAATATATTTGAGCCATTTGACAAGCCCCCTAAATGATCAAAACTAGTTCCATACATTTTGAAATTTCTGAGCGCAAAGTACTCTTGCGCATCATAGATATATGCGTGGTTCTATTAGCCGTCAATTTAGTCGGACTCGTGTTTGATTTACGCTATTTTAAGTTCAACCTTGTGCATTGGGAATGGTCGGTCACGCTAGCCTTTTACATTTTCTTTTTTGCCAATGTCTTCGAGCTCTACGACCTCAAAAAAGCAACCAGGATCAATAGCACCTTGCGCAGTGTAACCTACACAGCGTCCCTTGCTGCATTAGCTTATTTGCTCACTCCGTTTTTCACTCCTGCCTTACCTGCAAACCGGTTACAAATCCTCTATTTCTTTATGACCATTACGGGATCACTCCTGTTGTGGAGGGCCTTATACATCAAGCTATTTGCGAGTTCAAGATTCAATAAGCGCATTATTATCGTTGCAGATGCCGTAGATGCCGTTGAGATCGCCAATAACCTCAAAGAAGCAGATCCCAACTATACCATTGCAGGGTATATCAATACAGATGCTACTTTAGAAATAGGCCATGACGATCGCATTCCAGTGCTTAATATCACAGAGGCCATGGAAAAATTGCAGCATGAAAACGTCTCAGAAATAGTCATTGCGAGTTCCAATGTGGAAGGGATCACTCCTGAGATCTATTCTTGGCTCATCGAGTTGGTAGAGACAGGTTACTCTGTCAGGGAATACACCCAGGTGTACGAAGAGATGACTGATCGTGTTCCAGTAACATTTGTTGGTAAGGATTTCTATCGGTATTTTCCTTTTGCCCGCAGTAATCAAAACCAACTATACCGCGTCTATCACAGGACGTTTGACATCGTAGTTTCTTCGATGGGTCTTCTCATTGGAATGTGCATCTTGCCTTTAGTGTTGCTAGGAAACCTCTTAGGGAACAGAGGGCCATTGATCTATACTCAGCTAAGGGTAGGTCGTAACCGGAAGCCCTTTAAGATCATTAAATTCCGAACCATGGGAATAGATGCTGAAATTGATGGCGCCCAATTTACGGTCAAAAAGGACCGAAGGATCACCATTTTTGGGAAATTATTGCGCAAGACCAGAATAGATGAATTCCCGCAATTCTATAACATCCTAATGGGAGAGATGAGTGTCATAGGACCACGCCCAGAACGTCCCGTTTTTGTAAAAGCATTGACCGAAAAAATTCCGTTTTATGAAACTAGGCATATTGTTAAACCAGGTTTAACCGGCTGGGCACAAGTGAAGGCGAGCTATGGTGAATCCTATGAGGATCACTTAAAAAAACTTCAGTATGATTTATTCTACATCAAAAAGCGCAGTATCTTTTTAGATGTTCGCATACTGGTCAAAACCTTGAGCACCATCATTTTCTTGAAAGGTCAATAGGTGGATAAGATCTCAAACTCCAAGCTCCAAATCTCAATCCTACGTCAAGATTTTAGGCAAATTCAAAATTCAGTAGATGCCTGAAATAGGATAACTCGCGTTCCCTGCGGGAACTCTCGTGACTTAAGGTAAAAGACTTTTTTGAATTGGAAAATCGCTGGATTCTTGCAATAAACCTGAAATCAAGCACCATAAAGTCATATGTCTTACGTCAGCAAGGTTAGAGCGCAGCGACAACCGAGCCAGTTTTTTGTCAGCGACATCAGAGCGCAGCGATGATGGAGCATCAAAGTTACTTGCGCTTGATCGTTCCACGCTTGAAAATTCCGAACAACAGCACAAAAATCCCCATACCGCTCGCAATTCTAGCGATATAATCACCGTGTCTGGTATAAAAAGTGATCTCGTCAGATAAGCCTATCGTGGCACGGATGGCTCCTTGCTGTTCATATTCCAGTCGATCTATAATCTTTCCTGAAGGATCAATTATGCCACTGATTCCTGTGTTTGCGCTGCGCGCAATCCAGCGTCTGGTTTCTATGGCGCGCAGTCGTGCGATGCTTAAATGTTGTTGGTGGCCTTGGGTGTCGCCCCACCAGGCGTCATTGGTAATTATCGCTAGAAACTGCGCGCCGTTCTTCACATAACCACCCACATAATCACCATACACAGACTCGTAGCATATCACGGGAGCTACTTTGCTTCCTTGTGAAGTAACAAATACAGCTCGGTTTTCTTGCGTGGTTTTAGTGGCTACCGTCCCGCCTAAATCGATCATGGCATCCCCTAAAATGGGTTGCAATACATTTTTATACGGGAAATTTTCCACCCCTACAACCAGTTTGGATTTATGGTACAACTCTGGAGCTGCATTAAGCTTCAGAAATAACGCACTGTTGTAATCGTTGTAGTAAAAATCGCCTTCTGCATAGTAGTTGGTTTGTGTGGTAGCTTTATCCGCATCTCTGAACCGCTCCAATAAAGAAACACCGCCTAGAAAGGAAGTCGTGTTTTTAGTTTTGAGGTAATCACCTAATGCATTAATACTGGGGTCGTATGGAATAGTATTCTTCTCAATGGACCTTGCCAGCACCGTTTCTGGGGCAATGATGAGGTCGGTTTCTGGTGTTATCTTTTGATTGGCCAATTTTGCGATCAAGCTCACAAGGCTATCGTTGTCCAGGTCGTATTTTTCCAGATAAGGATCAATATTGGGCTGTAGCACCACCACTTCTGTAGTTCGTTCTGGTGCCGTATCGCTAGGTTTTAGCAATAGGGAAACGAGGATGGGAAGTAGTATACAGGTCAGTGCCACACGTACAAACTTGACTCCTGTTATGATGTTGAAGGTTTTTCCGCTTTCGCGAAAGCGAACTACCAATAAAAATAAAGCCACATTTGAAATCCAGATCCACAACGAACCACCGAAGGTTCCCGTGTATTCGTACCATTGAATCCAGCTGGTATACTCACTAAACCCGTTGCCCAGATTGAGCCATGGCCAGGAGAAATCCCAGTGCAGGTGCAGGTATTCAAAAGCAATCCATAGACAGACCAAAAACGTCAGCGAGGCGCCGGTCGTGGCCCGTCGTGCAAACAAGTGATAGCACCAAAACACCAGCGCCATCAACAACGAGTTGACTAAAACGGCAAACCACATCCCAAACGGAGTGGAAAAGTAGAGCCAGGAAGTGGTGGCGATGTTCCAAACAAAAAAGGAAATGTAAGCAGATCCTAGAACTTTCCAACCGCGAGCTTTAGTACTGCTGGCTCTAATGCTACATTCTGCAAGTAACAGCGGTATAAACGCACCGAAAAGGAGTAGGGGAAAGCCATAGGTAGGCCAGCCCAGCCATAAGAGTAGTCCGGATAGTAGTGCGAGGAGGATGTTTTTCATTTGGCTATCTCCATTATTCTAAAATGTCAGTCTTTAACACGGGCACTAAGTCTTCAACAGTGCTCCAGACAAACTCTATATTTTCTTTAGTATAATGATGGATAAGTTTATCTCGCATTTTTGCAATTTTACTCCATTCTACATGAGAATGTTGTTTTTTAAAGTCATCCGATAAATTTTTGGAAGCTTCCCCTATAACCTCAAAATTTCTGATTACGGCATCTTGAAGCATCGTCGACTCTAAAAAATCATCCTCGCTTTTTCCAGCAGCAAATTCTTCAATCCTAAGGACACGTTCAAGTATATGTTGTAGATAAACTTTATTTGATTTAACCATCGACCAAGACTATAAGATCGTTTTTAACGTATGGCTCGATGTACTCAGATAAATAATCCTTAGAAACCAAATCGACCGGATATCCTAGAAGCTCTTTAAGATCCTGTTCCATTCCTATAACATCCAGTAGGGTGAGTCGTGCTTCAAACTTAACTAAAAGATCTAGATCGCTATCTTCTCTATGGTCTCCACGAGCACGTGATCCAAAGACGGCAACATAGCTGGGCTCAAATATTTTGAGCTTTTCCAGAACTAGTTCAGATGTTGCTTTATCTAACATACAGTAAAAATAGCAAATAAAATACCACGACGGTGGAGAACTATAGGAATCTGGCTACCTACTAAAAACGGACAAGTCCACGTTCAATGAAAAAATATTGGAATACAGTGCTGCGCTAGAATCGCCTATATCTGTCAGCGCATAATCGATCGCGATGCCTTTGTATTTAAAGCCTACTCCAATATTGGGCTGGAAGGTCACGTCGTCATTGCCATCCAGCTGCTGGACATTTTGAAAATTACCAACACCAGCACGCACAAACACTAGGTTTGTGTACCCATATTCCAGGCCAATCGCTGGCGTAGCGCTAACGCTGCTGCTGGAAATGATATCGTTGGTCTGGATGAAGCGCATGTTCAAATCAACCTCTGCCGTCAATACGTGATCATAGTGGAAAATAAACTCACGGGCAACGCCCAGTTGCAGTTTAGGCAATGTGATCTCAGTAGTTTCAGGAAGTTCTTGGTTTTGGTTTTCGACAGATCCACTGATGGTGGCATATTGCTCCTCGTCGATCGACCAGGTGTTGTAGGTCGTGGTAATATCCCTGGCCATCAATCCCAGCTGCCAGTCGCCTCGTTGCCATTGCAATCCTAGGTCCAGTCCAAAGCCTATCGAGCTGGCAAAATCACCTATAACGCGGCGTATGACTTTTACGTTCCCACCATAGGAAAAGCCGTCCAATTTTGATTCCCGTGCATAAGAAGCGGTGAACGCCCAGTCTGCGGTGGAAAAGGTAGAAATGCGGTCGTAATTGATGTTTCCCTGATCGTCGATCAATTGTGTGGTGTTCAAGATGTCATCCACAGAAAACCGAATAATAGAAAACCCAAAAGCGCTCTGGTCATCAATGGGCATCGCAAATGCCCCATAATTGTATTGGGCAATATTGGCAAAATAGCTGGCATGCATCAGGGAAAGTTCCCTTTGTTCGAGGCGTATCAGGCCTGCGGGATTCCAGTAGCCCGAATTTGCATTGCCGGTGCTTGCTACAACGGCATTACTCATGCCCAGTGCTGCTGCATCAACCCCTATATTTAAGAATTCGTTGGAGTAGGCTCTTGAGGTTTGCGCTTTCGCGAAAGCGGAACAAATAAGAATCACATAAAAAATAGACGTCCTCAATGGCATGATGGTTCTAGTAGCAAATATCTAGGTTTATCCCTTAATAACTTAATATTGTTGTGGATATTGTCTGACAACACGGCTCCAGGCAGGTGGAAAATAATGCATATTTGTAGTTATGAAACAGTGGATTCCCAACGGTATTACAATTCTTAATTTATTATGTGGTTGTATTGCGACCGTTTTTGCTTTTAACGACGACTTGATTACGGCAGGTATTTTTGTTGCTGCTGGTATATTTTTCGATTTTTTCGACGGACTTTTTGCACGATTGCTTAAAGTTTCTAGCCCGCTAGGAGGGGAACTGGACTCCATGGCAGACTTGATCACCAGTGGTGTGGTGCCAGGAATTGCGATGTACCAGTTAATGAATGATGCGCTGGGCGTAAACCTGCTGGAAGATCCATATGTGTATAAAATTGCTGCGGAAGATTATGTGATCTCTCATCCGTTTGTGGCATTGCTAGGGTTTTTAATTACGGCTGCCAGTGCTTTGAGACTCGCAAGATTCAATCTGGACACCCGTCAAACGGACTCGTTTATAGGTGTGCCCACACCCGCAAATGCGATTTTCATCATCTCACTGGGCATCATAGCCCAGACGACAGGGATAGATTGGATCTATTCCATCCTGGACAATCCGTACCTGCTCATCGCTATCACATTATTGAGTTGCTACCTGTTAAATGCAGAGCTGCCACTTTTTGCGCTCAAGTTCAAGAATTTTGGATTTAAGGGAAATGAGATCCGCTGGATATTTTTAGTATTGTCGTTGGTTTTGATTTTTACGCTTCAATTGTATGCGGTACCTTGTATTATTGCGCTGTATGTGCTGATGAGTTTGATCAGCAATGCCACGGCAAAACAGATGGATGCTGATTTAAAAGCATAAATTTCAGGATATCAGATTATAGAATTTTTAAATAAATTTAGTGCATCTTTTTGCACCAAATCATTTGTCAATGACGCATGGTCCCAAAAAAATACCTGGAATGGTTTTAGCGATCATCCTATTCTCCCTGTTATTGGTCAAGGTTGTAATGAGTTAAAATATTTAATCAAATATCTTCTTCTTCCTTAACTCAAAATTCTGTCCCAGATAAACACGGCGCACTACCTCATCTTCTGCCAGTTCTTCTGGGTTTCCTTGTTTTAGGATCTTTCCTTCAAACATCAAATAGGTCCTGTCTGTAATCGCTAGTGTTTCCTGTACGTTATGGTCGGTAATTAGAATACCGATGTTCTTTTTAGTCAATTGAGCCACAATGCGCTGAATATCTTCCACCGCTACTGGATCCACACCCGCAAATGGTTCGTCCAGCAAAATGAAGTTGGGATTGGTTGCTAGTGCCCGGGCAATCTCTGTACGGCGGCGTTCCCCACCTGACAGTAAATCTCCACGGCGTTTGCGCCTGTCGGTCAAGCCAAATTCCTCCAGCAATAGATCCCGACGTTCCAATTGCTCTTTTTTGGAAAGATCTGTAAATTGGAGCACGCCCAGAATATTATCTTCAATCGACAATTTTCTAAAAACCGAGGCTTCTTGTGCCAGATAACCGATTCCGTTTTGCGCCCGCTTGTACATGGGGTACTTGGTAATGTTCGTTTCATTGAGAAAAACCTTCCCACCCGTGGGCTTGACCAGACCTACCATCATATAGAAGGTGGTGGTCTTACCGGCGCCATTAGGACCTAGAAGTCCTACGATCTCGCCCTGGTTGACTTCTAGAGACACCCCTTTAACGACGGGTCTGCCTTTGTAGGCTTTCTGTAAATTATCAGCGGTGAGCTTTTGTTGCATAGGAGACAAATTTAGGTTTTCCAATTCTCAATTCTCAATTCTGTATTCAGAATTTAGTAGCTTGCGACATAATACCTTAGAAAATGCATATTCCTAGATTCCTTATAGGGGACAACGCCCACCATCCTGAAGATATTTTTATCATTCACATGGATTATCCCAGATTCATCATCAACCTAAAAGACGACGAGTTAGAATTTCTGGAAGAAATTGAAAAAAAGGACAAAGAAGAATTGGAAGAAGAAACGAAAACCTTGATCGAAGAGGCCAGCCGTTTCTACGATGAACAAATGGAGCTCTACGAGAATGAATGATATCAAGGAACTGGACTGGGAAGCGACGCTTTTCCTCAACGATTGGGGGAACGATGCCGTAGATCTGTTTTTTAATTTAGTTACCTATAAATGGTACTCCATCCCCATGTACCTGCTGCTGCTCTATTTTTTCCAGAAGAAATTGGGCTGGCGTAATCTAGGTATTGCTATCGTTGCTATTGCGATCATGATTGCCGCCAGCGATCAACTGGCCAATGTTTTTAAAAGTGGTTTTGAGCGCTTCCGGCCTTTTAGGGAACCTGGATTAGAGGGGCTTATTTCTAAAGTAGGCCGCAGTGGCGGTACTTATGGCTTCTACAGCGCGCATGCGAGCAGCGTTTTTGCCTTGGCGACCTTTACCATTTTATTATTCCGCAAGAATATGCGTTGGTTGACGACGCTCACGGTCATTTGGGCGATCACGGTTGCCTATAGCCGCGTGTATCTGGGGCTGCACTATCTGGGAGACATTTTGATGGGAGGCTTGATGGGAATTATCTTGGGTATTTTGTGCTATAAATTGTTCGCTTTCGCGAAAGCGAAATACGGATTACCCTCAGGGCAAACCCATCATGAATAAAATCACACAGGCCTTCATTCAAGAATCATTAAATGGGGAGCGTCTGGAATTGACCGCCACACACAAGAAGCTCTCTATTCCCATTATTTATCGCATTTATAAAAAGATGACCGTCGGTATCCAGTTTGATGATATTAAGGTATGTGATCATCTCATTATTGATGGTCATCATAGGTATGTCAGCTCTATACTCGCAGGTAAATCGCTAGGAAGGGTAAAGTCCTCTAAAACATCTGCCACTAGAACCAGGGAATGGGAGGATGTGAAATTTGTAGAAGAAGAATGGGATACGCCTGAAAAGATCTACAGTCTCAATGAAGACGATGCGGAATTCAATAACATTAGTCTAGAAAAGCTAATTGAGATAACAAGTTAACTTGTAGTACCTTAGTATTATGTTGATATATTTAGACATAGACGGCGTGATGGTGCCAGCAAATTCCTGGAGAAAACTAGAAATTCTAGCCGATAGCTTTCCTGACTTCAGTAAACTTGCGACCAAATCTCTCAACAGAATTATCGCTACGGCAAATGCAACAATTGTATTAACAACATCCCATAAGCATCATTATACACTGGAAGAGTGGAAAGAAATTTTTAAAGTAAGAGGTATTCCCGTGGTTGAAATGCACCGGCTTCCTGAAAATACCAGCCAGTCCAACCGGAAGGATGAGCTCTTAAGTTGGTTTGACTCCTACGAGCTTACCGGTAACTTCATCATTATTGACGATGATAAATCCCTAAATGCCTTACCAGATTTCTATAAAAATAGATTGATACAAACCAGTGCCTCTGTAGGTTTAACAGAACACCTCGCAGATGAAGCTTTGGAATTAATCGCGAGATTGAAGTCGGATATGAATCCAGAGTGATAATCGTCCTTTTTAGGGAAATAAATTACAAGTGTTGACTTGACTTAAAAACTTCTATTGATAGAGGGCGTCAAGAGGATTCGTGTCAATGCAATCAAATAGGCTTAATTATTCATGATGAGTTCGAGTGCAAATTCTTTTTCAGCCGCATTGAAATAAGTAGCGTCCATAACTGACCAGGCTCCATTGAAATACTTGACCGTGGAGCTTCCTAGTTTATTTTCAGTTCTGTAGGCAAAAGCGGGCTCATAAGAAATCGCTTTTTGATTCTTTTTACCTTCTGCGGTGGTGTATTTGTATTCGTATAAGTTCTCAGAAATAATTAAAAATTCTAAGACGATAACTAGGCCGTTTTTCGGAAATTTAAGAGATTCCTCCTTAAGATCTACATACGTAATCTTTCTGCCTTTTGGCGCATAGGCATAAATAGGCTTATCGTTTAGAGGAAATTGATATAAAATATCAGTTGCCTCGTAAAGGCGAATGGCAAACTTTGCATTTTTAATGTTGCTGCTCGTTGGTATTTTGAAGCCAGATACAAACGGATTTTTATCGTAAACCGATTTATAAGGGATCCTAGCTCCTAGCATCCAGGGTATCGATGAACAACCAAAATAACTTTTATACTTTCTGGACCTCAAAACTCCATAACTGTTCTGTATCGTATTCTTAGACTTATCAATAACCACCGCATCCAACTGCTCCACAGATCGATTCATTAAAATAGCAGCCTCAAAAGATCTAAACGGAACTTCCAACCGCTCATAACCTATAGCACTTAGAATTAATATGTCCGTAAGTTTTATGGCCAATTCAAACTTCCCGTTTTCATTGGAAGTCGTTCCAGATGCAGCGTCTTTGATCCAAATATTCACAAAGGGAATGGGTTCTTTAGATTTGGAATCTTGAACTTGGTACGACTGTGAGAAGGATAAAAGAGGGAATATTAAAAGTAAAAGGCGGATTTTCATGAGTGGGGCTCGAGGGCTCGATTAATGTCCCAATAACAATTCCGCTGCCTGGAAAGGGGTGATTTTCTTTTCTAGCACTTGGCTTTCCAGATCTTTGATGCGTTCTTGAATATGGGGTTGGTTATAGAACTCTGACTTCAAGCGGTCTTCAATGGTTTGATGCAACCAGAATAATTCTTGGTTTTTTCTGCGGTTTAAAAAACTCCCACTATCGTTAGTATGGGTCTGGAATTCCGTAATTTTCTGGGAGACTTCTTCAATGCCTTTTTGATGCAGACCACTAGCGGTGAGGACTTTGATGGACCAACCGTGGTCCTTTTGAGGCAGCATGTGTAGGGCATTCTGAAACTCGCGTTTAGCATGTCGTGCCGCGGTTTGATTCTCACCATCGGCTTTATTGATGACGATCATGTCTGCCATTTCCATAATGCCGCGCTTGATGCCTTGCAGATCATCGCCAGCACCAGCAAGTTTTAATAAAAGAAAGAAATCAGTCATGCTGTGGACAGCAGTCTCGCTTTGACCCACGCCCACGGTTTCTATGATGATGAAATCAAACCCTGCGGCTTCACATAGCACAATAGCTTCTCTAGTTTTACGGGCAACGCCTCCCAGCGTGGTACCTGCAGGACTGGGTCGTATAAAGGCCTGATCGCTTTTCACCAATTCTTCCATGCGAGTTTTGTCTCCTAGAATGCTGCCTCTGGAAATGCTGCTGGATGGATCAATGGCCAGCACGGCCACTTTTTTGCCCGCTGCGATCAACTGAACTCCCAACGCTTCAATAAAGGTGGATTTTCCAACCCCAGGAACGCCTGTGATTCCTAATCTGAAAGACTTTCCAGAATAGGGTAGGGCTTTGCTCAATAGCGCTTTCGCGAAAGCGGCATCCTCTACCGCAGTGCTTTCTACTAGAGTAATTGCTTGACTTAGAGCACTAATTTTTCCAGAACGCAGCGCACTAAAAACGGCATCCAGCTCTAGCGGACTCTTCTTGTTTGTAAGGCGTGGGTTAATGTGGGAGGCTGGCACTATCTATAGATTTTGAGCCTTAAAGATCGCAATAATTATGCAATGCGGGCGGGTACTAGCAATCCATTTCCTTACAGGGATCCTGCCCCCAGTTTTTGAGGCTGTACCGCCAGTCGGAATCCTTGATGTCGCTTTTTGGTTTTTGGGCATTGTGTCTTTTGATATAGCCTATGACTTTGTTCATGTGGTCATAGTTGGTATCCGTTAGTTCGTCTTTCTTTTTGTTCTTGATCTTGATGATCTTTCTTCCAGACTTGTGGCCTATGGCCTCACCATCGCCACTGTTCTGACCTACATTTTTTGATTTATCGGTATCTAACCATTTTTCGAGTTCGCTTGGGGTCATATTGACCAGATCGTAAAACTCCTCATAGATCTCGTCTTTGCTCTTGTCGCTCATCTTTTTTATTTTAAAGATAAGGTGAGAGAAAGACGAAATGGGTTGAAGAATTGTTAAGAGTAAAAATCTCAAATGAGTCCAACGGATAATCTTACATCTGATTCACAGTAGCGATTGCTATGATTGCTACCGATAGTAGAGATAAAAATATGATAGGTATGGTAAATTTTAGGTGGGTCTTTTTTAATAAATGGTAGATACAATAAGGCAACGTGAGCAATACGATTGCAATAAGTGGCAGTGTGATCAATTCACCTATGATTTGAATCGCCTGTGCATCCCATTGCTGTGAAGATGCTACCACCAAAAAACAGAAATAGAAGAATGCAAACACGTTGACGATCATTATAATTCTGTTCAATTTTAAGCTATTCATGGATCAGGTTTAAATGTATAAATATAGCCAACTCCCATTTTTCAAATCAGATATTCAAAGCATAAAAAAATGCCCTGCAACTTGCAGGGCATTTGTAATTATTTCGCTTTCGCCCTGAGCAAAACTCAGGATAAACTGCAGTGGAGGTATGCTAATGCTTCTCCAGCACCCATTCTCCTTTATTGATCAATGGAATGGCGGCTTTGTATTTACAGCTTTTAGACTCACCAGTCATGACGTTTTTAATGGTCACTTGATCGTTACGACCTATTTTAGGTTGGTCGCGTGTGATGGTTTCTGTTACTGCCTGGCGTTGCTGGCTGGCTCCTGCGCCTACGGCTCTGGATTGTGCTGCTTGCTCATCACTGTTCAAGACTTCATCTTTTGACGTTGTCGTTTTTTCTGCTTTTTGTTCGCGTGCTTCTTGAATGGCGCGGGAATCCTGTGTAGGCAACTCGCCTTTGAACATAAATCCAACGACTTCTTTATTCACCTTATCGATCATTTCCTTGAACAACTCAAACGCCTCAAACTTATAGATCAGTAATGGATCTTTTTGCTCGTGAACGGCCAGTTGAACGCTCTGTTTCAATTCGTCCATCTTCCGCAAGTGCGTTTTCCAAGCTTCGTCTATAATAGCTAAGGTGATGTTCTTTTCAAAATCGGTTACTAGGGAACGGCCCTCAGACTCATAAGCATCTTTCAAGTTTGTAGAAACATTCAAGGTTTTTATACCATCAGTAAAGGGAACGGCGATGCGCTCATAGTTGCGCTCATCGTTTTCTACCACATTTTTGATCACTGGGAAAACCTCGGCCGCAGAGCGGTTCATTTTTTCCTTGTAGTGATCATAAGCTGCTTTGTACACAATACCAGCAACTTGTTGTTCGGTCTTGCTCTTAAATTCTGCTTCCGTTATTGGGCTGCTCATGGAGAAGTAGCGGATCAACTCAAAGTCAAAGTTTTTGAAGTCTTGAGAGATCTTGTTTGTCTGCGCTATATTTTCTGAAATATCATAGATCATGTTGGCGATATCTACCGCAAGACGATCCCCAAACAGGGCGTGGTATCTACGTTTGTAAATGACCTCACGTTGTGCGTTCATCACGTCATCATATTCCAACAAACGCTTACGAACACCAAATGCGTTTTCTTCTACTTTCTTCTGCGCACGTTCAATGGATTTAGAAATCATGGAATGCTGGATCACCTCGCCTTCCTTCATTCCCAATCTATCCATGGTTTTTGCCATACGTTCAGATCCGAACAGTCGCATCAAGTTGTCTTCCAGCGACACATAAAACTGTGAGCTTCCTGGATCTCCCTGACGACCCGCACGACCACGCAGCTGTCTGTCGACACGACGGGAATCGTGACGTTCTGTACCTATAATGGCAAGTCCGCCTGCTTTTTTTACTTCTTTGGACAATTTAATATCCGTACCACGACCAGCCATGTTTGTAGCAATCGTGATCTGACCTGAATTACCAGCTTCCGCAACAATTTCGGATTCTTTTTTATGCTGTTTGGCATTCAAAACGTTGTGATCGATCCCAGCACGTTGCAGGGTGCGACTCAATAATTCTGATATATCAACGGATGTCGTACCTATCAATACGGGACGTCCGGCCTCTTTTAATCGTGTAATTTCCTCGATTACCGCACCGTATTTTTCACGTTTGGTTTTATAAACCAAATCTTGACGGTCATCGCGTGCGATAGGTCTGTTGGTAGGAATCTCTACTACATCCAGTTTGTAAATTTCCCAGAATTCGCCAGCCTCAGTCACCGCTGTACCCGTCATACCTGCCAACTTCTTATACATACGGAAGTAATTTTGCAACGTGATGGTGGCAAAAGTCTGTGTAGCGTCTTGAATTTTCACGTTTTCTTTCGCCTCGATCGCTTGGTGCAATCCATCGCTGTAACGACGACCATCCATAATACGACCGGTTTGCTCGTCCACTATCATTACTTGCTCTTCACTGGTAGTTTTTATGGCTCCAGTAGTCGCGTCGCGTGTCTTCTTGTCCTTTGACATCACCACATATTCCGTATCACGTTCAAATAAGGTATACGCTTTCAACAGTTGGTTGAGCGTGTGTATACGTTCTGACTTAATGGCAAACTCGCGGAACAGTTCTTCTTTTTTCTCTGCTTCTTCTTCTTTGGAATGACCGGCATTTTCTATTCTACCTATCTCCATTCCCACCTCAGGCATGATAAAGAATTCTGGATCGTCCTCACCAGAAAGGAAATCAAGACCTTTATCAGTCAATTCTACCTGGTTATTTTTCTCATCAATTACAAAATACAAGTCCTCATCTACCGTAGGCATCTCACGGTTATTGTCCTGCATGTAATGATTTTCTGTTTTTTGAAGCAGAGTTCTAATACCGTCCTCACTCAAAAATTTGATCAGCGCCTTGTTCTTAGGCAAACCACGGTAGACTCTCAACAATTCTAGGCCACCTTCTTTTGTTTCTCCTTCAGCTATTAATTTTTTGGCTTTCGCCAAAGTCTGCGTCAATTCTCTACGTTGCGCATTCACGATATCATCTACGGGACGTTTGAGTACATCAAATTCCTGTCGATCGCCTTCTGGAACGGGTCCAGAAATAATCAATGGGGTACGCGCATCATCGATCAAAACGGAATCCGTCTCATCGATGATCGCATAATTGTGTTTGCGTTGCACGAGATCTCCTGTGGCATGTGCCATGTTATCACGCAGGTAGTCAAAACCAAATTCATTATTGGTTCCGTAAGTGATGTCAGCGAGATAGGCGTTGCGTCTTGCTTGTGAATTGGGCTTGTGGTAATCGATACAATCGATACTCATGCCGTGAAATTCAAATAGGGGTCCGATCCATGCGCTATCCCGTTTTGCTAGGTAGTCATTCACGGTTACTACGTGGACACCATTACCGGTCAAAGCGTTCAGGTAAACAGGAAGCGTTGCTACCAGTGTTTTACCTTCCCCAGTTTGCATTTCGGCTATTTTACCTAGGTGCAACGCGGTCCCACCTATGAGCTGTACGTCATAGTGGATCATGTCCCAAGTGATGGGTTTTCCAGCTGCGTCCCAGGAGTTCGACCAGATCGCGTGATCGCCATCCAGACTCACATAGTCTTTCTCACCACTCAATTCGCGGTCCTTGGAGCTGGCAGAAACGCGTAGCTCTGTATTATGGAAAAAGCGCTTTGCGGTTTCTTTAACCACAGCAAAGGCCTCAGGCATGATCTCGCTTAGGACTGTTTCGGCTTCCTCATAAGCTTGTTCTCCCAATTTATCAATCTTCTCATAGAGTTCTTCACGCTTATCGATATCTTCCTCAGCATTGGCCTCTTCCTTGAGTTTTGCAATCTGCTCTAGGGTATTGGCTTTCGCTTGAGCGATCCTTTCTTTAAACTCAACTGTTTTATGCCTTAATTCGTCCAGTGATAAAGCCTCCATTGCCGACTCAAAAGTCAGTGTTTTAGTGACGTTAGGTTGTAATTCTGCGACGTCTTTCTTTGACTTGTCGCCCACAAATACTTTTAGTACGGAATCTAATAGTCCCATGAAATGGTATATAATTGATTAATAGCTTTTTAACTTAAGTAAAATGCTCTTGTAAAGTTCTTAAATTAAAAGCAAAAAAAAAGCCTCTTTACGAGACTTTTATAGTGTTGTGATGTCTAGTATTCATCCTCATTCCAGAGGTAATCATCGTCTGTGGGATAATCGGCCCAGATTTCCTGAATGGATTCATACATATCTCCTTCATCCTCAATGGCCTGTAGGTTTTCCACTACTTCCAATGGCGCTCCCGTGCGGATCGCATAGTCAATAAGTTCGTCCTTTTCTGCTGGCCAAGGTGCGTCACTTAAATAGGAGGCTAGTTCTAGTGTCCAATACATAATTTAACTCGTTTTATTATTTTGCAAAAATAGACGTATTGTCGATTCTCGCAAGTTTTTTTGATAATTTAAGTTCAAGATTTTAAAGAGCGGTTAAGCTTTTGGAAATCAACTGGTTTTCGCCTAAATATGAAGTTTGTTTTCTTATCCTAAACCTGCCGAATCATCAAATTTGAATAATTCTAATTGCAATCGATTTAGTTTTTCTTAGGAATCCACTTGATCTCTTCTGCTTGTAGTTCTTTGGACAATTTACGTGCCAGTACAAATAGGTAGTCAGAAAGTCTGTTGAGGTATTTGATCACCTGGGGGTCAATAGGAGTGGCGTCGTTAAGAGCTGATACTAAGCGCTCTGCACGTCTACATACGGTTCTCGCTATGTGACAGAATGACACGGACTGATGGCCGCCTGGAAGTACGAAGTGCGTCATGGGGGGTAACTTTTCTTCCATTTGATCCATTTTTCCTTCCAGTTGGGCGACGTCAAGATCTGATATTTTGGAAATATTCAAACGTTCCTTTCCGTTTTTGAGTTTTTCCTTATCAGGCGGTGTGGCGAGAATAGCGCCTACCGTAAACAAATGATTTTGAATCTGAATCAAAAATTCTTTGGTAGTTTCATCTACAGGTTGATCGCGAACCAATCCTATCCAGGAGTTCAACTCGTCCACGGTTCCATAGCTGTCGATACGCAAATTGTGCTTAGGAACTCGCGATCCTCCAAAAAGGGAGGTTTCTCCCGCGTCGCCGGTTTTTGTGTAGATTTTCATTCTTTTAAGTATAAAGTACAAAGACGTTGATTGCTAATTAGTGACAAAGTTAGGCAACAAAACGATCATTGTCGATTTTTGATGTTGCTGTCGGGACTTTGATTGTCAATTACCGATTCCTGATTTTGCTGAGCAAAATGTGATTGCCGATTGTGTATCAACCGGCGCAAACACCCATTCCCTTCAGGTTTGCATTCCTCTCGCAAAAAAAAGCTGGTCGGATGCAGGAAAGGGAAACGAGATATTTCAAGTTTTGCAACCATCTAAAACAGTATTCAAATGTACCATCTTCCCTGTGAGGGAAGATAAGAGATGGGTGTAGGAATTCTTGATGTTTACGAAAACCTGAAAAGATTTCAAATGTGATAAAACACAGAGAAATGAAGTCGCAGTCTCTATTGATTAGTATCTCCGCCTTAATAGACACTGCAATGAATGCAGCATGAAAATTAAAGAGATAGGAGAGTATCGACTTATCGCAGCTAAACTCGAGTTATTGTAAGAAGATTTAATTTTCAAAAATCAAAAATCAAAAATCCTCACAAACTCACAAACTCAAAGACTCAAAGACTCAAAATTAACTTGAATCTTATTCGTTTAAAATCTAGAGCAGGTATTTTTCTTAACTCTTAACTCTTAACTCTTAACTCTTAACTCTTAACTCTTAACTCGTTGCCGCCTTCTCCTCAACCGCATCCCAATATTCATAGGCGCGTCTCAAGTGTGGGATTACAATGGTTCCTCCTACAAGTGTAGCTATAGATAAAGCCTCCATGACCTCTTCTTTAGTCAGACCAGCTTTATGACTGGCTTCTAAGTGGTACTTGACGCAATCGTCACATCGCAAAACGGTACTGGCCACAAGACCTAATAATTCTTTGGTTTTCTTGTCTAAGGCACCGGCTGTAAAAGCATTGGTGTCCAGATTGAAAATGCGTTTGATGATTTTGTTATTGTCTTCCATAAGCGCATCATTCATTTTAGCGCGGTAGGAATTGAAGTCTTCGACGATGTTACTCATGGGAATTTATTGGGATTGTTTTGCTAATTTTCTTTTGGCACGTGCCTCTCTGCTCAGTACAAACTTTGAAATATAAATACTGATCTCATATAATATGAGTACAGGAATCGCTACAATGACCTGGCTTGCAATGTCTGGCGGAGTGATTATGGCAGCGACAATCAATACGATGACTAAGGCAAACTTGCGGTACTTGCGCATTCCTTCTGGTGTGGCAAGTCCTATTTTAGTTAAGAAATAAATGATGATGGGTAATTCAAATAAGATGCCACTGGCGAGCGCACTGGCCCGTATGTAAGCGATGTAACTTTGTATGCTAGGCTGGGTTTCAACAAAATCACTCAACTGATAAGTTAACATAAAGTGAACCGATAGCGGCGCGATAACATAATACCCAAAAACGACTCCTATAAAAAACAAAATACTGCTCACGATAATAAAACCACTGCTGTATTTGCGCTCCTTATTTTTTAATCCAGGGGAAATGAATCTCCAAAACTGCCACAACACCCATGGGAACGCCACCACAAAACCAACGGTAATCGAGGTCCAGATATGAACACTGAACAAATCTGACATTTCCCGAGACTGCAGGATAAAATTAAATTGAGGATCACAGAATTCACTCTCAATACCCACAAATCGGCCTATTCTACAAAAGAATTCGTAAGTAACAAAGTTCTTCTTGATAGGGCCGAACATGATCGTATCAAAAATAAACTTGCGGGCTACAAAAGCCACAACCGCACCTATTAGAATACCTATAATAGAGCGTATCAAGCACCAGCGCAATTCTTCCACATGGTCCAAAAAGGACATATTGTTAGGATCTACTTTTTTACGTACCATTTAAACGATTCCTTCTCTGATGACATCGTGTATGTGGACCACGCCTGCATAATGACCATTCTCATCCACAGCTATTAACTGGGAGATGTGTTTTTCTTCCATAAATTCTCGAGCCTGTATGGCCATAGAGTCCGTAGTCATGGTTTTTGGGTTTTTACTCATAATGTCTTGAGCAACTAGAGAATCAATGTCTTTGCCGCTGGTCAACATGCGTCTCAAGTCACCGTCGGTAATAATGCCTATCACTTTCTCATTTTCAACCACCACAGTCATTCCCAGCATATTTTCAGTGATGTTGACGATTACTTCTCGCATAGAAGTTTTTAGGGTTACCTGTGGTTTGCTGCGCTGTTCCGATAGGTCACGGACTCTTAGGTATAATTTTTTACCCAAGGCTCCACCGGGATGGTATTTTGCAAAATCTTGATCTGTAAAACCTTTTAATTCCAACAGGCTCACCGCCAGTGCGTCACCTATAACCAATTGTACAGTAGTACTGGTAGTGGGAGCAAGTCCATTAGGACAGGCTTCCTCCTGGATGGGTGCGAGAAGTACAAAATCTGCCTCTGTCCCCAGGAAAGAATCCCGATTACTGGTAATGGCAATTAATTTATTGCTAAAGTTTTTTATGAGAGGCACCAGTACTTTGATTTCAGGAGTGTTTCCACTTTTTGAAATACATACAACCACGTCATTTTGCTGCACGATTCCCAGGTCTCCATGGATCGCATCTGCGGCATGCATGAAAATGGCGGGCGTGCCCGTAGAGTTCATGGTTGCTACAATTTTTTGTGCAATGATGGCACTTTTACCTATGCCGGTCACGATGACTCTTCCTTGCGAGTTGTGGATGTGAAGTACCGCTTTCGCGAAAGCGGAATCCACCGTATCTTCCAGCTCCTTAACAGCATTTGCCTCGATACGAATGGTGCGTTTTACGACTTCTAGAATTTGATCTGCAGTGCTCAAGGGCATTTGATATTTGATCGGTTTGTATAAAACGAATTTAATCGTAAATTTAAGGTTACAAAGATAAACAAAAAGAGAGCAGCCGTATGGCAATTAAGCATTCTGGATTAGAGGAAAACCTCAAGAAATACTTCGGCTTTAGCCAGTTTAGAGGACTGCAGGAAAGCGTGGTAACCTCATTATTAAACAAGGAAGATGTATTTGTGATCATGCCCACCGGTGGGGGGAAGTCGCTGTGTTACCAGTTGCCTGCATTGATGCAGGAGGGAACCGCTATTATCGTATCGCCATTGATCGCACTCATGAAGAACCAGGTGGATGCCATTCGTGGTATTTCAGACAATGATGGTGTTGCCCATGTGTTGAACAGCAGTTTAACAAAGGGTGAGGTCCAGCGTGTCAAAGACGATATCGAGAGCGGAGTAACTAAGCTATTGTACGTTGCACCGGAGTCATTGACAAAGGAAGAGTACGTCGAATTCCTCAAGGAGCAGACCATTTCTTTCCTTGCGGTAGATGAGGCGCACTGCATCAGTGAATGGGGACACGATTTCAGGCCTGAATATAGGAACCTGCGCAAGATCATCGATCGCATAGGCGACGATATACCTATTATAGGACTGACGGCAACCGCAACTCCTAAAGTGCAGGAAGATATTCTTAAGAACCTACAGATTCCCAACGCTACCACATTTCAGGCCTCCTTTAATAGGCCCAACCTTTACTATGAGGTACGTCCCAAAACTGATACGGTGGATGCGGATATTACTCGATTCATAAAACAGAATGAAGGCAAGTCTGGGATTGTGTATTGCCTTTCGCGAAAGCGAGTGGAACAACTGGCGCAAGTGCTGCAGGTAAACGGTATTAAAGCGGTGCCCTACCATGCTGGACTGGACGGTAAAACCAGGGTGTTGCACCAAGACAAATTCTTGATGGAAGATGTGGATGTGGTGGTGGCGACTATTGCCTTTGGTATGGGGATCGATAAACCAGACGTGAGGTTTGTGATCCACCACGACATTCCTAAAAGTATAGAATCCTATTATCAGGAAACTGGACGTGCAGGTCGTGATGGGGGCGAGGGTCATTGTCTGGCTTACTACAGTTATAAGGACATTGAAAAGCTCGAAAAGTTCATGTCTGGTAAACCTATTGCCGAACAAGAAATAGGTCACGCCTTGCTACAGGAGATGGTAGGATACTCAGAAACCAGTATGAGTCGCCGGCAGTATATCCTGCATTATTTTGGGGAGGAGTTCGATCCAGCTACTGGATTAGGCGGCGATATGGATGACAACATGCGCAACCCGAAGCCGCAGCGAGAGGCGGTTGATCAAGTGAAGAAGTTGATCAACGTAGTGGATGCCGCTGGCGAGCGTTATAAATCAAAGGATATAGTCAAAATACTAGTAGGCAAGAGTAATGCTATGATTTCCAGTCATAAACTGGATACCCATGAATATTTTGGTAGTGGTAGTGATTTTGAAGCCACCTTCTGGACCGCATTGATTCGTCAGGTTTTGGTGGCTAGATATTTACGTAAGGACATTGAATCTTATGGAACCTTAAGACTAACGGACGCCGGTCGGGAGTTCTTAAAGACGGGTGAAACATTTATGATGAGCGACGACCATACCTATCATCAAGACTCCAATACGATTGTAGGGGCTGGGAAGGCAGAGGCGCTGGACGAGAAACTGGTCAAGATGCTAAAGGATTTGCGCAAAAAAGTGGCCAACCAAAAGAAAGTGCCGCCATACGTAGTTTTTCAAGACCCATCGATTGATGACATGGCCACCAAATATCCCATCACGCTGGATGAAATGGCAAATATCCATGGGGTAGGAGATGGGAAGGCCAGAAAGTTTGGGAAGCCTTTCATTGAGTTGATTTCTCAATATGTCGATGACAATGACATTACCAGGGCAGATGACTTGATTATCAAATCTACCGGAACAAAAAGCGGAAACAAACTCTATTTCATCACCAGTATAGATCGCAAACTTTCCTTTGAAGATATCGCTGACGCAAAAGGAATGGAAATGAAGGATCTGATCAACGAATTAGAAAGCATCGTTTATAGTGGTACAAAATTGAATGTAGGTTATTGGGTAGATGAAATGCTCGATGATGACCAGCAGGAAGAGCTGCATGAATACTTTATGGAATCAGAAAACGACCACGTGGATGTCGCCATGGATGAGTTTGATGGTGATTATGAGGAAGAGGAAATTCGTTTATATCGATTGAAGTTCATTAGTGAAGTGGGGAATTAGGGCGCTGAGTTCAAGGTTCAAGGTTGGAAATCGCAAGTAGCAACTTCTGAACCTTAAATTTTCAATTTTCAAATCCCAAAATGCAAATTGCCAATTGTTGATTTCCTTCGGAAATCTTTTATTGCCGATTGCCAATTCTTGCGGGATATTTTTTCTTTCACAGCCTCCAGCCTCCAGCCTCCAGCCTCCAGCCTCCAGCCTCCAGCCTCCAGAATCAAAAAAGCCCCAATCGCCATTGCAAAAGGAGCTTTTCAGTGTTAGACCTATTTAAATTAGACCTTGTTTCCTAGCAATAGCAATTCATTACAGATCACTTCCGTAGTATAACGCTTGTTGCCTTCTTTGTCTTCCCAAGATCTGGTGGTCAACTTCCCGTCGATTCCTACCTGTTTTCCTTTAGTGACATATTTCTCGATGATCTCGGCGGTTTTGTTCCAGGCGACTACCTGGTGCCATTGGGTGTCAGACACCTGCTCCCCTTGCTTGTTTTTGTAGCGGTCTGTGGTAGCGATGGAGAATTTAGCGATCTTCTTACCGTCGGTAAGGTTTACGATTTCTGGGTCAGCTCCTAGGTGACCTATCAGTTGTACTTTGTTGTTTAATGTGCTCATGATGTATTTGTTTGTATGGTTTATAAAGATGCCATCGTTTGTTTCTGGATGACAGTGCAAATATGTAGTGAGCTTCAATAATTTAAACCATATTAAACATTTGCTTTCGTTTATTGTCGTTTGTAAATGTTTAAACAAATGAAAAAACCTGTTATTGCTAGAAATATGATTATTGAACAGGTTTAAGTTTATAGAAATAAAAACCAAAATTCTATCGTAAATTTAAGAGGGCGCAGTAATACTTAGATAAATTGATCTGCTTCAACTAGAACGTAAGATATTGAAACACCTGAAGAGGAGAGAAGACTGATGGTTTAACTTGACAGAATGCGATGCTTAAAAAACAGGAATTATGAAGACAACTGCTAAACATGATGAACGCGTGGCAAACATGAAGTTTTCCTCAGTATACCCACATTATATTTCTAAAGTTGAGAAGAAAGGCGGGACAGTGGAAGAGTTGCATCAAGTGATGGAGTGGTTGACCGGTTTTGATGAGAAAACCTTGCAAGGTCTTATTGCAGATGAGGTGACATTTGCAACATTTTTTGACCTGGCAAAATTAAACCCCAATGCAGCCCTCATTACAGGAGTCATATGCGGTTATAGGATAGAAGACATTACCACCCCATTAACCCAACAAGTGCGGTACTTGGACAAATTAGTCGATGAAGTCGCTAAAAGACGTAAAATGGAAAAAATTTTACGGGTCAAATAAGGTGTATCCCATGGTGAAAAAGTATGCGGATTGTTCTTTCGAGTGGGGGTTACCCTAAAGATAGACTCCCCACTTGGATAATATGGATGTAAGGTTCGCTTTCGCGAAAGCGAACTCGACCTCCAGTCATTGCACCATTGAAATCCTTATCTTAGAAGCATGAAACCTATTCTTTTTATCGCCGCTTTATTGGTGATTTGCCCACTAGGGTATGCCCAAGAGAACGATTACAAACCTGTAGATTTTCCGATAGGTTATGAATCGCAGATCGATGTGATCTATACCCGGGTGAATGGCTGGGAAGGACGGATGGATGTGTACTTCAATCCGCTGGCGAGTGAGCCCACTCCCGTGGTGATCAATATTCATGGTGGCGGGTGGAATCATGGTGAGAAGGAATCCCAGACGGGTTATGGATCTTTTTTTAAAAATGGCTATGCGGTGGTCAATGTGGAATATCGATTAGTAGACGTCGCGCCTGCACCTGCCGCTATTGAAGATGTGCGATGTGCGCTTATTTACATTTATAAAAATGCGGAAGCGCTCCATATAGATACCAGTAGAATTGTCGTTATGGGTGGTAGCTCAGGTGGTCATCTGGCTCTTATGGCTGGATTATTAGGCGATGACAAGAGTTTTGACAATAACTGTTTCTATGACGGTGAGATCAAGGTGGCCGCGATCTATGACAAATACGGCCCAACCGATTTGACCCTACTAAAAGATTGGGGCTCAGCAAAAAGGTGGTTAGGAAAAGGAAAGGACAGTAACAAATTTGTAGAATCCGTTTCTCCTCTATATCACGTTGATGCCAATAGCCCGCCCGTTTTTATAGAACATGGAACCGCAGACCCCATAGTTCCGTACGAGCAAAGCTTATTGCTTTACGAGAAGCTAAAAGCGAATGGAGTGAAAGCGGAATTAGTACAAATTGAAGGAGGTGCGCATGGTAAATTTTCTAAAGAGCAAAAGCTAGAGGTCAACACCAGGCTTTGGTCATTTCTTGGAAAATTAGGGCTGACAAAAAAATGAGGTTCCGGATAAGAGAAGCGAAGCTGATCAACCAAGTAACGGTATCGAAAATTTAATTCAACATATCGCCAATTTTATTCCAGTCTCCAGCGAATTGAAAAAACGCCTTGGGGAAATTTGCGAACCTTTGACTTATCCCAAAAACTACTTCCTTCACAAACCCAACAGAATCTGTTCGCACACTTATTTTATCACTAGCGGTTTGATACGAGTTTATTACTTAAAAGGTGATAAAGAAATTACAGACAACTTTTCGGCAGAAAAGGAGTGGATAACCTCGATTTATAGTTTTCTGCAAAATATCCCAGACCATTTCCATATTCAAACCTTAGAAGAAACACAAGTGATACGGATTTCTTTAAATGATCTCGAAGATTGCTTTAAAGACTTTCCAGAAATGGAACGCTTTGGTCGAATGTTGATTTCAAAATACTTTTTGGAGCAGTCAGAACGTATTATCTCACTTCAATTTCATTCTGCTAAAGAACGCTATCAATTCTTTGAACGAACCTCAAAAGATAAATTAGCAAGAGTACCGCTTGGAATGCTGGCTTCGCATTTGGGAATGACACAAGAAACCTTAAGTAGAGTCAGGTCTTGAGGTCTATTTTTTGATTTAGATCAAAAGTTCGGTTGATGTATGTAAATACCTTTGCCTTAAAAAAATACAAATGAACAACAAGACGTATGGTATCATAGGTATCGCAACACCAATAGTATTTTTGATAACGTATGTAACCATGTCTTCCATACGTCCAGAATATTCCATGTTTACCAAAGCTATAAGTGAACTTGGTTCACTTGATGCGCCCAATAAATGGTGGTGGAATTTCTTCGGTTATATGCTAACTGGAATTTTAATCGCCATTTACTCCTATGGACTTTATAAAAATGTAGCGGTAACAAAATCAAGCAAATTACCGCTTTACGGAATTTTACTCAGCGGAGTTTTTATGACCCTATCAGGAATATTCCCTGCCGATATGGACGACCGTCAATCAACCACAACACTTTTGCATACTGTTGGTAGTTTCGGTAGTTATATGTTCTTTCTGATTGGGGCCTTCACCTATCCAAAAATGATGAACAAATCCAATTATTGGAAGACTGCAATTAAACCGACTTTACTATTTACCTATCTGACCATTATATTTGGGGCTTGGTTTCTTGTTTTTCCCAATATTCCCGCCTTTGGACAGAGAATCGTTTTCCTATTTTATTTTGCGTGGATTTTTTACACAGCGATTCAACTTTATAACCAAGGAACCAAAGCTCCGGTTGCCAACAACAGTCCCAGTTTGTAGCTCGTGAGTCCAGAAATAGGGTGAAGGCATGGTTGAGAGCCCGCATAGTACTAAAGATTCCATTCGATTAATGACAAAAAGATCCTGGTAAACTTAAAAAATCAACTCTTGCTCCATCGAGAATGAACTGCCCAGCTGTGCATTACGAATCCTATATAACCTTAATGGATTATTAGTGGACTCTCAGTAGCACCAGTTAGAGCACAGTAGAAAATTGGTGGAGCGCGGAACAATTTTGTGAGTAGCTGCATTTTAAGATACTGCTTACTCAAATCCAATAGGGCTTAAAGAAGTTACGAATCTGAAAGTTTCTGTTTCTCTAGAATGTCGGCCTGAGCTGGTCCAAGGCGAGTTACTTGTTCTAAAGTGGTTCTGGTAGCCGCATTTCGAGAGCCTCAATGCTCAGATGCTAGCAAGGCTTTGAGGGCTGAGGGCTGCGGCTTACTGATGCCTTCCTTCGAACTTTCAGTCTGAGTGTACGTAAGGCATTCGGTTATATAAAAATTCAAAACAAAAAACAAGGCTCCTATTGCATATGCAATAGGAGCCTTTCTTTATCAAGTTGTTCCAGCTTAGGCCTTGTTTCCTAGCAATAGCAATTCATTACAGATCACTTCCGTGGTATAACGCTTGTTGCCTTCTTTGTCTTCCCAAGATCTGGTGGTCAACTTCCCGTCGATTCCTACCTGTTTTCCTTTAGTGACATATTTCTCGATGATCTCGGCCGTTTTGTTCCAGGCGACTACCTGGTGCCATTGGGTGTCAGACACCTGCTCCCCCTGCTTGTTTTTGTAACGGTCTGTGGTAGCGATGGAGAATTTAGCGACCTTCTTACCGTCGGTAAGGTTAACGATTTCTGGGTCAGCTCCTAGGTGACCTATCAGTTGTACTTTGTTGTTTAATGTGCTCATGATGTATTTGTTTGTATGGTTTATAAAGATGCCATCGTTTGTTTCTGGATGACAGTGCAAATATGTAGTGAGCTTCAATAATTTAAACCATATTAAACAGTTACTTTCGTTTATTGTCGTTTGTAAGTGATTAATGATTTGAAATGATCAGTATTTTAAGGTAAAAGGTTGAATTGCCTATCCAATTTTAAAGGTGTTTATTTAATGAGTATTTTAGGGTTGCTGATAGGTGTGGTGCTTATTGGAGATTAATTGCAATTCTCTAACTTATTACCATACCAATTCTGACTTTAATTATTTGGATGATGATCAAAAAAAAATGGAAAGCTTTGTTTTGGACTGTAGGATGTCTAGCTATTTTGATTGCCGCAGGTTTGTACTTCCTTTTTTACTCAGTTTCGGCAACCTTAGAACCAGAATGTGATAATAATCGAATATGGGAAATTGAGGGATATCGCATAGTCGAAAAGAAGTGTATTGGATTTGCTGGACCTCCTTATCACCCTGTCTATCTATATGATGGCAGCAAGAGAATAGACGAGTTAACTTTTATTCCAGACTCTACATGTGTAATTGAATTTAAATCGCAATTAGCTGAAACACTTACTTTTGATATTTGCGAGAAGAAATTGAAATGAGGTTCCAACTAAAATTCGACGTCAGTATTTACAATAATCAAATGGATTTATTGTTCGATTTGGCTTGGAAACGAAAAACAGAATATTACAAAAACTCACATTATTTCGGATTCACATTATTAGTAGTCAGCGCTTTTCTAATTTTTGAACGTCAATTGTTTTTTGGTTTCACAGTTTTAATTCCTAGTTTAAGTATTCTTATCCCATATTTTTATTACTATTTCAGAACCAAATCTCTCTACAAAAAGTTAGAGTCAGCAAAATCTCTAGAAATAGAAACTTTAAAAACTGAAAATTTAGTTTGTTGGGAATTTACTGAATTGTGCTTGGTAATGGAAAGTGAAGGAAAACGACGTAAGCTGAATTGGGAAGATTTCGCAACCCATCTGGTAAAAGAAAATAATCTATTTATGTTTACTAGGGAAAACGAACCTTTAATTTTAGGAGAGGTAGAAGTTGGAAAAGACAACTTTAAAATGATAGTGGACTTTGTAAGTACAAAAATTTGACACTAGCAACCAGTTTGAAATTATTTGCAAGTTGTAGTCAATTTCCAAAAAACTCTTAGTGAATTTCTAGATTAGTTCATAAAGCTATTCTTGAGCCAGTAACCATTGTTTTACACCAAATTACGTCCATCACATTACCAAATAACTTAAACTATTAACCATGAACAACTACATCAAAGCCTACACCGGCATCGCCATCACCATAAATAGATTAGTAGATCTACTGCAAAAAAAGAATATAACCTTCATCATTAAGGACAGGAAAGAGTCAGCTCGATTGGCGGGTTTTGGTAGTACGGGTGATGATGTGGAATTACACATTCTTGAATCAGATGCAGACAAGGCACGACCGACTATTACGGCCTTTGACAATCAGTAGACCTGCTAGGTAGAAAGTTGCCCAGCTTTGTCAGATTAGGGCGACGCGCTTTGATCAAGATTCAAAGTTGAGGATCATAAAACCGTGATGCTAATACCTCTTTTCTCGAGAAACTTGATCTAATAATTCTTCACCAGCTTCCATACGTCTATAATTTTCAATTACCTGTGGTGCTACAGATGCGGCATTGCTCACACTGGCCACGTGTGGTGTCATCAGAATTTCTTCCCTCCCCCAAAACGCATGATCTTCCGGAAGCGGCTCTGTTTGAAAAACATCAAGCGCAGCACCTGATATATTGCCGTTGTCCAATGCCGTAATCAAGTCGGTCTCATTTAAGTGCCCACCGCGAGCCACGTTGATGAGGTAGGCCCCTTGGGGCAGCTTTTTGAAAAGTCTTGCATTTAGAATGCCACGGGTATCTTCCGTTAAAGGCAACAGGCAAACTAAAATATCACAACCTTCCAAGAAAGCATCCAGTTGATCGCCGGTAAAACTCTTGATTCCCAAAACATCTTTTGTACTTTGCGACCAGCCAGAAACCTGAAAGCCTACACTGGAAAGCTTTTTGCCCACCGCTTGCCCCAAGGTTCCAAACCCCAAAATTCCAACCGACACCTCTGAGATCCGACTGTATTTCAAAGGTTTCCATAGCGTCTGTTCCTGCAATTGCGCATAGGAATTTAAGTTTTTAATGTGGCTCAAACATAGGGTCAGTACAAATTCCTGCATATCACCAGACAGCTTTTCATCTACCACACGGGTGAGCGTCACATCCTGCGGCAGCGATGGGTCCTCAAAAAGATGGTCCACGCCAGCACCCATGGAGCCTATCACCTGCAGGTTCGGGTAGTTTGCATAACTTCCCACCGGCGCCTGCCACGTGAGTGCCATTTTAATTTCAGCTGGATCCTTAATCGTTTCTGGGGTGTACACCTTGAAATGAGCGTCTTTTTTCAATGCCTGCAGCCAGGAATCGTACTTTTTGTCTTGTCTAATAAGCAATAATGCCACTGGATTTTGTTTTGGTTTTGAAATTAGGCAAGATGGATCAAATCCACGAATGTTTTAATAGGTCTTTAAGCTTTGGTGAGTTCGCTTTCGCGAAAGCGAATAAAATACAACCCTCATTACACAGTACAACTTGAGCTATCGCAAAGAAATTCCAACAAACGGGTTGCGGACTACCACTGGTAGCCCAATTGAAACACGACGGGAACGGCCACACCATTATTCTTAGTAAAAATATTCCCGTTGGAGTAGTGGATGATCTTCAATTCTGCATTCCACTTGCGGTCATTGCCTAGGTAGGCTCCAGCGGCGATAAAATCCTGATAGGTGATTTTAGGTCCGGTTTCTACCCCATCAATATCTTCCCGGGTGATAAAGGTAGGTCCAATAACGCTGTAAGTGGCATAGGCATCAAATCCTTCCCGCCTCCAAAAATAAAAACTCATCTGCGGGTAAACTGAAATAGCACCAGTCCATTTCTTATCCATACTACTTTCAAAAGCCGTAAAGCTGGCACCATAGCCCAGACTGAAGAATTTATGAGATTTATAGAGGGTCTTTGCATAATTGATAAGAAACGTGTTGGAAGCTTTTGCATCGCCATACCAGAAAATAGGCAGGCCTAGGCCGTCGGTGCCGCCTACTCGAGCATTCATAGAGACGATCTTGTTGGGGGCATAGCCTATAAAATCGTTGCCATAGCCTACTTGTAATGTATGTGTTGGAAAGAAAGGTCGGGTTTGACTGGCTTCTTGGGATGGTTTAGGAGCCAACTCCTTAAGGTTGTACTGTACGCCCAGACTGAACTGTTTCAGGGCTGGCTGATTTTCTTTTGCTTTAGGCACAAAAACACCATGTGCTAGTAATTCCCATTGATCTGATAGTTTGTAGGTGACTCCAACGGCGGTAAGAATTGAGAGGTATCTGTAGTCCTCAACTCCAGTTTCGGTTCCCAATGTAAACCCTTTGCGGGCTACAGTTGCTGGTCCTGCTTCCAGAAAAGCGCCCCAGCTACGATCAAAATGAAAATCCTTTTTTAATGTAAGCGACCACAAGTTGGTCCAGACGGTCTTGCTCAAGTTGGTGCCGTTGACTTTATTGTATTCAAACCAAGCAGCCGGTCGCAACACACCATATTGAATCGCCCAGTCTGGTGAAAATTCATAACCTAGTAAAACCCTTCCTGAAAATCTATTGGGACTGGTTTCCTCATAACTGAATCCGGGCTCTAGCTGGCGTTCATTGAAATCATTATAGAGCAGGCCTAGGTTCAATTGAACATAGGTTTTGGAAAGGAAGGGGTACTCTTCCTTCTGATTTTGCCCTAGACAAACAACAGTTGGAAGTAGAAGGATGAGAAAGAAGTAGAAAGGTTTCAAATACAGTACGATCGCAAGGTATAAATGTAGTTGATCTATTCTTAAATTGAAAGATGCTTCAAATTATCTGAATGAGTTCGCTTTCGCAAAAGCGAACAAACCTCTACACTAATGCACAAAAAAAAGTCCCGACCATTGCTGGTCGGGACTTTCCTTAAATGCGAGAGGTGGTTACACCTTTATTTTACTTGATTAACTACAGCTGCAAAAGCCTCTGGGTGATTCATTGCTAGGTCGGCAAGAACTTTACGATTGAGTTCGATGTTGTTCTTTTTGACAGCACCCATAAACTGTGAGTAGCTCATTCCATGTATTCTTGCACCAGCGTTGATACGCGTGATCCACAATGCGCGGAAGGTTCTTTTCTTGTTTCTTCTATCGCGGTAAGAGTAAACCATTGCTTTCTCTACTGCGTTTTTAGCAACCGTCCAAACGTTCTTGCGACGTCCAAAGTAACCTTTGGCCAGCTTCATTATTTTTTTTCTGCGGGCTCTTGAAGCCACTCTATTTTTTGCTCTTGGCATAATTTAATTTTTTAGTAACAGGCGATCTTTGTTGATTCTTTAAAAGCCTAACTACTGGGTTTGTAAATAATTAATAAACCATCAAGGTCTACAGGGTCGTGTCTTACTTAAGACGTAACTGTAGTTTGATATTGTTTTCGTCTGCTTTGTGCACGAGGGTATCGTGAGTCAAAGCTAGTTTACGTTTTTTACTTTTCTTAGTCAGGATGTGACTTTTAAAAGCGTGCTTTCTTTTGATTTTTCCCGTACCGGTAAGCTTGAAACGCTTCTTGGCACTGGATTTTGTTTTCATTTTAGGCATAAGTTCCTTGTTTTAAATTCTCGCATCCTTAAAATCAGTTTCCGTTTAGCAACTTGCTCTTTACGACTGTCGCTCGAAGCAGTTGACGATAGACCTTTTTTAAGGACTGCAAAAATAGGTTTTTATTCTTTATCTCAATAAGATATAGGTTCAAATAAATCACGCTTTTCCAGAAAAAACCAGAAGTCTTGTTGATGGGTAATAGGGCTGGAATAAAAAAGACCATTTCTATAATTAGAAACAGTCTTTCAATTTATTTTTTGCTTGCGCACAAACCTTAGAAGCGAAGCGACAAAAAGTCAATCGTCAAAAGTCGTTAAGCGCAGCGGTCTTAAGTCACGAGCGCAGCGACCGTCAATTGTCAGCGACTGCAGGAAGCTATTTCTTTTTAGGCGCAAGAAACATATTCATACGTTTCCCTTCCATTTTAGGCATTTGCTCCACCTTACCCAGTTCTTCAAGATCCTGGGCAAGTCTCAATAACAAGATTTCACCTTGATCCTTATAGATGATGGAACGACCTTTAAAGAAAACATAAGCCTTAAGCTTTGCTCCTTCTTTTAGGAATTTCTCTGCATGGTTCTTTTTGAACTCATAATCGTGGTCATCTGTATTGGGTCCAAAACGGATTTCCTTGATGATCACTTTGGAAGCGTTAGCCTTCATGGCTTTTTCACGCTTCTTTTGCTCATAGACAAACTTTTTGTAGTCCATGATCTTTGCTACTGGTGGGTCTGCGTTTGGAGAGATCTCTACAAGATCCAGTTCCATTTCCTGAGCTTTCGCTAGTGCATCTCTTGTATCGATAATTTGTGGTTCGACACCGTCTCCTACCAGGCGTAGTTTGCGAGCACGTATTTTCTCGTTGATTGCGTGCTTGTCTTCTTTGATAATCCGCGCTGGTCCGCGGCTTCTGCGTCTTCTTATTGCTATGGCTAAATAATTTTAATTAAACTTCAAATGTTTTTATTGTGCTGGCGACTTCTTTTTTGATCAGGACTGCAAATTGCTCTGCGGTCATGGTCCCTAAATCGTCTCCACCATGTTTACGTACAGAAATAGTGCCATCCTTCTCTTCTTGCTCCCCTACGATTAACATATAGGGCAATTTGGCCATTTCTGCCTCGCGGATTTTCTTGCCCATCGTTTCGGCGCGATTATCCACAGTGGTGCGAATTTCGTTATTTTCAAGAGTATCTGCGATCTTTTTAGCATAATTTTCATATTTCTCGCTCAAAGACAGCACAGTACACTGTTCCGGCATCAACCATAACGGGAAATTTCCTCCTGTATGCTCTAATAATATGGCTATAAATCGCTCCATACTGCCAAAAGGCGCCCGGTGGATCATCACTGGACGGTGTGACTCATTGTCAGCTCCCTTGTACCAAAGGTCAAAACGTTCTGGCAGGTTGTAGTCTACTTGAATGGTTCCCAGTTGCCAGCTTCTGCCCAGCGCATCCTTGACCATAAAGTCAAGTTTGGGACCATAAAATGCAGCCTCGCCTTCTTCAACGACAAAATTAAGCCCTTTGGCTTTTGCAGCTCGCAAGATGGCATTTTCCGCCTTTTCCCAGTTGTCCAGGTCTCCTATATATTTCTCTGGTTTTTTGGGGTCGCGTATGCTTACCTGTGCGGTAAAGTTTTCAAACCCTAAACTACCAAATACATAAAGTACTAAATCAATCACGTCCATAAATTCCTGATCCAATTGATCTGGAGTACAGAAAATGTGGGCATCGTCCTGTGTAAAGCCACGAACTCTGGTCAACCCGTGCAACTCTCCACTTTGCTCATAGCGGTATACGGTGCCAAATTCTGCAAAACGTTTCGGCAGATCGCGGTAGGACCATTGGATGCTTTTATAAATCTCACAGTGGTGAGGGCAGTTCATGGGTTTTAACAAGAACTCTTCATCCTCTTGAGGGGTTTTGATGGGCTGGAAGGAATCGGCGCCGTATTTTTCATAGTGGCCGCTGGTGACATACAATTCCTTAGAACCTATGTGTGGGGTGACCACCATTTCATATCCTGCCTTTTTCTGGGCGGCTTTCAAGAAGTTTTCCAGTCGCTCGCGCAAGGCAGCACCCTTAGGCAACCACAAGGGCAGACCCTGGCCCACGCGTTGTGAGAAGGTGAACAATTGTAATTCCTTGCCCAGTTTCCTGTGGTCGCGCTTTTTAGCCTCTTCCAGTAATTCTAGGTATTCCGTCAGGTCTTTTTGCTTAGGGAATGAGATGCCGTACAAACGGGTCAATTGCGGGTTCTTTTCATCACCACGCCAGTAGGCACCGGCAATGCTCATGATTTTTACCGCTTTAATGATTCCCGTGTTGGGAATATGGCCACCACGGCACAAATCTGTAAAGCTATCGTGATCGCAAAAAGTAATCTCGCCATCCGTCAGGTTTTCAATAAGTTCCACTTTGAACTTATTTCCTTCCTCTTTATATTTTTGTAAGGCATCTGCCTTAGAAACAGGACGCATTTCAAACTCGTGCTTTCCACGAGAAATTTCAATCATTTTTTTCTCGATCTCAGGGATGTCTGCTTCCGTGATGGAACGTCCGGCAAAATCGATGTCGTAATAAAACCCATTGTCGATGGCTGGGCCTATGGTGAGTTTAGCTTCAGGGAACAATTCCTCTATGGCTTGCGCCATGACGTGGGATGAGGAGTGCCAGAAGGCTTCTTTGCCCTCTTTATCATTGAAGGTAAAAAGCACGAGATTACCGTCTTCGTTCAAAGGGGTTTTGGTCTCGACCTTAATGCCATTGAATTTGGCGCTGATGACGTTGCGTGCAAATCCTTGGGAAATGCTGATGGCCACGTCCATAGGAGTGGCGCCTTTATCGAATTCTTTAATACTGCTGTCCGGCAGGGTGATTTTGATCATAACTACAAAATATGAACTCACAAAGTTACACCCTTTAGTGGGATAGCCAACTCAAATTTGCTCGCAGAAGAAGCATTCCTGCATCTATCGAAAAACGCAACGGTCAAGTTCTTCAACTTATAAGGTTTTACTAAGCTTTCGTCAAACGTGCCTTCGAGAATCCAAAAACTGTAATTTTGTGAAGTTGTAAAAAAAGGTGTTATGAAATTATTGACTTTAAAATCGAAGCTATTAAGTGCAGGGATATTTCTTGTTTTTTTCGCTTTCGCGAAAGCGCAATCCACCACAACCATCAAGGAAAAAGAATACATCATTACAGCGAGTGATGATCGTTCCAAACTTCTTGTAATGACCGATTTGTTTTTAATCGACTACGGGATACAAAGTATTTTTAAAGGGTATCAAGCAAGAAAAGGCCAACTGGTAGATTTGGAATTGCAATTTATCCAAAGTGATCAATCCATAAAAACCTTAAAAACTGAGAACGCCAAAGGCATTGAAGCGCATACCGTGGTGGTAAATCCCGTCACTAAGCAGATTGTATATATAGGACCAAAATCTGGTTATACCGCCAAAACTGTTACTGTAGTCGAGGCTGCGGCACCTAAACCAGAAGCAGAGACAAAACCTGAGGTTAAATTTGTCTTAGTAAAAGAGCTTCCTGAGCAAAGAATTATAACGGAGGAAAAAGCTGATGAAATTAAGAATAACAAGCAGCTAGAAAACGAAATAGTCCCTCAAAAAGCGCAAGAAGCAAAAACTAATGTATCCCAACTTAAAGCTGCAGAAGCAAAAACTCAAAAAGATGCGGTTGTATTAGAAATGAGCGTTGAAGAATTGGCAAGAATGAAAGCCAACGAGGTTAAAATGGAAACTGAAAATAGTTATGCTTTGAAAAATGTGGTCATCATCAATTCAAAAGCATATCAATATAAATTGAATCAAGGACGCACGTTTGTTCTTGATGAAAGTGGTCGCACGGTGCTCGTACTTCCAGCAGAATTGTCTAAACAACCCTTTTCTGGAACCATATCTTTAAACCGATTGAGATACCAATTTAGTTTAAGGGATAACGTCATATCGCTTTTTAACGGCGCTGGAGAACCTGTAGATATCACAGGAAAAGAGTTGTAACAGCTAAATGTGCGATCCAAATAAAAGCACGCGTTTTGAGTGCTTTCTTTTTTATCGAAAATCAAAAAAGATCGTTAACCCCAATCAGCATCCTCCAAACTAAAAATTTCCAAAACGCTCGTTTCAAATATGGTAGCAAGTCGCAATGCTAGAACGGTTGATGGGACATATTTCCCCTTTTCCATGGCGTTGATGGTTTGACGGCTCACCTGGATCTTATCGGCAAGATCTTGTTGGGTGTAGGAAAATTTTGCACGCCATACTTTTAGGTTATTTTGCATGGAGCGCGTTTTTGAGCAATCGTTTTTGCCATTCAAAGCGGATGATGAAAAACAACAGGAGGGACACTATATTGAGCGCCAAAATCAGGAACAGATCAAAACCAGAAGTCACAAAAATACTGACGATCAGTACGGCATAGTTGAAATAAAATGCCCAGATCAAGGAATCCTTACGTATGCTGGTTATCATTTCATCTTCCTGCTTTTCCCTAGAGAACGCATAGATCACACCGCTTATGATGGTGACACTTAGTAGCAATAGGTCTGCTATATCTCGTTCTACCCAGACAAAAAATTGCCGACTGCCAAACAACGGATTGTCCGTAATCACAGGAAGGTTGACTTCCAATTGCAGCCAGTCCAGGTCGATGCCTAATAGCATTTCCGCACTAAGTAAGAGAAAACACAGGATAAAAATGAAAAGCGACGGGAGCTTCCACTTGTTGGGAAAAAGGATTTTTGAGTTCATGAGGTGCTAATTTGGTCTAAAAGTAAAATAAAGTATACAAATAGTAAGGTTTATTTTACTAAATATATTGAAAACGATTATTTTAGTTGAATAACTATAAAAACAGTTTGATAACTAAATTAATAGTTATATGTTTGAAATGCGTTAGGGACCTGCCTGCTAGCAGGCAGGTAGAGGCAAGCTACCCTGCCGGCCGGCAGGCCGGCGTGTAGCGTCGATAGCCCGGTCGAGGCCACAAGCCGAGAAACGCCCAAATGATCAAACCATGGAAAAACTTACCCAAAAAGAAGAAGAAATCATGCAAGTGCTGTGGCAGTTGCAAAAGGCTTTCGTCAAGGAGATCGTGCCCCAGCTGGACGGTTCCAACCATTACAATACCATATCTACGGTCGTACGCAAGCTGGAAGAGAAGGGCTATGTGGGCTATGAAGCCTACGGCAAGACCCATCAATATTTCCCGATTATTGATAAGGAAAGTTACCGCAACAAGTTTGTGAACAACGCCATGACCAGTTATTTCAACGATTCCTATAAGAATATGGTCTCCTTTTTTGCGCGCGAGGAAAAAATCAGCGCTACAGAGCTGCGCGAGATCCTGGAAATGATTGAATCTAAAGAAGACTAGCCATGGAAGACATCCTCATTTATTTGCTCAAGAGCGCCGGTGTACTTAGCATTTTTGTACTGCTGTACCATTTCTTGCTGCGCCGACTCACATTTTTTAAGGCCAATCGATGGTTTTTACTGTTTGGGATGATCGCCAGCATTGGGTTTCCATTGATAGAGATCACGCAAACCGTTTATGTGGAACAGCCAGAAGTATTCTACGTACCGCAGCAAACAGCAACGCCCATGACATATTTGGCGCCAGAACCCGTGGTAGAGCCGTTCATCGATTTGAACCAAATGTTATTCCTGGTCTATGCATCGATCAGCTTATTTTTTATCGGTAAAATGGCGGTAGAATTACTGTCATTGCGCAGATTGATCAAATCTGGCAGCCGTAGAATGGAAGATGGTTTTGTGAGAATATCGCTTTCGCGGAAGGTGACTCCCTTCAGCTTCTTTAACTACATCTGCTTTTATGAAAAAGAAGAGAAGTCTGCTGCCAGCGATCTGATCCTGAAACACGAGCAGGTTCATGCCCGCGAGTGGCATAGCGTTGATTTACTGCTCACTCATGTGTACTGTGCCATTTTTTGGATGAATCCGCTAGCGTGGCTTCTCAAAAGACAGATAGGCGAGAACCTGGAGTTTATCGCAGACGCCACTGCCAAAGTCCAAAACACCACAGGCATCAGCTACGAACGCACGCTGCTTTCCAGTGCCGCCAGCCACATGCAACCTGCACTGGCTAATAATTTTTTCACACCTTTCATTAAAAAACGAATTCAAATGTTACAAAAAGAAACCTCCAAAACCTGGAATGCCTATAAATATGCGTTGATCCTTCCCGTCATCCTATTGTTCCTTTACAGTTTTAATGTCGTTGACAAAATTGAGTATATCAAAGCAAATAAGGAGACTGTCAAAAATTCCAATAAAAGTGAGCTCTACGTCTTTGATACCGATATGGATCAAATGCATTACACGGAAACGATGGCCAAAATCAATATAACGAGAAATTATAAGGTTGTCATGCTGCCTCCCACAAATAATTCATCCAGCTTTTCGTTGCTAGTGGCATTCGACAATCAATCAGAAATATTTAAGGTTAACATTCCAATTTCCAGTCGAAATGTGGGTGGTACTTTTCTTGAAGCATTTGATAATAGTTTGATTGTTTGTGATAAAGATTTTAATAAAATGTTTGTCATTGATCGAGACGGGATCATCTCAAATGTTATGGAGAAAGCATTGACTTTTAATATCGATGCAAAAACGACAACAGCCGAACTGGATTCCTACCGAAATCAAATAAATAAATATGCAAATTACATTATCAAATTAGAGCGCAAAGTTGAGGAAGGAAGTCCTATGACATTCATAGCAGTTGATTTTGATAAGCTAAAGGGTGAAGGTTCGATTACGAGCTATCCACAAGAAATGGATATTCAATTATCCGTCGAGAAAAACATACTCTCCATTATCAATGAGAAGTCTGGTTCTATTATACATGCCAGCAAAGACGGTATTAGATATGAATCGATCACAAAAGAATTTGCTATTTCCTCAAAAACCTCCCAAACAGATCTCAACGTTTATGTAGATCAAATAAATGACTTCTCTAATTTTAAAATCAAATTAGAGAAGGCGAAGGCTGAAAATGGAACAATCCAGTTGTCTGTATCAACAGCTTTTGGAAATAAAGATTTTGATAAAAAGGTAGTACTGCCTCTTTCTGATAAAAGCCTAGGTTTGATTTTACTTAGAGTTTCAAAAAACAAACTCAAAATCAATGACGATTCTAGCAATGATACATATTCTATTGATAAAGGGACAAGCTTAAAAATGTCAAAGGAAGACTGGACCTATGATGCAAAAGAGGCGAAAGCCACGAAGGCCTCCCTTAAAAATGAAAAAATAGAATTCAAAATCCCACCAACTACCACACAGGAAAGTTTAGAAAAAATTAAAAAGTCGCTGAAATCTGAATACAACGTAGATTTAAAAATCAGCAACCTTAAATATAAAGATGGAAAAATCATCTCTATTAATATTCAGTTGGACGACAATCGTGGATTTAAAGGCTCACAATCCTATACTAATGATACCGCCATTCCAACGATCTGTATTACTGGAATCATTGATGAGGAAAGAAAAAACTGGAGCATGGGGAATTGCAGAGAGACTACCTATTCAGTAAATAGCGTGTCGTTCTTTAATGATTTACCAGAAAAGTCCCGAGCCATTATTGATTCCATTTACGTTTCTAGGAAAGGTTTTAATAGTATGGAATTGGATTCATTGCAATGGAGTCTTAAAAAAGTGCAATCTGCACTTTCAGAGTTTTCCAATGACAAAATCAGCAAACAGCTAAAAGCAAGATTGCTGGAAGCTGAAAAACGTTTAAGCAAAATGAACTTAGATTCCATGATGTTCGGTGATCCTAATGTGACTTATTTATTAGGTAATGTCAGCTATTCTGATAAGGATTCTATCATAGCTAATGCGAAAGCTATTTGGGCATATCAATCAAAATCTGACAACAGAAATTTCGATGGTAGCAATCCGCCACTGATTATAGTTAATGGTGAAGAAATGACAAAAGAAGAATTAGGTCGACTGGATTCTTTTAACATTGAATCTATGAATATTTTAAAAGATAACGCGGCGACCAGTCTCTATGGTTCCAAAGGCAAGAACGGTGTCGTTTTAATTACTACAAAGACTAACAAAAAAATAAAAAACCCACCCCTATATTTTATTGATGGTAAAGAAACGAGTGAAAAAGATTTTGAGATCATGGATGTGTATCGCTTCAAATCGGTTTCAGTGTTGAAGGAAGACCAGGCAATCTCAAAATATGGAGATAGGGCAAAGTATGGTGTTATTAAAGTTGAATTAAAAACAGATGCCGAAATGAAAAAGCAACCTGTGAATTCGAATGATGTTGAAGAGGTCATTGTTACTGGCTACTCCATTGCAACTTCAACTTCCATCGACACTTTCACAATTACAATCGATGATTTTACAGATACCGAACTGGCAGAACTTAAAAGCACACTTAAGAATTTGGATCATGATTTTGAACTAAAAACCTTCAGAAAAAATGGTGAAAAGGTCTCAAAATTGAAGTTTGACCTAGATGGAACCACATATACCTACCAGCCTAAAAACGGAATAAAAAGTCTGACTATAAAAAAAGAAGGCAAGGGTGAAGACCCCAAGGTTTCTGCGGTGACCTTTTAAAAGGTAATTCCCAATGTCAGCCAGAGCTTGTCGACGGCGAGTTATTTCATACAGATCCAAGCGTCTTCGACAAGCTCTGACTGACATTTGTGGTTTCTTGTCCTGCTGAACTCGATGATGCCGAAGGTTTTGGTAGTTCAACATCTCTTGAAAAAGCGGTAAGATATCCAGCAGGCAAATAATCGACAGATTCCTTGTTCTTGTGATAGGTTTGATAGAACTAGCACTCTAGGAAACCCAGAGCCAAATTCAGGGGGGCAACTAGCGCATTTTTAGCCTTATATCCTACGTCAGCAAGATCAGAGCGAAGCGATGATCGAACCAGTCGTTCGTCAAAAATCCTATACTCCCTATTCCATTCTCTATATTCAGATTCCACGAAATACAAACCCCAACTCTAATCCATCTTTGACGTTTCCTTAGCAACTCATTAGCCTTGAAAACCCTAGATTAGTGATTATGAAAAAATCGATCTTCAAAGCGCTTTCTAAACTGAATAAAAGCATTCTTCCGAGCTACAGCAAAGACGAGGATTTTGATCTTGCCAAAGCTTCTAAACTGCAAATGGCGCTTATTGGGTACAAGACCTGGGTGACTAAAAATGCACTGGATTAGTGTTTGCAAGCCTTAAAGATCAATGCGGCAGGCTCGTGCAGCTGGAAAAACTGCCCCAACGAATCCTATCCTTGGTACCTTCACAAACGGAGTTGCTTTACGACTTAGGTCTGGAGGATAAGCTTGTAGGGATCACAAGGTTCTGCGTGCATCCTGAAAAAGCGCTGGCAGAAAAGCGGGTCGTGGGCGGTACTAAAAAAGTCGTCAATAAAAGAATCATTGAACTCCAGCCAGATTTGATCATTTGCAACAAAGAAGAAAATACCAAAGAGATCGTTGATTTCTGTTCTTCCGTCTGTCCTACCTATGTATCAGATATATCCACTCTGGAAGAGTCCTTGGAAATGATAGAACAAATAGGAAACCTAACGGGAACAACCCAACAAGCAGAGCAATTAAAGCAGGATATTGAAACTAGTTTCGACGGTCTTTCAAATTCAAATTCGAGTTCAGGTTCAAAGCTTAAAGCGCTCTACCTCATTTGGAAAGATCCTTATATGAGTGTAGGCGGCGATACGTTTATCCACGATATGATGGAAAAGGCAGGTTTTGAAAATGTCATGAAGGATAAAAAACGGTATCCGCAACTCACCTTGCAGGAAATTGCCATTCTCCAACCAGACGTTGTTCTGCTCTCGTCAGAACCCTATAATTTCAAGAATAGCGATGGGGATGCGATACGATCTGCTTTCAAGGAGAGGAACGACCCAGAAGTTCCTGCGGAGCGCCCGCCTGCCGGACGGGCAGGCAGTCGACGTATGAAAGCGGGAAAAACACCACCCCTATGTATATTAACAAATGGCGAACTCTTCTCCTGGTATGGCAGTAGAGTGCAGCAAGCACCTGCCTATTTCCAGCAATTGAGACGGTCAATAGACGGCGGTGGACTGCAAGATTCTCCGTGAATAAATGTAACTTTCGCACATCATTTGATACCAACTAACTAAAGAATATAATTATGAATAACGGAAAAATTGCAGGATTAGGCTGTGGTGCCTTGGTAGGAATCGGCATTGTGGGTTTACTTATAATAGGAGTTATCTGGGGGATTTCCTGGAACAATACCACCGTAGAAAAAAGCGAAAGCGTCCAATCTCAATGGGCTAACGTGGAGAGCAGCTACCAACGTCGTTCTGACCTTATCCCTAATATAGTCGCTACTGCAAAGCAGTATGCAGAATTTGAGCAGGAGACCTTAACTGGAGTGATCGAGGCACGAGCCAAAGCCACTTCCATCAACGTGGATGCTTCCAACCTGACGGCAGACCAGATTCAGCAATTTAGTGCCGCGCAAGGAGCCGTATCTGCTGGATTGGGACGCTTATTGGCCACTTATGAAAACTATCCAGACCTTAAGGCAAACGAGAACTTCAAGGAATTGATCAATGAACTGGAACGTACCGAGAATCGCATCAATGTAGAGCGCAACCGCTACAATGAAAACGTGCGGGATTACAATCAACGCATCAAAAAATTCCCAGGAGTATTGTTCGCATCTGTTCTAGGATTTGATGAATCTCCTTATTTCCAGGCAGATGAAGGTGCGCAAAATGCACCCAAAGTGGGCGATCTATTTAATAACTAAAGGATGGCAGGCAAGGTAGAGAAATTCCTGACCGCTGCTCAAGAGCAGGAGGTCGTAGACAGCATACGTGCGGCAGAAAAGCAGACCAGTGGCGAGATACGCGTCCACATGGAGAGCACCTGCGCGGGTAATGCCTACGACCGTGCGCAGGAACTCTTTCACTTGCTCAAAATGGACAATACTAGGCAGGCCAATGGCGTACTCTTTTACCTTGCCGTGGACAACCGCAAGTTTGCCGTTTTGGGAGATCGAGGTATCAACGAGGTGGTAGGAGCTAATTTTTGGAATTCTATTAAAGAGGTGATGGAAGCACGCTTTCGCGAAAGCGAATTTAAAAACGGCCTTGTTGCAGGAATTGAAATGGCGGGCGAGAAGCTGGCTGCCTATTTTCCATGGGACAACGACGACCTGAACGAGTTGCCAGACCAGATATCGACCAGTTGAAAAAGTTACACTACGTTCTATGTGCCTTGAGCTTGCTGGTATTCAGTACGGCCAGCGCACAGTTTGAAATCCCGCCAAAGCCATCGTCTGGGGCTGATCAGACACCGGTTTACGACTATGTGGGATTGCTGGATGCAGGACAAAAACAAGCGCTGGAAAGTAAACTGGTGCGTTATGCAGACAGCACCAGCACACAGATAGTCGTGGCTATCATAGAATCCACAAATGGGGAAGATATTAGTTTGCTTACTGCAGAATGGGGACAGACTTGGGGAATAGGCCAGGCAGATGAGGATAATGGTATTTTAATTTTACTGGCTCATGGCGACCGGCGTATCGACATAGGAACAGGCTATGGCATCGAGTACCGAATTACAGATTTGATGGCAGAGCGCATCATCAACCGCATTATTATTCCTGAGTTTAAGAAGGGAGATTTTTATAGGGGACTGGATCTGGGTGCAGATGCCATTTTCTCTGCCTTGAACGGTGAGTTTGAGGAAAACAGAGACTTTTCTAAGAGCAGCGGCATCCCTTTTCAGGCCATTCTCTTCATTGGCTTTATCATCTTGATTATCATTTTGAGTGCTAGAAAAAATAAAGGTGGTGGTAAAAACGGTGGTAATCGCAGCGGCGCATCATTGCTAGACATTATTTTGTTAAGCAGTTTGGGACGTGGTGGCTTCGGCGGTGGTGGCGGTGGCTTTGGAGGAGGTTCTGGCGGTGGCGGCTTTGGAGGCGGCTTCGGCGGTGGTGGTTTTGGCGGTGGTGGCGCTAGTGGTGGTTGGTAGAGTGCAAATTTTGAAATGGCCGATTTTTTAAAATCCAAGTTCCAAGTTCCAAGTTCCAAGTTTCAAGTTCCATGTTCCAAATTCCAAATCACAAGTTCCAATCTTAAGTTCAAATTTGCAGATTACACCCCCTTTTTTGATGCGGTAAAAACTACAATATCAGTTCGAGCGCCATCGAGAATAGTTGTGTACTCTGGATACGGAATAACATTCTAAAGTCCCGTTAGACCGATATGATAAACTCTCAGGCATCTGACCACCCAAATATGAATTAGGCAGTATTTGATTTTTAAGTTTAGATTTAAACTTAAACTTAAACTTAAACTTAAACTTAAACCTAAACTTAGGCTAAAGACCCTCTTATTTTTCAATTCCAACTTACAATAATCACGTTATACTAAAAAGACGGACTTTAAAGAGCGTTATTGTCTTGTCCTAAAAAAAACCTAGGCCTACTAACGGACTGTCTTTTTTTTCTTTCGTGTAATCCAAATCACTAAATATATAAGACCTCCCAATAAAAGGATGTAATAAATAACGATGCCAAAATTGAAAAAAGAGCTTTGACTTTGACTTTGAATTGATTCTGAATTCGCTGGAATGAAAATGCTGTATCCAAAAGATTTTTCAAGATCAGCCAGTGCATTTTGATAGATTTTGAACTCATCTGGTGTTACCGATGGTTTTTGAATTTTGAGGTAGCTTTTTAATTGCACTTGGTTGTTACTCTTGTCGTAGTCTACATTGAAGTCGTAATAAAAAATATCGTTGCTAACGATGTCATTATCTTTCTCAACCAGCCATGTACTGGGCAAAATAACAGTGGTTCTATGCTCTCTGGCTACAGGGTAGGGCAAACTCATTTCATGGACTCTATTCTCCATATTGGGAATGTACAATACCTCCACAATACTATTCGGTACAAAATCAATCGAAATATACCCAGGTTTTTCTGGCATGGGTTGCCAGATGCTGTCTACGGCATAGGATTCAGTAACTATGAATGTGTTTTTTTCTTTATCATCCTTGAAGGAGGGCTTGTTGATTATTTTTATTCTGGAATGCTGGTTGGCATAATAGTTTTCATACTCTTTTGAAATGCTGCTTATGCTGTTATTTTTAAAGTAATCGCGCATTTGGTCTGCCTCAACATCGGTATAGGTGCTGGTTACATTCAATGTCGCCCCTCCATTAACCTCCTTAATGACATACTCTTCCAGGGTAGTTACTAAATTATTTGAAGAAGAGGTAATGGTATCAAAAGCTGTATTGTTCTTTTTAACGACAAGCCCATATTCATAATTTGGAAAATGCGTGTTTTTATAGGTTCCTCCTTGATTGGAAATCGTAGGGTCGTAGTACATTGACCGTTTATCCTTATCAACGACCTTGACGACACAATGGTCGAAAAAACTGGGCGATGGGGGTAGTTCTAGGATCGTGTTTTTTAATGAGGTACTGATGAGCATGGGATAGGCTTCTACATCCATGGCTTTGAGCATTTCTACTACCAGCAAACTTTTGTCTTTACAATCACCATACCTCTGTTCAAAAACTTCGTTGGGAGAATGGGGTTGGTAGCTGCCTATACCGTGTTCTAGACCTAAATAGCGAATGTCGTTCTGCACAAAGGTCAAGGTTGCTTTTATTCGTTCTCCTTGTGTTTTATGGCTTTTGCTTATTTCTTTTACTTTCTCTTTAAGGGCGGTATTCAATGGTTGGTTTGATCCGTAAATATCAGTAGCCCAGTCCACCACTGCTTCCCAAGAAAAATAGTCGCTAACGACAAGGGTGGGCATTGCTATTTTCCAGGTAGGAATGTTGTCCTCATACTCAAAAGGTTCAGGTGTTTCAACGGCCCAATTGTAATTTTTGTACCCGTCCCTTTTACTGATTTTAGGCTTCAATGAGGAGTTGTACGACTTATAATTCAAGTCGTTTTTAGTATTGATAGAGACGTTGACCTTTCCAACAGGTACATAATCGTTTAGATTGAAACTATCCGCAAATTTTCCCTGGTGGATGGGGTTGAAACCCTTCACCGTATAACTGTAGTCGATGATGTCTCCATTACGAACATCTGACAAATTAAGCATTGCAGATAGCGTCCCGTCGTACAGGTAATTTTCTGCATTCAGTTCACGTTTGATCACTTGGAAATATTCAGGAACCAACTTATCGATCTCTTTCCCATCTCTTATGATTTTTATAGAATGGAAAACTAATTTTTGATACAGCGGGTCGTAAACGGCATTGATATTAGAGCTGGATTGCACCCCTACATTGTCAGTTATTTTGTTCACTATTCTAAAGTAAACTTCTTGCTGGAAGATGTTTACTTGATAATCAGCTAATAAGGTGAGCGCACCTTGTGAGATTTCATTTTCATCGACTTTGGGCTTTTGTTGGTACTCTTGAAAATCCACCCATGAAGGGCGTTCAGCAACGGCAACCTTTTGACTGTATCCACAACATACAAATAAGGCGGCGAATAGTAGGGTAATCAGTTTTTGCAAAATAGGTAATTTAATAAATGTAAGTAAAGGGTCAAATTTAATCATTCATAGAATTACCGAACAGTGAGAAAGTTCAATTATGATAATCTAATTGAAGTCCTTAATAATAGAATTGTTGCACTAATGAGTTGAACACAGCCATTTTTTTCCAGCTAAATAAAAAGATTATTACATTATTTTTAGAAAGGAGTAAAAAGGTATACTATATGAATACCAAAATTATATCCAAAGTCCTTGTACTATTTTATACCGCCAGACAAGTGATTTTTAGAAATCTTCAATATAAAGTCGTTTCTTGGTTGGCCTCTGATTGACACGTCTGCTTATATCCTCTCCATTTGCGGATTGAACCTTAACTTTTTGATTCATTCCAAAACTAAATTTTTCTACTATTGATAAACCATCAAATTTTTCTAAAAGCTTTATAAATTTTTTAGAGTCTATATTTTCTACAACTTGGCCATTTTCAATAAGTTTTACAGGATCATAATCTTTAAAACTAACTTGTTTTAAAGATATAGCCTTAAAATTAAAAATTAATTCCTCATCGTAAATCTCTAAGATTAATCCTGGGAGCCCTTTAAATTTGTATGGGCCGGCATTGAGCGGTATTTCATAAGTGTACCAAGCGTACCAAACCCTACCAGCATATTCCATTTTGGCTTTCTTACAAGAGTAGCCAAGAACTTCTTTATTCCCTGGTAAAAGTTCCCATTTTAAATTAATATCCTCTTGATAGATATAATGATTCTGATTTAAGGATCTTCGATATAGTATTGATTTGTTTTCAGAATAAATACGATAAGGATTTTTTGATTTTTGCATATCTATCAAAAGATCGAACTCTTCCTCAACTGTTGGAGCTGGTTTATTAGTAATAAAGAAAATAGAATCTAACTTATACTGACTTTCTGTCATAAAACTGGTTCGCATACGATCGATGGATAAGAGCATCTTCTCATTCTGAACATTTTCCTCATCTTCAAAAACTTTAAAATTGAAATCGTAAACTAATTGGGTAATGGTTGAATTATCGGTGTTTTGAGCATAAAAATGTTGACTGAAGAAACAAACTGAAATTATTATTAGAGTTTTCATTACGGATAGTTTACGTGTGATTGTTTTTTTTTGGAAAGATTTCAATATAGCATTAACAAACTTTGTACAATGTAATGGAATCAAAAAATCGGAATTTGGATCATTACAAATCCTAAATATCTAATATTTTTTATATCATGTAAATATAAAAAAACTCTCTTCTTAACATTAAATACACCAACTCTTTCACGGGATTCAAATAATAAAATCTTACAGCGAATAGTTAAGACCCAAAGTAAACTGACGTGGTCGTAAAGAAAATTGAGACTGTCCTATAAAATTAGAGCTATTCTGGACTACTGTGAAAAAATCTTCATTTAATAAATTAGTTAAAACAGCACTAAAAAAAAGTTTTTTGGTAGGCTTATAAAAAAAGGAGATGTTGAATAGCGTATTTCTATTTGTAAAACTATTTGAAGAAGTTGATGTGACAACAGACTCCAGGCCTAAATTAAGCCGAGATACAGAACTGGTATAAAAGTCTAATTCCAGTTCATGTTTCAAAAATAAGTTCGTGTTTTTGAGATCATCAATAATGGATGAGCCATTATTAATATTAGCTTTATAAGTGAGTCCATACCAAGTGTTATTATCTAAACCGAGTTCTAAGCCAATATTGTGATTGGTGTTTTTAAACTCTTGTTCTATCCCGTTGAAAAATTGCTCACCGATTCTATAATTAATTGAATATTCAAGGTCTGTTCTTAAAATGCGGAAAAACCTCTTGGTAAAACTAATAGTATTTCTCCAGTTTCTAGAGGTATTAGGACGTTCTATGGCTTCTATTTGAATCAATCCGTTTTCGTCAATTATATTTGTAAAGGTAAAATCTGACTGATTTTTAGAATAACTACTCACATTATTTATGAAAAAACCTGAAAGAATATCATCATAACTAATTTTCAGGCTACCTACGGTGTTTCGAGTGATATTAATAGCATTTGGATTTCTGTACAAACTAGAAAAGTCTCTTAATAGGAGCCCATTAAACAATTGAGCGAATCTTGATGCATTCACGGAACGGTAACTAGACAAGGAAAAGTTCCAATTATTATTATATTTATAGTTGATACTTGCCTGTGGTTCAAAAAACAAATAATTTTCTTTTTGATTTAAATCCTGTTGAAGTAATTCTTGCTTTTCAAGAATCAAGTAGCTGATCTGTGGCATCAGTTTCAATTTGAATTTTCCCCAGTCATATATGCTTTCCGCAGAAGTTTGAGATTCTAGTGTATTCAACTTAAAATCACTTTTAAAAGGAAAATTTAAAGTAGTATTTTGTTCACCACCCTCTTGTTGTAGATTACTATACAGTTTTTCTGATTTCCAATCTAAACTTTGTTTGAATTCCAAAGTAGATTTACCTACCGAAAAATTAAAGGAAGTATAACCTCCTATATTGAATTGCTGAGTATCTATAATCTGTTTAGTTTGCTCCGCCATAAATGAGCTCGGGATTTGATCATTAAAAACTCCTGGTACTGTTGTCGAATTCTCTTGTGTTTCGACATATTCAATTAGAAAACCATTATTTAGCACCTTTTTCCCAATTGTTGTCCTAAATTCTACCAGATCCGTAAATTGATGGTTTTTTGAGTTGTAATTGTATATTAGTGATTCTCCATTTTGGATGTTATTGGACAGGCCATTATTGTTTTCTGAACTAAATTTTAGTTTGTTGGTGAAATATAGCTTCTCCTTATTAACTTCCTGAAATAGACCGATATAAAACAATTCTTTTTCTATATTGTTGTTGGATCTAGTATTTACCACAGTACTGTCATTTCCAAAAAAATAAGTGCTGTTGGAGATCCGTTGAATCTCCTCGATACCTTTATTATATGCCAAACCAACCTTAAAGATTACATCATCACCTTTTTTTACCAAGGTATTATTGGTAAGGGACAGAGATTCATTATCGAGCCAATAGGAATCCGATATGGACGTTCCGTTGGTATTTGGTTCGTTTAGAAATTGTGCTTTCGGGATTTGCAATGATGAAAGATTTAAATTACCACGTGTCAAACTCGTACCGTTACTAGCCAATGATTTTCCAATGTTATTTAATTTAAGACTTGCAATGTCTTGAAAGGTTTCTCTAACGTAGATAGGCGTTGCCTCTACCAAACCAGTTAAAAATGGAACCCCCAGGTCAGTTTTCGCACTTCCGAAAACCAGACTGTTATCTTTTTTTATATTTAAATTAAAAGCAACTTCGTCAGATTCCGTATTACCCTTATCTATACGGGCATGATTATGTCTTTGCATAATTTCAATGTCTTGAACAGCATCTGCAGGAATTCCTCTGGTAGCAACGTTATAGCCTCCCTCCAATAGATCAACACCATTAATGTATAGATGGCTGATCGCTTTGTCCTTATACTTAATCTGACCATTCTCTGAAATTTGTACTCCTGGAATACGAGTAATGACTTCTTCGATGGTATAATCTTTTTCTTTTTTGAGTCCATCCACACTATATGTAATAGTATCGCCATTTACTCTGATATCTCTTTTCGCTTTAATAATTACTTCTCTTAACTGATTCTCTTTTACCGCCAATTCGATATCCAATACTTGAGAAACAGCAGACAACTTTAGCTGTTTAGTGGCGTGATTTAGATCTCTTACAGTTAACCATAAAGAATCACTTTCTATTTTATTTTTGATTTCTAATTGAAAAAATCCCTTATCGTCGCTGTTTGTATAAGCAACCACATTATTTTCTGATTTATCTAATGATAATATAATTGTGGCAAATGCAACAGTCTCTTGACTGTCTTTCAAGACACCCTCTATAAGTATTTCTTGACTATAAGAACTGTAATTACCTAGAAAAAATCCAAATAATAAAACGGTTATAGATTTTTTAACTAGAGCAATCAATTAGTCAATATTTTAAAGTTAAATCCGCGAAGTTAAGAGCAAAAGCTGGAGATTAGAATTTGATAGTGTAAAAATCATTAAAACTTTAAATTAAATGAAATGTGGAATCAGTGAATCGTTTATTAGATAGACTTCCACAAACAGCACTCTCTAGGTGAAAGTATTATATTGTATTTTCCTTTAGGTTAGAGTGATGGAAATAAATTGGCAAAAAAATTGATGTGTTTCTTGAAACCAATCCTCATGCGCCACTTCCAACTCTTCTTACTTCTATTCATCGCCTTAATTGCAATCTCCTGCGACCCACTCACCGATTGTATCATACCCAATCGTCCAGAGCTTCCTGATAAGATCTTTCCCAGTGCTTATTTAGGCAGCTATTATGAAGAAAGCTTAAGGGCAGCGATCGATAATTCTCCTAATGACGATGGCTATTTCTATTATTTCTCCATTTCCAACCTTCCAAGAGGTCTGGATTATGAATCTGAAGGGCGGGAGTTATTCATATTTGGTGTTCCAGAAGAAACGGGTGATTTTGAGTTCAACATCTTTGTGAGTGTCGATGAGCCAGATTATGGCTATGACGATGATAATGACGGGATTTTTGACGACGGTGACAACCTCTGCGACGACAGTACCTCAAGGATTTACAGACTACGTGTTCAATAAAAGCCCCATACAGGCACGCGGTCTAGGACATCTGAAATAAGCGTACCTTTGCAGCTTAATAAATTACATGACATTTAAAGAATTGGGGCTCGACGAGTCCATCCTGAAAGCATTACAGGACCAAGGATATGAGAATCCAACACCTATTCAAGCACAATCCATTCCCATCTTATTAAAAGGCAAAGACCTACTAGGCGTAGCTCAAACCGGTACAGGTAAGACCGCTGCGTTTGCTATTCCCATCCTACAGCAATTGCTGGAAGGAGAAGGCCCTAGAAAACAGCGTAGGATCAGAACCCTAGTGGTAACCCCTACAAGGGAACTGGCGATACAGATAGATGAAAACTTTTCCGCTTACGCGAAATATACCAACATCAAAAACACAGTAATTTACGGTGGTGTAAAACAGACGAAACAAGTTTATGCATTGCACCAAGGGGTCGATGTCCTAGTGGCCACTCCAGGAAGATTACTGGATTTGATTTCCCAAAAGTACATCTCACTAAGTGATATCGAGTATTTTGTACTTGATGAGGCAGACCAGATGCTGGACATGGGGTTTATCCATGACATCAAAAAACTGTTGAAATTATTGCCTAAGCAACGACAGTCGTTGTTTTTCAGTGCAACAATGCCTAGAGCAATTGTGGATCTATCTAAGCAGATATTAGGAGACTTTGAGCGCGTTACCATCGAGCCAGAGAAAACTACTGCGGAGAAAGTAGAGCAACGCATCTACCATGTCAACAAGAAGAATAAAACCGATTTATTGGTGCATTTGTTGACCACAGATATGAACGATGCCACCCTTGTTTTTTCAAGAACGAAACATGGAGCCAACAAGATTGTCAAAGATCTTGAAAAGGCGGGAATCAAAAGCGCCGCTATACACGGTAATAAATCGCAAACCGCACGTCAAAAGGCACTGGGCGATTTTAAGGATGGAAAATTACAGGCACTTGTAGCTACTGATATTGCGGCACGTGGTATCGATATTGATGAGTTATCCTACGTACTCAATTACGATTTGCCCAATGTGGCAGAATCTTATGTGCACCGCATAGGACGTACCGGTAGAGCAGGAGCAAGTGGTCTAGCTGCCAGTTTCTGTATGCTGGAAGAACGCCCATTCTTAAAAGATATTGAGAAATTGATCCAAACTAAAATACCAGTGGTAGAGGATCATCCCTTCGGATTCAAAATGGAAGATGCTGCAGAACCTAGTTTGAAGAAGCAAGGTGGTAATCGTGGCCGTGGTGGTGGTCGACCTTCCAGAGGCTCCAGTAGCACCCCTAAGTCTTCAGGAGATCGCAACCGCAATCGCAGTCGTACCAGCAATAGAAATTCTTAAATACAGCGATACAACTCATTATAGTTTGAGAAAAGAACCAGAAATGGCTGCCTTGTGCAGCCATTTTTTTGGTTTGTAGCTGTGTGTTATATCTCCATCCTTATAGAACCAGGATCTTGATGTGAAGTTCGCTTTCGCGAAAGCGGAACACACTTCCAGGAGCACCTTTTAAGAAACCAATCGTTCAAATAAGACGTTTTTAGAAAGTTCCATTTGAATAAACCCCACCTTTTTAAAACCTAATTGTTGGTAGTAAGTGCCTAATTTTAGGTTGGAGGCATTACAGTCCAGCCGAAGAAATTTTTTACCAGCGACCCTTGCCATACCGTAGATTCTCTCAATGATTTGAGCTCCTAGTTGATTTCCTTTAAAGTCCGGATGGACGATCAGGGAATGTAGGTAAAAAGCAGGGTCTGGTTGTTTACCCCAATACTTCAAATCTACTTCCATCAATCGGTACATAGCGATAGTTTGCTTTGGTGCGTTTATGAAATACACCTCGCCGTTTTCAAATCCCTGGGACAACCATTCCAGTCGCTCCTGTGGGGGTTCTAACCAGTAACTCCATTGGTTGATTTCACGGCTTTTCAAACTAAGGGCAGCCACCTTCAACAGGTTCAAGGCAACCCCTATTTGATCGGGTTGGGCTTTTTGAATGCTAAAATCTTCTAGGGAGTAATTCATTAGCGTTTTAGTGTGGTGGGGTTAAAATTAGAGCCTATTCTTAAATTTGTGACTAAAATTCACATTTACTTTGATCAGGTTGAAGCTAATGAGTTGGAACTAGAGTAACTTTGAGAAGGAACCCATGGGCTTATGTTAGAAGATTTATCAGGAAAAAAAATATTGATCGTTGAGGATGATAAAATCAATCAATTGATCGCTCGTAAAATGGCCCAAGGCCTTAATGCCACAGTTGAAATAGCAGACAGTGGGGAACGCGCCATAGTCATGGCCCAAGAAAATGAATATGACCTCATCCTGATGGACATCAACATGCCGCCAGGAATGGATGGGTATGAAGCGGCAAGACAAATCAGGAGCTCAAATGAACTCATTCCTATCGTTGCAATGACGGCACTGGAGCAGGAAGAGATGGAAGAGCGCGTAAAACATACAGATCTCAATGGTTTTTTGATCAAACCTTTGAATAGAACAAAGATTCTAGAGACCGTAGGGCATTATTGCTGACCCATTATTCGGTTGAATTTAAGGAACTGGTGTTTTTATCGCTACCCTAAAGCAAAACATTCGTAGAGAAACCTCATTTGTAAGGAACGGCAGAAAGTCAGCGCCGCTGGGTAGATATCCTGCACGGCTCTATGTATTTGAATAACCAAAAGATCACCGCTGGTGTTAGACTTGGTACCCAATCGATCGTAAATGCCTATTTTTGCACGCTTTAATTCTAGCGATTCACAGGTATGAAATTCTTCAATAATTTTATAGGTAACCCTAAAAATGATATTCTCTCTGGGCTAACCGTTGCGTTGGCACTGGTGCCTGAAGCAGTTGCATTTGCCTTTGTTGCGGGTATTGATCCCATGGTAGGATTGTACGGAGCCTTTATGATGGGTCTGGTGACGGCACTCTTCGGTGGTCGTCCTGGAATGATCTCTGGAGCCACTGGTGCTACAGCTATCGTTATGGTATTGCTCATTAAAACAGGGAACGAGGTAGGTCTGGCGCTAGAGGTACCCTATGAAGACCTTGGTTTGCAGTGGTTGTTCATTACCTTACTTTTTGTAGGCGTCATCCAGATGGCTGCAGGATTTTTCAGACTGGGAAAATTTGTGAGATTGATTCCGCATCCTGTGATGATGGGATTTGTTAATGGTCTTGCTATTGTTATCTTCCTAGCGCAACTTGATTTTTTCAAAACCGGTGCTGGAGACGCTAAACAATGGTTGACAGGCACGTCCTTATATATCGTATTGGGATTAGTCGCTTTGACCATGGCCATCATGTATTTCTTACCTAAACTCACAAAAGCCATACCTGCCGCATTGGTCGCTATTGCAGTGGTAGCTGGAATCACCATCATGAGTGGTCTGGATGTTGCCACCGTAGGATCTTTTATTAGAGAAGGCGGCGGCGATGGAATGCAAGGCTCGCTTCCAGAATTTCAGTTTCAGATTTTTACGTTATTTGATACCGTTCAGGATCATTGGGGCTTGCTCTTGGGAACCGCAGTTACGATCGCAGCGGTTGGGTTGATTGAATCACTGATGACCTTGAACCTTGTGGACGATTTGACAGAAACCCGCGGTAGTGGTAACCGGGAATGTGTGGCTCAAGGGGCTGCCAGTTTTGTCAATGGACTTTTTGGCGGTATGGGCGGTTGTGCCATGATAGGTCAATCCATTATCAATGTCAACTCTGGCGGTCGTGGAAGGTTGTCCGGTGTGGTGGCTGCGGTGGCATTGCTTGCATTTATACTTTTTGGAGCACCCTTAATTGAGCAAATCCCAATTGCTGCTTTAGTAGGAGTTATGTTCATGGTGGTGATAGGTACTTTTGCCTGGTCCAGTTTCAGGATCATTAATAAGATCCCAATATCAGATTTGATTGTATTGATCACTGTAAGTGCGATTACCGTATGGCAAGATCTTGCGATTGCGGTAGTTACTGGGGTCATCATGAGTGCAGTTGTTTTTGCATGGAACAGTGCAAAACGAATACGCGCTAGAAAGAGCATGAAAGCAGATGGAACTAAGGTCTACGAAATCTGGGGGCCGTTGTTCTTTGGATCGGTAACTGCATTTAATTCTAAGTTTGATCCTAAAAATGACCCGGATAAAATCGAAGTTGACTTTATTGAATCCAGAGTCCAGGACCACAGTGGTATAGAGGCCTTGCGTAGCGTAGCTAATAAATACCTTGACTTAGGCAAAGAAATAAAACTGACCCACTTAAGTCCAGAGTGCAAGGAGTTATTGATGCGTCGCAATCCAGAATTTGAAACCATCATTGAAACCAGCATTGAGGATCCACGCTATCATATCGCGACGGATTTGCTGGATGCTGAGGTGTAGTTTTTAAATTGCCCAACCAAGAATTGCTAATTAGATAGTATTATGGAGAATTTCCAGGTTTAAGTGAAATTACTTAATCAGCACCACTTTTTTTAATGTTGTATTGAATTGTGTGGAATCACGCATATAAGTTATACTGGCAGTTTGAAGTTCTTTCCATTTGAAATTATTGAGTAAATCACAAGAAAGCTCATCATTAAGATTACTAAAATCTTGCTCATTGACCCTTAAAATTTGATCACCTCTTTTTAAATCGGTTGAAATTTCTTTGATTACAGAGACCACCATGAGCTTATTGTCGATAAAACGAGAACCAAAGCCAAAAGAGCTAATTTCCGTTTTTTCATAATCTTCATTTTTTTTAAGATAGATATAATTGTTTTTCCAATCAATCACTACCTCATGCTTATTCATAAAGTCATTACCTATGAGACTAGCATAAGCAATATCAACAGTTTGCGCACCCACAAATGTTTTTCCGATTTCTAGGCTATCGATTTTCATCGTCCTTGTAGCTACAGAATCCTGAGCTCCATAAACACCTATTTTTGAACTCCCATATTCTGTAAAGCCTTCTAGATCCTTAAAGTCCTCAGTGGTACCTTGAATATCGATGTTGCCACGAAAACCAGTATCGTAAGTAAATCTGGTAACTTTTCCGTTTGCTTTTCCTAGGATATAGGGCGTTTTTTGAGCGAAGTAGAAAAACTTAAGACTATCTGGATACGATTGAATATCAAATTTAAAGTCTTGATCTGTTACAATGATATTTTTGTTTTGATAATCAAATTTCCAGAATGATTTTGACATTTGATTGGCGCCAATGATACCATCTATTTTCATGCAATCAAATTCAAAAACATCTCTTAGATCGGTTACCACGGCACCTATATTGTTGTAAATTAAATCACCTATTTTAATTTCTGGAACTAGAACTAACTGCCGCTTGTTAGTCTTACCATATGCGTCTGCTACATTTATAGTTTTAGCGGGTTCAATATTTAATTTCTCATAGATCTTATTGGAGATACAAGTAGGAGCGCCAGTGTCTACAAGAAACTCATAAGTTTCTCCCTGTATTTTTACATCTATTAATGCGATTTTGTGATCATAGTTGAACGGTATAGATTCAAAATAATTTTTTGAAGCCACCTCACCAGATTTAAAGACTTTGGCAACACCACCGCAACTAATTATGGCTAGAGCAACGATTAGGTAGGGTACTTTTTTCATAAAATTATACTGATGTTTAATTTGCAAATAGCGCATTTTGTCCTCAAAATGATGGATGATTATCTTTTTGTAAAGCAAATGAAATAAGTTCGCTTTCGCGAAAGCGAACTCAACAAATTAATCGGTTTCATAGACCAGTTTCATGGTTATAGAAGCCGTTTTCTCCTTAGAAGATGTGTTGTAAGTGCCGCCCCAGCTGTAATCCTCTGCGCTGTTTTGACCGGTAATCTGGAAAACGCCCATGTCTGCAGACTGTAAATCGCCCAGCTTGCCACCAGAGTTTTTAGCGATCTGTTCGGCACGAATTCGGGCATCTTCTGTGGCTTTAGAGATCATCTCGATTTTGAGATCGGATAGTTTTGTGTAATAATATCTAGGGGATTGTGAGTAGAATTGGACGCCTTGATTGAGCAATTCAGTGACCTCGCGTGAGATCTTTTCGATCTTTTCCACATCCTTGGATTGTACGTTGATGGTTTGGGAAAGCTCATAGCCTACAAAATTTTCGCCTTGATAATTGCCGTTTGCGCCGTAGATGGGCGTGGTGTTTTTAGAAGTATTGACAGCGCTAAAGACTAATGTTGAATCCTGCAGTCCTTTTCCTTTCAGGTAATCCTCAATGGTTTTTTTATTGCTGGCAAGCGCTGCATAGGCATCACTTAAAACAGGACTGCTGGCCGTGAACCTGCCTTCCCAAACGATGAGGTCAGAAACGAAATCCTGACTTCCCAGCCCGGTGACATCAATAGTTCCCTGCTTTTGATTGCGGTTCATAAAGGCATTGCCCAAAAAAACGGCCGCTAAAACTATGGCAATCCCAAATATGATCGCGCTCCATGAATTTTTCATATCCAACTATTTTAAGTTTTAAATGTACTAAAAACTAGGTCCCTTTGTAGAATTGAACGCAATTCCATGACTGGATTTAATTTATTGATTATCTTGTACTTATAAATAAACTCTCATGAAAAAGATCGTAGCAGTCCTGTTTCTATTTTTAGCATTATCAAGCTGTATGGATAAGAGCCAACCTGAGGATTATGTGCCATCCATAGAGGAAAATGAGGCAGTTTTACTCATAAATGCGTCTGAGACTACCTATTCCCTAGAGCTACAGCAAATGTGTGATGCAGACCTTCAATACTTAAAGATCCCCAAGTATAGTCTAGTCCTTCATCCATCGACATCGACGGGTACCATTGCGTTAGGAACGGATGTTGGTGGTACATTGATAGGAGAAGAAAGTGCTACAGATCTTGATATGCCTGCCGGTGCTGCGTTTTATGTTAAAAGTGAGTTCTCTGGGGACGGGAATCTTTATTATGGTATGGTGGAAAAAGACCAGATGGTTATCTACAAACGATTTAAGGATGAACAACATCTGGATAAGAAAGATGAAGTGACCCAATTCAAAAAAATAAAATCTGTAAAAATAAATGCAGACGCCGTGATGGGATAGATACTAGGCCATCACCTTTTTACGTTAAGGAACTACTGCCATCCACCGACAGTAGATTTCATGCACATTTTCTTTTTCTTATTATTTGTTATACCTCTTGCAACGGCTCAGGAACTTTCTGTTTCAAGTGGCGCAGTCCCAGTGGGTGATGGCTATGATTATCTGGTGACTAATAACGAGCCGGTTCCCGTGTCTGTAAAGTTGGATCTAGAACTCAAGAACTTGAAGGCAGATGTAAACTCAAAACAGATCTTCATTGTTCCACCATTTGCTCAGGAGTATAAGATACTGGAACTGCGTATGGTCAAACGTGATTCCTATGGCTACAATGCTAGCGCCTCCTATGCGTTGGGAGATCAGCGAACGCCTTCTTATGACCAGCAATTTAAATACCATCTTCCTTATGCCCGCAATGCTTCTTGGCGTGTTTCACAGGGGTATAACGGGAACAGCACCCATCGCGGGAAATTTGCTATTGACTTTACCATGCCGGTGGGAACGCCGGTGCATGCCGCACGTGGCGGTACGGTGATCCAAGTAACGCAAGAGAATTCCATAGGTTGTGCTGCCCCTAAATGTCTTGAGTATGCGAATTATATAAAAATAATACACGATGATGGCAGTATTGCAGAGTATACGCACCTCCAGGTCAATGGAGCAGTGGTTAAAAAAGGAGATCGGGTAGGTATCGATCAACACATAGGTTATAGTGGCAATACAGGCTGGACGACGGGCCCGCATTTGCATTTTACGGTGTATGTGCCGCGTTTTGGGAGGTCGAGCGTCACGGTGCCAGTCACTTTTGTGGTGGAGAATTCCTTACTTGCAGATGCCCTATTGGAAAACCGTCGGTACCGCAAGCCTTAAAATCAAGCAGATGGTTGGGGAAAGTTCGCTTTCGCGAAAGCGAACAAAACCACTTCATCCTGACCGCTTAAATCCTTATTTTTGAACAAAACATCACATCAATGGATCTAGACTTCAATAAAAACGAAGATCACAATAAAATGTTGCTATCTGCCATGCGCCAAAAACTGGCACAGGTACACAAGGGCGGTGGCGAGAAACGTATTGAAAAACACCATGCCAAAGGTAAAATGACTGCGCACGAGCGCGTCAATTATTTGCTGGACGATCCAGAGAAAGCCATTGAAATCGCAGCATTTGCGGGTGATGGAATGTATGAAGAGCACGACGGTTGTCCCAGTGGTGGCGTTGTAGTGAAGATAGGATATGTGCAGGGACGGCAGGTGATCGTAGTGGCAAATGATGCCACGGTAAAGGCGGGAGCCTGGTTTCCTATCACGGGAAAGAAAAACTTACGAGCTCAAGAGATTGCGATGGAGAACAGATTGCCCATCATCTATCTAGTGGATAGTGCGGGTGTTTATTTGCCCTTGCAGGATGAGATCTTTCCAGATAAGGAACATTTTGGACGCATATTTAGAAACAATGCCGTGATGAGCAGTATGGGAATTACCCAGATTGCTGCCGTGATGGGCAGTTGTGTGGCTGGTGGTGCTTATTTGCCCATTATGAGCGATGAAGCACTGATTGTTGACAAGACAGGAAGTATTTTCCTAGCGGGAAGTTATCTGGTAAAAGCGGCCATAGGGGAGAGTATTGATAATGAGACCTTAGGTGGCGCAGAAACGCACTGCGAGATCAGTGGGGTAACCGATTATAAAGCTAAGGACGACCAGGATGCGCTGGATAAGATCAAGCGCATCATGGATAAAATAGGGGATTATGATAAGGCTGGATTTAGCAAAGTAAAGGCGGTAAAGCCGGCAAAGGATCCGGAAGAGCTTTTTGGGGTGTTGCCTAGAGAGCGTAACGCGCAATACGACATGATGGAGATCATCGATCGCATGATTGATGCCGATACCTTTGAAGAATACAAGTCTGGCTACGGACAAACCATCATTACCGGTTATGCGCGTATGGACGGTTGGGCAGTCGGGATTGTTGCTAATCAACGTAAGATCGTTAAGACCAAGAAAGGCGAGATGCAATTTGGTGGAGTGATCTACAGCGATAGTGCGGACAAAGCGACTCGGTTTATAGCCAATTGCAACCAGAAAAAAATTCCGCTAGTGTTTTTACAGGATGTAACTGGTTTTATGGTAGGATCCAAATCAGAGCACGGCGGGATCATTAAAGACGGTGCAAAGATGGTAAGTGCTGTTTCTAACAGTGTGGTACCTAAGTTTACGGTCGTGATAGGAAACAGCTACGGCGCAGGAAATTATGCCATGTGTGGGAAAGCTTACGATCCACGATTGATCGTTGCTTGGCCCACCGCAGAGCTTGCCGTGATGAGTGGTAACAGTGCCGCTAAAGTGTTGATGCAAATTGAAAAGGCTTCGCTAGAGAAATCTGGTAAGAAACTAAGCGAGGAAGAAGAGAAAGAGTTGTTTGCAAAAACAAAGGACAGATACGATCATCAAGTATCGCCCTATTACGCCGCAGCAAGAATCTGGACCGACGGAATTATTGACCCACGTGATACCAGAAAATGGATTTCCATGGGAATTGAGGCAGCAAACCATGCACCTATTACTAAGGACTTTAATTTAGGTGTGATACAGACCTAGGTCGCTGCGCTCGCAATATCAATATCAATATCAAAATCAAAACGAAAAATAAACTCCAAAATTACCAATTATTGATTTGATCCTTCGGCTCCGCTCAGGCAGTTTATGCAATTCTTAATTGCCGATTGCAAGTTAAAAAGTTTAAATAAAATAAGAAACCCGTATTTTTAAAGCTTAAGGATATTTGAAAACTTCTAGATGATAGGTAAATTAAGAGTAGGCTTATTGGTAACAGCGCTTAGTTTGGGTTGGTTTAGTGCTGCACAGGATTTAAACGTGGAACTTTTCAAAAATTTCGTTTCTATAGAGCACGCTCAAAAAGGAGTGGGTTATGAGATTTTACCTTTAGAAAACGATACGCTTATACGCCAAGATCGCTTTTATGCTAAGGTCCAAAGTAAAAGCATTTATAAAAATGATACGGTTTACAGGGAATATTTGAAGCTCGCGTTCTCGGACGCGGCGCTTAGGAAAAATATCAACAGTTCAGTTCCAATAGTCCAATGGAAGCAACGGGTAAACGTTTATCTTGATGACAAATTACCGTCAACCTTAAGCAGGAGCTTTAAACGATTTGTAAAGAAGAATTTTGATAATATCGCAAATCTCGAAATTCAGTTTACCAATCATAAAGACCGGGCTGTCATTGCATTTATGAATACTTCAGATTCTGTATATGAAATAAAGCCTGGTACTAAATCATACGAGCGCTATTTAAAAGATTATCCAGACGGATTACCGTTTGATCATATAAAATCAAACCAGTCCAGCGATTACAATGGGACTAGGAACTCTGCTCTAGTAAAGATTAACTATGGAGCCATTGCTAAAGAAGAGGTTGCACTAGAAAAAATGGTACATATGTTTTATTTACTGTTAACGGCTTTTAGGCTCGCAGCAGATGGCGCGCCATCGCGATTGGCTGCATATGGTTATAGCTATCAAGAGATTGCAGACCCTATGGATATAGCACTCCTTCAAATGCATTACCATATACTTTGGCAAACCGGCCCAAATTATCGTGAATTCAAAAAGTTAACATCGACAAATGATGAGTAAACGAATACTATTATTGATTTTCACATGTATCTCTTTCGTTGGTTTTGCACAGTTGCGACCAGATTCTGAAGGTCTAGTTAGTATCCAAGATTTTATGGAGGAGACAAAAATGACTAAAAAAATGATTCCGGATTCAGCTCTCATTATTAGAGGTAATGATACACTGATCAAAATCTCTGGATTTACCCCATTGTCTGAAGACTTGATTAGCGTGCCCTATGACTTCCGCTCCAGACAATTCACAGATTTATACACGACTGTTGCATTCAAGGACCCTAATGTAAAGGATACAGTGCCGGCGAGGATGAGATACTGGAAGGATGGCATGCGTATTTATTTTGCCGATGAGGTGGAAAGGTCTGACGTCAAAGGACTGACTAATTTTGCCCAAGTGATATCCAGCAAGGTAGATAGCCTGGACATAAGTGTGGTCAACAAACTGGAAGATGCTAATTACGTTGTTTATTACAAGGATCATTATGACTTTGAACCACGAATGAACACGAACAATTTCTTGGATTATTATTTGTATTGGAAAGGCGCCTATATCAACAAAGGGTTTCTAAGAGTAAGTAAAGAACGATATTTCAATGATGCGGAACGGTTAAAGCTACTCAAGGCCTATTTTTTTAGAACCTTGGGCTACTTTGAACCCACTAGGGAATTAGGTTGCGGCAGCTATTTCTCAACCTGTAGCGATGTTAGCGAGTCATTATCCCAATTAGACCTAGAATTGCTGCAGTATCATTATTCATATGGAGTTTGTAAAGGAGTTACTCAAAAGACTTATTTAGAACAATTAGAACGCGCTGAAGAATATCGCAATAAACCGCGTTCCAAATTTTTCGTATCGCACCATAAAAGTATATTCCAGAAATAAACCCTCCATTAATGCAGCTGCTTGCTTTTGAGCTATATCCTGCTAACTTCTACTGTTGCTACACAGCCTCAATTTATATAGACACCTATATGTGATTAGTATTCAGTATGTTAAAATACAATACTCTCAAACAGGAACCTGTGTATTATTCTTCACTTCAGTTATAGTAAAAGAACTTTGAGTGCTGCCCACATGTTCAATACTGGTCAGTTTTGCGGTCATAAATTCTCTAAAATGTTCCATGTCTCGAACGAATACCTTCAGCAAATAATCATATTCACCACTCACGTGAAAACATTCAACGACTTCAACAAGTTTTGAAATTTGACCCTCAAATAACTCAATGTGCTTTTGGGAATGCTGTGCTAGTTTAATATGACAAAATACCTGAAATCCCAGGCCCACTTTCTTCTTATTTATAAGTGCCACGTATTGCTTTATGATGCCATTCCGCTCAAGTTTCTTAATACGCTCGTAGACTGCGGTTACTGATAGATTAAGGCTCAGCGACAGTTTTTTATTGGTTTGCTTTGCATCATTTTGAAGCAAGTTGATCAGTTTGACGTCGATTGGATCTAGTTTCATTATGAAAATTTATCTAATAAAATTATGGGAAGGTATTCATTGTAGATAAATATACTAATATAAAAAGTTATATAGATTTACAATCTATAAATGTAAATTACTATTGAATTATTATCTATGTATATCTATTTTTAATGAAAAATAGAGCTTATGGATTTCAAGGATTTCAAACCTGCAAACAACATTCAAGACCTTCAGTACTTTGGCGAATTCGGAGGTGTGAACCCATCTATTTCTGATTCTTCCACTTATACATTTTTGTCTGCCAAAACCATGTTTGATACCTTTGAAGGAAATGCAGATGGTTGTTACCTCTATTCACGTCATTCAACGCCGTCCAACTTATATTTAGGAGAAGCCCTAGCCGCCATGGAAGGCACGGAAACGGCTAATGTTGCCGCAAGTGGGATGGGTGCGATTACACCAACCATTTTACAACTATGTAAAGCAGGTGATCATATTGTTTCCAGTCGTACGATTTATGGCGGTACCTATGCCTTTCTGAAAAATTTTATCCCTAGAATGGATATTCATACCTCGTTCGTAGACATTACAAAACTGGAAGTTGTTGAGGCTGCGATACGTCCGGAGACTAAAATTTTATTCTGCGAGTGCGTTAGCAATCCATTACTTGAAATAGCGGATATCAGAAAATTAGCGGCTCTTGCCAAAAAACACAATCTCCAATTGTTAGTGGATAATACATTCTCGCCATTGTCCATTTCACCAGTCACTTTAGGCGCAGATGTTGTCATGCACAGTCTTACAAAGTTTATCAATGGGAGTAGTGACACCATGGGCGGTGTCGTTTGTGGCAGTCGTGAACTTATTGATTCTCTGCGCAGTGTCAATGACGGTGCCAGCATGCTGTTAGGGGCATCCATGGACAGTTTACGGTCTGCATCTATTCTTAAAAACTTGAGAACCTTGCACATACGCATGCAGCAGCATAGTAAAAATGCTATGTTTCTAGCCCAAAAGTTTGAAGCAGACGGATTCAGAACCGTTTATCCAGGACTTAAATCCCACCCAGGTCACGAACTCATGACTTCACAAATGAACAAACAGTATGGCTATGGCGGTATGCTTACCATAGATGTAGGAAGTCTGGATCGCGCAAATGCTTTGATGGAATTGATGCAGGAAAGAAATCTGGGGTATCTAGCGGTAAGTTTAGGATTCTACAAAACCTTATTTTCTGCCCCAGGTACTTCAACATCCAGTGAGATTCCAGAAGAAGAGCAGGAAGAAATGGGACTTACTGATGGATTGATCCGTTTTTCTATTGGCCTAGACGCAGACATTGAACGCACCTATGAGCTCATGACGCAATGCATGCAAGAAACGTTGAATTAGAATTATACTCAAAAAGAACACTATGTGTACTATTTGATTTGATAGCAACTAACAGTAGTTATTTTCTGAGGTTGATACGTCTTTTTACAAATTTTGACCTAAGTTAATATAGGTCTCTTTTTTTCAGGATGTTGGAGTGTATTACATCAGTTCGAGGGCAATAGCATATTTGACCACCTCAGATACTTTATTAATATCAAGTTTTTTATAAATATTGCGACGATGGGTGTGAACAGAATGTGGCGAAATAATTAGAAGCTCTGCAATTTGATTATTGTCGCTACCATCAGCTAGAAGTTTCATGACTTGCTTTTCTCTTTTGGTCAAGGTTTGAAACCTTTTCCACTGATTTAAGCTATCCTGACCAAAGGGAAGTATTTCCTTCAAACATTTAGACAAAGAATTAAATTCACTAGGGAACAATGTTGTGTTCAATGTCAATTGATCGTCTAGTAAGATCTTATTAGTGAAAAATAGAGTAGACTTTCCATGCAACTCCATTATTTGTATATAATTACAAACAGATTCAAAATCATCTGCTTTATGAAATTGCCTTGCTTTTTTTAAGGCTATTTCCAATAAAGTAGGTTCAGATATGGTAGGTAAATAAGACTTACCTAATTCATATAGCTCTTCAATTTCTCTGCCTAGACTAAAAAAAAAGGGACTGAAATAATTGTATTCCAAAGAGTCTCGTTCATCCACGAAGGTTGGAAAGGGAAGATAATCCTGTAGCTGATAATAAGAAGTTATGTCATTTTTATACAGCATTTTAAGCCTGAAAGCATAATGCTGGCTTTGATCTATATATTCTTTCTCTGTATGCAAATTCATAATCTATCGTATAAATACATTTTGAGCCATTTCATTAATCAACTCACTCATGATATCAGGTTGTTCAAGAGTAGGATAGTGACCACAGTCCATTATTTCAATATACTTGCTTTCTGGCCCAGATGCTTTAACAACTGACCTCAAATAATTTTTATTAGTTATTGGGTCCTGATCGCCACTAACAATGGTCCTTTGGCAGTTTAGATCAATAAAGGTTTCATATTGATTGGACCAGTTTCCTGCTACAACATCTGCGGCAATGGTAGATCTTACCCTAGGATCAGTCATCACAAAATCATTACTAATTTGTTGAGCATGATTTTCGTTAAAAACTGAAGTTCTAGCTGCGAGGTCGATCTCCATTGTTGAAGGCTTCTCCGTTAAAAATATTTGTAAATCTTCCTCTTGTAAAAAGGCTTCTTCAAGATTAAGAGGTTTTTTAACAGGAGGTGCTCCGAAAATCATTAATCCTACTAGATTATTTACATTCTCTGCAATTTCTAAAGCAAGATGACCACCTAGTGAATTTCCCACCAATAGAATAGGCTCATCATATGGATGGATCAAATCTAATAATGCCACCTTCATGGTTTTTAAAGTAAAAGAAGCCTCAGAATTTCCTTCAAGACTTTCAATTTCATGACCTGGTAGAGTTGGAAGTAATGACTTGAAGTCCAGTTGTAGCTTAGAGAAAACCCTTGCAGAGGAGGAATTACCATGAATTAGTACGATAATTCCTTTTTTTGAGGAATCAAGTAATTTGAATTTCATCCTACTTAATATTTTTGCTATCAAACATCAATCAATTCATGGGAAAATCAACTGAGACATTTAAATATAGGATATTTATTTAACAATCATAGGGTTGCAACAAGTTTAACTGTGATAGCCTACAGGTACATTTAAAAAGTCTCTGACGAGAGTTGGAATTTTAATTTAGTAAAGTCGCCATTTCCACCTGCAACTCCATCGCCTTAGCACGAGCAGCCTCAGCAAAATTTTCTCCTTGTGAGGCATAAATGATCCCACGAGAAGAATTTACGAGCAACCCAACCTTGTCGTTTGCTCCATATTTGAAGACTTCTTCAAGACTACCTCCTTGTGCTCCCACGCCTGGAACGAGTAAGAAGGATTCTGGAACTATTTGTCTGACTTCCTTGAGATATTCTGCTTTGGTGGCGCCTACAACGTACATTAATCGGTTACTGTTTTTGTATTTAGATGCCGTTTGAAGCACTTGTTGGTAGAGCGGCTTGCCGCTTGCGGTAAGGGTTTGAAAATCAAAAGCTCCAGCATTGGAGGTCAATGCTAGCAAGATGGCAAACTTGTCCTCAAATTCCAGAAATGGTTCTACACTGTCTTTTCCCATATAGGGCGCGATGGTCACGCTGTCAAAGTTGAGGTCTTCAAAAAAGGCTTTGGCGTAGCGGGTGGAAGTATTTCCTATATCGCCACGTTTGGCGTCTGCGATGGTGAAGTGGTTGGGATAATTCTCGTTGAGGTACTGGATGATTTTCTCTAGGGATTGCCAGCCACTTGCGCCGTAAGCTTCAAAGAATGCCGTGTTAGGCTTGTAGGCAACACAAAGGTCGTGGGTGGCGTCGATGATCGCTTTCGCGAAAGCGAACATAGGATCCTCCTCCTGCAACAAATGCGACGGAATCTTCTCCAGATCTACATCTAATCCAACGCAAAGGAAGGATTTTTTAGTTTTGATTTGCTCAAATAAACTAGTTGTGTTCAAATACTATTTTTTTTAATCACAAATCTTCAATTTCCTGCAGAAATATTTTGATTGCCGTTTTTTAATTTTGCCTCATGCCTTAAAAAAGGCAAAAATTCAACACACAACTGTTCTCGACTGTGCTCGAATTGACATTTTCACTAACCACTAAATATCATCACTATTGATCTGCATTCTTTCCGTATTGTCCACCAGTTGCAGTTCATCAATGATCTTCTGGATATCACCATTGATGATGTTGTCCAGATCGTAAAGTGTTAAGTTAATTCTATGGTCTGTTACTCGGCTTTGTGAGTAGTTATAGGTGCGGATCTTGGCACTGCGATCCCCAGAGCTTACCATGGTTTTACGCAGGGCGCTGTCAGCTTCCATCTTTTTAGCAAGTTCGATCTCATAGAGACGGGAACGCAGCACTTTTAATGCTTTTTCCAAGTTTTTGTGCGATGATTTTTCATCCTGACAACTCACGATCATTCCCGTAGGCTCGTGGTGCAACTTGATGGCAGAATAGGTGGTATTGACCGACTGTCCTCCAGGACCTGTAGACGTGGTACGTTCAATACGCACCTCACTCATGTCTAGTTGTACATCAAACTCTTCGGCTTCTGGCAACACCATTACGGTTGCGGCACTGGTGTGGACACGGCCTTGGGTTTCCGTTTGAGGGACACGCTGTACGCGGTGTACGCCAGCTTCAAACTTTAGGGTTCCGTAGACATCTGGACCGTTGACTTCAAAAATAATCTCTTTATAACCGCCATTGGTACCGTGACTGGTATCTACAACGTTAGTGCTCCAGCCTTTGGAAGAGCAGTATTTTTCGTACATGCGGTACAAATCGCCAGCAAAAATACTCGCCTCATCGCCACCCGTACCCGCACGTATTTCCATCACGGCATTTTTCGCATCTTCAGGATCCTTAGGGATCATCATCATGCGTATCTTGTCTTCCAGTTTTGGAATCGCTTCTTTGGCCTCGTCCAGCTGCATTTGCGCCATCTCTACCATGTCGGGATCGCTACCGTCGGCAAGGATTTCCTGTGCTTCTTCCAGATTTGCGGTAAGCTCCAGGTATTCCTCTCGCTGGTCCATCAAGTCCTTCAGCTCTTTATATTCCTTAGTCAGCGATACGTAACGCTTCTGGTCAGAAATAATATCAGGCTGTATGATCAAATCATTCACCTCGTCAAACCTATTTTTTACTATGTTTAATTTATCTAGCATCTTCTTTTCTCAAGTCCTGCGAAAATACGGAAATTGCACCAATGTTGAAACGACAAATCTAAAATGAAAGTGGTCAAAACCATAGCACTCGGCGGTGGTTGCCACTGGTGTACAGAGGCTGTTTTCCAGCAGTTGGAAGGTGTGTCAAACGTAAGGCAGGGTTATGTCAAGAGCGACGCCCCCAACGACGCTTGGAGTGAGGCAATTTGTCTAGATTATCAAACTAGTGTGATTGACCTGGAGCATTTGATCGACGTGCATTTAGAAACTCATGCCTCCACTTCAATGCATCAACGCCGCGAGGAATACCGCAGTGCTATCTATTTTATGGATGAACCTCAAAAGGGTGCATTGGAGCTGGTGTTGAGTTCGCTTTCGCGAAAGCGAACTAAATCCTACATCACGCAACTCATACCCTTTGTAGAGTTCAAAGCATCGCGACAATCCATCCAAAATTATTACCGTACCCGGCCAGAAGCGCCGTTTTGCAAACGATATATCGAGCCGAAGTTAGAGGTTGTAAGGAATATGAAATTATGACTTAGGAGATGCTGAATCGAGGTCAGCATGACAAGTACCGCTAGTATTCAAATGTCCCAAACTCACTCGATATAGTCAATTTCTTGTGATCACCAGCTTGCACACGACCTACGATTTGGGCGTCCACATTAAATGATTGGGAAATCTCGATAATTTTTTGAGCAATGGATTCATCCACATACAATTCCATACGGTGGCCCATATTGAACACTTGGTACATTTCTTTCCAATCGGTACCAGACTCTTCTTGGATCATTTTGAATAATGGTGGTAGATCAAATAGATTGTCTTTGATGATGTGCAGGTCTTTTACAAAATGTAAAATCTTGGTTTGTGCGCCACCACTACAATGCACCATCCCATGCAGTTCTTTTCTATTAACGCTGTCTAATATCTTTTTAATGATTGGAGCATAAGTTCGGGTAGGAGAAAGCACCAACTTCCCAGCATCCAGCGGACTTCCATCCACAGCATCTGTCAAATTTTTAGAACCGGAATACACTAAATCTACAGGAACATGAGAATCATAGCTTTCTGGAAATTGAGTGGCCAGCGTTTTATTAAAAACATCGTGCCTGGCACTGGTGAGCCCATTACTTCCCATCCCGCCGTTGTATCCGGTTTCATAGGTGGATTGTCCATAACTGGCCAAACCAACGATCACATCACCCGCTTTGATTTGTGCATTGTCAATGACTTCGCTACGTTTCATACGGGCAGTGACGGTAGAATCTAAAATAATGGTGCGCACTAGGTCGCCCACATCTGCCGTTTCTCCGCCTGTAGAGATGATATCCACACCGTGGGATTTAAGATCTGCAATGAGTTCTTCCGTCCCATTGATGATGGCACTGATAACCTCACCTGGAATCAAATTTTTATTTCTACCTATAGTGCTGGAAAGCAATATGTTGTCTGTTGCTCCCACACAAAGCAAATCATCGATGTTCATGATCAACGCATCTTGAGCAATGCCTTTCCAAACAGAAAGATCTCCTGTTTGTTTCCAGTACATATAGGCAAGACTGGATTTAGTTCCCGCACCGTCTGCATGCATGATCAAACAATGATCATCTGACCCTGTCAGGTAATCAGGTACAATTTTGCAAAAGGCCTGTGGGAAGAGGCCTTTGTCCACATTTTTAATGGCATTGTGTACATCCTCTTTACCGGCACTAACACCGCGTTGGGCGTATCTTTTAGAAACTTCGTTGCTCATGGGACAAAAATACTATTTAGTTCTCATAACACTCCACCTATGAAATGTAAAGTAGGGATTGATAAACATTCAAAGCTCTAGCATTTTTAATGGGTCCCTTTTATTAGCCTCTTATTGGGATAATGCAAAACGAATGGACGTAAGTTACTAGCCCTATTTTTGTCGGAATAGTGCCAGCCCTTGACCGAATCAGTCCCGTATGTAGCGCATAAAAAATCCCCACCGGAGTGAGGATTTGTAGGTAGTTACTAGAAAGACTATCTCGTAAATAAAAGTTCGCGGTACTTTGTCAGTGGCCACAATTCATCATCCACGAGGATTTCCAATTTGTCACAGTGGTATCTGATATCTTCAAAGAAGGGTTTGACCTCATCGCAATACAAATGGGCGGTTTCAACAGCATCTTTGGCATTGTTGGCCTTCTTGCGGGCCTCTGTCATGTCCGTAATGTTTTTGTTGATGTGCGCCATGTGATCAGAAATTTCTTCTATGATCACCATTTGTTCATGAGCTACTTTTTTGAAGTCATCGCCATAGATCTCTTTGAGTCCGCGTACGTTTTCTATCAATGTGTTTTGATATTTAATGGCGGTTGGGATGACGTGATTGCGAGCGATATCACCTAGCAAACGTCCCTCGATCTGGATGCGCATGGCATAATCCTCGATCTCTATTTCATAACGAGCCTCAGATTCTACCTTGCTCATGATGTTCAGTTCCTCAAATAAAGCGATGCTTTTCTTAGATATTTTAGCTTTGAGCGCTGTAGGTGTAGTTTTGTGATTGCTCAACCCACGTTTCTCAGCCTCTTTTTCCCAAGCGGCTCCATAACCATCACCTTCAAATCGGATCTTCTTGGACTTTTTGATGTATTCTCTAAGCACGTTAAAGATGGCTTCGTCCTTTTTAAGCTTTTTGTCTTTAATCAACTTGTCTACTTCTACTTTAAAGTCCATCAATTGTTTAGCGACCACGGCGTTTAAGACCGTCATAGGGTTTGCACAATTTGCAGTAGATCCTACGGCACGTAATTCAAACTTGTTGCCAGTAAATGCAAAAGGAGACGTACGGTTGCGATCTGTATTGTCTAGAATTACTTCTGGAATCTTACCTACTACATTTAATTTAAGGTCTGTTTTTTCTTCTGGGCTTAATTTCCCGTCGGTTACTTTCTCTAATTCGTCAAGAACTTTAGTTAGTTGAGACCCTATAAATACAGAAATAATTGCTGGTGGTGCTTCATTAGCTCCCAGACGGTGATCGTTGGAGGCACTTGCGATGGATGCTCTCAATAATTCTTCATGATCATGTACGGCTTTGATCGTATTGATAAAGAAGGTCAGGAATTGAAGGTTTTTCATCGGTGTACTTCCCGGACTCAATAAATTGACTCCAGTGTTGGTAGAAAGTGACCAATTATTATGTTTTCCACTACCGTTGATTCCAGCAAAGGGCTTTTCATGGAACAACACTTTAAAGTGGTGTCTGGAAGCTACCTTTCGCATTACATCCATCAACAAACTGTTGTGGTCTACGGCCAGGTTTGCTTCTTCAAAGATAGGAGCTAGCTCAAACTGGTTCGGTGCTACTTCATTATGTCTTGTTTTTACCGGTATTCCCAGTAACATGCATTCGGTTTCCATGTCGCGCATGAAGTTCAATACACGCGAAGGGATGGCTCCAAAGTAGTGGTCGTCGAGTTGCTGCCCTTTCGCGGAAGCGTGACCCAACAACGTACGTCCAGAAAGATCTAAATCTGGCCTAGAAGATGCCAGGGCGCTATCGATCAGGAAGTACTCCTGTTCCCAACCTAGAGTTGCAATTGTTTTAGTGACGTTTTTGTCAAAATATTTACAAACTGCAGTTGCTGCCTGATCAATGGATTGTAAAGATCTTAATAATGGTGTCTTGAAATCCAATGCTTCACCGGTATAGGCTACAAAAACAGTGGGTATACAAAGTGTGGTTCCCATAATAAAGGCAGGAGAAGTAGGATCCCATGCGGTATATCCGCGGGCTTCAAATGTGTTTCTAATCCCTCCATTAGGGAAAGAAGAGGCATCTGGCTCCTGTTGTACCAACTGGCCACCACCAAATTTCTCCATCACCTCGCCGTCAGGCTCCATTTCAAAGAAGGCATCGTGCTTCTCTGCAGTAGAACCAGTCAATGGCTGGAACCAGTGTGTGTAGTGAGTTGCTCCATTCTGGATGGACCATTCCTTCATTCCTGTAGAAATATGGTCGGCAACCTCACGGTCAATCTTTGTACCCGTTTCCATTGCGGCCATGACGCTTTTATAAGCTTGCTTGGTCAAGTGCTGGCGCATGGCGGCCTTATTGAAAACGTGCTTGCCAAAAATTTCACTTCGTCTCGCGGGCTCCTTTACAACAACCGGTTGGCGATTCAATGTTTCTTTAATTGCTTGAAATCTAAGTGTGGACATGGATTAATTTTAGGTTTGAGCTGGTAAAAATATAAAAATTATACATTCACCCTATATAAAACAAGGGTGAATGTGCTTAAATTATGATATTATTAGAATACACCCTTATTTTTAAGGGGTGTGGAAGGCAAAATATAGAAATAGGCAGTAGGAGATCAGCAAAACCAAACCTTTAAATCTATAGAGGACGTATTTCTTAGGTATCAAAGCAAGGGGTAACAATACCAATGCAAATCCCAACATCCACCAGATATCACTGTTCAGTAACCGCAAGTTGTCACCATCTATATAGATAGGTTCGATCAAGGCGGTAATTCCCAGTACAGAACCTATGTTGAAAATATTGCTGCCCACCAGATTACCTAGAGAAATGGCTTTTTCCTTTTTAAGTGCTGCAATGACTGATGCAGCAAGTTCAGGTATGGAGGTTCCAACAGCCACCATGGAAACGGCGATGACGCTTTCAGGAATTTCAAGGTTCGTAGCTATCTGCACCGCACCTTTGACCAGCAATTCAGATCCCAGCCACAGGGCGCTACCACCCAGGATTAAAAAGAAGATGATCTTCCACCAATTGGTTTGTGTTGTAGTATTATCAATTTCCAGCATCACAGCGGCGGGTTCCTTGCGGGCCTTGCGAATCAATACTATTAGGAATAAAGCTAATAATGCTAACAACAACACTCCTTCCCATCGCAACAGGTTGTTCCCCATGACTAGCAATCCATAACAAAGAAAACTGAAGAAAACCATCCACGGCCAGTTGAATTTGAAAAAGTCCGGTTCCATGGCCAGGGGAGCTATTAATGCGGTAACTCCTAGAACAATACCAATGTTGGCAATATTCGATCCCAACACATTTCCCACGGCGAGTCCAGAAAGTCCATCGAGGGCGCTTTGTATGCTTACGATCAACTCAGGGGCACTGGTGGCAAAGGACACCACGGTAAGGCCTATGATCATTCTGGAAAGATTTAGCTTCAGAGAAAGCCCAACGGAGGAGCGAACCAGGAACTCTCCTCCAGCCACGAGCAGCACAAAACCTAGAATCAGATATACAATACTCATCTAATAATCCCTTACATCCTCCATAATAAAATCTTCCAATGACTCATCGCCACTTGTATGCAGCACGCTTACATCGCCAGTGGTTTCCAGAACTACAGCTCTTACCTCACTCAATCTGATCACGTTTGCCTCCCGCAGCTTGCCTCTCAATTCGTCCTTGGTCACTTTAGTTTTAACGAGGTTCTCTTCTATAATATTCCCATCCCGCATCAGTAATATGGGAGAGTTGTCCATTAAACCGCGGCCCATTTTGCTTTTGAACATAACGAGTGTGACCAGATAATTGATCAGATATAAAAACCCTATAAGTAAGGCGCCCACAAATAAAGAAGGAGAACTGGTAGCAGCGCTCATAGCCAGTAAATTACCTATAGCGACCGTATTTAAGAAATCAAACCCAGTCATCTTACTAAAACTTTTCAATCCAAAAATGCGGGTGTAAACGATGATCAAAATATAAAGAATGATGCTTCCCACAAGGACCTCAGGCATGATTTCGATCTTATCCGTAAAGTGTTTCCAGTTGATTTCCATGAAGATTGTTATTTGCAATATGTCGTAAATAGGTTCGCTTTCGCGAAAGCGAACTCCCTAAAACTTCCCTGCAATTTAAGGGAATTCCTACCGATTTTCTACCTCAAAACTACAGCGAATATCGGTTTTTACTTCTCAAGTCGAAAAAACGAGTTCTCAATGAGCGAGTCCAAAATGCCTTCCTTAAGTTGTTAACGAGAGTGTCTTTTAGTTCGAGAGGCACCCATACTTTCCTATTTTAATTGCAAGGTGCTGGATAGGGAAGAACCACCAAGAGGAAGAAGTACGTAAAGAATTAATTATAGAAATTTTTATGGTTTGTGGAAAAGCTACCTAAAAAATAAGTTGAGCCTGGCCTGTTTAACTGGTTCAGACTCGTATTTTTACCCAAATTATAAGATCCACATTATGAAGTTTTTTATCGATACCGCAAATCTAGAACAGATTGCTGACGCTCAAGACCTAGGAGTACTGGATGGAGTGACTACCAACCCAAGCCTCATGGCAAAGGAAGGGATCACTGGTCAAGAAAACATCATCAACCATTACAAGAAGATCTGTGAAATTGTAGATGGCGATGTAAGTGCAGAGGTGATTGCGACAGATTATGATGGCATGGTGAAGGAAGGCGAGGCGCTAGCCAGCTTACATCCACAGATTGTTGTGAAGGTACCCATGATCAAAGAGGGTGTCAAAGCGATAAAATACTTCTCAGACAAGGGAATCAGAACCAATTGCACACTGGTGTTTAGTGCTGGACAAGCATTACTGGCCGCTAAAGCAGGCGCGACCTATGTTTCTCCATTTATAGGACGACTGGATGATATCAGTACGGATGGATTGAACCTGATTGCAGAGATCCGTTTGATTTATGATAACTACGGTTTTGAAACACAGATTCTTGCAGCATCGGTGCGTCATACTATGCATATTATAGACTGTGCAAAATTAGGTGCAGATGTCATGACTGGTCCATTATCGTCCATTGAAAGCTTATTGAAACACCCATTGACAGACATAGGCCTTGCTCAGTTCCTGGCAGATTATAAAAAGGGGAATTCTTAAACGGGCGTTCCTTGTTATAAGAAATGAAACGGCTGGAACTTAATTAGTTCCAGCCGTTTTCTATGGGGATCATTTATAACTTATCCACTATCTATTAATATAGCCCAATAAGGTACTCTCTATTTTATAGTAGAATAGGTTGATGTTAGGGTCTATAATAGTAAGGTTTTTGTCGATTACCATGCTGCGATTGCTGTTGCGCAAGGCAAGCTGTCTATTGATGGCAGACTTGTCAAAAAGTTGGTATTCCTTAGAGTTCTTAAATTCATTATTGGCTATGGCATCCTTCCATTGCTCAAACCCTAAGTCATCGATGTTAATCCCTACGAACTCAATTTCAGGATATTTAATTTGCAGGTCTTTTACCTGGTCGTGGATACTCAGTGCGTAGTCCTTATCCTGGATCGACCAGTAGTAAAGAACGGTCAGTTTATTAACCTGCTTGGACAGGTTGGTTTTTTCGTTATTGGAATTGCGCAGCTCAAAGTTGGGAAGCTCATTGCCTGGATCTAGGCTTATATAGGTCGCGGCCATTTGTGCAATTTCAGTATTCACCTGCTCGTCACTGGAGATTTTTAGAAAGTCAGCGACCAGCAAGTTGATCTCATCAGCATTTTTACGACTGCGTATGAAGTTGCGTATTTCCCCAGCAGCAAAAATGTTTTTTAGATCTGGATTGTCTAAAATGCTGTCAATTACTTTGAGGCGTTCCTTGTTGTACTCATAGTTGTTTAAATCTATATTTTTAGACCTTCTTTTAGATAGGTTTCTATACGCAAGGTTAGAGACAAGGGCATTGACATAGGGGCGATAGGCATAGTTATTAAATAATTTGGGCAAATCGATTTCAATGCGTTCCCGATGAGCAAAAAAATCTTTTGGAATTGTAGATCCAGTATCGAGATATATGTTCTTTTTATGGATGATGGGGTATCGCTCGAGCTCATAGTAGCTGTTCAATTTGATGATGAATGCGGCAAAGTCCACAAATCTTTCGTTAAAATTATATTTGCTCGCCGTCTCGTTGAGATCCTGTAACCGCCTTTCTTTTATACTTTGAACGTTGTCATAAAAAACCTGGGGCGACTTGCTTTTGTATTTGAGCATTCCCAAATTGGAGTCCTCGATATCAATAAAAAGGTTGATTAAAAAGTTATTCTCTTTTGCATGGGAACCCGTGAAGGCAAGAGTTTCATCAAAAGCCTTAGTGTTAGCACGCATAATCAAACTATCGCCTCGATCTAGAAAAAAAGATTGGTATTCGCCAGGATAGGTTATTGAGAACAGTCCAGATTCTATATTTTCATAGGAAGTCCTAAAAACACCGGTGGAATCAAGGCGCAACGTGTCTTCTAGGACATCATGATTTCTCAAAACGACGTAATCTACTTTAGGATTGATGATCTTTCCAGTAATGTATGTAGTTGTAGGTCGCTCCTCGTCCTCACAAGAAGTTAAAGTCGTACACAAAAGGAGTATCAATAATAAGTAGTAAAGTGGTTTATGAGTTCGCTTTCGCGAAAGCGTATAAAATTCAATCATGGCAGCACTTAAACATATACTTGCAAAAAAAGAGGTTCTGAGCCAGTACCCGAGTTAATGGGCTGTTAAAAAGGTACTTGTGCCCTGGTGTGAAAACGCTGAATTAATAGTATTTTTGCAGCCTTAAAAATCAAGCTATGTTAACGGTTTCTAATCTATCGGTTCAATTTGGTAAACGCATCTTATTTGATGAGGTGAATGCAAAATTTGGCGGTAGTAATTGCTATGGAATCATTGGTGCCAATGGTGCTGGAAAGTCCACCTTTTTAAAGGTATTGACCGGTGAAATGGATCCTACTAGTGGTCATGTACATCTGGACGCGGGAAAACGCATGAGCGTTTTAGAGCAGGACCACAATGCAAACGATCAGGATACGGTTCTAGAAACGGTATTGAAAGGGAACAAGCCACTTCATAAATTAAAGACTGAAATTGATGCGCTTTACGCTGATTATACAGATGAGAATGCTGACAAAATAGGCGAACTTCAAGTTCTTTTTGAAGAAATGGACGGGTGGAATGCAGACAGTGCCGCGGCCTCCTTATTATCCCACTTGGGAATAGGCGAGGAGTATCACTATACGTTGATGCAGGACATGGACAGTAAATTGAAGGTTCGTGTGCTACTCGCGCAAGCATTGTTCGGTAATCCAGATGTATTGATTATGGATGAGCCTACCAATGACTTGGATTATGAAACAATTGCTTGGTTAGAGAATTTCCTGGCCAATTATGAAAATACAGTGATCGTTGTTTCTCACGACCGTCACTTCCTCGATGCCGTTTGTACGAATATTGCAGATATCGATTTCGGTAAGCTGAATCAGTATAGCGGGAACTACACCTTCTGGTACGAGTCCTCACAACTTGCCTTGAGACAACGCCAGCAAGCCAATAAAAAGGCAGAAGACAAGAAAAAAGAACTGCAGGAATTTATTGCCAGATTTAGCGCTAACGTCGCCAAGTCCAAGCAGGCGACTTCCCGTAAAAAAATGATCGAGAAACTGGACATTGCAGAGATCAAACCTTCTTCCAGAAGGTATCCCGCCATCATTTTTGATCGAGATAGAGAAGCTGGAGACCAGATTTTGAACGTAGAGAAGCTTAGTGGTTCTGTAGATGGAGAAGTACTTTTCAAGGATATTAACTTGAACATTGCAAAGGGCGACAAGATCATCCTGTACTCCAGAGACAGTCGTGCGACTTCCCTGTTCTATGAAATCATCAATGCTAAGGCACAACCCGATTCTGGTACCTTCAACTGGGGGGTTACCACCACCCAGAGTTACCTACCTAATGATAATGCCGACTTTTTTGATGTAGATATGAACCTGGTAGATTGGTTGCGTCAGTATGCGCAGACAGAGGAAGAACGTGAAGAAGTATTCCTAAGAGGATTTCTTGGGAAAATGATCTTCTCTGGAGAAGAAGCACTAAAAAGCGCCAGAGTACTTTCTGGAGGTGAAAAAGTACGGTGCATGCTTTCTAGAATGATGATGAAGCGCGCTAACGTATTGATGGTAGATGAACCTACCAATCACTTAGACCTGGAATCCATTCAAGCCTTCAACAATAGTTTGAAAAACTTTAAGGGCAGCGTCCTATTGACTACCCATGATCATGAGTTTGCACAAAGTGTAGGTAATCGCGTGGTAGAATTGACGCCTAATGGGGTGATCGACCGTTACAGCACGTTTGAAGATTACATGGACGACAAGAGCATCAAGCAGCTGCGCGATAAAATGTACACGACCTAGACCTCAAATTTCCTATTGTGTATAGATAGGCATCATCTTTGCGCAGGTTCACGGTAATTGTAATTAACTTTGTAAAAGAGTATAAGTTATGGGAATCCTATCAGGTCGTAAAAACAAAAAATATTCCTACGAGCCGCGTTACTACAAGAACAAGGATAAAGAGGGCAACCCGTTTGAGATCAAGCATAAGTTTGACGATCAGCGGTCCACCATCCATACCCGTGGTTTGAAAACCAAGTTCAATAATGCCCTGAGGGATTATAAGGAAGGCACTGATTTGATGGCGAGAAAGCGCATTTATATCATCGCCACCATCCTGATCCTGATCTTTCTATGGCTTATCGATTTTGACTTATCCATCTTTAGCATTTAATTGACTTTATGTCAGACATCATTCGTTTATTACCAGATCATGTAGCTAACCAGATTGCAGCGGGAGAGGTCGTTCAGAGACCGGCAAGTGTGGTAAAAGAATTGATGGAAAATGCGATTGACGCTTCCGCGAAAGCGATAAGCCTCATCATCAAGGACGCTGGAAAAACCTTGGTACAAGTCATCGACGATGGTAAAGGAATGAGCACCACAGATGCCCGAATGGCCTTTGAACGTCACGCCACCTCTAAAATTTCTACCGCACAAGATTTATTCAACCTAGCCACTAAAGGCTTTAGAGGAGAAGCCCTGGCCTCAGTAGCTGCGATTGCTCACGTGAGTGTCAAAACACGACGGGAGGAAGACGATCTGGGAACTCAAATCGATATAGAAGGAAGTAAGGTCGTTTCTCAGGAACCAGTGGTCACGCCCATGGGAACCGTTATAAGTGTGCGTAATCTGTTTTACAACGTACCGGCAAGGCGTAAGTTCTTGAAGTCGGATAGCGTTGAACTGCGCAATATAACTAACGAATTTCACAGGGTTGCAATGGCGCATCCCCAGATCGCTTTCAAATTTATAAGTAACGACACAGAGCTTTTTAACCTTCCACCAGGTACTTATAGGCACCGCATTGTCAATATCATGGGTTCTCGCATCAATGATAAGCTAGTTCCTATTAAAGAACATACAGAGCTCGTCAATATCCACGGCTATGTGGGCAAGCCAGAATTTACCAGAAAGACAAAAGGCCTGCAATACTTCTTTGCAAACGATCGCTTCATCAAGCATTCCTATTTACATCATGCGGTGGTGAGCGCTTTTGAAGGATTGTTGCCAGAAAAGGCAAACCCCAGTTACTTTCTTTACCTGGAGGTCCCACCAGACAGTGTGGATATCAATATCCACCCTACTAAGACTGAAATCAAATTTGAAGACGAGCACAGTATCTACGCCATTGTTAGGGCAAGTGTAAAACATGCCTTAGGACAATTTAGCATAGATGCTATTGACTTTCAAAAGGACACAGAGCTGGATTTGCCTTACGAAACCATAAAAACAGGAGCGCAAGCTCCTAGAATTGAAGTGAACCATGATTTCAATCCCTTCAAACAAGAATCGGGTTCTAAATCAACTCATGGGAATTCCAATTACCGTTCCAAACCCACAGGATCTTGGGAGGCGCTCTACACAGGACTGGAAGAAAAATCAAGCTTGACGGATGAAGGTTCCCTGCAGCCAGATGCAGAAACCTTATTCTCAAAAACGGAATCCAGTAGCACTAATATATTCCAGTTGCAACGTAAGTTTATTATCAGCACACTACAAAGTGGTTTGTTAGTCATCAATCAAAATAGGGCACACGAGCGGGTATTGTATGAGCAACTGTTGCGACAACTTACCGTACAGAATGGCGTGAGTCAGCAATTGTTATTTCCCATAGAATTGGAACGGCCGTTGGAGGAGGTTCAAATTCTTGCCCAGCTGCAACCTGAATTGGAAAGTGTTGGTTTTTTGTTCAAAAGCCTAGAAAACAACCGCGTAGAAATTGAAGGCTTGCCCTTAGATTTAAAATCGGCTGATGTGGAAGGACTGTTGGACTCCATCGTACACTTTCAACAAGAAGAATTGCCAGACTCCCATTTTTCCCATGTGGACCGATTGGCTTCCAAGATGGCAGCCAGCATGGCGGTCAAAACGGGTGAAGCGCTTAATGGTCAGCAAATGCAACAGTTGATCGACGAACTTTTTGCCTGCAAGGAGCCAGAATTAACAGCCCAAGGCAAAAAGGTTTTTATTAATATCACAGGTGAAAACCTGAATGCAAAATTCAATTAATTCATGTTTGACAATATTACACCCGTCATAAAAAACCTGATCATAATCAATGTGATCGTCTTTATTGGAGCCAGCTTGAGCCCTGATGCGTTATCAGATCAATTGACTCTTTGGTTTTATCAAAACCCAAAATTCCAGGTCTGGCAAATAATATCGCACATGTTTATGCATGGAAGTTTCATGCATATTTTGTTTAATATGTATGCCCTTCTCATATTTGGGCCACCACTGGAACGGTGGATGGGAACCAATAAGTTTCTGTTTTTCTATTTCGCCTCAGGTATTGGCGCTTATCTTTTGACTACGGTAATTGATTTTATAGAGTATCAGAATATTGTTGCCGAATTGTCTAAAGAAGGCTATGGAATGCAAGAAATCACTCAAATTATTTTCACCCCTAATCGAGGCACCAACCTCTGGCAGGGCATGGTAGGCGCGAGTGGTTGTATTTTTGGCGTTTTAGCAGGCTTTGCCTATATGTATCCCAACGTCAAGCTACAAATCCTGTTCATACCTTATCCCATTGCGGCAAAATGGCTCATAGGAGCCTATGTATTGTATGAAACCTTGAGTACGTTTGGTGTCTTGAGCTTGCAGGATAATGTAGGGCATGCGGCACACTTGGGAGGAGCTATCTTTGGGTTTATTATGGTGTGGTACTGGAAGCGCAACGACATGGACAGTTATAGAATAGACTAATGGACTTTATAGAAAATTTGAAACTAAAGTATGCCCAGCTTAACGTGAGCGGGAAGCTAGTGGTGTTTGTGAGTTTGACTACGATCGTATTTTGGTTGTTGGGCTACATTTACGAACCTATAACAGACTGGTTTGGTTTGCCTGCAGGATTTGTACCTGCGGTATTGCAACCCTGGTCTTGGTTTACATACGGCTTTCTTCATGGAGGACTTTTACACTTGTTCTTCAACATGCTCGTATTGTATTTTACGGGCCAGATGATGCTCAATCTCTTTAGTGCAAGGCAGTTTCTGACCTTGTTTTTTACAGGAATTGTATTAGGTGGATTAGCTTTCACCTTGTCCAGCAGTTTGTTCACCGGTTATTTTTCAAATAATCTATTAGTGGGCGCCAGCGCTGGAGTCTACGCGACCTTGTTTTTCATTTGTTCCTACATGCCAGAAACACCCGTGAGGCTTTTCTTTGTAGTGAATGTCAAGCTCAAATACCTCGCCTTCGGCCTTGTTGCTTTAGATGTATTTGCTGTTGTTACAAACGTGAATGCTGGTGGTAGTATAGCACATCTAGCAGGTGCTGCCCTGGGGTATTACTCTGCCACCCGTATGAAGTCGGGAATCGATGTGCTGGAAGGTTTTGCAGGAATAGGGGACGGCATAACCTCTTTATTCACGTCCTCTGGTACTAAGAATACGCACAAAAGCAAGATGAAGACCGTTTATAAAAACCAGACAAAGACTGCTAAGCCCAAACCATCATCCACCAACCAGCAGCGTATAGATGGCATACTGGATAAAATATCAGAAAGTGGTTACGAGAGTTTGAGCCGCGATGAGAAGGATTTCCTGTTCAAGGCTGGAAAGGATTAGAGAGGTGGTGTTTTGTTCGCTTTCGCGAAAGCGAAATCCACAAGAAGATGTTTAAAATTTAATAGGATCTTCCTCGCCCGTATCATAAAAACTAGGCAGTTCCCAATCGAACATCACCGCTAAAAACCGAATAAGCATCACGGTACCACCGGCTATAATAAATACGAAATTTTCTAACAGACCTATCTTAAGCATTAGAAAATAGACCAGTCCACCTGCTATACAAGCAGTCGCATAGATGTTTTTTCTAAAGATCACTGGAATCTCATTTACCAGAATGTCCCTAATAACACCACCAAAGCAAGCGGTAACACAACCCAGTGTGATACAGATCAAAGGATGCAAACCTGCCTGCAGTCCCAATTCCAGACCTACCACCGTATAAAGACCTATTCCTATCGTGTCGAACAGAAACAAGGTCTTGCGCAATTTCAACAACCATTTGCGGAATATAAAGGTGACCACTACACAAATAAGGATGGTATAGACCAGGTTCATGTTGAGCATCCAGGAAACAGGACGCACGCCTATCAAAACATCTCTAAGAGTGCCGCCACCGGCTGCTGTTACAAAAGCCATGATGATGACCCCAAAGGGATCCAACCGCTTTGAGAAGGCAGCAAGCGCTCCAGATATGGCAAACGCGATGGTTCCCAATAAGTCAATTACATCTATTACATTCATTTAAGTTCCCTGTGTTAAGTAGGAGTAATCCTTAAGAACAGTGCGTATTAAAATTCCATCACGCAGTTCACTGTTGATTTGAAGCAGACTCTCTACTTTTAAGCGCAATAGGCGCAAGGTTTCGTAGTCCCGGCTTTCACCAGCCAGGCGATATATTTCTTTGATCTCATTGACGTCCTTGTCAGAAAGCAGGTTGACGGTGAGAAAGGTAGGTTCATAGTCTTCTTTAACGTCCTCTAGAATGGTATGGCTTATTTTGGTGGTTTTTCGGGTATCGATCACGATAGTATCTGAGGCCATGTCACCCAACCGCTGGTTTTTATCGGTGAAAATGATGGACAGCGTTCCCGGTCCAGGTAAGAACAGCCAGATATCCACCAGACGTAACATCCAACTCACTAAATAATCACTCCAGGTAGCAGGAGATCCATCGATTTTGACCACCTTAGTTTGCACTACAAACTTGCCGGGAGTGCGGCCATTAAATACAATATTAAAGAATAAGGAGTAAAATGCAACGGGTAAAAACAACAATTGGCTTAAGCCAAAAGTGGTGAACTTATCCAGCAGTTGCTTCATTCCATCAGTGATATACCCTATGATAATCAAATAGATAAATAGAATCACAAGGTCCACCAGAAAGCCCAGAATCCGATGTCCCAGACTCGATACCCTGTAATTGATATTGACATTCTGTGCGGTATTGATCAATGTGTTTGACATGCTGTATTTAGTTTTTATCTTTAGCCAAAATTCACAGAATGCGCGAGGCGGCTTTTGTCAAGCAAAATAAAGCAAAATGGATGGCATTTGAAAAGGCACTGGATGCTAATTCAAATATGAATGCAGATCGGTTGGCGGGATTGTACATTCAGTTGACAAATGATCTTTCCTTTGCTCAGACCTATTATCAAGATAGTAAAACTTTATTGTACCTCAATTCGCTCGCTAGCCAGGCGCACCAAAAGATTTACATCAATAAAAAAGAAGAAGGAAATAAGATTTTCCGTTTCTTTAAAACGGAGTTCCCCCTCTTTTTTGCTGATTATCAAAAAACCTTCCTGTATGCTTTTTTGATATTTATGGTGGCAGTGGGCATAGGAACCATCAGTTCCTTGAACGACGACTCTTTTGTACGATTGATTTTAGGCGACTCTTATGTGAACATGACGCTAGAAAACATCCGCAATGGAAACCCAACGGGAGTGTATCAGGAAGACGGTGCGCTGGGAATGTTCCTTGCCATTACCATTAATAACATACGGGTGGGCATGATCTGTTTTGCTTTTGGATTATTGACTTCTATTGGTACCAGTTATATTCTATTTTCAAATGGTGTCATGGTAGGCGCTTTCTTCAGCATGTTTGCCATGGAGAATGTAGCGCTGGAATCCTGGAGCGTGATCATGTTGCATGGTACCATTGAGCTTTCTGTGATTGTGATTTGTGGTGCAGCAGGAATGGTTATGGGAAATGCCATTCTTTTTCCAGGCACCTATTCCAGACAGGTTTCCTTTGTAAAAGGTGCCAAGGCAGGAATAAAAATCGTGCTAAGCACCGTACCTTTATTCATTATTGCAGGAGCCATTGAAGGCTTTGTCACTAGATATGCATTTATGCCTGCCGTTATCAAATATGCGGTACTTATTATAAGTGCCGCCATCATCATAGGATACTACGTGATCTATCCACAATACCTCAAAAAGAAGCATGAGCAATTACATCGAGCCTAGGTTACGTCGCGATTTCGGTGGGATCATCACGGCTTTCTTCAATTTTATGAAGGCAAACATTAGAGGATTACTCAATGTCTTCATAGGTTATAATGGGATATTTTTCATTCTGTTTTTGATCAGTGTTTATTTCTTGATCACTGGTTTTGTTGAGTTTTTGATTGTAGAAAACCTGAGTGCGACTGGAGGTGATGGAAGTACAGATGCTGCCGCTATTACCATGGCTATATCCAGTATTGGGCTTTTTCTTTTGATAGGTCTGGCTAGCATCTTCAACTATGCCATCTCCAGCAGTTACGTTTCTTTATATGAACGCCGCAAGGAAAACAACCTTTCTAAACGAAGTGTGTGGCAAGTTGCTAAAAAAGCCTTTTGGGGAATCGTACTTATAGCCGTATGCGCCGTCGTGCTTTATTTTGTTTATGCGGTGGTTCAGATTATTCTGGCATTCATACCCATATTAGGGATGCTTATTTCCTTAGTGATTGCACTTGCCTTTAATGCCTGGATCAGCTTGACCATTTTTAGCTACGTGCATAATGACGATCACAATGTCTTCGATGCTTTTGGAGAGGCGTGGCAATTGTTGTTCAGTGGTTTTTGGAAGACCTTGGGAGTGAATTTTGTCCTTGGTTCGCTGGTTCAAATCTGTATTTTCTCCCTTCAAATCGTACCAGCCATTATTATGGGGGTGATCGCATTCCACGCTATAGAAGACACGGGCAGTTTCACGGACAGTACAATCAGCCATATTTTATTGATCGTTTTCCTAACTGTATTTTGCGTCATGCTCATGTTTGTCCAGATGATCTCACAAATCATCAACGGTTTTCTATATTTCAACCTGCACGAGTTCAAGAACAATGAGTACCTGCGCAGCCGCATTACTCAAATAGGGGCTGTAGAATGAAGCAGATCTGTGTTCTTTTGATGTTGTTGAGTTTCGCTTTCGCGAAAGCGCAATCCCTACAAGACCTCGTTCCAGAAATAGAGCAACGGCCTCGACAAATCACGGACACGCTGGATCGGGATTACGACGACCGAAGCCTTGAAGCAAAAGAGTTCTCAGGGAATTTAAACGAAAAATACACCGGTGCCGATTTTGACTATGAAGAAACCACGGAAGAGGTGAATAACATATTTTCAGACTTTTTTGAATGGTTTTTCGGAAAATTGGGATCCTTGTTTGGGATTGAGGTCAGTCCCTTCTGGGCCATTTTTATAAAGTGGACGATCTATGTGCTCTTTGCGGGTATTGCGGTTTACTTTCTAGTCCGGTTGCTGGCAAATGAAACCGCTACTGGAATACGAGCGAGAGGAAAAGGCGCTGGGAATCACATTAAAATCCAAGAGACCCATATTGAGGAAATCGACTTGAACCAATTTATAAAAGATGCGATTGCAAATGGCAATTACCGCAACGCCGTGCGGTACTTGTATTTGAATTCGCTTAAAAAATTAAGTACCAGCGGCAAGATCGATTGGGATTTCCAAAAAACAAACAGCGATTATTACAGAGAATTAACTGACAGCGCTTTGAAGGAGCAATTCAAAAAGGTCTCCTATCTCTACGATTACATCTGGTACGGTGAATTCCCCATTGATGAAGATGCTTTTAAAAAGGCGCAAGTTGAGTTTGATACCCTTAATAAACAGGCGGCTTGATGGATAAACGATCTAAGATCATATTATATGCCCTAGGCGCTATTTTGATAGCCCTGTTTGTGGTGGAAAGCAACCGCCCCCAACCTGTCAACTGGCGTCCCAGTTATACCAGTGGCGATAAAGTCCCCTTGGGAGCCTATGTGCTCTACGATAATCTGGGAGCATTGTTTGAAGGTTCTAAAATCACTGCCGTAGACGAAGTCCCAGTTGATTTTTTAAGAGACCATGATGAGGTGACTAATACCAGTTACTTATTCCTGAACGACTATCTGATCTTTGATAAAACGGAAACGGACTATTTAATGGAATACGTGGAGCGTGGGAATAAAGTGTTCATTGCTGCCAGCAATGCCGTCGGGCCACTGGCAGATACCTTGAAGCTAGAAGTAAGCTCCAATAGCTTTTACGGTGGTGGGGGTGCAGATACGATACGTACACGTCTTATCAACACCTCTTTTGACGACCGCAGTTATGTCTATCACCGGGAAGGTTCGTACCGCTATTTTGAGAGTTACGATACCTTAAGAACCAAAGTTCTAGGCGAGGTGCTGGCATTCAATCCAGGTTCTGGATACTTAGAATCCTTGTTTGAGGATGAGGAAGGTCTCATTGAACCGGCTGCAGGGGCTCTAGAAAATGAAGCCGCCGATGAAGATAGCTTTGAGAACATCAAGGCCAGGGAACTGAAGACCCGTAAAACGCCACAGGTTAATTACATAGAGGTCAAAGTGGGTAAAGGAGCCTTTTACTACAATTTAAACCCCATTGCCTATAGCAATTACTACTTGCTTAACGGTAAGGAAAACTATGCGGCAGAATCCCTATCTTACCTTAATAAAGGAGATGTCTATTTTGACGATTATGGTAAATCTGGCAGGAAGGTAGTTACATCCTCCATGCGTTTTATTTTATCCCAAACCTCATTAAGGTGGGCGTACTACCTTGCAATAGCTGGAATCCTACTGTATATGTTATTTGTAAGTAAACGGGAGCAGCGCATTGTGCCGGTTGTAAAACCTCTAGAAAATGCAACGGTCGAGTTTACTAAAACGATTGGAAACCTGTATTACCAGAGTGGAGATTTTACCAGTATTGTGGACAAAAAGATCACGTTTTTTCTGGAGCGTGTGCGCAGTACCTATTACCTAAATACAGAAAAACTGGACGAAACCTTTATCAAACGTCTGTCGGCCAAGTCTGCTCATTCCCTGGAACAAACCCGGGACATTATCAATTACATCAACAGCCTAAAGGCAAAACCTTTACACAACGAATACGAACTAAAACAGCTCAATAAACGAATTGACGCTTTTTTTAAAGAGAACTCATAAATGGAAGAAAATCAAAATAACGCACCTGAAGATCAAAACAACAATCTTCCAGAACCAGCTCAAAAACAACATATCCATAATGCTGAGGAGCCCGCCATGAAGGCAGACTCAACAGGAGAAGCTCCCATCCCAGATGCTACAGCCGTTGCTGACAGCTCTACCGATTTGAAATTCAACAATCGTGTCGATTTATCGGATCTATCAGCAGCTGTTGAAAAGGTAAAGAAGGAATTGCACAAGGTCATTGTAGGTCAAGAAGAGATGATGGACCTGCTGATTGTCTCGATTTTGGCCAACGGTCATTCCCTGATCGAAGGAGTTCCTGGAGTCGCAAAAACAGTTACCGCAAAACTGCTGGCCAAAACCATGCAAGTAGGATTTTCAAGAATCCAATTTACTCCAGACTTGATGCCTAGTGATATATTAGGAACCTCTGTCTTTTCGATGAAAAACAACGAGTTTGAATTTAAGAAAGGGCCTATTTTTTCTAACATCATTCTGATTGACGAGATCAACAGGGCGCCGGCCAAAACCCAAGCGGCATTATTTGAAGCCATGGCAGAACGGCAAGTAACCATTGATGGCAAAGAGTATCAAATGGAAGGTCCGTTCTTGGTTTTTGCTACTCAAAACCCAATAGAACAGGAAGGAACCTATCGTTTGCCAGAAGCTCAACTCGATCGTTTTCTTTTTAAGATCAATGTGGCTTATCCTAACCTAGAAGAAGAGATCCTCATACTGGAAGGGAATCACCACCGTAAAAACGCAGATCCAGAATCTCTAGTGGAAGGAGTGATGAGTTCAGAGCAAATCTTAATGCATCAAGAAACCGTTCGCGGTATTATGGTAGAAGATAACTTGATCAAATACATCGCTGAGATTGTATTGAACACGCGTAACAATGCTAATTTATACCTAGGAGCTTCCCCTAGAGCTTCCATTGCAATAATGAACGGCTCTAAAGCTTATGCAGCCATTATGGGAAGGGACTTTGTCACTCCAGATGATGTCAAGTACATCGCTAAAGCTGTAATGAGACACCGCATTATTCTAACTCCAGAGCGCGAGATGGAAGGTTTTACGGCAGACCGTGCCGTGAACCAGATATTAGAGACCATTGAGATCCCCAGATAGTGAAGAAAATTTTTAAAGCCACTTTCCTGACCAAAAGGTTTTTCCAAGTACTGATCGCCATCGTACTGCTATTTATCCTTGCGTTCTTTTTTGAACGCTTGCAGGGGTATTTAGTGATGGGGTTTTACATTCTAATGGGTATGTTGGTAGTGGATGTTTTTCTTCTTTATATTAAAAAAACGGGAATATCAGCCAGCCGGGTAGTGCCCGATAAGTTTTCCAACGGTGATGAAAATCCTGTGGAGATTCGGCTGCAAAATAATTACGGGTTCAAGGCGTCTTTTAGAATCATAGACGAATTACCAGTGCAGTTTCAAAAAAGAGATTTTAAAATTGAAACAGACCTGAACAAGGGGAATTCACATACCATGACGTATACGGCACGACCGGTAGAGCGTGGGGAATTTCATTTTGGCTCCTTGAATGTTTTTGTGAAATCTGGAATAGGATTGGTCTGGCGCAAATACATTTTTGATCAGGATGCGATGGTTCCCAACTATCCGTCCTTCCTTCAAATGCGCAAGTATGAATTGATGGCTTTTACCAATAAGCTCAAGGATTACGGGATGAAGAAAATCCGCAGGATAGGACATACCATGGAATTTGAACAGATCAAAGACTATACGCTGGGGGATGATGTTCGTAATATCAATTGGAAAGCGACGGCAAAGCGCAACCAGTTGATGATCAACCAATTTCAGGATGAAAAGTCACAGCCAGTTTACTCGGTCATTGATAAGGGACGTGTGATGAAAATGCCTTTTGAAGGGTTGAAGTTGCTGGATTATGCGATCAATGCGACTTTAGTGATTTCCAATATTGCTTTGAAGAAAGGGGATAAGGCAGGAATGTTCAGTTTTTCGAATAAAGTAGCCAATCAAGTGATGGCACAGAAGCGATCGTCACAGATGAATCTGATATTAGAAACCTTGTATAATGTGGAGACCGACTTTCGCGAAAGCGATTTCTCCAGACTTTACATTGACATTAAAAGAAAGATCACGCAACGCAGTCTGTTGTTGCTTTACACCAATTTTGAGACTCTGGATGCGTTGCACCGGCAGTTGCCCTACTTACAAGCTATCGCTAAGAATCATTTGCTGGTGGTCATCTTTTTTGAAAATACAGAACTCACTCAAATGCTGGGTCAGAAAGTAGAAAGTACCCAAGATATTTTCACTAAAACGATCGCAGAAAAATTTGCCTATGAAAAAAGGTTGATTGTCAATGAGTTGAATAAGTTTGGGATACAGACCATATTGACCAAGCCACAAGAATTAACGGTGAATACGATCAACAAATACCTGGAGATTAAGGCTAGGGGGTTGTTGTAGTGAGTTAAGCGTAGTTGAGGCGACGTCTGGTCTCCATGATTTCTCGGTACACTTCTTTTGCTTTGGCGTGTATTTGATTAGCTCGTTGCCGATTGTATAAGGAAATCTCAAACGATTTGCGCATCAGTTCACTGTACCGTCTTTCTTTTTTGACGAGTTGCTTCTCTGTTTCAGCAATTTGGATATCAGTCATTTCGGGATTATTTCACTTCTATTCTATGAATAATTCACTTTGCAAAAATAGGCCGGTACTGGTTATAGAGGTTGTAAATCTGTCCTAAGCTTTGTTAATAAAAGACTAAAGATGTACTGCTTAACAACTTTAGTCCTGTAAGGCGAAGACCCGTTTTAGTAAATCTGTGGTGCGTTCGTTCACTTGGGTTCTTATTTCAATCTCTTCCTTAGCAATCATTTTAAAAACTCCTTCCAATGCTTTTTGGGTCACGTAATCCCTTAGATCTGGATTCACATCATTAAGCAATGGGATTTGATTGTATCGGGTAATGGCATCTGACCATAGTTTTGTGGCTCCTACCTTACTTAGGTTATTATCAATCACGGGAGAAAACTTGTTGTACAGTTCTCTTTGCGTCTTAGACTCCAGGTAGCTGGTAGCCGCTCGTTGGTCGCCTAATAAGATGTTCTTCGCATCTGCAAATGTGATGTCTTTGACGGCGTCGACAAAAATTGGTAGGGCTTCCTTAGTAGCTTCCTCTGCCGCACGGTTCAGGAGTTTTAATCCTTCGTCTGCGATGCTTCCTAAACCTATTTTGCGCAACCCGTTATCCACTTCTTGCAACTCTTGAGGTAACAAAATCTTTACGGCTTCATTTCTAAAAAAGCCGTCGGTTGCAGATAGTTTTGACACTTCTTGAGTGACCCCTTTATTTAGTGCCTGGCGCAGCCCGTTTCCTATATCTGCTTGAGAGAGTGGCCCGCCTTGGGGCAGTTGACTGGCAATTGCTTGAAGTTCTGCACAGCTTTGCAAAGTAAAGACGGTAAGAAACAGGAGTATGACTTTTTTCATGAGTGTGATTTTATCTAAAGATAACGGGATGCAACGCTCAAACTGGTAATGAAAACGTAAAAAACACGCTGGCATAAAAAAACCTGTCTCTCGACAGGTTCCCTATTCTAAAAATAGAAATTTATTGATCTATGGATCCCATTACTTTTTGAGCAAACGCATTTGCAGCTTCAACGCCACTCATTCCTTGTGCTACATTGCTGTGTACTTCAATCGCACCGCAAATATTGGTGATCAATTCGCCCACCACATCCATTTCTACTTCGGTTACAGATCTGTGTTCTGTGAAGTGTTCGAGAACTTCTAGAGTGGTTTCCAACTGTTCTTTAGTAGCTCCCTTTTGAAAATGTCTAATTACGGGTAACTTCATGTACAAGGTCTTTTAGGTTTTCAAATTTATTGGTCTGCACTTGGTTGACAAAAGTGCCATCCTTGAAAGTCGCAAATGTCGGTAGGTTGTCTACCGTTGCTAATTTTCTGGATTCTGGGAACTTTTCCGCATCTGCTAGGATGAAGATGGTGTCTTCGTTTTCTGAAGCCAATTTCTTGAACTTGGGTTTCATCACACGACAATTGCCACACCAGCTCGCCATATATTGAACGACTACTTTTTTATTTCCAGCTACAATCTCTTGTAGGTTGTCTTGTTCTAGGGTTTGCATGTTTTTAGTATTTAGATGTTAGTACTTAGTTCATAGATTAAAAAGAAATAAGCATAGCGCTAATGTCTCACTACTATATACTAATTACTAACTTAGTTTTGTGACAAATAAGCCGCTGTAGCTAACCGATCTGCCTTCATGGCGTCTTTTCCTTCTTCCCAGTTTGCTGGACAAACTTCTCCGTTCTTTTGAACGTGTGCATAGGCATCGATCATTCTCAAAAATTCGTTCACGTTACGTCCCACGGGCATGTGATTCACACCTTCATGAAATACGGTTCCTTCCTCGTCGATCAAATAAGTTGCCCGATAGGAAACATTGTCTCCTTTTAACAAATAACCTTCTAGGTCATCATTGTATTCTTCATCTGCATCCAGGATGTCCAGTATGTTTGCTAGGTTTCTATTGGTGTCTGCTAGGATGGGATATGTGATTCCTTCAATACCACCATTATCCTTAGGCGTGTTTAACCACGCAAAGTGTACTTCTGGAGTATCGCAAGAAGCACCTATTACCATCGTGTTTCTTTTTTCAAACTCTCCCAGTGCTTCTTGGAATGCGTGAAGTTCTGTTGGGCACACAAAAGTGAAATCTTTTGGGTACCAGAATAAGAGTACTTTTTTGTTGTTATTTTTTGCTTCTTCCAGAACGTTCAATGGAAAGGTATCGCCCATTTCATTCATTGCGTTCACTGATAGATCTGGAAATTTTCTGCCTACTATAGCCATTTTGTGGTTTTTAATTTTTTTGCAAAAGTACGTTCCGCTTTCGCGAAAGCGAACTTCTCACCATTTAATCCACTCATCTGATAATAGATTTAAACGATTGCTATTTAACAGGCTTATAGGGTATTGTTATATTAAGATTTGTCGGGTTTGAATTCGCTCAGATCAATATTTTTTCTGGCGGCAAAATCGAAACCGCTTTGCCACCAAAGGGTCATTTTCTTTTTATTGAAAATCAGAGAGTTGGTAGTCAAAACCGTGGGAGTGTAGTACATGTTGATGATCGCATCCTTGTTGGTCGCGACAAACTTTCCTATGGTAATATTCTGCTTCTCAATACGGTCCATCATGAAACCGTGCAAATTAGTCAATAGGGAAAAGGCATTTTTAGACGGTAAATTGTTGAGTTGTGTCACCTCTGTCTCTAGAACGATCACGTCTACTGTAGTAGCGCCACGTTCTATAGCTTCCTTAATGGGCACCATACTCCCAAAACCACCATCTGCATAATCACAGCCTAGTTTGTGCACCAGACTCATAAAGGGAATATAATTGCAGGAAACCCAGATCCAGTCGCAAAAATCCTCATAAGAAAAGTCCTTAATGGATTTATACTGGGTTTCATGTGAGCTGAGGTTTGAAACGGTAACGACCACATCTTTTTGGGAAGATTTCAACTGCTCAAACTCTTCCACCGTGAGGGTATTGCTTATGAGCTTTCTAAGATTTTTGCTTTCGCCAAAGGTCTTCTTGCCTTTTATAAAACGCCGCAGTACGTTCCAGTGATTGATACTGATTTGTTGGTGGTTCCATTTGTCTGTTTTGATCAAGAAGGGCGAATCGTTGAATATGGACTTTTGATCCACATTCGTATAGACCTCTTTTATCTTGTCAATCTTTTGAAGTGCCAGATGCGAAATCAACAAACTCCCTGTAGAGGTCCCGATATATAGATCGTAGTCGTACTTGAGTTCCTGAATCAAGTATTGTGCAACGCCACCTGCAAAAGCGCCCTTACTACCACCACCAGAAATGACGAGTGCTCTCATAGAAACTTCTATTGGTCTGTATTTGGGTTTAATAGACTGTCGTATATGGTAGCCCTGATACGCTCTGAGTTGATGAACCCATCGCCATAGCCTAGTTCATCATATTTTTTTGTGATATCCCCATTTGCAAGGATTTGTTCTTTGGTCGCATTGCGATTCATGGCCAACTGTATAGAAGCTCTCAAATCCTTCAACATATTGATGCTTGATTTTAGATCTTCCGTGGTGGCCAGTTTCCCGTGACCCGGAATAATTTTAGTATCCTCATTAATGGTTTGAAGAATCAGTTCTTGCGCTGCAATGTAGCCCTGGATGGATCCACCGGAGTTGAGGTCTATAAAAGGATAGCTGCCATTAAAGAACACATCTCCTAAGTGCGCCACATTCTTATCAGTGAAATAGATAAAGCTATCGCCATCCGTATGCGCATTATGAACATGGATGACCATGATGTTATCATCTTGTGGCATGCGCAACTTGATTTCTTCGTCAAGGGTGATTTCAGGCAAATAGCCCGCCGCCTTGTTTTCATCAGTCAAACGTTTCAATACATTTTTTTGCGCAATGACAGTAGTTTCCTCGCTGTTGAAATTCTCGTTTCCACCGGTGTGGTCGCCATGATGGTGGGTGTTAACCAAATAAGTGATGGGATTGGAGCTGATGGCTGTTATGGCTGTCTTAATCTTATGACTCAATGGTGCAAACTGCGAGTCGACCATGAGGGTTTCATCGTCAGAAACAGCGATCATGATATTCCCGCCGCGGCCTTCTAGCAGGTAAACATTTTCAACAACTTCTGTTGTTGTAATGCTAACCGTTGATGGATCTATTTGTGCGTTAGAAAAAGAAAACCCTAAAGCAATAAGTAGGAGGGAGCAGTATGTGAACTTCATTTTGAAATGATTTGAATGTGTCTAACACCAAAGATACCCGAATCTTGATCAGATTAGGGTATTTTTTCTTTTCTTGATTTGTGTAGATTGTTCCTAGATTAAATATGTTGCTAAGGCTTAAGTTTTATTTCCCATCTCCAATCAGATACTCATTGTCAATTATTTCAAAAACTCTACCTTTTTCGCAATTGTTTTTAACTGCTTTTACTTTTATTAAATCTATTCGTTTTGGGTTGTAAACTCCATAAGTCAAATAGTTATATCTACAAATAGCTAAACTAAATTTATCATTCGGCCCACCCATAACCGCTCCCGCATTCTCATTGTCTTGTCCATCGTCTTCCCACCAACAGATTTCATAATGATTACGTTCGCTAATTGTTCTATAACCACAGCAAGGACATGATTCCATTCTCTTTGTTTCTTCAGCGTATTAAGTTCGTTCATTAATCCGAGTTGTACCGTAAAACATTACTTAAAACCAAAGATACCCGAATCTATAAAAAGACTCGGGTATCTATATGTTGTATAAAATAGCTCTTCCTAGATCGCGCTCACTCTCCAAAGCACGCCACTGTCATCATCGTTGACCAATAAACTTCCATCGTTGTGAACAGTAACGCCAACTGGTCTTCCATAGACGTTTTTATCAGAATTGGGATCTGTAAATCCAGTAAGGAAATCTTGAACGGGCATTGGTTTTCCTGCTTTATCAAAGGGTATGAACACGACTTTATAACCACTTAAGGGATCGCGATTCCAAGAACCATGTTGTCCTACGAAGGCACCGTTTTTATATTTGGCCGGGAATTGGTCTGCCGTATAGAATTCAAAACCTAAGGAAGCTGTATGATTACCCAACGGTACATCTGGAACGATGGCTTTATCTACCATTTCTTGGTGTGGATCACTACTCCATCGTGGGTCGTTAATTTGACCGTAATACGAATAAGGCCAGCCGTACCAACCGCCTTTCTTAACGCTGGTGGCATAATCGGGAACAAGGTTGTTCCCTAATTTATCCCGTTCGTTAACCGCGGTCCAAAGTTCGCCAGTCACCGGGTTCCAATCCATTCCAACTGGATTTCTCAATCCGGTAGCATATTCAATCTCACCTGATCCATCTGGATTGATCTCCAAAATGGTAGCACGGCGCTTTTCATATTCCATACCGTTTTCTCCTACGTTACTTCCAGAACCTACGGAAATATAGATTTTAGACTTGTCGGCATTGGTGATTAGGTTCCTGGTCCAGTGGTTGTTGTAACCGCCTGCTGGCAAGTCTAAAATTTTAGTTCCTGAGCCGGTAAGTTGTTCCATTCCATTGGTATATGAATATTGGTACAAACCGTCGGTGTTAGCTACATAAAAGGTATTTCCAATAATCAACATCCCAAACGGCTGATTCAAACCGCTGACAAATACCTTTTGATAATCGGCTTCACCGTCCTTATTGGTGTCTCTTAGCAAAGTGATTTGGTTCGCACTATTCCTGGTATTGGATTCTACGACAAATACATCTCCATTATCGTGAACATAGGTCCATCGTGGATGTTTTAACGCTTTCGCGAAAGCGTTTACCTTAAAACCTTCAGGAGCGATAGGCATGTTGCCGTCTTTCCAACCTACCACATTGCTCACCAAAACTTCTGATTCGGTTGCATATGGCGCTGGTAAGGTGATGTCACCAATAGCGGTGGTCACCACTTGATTAGAATTGTCGCTTAGTTCTTCCTTGACTTCTTTGGGAGTGCTGTCAGTACCATTTTTGGACTTACAGGAAAGCAGCAGTAATGAAAACGCTAGCGGATATAAAAATTTGTTCATAGCTTATTGATTTGAATCTATAAAAATAAGAGGTAAGTGATGGAACTGTAGTATGGTTAACGGGATTTTAGGTAAGAAAAAGAGTCAAGAAACTAGAAACTAGAAACAAGAGATGGAGTTTTTTACTAGATTCTTTTCAGGTATTCTACTACTTCCAATTTTAGCTGAGGTAGTTCTTTAATTATAATAGTCCAGATTACTTCGTCAGAAATGTTTTCGTAATCGTGAACGATTCTATTTCGAGTGCCAATTATTTTTTTGACGTTTTTAATTTCAAAGTCTGCCTTATTATATTTTGAAATCCGATTGACAGCTTCTCCTATGATTTCAATATTTCTTTCAACGGCTTTCTTAGTTTTGAGGTCTTTTTGGTATTCAAAAAAGTCTCTTTTCTCGGGAAGAAAATCAAAAATTTCATCGATGGATCTAGAAATATCCTCAAGCCAAGCACCTATTTTACGATCCATAGATAAGGATCTTAGTTTCATCTAGCTCTTTTCGGAAATAGCTGTTTTTAATGGCGCGCTCTTCAATAAGGTCAATTTGCCTTTGGAGTAAATCTTCCAGTTTTTCTTTTAAGTTGAAATAAAGATCTGTGTATTTGAAAGGATCTTTCTCGTCAAAATCTACAGCAAAGTCAATATCAGATTCCTCATTAAAATCGTCTCTAGTCGCAGATCCAAAAACAGAGAACGTAGAAACTCCATGCTCTTTACAGAGCACTTTAATAGTTTCAAGATGTTCTTTACTTATTTTCATGTTTCTAAGATAATAAATATCCGTTAGGGACTTTTTCTTTTTCGTTTATGTGACTTGCTAAGATATTTAATTTTCAACCATATTCTTCAGCATCATACAATTCGAAATCAAACGATTGCTCACATCCATAATAAATTGATCTGAGCTTTGTTCGAATGGCAATTTATAAATTTTAACTGCTTTCCTTGTGTGCTCTGCTAGTATTGAGCTTACTATTTCAGAATATTTTTCAGAAGAAATATGTTCACTATTCAATTCTTCAAATTTAGAGCAAGCTTCTTGAGATACACTTTCTACAAAGTCACGCTTTCTTTTATGATTTCGTTTTTCTTTTTTTGATAAAGAGTTTTGCAAATCAATATCTAGGTCTGCAATTATGTTATCATTCAAAAATTTATTTTGTTCAAAAGATAAACCCGGTTGCTGGAGAAATAATTCTCCTGCTTCACAATTGCTGAGCAATATCAGTTTAGTCATGTTGTTTTTCACAGCGATTCTAGCTAATATTTCAGAAAGTTCAGATGAAGTGATTTCTTCGTTTATTTCATCAATCAAAACTAAACCTTGATTGAAACCAAAGCTTTCTTCTCCATAAAATTTCTGTGAATAGATGATTTTATAAGATACTACTGGTTCAAATTCGAGTTCGGTTTTAATTGTTTTAAATCCATTTTCGCAATTTAAATCCTTAATACTTTGTGATAGAATTGTTTGGGTAATAAAAAGAAGAAGTATGGGTAGTACTATTTTCATAATGTTGATTCTTTTATTGGGAAAGGTTATATGTGGACCTGTTTTTAAAGCTTCCCTACAACCCAACCTGCCCATCACTAGCCACCTTACCAGAAAGCTCCCTAATCTTAATACTAAACGCCGCAAACAACAATGTCATAAAGGGCGATAGATAATTGAACACGGCATAAGGAAGATACGAAATCACGTCCACGCCCAGTGTTGTACTTTGATAGGCTCCACAGGTATTCCAGGGAATCAATACAGAGGTTACCGTTCCAGAATCTTCCAGAGTACGGGAAAGATTTTCTGGTGCCAGTCCTTTATCCTTGTAGGCTTGGGCATACATTTTTCCAGGAACCACTATCGCTAGATACTGGTCACTGGCCGTTACGTTGATCGCTAGACAACTCACCACGGTACTTGCAAATAATCCAAACACCGAATCAAACATATTCAGCAATGCTTTGCTGATCGTGGCAAGCGCTCCTATCGCATCCATCACTCCGCCAAAAACCATGGCGCAAACAATCAACCAGATCGTACCCAGCATTCCCGCCATGCCGCCAGCCTCAAATAATCCAGCGAGTTTTTGACCTATTTCCACGTTCTCCGTTACCGGCGCTATCGCCGTATCTACCGTAATGGAATTCATGATGGCATAATAACTAGTAATAGCCGCATTGGAGGATTGTGCGCTCAATTGAAGTACACCTATAGATTTACCATTTTTGAAAATCTCCACGCTCTGGCTCGTATCATAATCATGCGTAGTGGATGCATTAGGCAATTCAAAGGAGACGGATCTTGATAGAGTGATTCCCTCACTCTCGTTGGGTATCAAATTATAGGTGCCTGGAGAATTGAACTTTCCAATCCCTGAATCCCAATTCACAAAATCGTCCATACTGGAATCGATCTTGGTAATCTGGTATTGCATTCCTTTTTCCCAGATCAGGTCTTGTTGAAACATAAGTGCAAAGGCTCCCGCTAGCAGCGTCCCAGCTAATAAAGCTATTAAAGGAGATACCTTTTTTACAATCATTGCAATCACCAGAACCGGCACTAAAAACAACCAGGGCGACGTATTGAAGGTGTTGTCGATCGCACTTTGGTAAGAAGAAATATCTGCCTTACCGGTATGGTCAATGGAAAAACCCAAAATGACAAAAACGATCAAGGTGATGGCTATCGTAGGAACCGTCGTTAGGGTCATGTACTTAATGTGCGTATAAAGGTCTGTTCCCGCCATGGCAGGAGCAAGGTTGGTCGTATCACTAAGTGGCGATAGCTTGTCGCCAAAATAGGCGCCACTCAATACCGCTCCAGCGGTCATTCCTGCATCAATGCCTAAGGCTCCAGCAATACCAATTAATGCAATTCCTACCGTGGCACTGGTCGTCCAGCTGCTTCCTGTAGCGACAGATATGACCGCACAAATCACAACACAGGCTGCTAGAAAAATCGTCGGGTTAAGAATATCAAGACCGTAATAAATCATCGTTGGGATGATCCCACTGATCAACCAGGTTCCCGCCAGTGCGCCTACCATCAATAAGATGAGAATAGCACCCGTAGTAGATTTAAGATTTTGGGCTACTTCCTCGATCATGGATTCATAGGAAACTTTGTTGAAGAATCCTACAACAGCAGCTACCGCAGCGCCCATTAAAAGAATAAATTGGTTAGAGCCAGACAGCGCGTCATCGCCATAAACAACGAGAACATTAAAGGCCAGCATGCCTATTAAAGCTACCACGGGAATCAAGGCTTCCCAAATGTTTAGTTCTCTGTTTTCAATTATTTTTTCGTCCTCGTGGTTGATGTTTTGGCTTTCCATGTACAAATAAAGATGTCTGTAATGTTACAACATTGCGCTAGCAGTTGCAAACCCTATTGATGCCTAACATATTTTTTAAGCAGTTTTTTGTGGGTTCCCAGCTTTCGCGAAAGCGTAAACACCACATTTACCACCGGTCGCAACAGTTTGAAGAACAGCGAGTCCACCTGTGTATCACCCCATTTGAGTAAAATAACTGCATAAAATGGATTGTAGGGAATTTGATTCGCGCCGAAGGTTTTCCCGTCGCTCACCAGTCCAAATAGTGCTGCCATAAAATTCTCAAAACCCGGTTGTGCCGGCTCCAACCGTGCACGGAATAGGATGGGAGTATCGCCTGGATTGTAAAATCTGTGGTTGTCTTTTAGGGGAACTTTGAACTTTTCCCCAGGTTCCAAGCGTAGTTCTTTGCCCAAGTAATGAACGCCCAGGGTGCCTTCAATTGGTTCGAATTCTTCTGTAAATCTATTGTGGTAATGTACAGGATTACCACCACCAGGCTGCAATTCAACCTCTATATAGGTGTATTTACCAGCTGTGCTATGGCTGGTTTCCAATAATGTGGCCTTCTCCTTTGTGATAGGATTTTTATAAATAGTGGGCATGGTCAAAGCTACGATCAACCACATCCATTTGTTTGATAAAATGATAATAAATACCAATTGGCTTGGGTTCCAATAGCGGCTTTTAAACCTTATTTTTACAGTCCAAAATTATTAGGATGGCAGAGCAAGTAGAACGAATTAAGTGTTTGATCATAGGATCAGGACCCGCAGGATATACCGCAGCAATCTATGCAGCAAGGGCAGATATGAACCCGATCATGTACACGGGAATGGAACCTGGAGGGCAATTGACCACTACCACAGAGGTTGATAATTTCCCGGGTTATCCAGGTGGCATTGATGGACCAGCCATGATGGTAGACTTGCAAAAGCAAGCAGAGCGTTTTGGTACGGAAGTCCGCTTTGGAATGGCGACAGAGGTCAAATTTGCGACAGAAAAAGGAGGCATTCACAAAGTAGTGGTGGATGGAAAAACACATCTAGAAGCAAATACGGTGATTATTTCTACCGGAGCATCTGCAAAATACCTGGGAATTGAAAGTGAGCAGCGACTGCGAGGTGGCGGTGTGAGCGCTTGTGCAGTTTGTGACGGATTCTTCTATAGAGGACAAGAAGTTGCGATTGTAGGTGCTGGAGATACCGCTGCAGAAGAGGCTTCTTACCTGGCCAATATCTGTAAGAAAGTAACCATGCTCGTCCGTAAGGATTATATGAAGGCTTCTAAAGCCATGCAACATAGAGTCAATAACTTGAAAAACATTGAAGTGCTTTACAATAGTGAGGTAGATGAGGTGCTAGGAGAACAAGTGGTAGAAGGTTTGCGTATTTCAAACAACCAAACAGGCGAGAAACACGAGATTGAGATTACAGGTTTGTTCATCGCAATAGGACATAAACCCAATACCGATATATTCAAAGGACAGATGGACATGGGAGCAGATGGTTATTTAAAAACCATTCCTGGAACTACAAAAACAAATTTACCTGGAGTTTTTGCCAGTGGAGACGTTCAGGATAAAGTATACCGTCAAGCGGTTACCGCAGCTGGAACGGGTTGTATGGCAGCTCTGGATGCAGAACGTTATTTAGCAGATATAGGTGTTGTAGACGAGGTGAAGGCTGGTGATTATAGTATTGAGTAAGTTTTAAATCGTTACCATAAAAAATCCCTTGCTGGCAGCGCCAGCAAGGGATTTTTAATTTTAGTCTATCGTAAATTATCCTTTCATCAAGGCTGCTTTACCAGCAAACTCTGCCATATCAATTTTGGCATTATTATATAGTGTTGTTTTAGAATCTCCAGAACCTCTAAATTCTAAATTTCTACTCACATTAACGGATGCCTCAGCATCTCTGGTGATTCTCAATTTTAGGTTTTTGATGTCTAGTTTTTCTGAGGTCAGGTTGGATTTTCCTTCCAATACCATGCTCGAATCATCTGCGTCTCCTTCAATGCGTGCCGTGGCACGATCGGTCATCATAAAATCGATCTGCTTGAATTTCAATAAAGCCTTGGTTTCTGATGATCCTGTAAGATTTAGCTGGGCTTTCTCTCCGCCTAGATTGAATTCTGATTTGGAATCAGCCATACCATTAAAAACCAGGTGGTCCACCAGACCGGTCAGGAAAAATTTAGAATTGTCTTTGGCAACAAGTTCCAGGTCAGTCATTCTCAAATTGGTTGCAGAGCTTATCTCTGCCTCGTCAAAGGCGGTAATCTTTTTAAGTCCGGGAGTATAAATGATGGTGATTTTCATTTTTTTACTGCGTCTAATGTCTGCCGATGATTTTACGGTCAAGATTCCTCCTATCACGTCAACATTGATATACTGATGCAGGTTGGAGTCGGTTGCTATATCTACTTTAGGAGCAGTACCTTCGGCAATGGAGACTTCAAAATCTTCCCCTAGGATGATTTCCTGAAATTCAACGACTTCGATAATTCTGGTGGTAACATCCCTGTTTCCTTTAACTTTTTGCGCTTTCGCGAAAGCGAAACTCAACAACATTACCAGCACTATACCTGTATTTTTCATTCTAATCAATTTTAAAAACAATATTAACCAAAAACCGCTCCAATAAAGCGGAGCGGTTCTTAATAGTTTCCCTATTTATGTTAGGATCAAGTCGATGAAGTAATAGATGAGCGTGATCATGGGAGGTCGTTTTTACGGACACCATCATCACCATCATACTGCCACTCCCCATCATTTATGGGGGCGATAGGTTCTTCCTTAGGAATACTGTCATTGACAGATTCTTCTAGGACCTCTTCTTCTTCAATCACGGGACAGTCCAGACAGACAGCCTTGCCATCCTTCACCTGATAGGTATATTCAATGTTGTTGCCCAGGTTGAAGGCGTCATTGCTTATCCATGATCTGTACCGCTCGCCGAAATGATCGTTAAATTTCACTTTAGTTCCTTCTGGCAGATAGATCATGACCTCAATATCTGGATCAATGAAACGCTCGTCTGTGGGCAGTTTAAAGTAATCTGCCGCTACAAAGGAAGAGTCGGTGAGCTTATACTCAAACTGGATGGCCCGCGCCCGCGCCTTTGCTTCCTCAAAACTGCCGCCTTTGCCTTTATAGATCACCTCTACTCGTGCCACAGAATCTGTAGTGGAACCTACGGCAAATTTGGTCTCGTAGTACTTGATAAATTCCTCGCCATCGATTTTGTCAAAATCAAACTGGAACGCCCTGCGGTTGCTATTAAAGCGGCCTCGTTCTCCAGAGTCCGTCAACTCTATAGAGAAGACCTTTTCCTGGTTCGTATTAAACTTTTCTACTTTTTGAACGGAAGCATCAATTGCCTGACTCGCTGCAATCGTTCCTATCATGATGCTCAAGGCGATCACAGCTACAATCCATACGCCTGCAAGTGCGATATAGACGGTAGAACCTAGGGTTCTCAAGTTGCTTACTAATAACTTAAGCCCTAGAATAGCTAATAAGAATAGCGGAATCCCAGCAGCCAGTATAATGGCGAGAATCAACCAGAAAGAGGCAAACTCTGACGGTACCACAAGATCAAAAATATGAAGCAGGCTGTACCCATCAATGTTGATGAAGCTTGCGGTAATGGTAGAGACGATTAATGCCACTAAAGTAATTGCAGATATAAGGAATAAGAACAATCCAAAAATCTTAACAATTGCCTTAAGGATTCCCATGATCAACCTACCTATAACGCTAAAGAACTTTACTGTACCTCGCTTTCCTTTTTGACCTACGATGTTGTTGTAGCCGGCGTCGGTCTGCCCGTCGGCTACGGGATCAAAACCCGACTTGAAGTTTTCCTCAATGTTGCTGATGTTGACCTCTTTCCCCATCATCGTCAAACGTTGATTGGTAGTGACCGCATCTGGCACAAAGATCCAAAGGATTAAATAGATAAAGAATGAAAACCCAGAGGTTAGGAACAAGGTAACGATCCATAATACGCGCACCCATACGGTGTCGATGCCTAGATAGTAGCTTAGTCCAGAACTGACTCCACCTATGTATCCATTTTGCGTATCTCTAAAAAGCTGTTTGCTTCTAGTGGAGTAATAAGGTCTTTTAGCGCGAGGTTCTGCCTCTGTGAATATTTCCTCGTCTACCTCGTAGTCTTCAGGTTGCCCCATGATGTCAATCACAGCTTCTACATGACCTATGGAAATGACTTGATTATCGTTTGCTCGTTTTTCTAGGAAAAGTTCCGCAATTCTAGATTCTATGTCGCTCATGATCTCGTCAGCTCCAGTAGTTCCAGCAAAGGATCTACGTACAGCCGCTAGATAACGCTGCAGGCGTTGAAAGGCATCTTCATCTATATGGAAGAACATCCCAGCGAGGTTGATGTTGATGGTCTTGTTCATGATTTTTGAGTTTTAGGTTTGGTAACTAAGTTTACGGCATTTTTAAGATCATCCCAAGTGCTGGAAAGCTCTGTCAGGAATATTTTTCCTGTTTCAGTCAGGCCATAGTACTTGCGTGGCGGCCCGCCAGTACTTTCTTCCCATCTATAGTTAAGAAGTCCTGCGTTTTTAAGTCTGGTAAGTAGTGGGTAGATGGTGCCTTCCACTACCAGGAGTTTGGCATCTTTCAAGGTCTCAAGGATCTCTGCCACATAGGCATCTTCTTCTTTGAGAATCGATAGAATGCAGTACTCCAGTACGCCTTTGCGCATTTGCGCTTTTGTGTTTTCTATCTTCATGTTAGTTTGTATTAGTGGTTTCCTGCTCGTTATGGTCTGGATGGTCCGGGATAAAATTGATGGTCAAAGGATAGTGGTACATCTCACCTTCATGTGCCTTGACAGCGGCTTTAATGGTACAGACCAGATCCACAATGGCAAGCGCCAGGATCAACGTCCCACAAATAATACCGCTGGCAACGATGGTAGAGAAGATTCCCATATTCTCTGCAAAAGGGAAGTAGTCCCGATCCATTTGATCCCAAAGCGTTGGTCCTCCAGAGATCATACTTCCTATAATCACACCACCACCTATTAAGGCCAGGATCACAGTCCATAAAGTAATGCTCAGTTGAAAGTTGATGGCTTGTTTGCCGTGTCGATCTATAAAGACCGATTTTTTAGAGTTGATCATCCATAAAAGAATGGGGAGGATGAAATTTCCTAACGGAAATAACCATTTTCCAAAAGTGGCTAAATGAATTCCCATGGCAATATTGCGATGGTTAAATTGAGTTTGTTTTTCCATGACCTATTATTTTCTTATGCAAATATATATCTAAAAGATAGTAATATGCAATACAAAGTACCATATATTTTATTTTGATGGAGTTTAATAAGGAGTTCGCTTTCTCGAAAGAGTAGTCACATCAAGTCATTGAACAAGATCAGTCCATTGAAAAAAAGTTGAAATATTTTTAAGAATCAACATTGGAACAACCGAATAGGGATGCTTTTGTAGATGTAGGTTGAACCAAAATCCACTTTTTTGAACTCACAGGAAGAGTTTTGAGATTGCTAGAAAACTGCTCACCTAGAGTCTTGCATCCGGCTCGCTTTTTTGTGAGAGGAATGTATAGGGTTCCCTGTAGATATCGAGATGACTTCTCCTTATAAGGCGACGCAATGAGCAGTAATTATGGTTCTAAAGAAGCCCGTAAACCAGCATCGAGTGGCCCTCGAGATATGGTTTGACCGAATGTTTCTATATGGAGGGGCCGCTCCTTCTCGACTACCGCCCAAAGCGACTTACAATCAACTTTGATAAACAACTCCTGCTTTTAGCCCTATCATTTACGAGCAATCTCTATCTTTCCGTTTACTCACAATAGTCCAATAAATATGGTCACACCATTAAAAATAAATACCTTTACGTTCTTCAAATTACCCAGCTGCTGGTGGAGTGGTGTTCGCGTGAAATCAATCACGGCAACGCAATGTGTGGTAAGTGTCAAGCACAAATGGTTCAATCAAAACCCATTCAATAGCATGTATTTTGCCGTGCAAGCCATGGCAGCAGAGCTTTCTACAGGTGCTTTGGTGATGTCCTATATAAAGCAATCTGATGCAAAAGTCAGCATGCTGGTTGCCAACAATGAGGCGACATTCACTAAAAAGGCTACTGGCCGTATCAACTTTACCTGTAATGACGGTCTTTCAATTAAGGATGCGATTGAGAAAACTGTGGAGACTGGTGAAGGACAAACGGTATGGATGGAGTCCAGCGGTTTTAATGCAGAGGGTGTGCAAGTGAGCGAATTTAGGTTTGAATGGACAGTTAAGCGTAAAGGCTGATTTTCTTCTAACTTTGATCCTTTTATAACAACCCTAATGCACGGCGCAGCCTATCTTGGCACCATGAAAGCAAGCTTCCAAAAATATACCTTAGAATTCAAGCAGCCTGCAGGAACTTCCCGCGGCGTGCTCAAGACTAAAGACACCTATTTCCTAACCATTGATAATGGGTCTGAAAAGGGAATAGGGGAGTGTAACCTGTTTAAAGGCTTGTCCAGCGATGATCGCCCAGATTATGAGCAGAAATTGCAGTGGGTTTGCGATAACATAGGCATGAAACCTGGCCAAATGATAAATGCATTGCAGGAATGGCCGTCCCTATTATTCGGTTATGAAACGGCGATGAGGTCACTTCAGTCTGTAGATCCGTTTACTTTGTTTCCATCGCCATTCACCCAGCAGCTGGACAGCATTCCCATCAATGGGCTGGTCTGGATGGGCGACAAGGAGTTTATGATGAAACAGCTGGAGGAAAAGCTGGCTTCTGGTTTTAACTGCATCAAACTTAAAATAGGTGCCATTGATTTTGAGGCTGAAATGCAATTGTTGAAAGCTATACGAGCTCGCTTTCGCGAAAGCGAAATAACCATAAGAGTAGATGCAAACGGTGCTTTTAAACCTTCAGAAGCCCTGTCAAAACTGGAGGAAATTTCAAAATACGGCGTTCACAGCATTGAACAGCCCGTCAAACAAGGACAATGGGATGAAATGGCAGCGCTTTGTAAGAAGACCCCACTCCCTATTGCGCTGGACGAGGAGCTCATAGGACTTTACGATTCTAAACAGCGTGCCGAATGTCTGGAAGCGATCCAGCCTCAATATATTATTTTGAAGCCAGCCCTGGTGGGTGGTTTTGCAAGTTCAAGGGAATGGATCAATCTGGCCGAAGAGCGTCAGATAGGCTGGTGGATGACCAGCGCATTGGAGTCTAATATAGGTTTGAATGCCATTGCCCAGTTCACTTACACGCTGGGCGTTAAAATGCCACAGGGCCTAGGGACGGGCAGTTTGTATACGAATAACATAGAGTCTCCTCTGGAAATCAAGAAGGGTCGATTGCACTGTAACGATGTCTCCCTATGGCAGACTAACCCCTTAAATAATGAATTATGTTTATAGAAAGAGCGGCCAATAAGTATAATGAGGCCTGGCGGTGGTTGTTGGGTTTTTTGGTCATTTTCTTGGGAGCTCAATTGTTGGGGGCACTACCCTTTGCACTTGCGATAGCGGTCAAGGCTTTTAGAGAAGGAAATATGGAGGTAATGAGTGATGAGTCAGCCTTGATGTCTTACTTACCTTCTAATGCCACCTTTTTCTTTTTGATGTTTAGTTTTGTGATAGGAACCGTTGTCTGGTGGATCTGGGTGAAGTACGTACACAAATTGAACTGGACGCAAGCAACAACTTCTCGAGCCAGGTTTGACTGGAGCCGTGCAGGGTTTGCATTTGCTGTGGTAGGGGTGGTCTCTATAATCACAACCATTGCCGGTTACTACTTGATGCCAGAAGATTATGTATGGAACTATGAGCCTACTAATTTCTGGATCCTCTTTGTTTTGGCTGTGGTTTTAGTTCCTATACAAACCACCTGGGAAGAATTGTTCTTTCGCAGTTATATGATGCAGGGGTTAGGACTGATGGCTAAGAATAGGGCGGTTCCTTTTATAGCGACCTCTGTGATTTTTGGGGTGATGCACGTCTTCAATCCTGAAATTGCAAAGTTGGGATATGTAGTTATGTTTTGGTATGTGGGAACTGGTTTCTTATTGGGATTATTTACCTTGATGGATGAAGGGACGGAGTTGTCTATAGGTTTTCACGCTGCAAACAATCTGTTTATAGCACTCCTGGTCACGGCAGACTGGACCGCATTTCAAACCGAATCTCTATTGATCGATGTTTCAGAACCCTCTGTCAATTTCACTACATTTATACCGTTATTAGTGTATTATCCAGCCTTAGTTCTTTTATTTGCATGGAAGTACAAATGGAAAAATTGGAAGCAACGGTTATTTGGAAAAATAGAAGTTCCAGCAGATTCTAATACGTACGACCCAACATTTGAAAACCAATTAAACTCCTAATATGATTCCTGAAGTTCATCCCAGTTTTAAACTCAACGGTAGGTCCCTAGATCATAACGGATTAATGACGGTAGCCTATAGTTATGTCAAAGAAGGCGAGCTGTGGGAACGTCAGGTGGGAGATTTTCTCCTCAACTGGATGGACGACTTTTCATACCATACGGTTTTTTCAAGCGGTTCCACAGGTACGCCTAAAGAGTTCCGTCTGGAAAAGCAACACATGATCAACAGTGCCCGATTGACTGGTGAGCGTTTTAAATTACATGCAGAAATGGATGTTTTAGGATGCCTGCCACTTAGTTATGTAGCCGGGAAATTGATGATGGTACGTGCCATTGAACTAGGGTGGCATATTGATCTGGTGGCTCCATCGAGGAATCCACTGGAGAAGGTTGTGAAACGGTATGATTTTACAGCTCTTACTGCATATCAAGTAAAACACTCGCTGGATTATCTGTACAAGAGTAGAAAGACGATCATAGGCGGCGGTCCAGTGGACCAGGCGCTTGTAGACAGTCTCAATGGACGGCATACTCGTGCCTACCACACCTATGGCATGACAGAAACCAGCACGCATATAGGTGTCCGGGAACTATATCCTACCTATCAAGAATATTTTACTTCCTTACCAGGAATCAAAGTTAGATTGAATGCTGCGGATTGCTTAATTGTGGACGCCCCAGATTTGATAGATGAACCTATTGTAAGTAATGACCTAGCGATTGTTAAAAATGATAAGACGTTCAAAATCATAGGTAGAACGGACAATGTCATCAACACTGGTGGTATTAAAATCCATCCAGAAACGGTGGAGGATAAGTTATCTAAACATATTGAGTCTCGATTCTTTATTTCTTCAGAGCCAGAAAAGGATCTAGGTGAACAAGTAGTGCTCTATGTGGAAGGAGATGAGATGGATGTAGAAACCGCTTTCGCGAAAGCGAAATTAGACCGATTTGAAAAACCAAGACGGATCATTTTTGTTAAGGAATTTCCAGAAACCCATACCGCTAAAATAGACCGCAAAGTCATCATTGCCACACTCGGAAAAAATTAGTCGGTATTCAATTCCTTTGCAATGGCATCCGTGGCTTGATCGAGCATGCGGTAGATGTTGACAAAGCCTTGACTACCGCCATAATAGGGGTCGGGTACATCTAGACCTTCTCCAGGGAAGGGTACTTCTAAAATCTTTTTAATCTTTAAGCGTTGCTCCTCAGTAGTAGCAAGGGCTTTGACGTCGTCTAAGTTGGATTCGTCCATTACATAGATATAATCAAACTCCTCTAAATCTTCTTGAACCAATTGACGACTGCGTTGTTGGGAAATATCCAATTTGTTTTTTTGAGCAATGTCCATGGAGCGTTTATCTGGAGCTTCCCCTTTGTGTCCACTACCAGTTCCTGCACTGTCTACTTTGAATTTTGTAAAATTCAATTTGGCTCGCATCAAGCCTTCGGCCAAAGGTGAGCGGCAAATGTTTCCCAAACAAACCATTAAAATGGAAGTCTGTGGCTTCATACTAGTTCGCTAATTTTTTGCGCAGGTCTTCTACGTATTTATTGAATTGCTTGTCTGTAGAAGCAAGGTTATCCACTGTCTTACAGGCATGTAAAACGGTAGCATGATCGCGCTTACCTATTTTAGAACCTATACTCGCTAGCGATGCTTTGGTCATTTTTTTAGAAAAGTACATAGCCAGTTGACGCGCCTGGACAATGTGTCTCTTGCGAGTTTTGGACTGCAATGTTTCCACATCCATCTGGAAGTAATCACTCACTACCTTCTGGATCTGGTCAATACTGATCTCGCGCTTGGTATTTTTGACGTAATTCTCTACGATTTTTTTGGCCAGCTCTATCGTGATGTCTTTATGGTTAAAGGAAGAATGGGCAATCAATGATATGATCGCACCTTCCAATTCACGAATGTTGGTCTTGATGTTGTCTGCCAGGTAGTTGATGATGTCTTCTTCCATCTCTACACCATCACGATACAATTTGTTTTTGATGATGGAAACTCTGGTTTCATAATCAGGGTGGTTAAGCTCTGCACTCAAGCCCCATTTAAAACGGGAAAGCAATCGCTGCTCGATATCTTGCATGTCCACTGGTTTCTTGTCACTGGTGAGGATGACCTGTTTTCCATTTTGATGCAAGTGGTTAAAGATGTGGAAGAATACATCTTGTGTTCCTGACTTACCTGCAAAAAACTGAATGTCATCGACAATCAATACATCGACTATCTGATAAAAGTGTATAAAATCGTTGCGGTTGTTTTTGCGAACAGATTCGATAAACTGTTGGGTGAATTTTTCTGCACTTATATAAAGAACGGTTTTGTCAGGATAATTTTCTTTGATACCAACACCAATAGCGTGAGCAAGGTGGGTTTTTCCCAGTCCAACACCTCCAAAGATCAAGAGGGGGTTGAAGGAAGTTCCTCCAGGCTTATTAGATACCGCCATCCCAGCACTACGTGCTAAACGGTTGGAGTCACCCTCTAGAAAGGTGTCAAAATTATAGGAAGGGTTGAGTTGAGACTCGATTTTTACATGACGAATTCCTGGAATCACAAATGGATTCTTGAGCTCTGGACTCTTGCTGCGTACGGGTGCATCAACGTTTTGTGAATTTGAAAAGGACCTGTTGCTGCTAGGAATCTTTTCAGTAAATGGTTCCATGCCGTTTAAGGCGTTCTCCATCTTGATGGCATAGATCAATTTAGCTCCTGCACCTAACTCCTTAGTAAGAGCCGTTTTTAATAATTTGATGTAATGTTCTTCTAACCATTCATAAAAAAAACGACTGGGCACTTGAATGCTCAACGCGGTGTCTGTCAGCTTAACTGCCTTAATAGGAAGGAACCAAGTCTTGTATGCTTGAGGATTAATATTATCCTTTATAAATTCTAGACAATTTTCCCATACCGATTCTGCAGTCGATGTCATAAACTCTATTTTAATAGTTAGATTTGGCCCTCGTGAGTAGGAAAATATCACATGAAAAATGATCCCTCAAGAGCGGTACAAATATGTGTATAAAAAACCTTAAAAAAAACTAAATAGGGGTTTGATATTTTCTAAATTTAGTTGCATGCAGGAAAGGTTTTTATCCACCTAATTTTAATTCACAATTTTATTGAAAACTTCCACTTTAATTATTCATCCTAGATATGCCGAAACCGATCAAATGGGGATAGTTCATCATTCTAACTATTTGATTTACATGGAACAAGCAAGACTCGAGTGGTTGAATGCTTTAGGGTTTTCCTATCAAAAAATGGAAGAATCTGGGGTGCTGTTACCTGTCTATCAGATAGATATAACGTATAAAAATCCGATCAAATTTGGGGACGAAATTTCGCTCAAAACCACCCTTAAGAAACTTCCCACAACTAAGGTCATTTTTGACTATGAAATCCTCAAAAATGAGACCGAAATATGTGCCCTGGCACAATTAACGCTTGTGTTCACTGATGCGCTTACGTTTAGACCCAGAAAACCCATTCCAGAATTTCTGGAAGCCTGCCAGAAATTGTTCGTCGATTAACGCGACCTAGTTAATAGACCATAAATCTTGTGTATGCTGGACGATTATTTTGCCGATTTGAAACACGACCTGCGTGGTGCCTTGAGCAAACGCAACCACCCTTTTAAATATGCCTACTTATCCACGGTTGATGAAAACCTCCAGCCACGGGCAAGAACAATAGTTGTGCGAGCTATAAGTGAACAACTAGAATGTACCATCTTTACAGATTCCAGAACCACAAAGGTCCATCAACTTACAATCAACCCAAAAGCCAGCCTGCTCTTTTACAATCCTAAATCATTGCGGCAAATAAGGGTGGACGGCATTCTAGAGCCCATTGTGGAAGAAAAAGAGGTGAAGCACCTTTTTTCCAAGGTTACCTCAAAATCTATTAAGGATTACACGACTTCTCTACCGCCAGGATCACCAATAAAAAATCCAGATCATGTGGAATATAAGGAGCGATCTGAAAATCACTTCGTGCCGCTGCGATTAGTTCCCTTGACAATCGAATTACTTCAATTAAAGCGTCCCAACCATTTAAGAGCACTGTATACAAGGCAGGAACACAAATGGGAAGGCCAATGGCTGGTGCCTTAAGCCTTCGCATTTATAGGGTACATTTTATTAAGTTGATCCACTACTTTTTCAAGTTGAGATAGAGGTACAGCGATGTCCATCTCACAAGTGGTGGTCAAACGTTGTTCCTTAATACTGTAATTATGTTCATCAATATACCGCATGACCTGGCTCATTTGTGGATATTCAAAAGAGATGTGAACCGTTCCTGTGATAACGCGCATCACAAGGTCTGCCTGGTCCAGCGCTTGTCGTGCAGCCTCTCGATACGCTTGAATCAACCCGCCCACTCCTAATTTTGTCCCGCCGAAAATCCGGCTGACCACCACCAGCACATCACTCATCTCGTAGGCGTTGATCTGTGATAAGATCGGATCACCTGCGCTGTGACTGGGTTCTCCATCGTCATTTGCCCGGTAATTATCGTCTGTAGCGCCCATTTTCCAGGCATAGCAATGATGATTTGCTTTTTGGTATTGATTGCGCAGGGGTTGGATCCAATCATTAAGTTGGGATTCATCGGTAAAAGGAAAGGCGGTCGCATAAAACTTACTCGCACGCTCTTTGTAAAGAATTTCTGGGGTTGCTTTTAATATGGTTTTATAGGAATCTTTCATGGGAATTACGCTTTCGCGAAAGCGATACAAACAATAGCCACCACCGCAAGCGAGATGCCCCAATAATTTTGAGGCAGCAATCGCTCCTTAAATATAACAAAACCGAGCAACGCAGTGAATAGAACGGTTCCTACATGATTGATGGGAAAAAGCACGCTGCTTTCCAAATCTGTCTTCAAGGCCTTGATAATAAAGTAGATGGAAAAATAATTAGGAACGCCCAACGCCACCCCAGCAACAACCGATTTCCAGTGCAACCACCGCCCATAAATGGCTTCATAGATCAAAACTAAAATACCGATTCCAAAAGCCATGGTAAAGCAAATGGCACTGAATAGGGGTTCCTCACCGTCTGGAACACGCATTTTCTCTGCATACTTAAGGACGGTATCGATGGTGCCGCTTCCTAAAAACAGCAACAGCGGCAATATGAAATAGCCTTTTTGCAGCGGCAGACCGTCTTTTGATCGCACAGATACCAAGTACACAGAGGCCAAGGCGATGATGATTCCCACTATTTTCAACCAACCTAAAGACTCATTATACAACCAGATTCCAAAAACCACTGGGATGACTAGCGACATTTTGCTGGCTACCGCGGCAACGGATAGCCCATTTTTCTGGCTGGTCAACGCCATCACATTAAATATGATGATAAACAGGGCGCCTAGAAAGACGGAGTACCAGATCCAGCTTGCATTCGTAATTTCAGAAATTTGAACTGTTCCCTGATACGCAATGAAACCAGTGATGGAGGCGATCAAATAATTTACTACAATAGCGTGTAATGTGTTGACTTTAAGTACACCGAAATATTTGAAAATCACATACAGCAAGCTGGATGTGGCAATGCTCAGGATCAACCAAATCATAGCTTACGGTAGATTTTTAGTACATCGTCCTTGATGAATATACGTTCTTGGAGCACTGAACTGTCTGGCAGTGTAGGCGCTTTAATTCCTTCCTTGAGATAGACTTCAGGACCCATATATTGGTAAATTTCATCCCAAAGATCTCCATCTATAAAAGCTTGTAGTGTTTTCAAACCACCTTCCACGATCAGAGATTGTATGTCGAGGTGATACAGATCTTCCAGAATCACAACAGGCTCACTGCTGGATCTTCGTAAAATTTGAGTGACTGCTTGATCGTTGAAGACACTTAAACCTTCCGGCAGATTATTCCTAGAATCAAGAATCACCCGTATTGGATTTTCCCCATGCCAGTCTCTCACGGTCAGGCTAGGATTGTCGTCTAGTGCTGTTTTGGCACCTATGAGTATCGCATGTTCTTGAGCTCGCAGCTGGTGAACACGCTGGCGGGAATATTCGTTCGTGATCCAGACGGGTTTTTGTTCTCTTTTTTCTGCCGGAGCGATAAATTCATCCGCACTTTCAGCCCATTTGAGGATCACATAGGGTCGTTGTTTCCTGTGGAAGGTAAAAAAGCGTTTGTTCAGCTCGTTGCATTCGGCTTCTAAAAAGCCTACTTGTACAGCGATCCTGGCATCCTTTAACATCTTGACACCCTTCCCAGCTACCTTGTCGTGTGGATCTAGGGTCCCTACCACTACTTTTTTAAAACCTTTCTCGATGATCAGTCCTGCACAAGGCGGCGTTTTACCCTGATGGGAGCAAGGCTCTAGGTTTACATAAATAGTACAGCTTGCAAAATCAGCTGTTGAGAAGCCTTTACTTTCTGCATCTGCAATCGCGTGAACTTCTGCATGCGATTGTCCGGCTTTGTAATGAAAACCTTCGCCTATAATAGAATCGGATGCATCCACAATAACAGACCCCACCAGCGGGTTGGGATAAGTTGTTCCCAAACCATTCTTGGCGAGTTGTAAACAGCGCTGCATGTAAAACTCGTGATTCATACCGTTAGCAAATTTAGGACTTGTAAGCCTAAAGATCTTTTCTAGGATAAGTTTATCTTTTTTGTTGATTTCATGATTTTGTGCATTAGTATCTTTGAAGTATGAAGATCAGAAAAATACATCCACAGGACAATCCTGCGATACGCGATATCATACAGCAGACCATACTAGAGCACAACGCGCCCAAAGAAGGTACCGCCTACAGCGACGCGGCAACACAATCCATGTATGCCGCCTATCAAAAACCTAGAGCAGCCTATTTTGTAGTAGAGCATGAGGGTAAAATCTATGGCGGCGCTGGAATCGCGGCACTGGATAATTTTGAAGGGAATATTTGCGAACTGCAAAAAATGTATTTCCTTCCAGAGGCTCGTGGTAAAGGATATGGCAAGCAATTGATGGAGCGATGCCTGGAAACGGCTAAAAGTTTTAAATACAGCAAGGTCTACCTGGAGACTATGGATAACATGTACGATGCTCAGGGCTTGTACAAAAGAGTAGGATTTGAATTACTGACACAGCCCCTAGGAAACACAGGTCATTACAGCTGTCCGGTGCAAATGATTAAAAATATTTAGGTATATGATACTTAGACAAATACGTGATATTTATGTAAGCCGACTCGAAAGCCTGTACCCTAAGCAGGAAGCAATGAGCATCTTTAAGATGGTTTGTGAAGACTTGCTGCACATGTCAAAATCGGATATCATGATACGTGGTGAAGAGCCCTTGTCGTATTTGAAAGAAGAGATTTTGCTTAAATCCTTAGAAGCCCTGATGGAGGGCAAACCCGTACAGCACATTACGGGCGTGGCTCATTTTTATGGTCACGTGTTCAAGGTCAATTCACATACGTTGATTCCACGCCAGGAAACAGAAGAACTGGTGCAATGGATTCTCGACGACCATAAGGAAAAGACGGTTGCACGTATTTTAGATATAGGGACAGGTAGTGGTTGTATTGGGATCAGTTTGGGGTACGCTTTCGCGAAAGCGAATTCACCTTCAAAACCACCACAAGTCACGTTATTAGATCTATCCAAAGAAGCATTGCACGTGGCTGAGGCAAATGCTAAAATCATTGCGCCAGAAGTTTCGATGAGCTTTAAGGAACAAGATATTTTGCAAACGAATTCTCTTGATACCTACGACATCATCGTCAGCAATCCGCCCTATGTGCGCGAGTTGGAGAAATCCCAGCTGCATACCAATGTGATTGACTACGAACCGGAAACAGCACTCTTTGTAAAAGATGAGGACCCACTGGTGTTTTATAGGAAAATATTAGAACTAGCCGCTGCGCAACAGGAGCCCTTAGTGTATTTTGAGATCAACCAGTACCTGCCTAAACAAATGGAGCAATTAGCAATAGAGCTAGGTTTTTCAAACGAAATCCGTGCCGATTTGAACGGTAATTCCCGCATGATGAAATGTTGGAAGTAACTCGAATTTTAAATCCCGAGCTTCGCATTTTGTATCAGCTCATTCAAGGTTTTGACTTGTAAAACACCACTTCCAGTTGTAAAGCGTTTTAGGTAAATAATTTTTTCCTTGTTTGGTTCCAAGTCAAAAAAGTTGTCAGAAAAATGCCCTTTGTCGCTGTAGATAACAAAAACGTCTTTAGCAAAAACATCGGTTTTCAATGTGATTTTATAACCGTCTTCTGTTTTTTTGCTTTTCAATTGAATTTCTGGGCGGGACAACTTCAAATCCTTCGGTTTTACGAGTATATCGATAACCTTTTTTGAAGCAAATTCGGTCACAACGTAAACTTTCTGTGGATCAAAGTCGAGCTTATCAAGATCCAATTGCATCATTAGCTTACTTGAACCGGCTTTTGCAGTTGCCCTAATCGTTTTTTTATGAATTTCAATTCCATTGAAGTCCTTTATCGTGATGCTATAGTTTCCAGTGATGTCATTGAGATTGTCGTTTACAATGTAGCCGGAGAGCATGTTTTCTTTTAGATGCGTACTCAATAATACGTTTTCAAAATCCCTCTTAGCTTGATAATGCAAGGCTTTCCAGTTTCCACAATAATCGATGCTCGACCAGCTCACCGCTGGCCAGCAATCATTCAATTGCCAGTATAAGGTTCCCATGGATCGCGGTCGCGCCCTGCGCTGGGCATTGATCCCTTTAGAAACGCCGTAAGCCTGTAGCAACTGGCTCACATAAACATAATCTTCATATATACTTGGCACCGGAAAATTACGCTCCATGTATTGCTGAATCAATGCTTTGCCTCGCGAGTGCTTTTGATGTGTGGCATAGTCTGCTGAATTAATATCAGTACTGCCATCTTCATTTATAAACCAGATCGTTTCATAGGAAGGATGCGATTGGAAGCCAAATTCTGAACTGAATCTAGGGACGTGTTCTTCATAATGTTCAAAGGACACCCCATCGTGCCAGACCCACCAGTCGTGGGAATTTCCATGGGTTTCATACCGTGCATCACCACGGCCGTACATAGGTGAGGTCTCCCAGTAGGGAATGTCGCTGTATTGTTTTACTGCGGTAGGAAGGATGTCCTGAAATATGGTTTTGTAATCGTTCCAGAGGTATTCTTTGTCCTCAGACGTGCGTCCACCCTGCCATCCCCAGCGGTGCCAGCCCTCGCTAATCTCATTATTTCCATTGAACAACACCACACTGGAATGATTTCTCAATCGTTTCACTTGCTGTGAAGCTTCTGTTTTTACGCTTTCGCGAAAGCGTTTATCTGCGGGATACATGCCACCAGCAAACATGAAGTCCTGCCAGACCAGGATTCCCTTCTCGTCACAGGTTTCATAGAATAGATCTTCTTCATAATTCCCGCCGCCCCAGACGCGCAGGAAATTCATGTTTGCGGCAACCGCATCTGACAACAACCGCTCATAATCTGCTGGTTTCACCAGATTTTGCATGCTATTTTGAGGAATGTAATTGGCGCCTTTGGCATAAACGGGAACGCCATTGACTTTAAAATAGAAAGATTCACCTATGGAATCTTGCTCATTCACGAGTTCTATCGTACGCAAGCCTTTCTTAAAACTCCACTGGTCACGCTCGATACCGTCCTGATGCGCTATGATTTTAATGTCGTAACGATACGGATCGCCCAGGTTGTGAGGCCACCACTTTTTAGGATGAGCAATTGTAAATGGAACATTAAAAGTTTGGGTCTTCTTTGTTGTCCCGTAATTTAAGGTGCCTGACTTTTCCTCGTTCACGTAAACATCAAATTGTAGATCTTCATAAACAGCTGACTCTTCCAATTCAATCTGAGCATCGAGCGATGCGATGGAGTCGTTCAAACGGTTTTGTTTAAGATAAACATCTTTTATCTTTAAACCGTTGTAAATATCCAGGTAAACAGGCCTGGAAAAACCCATGGTATTGAGCGCTGGTCCCCAGTCCCAACCGTATTCAAACTGCCCTTTCCGTGTGAAAACGCGGTGATTATTGTCGGCAGTAGTAAGAGGTAACGTATAAGGATGGGCGGAGTCTGCCGCAATTTCAAACGGAGTTGTAGGTTTGAAAGTGACTTTAAGTTGGTTCTTTTCTTTGAGAATCCCGTTGACATTGACTCGCGATTTGATGAAGGCGTTGGTGTTTTTAAGAATCAGGGAATCGTTCAAAAAAACATCAGCATAGGTATTGAATCCGTCAAAATTCAGATATAAATGATCGCTTCTTAGCTGCTCTCGACTTAAACCAAAATCTGTAGAATAACTCCACTCTTCCTGTGCCACCCAACCCACTTTTTCCTCATTATTTGCCACAAAAGGATCTGGGATTATTCCTGCGTCCATCAAATCTGAATGCACGGTGGTGGGAATGTGGATGTTGTCTGAAATTAATTTGAGGCTGGATTCCTGAGTCAAAGACCAATTTTCAGAAAGTTCCATTCTTGTGGGATGTTCCTTTTTTTCAGAACAGCTGTATAGCAGCATCGAAATACTTAAATAAAAAAACAGCTTTCTACTCATTAAGCAGACTTAAAATGTTTTTAATAGCAGCTTCGCTAGACACTGCGATGCTGTTTTCTGCCAGAAATTTTGCGCTGTTCATTGGGATTTTCTGGCGATCTGTTTGTGTCAAAATCTGGGTTGCGGACGCATGGATTTCTAAAAAACCCGCTTTCGCGAAAGCGGAACAATTCTCCGCATGGATTCCGCCACCTGGGAGGATGATTAATTTTTTACCCGCAACTTTCTGATAATCTATAAGATTTTCTAGTCCATCAATGGCTTTCTCAGATTGTCCAGAAGTCAAAATCCTACCGACTCCCATCGCCACCAACTGCTCCACAGCCTCCAGCGGATTTATGACATGGTCAAAAGCACGATGAAAGGTAAACTCTAAAGGCGTGGCCGTTTCAACCAACAGTTTCGTACGCTCCACATCAATCGTAAAATCTGGATTTAGAACACCAGCAACCACGCCTTGAAAACCAAATTCTTTGCAGATGTTGATGTCCTTCAACATTATTTCAAACTCATCCTTGGAATATATAAAGTCTCCAGATCGCGGCCTGATCAGCACCATTACTGGAATATCAATTTTCTCGGAAACTTGTTTCATGAAGCCGTAGGACGGCGTGATGCCACCCACAGCGAGCTCGCTGCATAATTCAATGCGCTGCGCGCCAGCTTGCTGTGCATTGACAGCACTTTGAAAATTAGCGGTGCATATTTCCAGCTTCATATCAGTGGATCGTTATTTCGTCCATAAAAGTCCAGGCTTTATTTCCTGCACCTTGCAGTCCGTCGGGAATCATGCCGTAGTTGGGAACAGCTATTTTAATGGAGCGCACTTTATTGTTTTTGGTAAATTTCTTGAGTGGAATTTCTTGTTCTTGAATTGCTTTTGTATGATCAACAGCTATGCTAATAACATCAGTAACTATAGTTCCTGATTCTGCCAACTCTACATAAATCCTAACGTCTTTAGGCGCATACAGCCATTGTCCATTAGCTTCAAAAAACCGAAGCTCTATACTTTTGAGATCTTTAGGTTCATCAAACTCGATGGTAACCTCGATATCCTCTCCCCAAAACCCCAACCATTCACTATCGCCAAATCGTGTATCACTTCCCTTAACTCCATTGATCAATCCTCGCGCACCGCTACCAACGTAGGATGGGTGTGGTTCTTTATCTATGGAGATCGTCGCGCCCACAGCTTTATGGAGCATTAATTCTTGCTCAAAAACATGACCCAGTTGCTCCTTATCCATAAAAACCGCGGCTTTAATATTCAAATTTTTATCAAATAAAATAGGCGCGCTGTATACAGCTGTTGTGGCTGATGGCGCGGTACCATCTGTCGTATAGCGTATCTGCTTGTTTTTAGTTAACGTGGTAAGTGAATAGTGGTGAGCATCTGTAAACGCTGCTTCTACCTCAAATAGATGGTCTGCATAATTGATATCAAGGAGGTCAAGCCGTTCATGGAATCCTTCTAGTCGACTTACAAAATCGGCAAAGTTTCTACTTTCTTGAGCCGACCAGGCGACCTCGCTCATGGCAATCATACGTGGGAAAACCATGTACTCGACCTGCTTTTCTGAGGTAACGTATTCCGTCCATAAATTTCCCTGGGGACCCAGCACGTGAACAGCTTCTGCCGTTGATAACTCTTTAGGAATAGGGTTAAAACCGTACACTTTTTCTAGCGGTAGAAACCCGCCTATGGCAGTGGGTTCGTCTGCGTTTTCACTTTGATAATAATCAAAATAGGCGTGAGAAGTAGGCGTCATAATCACATCGTGTCCTGCCTGTGCCGCAGCAACAGCTCCATCAGTCCCGCGCCAACTCATAACGGTCGCATTAGGAGCGAGACCGCCTTCCAGTATCTCGTCCCAACCTATGATTTGCTTGCCCTTGCTGTTGATGTATTTTTCTATGCGGTTTATAAAATAGGACTGTAACTCCTCTTCATTGTTCAATCCGTTGTCCTTCATGACTTGCTGGGCCACTGGACTCATTTTCCATTGAGTTTTAGGTGTTTCATCGCCGCCTATGTGAATGTATTTCCCTGGAAACAGGGCTATTACTTCGTCCAGCACATTTTCTAGAAAATTAAAGGTGTATTCGCTGGGGCAGAAAACATTTTCAAAAACGCCCCATGTTCCCGCAACTTGTACAGGTTCTTCCGTGCAGCCCAACTGCGGGTATGCAGCGATAGCGGCTTGTGCGTGACCGGGCAACTCGATTTCTGGGATGATGTTGATGTGTCTCGCTTTCGCGAAAGCGATCACGTCAAGAATCTCCTTTTGTGAGTAGAAACCACCATACTTATTAGTGTCATACTGCTGCGGTTGATCGTTATAATGACCAATGAGCGTACTGTCCCGATATGCCGAAATTTCCTGAAGTTTGGGGTATTTTTTAATCTCGATACGCCAGCCTTGATCGTCAGTCAGGTGCCAGTGAAAATTGTTCATTTTGAGCATCGCCATGGCATCAATATACTTCTTGATGAAAGCGACGTCAAACATATGACGACTCACATCCAGATGCATCCCGCGGTATGAAAATCGAGGTTTGTCCTTTATCATCAGAGTGGGAATTGGAATGCTGATGAAGTTGTTTTCACGTTCCATTGCTGGAGTGATGAGCTGGCGCAGGGATTGCACTGCATAAAAAGCGCCGGCATCTGTAGCTGCGGTTATGGAGATTTTTTCTGGTGTAATCTTTAGCGTATAACCTTCATGATTTGTGATGCTTTCATCTTTTTGGAACTCGATTACATTCGTTATAGAATTCCCGTTGTTGAGGTCAATCGCAGCCTTATTTAAAAAGCCTTTTAAAAAGTCTGCTGAAACCTGAAAATCACTGGAAGCATTCAAAACCGTATTTTGATTCAGCTCAAAAATGCCGTTTGAATTTTCTTGAAAGACGGGCGCAGGAAGTATTTGCGGATTTTGAAGTATTCCTCGAGATGCAGGTGATGAGCAACTCACTAGCGTTGATAGTACAAAGAGAAGAAAACCGTATTTCATGATCATAAACTTGAAATTATCAACGGATCAAGATACGAATAAGGGAAGTAAAGGAATGTTGATAGTTGACGTTGTAATTCAAGCCCTAAAATAAGAACGGAATTCTAAATATAAGTCCGCTTTTTAGTAACTTGCACAGTAGATGTGCAACAATTGAATTATGGCAACTAAAAATCTTACCATCAGGCTTTCCGATCAACTGATCGAAGCGAGCAAAGAGTACGCAAAAAAGCAGGGCAAATCATTGAATGAGATGATTCGAGAGTTTCTGGAAAAAAACGTCAAAAAGCCAGAAGCATACCAGACTCCCATGGAAAAAATGATGCGTATTGCCGAAGAAAACTCTGTTTATGGCAACGGCTATAAATTCAAAAGGGAAGATGGGCATGAGCGATAGATGTTTTATCGATAGCAATATTTTTCTTTATACGATAGATAATTCAGATGTGGAAAAGCAGAAAGCCGCCATTCAATTTCTCATACAATTAAGCAGAAACGAAGAAATTATTTTATCCACGCAAGTCGCTAAAGAGTTTTCTAACATTGCCTTACGCAAGCTCAAATTTTCCAGCATTGCTTTGTCTGAATTTTTAGAGGAACTCAAATCGTACGTAGTAAGCGATGTTTCCATAAATACGATTCAAGAAGGGTTAAAAATCAGAACACGTTTTGAATATTCGTTTTACGATAGCTTGCTTCTGGCATCTGCCCTAGAGAATAACTGTAACTTTTTTTACTCTGAAGACCTTAAGCATGGTCAGTCCATCGACGGCCTTCAAATCATAAATCCTTTTGACCTTTAAAAATGGATCCCAAAACCCAAATAGAATCGCTTAGAACAGAACTGCGCGAGCATAATTACAACTATTATGTAGAAGACAACGCCCGTATTTCAGACTTTGAATTTGATAAAAAGCTGGAACAACTCCAGGTGCTGGAAGCAGCGCATCCAGAATTCTACGACTCATCGAGTCCAACAGTGAGGGTAGGCGGTGAGGTTACAAAAAATTTCAACACCGTAAAGCACATCAACAGGATGTACTCGCTAGACAACTCCTACAATCAGGAAGATCTGGAGGACTGGGAAAAGCGGCTGCAAAAAGCGGTGGATGGGGAACTGGAATATGTTTGCGAACTCAAATATGATGGAGCGAGCATTAGCCTGCATTATGAGAACGGCAAGTTTTTACAAGCTGTAACCCGCGGCGATGGAACTCAAGGTGATGATGTGACTGCAAACGTACGCACCATCAAATCTGTACCGCTACAGTTGAAGGGCGATGATATTCCTGAAAAATTTGAAATACGCGGCGAGATCGTGTTGCCATGGGAAGGCTTTCATAAAATGAATGAAGAGCGCGAGGCTCAGGGATTGGAGCTATATAGAAATCCGCGTAATACGGCCAGTGGAAGTTTGAAACTTCAGGATAGCGCTGCGGTGGCGAGCAGGCCCTTGGAATGTTTGCTGTATCAATTGGTAGGTGAAAATTTACCCTTCAGCACACAAATGGAGGGACTGGAAGCTGCCAGAAAGTGGGGTTTTAAAGTACCACCACATTCCACGCTAGTCAAGGGAATCGATGGCGTTTTAAAATTTGTCGATCAATGGGACAGGGGTAGAAAAGACCTGCCTTATGAAACCGATGGCGTGGTCATTAAGGTCAATAAATTGCACCATCAGGAAGAATTGGGCTTTACGGCAAAGTCACCGCGATGGGCCATGGCCTATAAATTTAGCGCAGAGCAGGTCTCCACGCGATTGGAAGAAATTACGTATCAAGTGGGCCGTACCGGCGCTATAACGCCCGTTGCCAACCTGGAGCCCGTAGAAATCTCAGGTACAACAGTAAAGAGAGCCAGCCTGCACAATGCAGACCAGATAGAAAAACTGGATGTACGGGTAGGCGATGAAGTCTTTGTAGAAAAAGGAGGGGAGATCATCCCTAAAATCGTGGCCGTTGATTTAACCAAGCGGCCTGAGAATTCCCAACCCACCGTTTATGCAACCCACTGTCCAGAATGTGGGACTGAATTGGTACGGTCTGAAGGTGATGCAAAACATTTTTGTCCTAACGAGATGGCTTGTCCCCCTCAAGTTAAGGGAAGGATTGAACATTTTATTTCTCGCAAGGCGATGGATATAGACGGGATAGGATCTGAAACCGTTGACCAACTGGTAGAAGCTGGATTGATCCATAATTATGCAGATCTCTATGATTTGCAGTACGAAAAGATCATACCACTGGATCGTATGGCAGAAAAGAGCGCCAAAAACATGCTCGCAGGCATTGAAGCCAGCAAGCAAATTCCGTTTGAGCGGGTGTTGTTTGGATTGGGAATCCGCTATGTGGGGGAGACCGTTGCAAAAAAGCTGGCGCGTCACTATAAATCTATGGAATCCTTGATGGCAATGCCCCAGATTCCTGAAAATCGTGAAGCAGACTTATTTAATGAAGTTGTGGAGGAATCCGCTTTCGCGAAAGCGGAAAAACTACAAGAATTAAGCACTGTACCAGAGATAGGGGAACGCATTGCAGAATCGGTGATCGAGTTCATCACAGATCCAGCACAAGTGCAACTCATCCATCGATTGAAGGAATCAGGGTTGCAGTTTTCGCTGAGTGAAGAACAACTTTCCACCAGATCAGACACGCTGGCCGGCAAAAGTTTTGTGATATCTGGAGTGTTTGAAATGTCTCGCAATGACCTTAAAAAAGCCATTGAGGACAATGGGGGCAAGGTGAGCAGTTCGCTATCGGCAAAAACAGACTACCTGATACGAGGGGAAAATATGGGGCCTTCTAAACTAGAAAAAGCAGAGAAGTTGGAGATTACAATGATTAGTGAGCAGGAGTTTTTGGGGATGGTTTGATCTTTAAAAAGACATACCCAAAGAACAGCATAAATATAAAATCGTTCAACCCATAAACGGAAAAGAACATCCCTGCCAGTAGATCTTGATCATACACTTCCTGCAGGCTATTGTTCGTGAACCAGTGGACATAAGCGATCACATACGCCAGTTTTTCAATTACAAAAACACCTATAAGCCATTTCACCTTTTCAAAACTTTTTGAAACAGCCATATATGCGACTCCCCACACCATAATCATCAATAGCCCGAAATACGACATCACTACAGGATCTGTCTCTGGAATCACATCGTTGGTAAATCCTTTAGTAAAAATAAGTACAGCGATGGTGTTGCTTAACCCGGAGGCGATGAAGCCTTTTGTGATGGTGGAGTTGGTCATGGTTGGTGTTTGCGGTAAGATAAGTCATTAACCACGTACACAAATCATCAGACGGTTAAACCTCATAAACCGTTTTCTCCCCACTCGCCAATTTCCCTTTGTGCATATAAAAATCAATCCGGCCCACATTGATACCATAACACCCCACTTGATTGACCATCACCGTTTCTCCACGGGCATTCGTCACTAGATCGGGCTGTTCTAAGAAGGTATGCGTATGACCGCCTATGATCAGGTCGATCCCGCTGGTTTGTTGCGCGAGCGATATATCGCTTATTTTACTACTGCCATATTTGTAGCCCAAATGAGAAATGCAGATCACGATGTCACATTTTTCTTTTTCGCGCAAAGCGAAAACCATATCCTGAGCTACCATCAGCGGGTCTTGATATTGGGTCTCTTTATACATTTTAGGAGCGACCAGTCCATCCAATTCAATCCCAAGACCAAACATGCCTATGCGCACGCCGTCCTTGACCATCACCTTGTAGGGTTTGGTATGCCCGTCCATGATCGTATTGCTAAAATCATAGTTGGAAATGACAAAATCAAAACTAGCATGGGGCAACTGTTTGTAAAGACCGTCTATACCGGCATCAAAATCATGGTTGCCTATGGTGGCGGCATCATACCCCATCATAGACATAAGTTTGAATTCGAGTTCACCGCCATAGAAGTTGAAATAGGGCGTACCCTGGAAGATATCCCCACAGTCCAGGAGTAGGGTGTTGGGATTTTCGGCACGCACTTTTTTGATAAGGGCCGCACGCCTGGCGACACCACCTTTCCCATCATCATCCCCACCGCTGATGGGCTCAATATGCGAATGGGTATCATTGGTATGAAGTATGGTGATTTTTTTAAGATCCTTCACTTCTTCCTCCCGTTCCTTAAAAAAACCAGCCGCTAGTGCCGTATTGCTCCACAGGGCCGTTCCCGCAATTAAACTTGCGGTGGTGGTATTTCTGATAAATTTTCTACGTTCCATGACTAGTTTTCTTTTGTAAATCTCTGGTCCACATCAAAGCCCAGGGTGTCGGTTTCTTTAAAGTAATCGATCATTGCGTTGCGTATTTTGTAGTCCACGACAGTGCTGGAAACGGCTTTGGTAAAAAAGTCCATATTATCGCCGCCCGTCATTAAATAATCGCTGGTCATGATGTAATAGTTGCGGTCGTATTTCAAAGGTTCACCGTCCAGTGTGACAGATTTTAGTTCATCACCCTTCAATTGGATTTGCAACCCATCAAAGGGGTGTGCCCGCTGGTTTTTTACCAGGTAATTGACCAGTTCTTTCATTTGTTCTGGGGCTAGTTCTGCCACCACGATTTCGTTTTCAAACGGCATGACTTCATAGGCAGTGCGTAGGGTAACGCTACCGGCAGGAATGCCTGCCCTAATACCACCGTGGTTGAGCAAGACGACATCTACCTGCTTGCCGGTTCTCGCTTCAAAAACGGGTGCCGCCTGGGCACGGGATATAGCGGCCATCATGTTGCCCAGTCGGGTATTGAGGGGCGTATCGTTCTTGTACATGTCCGCTGGATTGTAACTAAGCGGTATGTCCATTTGTGCGTCCAGACTTTTTTTGTAAGGTGCGATGTATTCCTCAATACGTTCCACGCCCTCAATGCTGGCATCAATTTGGGTCTGGCTGGCAATAATTTTATCGCTGGTATAGACTTCTGTCTTGCAGGAGGTTGTGAGGAATATCGCTTCCGCGAAAGCGAGTACCATTAAACCTTTCCTACAACTGCCCGTCATAGATATTTTCATAAGTGATTGTTATACCTTTGTTGGTTTAGTAAAAGTAAATGATTTTTAACGTTTTTAAGAGCCGATGGCTGCGTAAACAACAGGAGAAATTGCGGAAGGAAACCCGGGAAAGACCTCCTGGGAAACGTTCCTCAATGGTGGTGTTGTACGATGTGGAACTGGAGAAATCAACGCTTTTTTTAGAACAGTGGTCGAAGGCGCTAGGGTTTAAAAAGCTTACGGTATTGGGTTTTACAGAGGACGGCAAGGCAGTCTCAACCGCCAGTCGAGTGATGCTCAATTCCAAAACCATCAAATGGTCTGGAGGTATTGCAGATCCATTCTTGGAAGATGTTTTAAAATCCAACTATGATTTGCAGATCAACTTTTTCAACCCAAAAGAAGATCTTCACAATTTTGTAGCCTTGGCATTGAAAGCAACCATTAAAGTGGGTCTGCCATCACAGGAGCAAGAATTATATGATCTTGCGATTGACGTAAACATGGAACAAAAAGACCTTTTTATAACGGAATTAAAAAAATATTTAAACATCATAACAAAGTAACATGCAGGAATTAATAGGAACTGGCGTAGCTCTTGTCACACCTTTCAAAACAGATGGCAGCGTGGATCACGCCTCCCTTCAAAAGTTGGTTGAGTTTCAAATTGACAATGGTACCGATTATTTAGTGGTTCTGGGAACTACTGGAGAAGTGGTGACACTTACCAGTGATGAGAAAAAAGAGGTAGTCGCGACGGTCATCAAAGCAAATGACAGCAGGTTGCCTTTAGTCATAGGTATAGGTGGGAATGATACTAGGGTAGTGGTGGAGCAGATCAAGAATACAGACCTTTCAAATTTTGTAGCTATTTTATCCGTTTCTCCAGCTTACAACAAACCCACTCAAGAAGGAATCTACCAACACTTTAAGGCCATCGCACAAGCGACGGATAAACCCATTATTGTTTATAACGTTCCAGGTCGTACGGCTTCCGATATTGGAGTCAACACGATTGTGAGACTGGCACATGACTTTGAAAATATTGTAGCCATCAAAGAAGCTGCAGGAGACATCGTACAGGCGATGAAGATGATCCAATACACGCCCCAAGAGTTTCTCGTAATTTCTGGCGACGACATGATTGCATTGCCCATGACCCTAGCAGGAGGTGCCGGAGTGATATCTGTAATAGGACAGGCGATGGCGCAGGATTTTAGCGACATGATACGTTATGCTTTGAACGGCGATGTTCAAGAGGCTTACGAACTGCATTATAAAATCGCACCTAGTATTGATATGATATTTGAACAGGGAAATCCTGCGGGAATCAAGTCGCTGTTGGCCCATTTAGGAATAGGTAGTGAAAACCTGCGTTTGCCGTTAGTACCTGTGGATGAATACCTGAGAAACAGATTGAAAAATTTCCTAGAGGCATACGACAACTAGAGAACAGACGTTAAATCAAAAGCGTGTTTGGCCTTTAAAAGGGTACCTTTGCACGCAATTAAAAAAATGAAATGAAGCAAATCACGATTCTATTACTAATCGTCATCTCAATAACCGGTTGTTCCAATTACCATAAGGCCATGAAGTCAGAGAACAAGCAACTTCAAGTACAGGTTGCTGACTCCCTATATGCTGCTGAGAAATATGGGAAGGCCATCAATCTTTATGAAAAGGTGGTTCCTCAATACCGTGGAACGGATAGTGCCGCGACCATTGCACTTAAGTTTGCTAATGCCCTTTATTTTGATAAGCGGTATCCAGAAAGTGGGTATCAGTTTGATACGTACCGCAACAGTTATATAGGAGACCCGAATAGAGAATATGCCACATTTATGATAGGAAAAAGCCTTTATGAAATGGCGCCTATCTACTCAAAGGACCAACAACCTACAGAGCGAGCAATGGCTAAGTTTCAAGATTATATCAATTTATACCCTAATGGTGAATTTTTAGATGATGCCAATGGCTTGGTAGATGAAATGAGATTTAAACTGGATCGAAAGGCCTATGAAATTGCAAAGAACTATCACAAACGGGCACCCTACTCCCGTGGCGGTTTTGTGTCTGCCATTACGAGCTTTGAAAACTTCATTATTGATCATCCAGGATCTGAATTTCAAGATGATGCACACTTTTACCTGCTGGATTCACAGTACAATTATGCCATCAATAGTTTTCCTAGCTTAATTCCTGAAAGACTTAAGATTGCTAAGGAATATTATGATACCTTTGCAACCCGTTTTCCTGAGAGCGAATACATCGTACAGGCGAACGAAATGTTGGCTAAAATCAACGATTACAACAATTAAAGAACAAAACTAATTATGGATACTAAAAACCTTAAAGCGCCCAATACATCGGTAACTTATAATAGGGATCTTTTGACTGCTCCTACTGGAAACATGTATGAAGCCATTTCCATCATTGCTAAACGCGCAGAGCAAATCAACACAGATATCAAGGAAGAATTGATTGAAAAGCTGGAAGAATTTGCAACTTACAACGATTCTCTAGAAGAAATCTTTGAAAACAAAGAGCAAATCGAGGTTTCAAAATACTATGAGCGTTTGCCTAAGCCACATTCCATCGCAGTACAGGAATGGATGGACGGGAAGATCTACCATAGAGATACTGGAATTTCTGAATAAGTTCCCATGAACCTATTAAGCGGGAAAAACATATTGCTAGGTGTAACTGGTGGTATAGCCGCTTACAAAGCTACATTTTTGACGCGCCTGCTTGTAAAAGCGGGCGCTTCTGTTAAGGTCATCCTGACGCCCGCCGCTCGCGATTTCGTGACGCCGTTGACCTTATCGACACTCTCTAAAAATCCCGTGCTTTCCTCGTTCACAAATCAAGAGGATGAGAACGATCTGTGGAACAACCACGTGGAGCTGGGACTGTGGGCAGATCTTTTGATCATTGCTCCGGCCACTGCAAATACCATGAGTAAAATGGTGACGGGCAACATTGACAATTTACTGCTTGCGGTGTATTCCAGTGCCAAATGCCCGGTCTACTTTGCTCCAGCCATGGACCTGGACATGTATAAACACCCTTCTACTACTGCCAATTTTGAAACACTTGCCAGGTATGGGAACTTTATGATCCCAGCAGGTGAGGGTGAGCTCGCCAGTGGATTGTCCGGAAAGGGACGTATGGCAGAGCCAGAAGAAATTATTGCATTTATCGAGAAGCAATTGGAAAGCGAACAGCCGTTGCGCGGCAAGAAATGCTTGATAACGGCGGGTCCTACCCAGGAAGCGATTGACCCAGTGCGGTTTATTGGCAACCACAGTACAGGTAAAATGGGCATGGCCTTAGCGGTGGATTTGGCAAATCGTGGTGCTCAAGTAACCTTAATTATGGGGCCTAGCGCTGTGGATAGCGAGCATGTAATGATTGAAAGGATCAATGTAAAAAGTGCTCAGGAAATGTACGATACCGTACACAAACACATTAAGGGCCAGGATTACGCTATTTTTAGTGCCGCAGTGGCGGATTATAGACCAGCAAAACCTGCCGATCAAAAAATAAAGAAGCATTCTGAAACGTTAACCTTAGAACTGGTCAAGAATCCAGATATTTTGGCGAGCATTGGTGCCCTGCAGGACAAGCCTTTTTTAGTTGGTTTTGCGTTGGAGAGTGAGAATGAAGTGGAGCACGCTTTCGCGAAAGCGAAAAATAAAAATACCGATTTGCTCATATTGAATTCCTTGCGGGACGAGGGAGCAGGTTTTGGAACGGATACGAATAAAATTACCATAATCGATAGATCTGGAACCGCAGCAGTGTTTCCAATCAAATCGAAAAAAATGGTAGCTAAAGACATCATCGATGAGATCATTAAACGTACGAGCTAGTTATTTAAGCCTTATTTTATTGCTGATGGGTGCTTTGGGTACCGCTCAAGAATTCAATATGACCGTTCAAGTAAATGCGCAGAACATTGCCCAACCGGATCAAACGATTTTTAAGACCCTGGAAACCTCGATGCAGGAATTCATCAATAATACTAAGTGGACCGATACTGAATACAGCGAGGAAGAACGCATCAATGGAGCGCTTATTTTTGTAGTGACGAACTACGATAACAGCAATCGATTTCAAGGAAACTTTCAACTGTCTGTTTCTAGGCCCGTTTACAATTCTACGTACACGTCTACCATCTTTAACTACAAAGACAACGACATCAGTTTTGAGTATGTCGAGAATGCTCCTTTTTTCTATAACAACAATCAGTTTGAGAGCAATCTGACGTCCTTAGTAACTTTTTATGTATACACCATTCTAGGATTGGATGCAGATACGTTTGCACTAAAAGGAGGGCAGAAGTACCATGAAGAAGCACAACAGATCGTAAACCTGGCACAAACCTCCAGAAATATAGGCTGGAACCCTAATGATGGCAATGGACTGATCTCTAGGTACCGACTTAACAGTGATTTATTGTCAGATACCTACAAGGAATACCGTGAAATCATGTATGATTATCACATCAATGGTATGGATAAGTTTGCTTTGAACCCTAAAGAAGTGAAACAAGACCTGCAAACCTACATTATGAAATTTGAGCAGCTCAACTCCAGGCGCCCCAATAGCTTGCTCCAACGCACCTTCTTTGATGCCAAAGCAGATGAGATCACAAGTATCTATACCGCTGGGCCGTCTGTAAATATTGCAAAATTCAAAGAAAGCCTGCAAGATCTCGCGCCCAACCAGTCTACAAAATGGCGCAGTATAAAGGTTTAAATGACTTGGGCAAAGCAGGGTTTTTAACTAGATTTGAGAACGATTGATTTAGGCCATTTGCCCTAGATGGATCAAAGCCAATGACTATATTTCCAGAATTGTTTCCTTTATTATTCTCATTGATTAATATCCTGTTTTAGAATTGCTTAAAGAAATCCACATACAGAACTACGCATTGATCGACCAGTTGGATTTGAATCTGGACGCTGGTTTGACGATGATTACAGGAGAAACTGGCGCAGGAAAATCCATACTTTTGGGAGCATTGGGATTAGTGACTGGAAAGCGCGCTGACCTTTCTGCCATTAGGGATACTTCCACAAAATGTGTGGTAGAAGCCCATTTTGATATTTCAAAATTAGACTTAAAGCCCTTTTTTGATGCTGAGGATCTAGATTATCAGGAGGTCAGCATCATTAGGCGGGAAATATTGCCGTCTGGAAAAAGCAGATCATTTATCAACGATACGCCTGTTACCTTAACTACGGTCAATGAGATAGGTGGTGGGTTGGTTGACATTCATTCTCAACACCAGACATTGCAACTGGCAACAGATCAATTCCAGATGGATACCTTGAATGCGTTTGTCAACGAGCAAACCAAGGATGCAGCGCAATCTGGAAGCCTACTACTGAAGGATTACCAGGCCAAATTAAAAGAATACCGCAGCCAGATGAAGTCCCTCAAAGAATTTAGGGACAATCAAGCGGTACTGGCGAAAGAGTTGGATTACAATACCTTTTTGCTGGATGAGCTGGAAGAAGCCCAGTTGGATGGTTTGAACCAGGAAGAACTGGAACAGGAGAACGAGCAATTGAGCAATGTAGAGGTTATTACGGAAGCCCTGGGGTTACTGGAACATCAACTCACTGCAGATGCAGAGGGGATCATTGACGAATTGAGAGAGGTCAAAGCAAAACTCAAAACCGTAGAATCCTTCTCGCCGGCCTATCAATTGCTCAATGAACGATTGACATCTGTCATTGTAGAATTGGAAGACATGGCGGTAGAGACAGAGCGTCAAAAGGATCGAGTGGAAGTAGACCCAGAGCGTTTGGAGATCGTGAACGCAATATTGGGCAAGCTGGACAACCTGTACCGCAAGCATCAAATGGACAATGTCCAAGACCTGCTAAAGCTTAGGGATGAACTGGCAGATAAGGTGCTGACCGCTCAAAACATGGACAGCAAAATCAAGAAAATGGAGGCTGTGATCGCAGCTTCCATGAAAGAACTAGACGTTTTTGCCAGTGAACTGAATCAGTTGCGAAAAGGTCATAAAAATGAAATGGAGCGTCAGATTCTGGAAACAGTCACTTTATTAGGTATGCCAGACGCACAATTTATAGTGGAGGTGAGCCCTGTGAACAATTACAACGATTATGGTAAAGATGAAGTCTGTTTTACCTTTACGGCAAACCGTGGGTCGCAACTATTGTCATTAGACAAGGCTGCTTCTGGTGGGGAATTGTCCCGATTGATGTTAGCGATAAAAGCATTGTTGTCTCGTTGCAAACAGCTGCCTACCATCATTTTTGATGAGATTGATACAGGGGTGAGTGGATCGATTGCAGAAAAGATGGCGATTATAATGAAGCGCATGTCACAATCCATGCAAGTGATTACCATTACCCACCTCCCACAAATTGCTGCAGCTGGGGACGATCATGTGATCGTACGCAAAAAAACCAATGGTGACCGAACGATTTCAACCATAGAAAAGCTCGACCGCAGCTCAAGAGTGGAAGAAATTGCACAAATGTTGAGTGGTGGAAGCATTTCCAATGCAGCTAGAGAAAATGCACGCATCTTACTTCAATAGATAATTTTATATTTGCTAGATAAATACAACTTATGTCTTACAACTTACTTAAAGGAAAACGAGGAATCATATTTGGCGCACTGGATGAAAATTCCATTGCTTGGAAAACGGCAAAACTAGCTCATGCTGAAGGTGCTACTTTCGTATTGACCAATGCACCTGTCGCCATGCGTATGGGAGAAATCAATAAACTGGCAGAAGAATGCGGCTGTGAAATCATTCCTGCAGACGCTACCAGCGTTGAGGATCTAGAAAACCTAGTGAGCAAATCAGTGGAGATTCTGGGAGGGAAATTGGATTTTGTCCTTCACTCGATTGGAATGTCCGTAAACGTGCGTAAAGGCAAACACTACACAGACCAGAACTATGCCTGGACTGAGAAGGGTTGGGACGTGAGTGCCGTTTCCTTCCACAAGACCATGCAGACCCTGTACAAGCAAGATGCGATGAACGAATGGGGAAGTATTGTAGCCTTGACCTATATGGCAGCACAGCGTACATTCCCTGACTATAATGATATGGCAGATAACAAGGCCTATCTAGAAAGTATTGCCCGCAGTTTTGGGTACTTCTTTGGTAAGGATAAAAAAGTGCGTGTCAATACTATTTCCCAATCACCAACGCCTACCACAGCAGGTAGTGGAGTGAAAGGATTTGACGGTTTCTTGAGCTATGCAGAGAAGATGAGTCCGTTGGGTAATGCCACTGCACAGGATTGTGCAGAGTATACCATGACTTTATTTTCAGATTATACGAAAAAAGTAACCATGCAGAACTTGTTCCATGACGGTGGATTCTCCAATACTGGGGTAAGCCAAGAGGTGATCGAGAAGTTCTAGGTTTATCTTTATAATTTATCTAAAAAGGCTGTTTCTACAGCCTTTTTCAATTTAAAATGGAAGAGCTACAGTTTTCATTCATTGTTCCCGTTTTCAATCGGCCGGTTGAGGTAGAAAAGTTGTTGGAAAGTCTCAGCAAGCTTGAATACCAGCGTTCCTTTGAAGTGGTGGTGGTAGAAGACGGCTCCACAGATACTTGTGAGGCGGTTTGTTCTCGCTTTCGCGAAAGCGTAAACATCACCTATTTCTTGAAGAAAAACACAGGTCCCGGTGATTCCAGAAATTATGGGATGCAACATGCCCAGGGTAATTATTTTATCATTTTAGACAGTGATTGCATTGTCCCACCTCACTATTTAGATGCCGTAGAAGAATCCCTAAATAAAAATTTTGTCGACTGTTATGGCGGGCCAGATGCTGCAGATGAAAGCTTTAGTACGTTACAAAAGGCGATCAATTACTCGATGACCTCGATGCTAACCACGGGAGGCATACGTGGTGGTAGCGAGAAACTGGGTAAATTCCAGCCGCGCAGTTTCAATATGGGGTTGAGTAAAAAAGCTTTTGAAGCCACCGGTGGTTTTAGAACGATCCATCCCGGTGAGGATCCAGATTTGAGCATTCGATTGTGGAAAATGGGTTTTGAAACCGCCTTGTTTCCTGAAGCTTTTGTATACCATGAGCGCCGTATTTCCTGGAAGCTATTCTACAAACAGGTCAAGAAGTTTGGTATGGTGCGGGTGATCTTGAATAAATGGCATCCTTCTACGGCTAAATTGACCTACTGGCTCCCAACGCTGTTCCTTCTTTTGATGACCCTAGCGGTGATCCATCTTTTTTTTGGTAATTGGTACTTGATGGTGCCCTTTGCTGCCTATCTGGGATTGATTGTGGTACACGCTGCATTCCATAATGGAATCAAGATAGGCTTGTTGAGTGCATTTGCGGTACTGGTTCAATTTATCGGTTATGGTTGGGGATTTTTAAATAGTTATATTCAGATCCATATTAGAAACCGAAACGAGCATGAAGTCTTCCCCTATTTATTTTTTGAAAAATGACTAAATCTGATTATAACAAATTCTTCTCATTCATTGCCTTTACACTGGCAGCAGCGGTACTTTGGTTTTTGTTTCGCTACAACAATACCTATGTGGAGGACACAACGGTCAAAGTGCAATGGTCTAATGTTCCTAAAGATATTGAGCTCAATCCAGCATCTATAGGTGTTGAGGTTCCTATAAAGGTGCAGGCGAGCGGTTTTAGATTGCTGTATCTTAATTATGGAACGGTAGAAACCACCATTGATTTTGAGACCGCAGTCACTTCTAAAAATGGAGAGCTGATCTTTTATCCAGAAAATTCTAGGGCAGTTATCAACGCAACGGTAGGAGGTAATATAGAAGTGCTGGAAATAGACAATAATCCCATCAGTCTGGGCTTCGAGAAGTTTGCGTCTAAGAAAGTGCCGCTTGTCAAAGATTTCAAATTGAATTTCACTGGAAACTTTCAACAAATAGGGGAGAGTACCTTTAATGTGGAGGAGGTCATGATCACCGGCAATGACCAGAAGGTAAAAGAATTGGAAACGTTGAAGGTTCAATTAGAGGAGGTTAAAATACAAGACAGTCTAGTGGTAAAGGAAATTGACTTGAAAAAACTCTATCCTGACTTGAGAATAGACCCGCAAACAGTGACCTACACCGTACGTGCCGCTCAAATGACAGAAGGCTCCCTACGCATCCCCATCACTCTAATCAATAAACCAATAGACGCGAAGGTGAAACTGATTCCTGAAAGTGTTGCTGTTGTATTTTCTAGTAGGCTTAAGAATTACGATTCCATAAAGGCCGAAGATTTTGAAGTGATCGTAGATCTAAAAGGATTGAAATCTGGAGAAACTACAGCAGTTCCTGTCGTTTCTTTTACCAACCCAGCTGTTAATGAGGCTCGCGTACAACCGCAGTTTGTACAAATATTAATTATTCAATGAACATAGTAGGTCTTACGGGAGGCATAGGTAGTGGTAAAAGTACCGTAGCTGCACACTTTAAAAAACTAGGTGTTCCTGTATATATAGCAGATGAAGAATCTAAAAAAATCCTCAATACGGATCCCGCAGCCGTGAAGGAGGTGAAACAGCTATTGGGGGAAGAGAGTTATATAAGATTGCCCAATGGTACCCTAGTGGCCAATAGGTCGTTTATAGGTTCTAAAGTTTTTAAGGATCCTAAATTACTTGAGGAACTCAATCAGATATTACATCCTAAGGTTAGGGATGATTTTGAAGATTGGGTATCTCAGCAAAATGCGGTTTACGTCATTTATGAAGCGGCTATACTTTTTGAAACTGGAGGCGATCAGATATGTGATTATACCATTTTAGTAAGTGCTCCTGAAGCGGATCGTATTGAAAGGGTGATGAAAAGGGATCGTGCGAATAGAGAAGAGGTAAAACAGCGGTTGAAGAATCAATGGAGCGAATCAAGACGCTTGGAAAAAGCTGATTTTATAATTGTAAATAAAGATCTTCATAAAACCCCTAAATTCGTATTCAATATACACGAATTTATGTTAAAAAAATAAGAATAATCAAATTTTATGTAAAGTTAAGATTGGGTTAAAGCCTATTTAACACTTTGTCTAACTGTTAAATTTGCATTGTGCAAAAAAAATTACTCTACACTTTAATTGGCCTCATGAGCTTGTCCCTAATAGGGATTATTGTTGTTCAAATTTATTGGATTACCAACAGTATTAATTACAATGACGAGCAATTTTCATTTGCGGTCAAGCAAACGATGGTTAGTGTTGCTACAGCGCTGGAGAATAAGGAAATAGGAAATTATCAGATTGCCAAAGAAGCACTCAATGACTCTTTAGGAGGGAATGTAGAGCAGGTAACATTGCGCCAGTTGCTTTTAGCACAACAAAATAGAAGTCTGATTGAAAACTCTACACTGAATAATAATCCATTGAAGGAGGATTATAAATTGGATCCCCAAGTCACTGACCTGGATTTGGACAGTATTACCTTTAAAAGACTGTTCGATTCTCAAGGGGATCCGGGTCGTCAGGAAAAAAACTCTAAAAACATTCGCATTAGGGACTTTGAATTGGACAATTATGCGAGAATGAAAACTGCCGAAAGAGCTAGTGAGTATTTCAGTATTTTGCCCTTGCCACAACGAGTAAGTACTCAAGGTGTCTCAGACCTCATTGCTGAAGAACTCAAGAAACAACAAATTGATGCAAAATTTGAGTTTGCTATTTATCAAGATGGTTTTGCTACTAGAGTGCAGTCGGATGGTTTTACCTATATTGAAGATGCGACCTGGGATTATCCCATTTTTAGAACTTCCAACGATTCAGTAGAACCTTATTACCTGTATATAAGCCTGCCACAGCGCAAGAAAGTGATCTTGTCTTCCATTATGGGAATGGCTCTGTTATCGCTTGTGTTTACTACCGTGATTGTAGTAGCGTACTCCAGTGCGATCAGTCAGATCTTTAAACAGCGCCAGATATCGCAAATCAAGACAGACTTTATTAATAATATGACCCACGAGTTCAAGACTCCAATTGCTACGATCAATTTAGCACTGGATTCTTTAAACCACCCTAAGATCAGTTCAGACGCAGAGAAAGTCAAAACTTATTTAAGGATGATTCGAGAAGAAAATAAACGCATGCATGGTCAGGTAGAGAATATTCTACAGATATCTAAACTTGAGAAGAACGATCTGAATTTAACAAAAGAGCGTATTGATATGAACCTGTTGATACAGGAGAGTATCGCACATGTGGAATTGCTTTTAGAAGGAAAAAACGGAACGATTAAAACGCACTTGGGTGCCTTGCGCACCGTTATTTTAGGTAATGAAAGTCATATGACAAATGTGATTGTCAATATATTAGAGAATGCCATAAAGTACACGGAGGAGGCTCCTATTATTGACGTGTATACTGAAAATGTAAAAAATAAACTGGTCATTAAGGTCAGGGACCAAGGAATAGGGATGGCTAAATCTGCCCAACGTAAGGCCTTCCAAAAGTTCTTTAGGGAACATACGGGTGATATTCACAATGTGAAGGGACACGGTTTAGGACTTGCATACTCTAAAAGGATTCTTGAGGATCACGAAGGAGAAATATATGTTCAAAGTATTAAAGGAAAAGGTAGTACCTTTTCTGTCCACTTACCAATTATAGTTTAAATCAATCAATCAATTAAATCAATATTTATGGAAACCGAAAACAAAAAAATTCTACTTGTAGAAGACGACCCCAATTTTGGAACTGTACTCAAGGACTATTTAATCATGAATGATTTTGATGTTGTTCATGCAAAAAATGGTATGGAAGGTTTTGAAAAATTTAAAAAAGACAACTACGATCTTTGTATACTGGATGTTATGATGCCTTACAAAGATGGATTTACATTGGCTAAGGAAATTCGTGAAAAAAACGAGGACGTGCCTATCGTATTCCTTACCGCTAAAGCAATGAAAGAAGACGTGTTAAGAGGCTATAAAGTAGGAGCAGACGATTACCTGAACAAACCCTTTGATAGTGAAGTGTTATTGATGAAGGTAAAGGCGATCATCCAACGTAAAGGTCAGGACAGCATCGCTGATTCTAAGGAATTTGAATTTCAGATAGGTAACTTCCATTTGAATTCTAAATTAAGGTTCTTATCCTATAACGATCAGGAGCCTATCAAATTATCTCCTAAGGAAAATGAACTTCTTAGATTGCTTGCGCTTCACCTTAATGATTTGATGCCTAGAGAACTGGCATTGACAAAAATCTGGAGAGATGACAACTATTTCACTTCTAGATCTATGGACGTTTATATTGCAAAACTGCGTAAATATTTGAAACCAGACGATAATGTTGAGATCGTGAATATCCACGGTGAAGGATTCCGTCTATTGGTTAAAGATCAAGTAGATTACTAAGATTTAAGTACCTAAGATTCCATAAATAATTCCTGGACCTGCCGCACAATTTCTGTGTGGTGGGTCTTATAGGAAAACCAGTGTACACTAGAGTCTTTTCTATACCAGGTCATTTGACGCTTTGCAAACCTTCTGGAATTGCGTTTTATAAGTCGAATGCCTTCTTCCAGTTCGTAATCTCCTTTTAGATAGGGAAATAACTCCTGATAGCCTACAGTCTTTAGGGACGGTAAATTCTTGTGCTTTTCAAGTTTGCGCACTTCTTCTAACAATCCAGAATCTATCATTTGATCAACACGCTGGTTAATGCGTTCATACAGTTCCTCCCTTGGAGCTTCCAGGCCCACTTTGATGACTTCAAAGTTTCTTTTTTTACTGTTGCTCGTTCTAAAGCTGGAAAAAGGCCGGCCACTAGTTCTATAAATTCCCAGCGCTCTTAGGATGCGCCTAGGGTTTGCGGTGTCTACTTCTTTGAAATAGTCTGGGTCTACTTGCTCCAGTTCAGTTACCAGAGCAGGAAGTCCTTTTGATCGAAGTTCTTGATCCAACTGTTCATCAATGTATGTTGGAACTTCAGGGAAATCGTCTAATCCATGCGTCACCGCCTTTTCATAAAGAGCACTTCCACCTACCATGATCACAATGTCGTGCTTCTCGAACAAGTTGTTCAACAACTGAAGGGCATCCTTTTCAAAATCACCCACACTATAAGCGTCTTTCACAGAAATATTTTGAATGAAATGATGCGGAGCCTCAGCGAGTTCTTCGGTGCTGGGAACGGCTGTACCTATGGTCATTTCTTGGTAAAACTGTCGTGAGTCGCAGGAGAGGATCTCAGTTTGGTACGCTTTCGCGAAAGCGATACCTAGCGCAGTCTTGCCAACTGCCGTTGGGCCTATGATTGTAATGAGTCGTTTGTGTGGCATTTAAAGAGAATAACCACATTTATGGCAATAATCAGCTCCATCCTGATGTTTTTTAGCATGGCAGTTTTGACAGACCTGGGTGTTCACATGGCGGTACTGGGGATTTGATTTGGGATCTGACGCAGAATCTCTGTTTTTCCCTGAAGTATATTCTGCACTCACGATCCCTGTAGGCACGGCTATTATTCCATAACCCATAATCATAATGATACTTGCTAGAAACTGCCCCAGTGGTGTCACTGGCGCTATATCACCAAATCCTACGGTGGTTAAGGTTACTATACACCAGTAGATGGATACAGGGATGCTGACAAACCCACTTTCTGGGCCTTCTACTAAATACATCACGGTTCCCATGATTATGGATATGACAATCACGGCAAATAAAAAAACTAAAATTTTAGGCAAACTTGATTTAATGGCCTTAGTGAGCTTGTCGGCCTCGCCTATGAATCTTGTGATTTTTAAAATCCGGAATACCCTCAAAAGACGCAGGGATCGTACTGCCAGCAAGGCGTTATAACCGCCCGGAAGTAAGAAGGTTAGGTACATGGGTACCGTGGATAGAAAGTCGATGATCCCGTAAAAGCTAAAAATGTACTTGCTAGGCTTGTTGATGGAAACAATCCTTAATACATATTCTATGGTAAAGAAGATGGTGATGATCCATTCTGCAAGGATGAATTCATCAGCATATTTTGACCCCAAGGAAGGAACGCTTTCTAATAACACTAGGATCACACTAATAATGATCACTACTAATAGCAGGATGTCAAAAAACTTTCCAGCAGGAGTATCTGCCTCATAAATTATTTCATGAACCTTACGTCTCCAGGCGCTGGCCAATTTAACCTCAGATTTAGGCATTAAAAGTTTTTGATGTAGGTATGAGGTCTTGCCTCGTTCATGATTTGATATACCTTTTCAAAGATATCGTCGATGCTGGGTTTAGAAAAATAATCGCCGTCTGTACCATAAGCTGGACGATGGTCTTTTGCAGTGAGACATTCAGGTCTGCTGTCCAGTAATTTCCATGCATTTTGTTGATTGACAATCTTATCTAATAAGTAGGCACTGGCACCACCAGGAACATCTTCATCAATGATCAATAGCCTGCTGGTTTTCTCAATACTTTTCCTGATCTCCTGATCTATGTCAAAGGGTAGGAGTGATTGTACATCAATCACCTCTGCATCAATAGAAACGGTTTCCAGTAGCTCTGCTGCTTCCATAACAAGCCTTAAAGTAGAACCATAGGAAACTAAGGTGATGTCAGTTCCCTCTCGCAGGACTTCTATCTTGCCTACAGGTGTTTTAAATTCTCCAAGGTTGGTAGGCATTTTCTCTTTTAAACGGTAACCGTTCAAACATTCCACGATCAAGGCTGGTTCGTCAGCTTCCAGCATGGTATTATAAAAGCCAGCGGCTTGTGTCATGTTGCGAGGTACCAATACATGGATACCACGCACAAGGTTAATGATGCCACCCATAGGCGAACCACTGTGCCATATTCCTTCTAATCGATGTCCTCTAGTTCTAATGATGACTGGTGCTTTCTGCTTTCCTGCGGTTCGATATTGAACGGTAGCCAGGTCATCACTCATCAACTGCAAACAATAGAGCAGGTAATCTAGATATTGAATCTCTGCAATAGGTCTCAATCCACGCATGGCCATTCCTATACCTTGACCTAAAATAGTCGCTTCCCGGATGCCGGCATCTGCAACCCGCAATTCACCATATTTCTCTTGCATTCCCTCTAGGCCTTGGTTGACATCGCCTATGGCTCCCGCATCTTCACCAAAAACCAATACTTCGGGATATTTATTAAATAAGGCATCAAAGTTATCCCTCATGATCACGCGCGCATCTACTTCTTCCGTTTCGTCCGAATATTCTGCGGCAACGGGCGCGATGTTTGTGGCTGCCCATTGGGATTGACTGTGTAAAAAATCCCCATAATTTTTATGCTGTGCCGCTTTATAGGCAGTAGCCCAATTTCTTAGTGCTGTGATGGATGGATTGTCCTCTTTTAAGGATAATCGCAATATTTTTCTGATGGTTTCCAGCAATTCTTTACGCGATGGCTCGCGTCCCTCCATAAAAGTCTCAATGATGGGGGTGATAAAGTTTTTGTTCTCAGAGACATTGGCCACTGCGGTCATTAACGGCAGGGCTTCCTGTTTTTCTGCTTTTATTGGATTTAAATACGCATCCCATGCCGCTTTTTTTCCATCGCGCACCTGCTTTTTCAAGTCTTTTTCAATAGTGGAAAGCTCGTCATCAGTAGCAAAATCATTTTCTAGAATCCACTCTCTAAACTTTTTGTTACAATCGTACTCCCTCTCCCAACTAAGACGCTCCTCATCCTTGTAACGTTCATGAGACCCGCTCGTGGAGTGACCTTGTGGCTGTGTTAGTTCCTTAACATGGATCATTACGGGAACATGCTCTTCCCTAGCTATGGAACCTGCCTTTTCATAGGCTTCCATCAAATCTGTGTAGTTCCAGCCATTCACCTGCATAAGTTCATAACCATTATGATCTTCATCCCGCTGGAATCCAGCTTGAATCTTGCTGATGTTCTCTTTAGTCGTTTGGTGCTTTGCATGCACACTGATGCCATACTCGTCATCCCAAACACTAATGACCATTGGAACCTGCAACACGCCAGCGGCATTAAAGGTTTCCCAGAAATGTCCTTCACTCGTACTTGCATTCCCTATCGTACCCCAGGCTACCTCGTTTCCTTTATTAGAAAAACCATTGTCCGTAGCAATCTTATTGTTGTGTCTGTATATTTTTGAGGCTTGCGCTAGACCTAAAAGGCGTGGCATTTGCGCTGCTGTTGGAGAAATATCGGCACTGGAGTTTTTTTGATCTACCAGTCGTTTCCAGGATCCATCTTCATTCAAACTGTGTGTGGCAAAATGACCGCCCATTTGGCGTCCTGCGCTCATAGGTTCTTGCGCGATGTCTGTATTGGCATACAATCCGGCAAAAAACTGCTCGATAGTAAGTTCATCAATAGCCATCATGAAGGTTTGATCACGGTAATACCCACTGCGGAAATCACCGTTTTTAAAAGCCCGTGCCCAGGCCAATTGTGGTAATTCCTTACCATCGCCAAAAATGCCGAATTTTGCTTTTCCAGTGAGAACTTCACGACGTCCCAACAAACTACATTCACGACTGGTGACCGCGATTTTGTAATCTTTGAGGACTTCATTTTTAAAATCTTCTCGTAATATAGGTTCTTCCGTGGTTTCTTGTGGGTACATAGATAAAAATGGGTTGTTCACAAAGATAATCAAACCCCTTACCAGTTACAACCACATCAGTACCAACGTCTGTTGAAAAGACTTATAAATGTGTTGATGTCCAGAGTGACTATAAATCGAATCTTTTGATCATAATTCTTTTGGGCAACCTCCCATCCATTATTGCTGTATACAGGGAAGTAGAATTCAAAATAATCTTGAAGTAAATTGATCCGTACACCGCTGTCATAAACGAACTTAGCACTTTCTTGAGAATTTTTTACAAAACCGGTATCGCCATAGGCATATATATATTTCCAGATGCTATAGGAAGCATTTGCGGTGGTCATCCATCGATTTGCAAAAGCAGGCTCCAGTTGAGATTTAAAACCACCCTCTGCAACAATAAGTTGCTGTGAAAAGAGACCAGAATCTTCCGACCTTCCATAATAATTGTAATCAAATAAATAATCTGTAGGTCGATCAAGTGCGTAGGAAAAGTAATCATCGTTGCCGGTATCGTTATACAGGAATGTTCCAGCAAACACTCTAATATTCAACTGTCGGTTGTCTTTAAACAGCTTACGCCATTCCAGTCTTCCATCGATTTTCCCGAACTTGGTCGATATCTCGGTTCCTATATTGTAGGAGAAGTACCTTTTGAAATTAGGATCGCTATGGCTCCAGTTCAGGTTAAATACATTGTAGTCCGGCTCTGACACCGGGTTTGTATCACTGCGTTCCCTGCTTACTAGTACGTTGCGTATGCTCAAGCGCTGCCTGCGGTTGCTGCGTAGATCTTCTGGTCTGAAAGACAGGTTTAAATATCCAGAAACACGACGGTACAGCAAGTCATCTTCATATGAAAATGTGTTTGCATTGAGCCCGTAGCGTACTTCGTACAAGCCTTCTGATCGATCCTGTATGGGATGCCCGTAGGAAAAGCCTAGAGAGCCTATCAGTTTTTTAGAAGTAAATCCATAGGTAGGATTGATGCTGTATTTAAAAGGCTTCGGCAACAGATTTCCATTATAGAATTTAGCCCCTAGACTGACCCCATCATAAAGGTTATAGCTCAAGTCAGGTATCAGAAAAACCTCCGTCTTAGTAGGATCTTCCACATCCTTGAACAACTTTAACCTCAAGGGCCTGTTGACACTGGGAAGTCCTTTGAGCGTGCGGTAATTGTCCCGTTGTGAAAACTCGGGAATCAACTGTTCGTAGTTTAATGCCAGACGGTCAGCTCGCTTTCGCGAAAGCGTAATCGTAGTATCTCTAGCAAATGCGGGAATCCATTGTTTAGATAGAATGCTATCGTTTTGTAGGGTGTAAAGTGGCACTGGCAACATTCTACCAGATTTGTTTTTAAGTCGCACCTGTATGGAATCCTCGCTCTTAGTAACTGACCGGATTTTCCAATCCATACGGACGTGTGTGGTGATGTAATCTTCAAAGAACCAATCGGTATTCTTTTTAGTTTGACTGTTTAGGGTCTTTTGGAAAGTAGTACCGTCAATGGGTTTGTTGGATTTTGTGTGATACAATTCTTTAATTGTACGTTCTAAGGAGCCATCTTTCAAATAATCATCCAGGTAAAGAAAACCAACTCCTGCCTTGTATGGAATCCCTAATTCTTGATTGTACTTCACCAGGCTGTCCCCAGGTGTCGTAATAGCCTGATCTAAATTGAGCCGTGCCGTATTGAGAAAAAGCAGGGAATATTGATCGTTAAACTTGAGCTTTGCAGCGTTAAACCCACGAAGTCCCCAGATCTTGCTGAATTTACCAACAATTTTTAAATCAGGATAATTCATTTCCTGATACTTCATCAATGTGTAAATAGTGATGGCGTTCTCCAGCCAAAAATCCTCTCGAGAATTGATCAAATAACCGCTTTCTACCCATTTACGGGTCATGGCTTTCAACATACGTACCTCGTAGCCAAAACCATCGGGAAAGGGGTTTATGAAATCAGGTAGGGAACTGAGCCCGTAAACAGGGCTTTCCTTGTAATATTTATTGGAAATCAAGAGCTCTTCATGCGGGTATTCCCCCAGATGTTCCGTCAAGTATGATGTGATCTTATTAAGAACCACAAGCTTCATAGAGTCTGACAAGCTTTCTTCCTCGAGATCAGAAATTATGGTGAGATGATCCGTATTCAACTTCTTAAAGGTTCCTGCCTCTTTACCAATATAAAGATCTGCTTCCTTATAGTTGTTCCCCTCAAAAAGATAGCTGTTGTAAGTGTCTGTAGGTGCTATCAGTTTTAATGGAATCGTGCTGGTAGCATAGAAATTAGTTGGAATATGTAGCGAGATAGAAAAATCCATAGCCGCTCCATAAAAATCATTCAGGTCTTTATGGGAATAAGATTCCCAAGCTCCATCAGCATACACTGCCGGGTGTAAGTACCAGAATTGAAGGTTGTAGTCGCCGTTGTTGGTTTTTCCATAATCCGTGAAGTCATCTTCTGGAATAATTACCTGATAATTCAGGATGAACGTTTTGGACGCTCCTGGAGGTAAGGGCTGCTCTAAAATGAGTTCCACAAGGTCCTTTTGATTCTCAGGTCTTCTTATGGTAAAATCCAAGGTTGATTTTTCCTGTAGAAAAATGGTGCTTCCGCGATCCTGGTCACTGGCAAATTGAAATCTGTTTTTGAAATCTTCTGCAAATCTATTTGCGAGAGCCGTTTCGACACTACTGAAGGAATTTGCCCAATCCAGCAGCACCACTTTTTCCCAGGATTCCGAAGAATTATTAGTGACAGTAAGCGTCTGTTCAATTTTAAGGAGGTCGTTTTCTGGCTCCAGATAGGCAATAATCTTAGTCTCCTGCTGGGCAAGAATAAAAAACGGGAACAGTAAAATTAGGAATCTTAAATGTTTCAAGAACAAAATTGTTTTTAGGGCAAACGTTTAAGATTGGTGAGTATAGAACCTAGTGAGAAAGTGCTGCAAAATAGACTTTTAATCAAAGATTATTCCCATAATTAAAAATTAGGGCTCAAGGAATATTTTTTATAAAATTCATTGATGATTTCTACGGCTTCATCGCTTGTATCTACAACATGCAGTAGATCGATATCTTCAGGACTGACGGTAAAAAACTTTTTGTCCAGGGTTGCTTTTATCCAATCAATCAATCCCTCCCAAAACTCGCTACCCATAAGTATGATAGGAAACTTCCCTATTTTTTTAGTCTGTATGAGCGTGATCGCTTCAAAGAGCTCATCTAAAGTCCCAAATCCTCCTGGCATGACTACAAATCCTTGGGAATATTTGACAAACATCACCTTGCGGGCAAAGAAGTAATCAAAGTCAAGGCTCTTGTCACTATCAATGTAAGGATTGTCGTGTTGCTCAAAAGGCAAGGCGATATTCAATCCAACGGAGGTGCCGCCAGCCAGGTGTGCCCCTTTATTACCTGCCTCCATAATTCCTGGCCCACCGCCGGTGATCACGCCATAGCCATTCTCTACTATTTTACCAGCCACCTCGGTCGCCAGTTGGTAATATTTATTATCTGGTTTTAAACGGGCACTACCAAAAATAGAAACACAGGGACCAATGCGGCTCATGCGTTCAAATCCCATTACAAATTCTGAAAGTATTTTAAAGGTTGCCCAACTATCATTGGTCTTCAAATCATTCCATCCTTTTTCTCCTATGTCTTTTCTCATAACCTTACTTCAATTCTTTTTTAAGAAACCTGGCCGTATGGCTGGTCTTGTTTTTAGCTACTTGTTCCGGTGTTCCAACAGCGATGACCTCGCCACCGCCACGTCCACCTTCCATTCCTATATCAATTATATGATCTGCTATTTTAATCACATCCATGTTATGCTCAATTACTAAAACCGTATTTCCTTTATCTACTAGTTCATTGAGAACTTGTAATAATACTCTAATATCTTCAAAATGCAAGCCCGTGGTAGGTTCATCAAGGATATAAAAGGTGTTTCCCGTGTCCCGCTTGGAAAGTTCTGTAGCTAGTTTGATGCGTTGTGCCTCACCACCAGAAAGGGTCGTGGATTGCTGCCCCAAAGTAATGTACCCCAATCCCACATCCTTGATGGTCTTTAGTTTTCTGTAAATTTTAGGAATGGGTTCAAAGAAATCTGTTGCTTCATTGATGGTCATGTTTAAAACGTCGCTGATCGATTTTCCTTTATAGCGTATTTCTAAGGTTTCTCTATTGAAACGCTTGCCTTGACAAGTTTCACAGGTGACATAAACGTCAGGAAGAAAGTTCATTTCTATCACGCGTAATCCACCACCTTTACAGGTTTCACAACGACCACCCACAACATTGAAACTGAACCTACCTGGTTTATAACCACGAATCAAAGCCTCAGGCGTTTTTGCAAACAGGCTGCGAACCTCATTAAATGTTCCCGTGTAAGTTGCGGGATTAGACCGCGGTGTTCTTCCTATGGGACTTTGATTGATATCGATCACCTTATCACAATGATCCAACCCCTTAATGGATTTATAAGGCATGGGCACCTTCACTCCGTTAAAGAAGTGGGCATTCATGATGGGATATAAAGTTTCATTGATCAAGGTAGACTTCCCACTCCCAGAAACACCACTGACCACGATCATTTTTCCCAAAGGAAAATCGACGCTTATATTTTTCAAATTATTTCCCGTACAGCCATTTAGGGATATTTTCTTGCCGTTGCCTTTACGTCTGGTTTTAGGAACTTCTATTTCCAGTTGTCCATTTAAATATTGAGCGGTCACGGTGTTATGCTTTAAAATCTCTGCAGGAGTGCCTTCACTGATGATTTCCCCTCCATATTTACCAGCATGTGGGCCTATATCGATCACATGATCTGCCCGCAGGATCATTTCTTTGTCATGTTCCACCACGATAACCGAGTTTCCTACATCACGCAGGGATTCTAAAGAATTGATGAGTTTTTCATTGTCCCGCTGGTGCAACCCTATACTGGGCTCATCCAGAATATATAGAACACCTACTAACTGGGATCCTATCTGGGTAGCCAGCCGTATACGCTGCGCCTCACCTCCAGACAGGGATTTTGCCCCTCGATTTAGAGATAGGTAGTCCAATCCCACATCCAGCAAAAATTGCAGGCGTTCTCTTATTTCCTTGAGTAGTTCTGTGGCGATTTGTTTTTGCTTTCGCGAAAGCGAACTCTCCAGACCATCAAACCATGCCACAAGTTCTACGATGTCCATCATGGCCAGCTCTGCAATGTTCTTGTTATTGACTCTAAAGTAGAGGGACTCCTTGCGCAGTCTTGTCCCCTCACAGACGGGACATTCCACGCGATCCATGAATTCCTTTGCCCAACGTTGTAGGCTGGTACTGTCATTGTTCTGGTAGGTCTGATCGATGAAGTTAGCGATCCCCTCAAAATCAATTTTATAATTGCGCTTGACGCCCAGTTGTTTTGAATCGACTTCCAGCGATTCCTTACCGCCGTAAAGGATCATCTGGATCGCCTCGTCTGGCAGCTCGCTTAATGGATCTGTCAATTTGAAATCAAACTTTTGCGCGATCAATTCCAGCTGTTTGAAGATCCAGTTTTTCTTATTGTCGGGATAGGGGGCTAGACCACCCTTTTTAATGCTTAGGCTGCGGTCTGGGATGATCTTATGTTCATTGACCTGGTATAGGGAACCTATACCGTTACAATTGGGACACGCCCCTTTGGGCGAGTTGAAGGAAAAATTATTAGGTTCTGGCTCTGGATATGAAATACCGCTGGTAGGGCACATGAGGTTTCTGGAAAAATAACGGCCTTCTTTTGAACCTTCTGGAACCACCATGGCAATATCATTGCCATGGTACATTGCAGTATTGATAGACTCTTCCAATCGCTTGATGTCATTATCACCGCTACCTACCTGTACCCGGTCGATCACGATCTCTATATCGTGGATCTTGTACCGGTCCAGCTTCATTCCTTTTGTAATATCCACGATATCGCCATCTACCCGCACCTTGACAAAACCTTGTTTTGCGATCTGTTCAAACAGCTCGCGGTAATGACCCTTTCTGGAACGTATGACTGGTGCGAGTAAATTGATGCGCTGGCCTTCATATTCTTCCATGATAAGCTCGCGTATTTGCTCATCACTGTAACTGACCATTTTCTCGCCAGTTTCATAGGAATAAGCGTCGCTGGCCCTGGCATAGAGCAACCGCAGGAAATCATAAATCTCTGTGATCGTACCTACCGTACTGCGTGGGCTTTTAGAAGTCGTCTTTTGTTCGATAGCAATCACTGGCGATAACCCATCGATTTTATCCACATCTGGACGCTCAAGACCGCCTAAAAACTGGCGTGCGTATGCCGAGAAGGTTTCTATGTACCGCCGCTGCCCTTCTGCATAAATGGTATCAAAAGCTAGGGAGCTTTTACCAGATCCAGAAAGGCCGGTAATGACTACTAATTTTTCTCTAGGAATGTTAACATCAATATTCTTGAGGTTATGGACGCGGGCGCCTTGTACCTCAATCATTTCTTCAAATTCAGACATATTTTTTTGCAATCCCGCGAAGTTACCTCATACATCTTTTATGACCTTATAAACTTATCTCAAAAATAGGAAGTCCCTTATTTCTAATAAACTGCTCGTTTAAACGGAGCAATTTTGAAGCCTTTAAACGATTAATTTAGTAGTGTATCGTAATTTTGCGGTATTTAAAAATCATTTGGTACTTTACTACGTAGGTCTTTATAGTTTTATGGAAGTCGCTAAAATAAATTGAGATACAATGGGAGAATATTACGATAAGACCGACTATAAAACGATTGTTTACGCTTTAGTAAGAATATCCTTAGGCGCGTATCTACTTTTTCATTCAATCATAGGTATCATAGATTTTGACGAATTTATGGTTACGGCCCTGTCTTATTTTGCCGATGACTCTTCAATTTCCTTTTTGGCTTACCTAACACCTATTGTTCCTTTTATGGAATTCTTTTTGGCACTAATGATCTTGACAGGAATTTACACGCGTGCTGCGTTACAATGGGCCATCGGTATAGGTATGTTTTTCATGCTGTTCTTTCATTTCACCGGCGATTTAAGCGCTGCCTTAGAGCATGCCTATAGCGTGATCATTAAAGCATCCCTACTTTGCATGGTATATTTAAACAAATACTCTTTGGACTATTACAATATGTGGAAAGTTGCCAGGGAAAGATCCACTATTGAATATTAATATCCGAAATAGGAATCTCAACACCAAAAACAGTTTTCCGTTTTGAGATAGGAAAACCGACACTGGTCATTTCCCAGTTTTCCCATTTGACTTCAATACCATCAAGAGGAATGATGCTTACCCACATCTGGAAATTTTGTGGTCTGTAGTTGTTATCCAGTTTCCATACATAAACGTCGCCAGGTGTGCTGCCGCCACTAGTATAACGTACGAGTAATTTCTCCTGTGAATCTTCCTTTATGATTTCGCGCTCTGTTCCTACATCCATGATCTTGTGTGGTGCCACGATCCAAAAGCTGTCATTGTTGAAGTTTTTCAAGGCGTAGGTCACCGCTTCTTGGGTATCTTCTTCAATCATAGGCGATCCACTTTCAAAAGCGGAGCTGCTCCCATTTGATTCTAGATTTAATTTTACAAGTTTATCATCCCAACGCACTTCTACCATTCCTTGTTTTGGGTACCAATTGTAGTAATTGGTATCTCTAAATGTCCAGGAAATAAGTTCGGCATCTTCAAATTTTTTATGCTCTATTGCTTCCAGTACTTTTAATGCAAGTTCATCAGCAGGTGGTCCAGAGACGCCTGTTGGGATATCCTCACTGAAGATTAGTTTTAACGCGATTCCAGCAACGATGAATAGGAGTACACCGCCGAATAATAATCTGAGTACTACTTTAAACATCTTTTTCATCAAATTCTTTTATTAGGGCAACCCTACTCCAGGCGTAACCTCATGAAAAAGGAAAGCTAATGTAACTCGAAAGCAGACAATGAAAGTAGAAGTCTATTCTTTAATAAATCGTTTTGTCATACTGTTATTTATTGTATGAACGGTTAGGAAATAAAGCCCAGTATTTAAGTTTTCCAGATCCAGTTGCTTGTTGAAGTTCCTTGTCAACGAGGAGAGTACGGTTTGACCGTGAATATTTTTGACCTCAATAGATGTAATTAGGTCGTCAGACTTGTTCTCAAAAATATAATTTAGTTTATTTCCTGCAGGATTTGGAAATAAAGTCAATTTAGAGACACTATTTGTTACATCGTTTATCCCTAAAGTTGCGTCTTCAAATTTCCAAAAGTCATTAAAATCAACACTGCCTTGAGCATTTGTTGTATATCCCAACCCCATGTATCCCTCGTTATTTATAGCTAGACTCACAGGCGCAATACGACCGTTACCCCAAAAGGACTCTACCTCTGACCATGTGTCTGTTTCAAAATTGTATCTCCATAAGTCTTGCTCTCTTTGGTAGCCCATACCAGCATATCCATAATTGTTAAGTGAAAAGAAAACACAGTCCACAGTAGAGTTACCAGGATAATCAGATTTTTTAGTCCAAGAATCGTTAATAGGATCATATTCATAAAAGTCATACAAATAGGATGTGCTTCCAGATGTGTTATTACGACCCAAACCCATATAACCCTTTGAATTACTTGAAAATCCTATGGCTCTTGTTCTTGCCTCTCCTGGGACGTCAGCTCTTGCAATCCACGTTTTACTTTTTGGGTTAAATTCCCAAAACTTGTTGCTCTCATTACCTATAATAGTTTTAGTAGAACCCGTTCCTATATAGGCAATATCATTTATAACAAATGCTACAGCATAGGAAAGACCCTCATCAGGTATGAGTGAATTAAAAGACCATTTGTTGATTTCAGGATCATATTCCCAGAGATCTCTGGCGCGTTCCTGATTATCACTATTGCCACCCATTCCTAAGTAACCTTTCCCATACACTGAAAAACCTACCGCGCTTCCACGTAAAATACCTCCAACATTTGCCTTCTGGCTCCAAGTATCATTACTCGAGTCGTATTCCCAAAGGTCATTGTTATACACATAGTTAGTGCCCCCAGTGCCAATATAACCTTTATCACCTATGGAGAAGCTCGTCGCCCAAGCTCTGGGATTACCAGGAAAACCAGCAACAGGCGTCCAACTGGTTTGAGCATAGAGCGAATTAGTGATAAATATTAGTACAATCACGAGTAATATTTTTTTCATCTGGAATAATTTATATGGAGACTATCTAATTCTTTTAAAAATATGGATGGCGGAAAAATGTTTTTATCAATTTTAAATTTCATCAAAGATCCAATCCTATTTGCCTCTGATTGACTTTTAAATAACTGAACACCGCTAACCGCAGGAATCTGTTCCTGAATTATTAAATCCTTTCCTCCTCTTGTAATTTTGAATGCCCAACCACCATCAATTTGATAAGTTTCTAGAATTAACGATCTGTCGGGATGGAGTTTTGTTTCGTCTAAAGAGGTGCTCTTAGTGAAGTAAAATATACCAGCAATTATAACAAGGAGCCCTGAAAGGATAAAAAACCAACGGTTCTTGTAGATCGGCTTTATATTCAAAATAAAAAGGATTTCATTAAACTCAAATCTAATGGTTTAAACCTAGATTTTATAAAGTTTACTAAATCAATTAATTCTGATCAGGAAATTTATTCTTGTAATCTAGAATTGCTTGTTCAACGATAGCCATTGCCTTTTCACGGCCCTGGAAGTCTTCCACGTCTACCGTTTTATTTTCCAGCTTCTTATAGTCTTCAAAGAAATTACGCATTTCTTTTTTCCAGAATTCGGGAAGTTCAGAAACATCGTTGAAATGGGCAACACTCATGTCGTTTGCAGCTACCGCAATGATCTTATCATCCATCTCGCCACCGTCCATCATCTGCATCACGCCTATCACCTTAGCTTCAACCAGGCACATGGGGACAATCTCAATTTGGGAGAGCACCAGTATATCGAGTGGGTCTTGATCATCACAATAGGTTTGTGGAATAAAACCATAATTGGTAGGGTAATACATGGACGAGTAGATCACGCGATCCAGGATCAACATGCCAGTCTCCTTGTCCAGTTCGTATTTTGCTCTTGTGTTTTTCGGTATTTCAATGATTCCCGTTACGGTCTCGGGTGCGTTTTCGCCATGACTTACGTCGTGCCATGGATTCATCTTCTGTGTCATAATTGTTGTAAAGGGCTGCAAATTTAAGGTTTATACGCTTTCGCGAAAGCGAACTGACCACAAAACTACCCACAAAAAGCAAAAAAAACAGGTTTAATCCATAAAATCCCGTGACCTAAACCCTTGTTAAAAGCGGACTGGCGTAAATTTTACACACTTATGACGACTATCTTTATATTATGATGAGACAAGAAAGGAGCGGTTTTAAGTTTGAACACTTTAACCCGAAGGATCTCGACCCATTTGATAAGTTGTTCGACATCTTCAAAGAGCTTATTACCCATACCTCTGGTGATTTTGACGAGGCTATCGACTGGTTGCGCGAGCTGGATGTGGAATATAAACTTACCACCCCAGAATATACCATTGATGATTTTATCGAGGATCTTAAGGAGCGTGGTTTTATACGTGAAGAATTTGATCCAGAAAAAGGTGGTGATGGTGAAGAAGGAGATGAGCAGGGCCAGGGCCCTGGAAAATATGCCATAACGGCCAAAACGGAACAGCTACTGCGCAAGCATGCGCTGGACCAGATTTTTGGCAATATGCGCAAAGGCAATACGGGTAACCACAAGACCAATAAACTAGGGTCTGGCGATGAGCATACGGGAGACCTGCGGGAATACAGATTCGGCGATGGGTTGGACCGCATTTCTATGACAGAGAGCTTGCGCAATGCCCAGATCAATCACGGGATGGATGATTTCTATCTGTCAGAGAACGACTTGATTGTTGAGGACACACAGTTCAAGGCACAGATGAGTACCGTGTTGATGATTGATATCTCACATTCCATGATTCTTTATGGCGAGGACAGAATTACACCTGCCAAAAAAGTAGCCATGGCCCTGGCAGAATTGATCACAACCCGTTACCCCAAGGACACGCTGGACATCATCGTTTTTGGGAATGATGCCTGGCCCATCAAAATAGCTGATCTGCCCTATTTGAAAGTGGGTCCTTATCACACTAACACAGTGGCAGGTTTACAGCTGGCTATGGATATCTTGCGTCGCAAGCGCAATACCAATAAGCAAATTTTCATGATTACTGACGGGAAGCCCAGCTGTTTGAGACTGAAGGATGGTAGGTACTATAAGAATTCTAACGGTCTGGATGAGTATATTGTAGAGAAATGCTATACCATGGCCGCACAGGCTAGGCGATTGCATATTCCTATCACAACATTCATGATTGCAAACGACCCATATCTACAGCGTTTTATCGATGAGTTTACCGAAGCCAATCAAGGAAAGGCATTCTTTACAGGATTGCAGGGACTGGGCGAGATGATCTTTCATGATTATGAGGCGAATAGGAGGAAGCGGTTGAAGTAGTTGATTTGATGATTTGTTGATGGGCTAATTTGTTGATGAGATGAGATGAGGATGAGAAAATTAGAGAAAATAGGAAAGAGAAAAACCTTTTTTGGAACTAAGAAATAGGCTCGTGGTTATAGGCAAATGTCAATTCGAGCGCAGCGCTGTACTGAGCTTGTTGAAGTATCCAGAACAGTTTAGTAACGCCGATGATGATGGGAATTGAAATAATTCTGTGTTCCTGTTTCGAGCGACAGTCGAGAAAAGGGATTGTTTGAAAAACCAAATCGGTTAGGTTATTCAGTGATGAGTTAGATTCTTATACAACACAGGAGATTCTGCGTCAAGCGCGGATTGGTAATTTTAAATAAAAATCAGCATCAAATGCTGACATTAAAAATGATAACGTAAAATAAAGCGAAGAGCTCACGACTTAACAACTCACAGACTCACAGCTTCAATTTCAAAATAGAATATGAACACACAAGAAATAAAAACCATAGGTGACCTCAAGAAATCAGGATGGGAATCAAAATCCATCAAGGACGAGTTGAGGGACAACCTAAAAGAAAACATTAAAAGCGGAAAGGAATCCTTTACAGGAATCCATGGGTATGAGAATAGCGTGATTCCAGAACTGGAACGAGCGATTCTTTCCAGACACAACATCAATTTATTGGGATTGCGTGGTCAAGCTAAAACTAGACTTGCGCGATTGATGACAGGTTTACTGGATGAGTATATTCCTTACGTAACCGAAAGTGAGATTCACGACGACCCGTTGAATCCGCTATCGAGCAGTGTGATTCAGTTGATCGCTGAACACGGCGATGATACGCCCATTTCCTGGTTGCACCGTGATGATCGCTTCTATGAAAAATTAGCCACACCAGACGTTACGGTTGCAGATTTGATTGGAGACATCGATCCCATAAAAGCAGCGAATCTCAAGTTGAGCTATGCAGATGATCGCGTGATCCATTATGGTATGATCCCGCGCGCCAACCGCTGTATTTTTGTCATCAATGAACTGCCTGATTTACAGGCAAGAATTCAGGTAGCATTATTTAATATCTTACAGGAAGGCGATATACAAATCCGCGGGTTTAAATTGCGACTGGCGCTGGATATGCAGTTCGTGTTTACAGCAAACCCAGAGGACTATACGAACCGTGGTAGCATTGTTACACCGCTGAAGGATAGAATAGGATCCCAAATACTGACTCACTATCCAGAGAACATTCAAATTGCCAAAACGATTACCCAACAAGAAGCCAAAAATGATGAACGTACAAAGAATGGCGTTTACGTTCCAGAGCTAGCTAAAGATCTGTTGGAACAAATAAGCTTTGCAGCACGGGAGAGTGAATATGTGGATGAGAAAAGTGGGGTAAGTGCTCGTATGAGCATCACGGCCTATGAAAATTTATTGAGTACGGCAGAGCGTCGATCACTCATGAATGGCGACGATAAAACCATTGTACGACTATCTGATTTTGCCGGTGTAATTCCATCCATCACAGGCAAGATTGAGTTGGTTTATGAAGGGGAACAAGAAGGGGCGGCTTTTGTAGCTAACGAGTTGATAGGCGAGGCCATCAAAACTTTATTCCCACAGTATTTTCCAGAATTGAAAAAACTGAAGAAACCAGATGAAGAAACGCCTTATGATAAACTGGTGGAATGGTTCTTTAACAACGATGCTGTAGAATTGTTGGACGAGTTGAATGACTCAGACTACCGTGCGCTCATTGATCAGGTAACACCACTGGAAGACCTAGTTCAAAAGCACCAGCCAGAAACCAGCAAAGAAGACCGCTATTTCTTAAAAGAATTCATCCTATGGGCACTAGTAGAATTTGATAAACTAAGTAAAAAACGATTTACAGAAGGCTATCAGTTCAATGATTTGTACAGCGATTTTGTAAAAGGAATCTAACCCGTCCCGCCTAACCAAGAGACCGTGAATTACTTGCGGGAACTCAATAGAGCCTTAGCCTCCTTTGCGGCAGTTAAGGCTTCTTTTTTATCACCCAGTTTATCCAGCAGGGCAGATTTGATAAAAAGATTTTGACTGGACCTATTGATCTCGATGGCCCGGTTGATCAAAGACAATCCCGATAGAAGATCCTGTTTTTCCACCAGGTTTTCTTCAATAGAATTAGCGGTTTGTGCAAGCAATTCGTCACGATGCCATAATTGATCGAGATTCTTTTTAGTCAACTTAGGATGAACCCCTGCGACCACCTTGTATTTACTTGGGACTGGCATATACTCCAGTAAATTTTTAGAAGCGGGTAAGGCGGCATTTTTTTGAACCAGCGCATTGAAGTCAGCGGCAGATAGAGCGCCGGTGTGCTGGCCTACAAGAGTTCCATTTTTAAGAAACATAAAGGTAGGAACGCCGGGAACGTTCAAAACCTCATCTGTAATGTTTTGATCAATGTCCATTTTATAAATGGTAGCAGGACGGTTAGGGTCGTTTTCCATGGCCTCAATCGTGGGTTTCATCATGCGGCACGGACCACACCAGGAGGCGGTAAAGTATAGGATTTTCATCTCATTGTCTGCAACTACGGCAGTGGATGAAATTTCGTTATCAGTGATGTACTGTTGTGCGTTGACTTGAGAAAATGCAACTATTGAAAAAAAACTGATAAGTATATACCTCATTTCTATGGTGTTTGTACTAATGCTATCTAATTTTATACCAACTTATAAAAGGGACGAAATTTGTTGGGTTTTCGCTTTCGCGAAAGCGAACTAAACTTATAAATCCAACACAAAAATAAGGACTTCACGGGTCAACTTAAATATAAATAATGAATAACCGAAAAGAACAACTGCATGCCATCGATCGACTGCTCACGATCATGGATGAATTGAGGGAAGGTTGTCCCTGGGACCGCAAGCAGACGCTACAATCGCTTAGACATTTAACCATCGAGGAAACATATGAACTAGGGGATGCCATCCTGGACAACGACCTAGAAGAAATACCGAAGGAGCTGGGTGACTTACTGTTGCACATTGTATTCTATGCAAAAATAGGTTCAGAAACAGGCCATTTTGATATCGCTAGCGTGGCTCATGGCATCTGCGATAAATTGGTTTCCAGACATCCACACATTTATGGAGACGTGAAAGTCAAGGATGAGGAAGAAGTAAAACAAAACTGGGAAATGCTGAAGCTCAAGGAAGGGAAGAAAAGCGTACTGGAGGGCGTCCCAAAGAGTTTGCCGGCCTTGGTAAAAAGCTCCAGAATACAGGAAAAAGTTGCTGGAGTAGGATTTGACTGGGAACATCCAGAGCAAGTGCTGGAGAAATTGAAAGAAGAGATCGCAGAGCTGCAAGTGGAGGTAGACAAAAATGATAAGGACGCCATGGAAGCAGAATTTGGCGATGTGCTCTTCTCGCTAGTCAATTATGGAAAGCATCTAGGGATCAATGCTGAAGATGCCCTAGAACGCACCAATAAAAAATTTATCAAACGATTTCAATACCTAGAGTCCAAAGCCAGCGAATTAGGAAAGTCGCTTAGCGATATGAGTTTGACCGAAATGGATGTGTTTTGGGAGGAAGCTAAAAAGATCTAAAATAAAAACGGTGCCCATGGGGGCACCGTTTTCATCTTTTTCATTGCATTTTTAAATCAAGTTCTCACTTAATTAGTCTTCATAAATCACTTTGGCATCGACGATGTCGTTATCCAAGTCATCCATGGTAGTAAAATATCTATTGTTATTGTTAAATATGCGATTTGCACGCTCTCCTACAATAATATATTCAACATCTAAATTTCCAGCGTTTATCATCACTTGATCTTGCTTACGAACCACTTTACCTTGTAAGTTAGTTCCAGAATCTTCTAGGGTTGCGATGACATACAGTTTATTTTTCGTTGCACGAACTTGCTTAATATCAAGGTCTTTATCCGTTCCTGAAACTTCTGCCTCCACAGTCAATGTACGTTCTGATTTATCTCCAGGCATGTCGATATCGAGAACAGGAACTTCAACTTCTTCTTCCTCCATAACAACAACTAATTTAGGTACTTCAACCATTTTAGTAGTAGTAGTTACATCTACATCCATCCAGTCCACGTCGTATTCAGGAAGTTCTCCAGAATCTGCTGTTACATCAACGTCCACTTCTGGCATGTCACCGCCTTCTGTTTTTTTGATATCACAACTGGTTAATAGGGCGGCTATGGCAAATATTGTTAATAATCTTGTTTTCATAATATTAAATTTAAGTTTTGGTAAAATGTTAGTTAATGGTTTGTATACAAAAAATTTTATTTGGCAGTCACGATAAACGCGTGAATGACTCCAGGTATAAAGAAGATCAAAGTCAAAATTAAATTGATGATGAAATCTTTACCGAATCCTTTAGCTAATCCCACACCCAATGGTGGAAGAAATATGTTCAAGATAATAGTTAGAATGCTCATGTTTAACGTTTTTTAGTTACCTGCAATATAGAGGCGCCTTACCCTTACAGCCGTTAAGCATTTTACAATTAAGTAGGAATTAACATCAGAAATATTCTTAAATTCCTGTGAATGTGGCTGGTGTAATTTGCCTCATTTCTTTTTTAACTAATTCATTGATATCTAGTTGCTCAATAAATTCAGCCATACTTTGAGCTGTGATTTTTTGATTGGTTCGGGTCAATTCCTTCAGCGCTTCATAAGGATTTGGGTAGGCTTCACGTCGCAAAATGGTTTGGATAGCCTCGGCCACCACTGCCCAGTTATTGTCAAGATCTGCAGCAATTTTCTGTTCATTGAGCAAGAGCTTGCTTAACCCTTTTGCAGTTGCCTTGAAGGCAATAAGGGTATGTGCGAGAGGTACTCCTACATTGCGCAGTACGGTAGAATCTGTCAAATCCCGCTGGAGTCTGGAAATAGGTAATTTTGCGGCGAGGTGCTCAAAAAGAGCATTGGCAATCCCCAGATTTCCCTCGCTATTTTCAAAATCAATAGGGTTGACTTTGTGGGGCATAGCGCTGGAACCTATCTCGCCAGCTTTGATCTTTTGCTTAAAATAATCCATGGAGATATACGTCCATATATCGCGATCGAGATCTACTAGTATGGTGTTGATTCTTTTAAGCCCATCAAATAAAGCAGCCATAAAATCATAGTGTTCGATTTGTGTCGTAGGGAAACTGTGACTTAAGTCCAGCCTGTTTTCTACAAAGTCAGTCCCAAAGGATTTCCAATCGATGGCTGGGAATGCTACATGGTGCGCATTGTAATTTCCCGTTGCACCGCCAAATTTTGCCGCATGCGGTATGCTTTTTAGTCCTTTTAATTGTTCCTGTAAACGCACCACAAAAACCTTGAACTCCTTACCCAGTCGGGTAGGAGAGGCAGGCTGGCCGTGGGTTCTGGCCAGCATTGGGATGTCACTCCAGTCGTTTGCTAACCCATCAAGTTGCTCAATGAGCGCCTCGATTTCTGGATAATACACCTGTTCCACCGCTTCTTTGATCGATAGAGGGATTGCGGTATTATTGATGTCTTGGGACGTCAACCCAAAATGGATAAACTCCTTGTGCGCTGCCAGATCCAGGTGATCAAACTTGTTCTTCAAGAAATACTCGACCGCCTTTACATCGTGGTTGGTGGTTTTTTCAATGTCTTTGATAGCCTGCGCATCCTCTAGTGAGAAGTTCTTGTAAAGATCTCTCAACTGGGTTTGGATGTGTTCACTAAAGGGTTGCAGCTGGGAAATTCCGCTTTCGCTTAAAGCGATAAAGTATTCCACCTCAATTAACACGCGGTATTTGATCAGGGAAGCCTCAGAAAAAAATGCGGCAAGGGATTCGACCTTAGATCGATAGCGGCCATCAATGGGCGAAATAGCTTGTAAAGACATAGTATAGCTTTAAAGCTTGCAAAAATAGGATTTAAAGGATAGAAATGCTTATGAAGTACTCTAAATACCTAATGATAATTGCTGCCACCTCTTTTTTTTGTTGGGTGTTTGATAGGTGTCATTCTCTTGATTTTTACACTGCTTTTCTATAAATAGCTTTCTAAAAGTATTGCCAATCCCTAAAATATTTAAGACGAAAAATCGTATATTTTGTAATATGACAATATTTAAATGAGATAACCTCATGAAAATGGGTTTAAATTTATGGAGTTTCAATTCCAAATCACTTGTTAATAGTCCAATCTAAAAGTTAATATGATTCAAGAGCATACCAAATCCCAAGAACTTCTCGACAGGAGAAAAAATATAGTAGCAAACGGCGTAGGAGTTTTTAATACTGCTACCGTTAAAAAAGCAAAAGGTGCCATAATAACAGATGTAGACGGCCGGGAACTTATAGATTTCGCCGGTGGTATAGGTGTAGTTAACGCCGGGCACTGTCCTGAACCTGTGGTGGAGGCCATACGTGAACAAGCAGGAAAATACATTCACACCAGTTTCAACGTAGTGACTTACGAGCCTTACATTGAACTCTGTGAGCAGCTTGCAGAAATTTTGCCTCATGGCGAAAAAACAAAAGCCATGCTTATCAGTACTGGTGCCGAGGCTGTCGAAAACGCCATTAAAATTGCAAGGCAAGCGACCAAACGGCCGGCGGTACTTTGTTTTACGGAAGCTTATCACGGTCGTACAATGATGGCTATGAGCCTTACCAGTAAGGTCAATTATAAGTTCTCTTCAGGTCCTTTCGCTCCTGAAGTCTATCGCATTCCATTTCCTAACTTCTACAAGTATCATGGATCTAGTAGCATGGATGAATTTGTTGAAAAAGAGCTAATTAGACTGAGGGATAGTGCGCACAGTATGGTCGATATCAACAGTGTTGCCGCTATAATCATTGAGCCTATACAAGGTGAAGGTGGTTTTAATCCAGTGCCTCAAAAATATTTAGAAGGTCTACGAGAATTTTGTGATGAGCATGGTGTTCTTCTTATTATGGATGAGATCCAAAGCGGCTTTTGTCGTACCGGCCACTGGGCCAGCTGGCAGCATTACGGTGTTCAACCAGATTTGAGTACGTATGCAAAATCAATGGGATCAGGATTACCCATAGCTGCAGTATTGGGTCGTGCAGATATAATGGATGCTGCTGCGCCTGGAACTATAGGAGGTACTTACATAGGAAGTCCTATCTGTTGTGCTGCTTCACTGGCTACTATTCAGTATATGAAAGACCATGATTTAAATAGCCGTGCTCTTTATATAGGGAAGATCATCACAGATCGTATGGAGAAACTACAATCTGAGTTTTCGGACATTGGAGATGTACGTGGAATAGGAGCGATGATCGGAATCGAATTTGTAAAAGATAATAATCCGGCTCATCCAAATACAGAACTTTGTAGCAACATCGTAAAGGGTTGTGCGGAAGAAGGCCTTATCCTTCTAAGTGCTGGGACTTTCAAAAATGTAATAAGAATACTTTCACCTCTCGTAATTACTGATGGGCAATTGGAACAAGGTCTCGATATCCTAGAGGCTCAAATACGGAAATACATCTAATTAACGATACTGAGAGTATGATTGGCAGTCGTGGCCCTAAGCCCTCAGCCTTTTTACAATCCAAACAAAAATTCAAATAATAATAATAGTACTAAGATAAAATTTAATGAGACCCTTTGCAATAGCAGGAATACAAATGAAAGTTTCGGCAGTCGCTCCCAACGTGGAGATGATGAAGTTGAAAATCAATATTACCATGAGTCTTTACCCCTGGGTAGAAATGGTGGTGTTTAGTGAATTATGCGGTTACGGACCGCTTACTCATACTGCCCAGGAGATTCCAGGCAGTTTTGAATACGAAATGCAGGCATTGGCTAAAAAGCATGGGATTTGGTTATTGCCAGGTTCCGTTTTTGAAAAAGATCAGGGCCAGATCTACAACACGGCAACCGTGATCAATCCGGAAGGAGAGATCGTAACGCGCTACCGTAAAATGTTTCCTTTCTTTCCTTACGAGGTAGGGGTAACGCCAGGAGCGCACTTTTGCGTTTTTGATGTTCCAGGTATAGCGAGGTTCGGTCTCTCGATTTGTTACGATATGTGGTTTCCAGAAACCATTCGAACGCTGGCTGTCATGGGAGCAGAGGTGATCCTGCACCCCACAATGACGGGAACCATCGACAGAGATATCGAACTGTCCATCGTTAGGGCAATGGCTGCAACTAATCAGTGCTATCTTTTTGATGTCAATGGTTTGGAATCTGGTGGTAATGGGAAATCCATTGTTTGTGGTCCTGATGGAAGAGTCATTTATCAGGCAGAAGGAAATGAAGAAATATTCCCACTGGAACTTAATATAGAGCGCGTAAGACGTAGCCGGGAGTTGGGTGTACTTCGTTTAGGACAGCCTTTAAAAAGTTTTCGGGATCATATTGGTCAATTCAGTATTTATCAGGAAGGAGCACATCTGCCTTATCTGAATTCTCTTGGGCCACTGATAAAACCAACTAAAATGGAAGCGCTTGCAGAATTGAAAATGAAAGAACATGAATATGAGCCACCCTCTGACCCTACAGGCTATAAAGGATTTGGAGCGTTTAATTAAAAACAGGAAACTATGGGAGGAGTACCATCAAAACAACAAAACGAAAGACAATTTAAAGATTATATAAGCTGGTTTGAAATACCAGCGGTCAATTTTCAGCAGGCTGTAGATTTTTACAATCATATCTACGGAATCGAAATGGAACAAAACTTAAATGGGAGTTACGCTATGGCGTTTTTCCCAGCTATAAAGGGAATTGGTGGCGCTGTGGTGGCAGGCCCAGGTTCCATTCCCAGCGATACGGGTCCGCTGATCTATTTAAACGCCGGTAAAGATCTGAATCCCATTCTTGCCAAGGTAGAAGAAGCTGGCGGAAGAGTCGTGATGGGTAAAACACTTATTAATGAAGACTCTGGCTATTTCGCAATTTTCATAGATTCTGAAGGAAATAAACTAGCACTGCATTCAAAAAAATAAATAAATGACCGAGAAGAAAAATATCAGTTCCCATTATTATAATGTAGGCCAGTTACGCATCGATCAATGGAATAGCCTTAAAAGTGAAACTACTAAACTAGCCCACAGTAACCGAAATTCTGAAGCAGAGCAAAGTCACAGCGAGCAGGTGTTACTTCTACTCGATGAAAGTACGACCGTAGAAAGTTATTTTGCTTTTCCAGGAATGGCAAAGATGAACGGATTAAAAGAAATGCTGGAAAGAAAAGAGCATACAGCCCTTTCTCGTCAGATAGCAGAAATAACCCGACTTCTTGTAAGTGATCGCTATCGCAGCAATTCTGACTTTTTGGAAGATGATGAAACCGGAGTAGAGCTTACCGACAACGGTGAGTTGCAACAGGGAGTGCGTAAGAATTATTTTGAAGTGCTTTTTGTAGAAGATATTTCAACACAAGAAGAATCTAAATTGAGACACGACCTCAAGGATTTGAGAAGTAGTAATGAGCAATTTCACTATGGGATCGTGGTACAGCGTTCTTTCGAAGATGCCATGATCGCCCTTCTTTTTAATTATAATATTCAGGCTGTGGTCGTGCGATATGCCCCTCCATACAGATCTAAAAGCATCACTGAACTGATAAAACCTTTTATTCAGAATGTGCTGAAATTGGATTTTTCATCAAATTCAGAAACAGAACTCGGTCCTATACTGGGTAAGATCATAAAGAAATTTCGTCCCGAAATCGATACCTATTATGTTACCGATACAGCTCTTAATAATTTGAAGGATAGTACACTTAAGAGTTTCAAACGTATTTTTTACCGAACGGAAGACCTGCAGGAATTGCACCTAACTGTTTTGAGAGGAATCAGCGAACGTTATGAGACTCCTTTCTTTTCAGCTCTTAGGGAATACAGTAAAAAGCCTACCGGTATATTTCATGCCATGCCTATTTCCAGGGGTAATTCGGTTTTCAAATCCAGATGGATCAATGATTTTGGTAATTTTTATGGAAGAAATATGTTCTTGGCTGAAACTTCTTCGACCACAGGAGGTTTGGATTCTCTGCTTCAACCCACGGGATCTATCAAGAAAGCACAGAATATGGCTTCCAGTGCTTATGGTTCGTTAAACACTTTTTTTGTCACTAATGGTACTTCCACTGCAAATAAAATTGTGGTCCAGGCCATGATCAAGCCAGGGGATGTGGTACTCATAGACAGAGACTGTCATAAATCACATCATTATGGTCTGGTACTGGCTGGAGCCTATCCGGTTTACTTGGATTCCTATCCTATTGAAGAATATTCCATGTACGGCGCAGTGCCGCTAAGTCAAATCAAAGAAAAATTACTAAAACTCAAGGCAGCAGGACGATTGGATCTTGCTAAAATGCTGCTTCTGACCAACTGTACTTTTGACGGATTGGTTTATAATGTGGAAAGAGTCATGGAAGAAGTGCTTGCAATCAAGCCAGACATGATCTTCCTATGGGATGAAGCATGGTTTGCTTTTGCAGGGTTTACTTACAATTATAAGCAACGAACTGGAATGTTTGCTGCTAAAAAACTCCACGAAAAATACAGACGCAACAGTTATAGGGAGGAATATAAGGCACACATAAAAGGTCTCAAAAAAGAGGAGGTTCCTACACTGCCGGATCCAGATAAAGTACGTATACGTGTTTATTCGACTCAGAGTACCCATAAAACATTAAGCAGTTTCAGACAAGGATCTATGATTCATATCTGGGATGAAGATTTCCGCAGGAAAAGCGAAAACACTTTTTTGGAAGCCTACATGACACACACTTCTACCTCGCCTAATTACCAAATGCTGGCATCGCTAGATGCCGGCCGCAGACAGGTACAGTTTGAAGGCTATGAATTAGTAGAGAAAAGTATAGAAATGGCGATGGTATTACGAGCCAAGGTAAATAACCATCCGCGATTGAATAAATATTTTGACGTGCTTACCGTCAGTGACTTCATTCCAAAAGAATACAGAGAGTCAGGCTTGTCTGAATACTACAGCCAGAAAGACGGCTGGAACCGTATGGAAAATGCTTGGGCAGATGATGAGTTTGTACTCGACCCTACTAAAATCACCCTTCATATAGGAAGAACTGGTGTAGATGGAGATACTTTTAAGAATAAATATCTGATGGATAAGTTTAATATTCAGATCAATAAAACGTCCCGAAACACGGTACTCTTCATGACCAATATTGGTACTACAAAGGGAAGCGTTACCTATCTTACTAATGCACTACTTAAAATTGCAGATGAACTTGATAAGGAATTTGAATCGCTGAGTAAAGGCGAAGCGAAAATTCGTCAGGATAGAATAAAGTCTCTTACCCAAGACTTCCCGCCCTTGCCTGATTTTAGTTATTTCCACGGCAGTTTTCAAGCAGTTCCCGGTGTGCCAGGTGGGAATATAAGAGAAGCTTTTTTCCTTGCGTATGATGAGGATAATTATGAATACATACCCATTAAAGACTGTCTTTCGGCAATGAAAGCGGAGAGAACATTGGTGGCTTCCTCTTTTATCATTCCTTACCCGCCTGGTTTTCCCGTTCTGGTCCCGGGACAAGTGGTTAGTGAGGAAATCATAAGGTTTTTACTAGCACTCGACGTTTCTGAAATTCACGGCTATCGTGCTGATTTAGGACTGCGCGTCTTTAAAGACAGCATTCTTAACAGGCAGAAAACCATAACTTCTATGGGTTCCAAAAGCAACAACCAGACTAAAAAATTAATTACTAACTAAAAAGCAAAAATTATGGATAATAAAAAAAATACGACTCCTGGCAAAAAAGGGGCATCAGATAAAAGCAAAACAGCAACAACATCAAAAACTTCAGTGAAGAAGGCTGCTAAGCCGGTTGCAAAAAATAAAAAATCTGTTAAGCCCGCTTCCGCGAAAGCGACTCCAAAAAAATCCGCTGCAAACCCACGACCTACTGCAAAGAAAAAGAGTGTGCAGCCCAAGTTGGACGGAGTCTCAGATATACGGAGGTCATTTCACAAGAATGAGGAGCCGCTTTACTTCATTAGCGCCACCAATTTCAATTTATTGGGAGCTGATGAATGGATCAAAGGATTCAAATTCATTTGTCATATAGAATGTTTTGATGGCTTACACCCTAATGTTTTCTCACCTAAAAATGAGATACCGCATGACGACTTTGAAGGAATTGAAGACATCAACAACTACCTGCTTTCCCATCCTGAAGTGCAGGATTATATCAAGGCCAGATCTGTAGATGGTCGTGCTGGTAAAGCCATGTTTTTAATGTTTGATGAAAAAACAGAAGCATTGGCTGAAAAGCTGGGACTGGAAATCATGTTTCCAAAAGCAGAAATGCGAACCTTTATGGACAATAAGGTAAATACGAATCGTATCGCAGAAAAAGCAGGAGTAGCTTGTGTCCCTTACGTACTTTCCCGGGTTAAGGATTATAAAGATCTTACTAAAAAAGCAAAGGATCTTGGAAGTGAATTGGTTATACAGACGCCGTTCGGTGATTCCGGACATACCACATTCTTCATTTCAAACGAGGAGCAGTTTAAAAAACATGAAGCCGAGATCATTAAAGAAGACGAAGTAAAGATCATGAAGCGCATACGCTGTCGTGGATCTGCGATTGAGGCTTGTGTTACAAGACACGGTACCATCGTTGCTCCATTGATGACAGAGTTGGTAGGTTTTGAACAATTAACTCCCTATGAAGGTGGATGGTGTGGTAATGAGATCTATCCTAACGCATTTACACCTGAACTTAGAAATAAGGCAGTGGAATACACCCAGCTTTTTGGTAATCAGTTAAGGAAAGAAGGTTATAAAGGATATTTTGAACTTGATTTCCTTATAGATCAGGATAATGGAGAGATATATCTGGGAGAGCTTAATCCTAGAGTTACTGGAGCGAGTTCTATTACAAATCATGCCGTATTTGCGCTTGCAGATGCGCCATTATTCATCTTTCACATTCTAGAGTGGATGGACATCGAGTATGAATTAGACGTGGAAGCCATTAATGAGCGTTGGTCAAGACAGGAAAATATTGACAGCTGGAGCCAGCTTATCATCAAACATACTGAGGATACTGTTGAATATGTGACCGAAGCGCCAAAATCAGGAATCTACAGAATGTACGATACGGGCCACATACAATTTGACCGTATGGATACACACAGGCGTGCTGTTGAAAATGAAAGCGAGGCTTTCTTTTTAAGAATCACTAAAAAAGGAGATTACCTTTATGAAGGAGCCGATATGGGTATTTTAGTAACCAGAGGCCGAATGATGACTGATGATTTTGAGCTTAATCACAGGTCGAAACACTGGATCAATGCCATCAGAAATCACTACAAGTCTGAGATGGTAGAGGATAAAAAGAAGCCAGTTCTAAGCGGAAGCTTAACCAAATAAAAAAAGAGGAAGAGGGCAATCTGTATATCCACCGGATTGCCCTTTTTTTAAAATCTGAGACTTAAGTTCAAAACAGAAATACGTAGCACCACATGCAACTTCATTTTAATGCAGTTTCAGAGACTGGAAAACCAGGAAGGAAATGGCAAAAACTTTTTAAGACCTATTGGCCAGGCTATAAAAAGTGGTTGGAGGTTCATAAAAATAGTCATACCCCCACACTCAAAGCTTCTCAAGAGGCACTCAAAAAGTATATGCCAGAAATGGTACCTACCTATAATCGGCTTTGCAGGCTGGCTGGAGCAGAACCTACAGCAGCGCGTTTTTTGACGGGCTTTCAGCCACCTGCTTATTTAAACGGTTGTGCGCAAGCAGTGCTGAAAGGCAAGGAGGTAAGGCTTATACGCAATTATGATTACCATCCAGAGCTCATAGAAGGTACCCAGTTGCTGAGTTCCTGGAACGGAAAAAAAGTAATTGCCACAAGCGACTGCCTTATAGGTGCTCTGGACGGAATGAATGAAGATGGGCTCGCTATATCCCTTTCTTTTGGTGGAAGTAAAGTAGAAGGAGTTGGTTTTGGAATTCCCTTTATATTAAGATATGTTCTTGAATTTTGTAGCAATGTTGAGGAAGCAGTTGGTGCGCTGTGCCGCATCCCGTCTCATATGGCATATAACGTGACGCTGGTGGATAGAACCGGGATTCACAAAACGGTACGACTGGCTCCTAATAAGGCGGCAATCATCACCGATGCGAATTTTGCAACCAATCATCAGGGGGAAGTAGAATGGCCGGAGAATGCTATTTTTAATCAGACGTTGGAACGTTCGGCTTCACTGGAGCAAACGTTGCAGCTTCATGGGATGGATTCGATAGCTTTGCTAAAAGCATTTCTTTCACCGCCACTTTACAACACGAGATTCTCACAAGGTTTCGGCACGCTGTACACGGCAGTTTATCGTCCTGAAAAAGGAATTGTGGAACTACACTGGCCGGATGAAGTTATCATCCAGGGTTTTGCAAATTTCGCGGAAGCGAACTTCAAGATCAACTTTACCAAAATTCAAAGGAACATCAACAAAAACGCACACTGGGAAACTACCTGTGACGCACCTAATGGTGAGTAGCAAAAAGGGGCAAGCAGCTTTGGGAATGATACGGCTATAGAAAACCCAACGGTCAGCAAGCAGTAACTTGAAAACTCAAAGGAGAGTATTTTACAGCGAGGAAGGGTATCCTGGAAGTCACTGGCAGGTTTCTGGAATACACCCAATAAGCGCAAATAAAAATTAGAAAAATAATAATAACTATGAAATTTCAGAGCATTAATCCATATAATGGCAAACAGGTAGGAGAATATACGGCCCATACTTCAAAAGAACTTGATGATATATTGGACCGCGCTCAATCCTCCTTCAAAGAATGGAGCCGCACGCCACTTTCTCAACGTATAGACCTGATCAAAAAAGTAGGGCAGATTTTACGAGATCATGTGGATGAATATGCGAAAATGATTACCCTAGAAATGGGAAAGCCTATCTCTGAATCCAGAGCAGAAGTAAACAAATGCGCCTGGGTTTGTGATTATTATGCTGAAAATGCTACTGAATTCCTGAAAAATGAAGAAGTAGCCACAGATGCGAGTCAGAGTTTTGTGCGACACGATCCCATGGGAACAGTCTTTGCCATCATGCCGTGGAATTTTCCCTTCTGGCAGGTTTTTCGTTTTGCCGCGCCTACATTGACAGCGGGTAATACGGGATTGCTGAAACACGCGCCCAATGTCTTTGGTTGTGCGCAGATGATAGAAGACATATTCCTGCAAGCCGGCTATCCTAAAGGTGTTTTTCAAAACATCATCGTTCACCACGATCAGACAGAAAAAATCATTGCTCACGATGCGGTACAGGCAGTAACGCTTACGGGTAGTGAAATGGCGGGATCTGCAGTGGCACAATTAGCGGGTAAACACCTCAAGAAAAGCCTTATGGAATTGGGAGGTAATAATTCATTTATAGTATGGGAAGATGCAGATATAGATCTTGCGGTCAAAACAGCAGTAACTGCCAGAATGCTCAATTGCGGACAGAGTTGCATTGCCGCTAAACGTTTTATTCTTTTGGACGGGATTTATGAGGAATTCGTTTTAAAATTCAAAACAGCTGTAGCAGGGCTAAAAGCTGGTGATACTTTAGATGATACCACGCAGGTGGGTACGCTTGCGCGAAAGGATCTAGCCGACCAGCTGGGTGCACAAATCAGACGTTCCGTTGATAAGGGAGCTGAAATCCTGTTAGGCGGGAAGCAGGACAATTGCTTTCATGAACCTACCATACTTACAAACGTAAAGCCCGGGATGCCTTGCTTTGATGAAGAGACATTTGGCCCGCTGGCTGCTATTATCAGGGCAAAAGATATAGAAGAGGCTTTTGAACTTTCAGAAAATTCAAAATATGGGTTGGGTACTACCGTATTTACTAAAAATACTGCCAAAGCAGTCGAATATGCCAGCCGCGTCAGTGATGGAGCCTACTTCATTAATGAATTAGTGAAGTCAGACCCGCGATTGCCCTTTGGTGGTACCAAACGATCCGGATACGGCAGGGAACTCGCTAAAGAAGGTATGATGGAATTTGTAAATAAGAAAGTGGTTTACGTGAAAGTGTGATTGTAACGATGTAGCCGTATAACTAAGACTGCAAACTACAGGCCTGAACCTTCCATCTAGTAAATTAAACCAGTAGGGAAGACAAGCAATGTAATCCTTACAGAAATTAGAAGGGGAGCCGTTAGTTTTGTTATTGGGTGAGCTATTCTCTAGAGAACAGGTGACTTTTTGTAAAGTACGGAATCGTTTTAATTGGTGTAAAGAGCGGTTGAAAAGAGGGTTTGCGAATCGTCGTATATGAGACCCCTGTGTGCGGTGGTGTGAGAGGCGAATTATGTCAGTTACTGGCAGAGCCGCCTAATCGATTGTACACAGTATTTATTTCCGATTCAGTTCAATAACTCCAAGAACTTTGTCGTAACCAAACTTTGTATAAGCATCTATTCCTTTGTAAACAACGATATTATAATTTTCATTTTCCAATTCGGACTTAATTGTTTTTAGTTTCTTTTTTAGTTTTCGGTTCATCTTCATTTCCTTTTCAACTAATCCATAAGAATTTGCAATCAGATTATCTTGTTTAAATTCTTCTCCGTCAATTATGTAAGTTGTATAATGTCCTTTTTTAAAATCATCTAAAAACACATAGACAACTTTATTCTTTTTGTCAAGTAACGCTTTTCCATCAATTTCCAACTGAACGTTTTCTAAAAATTGGAAAAATCCGTATTGATTGATATCTTTTGAATTCTGTTTTTTTATTTCGTTAGAATTTATTGTAATAATTCCGTTTTCTTTTGAATACAAAAATATCATTCTTAATTGAGGTTGCATATGTCGATGAATCGATAGTAATTCTACTATTGAGTCATTTTTAAATTCCAAATAGTGATTTCGAGATATGCTGTCAGAAACTATTCCGTAATAAATTTTATTAAATTCTTGAGAATAAGATTCGCTCGCAAACAAGCAAATCAGAAGTGTTATTAATATTCTCAATGGTTTTTTCATATTGTTGACAACGGCAAAGGTATAATGCGTGTGAGGCGTTCCCTCATATTTGGTTGTTACCTAGCCTTTTATTGGTTTTGATTGATGAAGATATGCAAAGAGATTGAATTATAGCCTCGCGTTGAGCATTTGGAACGCCTGATGCGCATTATCTATTATTCATGCCAGTTGTTGTGACCGATTCCCTATAGAACAGGTAGCCTATACCTAAAGTACGGAATCGTTTTAGTTGGTGTAAAGAGCGATTGATAAGAGGGTTTGAGAACCGCTGTATACGAGACCCGTATGTACGGTGGTGTGAGAGGCGAACTCTGTCAGTTACTGGCAGAGCCGTCTAACCGATTGCCCACCGTTTTTTCTTCATAACCCATTTTCACGTATCCATTCCGATAGTTTTTTCGGATGTTCATTATCATTTGGGTAATTTTCTTTAACTATCTCAAATTGTTCGTTCGTAAGCAAAACCATTTCCCCACCGTTGTCACATCTTATAGGATAAAATCTGTTTTCATTATTCTGTAATTCAAGTTGGTCATTTAATATCGATATGAAATTGGCGTAAGCAATTCCCCAATCGTTATCTGAAAAAACTCCATCAAACGCTTTATATTCTTTTCCGTTCAGTTCGATAGTATGTTTCCAATAATTATCGGTCTGTTCGCTTTTTTCATTTGCATAATCGAGTTTTAAATTGAGTTTTGCAAAAGTGGGTTTTACTTTGTCAAGATATTCTGTTAAACCTCCAATTTCAAACAATTCTTCGCAATCAATTGCATAAAATCGATTGTCGGTAAAATTCATCGTTTCCCCACGTAATGTTCCAGAAAAGAAATTCAGTTCGTCTTTAGATTTGACCATTTCATTTTTGGATAGTTCCAATTCGGATTGGTCAGTAAGATTGAAAAAATCAGTACTATCAAGTTTGACAACAATCTGGTTTCCATTCAATTTTTGTTTGGTTTCTGTTGTCTGGTTTTCGGATTTTTCATTTCCGATTGATTGTTTTTTATTAGAGTTACAACCAACTAAAATTCCAATTAAAAGCAAAAATTTCAATCTGTGCATAGTTTTTCTTAAATGGTGGGCAACGGCAAAGGTATAATGCGTATGAGGCGTTCCCTCTCATTTGGCTGTTACCTTGCCTTTAATTGGTTTTGATTGATGAAGATAGTTATTGTCATTGAAATTATGGCCTTATGAGTAGCATCTTGCATTTCACGATTGTAGCGACAGGAAGGCAAGAATAAAAAACTAGCACTGATAGCTGTAGCCAACAATCTATTCAAACAGTGCTTTGCGATCGCCAAGTCATGGCTGCCCTATGATGAAACTTACGTGTCTGTAATACCAAGGTAAACAGAATTAGGTAAGCGTAAAGTAAGCTCAAAGAATCCATGTTAGGAATCTGTGAGTCTGAAATAGTAGTGTCTCAAATTATTGAAGAAAAGGGTTGTGTTTTACCTCAGTTTTTTGTGCTTAGTTTTTTTCCGCTTTCTCAAAAAGTTGATTGATAATTTCTTGATAATCTGATGTATTGAATTCGGATTCTGTAATAAAATCATCGAATGCATTATCTTTCATCCATTCTGGTTTTTCGAAAGGATAACCACCATATAATCCCAATGCCATATCAAACCTCAATTGACTTCCCATAACCGTCATTTCATCAAATTTTGAATGAGATAACCACAAATCCATTCGCCTTTTAGCTTCTGTATAAATTTCAAGAATTCGGTTTTCGGATATTTTTTTTGATGTTGCCATTTTTAATTCTTATTTCGTTTCGTACCAATCTTTATAATCTAAATGTTTGTCCAATTCATTATCGTTCATTTTGAACAGAGTTTTTGAGTATTCTCTTGATTTCGAAGTTCCTTTTTCAATGAAAAAATCGGTAATCATAAAATGAACAGAAGGATGTTCAAGATCATCTATTTTCAAAGTCGAATATCTTTTTCTTGATTTAGGGTATTGTTTCCAAAACCTCTTATAATCGCTATAAATTTGGTCTGTTACTTTTGATATTATTTCATTGAGTAATTCAGTAGAAATCTGATTGTCAGTCAGTCCAACATAATACTCTTTGATTTTCGAGTAAAAGTCCCGTTTGGGTTCAATTTTATTTTTGGTTTTCCAGAAAAGCATTTAAGTCAATTGTAATTCAATATTCTCGTGTTCTTTGATAATTTCTATTATTTGGTCATAATATTTTAGTTCCGATTTACTCTTTTCACTACGATACCATTTTAAGATATATTTCTCATCAACATCGTGAACTCCAAATCCACCATATAAAACATCATTAAAGGCGTTTAGATTCCGTCCAATTTTCCAATTTAATCCGAAAGTCATTTTCGATTCTACCTCTCGATAAAATCCTTTCATATTTGAAAATTTATTTCCGTTTATCTCGATTATTCGCATTTTGGTAAATTAAGCACAACGGTCTCGGCTATGAGTAGTTGCGTGGGTTAGTACGAACCTTTCCAAAGTAGTCGAGAACAAGCAATTACTTATAGTCATTGTGTGTGTCCAGCATGGCATCTTTTTAACTACAGGAAAGTAGTTAATTTATCTAGAGAGTGCAAGACTTCAGAAAGGGAACCCTTTATCCCTTTCTTCGTGAATGGACAAGGGTAACACCTTGAACCATTAGTAAGCTGCAAGGCGGTCAACCGTGAGGTAGGGACTGAAGCCTGCCTGCCGGACAGGCAGGGAATCAGGGTTACAAAGCTTAAGTTCCCTAGAAAACAGGTAGTCTATTCGTAAAAGTACGGAATAGTTTCAATTGGTGTAAAGAGCGACTGGAAAGAGGGTTTACGAACCGCAGTATACGAGATCCGCTGGGTTTATACTGAGCGCAGTCGAAGGCTAAGGTGGTTTGATAGGCGCAGTGGCGACTTTTAAGTCGTTACCGGTCTACTTGACTGGTAACTGGCTTTTCCGCCTGTTACTTCAATTTCAAATAATATTCTCTCGTTTTCCTGTCCAATTTTTCAATGGCGTATCGAAGTGTAATTCTTGGCATTTCAGTTGCGTGTTTGTCAAGGAATATTTTTAATCTTTCTTCATTTCTCTTTCCTGCTTCTCTAATCCAACTCCCAAGAGCCTTTTGGACATATTTGTCTTTGTCATTTACAAGAATTTTAGCAATTTGGAAAGTATCTTCTATTTCGTTTTTTCGGATAAAAAAGTAGGTGCTTACAATTGCAGTTCTTCGTTCCATTGGATTTTCGGACTTTGCTAAATCATATAAAGGTTTTTTGTCTTTGTTGTGCAAATATCCTCCAACCACATAAGGTGCACTTCTATCTACTAAACCCCAATTGTCAATCCATTTATGATTATCAATATACGCTCTGTATATGTTTTCTCGTTCTTCTTTAGAAGTCTTCTTATTACGTGCTTTCCAATCTAAAATTGATACTGCTCCAAGTCGATGATTGTCATTTTTATCTTTCAGCAATTTTATAACCTCGAATACTGGCATTTGCTGATATTCTTTAGCTAAGGAAAACAGTTCTCTTTTCGGAATTTCTTCCGAATAATCTTGACCGATTAGCTTTAAAGTTTCAATAAATTCTTTAGCATTCATAGTTAGCTATTACGCATTTTTTAGTTTCTCTATATCGAATTTTTTTCTCGTTTGGTATTAGGTTTCCAATTTTCAATTTTTCTGTCGTTCGAGCAAGTTTTTTTAGCTTGTTGCCAACAGAGTTTTCATTCGAATGTTTTGCAACCCGTTTTATCAACTCAAGTTTACTCTTTACCCGAATTTATCATCTAGATAAAAAAAATACGCTTTAAATAATTCATTTACTTAGCATTATGAATACTTGCGTGGATCATATCACAAGCTTTTTGCACACCAGTTCCCGCATTTTCTGCAATGACGATTAAACCGTTGACACTTTCCAGGTTGGGTTTAGGATCTACGAGATATATAGGAGCGGTTTCAGGAGCGTAATGCATCAGTCCAGCTGCCGGATATACCTGTAGTGAGGTACCCACGATGATGACCGCATCGGCAGTCTGCATATATTCCAGTGCGGCATCCATGGCGGGAACTTCCTCGCCGAACCAGACGATGTGAGGCCGCAACTGCGATCCATCTGCCGCCTTGTTTTCTAGGGTAATATCTTCCTTCCAGTCGATGATATCGTTCTCGTTGTAAGAACTGCGCGCCTTGAGCAGCTCGCCGTGCAGGTGCAAAACCTTAGTAGAACCGGCACGTTCATGAAGATCGTCCACGTTTTGCGTGATCACTTGGACCTCATAATTACGCTCCAGCGCCGCGATGCAGTGATGCGCATTATTGGGTACCACTTCCTTTAACTGGGCGCGTCGTTTGTTATAAAAATCGAGCACCAGCGCCTGGTTGGCATGCCAGCCTTCTGGCGAGGCGACCTCCATTACATCATGACCTTCCCACAAACCACCCGCATCGCGGAAGGTGGAAATACCACTCTCTGCACTAACACCAGCACCTGATAAAACAACTATTTTTTTCATGGACTTATTTTTTCTGCTTCAATCACCACCGCACCACGACCAGCGATACTGGTGAAAAAAAGGTAATTGAATTCATGTTCTCTTAAATCAAACTTAGTGCGCAGTTGATGCACGCTTTCGCGGAAGTTTCTGGTCACTACAGCGTGCGCACGGTTCCCATACCTACGCTTGATGATCTTCGGCTTGTAATCCTGCACATCCCTGACCTTAAAGGTACGACCTGCAAATTCTACCCGGTTATGTGACGTAAATAGGTGCGCATCCTGATCAATTTTCTGAACCTTGAACTGATCAGCAAGTTCTGAAAAAGCTTGCGTTTTCATAATTGCAGCATTAGGCTCATACAGAAAGTCACTTATTTTTTCAGTTAGTTCAAAGGGGGTTGATGAGGGTTGGTAGGTAAAAATGGGCTGGTCTGTCTCTAGGTTAATGGCAGTAATCTCAAGGGGTTTTGACTCCTTAGAAAGGATCCACAACAATTCCTTGACTTCATTTTTAACCGCGACCACATGAACCTCGCTTACATGATTCAACTGCTTCAAACCAGCCGTGATGTCCAGCATGGGCGAGGTTTTGATCATGACCTGGTCTGCCTTTTCAAAAAGTAGATCCAGGTGTTCCAGTACATTAGGCTCATAATCAGATAAGAGGATGGCTTTGTTTGTGACAGCGGTCTTACGGCTGGGATCTAGGTAGATAAGGTCAAAAAGGTGATCTGTAGTTTTAAGAAATTTAATGCCGTCCTTGCAATGACTTTTTGTGGATAGGTGGAGCGCTTTAAAGTTGTGGGAGGCTATTTCCTGCAAGGCTTCATTTTTTTCCAAGTGAGTCGTTTGTGAGTACGCTTTCGCGAAAGCGATAACATCTACCCCCAATCCACCCGTGAGATCTACCATGACATCGCCCTTAATAAGGCTGGCCTTATAATTTGCGGTAGTTTCAGAACTTGTCTGCTCTAGATTGACCGTGGGCGGGAAGAGAATGTGAGGATGCTCAAAAAGGGAAGGGAATTTAGCCCTAGATTTTTGAAGGCCTACCAGCTGTTGTGCAAGGTCCCTCCCTTCTATATCAAAAGGATGCGATTTCAACACAAAACCGGCTGCAGACTCTTGAAGGTGCTCCATCAAATACTCACGCACTTGTGGTTGCAGGACTTCCAGATTCATGGCTTATAGGTTTTGGGTCAATTTCTTGACGATTTTGTATTCGCTTAAAAACTCTTTGGAAATTACTTTTATCGCCGTGTAGGTAGGAATTGCTAGAACCAAACCAATAATCCCAAATACCAATCCTGCAATTAAGATAATAATAAAGATCTCCAACGGGTGTGATTTAACAGATTTGCCAAATATCAATGGTTGGTTCAAGAAATTATCGATCAACTGGATGATTCCATAACCTATGGTTACAACAATTAATTTAGGTAGAATAAACTCCGTAAAGTTGGCTCCTAGACTATCGCTTATTACAAAGGCACACATTAAAATATAGCCTATGGCTGGTCCTAAATAGGGTATCAAGTTGAGCAGTGCGCAGAAAAAGGAGATGATTAATGCATTTTGAACTCCTAAGGAAAGTAGAATCACGCTATAAAGTACAAACAGGATCACTACCTGAAGGATCAGGCCTATAAAATACCGGGAAAGCAACTGTTTGATTTTAGTAAAGGCTCTCAGGAATTGACCTTCATTTCCCTTTTTAGAAAATACCAGCACACCTTCCAATAATAAGCGGCTGTCTTTTAGGAGGAAGAAAGCGATAAAGAGTATTGAAAACATTCCTATCATGATGCTTCCCATAGTACCAAAGAATCCATTGACAAATTGGGGTACCAAATCAAGAGTAAAGTTTGCTTTTACAAATTCCAGATTCTGAACTCGTTCCAATACATTTACCCGACTGATTCCAAAATAATCACTGATCTGCTCGTTGAGTATTTCCAGATTGATTTTCACTTCTTCAATGTCGATTTTAGAAATATTCTCCCCTTGCTCTACAATTACTGGAATAATCATTAAAATAGCTCCAATCATTATGGAAAACAAGATGATTAAAGTGATGATGACCGCCAGGGTATTTGGAAACTTAAGTTGATCCCTTAAAAGCAAGACCAAGGGCCGTCCTATAAGTGAAAGTACTGCGGCTACTCCTATATAGAATAATACGGACTGAATTTCCCAAAGTAACCAAGCCAAGAGAATTATACCTCCAATAATGAGTAAGGTTCTCAATAATCCAAAGGCGATCGATCGCGATAGTGCTTTAGGCTCCATAGTTCTTTTTAGTTGGTGAAGACGTATTTGATAATATTTGCACCCATATCAAGTGCTTTACGCCTTACTTCCGGTGGATCGTTATGGACTTCTGGACTTTCCCAACCATCTCCCAAATCGGATTCAAATGTAAATAAAAGAACCAATCTATTTTCATGAAAGATTCCCATCGCTTGTGGACGATTGCCATCATGTTCATGAATTTTGGGAAGGCCTTCTGGAAAGTTGACATAGGAACTAAAAATAGGGTGGGAAGAAGACAGTTCCCTCCACGGTTTGTCTGGAAACAAACGAGCGACTTCCTTTTCCAGATAAGGCTTCATCCCATAATTGTCATCTATGTGCAGGAAACCACCGCTGAGCAGGTAGTTTCTAAGGTTTTCAATTTGTGTATCGTTAAACAGCACATTTCCATGACCGGTCATATGTATAAATGGATACTGGAATATATCGATGCTTTGGGGCTCTACTGTTGGAATATCTGTAGAGAGGGTCGTGCCCATTTTATCGTTGCAATAGCGGGCTAAATTAGTCAGAGCAGTGGGATTTGCATACCAGTCGCCACCGCCGTCATATTTTAAAACAGCGATTTGTTGAGCATTTGATATGAAGGCAAAAAGTAAAATGACCCCAAAAAATAATCGATAATTCGACATACTACATGTTTTAACAAATTATTAAGCTCTTTTTAAGGATTCGTTGTGAGGTTGAATCAATTTTTGTTAGCTTAGCTGTACTTACTTTTTAATACTACCCGCTCATGATTTTTAAACCCCTGGTAAGAATCTTATTGCCTGTCCTAAGCTTGTTGTTTGCTTTCAGTATGTTAGCCTTTCAACATATAGAGAACAAGCAACAAAGTAAAGAAAAACTAGTCAAAAAAGGAGTTACAGTCGTAGAATTGTTCACCTCCCAAGGTTGTAGCAGCTGTCCTCCAGCAGACGAGTTACTTTCTACTGTTAAGAACAATCCCAATGTTATTGCCTTATCCTATCATGTTGATTATTGGAACAAGTTAGGGTGGAAGGATCCGTATTCAGACGCGTCCTATTCCAGTTACCAACGCAGTTATGCAAAGCAATTACAATCTGGAGTCTACACACCTCAAATGGTGGTCAATGGCTCTAGTGAGTTTATAGGTTCTCGCAAAAGCATTCTGAATAGCAACTTAGCAAAAAAATCGAACGTAACCTCTATAATCGCTCCCGTTGTAAAACGATCTGACAACAGCATCTCTTATTCTTACGATCTGGATGGGCAAGATGGTTTTGAAAGCGCTTATGCTCTTTTAGTTCTAGAAGAACATATCACTGCAATCTCTAGTGGAGAAAATGCAAACAAAAAGCTCAAAAATGTAAATATCGTTGTAGAACGCGTAGAGCTAAACAAAAATTCTGTTGTAGGGAAAAGTCAATTTAATCTTCCACAAACAGAAGACAAAAATGCCAAATACCGTGTGGCAATTCTGCTACAAAACAAAAATCTTGAGGTCACAGCAGCTGGTATTTCTACCCTTGGGTAATAGCATTAAATAGACTTGCTGCATAGACTCCTGCAGTCTCTGTCCTTAATCGAGTAACTCCTAAATGCACTGGAAGAAAATTTTTATTCAGTGCATTCTCTATTTCTTCTTGTGTGAAGTCTCCTTCTGGACCTATTAGTAATGTGGTATGGCGTTCAGGATGTAGCAACTGGGAAAGGTGCTTCTTATCGGTTTCCTCACAATGTGCCATCAATTGAAGTTCATTGCTATGAGAGCCCATAAATTCTTCGATGGTAATCAGTGGGTTTAATATGGGTTTGTGAAACTGTAAAGATTGTTTCATGGCACTCACTAGTATTTTTTCAAAACGGTCTAATTTAATAGCTCTACGTTCACTGTTGCCACAAAGCAATGGCGTAATTTCTGAAACACCTAATTCTGTTGATTTTTCTAAAAACCATTCCATCCGTTCGTTCATTTTAGTAGGTGCGATGGCAATATGAAGTCTAGGGGTGGGTGCTGGAACATACTTTATGTGCTGTAGTTCTAGGGTGCAGCGATTGCTTGTCAATTGTGAGATGGTACCATCAAACAAATCGCCATTGCCATTAGTTATGGATACGACATCACCCACCTTTTTACGCAATACTTTAGTGATGTGACGGGTGTCTTCCTTTTCTAGAGAAAGTTCTGTGGATTGTGATGTGGCTTGAGGAAAGTGGAATAGCTGCATTACATGGGGATTCTTGCGGTTGCGGAGATATTTAAATCTGTAAAGTCTTGGGCTAGATATTTATAATATCCAGAGATCCCAATCATGGCAGCATTGTCTGTGGTGTACTGGAAGTCAGGTATAAATACCTTCCAACCATGCTCCACTTGTGACAGCAATCGCTCCCGGATGCCAGAGTTGGCACTGACACCACCGCCAATGGCAACTGACTTGATTCCCGTTTTTTTGACTGCTTTTTCCAATTTTTTAAATAGGATTTCAATAATGGTATATTGAACACTGGCGCAAATATCCTCGATGTTGTTTTTAATAAAATCTGGATCTTCTTTAACCCTTTTTTGGATGAAGTAGAGCACACTAGTCTTAAAACCGCTAAAGCTATAATCCAGATGGGGCGCTTTAGGAATGGGAAACTGAAAGGCGTGGGGATTTCCCTTTCGCGAAAGCGAATCTATCATGGGTCCGGCTGGGTAGTCCAGTCCCAACATTTTCCCAGTCTTGTCAAATGCTTCCCCTACCGCATCGTCCATGGTGCTTCCTATCACTTCCATTTCATGATAATCGGTCACTTTTACGATTTGAGTATGGCCACCACTAATGGTTAGCGCAAGAAAAGGAAAGTCAGGCTTGTCTTGTCCATGGTCAATGAAATGTGCTAAAATATGAGCCTGCATGTGGTGCACCTCTATTAAAGGAATGTCTAAAGCCAGTGATAGACTCTTAGCAAAACTGCTGCCCACCAGCAAACTACCCATAAGTCCAGGGCCACGGGTAAAGGCTATTGCAGTGAGTTGCTTTTTGTCGATATTTGCTTGGGTCAAAGCTGCGTGAGCAACGGGAACTATATTGGACTGGTGGGCGCGTGAAGCAAGCTCTGGAACTACACCACCGTATTGCTGATGCACTTTTTGCCCTGCTATCACGTTGGATAGTACCTGATCATTTTTGAGAACGGCACAAGAAGTATCGTCACAAGAAGATTCTATGGAAAGAATGTATGAAATCTTAGAGGACATAGGTTGGTCGGGCATAGAAATTGGTAATCTTTGCAAAAGTAAATGATCTATTATTAAAAAGCTTTTTAAAATACTGGGTAGAATAGTGCTGGTGCTGGTTGGGCTTTTTATAATCCTAGTGATCGCTTTTTCCTTCCCATCCGTTCAAACCGCTGCGGCACATTATCTCACGGATTATCTCAATACTACCTATGACGTAGATATCGCCATTGAAAAAGTGGCCATTACCTATTCGGGCGAGGTGGAGGTAGGTGGTTCAAGAGCATTGGATCATCATCAAGATACTTTGCTGGCGTTCGATCACCTGTCCACGTCTGTCATCAGTTTTTCTGAATTACTATCTTCTGCACCAGCTTTAGGTGATGTGACGATGGATCGATTTTATCTAAACATGACGCGTTACCAGGGTGAGGAAAGCGATAACCTTACGATCTTTCTTAAAAAATTTGCTACGCAACCTTCCAGTCAGCAACCGTTTAAATTGAGCACCGGTGAGATTCATCTCACGAATGCACACATAAGAATTGCAGACGAAAATGCGAATCATCCAGAGATCTTCATAGCCAAAAATCTGAACATGACGGCAGGCGACTTCCGTATTGATGGCGACGAGCTTTTTGCAGATATTAAGAAAGCCAACTTTGAGATGTACAACGGTGCCATGAACGAGAGCAGCGATAATAAAGGTTTTACGGTAAAGCAGTTGCAGGCAGACTTCTATTATTCTCCCATACAGATCAAAGCGGAAGAGGTTTATATTGAGACCTTAGGATCCCATCTGGAAGGAAATCTTCAATTGGACTATGCGGTAGGGGATTTTGCAGATTTTGCACAAAAAGTGCGATGGAGCTTTGAAATAGAAAAGGCCAGTATTGCCACGAATGAGCTGAATCTTTTTTATGACGAATTTGTAAAGAACGAGACCGTGGACATTTCAGGAACTATGGTCGGGACCTTAAATGAGTTTGAAGTCAAGAACCTGTCTGCTCAAGCATTGAATGATTTAAGTGTAGTGGGAGATCTCAAGTTTCGCAATCTCATCAAGGATATTGACAATTTCTATGTGGAGGGGGATTTTGAAGAGCTACAGGTAAGTAATAGAGACCTAAGGGCCTTATTGCCCAATGTACTGGGAAGTCAATTGCCTACCACGCTTAATCAATTAGGTACCATAAATGCAAAAGGCTATGCGAGCGTAGATCGCAATACGGTCGTATCAAAACTTTCCGCTACCAGCCGTCAGGGTTTTCTGGATACAAACTTGATACTGACTGAAATTCGCTCAGGAAATGTGGGTTATTCCGGTACGATCAAAGCCACCAACTTCAATGTGGGAGGACTCACGAAAACCAAAAACCTAGGAACGGCCAGCCTTAACTTAAACATTAACGGGCGAGGATTTGATCCTGAAAACGCCAGATTAACACTTAACGGCGCGATATCTAGGCTCTCCTATAATGGGTACAATTATAGGAATATCAGGGTGAATGGTGATTTACGCAAGCCCGTTTTTAATGGAAAAGTGGTCGTCAACGACCCTAATCTTCAAATGGAATTTGATGGACTGGTAGATATTTCAAAGGAGATAAACACCTATGACTTCAAGGCTTCCATTGAGTATGCAGACTTGCGCGCCACCAATATTTTTACCAGGGATAGCACCGCCATTCTAAAGGGAGAAATGGTGATTGATATGAACGGTACCAATATCAATGATGCTGCTGGAACCATCAAATTTGCAGACGCCAGCTATCAAAATGACAATGACACCTACTTTTTTGAAGACTTTGTTATTGAAAGCACCTTTGAAGACCAGACTCGATTGATCACGATCAATAGCCCGGACATTATTCAAGGGGAGGTTCGTGGACAGTTCAAAATAGAAGAGATTCCAGAGTTGTTTAAAAATGCAATTGGGAATGTTTATACGAACTATAAATCTGACAAAATTACTCAAGATCAATACCTGGATTATGAATTCAAGATCTATGATAAAATTGTGGAGTTGTTTTTTCCTGATATCGATCTGGGCGAAAACACGGTTCTCAAAGGTCAGGTGGCAAGTAATGAAGCTCAGTTCAGGCTCACCTTTAGATCTCCACGAATCAAAGTCTTTGACGTAGACCTAAAACAGATCAATATCCAGGTTAATAATCAAAACCCATTGTTCAATACCTACATCAAAATTGATAATGTGGATAATGGTTTTTACAATGTAGATGATTTCCAGTTGATTAACGTTACTAGGCAAGATACGTTGCTCTTTCGTACGGAGTTTAGAAGTGAAGATCAACAAGAGGATACTTATAACTTGAGTTTTTACCATACCATCAATGATGAGAACAAATCTGTAGTCGGGATACGTAAAAGCGATTTTAAATATCAAGGTAAAAAATGGGTGATCAACCCGTCCAATGATGATGTGAAACTGGTATTTGATAACGATTTCCAGGAATTTAAGCTAGACACCTTAAGAGCACAGCACCTTAACGAGCGGATCAGTATTGCGGGATTACTCAAAGGAAAGGATACTAAAGAGGTGAACCTCAAGTTTGATGGAGTCCGTATTTCCAGTTTGACAAAACCTATTGACAGTCTAAAGATGCGAGGCCGTATTGACGGTGAACTCAAGCTGGAGCAAGTGCTGGGCAACTATGCGCCTTCCAGTGATTTCACCATCAGCGATTTTGAAGTGAATAATACCCCATTAGGAGACTTTGAAATGAAGGTCTCTGGTAATGAAGATTTGAGCATCTATGATGTGAACGCCCAATTGAAAAACGATACCCAAAAAACCTTTACCGCAAATGGCAAAATCAATACCAGCGGTGAATTTTCCACTCTCGATGTTACGGCCGACTTTGACGACTTTAATCTGGTTTCCTTAAGTCCTTTAGGTGGGATAGTTATTGATCAAATAAGGGGTTTTGCTACGGGAAATGCCAGGGTCACCGGTCGCCTCACAGAACCAGAAATTGCAGGCAAGGTACAGTTACAAAATGCAGGGTTGCGGGTACCTTATCTAAATACGGATTTTAACTTTGAGGAAAATACAGTGGTAGACATCACCAGCAATAGCTTTGATTTTGACGATATTACTTTGATAGATACAAAATACAATACTTCAGGTCAATTGGCAGGAAGTATCAAACATAAAAACTTTGGCTTTTGGGAACTGGACCTGACCTTAGAATCCGACCGCCTACTGGTTCTGGACACAGATCTCACTGAAGAAACCTTGTACTATGGCACAGCGTTCATTGATGGGACAGCGACCATAACAGGGCCAACAACAGAGTTGTTTATCGACGTTGTGGCGACGACTGGAGATGGTACGATCTTCAAGATCCCTATTGACGACGGAGAGTCTTTGGGGGATACCTCTGCTATTTACTTTTTAAGCCCAGAGGAGAAGGAAGCACGATTGTCAGGGAAAGAAACGGAAATCAAGGAAATCTCAGGACTGGAACTGCGCTTTGACTTAGAAGTGACCCCTTCTGCTACCGTAGAGATCACAGTAGACCCAACGAATGGTAGTTACTTGCGTGGAAGCGGGTATGGGAATTTGTTGTTGGAAATAAACACACTTGGAAAGTTTGTGATGAACGGTGACTTTATAGTAACAGAGGGTATCTACAACTTCAAATATGCGGGAATCGTAAATAAGGAATTTGTTATCGAACCAGGTGGGACTGTAGACTGGAACGGAGACCCGACAGATGCAAATATTGATGTAAGCGCTACCTATACCACTCGAGCAAATCCATCCGTATTATTGGACAACCCTAACTTGAACGCACAGCTGCCTGTGGAAGTAATTACCAGGCTGGAAGGAAACCTAAGTTTCTTTGATCCTGAGTTTGAGATTGTTTTTCCCAATGCGAGTACCGTAGTGAAGTCAGAGCTTCAATACAGACTGGAAGATAAATCTGAAAGGCAGCGTCAGGCGTTATCACTTGTTGCTACGGGATCCTTCTACAACCCTAACAGTATAGGTCCAAATGCGGTCACTGGGAATCTAGTGGAAAGTCTTTCAGGAATCGTGAATGATATTGTGAGTAGTGGAGACAGCCGTTTGGATTTTGGGGTGACCTATGAAGCTTCAGAGCGCAATCCCAACTCTGATTTCCAGAGGTCTGATCGTTTTGGGATTACTTTGACGACCCAGATAAGCGATAGGGTCTTTATTAATGGAAAACTAGGAGTTCCCGTAGGAAGCACTACGACTTCAGAACGGGCGATCATCGGGAATGTGGAAATTGAATTCCTACTCAATAAAACAGGATCCTTGACCCTCAAGATATTCAACAGGGAAAATGCGTTGCAGCAAATAGGACAGCAGGAGGGTTACGACCAGGGATTTGGATTGCAATACAGTATTGATTTCAATAGTTTGAAGGAACTCTATCAAAAGCTGTTCTCAAAAAGCTTGACAAAATCACCACAGCTCAACAAGAAAGAAACTGAAGAGGGATTTAAATCTGATGAAGATATAGATCGTGGTTAGAATTAGCGCAGTACCAAACTCTTGATGACCTCTTTGCCCAAGTGCTTGTTGAGATTTTCAACAATCTTACTGCGTCCATAGGAAAGCTCTTGACGTAATACAGAAGAGGACAAGTCGATAAATAATTTCTCTCCCGTAAATTTAATTTGGGTAGTGTAGCTCATCACGCCAGGGCCCATGACCTCCTTCCAGGCATCATTGACATCCACGTTCATAAATCCTTTAGTCAACTTAGTTTGCGCCTTGAAATCATTCAAGGCCTCACTCATGTTTAAAAAGTCTTCTTTTTTATTGTTTCGCATTGGGAGTATGGGATTTATAACGGTAAATAGTTCCATCTTCATGGATCAATTCCAGTTCGTCTTCTGTTGCTTTTTTTAGGATTTGAGAATAAGACCTTTCGCCATCTGCAAAATTCAAGAGGATTTGATGTTCCTGTTCTACCCATACAAACTTGACCGCATCCCCATAGGAAATAAAAGTGCCGTCATAAGTAGGGCTCACGCGGCTTTTAGTACCGCTATTTTCAAGGACTTCAAAATAATCCATATGGTTGGTAAAGGGAAACTCCTTTAGTGTACCATCCGGTTTTTCGACAATGTCTATGACCCAATAGCCTTCCAGGTGCTCCAGCATCGCCTGATTGCTCTGGTTGGTACAGCTTCCTAAAGTGAGTGCTAGCAGTAAGATCCATGCATATTTCATAACTCAAACATTTTATAGGATTGATTCACGTTCTTGATCACATTTTCCGTTCTATCACGGTGGGTATCACTTATAAATAACTGGCCGAATTGCTCATCGTTCACCATCGCGATCAATTGCGAGACCCGGTCTTCATCTAATTTATCAAAAATATCATCTAATAAGAGAATGGGTACCGTACCGCTCTCGTTCTTGATAAATTCAAATTGAGCTAATTTTAATGCGGTAAGGAAGCTTTTTTGCTGTCCCTGGCTGCCATACTTCTTTATAGGATGCTGGTCCAGAGAGAACAAGAGGTCGTCCTTATGAGTTCCCACAGTAGAATATTGCACTTGTAGGTCTTTTTGTTGGGCCTCCTTAAAAACCGCGCTGGGATCTGCCTCGTTAAAGTCAGACTTATATTCAATGGTCACGGTTTCCTGGGCGCTTCTGGAAATTTGTGTGTAAAAATCCTTAAAAATGGGAGTGAAACGGTCCAGAAAGGCGACTCTTTCTTTATGGATATAGGTTCCCAAGGGTACCAGTTGCTCATCATAAACGGCCAATGCATCGCTGTCAAACTTCCGGTTAGCGGCAAAATACTTGAGCAGCGCATTGCGTTGTTGAAGCAGCTTGTTGTAATGAATCAGACTGGTCAGGTATCTATTGTTGTCTAAAGAAATCACACCGTCCAGAAATTTGCGTCGGGTTTCACTGCCTTCAATAATCAGGTCGCGATCTGCTGGGGATATAATAACGAGAGGCAGTAATCCTATGTGATCGCTGATCTTGTCGTAAATTTTTCCATTGCGTTTGACGATGCGCTTATGGCCACGTTTAGCGCTGACCACGACATTTTCTTCCTTTTCATCTTTCTCAAATTTGCCATTGATCACAAAAAAGTCCGCCTCATGGTTGATGTTTTGCACCGTCATGGGATTGAAGTAACTTTTTGCGAAAGCCAGGTGGTAAATCGCGTCCAGCACGTTGGTTTTTCCTTTCCCATTCTTGCCCACAAAGCAGTTGATCTTTTCATCCATCACAAAATCAGCGCTTTCAAAGCTTTTGTAATTGATTAGGCTGAGGGAGTTAAGGTGCATAGTTTGTTAGGTATCTTGTTGAAAGTGTGAATATTGAGGTTATTACGCTTTCGCGAAAGCGGAATATACATCACCACCCTGCAAGTAATGCAAATTTAAGGTTTGCCAGCTAGAAGATTAAGTGGCAGCACGTTTTTTAATATAGATAAAAATGATATTTTTGCGGCTTCAACAAATTTGATAATGGCCGCATACAATAAGAGAGGTTACAAGCCCAAGACTAAGAAGGAAAAAGAAGACATCGAGGAAAACGACTCGGCTACGGCAGAGGTGTTCACCACGCTCGATGAAGGCGCTGGAAAAACCGAAGCTTGGGTAGAAAAGAACCAGAATGCCATCCTTTACACAGTAATCGCTATTGCGGTCATTGCATTGGGCCTATGGGGCTATACAGAGTTTATATTAGGTCCTAAGGGCGAGGAAGCACTGGAAGAATCTGTGCAGGCTAATGAATTTTATCAACAGGCGGTCAACTCTACCGGCGAGCAACAGGATTCTTTATTCAATCTGGCACTGGAAGGTGGCGAGGGAAAATACGGTCTTCTCAAAATAGCCGATGAATATTCAGGAACGGATGCAGGAAATATTGCGAACTACCAGATAGGTATGGCTTACCTAAACCTGGGTGGGGCCAATTACCAGAAGGCTATTGACTACCTCACCGCCTATGATGGTGGTGGTTCTATTATGGAAGCCTATGCAAATGCCGGTATAGGGGATGCGCTGGTTCAAGTAGGTCAGGAAGAGGATGCAATCTCATACTACAATAAAGCTGCAGATATTGTTCCTAATGAATTCACGACTCCTAAATACCTATTGAAGGCCGCTCAAGCTGCTTTGAATACGGGAGATAACAGCGCTGCGATCCAGAACCTGGAACGAATAGAAGAAGAATATCCAGAGGCTCCAGAAGCCCAGACCGCCAAAATCTTGTTAGGGCAGGCGCAAGCAGCAGCTAACTAGATCATGGCAACGGCAGGCAAAGATCTATCAGCATACGATAAGAAATCGTTACCAGATGCGTCAAAAATGCGTATAGGCATTGTGGTGGCAGAATGGAACGACGATATCACCGAGAACTTATTTAAAGGAGCCTTATCCACTCTTATCGATTGTGGCGTCCCTGCAGAGGGAATCTTTAGATACAGCGTCCCTGGTTCTTTTGAACTGGTGTACGGGTGTCGCAAGATGCAGGAATCTAGCTTTAGCATATCAGGAAAACGTAAAAAGCAAGCCCTAGATGCCGTCATTGCTATAGGGAGTGTTATACGCGGTGAAACGGCCCATTTTGATTTTGTGTGCCAAGGCGTGACTAACGGCATTAAAGATTTGAATCTCAATAAAACACGGGTGCCTGTCATCTTTTGTGTATTGACAGATGATACCCATGCGCAGTCAGAAGCGCGCAGTGGTGGAATCCACGGCAACAAAGGGTCAGAGGCTGCTATTGCAGCGATTAAGATGGCTGCCTTGAAGAATAGTTAGTAAATTCTACATCCTCACTAAAAGTTCAATAATCCATAGTGGAAAGCTACGGCGGTATGCAATTGGCCTGAACACGGTGTTGTATAACGTTTTTATTTCATTATTCCTGCTTTATCTAAATATTCTCCAATTGAATAAGTTGGAATTCCTTTTTGACAACCCATTCTGTAAAACCCAATTCCGTTACTACTTATTTTCTGTAATTCCGATGCTTTTTGAATAATTTCAAATTCTGTAAGAATTGAATTACTTTCTATTAATTCTCCTTTTAAAAATCCGCCTTTTTGTTTTGACCTGGAAGGAATCAAAATTATTTTGTCAGCATTTACTTTCCGCTGTGAAAACTCATTCTGATATTTATTCAATTCAGATTTTGCCACAGAATTCCAGCTTAAATTTTTAATTCGGCCAAATCTCATTGGTAAATCCGCTCTAAAATATTCAGCTTCTTTTTCAGTAAATTCTTCACGTTTTATTAATTCCGATTTTATTTTAAATAATTCAGCTTCCATTCTGAAGAATATACTTTTGCGTTTAAAATTTCCAGAGAAAGTCCATTTATTTTCATTCGAAAGACAATCGTAAAAAACTTCAAAATTATCCAATCCAATTATTCGAAATATTCGCTCGTCAAATTTAGTTTTGTATATTTCTCCTAATTTCAATTTATTCTCGATGTTTTTTAAATGTTGTAGAACGCAAAGGTATCCTGCGTGTGAGGCGTTCCCACCCTTGGGTTGTCGCCAGCTCCGCTTTAGTTTTGTTTGATGAAGATATCAAATAGATTTGAAATAATAGAGCCTCATGGGTAGCATCTTGCCTCCGACGAGCTTTTTGTGAGAGGAAGACATTACCTGATGCGCTTTATGCGTTGTTCGTGCCAGTTGTTGGAGGTAGCGATGACTTTTGCAAGTACGCAGCGAGCCTTCGAACAGGGGTTTCACACCTTAGCCGTTTCTGTCTCCGACGAGCTTTTTGCGAGAGGAAGACACGAGAGTAGATCGGAAGCCTGCCTGCCAGCAGGCAGGTCTTGAAATTTTTGATGCCTTGTAATCGATGGACCGTTTTGGAGCTGCTCAGCGGCTGATAGTTTTTAATTCCTGACATTAGATCAAAAATATCATAGCGGAGAGCTACGGCCGTAGGCAATTGGCCTGAACGTGTTGTGTATGGTTAGTTGCGTGGTTAAGCAACTAATTTAGCAAATAAATCACAGATAGAATATTCCGCAGGAATGTTCGTAAGTCGACAGTGACCAAGCAATTAATTATACACGGCTTAAGTTAGCATTCTATTAAAAACAGTACCTTAAGATATATAATTAAGAAAGCACAAAAGAGAGGAATAAGGTTATTATATACGTAGAGACCTAGATCTCGTCAACATTGAAAATCCCCTCTCTTT
>Ga0209309_10000026_pt1 | contig 252107 bp, 240 predicted proteins | sample COGITO_mtgs_1204_2_FD_184807 | JGI IMG/M metagenome (GOLD analysis project Ga0209309, IMG submission 184807) | Pelagic marine microbial communities from North Sea - COGITO_mtgs_120412 (SPAdes) (version 2) | ecosystem: Environmental > Aquatic > Marine > Epipelagic ... | reverse complement strand
GTAGCGTAATGTTACCTGCAAATATTGATGACGTTGTGCTCACTCACTCAGCTGAAGAACGGCACATAAAGCGACTAGTGATGGGGAAGCTAAGCTTCCCCAATCACGCCAAAAGCGGATTGCTGCTATACGGCAAATACGGCACGGGGAAAACCACACTGGCTCACCTGTTAGCCGTTTTGCTGGAGCATCTGCATGCGGATGACTCAGATAAAACCAGCTACAACTGGTGCTATGACTACCGCAGTACACAAGTCAGTGTCACACCAGCGCAATCAGCTATGCCTCACGTGACACCAGCCAGCTTCACGCTCATCAACTGCGGCAAGCATCACAGCAACAGCAGCACGAGTGTGGTGCAGCGCATTGAGGACATCAGCCGCAACAGTCTGAAATATGGCTGTGTGGCTGGCAGCTTCAACCACTTCGTGTTGGACGAGTTGGACTGCTGGAGCGCAGCCGCACAAGCCAACCTGAAAGGACTCATCACTGATAGCCCTGCGTGGAATATCTTCTACGTGACTACCAATAAGCGGTATGACATTGACGAAGGCATCATCAGCAGGTGCATCAATGTTGAGCTTAATGGAGGTGAGCCAGAGCAGCACTTGCGAGTGCTTCGTCAGCACTATGAGCATCTGGCGAACTACTCAGATGAACAGCTGACTGGCGTAGTAACTGCTAGCGGTGGTGATTGGCGAGAGCTGGAGGATGCTGCATGTAGACTGTGATTCACGCCTGGCGCCCTCTAAGCCCTGTCCGTCGCCCACAAAAAAGGGAGCCTCGTCAGCTCCCTTTTTTTATGCTTTTGCTCGCTCCAGTAACCTATGTACAACATCACCCGCTAGCGCCAAATGAAACTCAGCTATGTGCTGCCATCTGCTCTGCAAGCGTTGATTGGGCTCAGTAGCTGCTGCACTTCGCCAAACACTGCCTATGCCAGCAAGCTCCCCATATAGATTTAGCAGTACATCATTGCTGACATCTCTGCCTTTGTTTCTCCTGTTGCACAGATAACTGCGACTGGTTTTTAGGTATTTGGTAGTAAATTCGTTCTCAGTGAGCTTTCTGTCTACTGTTTTCAGTTGAGCGAATATTTCATCTGTTATCAATTTGCACTCCTTTGTTGTTGTGAATGGTTTTGATTGGTTTTGATATTTCAGTCATTACTAAGCACACACAGCCCTCTGCTGTGATAAATACAACGGAGGCATCCGCTTCACCGCTTATTGCTGTGCTTACGTATGAAGCTGGCTTTCGTGCAGAAAACATCCTCGTTGCGCTGATTTGCTTTAGCAGTGTCCTTGTTGCTGTAAACGGACACTGCTTGCTGATTTTTTATCTGATTGCCACTTAGCTGGAAAAGGTAATCGTCGCTCCAGTCACCAGCTCTATTCTGAATATCCAGCCAAGTGCGTTTAATGTGAGCCAGCAGTGATTCGTCTGACTGACTCCCGTAACGCTTCATCATCACATTAGCGTGATAGAGACTGGCGCACTCAATACACACAGCTCTCTCAATGCGGCATTTTTTTGCTCCGCTTTGCTTGAGCTTCCTTTTTTCGTAACCCCACTCGTCGCACTCTAATCTGTAAAAAAGCTTCTGAACTTGCGCACTCAGCTGCTCGTAGCTGAGAGGATTTCTGCGAGCGTGCTGTTGGTAATTCAGCACGAAGTAAAAATCTGGTTGGACTTTCAAACATAGCTCTACGTAGGCTTTGGTTATCTGTTGGCTGTTCATGCAGTTATTTATCAATTCTGCTTAGTCGCGTAAGCAGAATTGGGTTATTTTTCGAAGCGCTGCTGGAACTCACGTTGACGCTGGATGTACTGCTTTCGCGCCTCTGGTGACTTCGCAAGTGCCTTGTTCAACTCGTACCGCAGCAGCTCGTACTGGGTACGCTCATCAGGTTCTATTCGGCCACCATTGAGACAGCTGTCCGCGGCATCCTGTAGCCCCCTACGTAGCTCTCGTCTGAAATTATGTAGCGGATCAGTGACTATCTCACCATCACTTTCTTCGCGCTCGATGTCTTCTCTGTCCCGTTCAATGCGGCCGCTTCGCTTGGTTAACTTACTGATGAAATGTTTGTTCGTTTGTTCCATGTGCTTCTCCTTACTTTAGTAAGCACATGTATTTATCCCAACGCTCAAATCAGCCGTTACAGCGTGGTTGCAAGTCAGCACAGCGAAGATGCTAGGAACAGGATGAAACGTGCTGTAGACGCTTACAGGGCGTTTTACGAGGTGGGCCTGGTTTTACCCAAGTAAGCAGATTTGAGGAAGTTCAGACTGAAAAAGTATGGAAACAAGCAATTTCATACATTTCTCCAAAAAGCCCAATGATTACGGAAACTTACAGTTTCTGGCAAAAACCAGTCGTCCTTTGAAATATATGAAAATATAATAAAACACAACAAAAACAGATATTTAGGTGATTTTATGGGCGATAAAGGACGACTCACTGAAGAGCAACTCAAAAAGCTGCTTCTCGTCAAGAACGTCGTCATTGGAGCCCCAATTACTGAGGAGAGTAGAGATGAAGCAAGCACGTGTTTTGAACGACAAGGAACTGCGCTCTGTTTTGAACAGCACCAAACTTACGAGATACCAGCACAGAAACAAGCTGATGATGATGCTTAGCTACTGTGCTGGACTGCGGGCATGTGAAATTGCCAGTTTGCGTATCAGTGACGTGATAGGCAGCGATGGAGAGGCAAAACACACGATTCTGCTGGAACGCTGGCAAACCAAAGGCACACAGCGTCAGCAGGCTGTGGTAAGTGAGAAGCTGAGGAAGGAGATCACTCAGTACGTACGGGAGCACAGAGCCAAAGCACCTGCTGATGCACCGCTGCTCGCGAGCCAAAAAGGCGGTGCTTTCAGCAGTCAGACAATCCAGCAGGTGTTTCGTCAATTGTATGAGCAAGTTGGTATGGATGGGGCGAGCAGCCATAGCGGGCGTCGTACCATGCTCACCAAACTGGCTGAGCGTGGTGTGCATGCCCGTGTGATTCAGCAGATTGCGAGGCACAGCAGCTTGGCTACCACGCAGCGCTACATTGAGGTTTCGCCTCATTTACTGCGTAACGCGGTGGAAATGCTTTAGTCCAGCTCCACTACTTCTGCAGAGCTGCCCTCGTAGCGAAGCAGCGCAGCTCGCTCCTGCTCTGTTAAATCAGCGTGGTAGTAAGTCTCAGTAAGGTGCTTGAGGCTTGTACCGCACACCTTGCTAAGCGTGAGTGGGTTCGCATTGCTTTGCAGTCGCTTGGTAATACCGTAGTGCCTGGTGCTGTAGTAGGTGAGGTTGCGCTCTTTCCAATCCGTAATGCCAGCCAAGGTCATTAGCTGAGCGTAGTGGTAATACAAAGCATCGCGTGTCACTCGCTCGCCATTGTGAGCAGTGAATACCCAGTCACCCTGCTTAGTGTGCTTGCTGAGGCTGCGCAACCTGTCAAAGTGCTTGCCCCCACGCACTTTAATCACCCTGCTCTGCCGTACCTTGCTAGTTTCAGCTAGCACGTTGATGGTGACGAGTCGCTGATTCTCAGCGGAGTAGGTTTCCACGTTGCCCCACTTGAGCTGATACAACTCGCCAAACCGCATCATTGTGTTGGCACCAGTGAGGAAGAAATGTCGCACCAGCTGGCGAGTAAACCGCTCTTCGTCACTAAGGAATTCCGCTTTTGCCGTCTTGTTTGACGTGTAGCTAATAAGCGCACGAGTGATGCGACGATACTCATCGTCTGTATAGGTACTGCGACGTAGCGTGTCAGCATCAACGCCTCTACGGCTAATGCTTGGAAACACGTAGTGCTGCACTGAGTGCAACCCCTCATCAAAAGCCCATCTGCAAAGAGCGTTGATGGTGGCTTGCTCATTTTTAATGGTGACGTCTTTGGCGCCCTTCTGCTGACGATACTGCTGGTAGCCCTGTAGGCTTTTGCTCTCCAAGTCGCTGAGTCTTGTAACGCTACTTCGCTCGCTCCGTCCCACAATGCCGCAATATGCCACAAAGTGATTCAGCTGCGACTTGATGGTGCCCCAGCGCCCCTCAGTGATGGAGCCGCGCTTAACGTCCACCTCCCAACGATGCTTGAGGTACTCCTCAGCCGCTTGTTGCACTGTAGGGCTGAAGATGCGCTTGCCAGAATTGAGATTGGCTTTGATAGCGAAGAACTCGTTCTCCGCGCGCTCCACAGCTGTATCCAAGTGCTTGGTTTTCAGCGTCTTGCGAACGTACTTGCTTTCTTCGCTAATCCACATGCGAAAGTGCCAGTACCCACCGCTTTGCTGGGTTCTGACGATTTCTGCTTTTCCGCCGTAGATAGAGTGTTTGTCCGTTAGGAAGGACTGGGTAGGAGCTGTGCGCTTGCTGCGCTGTTTTTGAGTTCTCGTATTGTCTATCACTAATGCTACACGGGCTGCTGCTGTCATGCTTACCTCTCTGAGTTAACGTGCTCATACATGGTAAGCCCCATCACATGTGTATCAGCGTCAAGTACGCTTAGCACTCATACATGATACTTATGATGCGCAATAATCGCTACCGTTTGTAACTTCGCTTGTAAAAAAGCCCCAAAAACGGGGCTCTTTGTAACTTCTTTGCAACTCGCAAACCTATATAAATCAATAGTTTAGCGTCACCCCGTTACTCCCACTCAATAGTCGCAGGGGGCTTGCCACTGATGTCGTAGGTCACTCGGGAGATGCCGGAAATCTCATTGATGATGCGGTTAGATACTAGCTCTAGCAACTCATAAGGCAAATGCGCCCAACGGGCCGTCATAAAGTCTACCGTTTGTACGGCACGGATAGCGATAACGTACTCGTAGCGGCGACCGTCCCCCACCACGCCCACAGATTTAACCGGTAAAAATACGGCAAAGGCCTGGCTTGTTTTGTCATACCAGCCGCTGTTACGTAGCTCTTCAATAAATATCGCGTCAGCGCGACGCAGGAGCTCTGCGTACTCTTTTTTCACTTCGCCCAGAATCCGGACGCCCAAACCAGGCCCCGGGAATGGATGTCGAAACACCATATCTCTGGGCAAACCTAGCTCCAAGCCGATTTGACGCACTTCGTCTTTAAACAGCTCCCGTAATGGCTCAACCAACTCAAGCGCCATATCTTCCGGCAGACCACCGACATTATGATGCGATTTAATGACATGGGCCTTGCCCGTTTTTGAGCCCGCTGACTCTATGACGTCAGGATAAATCGTTCCTTGGGCTAACCACTTCACGTTCGTTATTTTATTGGCTTCTTCATCGAACACGTCGATAAAGGTGTTGCCAATGATTTTGCGTTTCGCCTCAGGGTCGTTCTCGCCCTGTAACCGAGTCAAAAAACGCTCTTCCGCGTCGGCACGAATCACTTTGACACCCATATTTTTTGCAAACATGTCCATGACTTGATCGCCCTCATGCAGTCGCAGCAAGCCATTGTCAACAAAAACGCAGGTCAGCTGCTCGCCAATAGCACGATGCAACAACGCAGCAACGACTGAGGAGTCCACACCCCCGGATAAACCCAGTAACACCCGGTCATTACCGACCTGAGCACGCACACGGGTCAGTGCATCTTCGACAATATTGGCAGGGGTCCATAGCGCTTCACAGCCACACAGCTCAAGGGCAAAATGCTCAAAAATACGCGACCCTTGAAGGGTATGCGTCACTTCAGGATGAAATTGAATACCGAACCACGGTTTATCCCGATGCGCCATCCCCGCTATCGGGCAACTATCGGTGGCAGCAATGAGGTCAAAGCCCTCGGGCAACTGTGACACTTTGTCACCATGGCTCATCCAGACATCCAGTAATAAATGCCCATCGTCATCACAGTGATCGGAGATATCGGCCAGCAACCCGCCCTCGGCAGTGCGTCGAATTTGTGCGTAGCCAAACTCCGAGGTCGTCGACCCCTCAACGCTCCCCCCCATCTGCATGGCCATTGTTTGCATACCGTAACAAATACCCAACACAGGCACGTCGAGCTCAAAAACAATGTCAGGTGCCCGTGGCGAGTGTTCAGCGGTGACGGACTCAGGCCCCCCTGACAAAATTATTCCGCTAGGAGCAAAGTCCTCAATCACGTCCCTCGGCGTATCCCAAGCGTGAATCTCGCTAAAAACGCCCACCTCACGGATGCGTCTGGCAATCAGCTGGGTGTACTGAGAGCCAAAATCCAGGATGAGGATACGGTGCTTATGTATATCGGCGTTCACGGTTCCCTCAGCGGTCAATGACGTGTTCAACGAACCGGATAATTAGGTGCTTCTTTAGTAATCGAGACATCGTGGACGTGCGACTCAGACACTCCCGCTGTGGTCACCCGAACAAACTCGGGTTTAGTGCGCATGCAGGTCATATCCGCGCAACCCGCATAACCCATTGCTGAACGCACACCGCCCATCATTTGATGAATAATGACGCCCACTGGACCCTTATAGGGTACTCGACCTTCAATACCTTCGGGGACTAATTTCTCTGAACCAGCACTGGCGTCCTGAAAATAGCGATCTGATGATCCCTGATTCTGTGCCATAGCGCCTATCGAGCCCATGCCACGGTAAGCCTTATAGCTCCGGCCCTGATAGAGCTCCACCTCTCCCGGCGCCTCTTCGGTGCCCGCCAGCATACTACCCATCATGACTGCATGCGCACCGGCTACGATCGCCTTAGCAATATCACCGGAAAATCGAATTCCGCCATCGGCAATAACGGTAATGTCTCTGTCACCTAGCGCTTCGACGACATTAGAAATAGCGGTGATTTGTGGCACACCCGTACCCGTGACGACACGCGTCGTGCAAATAGATCCTGGACCAATGCCGACTTTGACCCCATCGGCCCCCGCGTCGAACAATGCCAGCGCCGCGTCACCGGTGGCGATGTTACCGCCAATAACATCGACGTCGGGATACATCGCTTTAATTTTACGCACCCGTTCTATGACATTTTTCGAATGCCCGTGAGCAGTATCCACCACCAAAACATCAACACCGGCCTTCACCAGAGCGTCAACTCGCTCATCAGTATCGGCACTGGTACCCACCGATGCACCAACACGAAGCCGCCCCAAACTGTCCTTGCAGGCTAGAGGAAAGTTCTCGGCTTTGTCGAAATCTTTCACCGTAATCATGCCGCACAAGTCAAAAGCGTCATTGACCACCAGAATTTTCTCGATGCGATGCTGATGCAGAAGACGCTGCACCTCGTCAGAAGGGGCGCCCTCAGCGACTGTCACCAACCGCTCTTTCGGGGTCATAATGGCGGCCACTGACTGGTTAAGATCCGTCTCAAAACGCAAGTCACGTCGAGTAACAATACCCACCAAATCGCCGCCGTTGAGCACGGGCAAGCCAGAAATGCCGTTGGTTTGTGTCAAAGTGAGCAGGTCATTAAGCGATGCACTGTCCTGAATGGTGATAGGGTCTTTCACCACCCCGCTCTCGAATTTTTTTACGCGCCGGACTTGCTCTGCCTGTTCGATAATCGTCATATTCTTATGGATTATCCCCACACCGCCCTCTTGCGCTAAAGCTATGGCCAGTCGGGCTTCGGTAACGGTATCCATGGCCGCGGAGGCCAATGGAATATTCATGGTGATGTTGCGCGTTAGACGAGTTGCTAGCGACACGTCTTTTGCCGTCACCTCGGAGTAACCCGGCTGCAGCAATACGTCGTCAAAAGTCAGTGCTTCCTGAGCGATTCGGAGCATGATGAACCTCATTCACAATATATTCTGGTAAACTCCCCACTATAGCTGAATTATAGTGCTCAGTAAATAAAAAGGTAGTAATTTCAGATGCTTGGCTCGCCTCAACCCCATACCTCCCTCAGTGTCAGCGAGCTGACGCGGGACGCAAAAAACCTACTGGAGTCTCACTTCGATCAAGTTCGGGTCGAGGGGGAGATTGGGGACTTCACGGCAGCCAGCTCAGGGCACTGGTACTTTACCCTCAAAGACGCCGATTCACAGGTTCGCTGCGCCATGTTTAGAGGGGCCAATAGCCGAATCAACGTGCGACCAAGCAAGGGGGACAGCGTCGTTATTCGCGCCCGAGTCACTCTGTATGAGCAACGTGGCGAATTTCAACTCGTCGTTCAACATTTGGCATTAGCTGGCGATGGCGCTTTACAACTTGCTTTTGAGCAACTCAAAAACAAACTGCAGGCTGAGGGGCTGTTCGATGCCTCGAGAAAAGCGACGCTGCCCTCTGCCGCACGCCGCGTCGGAGTGATTACATCGGCAACAGGTGCAGCTCTGCATGACATATTGAGCGTGCTCGGGCGCAGAAGCCCGATGACCGAAGTCGTGCTTTTCCCCGTCCCCGTACAAGGCATCGAAGCGCCCGCTGCGTTGTGCCGCGCAATTAAACAAGCCAATTCGCTACATGCCACAGAGAAACTTACATTAGACGTTCTTATCATAGGGCGCGGTGGAGGCTCACTTGAAGATTTGTGGGCCTTCAATGATGAGCAAGTCGCCCGTCATATTGCAGCCAGCGACATCCCTACGGTATCCGCCGTCGGGCATGAAGTCGACTTCAGTATTGCAGATTTTACAGCGGATCAGCGTGCGGCAACGCCCTCTGCCGCCGCTGAACTTGTCAGTATTGACCAGTCGGAGTGGATGCACCGATTTGACACGATAGGCCGACGCCTGACACAGACCATGCTGCAAAGAATACGGCACCGCCGCGAGGGCTTAGAACACATTTACGCGCGCTTGCGCAACCCGGCCTCAAGCTTGCAACACCAACGCAACAAAGTCAGCGAAAGCCAGCGCCGTCTTACGGCAGCAGTTGAGCGTAGACTTCAGCAGCACCATCAACAGCTCAACACGCTGAATTCACGCTTGCGTCGCTGCCACCCGGTAGACACTGTAAAGCAGCGCAGACAGCAGCTCGATATGCAGCGTGGGGCGCTCACCCATGCAATGAGTCAGCGGCTAGCCCGGACACGTCAATCTGTCGCACAAGATGCACGGCTCTTACAGAGTTTAGGGCCTACCAATACTTTGTCTCGCGGTTATGCCATTGTGCAAACAGAAAGCGGAGATGTTGTAAGAGATGCTACACAGCTAGCGCTTAGTGAGCGCCTGAATGTGCGGATTCATCGAGGAGAGGTTGGAGTGCGGATTGAAGACATCACACCCAAAGAAGAATAAACGAACTACGAAAGTGCTACGCTAAACACCAACACCGACTGTTCTGGCAAACAACTGGCTTAGTACTTCGCCGGTAGCCGTGTATTGATAATAATGTGCCGACCCTCAAAACGAATGTACTCGCCGATGGTCAAATCTTTCAAAATGCGAGCCACCATTTCGCGCGAAGCGCCAACGCGATCAGCAATATCTTGCTGGGTAAGCTTTTCGGGTATACACAAGGTGCCATCCCCGCGCTCTTCTGATAAATCCATGAGCACATTGGCCACACGTCCGTAGACATCTTGCAACGCCAAGCTCTTCACATCGGCAGTCAGCTTACGAACTTGGGCAGCCAAGTTACTGATGAGCTGCCGCGTAATGTTGGGGTGGGTATCGAGTACCCGGTTAAAGTCTTCTTTTAACACAATACGAAATGACGATTTTTCCACCGTCCTCACCGACGCCGATCGTGTAGCATCGTCAAGCAACCCCAGCTCACCAAAATAATCACCGGCACCCAATGTGTTCATGATGAACTCTTTGCCATTTTTATCACTGCAGTACACTTTGACTTTGCCACTTTCAATAACAAACAGTGAATCTGCCGGGTCATTTTCATGGATGACGACCGTGTTTTTGGGAAACGAACGCGTGGTGCTGCTAGCCTCTAAGGCCTGTAATTCGTCGGCGCTAAGGCCGTGAAATATTTCCACTTGGTCGAGCATTGCTAATGTGTCCTTGCAACCGCACTATTTACCGCGATACTACCGTAAAGACACTGACTCGCCTATCCCCAAAAGCGAGATAGTGGCAGACAACAGTTTAAGGGCATGTTCTGGCACAATGGCGTGGCGGTGGGCGTGAAAAGGACGGCACATTGACAAATAACACTGACAATATTGGCACCTGGTCGACGCGTGTACTTGCCGCGACAGCTCCACTGAAAGAGGCTGTGGGTAGATCTTCCAGCACCAAAAAAACAATCTCCACGCAAACGGTGACGGGAAACGACATAAGCGCGCTATTGGTCGCTGCGGAAAAGCTGATCGAATTACGGGCATCTCCCGGTCCGCACAGCGATCATGATGCGGTGAATATCATTGGCGCCATACACGGCTACGCCGAGATATTATTTGAGGATAGGGACATGCTACAGCCTGCTATTGCCAGCACACTGCAGGCAATTATCACGGCGACCTCTGAGGCATCAGGTGAGCACGAAAGACCATCGGGCAATCCCACGGCCATCGCCACCATGCAGGCCCGTATCGATCCGGGGGTTATTCTTGCGGTCGATGACATGCCAGAAAACCGCGATTTGGTGTCACGATTACTGGGTAAATTAGGCCACACCGTAATCACTGCCGAATCTGGGGAAGAGGCGCTAGAACTGCTCAATACTATGGCGGTCGACGTCGTACTCCTTGATCTGATGATGCCCGGCATTGGTGGCGAAGATGTCCTCCGGCACTTGAAGGATGACGATCGACTGCGCGCGACACCGGTCATCATGATCAGTGGCCGACAAGACATGGATCAAATTGTCGACTGCATTGAACTAGGCGCTGACGATTATCTTTTGAAACCTTTTAACCCCGTGTTACTGCAAGCGCGTATCTCAGCAGGTATCGAGCGCAAGCGCTGGCATGACCGCGAGGAGCGTTACCGAGAAAAATTACAGCGGAGCGAACGGTTTATTCGAGCCACTTTCGGTCGCTATTTATCCGATGACATCGTCGATGAAATTTTGGCTAGCCCCGAAGGTCTTGAGCTCGGTGGCGACCTCCGGGAAGTCACAATCATGATGTCAGATATCCGAGGCTTCACCACCCTCAGTGAGCATCTACCGCCGCAAAAGATAGTGCAGTTACTCAATCGCTATTTGGGTAAGATGACTGAAATAATAATGGATTTCAGTGGCACTATTGACGAATTTTTAGGCGATGCTGTTCTCGCAGTTTTTGGCGCTCCCCGCGCCGGAGACGACGATGCAGAACGCGCCGTACAGTGCGCTATTGCAATGCAGCGGGCCATGGCAGACATCAATCAAGAAAATGTCGCTGATGATTTACCCACACTGCATATGGCCATCGCCATTAATACCGGCATGGTGGTGGCCGGCAACATCGGATCGGAGCGCCGCTCAAAATATGGCTTTGTGGGTCACGAAATGAACGTCACTTCGCGCATAGAGGATGTCGCCAAGCCTGGTCAAATATTAATCTCTGCTAGCACCTTAGATAAACTGCACACCAAGTATGATGTCGAAGAAGGCCAGTTAATTAGTGCAAAAGGCATCAAAGGCGATGTTGTAGTCCATGCCGTTAGAGGACAAGCCTGTGAATGACACTAACGCCACCAAAATACTCTTGGTAGAAGACAATGAAATTAATCGCGATATGCTAGTGCGCCGCCTGACCCGTGCCGGGCATACCGTCATTTGTGCCGCTGATGGCGAACAAGCACTGGAAATAATGCGCAACGAACAACCAACATTAGTCTTGCTGGACATGAATTTACCCATCAAAGATGGCTGGACAACCTGCCGCGAAGCACGGGCTGATAGTCTTATCCGCCACCAACCCATTATTGCGCTAACCGCCCATGCCATGGAACATGATCGTCAAACAGCCTTGAACATCGGTTGCAACGACTATGCGACCAAGCCCATCGACTTTCCCGAGCTTCTGGGAAAAATCGCAAAGTTTGTATCTCTGTGAAAACGCTGCGAGGTAAGTTCAGTCTTAGGGCTCGCCTCTACCTATTTTCAGCAGCCATTATTACGCTGTTTGCGGTCAACGTGGCCACACATGTATGGGGTAGCTTTGCTCGAAGTGAAAGCTTGGTAGCGTACCGAGATGCGGTAACCGCCTCCCAGTTGATTACCGATTTGGAGCAGAGCCTAGAAGCGAATCGTCAGCAGATTTTGGTGCTTGCCACGCTGAGAGAGACCACTGAGCAACCCCTCGGTGATCAAGAGCGACTATCGGCGCTGGAGGAAATCGATGCCATCAGCCAGCGTCTTCGTAGACTTGGCGGCCTTGACGGTGGTGGCACCGACGACTATTACCGCCGCTTGCATAAAAGTGCGACTCAACTCATCGATGAATGGCAGTTTTTTTATAATAACTACAACCGCGCGAGCGCCCGCTTCGACGTTGAATCATCTGTCAGCTACAACAATTCTCGTCAACGCCTTCAAGAACTCGATAAACGCCAAGAATACTTGGCGGTACAGCGCTCCGAGGCGATTGATCGAACAATCAATCTCACCGACCGTATTACCGTCATAGGTTTTGTTACCACAATTGCGGTCACTATGCTCTTGGTCATCGCCCTCATTCGCAGTACTAACGCCAGCTTGCAGCGCTTGAAAATAGGCGTCCAGCGTTTTGGCTCTGGCGATCTTACCCATCGCATGGATACTCGCAGAGATGCGGGTGAAATTGGCGAACTGGCAAAGACCTTCAATGATATGTCGAGCAAATTACAAATGGCCATTGACGATGTTCGGGCTGCAAAAGCCGATGCCGATGCCGCTAACGCTGCCAAGTCCATGTTTCTTGCTAACGTCAGTCACGAATTACGCACTCCGTTAAATGCCATTATTGGCTACAGTGAAATGCTCCAAGATGAAATAGGTGACCCTCAGGCGGTCGACAGAGATCAATTCAGCCATGATCTGGGTACCATTATTTTTTCAGGCCGACAATTACTGTCTCTCATCAACGATATCTTGGACTTATCCAAAATAGAAACCGGCAAAATGCACGCCAGCAACGAGTGGTTCAACCCGGCTGAACTTATCTTTCAAGTCTGCGACTCTCTGTCCCCACTGGTATCTCAAAAAAATAATACGCTCAAGTTGTGTGTCGACATTGATGGCATGGGCGATATTCATAGTGACCGCAGCAAGCTGCAGCAAATCGTCACTAACTTGTTTAGCAATGCTTGTAAGTTCACCGAGAAGGGCGACATACGGGTCACCGCCAGCAAGCAAGGAGACTATCTACACCTTATCGTGGCAGATACCGGCATTGGCATGACCACCGACCAACAAGCACGCGTTTTTGACGCCTTTGTTCAAGCTGAAGTCACCACCGGAACAGAGTACGGAGGCACTGGCTTAGGACTCGCTATTGTTAAAGATTTTTGCCAAATACTCGGCGGCGACATTACCTTGACGAGCACACTCGGCGCCGGATCAAGCTTCGAGGTTATGATTCCGGTTGACCAAGAGTCAGATCACGCAAGCGCTTGAGCGCTTCCTCACGCTTTTCTAAATCTTTAGATAGAGCCTTATTCAGCGCGACAAGGGCCTGCAACTGATCGTCTACGGTTTGCACCGCGGCCAGCGCCAGCGCCATAAGTTGTGCGCGCTCATCGAGAGTTAAACCATCTGATGGCGTCTCGCTCGTTAAGACTTGATCCATGAGCGTGACAAAAGCCATACCGACATCGACTTCCCGTTGTGCCTGCTCAGCACCCTCTTTACGATGACGATCGAAATAGTCGCCAGCACGCTTATAGTCACCTGCCACTACTGCCTGAATACCGCGGTCAAAGTAATTGCTAGAACTCTCCGCCACCGCGTCGCAGTTGCAGGAACCACCGGGTTCGGGCAGGTTTAGTATGAGCTGAGGCTCCGATGCAGGGGGTGCCTCAGGCGGCTGCTCAGGCGTGCCGGCACATCCGGCAACGACTGTGGCCATGGCCAGTGGAAGAATAAAATGCGCAAATGTGTCGCGATGCACGGCTTGACTCATTATGGTTTTCAGGAGCATAGCATCGCTCGCACCTTGCCGCCAGACCGATCACTCTGGGCGCATATGAGGGAACAGTAAGACATCTCTAATTGAAGCGGAATTAGTCAATAGCATGACCAAACGATCTATTCCTATTCCCTCACCGGCGGTCGGGGGCATACCGTACTCGAGGGCGCGCACGTAGTCATGATCGTAATGCATAGCCTCCTCATCGCCCGCTTCTTTTTCTGCCGCCTGGGCTTGAAATCGCTCTGCCTGATCCTCTGCGTCATTGAGCTCGCTAAAGCCGTTCGCTATTTCTCTACCTCCAACAAAAAACTCGAAGCGATCGGTAATAAAAGGGTCATTGTCGTTACGGCGCGCCAGTGGTGACACCTCAGTAGGGTAGGCGGTGACAAACGTGGGGTGTTCCAAGCGGTGCTCCGCGGTGGCTTCGAAAATTTCAATCTGAACCTTACCCAGTCCCCAACTTGACTTGACCTCAATGCCCATATCGTCGGCAACCCGCCTCGCGTTTTCTAGCGTCGCAATACTGCCTGGAGAAAGTTGTGGATTGTGCTTGAGTATTGCTTCCACCACGGTTAGTCGCTCGAAAGGCTGGCTAAAATCAAGGGTTAAATCACCATACTCGACGACGGAGCTCCCCAGTACATGCTCGGTGACATCCTTTAACATCGCTTCTGTTAGATTCATCGCGTCGCGGTAGTCCGCATAGGCCCAATAAAATTCAATCATAGTAAATTCAGGATTATGGCGGGTGGATAAACCCTCGTTACGAAAATTTCTGTTGATCTCATAGACCTTCTCAAAACCACCCACAGTCAGTCTTTTCAAGTACAACTCCGGCGCAATACGAAGGTACATGTCCATCGACAGCGCATTATGGTGAGTGACAAATGGCTTGGCTGCGGCACCACCCGGAATAGGGTGGAGCATGGGTGTTTCGACTTCCATGAATCCACGGTCATCGAGGAATCGCCGAATACGACTGACCACCGCAGAGCGCACCCGGAATACTGCTCGGCTTTCAGGGTTAACAATAAGATCAACATACCGCTGTCGATAGCGCATCTCTTGATCAGCTAGACCATGGTATTTGTCCGGCAGCGGACGCAGGGCTTTAGTGAGTATTTGCACCTCTTCCATAGTGATATACAAATCACCTTTGCCGCTTTTATGTAAGGGTCCGCGCGCAGCGACAATATCGCCTAAATCCCAGCTTTTTATGTACTCCAGAGCGTCGGCATCTAAGCTCTTGCGATTGATGTACAGCTGTATCTCCGCCGTATCGTCCTGAATGAGCAAAAAAGCACCGCGATTACGAATAAGCCTGCCTGCAACGGCAAACACCTCGCTGCGCTCCTCCAAAGCTTCTTTAGTTTCCTCACCGAAGGTGCTTTGTAATTCCCCAGCCTTCGCCGTGCGCCTGAAGTCACTCGGAAAAGCGTTGCCTCGCTCTCGCAAGCTCGCTAACTTAGCGCGCCGCTCTGCAATTAATTTATTCTCTTCTATGGGAACGGATTTTTCCATATCGCTCATAAAGTTCTCCGTCAAAGCCCTTTTTTCAGCGAGGCTTCGATAAACATATCAAGGTTGCCGTCTAGAACGGCTTGCGTGTTACGGTTCTCAACATTGGTGCGCAAATCTTTGATGCGAGAATCATCGAGAACGTAGGATCGAATTTGGCTGCCCCAGCCAATATCCGCCTTGCTATCCTCCATCGCCTGCTTTTCAGCGTTGCGCTTGAGCATCTCCATTTCGTACAGCTTCGCCCGGAGTTGCTTCATGGCGTTGTCTTTATTTTGGTGCTGCGAGCGCTCTGTTTGACAACTCGACACAATCCCCGATGGTTCATGAGTGATGCGCACTGCCGAATCGGTGGTATTGACGTGTTGCCCACCTGCACCACTCGAGCGATAGGTATCGATCCGCAGATCTGAAGGGTTAATGTCAATGTCGATATCATCATCAATTTCCGGCGAAACAAAAACGGAGGCGAATGAGGTATGGCGTCGACCGCCACTGTCAAACGGTGACTTGCGCACCAGCCGATGCACACCCGTTTCAGTGCGTAACCAACCAAAGGCATAGTCACCTTCAAACAGCACTGTGGCACTTTTCAGGCCCGCCACTTCCCCCGCAGAGGCTTCAACAACCGTGGCTCTGAAACCTTTACTTTCTCCCCAGCGCAAATACATCCGGAGCAACATTTCTGCCCAATCTTGAGCTTCTGTGCCGCCGGACCCTGCTTGTACATCTAAGTAAGCATTATTGGGATCCATTTCACCCGAGAACATACGCCGAAACTCAAGTCGCTCGAGTTGAGCGAGTAACTGATCAATATCTGACGCCACCTCATCGGCCGTCTCTTGATCGACTTCGGCAACCGCCATGGCCAACAGATCATCAGCATCACTGACCCCCAGGGCCAAATCGTCGATCGTCTGCACAATAGTCTCTAACGACGAGCGTTCCCGGCCTAGTGCCTGAGCACGCTCAGGATCTTCCCAAACGGCGGGCTCGGCGAGCTCTAGCTCTACCTCAGCCAGCCGATCTTTTTTATCGGCATAGTCAAAGATACCCCCTGAGCACATCGGTGCGGGCTCGGATGTCTTTCAGTGATTGGATCAAGGGATTAACTTCCAGCATGGTGTCTCGTCTTTGTCTCAATGTCAGTGGCGCAGTCTAGCGGACCGGTTATCAAGGAGCCAGTTCTCGCAGGCACTAGGTTTCAGGCCACAAGCTGTCAATCAACAATTGCAGACGGCGCTCGCCTCGATAATCATTAATATCGAGTTTGTAAACCGCGCCTATGGATAGAACTGACTCATCGGGCCATTGATCCACATCGACATTGAAGGCAATCGCGTCAAAAACCATGGCGTGAGCCTCTAGCACCAGTTTTAAATGTTTTTCACCGACAATACGCTGACTTCGCACGCGGAACACGCCGTCAAAAACAGGGACAGGAAAATGCTGCCCCCAGGGCCCGGCATTGGTTAGGACTTGGGCAACCTCTAGAGTCATCTCTGTCGCCTCGAGTTCGCCATCAGTCATGAGCGTCGACTCCGGGGCTTCGTTGTCAAGGGCTTGAGCCACTACTTTATCGAACGCCTGCGTAAATAAGGCCAAGTCTTTCGCGGCGATGGTCAATCCTGCTGCCATGGCATGGCCGCCGAACTTGGACACCAAGCCTGAATAACTGGTCGCGATACGATCGAGTACGTCTCTGAGGTGCAAACCCTCAATGGAACGACCAGATCCCTTTAGCGTGTCATCACCGGCATCTGCAAAAACAATGGTGGGTCTGTGGTAGCGCTCGCGTAAACGCGATGCAAGAATGCCGACAACGCCTTGGTGAAATTTCGAATCGTACAGACAAAGCCCAAAGGGTAAGTCACTGACACCCAGCTCAATTCCTTCGAGTTGAGCCATCGCCTCGGTTTGCATAGACGCCTCAATATCGCGTCGTTCCCGATTGAGATCGTGGAGCTTCTGCGCCAACGGCCGGGCCTCGACACTACTCTTGGCCAACAGGCACTCGATACCGATCGACATGTCTTCCAAACGCCCAGCAGCGTTAAGACGCGGGCCTAGCACAAAACCCAAGTCAGTGGCGGTAATCGACGCCGCATCGCGACCAGCGACTTCCAGCAAGGCTTCGATGCCAGGACGAGCGCGCCCACTGCGCATTCGTGCCACCCCCGCTGCCACAAGGATTCGGTTGTTTTTATCCAGGGGCACGACGTCGGCAACCGTACCCAGCGCTACCAGATCGAGCGTATCGGCTAAATTGGGGACTTCTCGACCCGTTTCTTCGAACCAACCTCGTTGTTTGAGTTCGGCCCGTAAGACAGTGAGCACATAAAACATGACGCCAACCCCAGCGAGCGCTTTACTGGGGAAACGGCAACCAAACTGGTTGGGATTAACAATAGCGTCCGCAGGAGGCAAATCTTCTCCGGGTAAGTGGTGGTCGGTTACCACGACACTGATTCCTAATCCTTGGGCGGTGGCAACCCCAGCATAGCTGGCGATACCGTTATCTACCGTCACAATCAGATCAGGTTCGCGCTCTGCTGCCAGAGCGACAATTTCTGGCGACAAGCCGTAGCCAAACTCAAAGCGATTGGGAACCAGGTAAGACACTTCCTCTAAACCCATTTGCTGGAGTACCGACACCGCAAGCGCGGAGCTTGTTGCGCCGTCTGCGTCAAAATCACCAACAATGACTACCCGGGCTTCCCCCTCTATGGCATCAGCGAGTATCTCTGCGGCCTCTTGCACGCCTTTTAGGGCGGTCGGGGGAATTAATCCTTTCAGGGTTAGCTCTAACTCATGGGGAGAGCTGACACCTCTATTGGCATAGAGGCGCTTTAACAACGGGGGCAACGACGCCCCTCTTAACGCTGCACTCATGTCACTCGATCGGTGTCGAATCGCCGCTCGCATCAGACGCTGACAGTCGTTGCTATATGCTGCTGCACACTGTCTAGGTCGTTAGCTAACACTGTAAATCGCTCCGGCAGTGTCATTAGATCGCTGAGATGCGCCGGTAGTGCAGCAGTCGTAGCAACGCCACTACGAGCAATAGCATCTGGAAACTTAGCGGGGTGAGCGGTCGCCAACGTCACCATGGGAGTAGCCACATCGATGTTCGCCTTCACAGCCGCCCTGGTGCCAATGGCGCTATGGGGATCGAGCAAGTAACCCTTGTCTCGCCAGACTCTGACTATCTCCTCGCAGGTAGCGTCGTCAGACACTCGCTCACTAGCAAATAGTGGCTGTGCCTGTGCCATCGCTGAATTAGATAAACTGATAGACCCCGAGGAAAACTGCACCATAAGGTCAAATAGGGCGTCTCCATCCCGTCCATAAAGATCAAACAGCAGGCGTTCAAAATTAGAAGACACCGTAATATCCATACTTGGCGTCATTGACTGTTCCAGCTGCTGGCGGGTGTATTGTCCAGTGGTTAACGCCCGGTGCAACACATCATTTTTATTGGTGGCAATGACTAAACGGTCAATAGGCAAGCCCATACCTCTGGCCAGGTAACCGGCAAAAATATCGCCAAAGTTGCCTGTTGGCACCGAAAAGTTAACCGATCGATCAGGACCACCTAGGGCGAGGGCCGCATAAAAATAATAGATAATTTGCGCCATAATTCGCGCCCAATTGATTGAATTGACCGCCACTAGCGAACGCCCTTCAGGTAAAAATGAGGGCTCGACAAAACTGGCTTTCACCATCGATTGGCAATCGTCAAAATTGCCCTCAATAGCAAGGTTATGAATATTATTGCCCATCACCGTGGTCATCTGTCGGCGCTGCACATCGGACACCCGCTTGTGGGGGTGTAAAATATAGATATCAATATTGCTGCAGCGACGACAGCCCTCAATGGCTGCCGATCCGGTATCTCCCGACGTCGCACCGAGAATGACGACGTTTTGATCGCGCTTTTTCAGAACGTAATCCAATAACCGGCCTAATAACTGCAGCGCGAAATCCTTAAACGCCAACGTGGGCCCATGAAACAGCTCCAATACCCATTGGTTATGATCGAGTTGTATTAGAGGCGCGACAGCTTCGTGTCTAAATACGCTGTAGGTGTCATCAATGAGAATTTTCAGATCGTGCTCTGGAATACTGCCATCAACAAAAGGTTTAAGGATCTCAAAGGCCAAGGCGTTATACGGCAAACCGCGCAGTGATTTAATGTGCGCCTTATCAAATGTAGGCAGCACCTCTGGGACGTAGAGTCCACCATCTGAAGCTAAGCCGGCCAGCAGTACCTCCTCAAAGTTTAGTCGAGGCGCCCTACCCCGTGTACTGATGTAGCTAATAGCCACCGCTCAATTCCCTCCCAAAGCTCTCTACACGCAAAGCAACGACATGCTCGCCGATAGCCTGTAATTTTTCTATTTCCCCCAAGGCTTTCTCAATGCGCGATCCCGCAGCGTGGTCAGTCAAAATGACAATCTGTACGTGCTCGACACCCGCCTCTGGTGGATGCTGGATCAGTGACTCAATACTGATTCCTTGGGAACCCAGCAGGCGAGTAATCTCTGCCATGACCCCAGGTTTATCCGAGGCTAATAATCGCAGGTACCAAGCGCTGACGACGTCACCCTTACTAACACGCTCAATGTCAGTGAGAGCGGCCTGAAGAACACCCAAAGCGGGTATTGGACACCGTTGTCCACGGCCCAATTCACGGCAGAGGTCAACGACATCACCCCACACTGCCGATGCCGTAGGCAATGACCCGGCACCAGGACCCACGAGCACCAATTCACCGACCGCGTCGGCTGACACCATGATCGCATTCAATACACCATCGACATTAGCTATTTGCTTGTCACTGGGCACCAAAGTGGGGTGCACTCGAAGGTCAATTTTCTCGCCAACCCGTCGTGCAATACCCAAGTGCTTAATACGATAGCCCAACTCTGCAGCAAAGGTGAGATCGGCAGGTGCAATACCATCAATGCCTTCGGTGAACGGGCCCGTTACATTGAGCGGCATACCAAAGGCGATGGAGGCGAGGATGATCAGTTTATGGGCCGCGTCGGTGCCATCAATATCAAAGGTAGGATCTGCCTCTGCATACCCTAGTGCCTGTGCCTCAGCCAATACATCATCAAACGTTCTATTGGCGCTTGCCATTTCGGTGAGGATAAAATTACCTGTGCCATTGATGATGCCAGCAACACTGTTGATCCTATTGCCCGCTAGCGATTCACGAAGCGTTTTGATAATGGGAATACCCCCGGCGACTGCAGCTTCAAAACGCAGCGCCACGCCTTTGCTTTCAGCCAAGGCAATCAGCGAGTTACCGTGCTCAGCCAGCAGGGCTTTGTTGGCGGTGACGACGTGCTTACCGTTTTTAATGGCAGTTTCCACCAGGGTCTTCGCCACCGTGGTGCCCCCGATTAACTCTACAACCACATCGATTTGAGGGTCCGTGGCCACGGCAAAAATATCCCTGCTAACGGTGAAAGCACTAGTATCACAGTCTGGGTTATCACGACGGGCGCCTATGTGAGTGAGCGCAATGCCAGTCGCTGCTCGATCGCTAAGCAGCGATGAATGGCCTTGATAGATAGCCACCACACCACTAGCTACCGTGCCCAACCCACAAAGACCAATACGAACTGAATCATTCGTCATAGGGCGCCACTCATTACCGGCGCGCCGTCACGCAGCATTTTTTTGATGCCCCGAACAGCCTGACGGGTGCGATGTTCATTTTCGATAAGACCAAAGCGCACATAGCCCTCACCATACTCGCCGAAACCGACCCCAGGAGAGACGGCAACCCCCGCTTCCTGTAAGAGCAATTTACTGAACTCTACCGACCCCAGATGCCGGAATGCTTCTGGAATCTGCGCCCAAACAAACATGGTCGCCTTGGGAGGCGTGATCGGCCATCCTGCTTCGTTTAGGCCGGCACACAACACATCACGTCGGCATTTGTACATCTCACAGATGTCAGTGACACATTGCTGCTCCCCTTCTAACGCGGCAATGGCCGCCACCTGTATAGGCGTAAAAACGCCATAGTCTAGATAGGATTTAATACGCGTGAGCGCGCCAATCAGCTCTTGATTACCACAGCAAAAACCGACGCGCCAACCCGGCATATTGTAGCTTTTAGACAGGGTGTAAAACTCCACTGCCACATCTCGAGCGCCCTCGACCTGCAAAATACTGGGTGCCCTATAACCATCGAAACATAAATCAGCATAGGCTAGATCGTGCACCACCCAAATACCAGATTCTTTTGCAACGGCAATCACTTTTTCAAAAAAATCGAGTTCTACACAGTGACCCGTTGGGTTTGATGGGAAATTTAACACCAGCATTTTAGGTTTCGGATAGCTATTGCGAATGGCCTGCTCGAGTTCGTCAAAGAAAGTCTCTTCATCCACCATCGGGACATGGCGTATGTCCGCCCCCGAGATCACAAAGCCATAGGGATGAATTGGGTATGAGGGATTGGGAACTAAGATGGAATCACCGGTGCTCGTCGTCGCCAACGCTAGGTGGGCCAGCCCTTCCTTAGAGCCCAGCGTTACAATAGCCTCCTTGGTGGGGTCTAGGGTGACGGCATAGCGACGCTGGTACCAATCACAAATGGCTTTGCGTAACCGTGGAATGCCTTTTGACTGGGAGTAACGGTGGGTATCGTCGCGTTGGACGGTCTCGGTCAGTTTGTCAATAATATGCCGCGGCGTGGGTTGATCGGGATTGCCCATACCAAAGTCAATAATGTCTTCACCACGGGCTCTAGCGGCCGTCTTTAATTCGCCAATGATATTAAAAACATAGGGCGGCAAGCGCTCAATGCGTTGGAAATGGTGGTTCACGTCGTCAAACTCCACACCAGGTACGCCTGAGCGTATCCCTAAGTCTTTGAATTAGTTCAAGCCAAGCATTTGCGCTATGTCAGCAGCGGGACGGTACCCCGGTATCATCTGTCCACCGCTGGTAATAATAGCGGGAGTGCCACGAACCCCCAAATCAACTCCCAGCTGGTATTGAGCGGCTATTGGTGCCTCTGCGCAGTCATCGACCGGTAGCACTGTGCCCGCTTTCAACTGAGTCAGGCTATCCTGCTGATTATCTGCACACCAGGCGGTAGCTAACTTCTTGGCCCCATCAGAATCAAGGCCAGCGCGGGGATAGGCCAGGTAGCGCACCTCAATGCCGCGATCATTCAAATCTTCAACTTCACGATGAAGCTTCTGGCAATAGAAGCAGGTCACATCGGTAAACACCGAGATGTAATCCCGAGTCTCGCCTTTTGGTGAAAATACAATCATCTGCGCCAGCTCGACATTATCCATAACGGCCTTGCGATCGATCTCGCGTTTTTGTTCCGCCAAGTTCACCAGCCCACCCCCACGGATGGCATACAGGTCGCCCACTACAAAATGGCCCCCCGACTCTGTCGCGTAAACCATCATCCCGTTACTGAGCGTTACCTCGAGTAATCCATCGGCCTCAGTTTTTTCAACCGCGGCAACGCCGACAGGATTACCTGTACCGCCGCTCAAAGCCTTAGACAGGCGGTCCTCAAGGGCTTGATAGGGATTTACCCCATCGTCGTCCGCACGCGCTGCTACCGCCGCGGAAAGTAGCACGATCATGGCTACGCAGACGATCTGTGTGGGTACAACGGCGTGCAGCCACCGTCGTGAAAATCGGTTTTTTCGTTTCATAGATTACCTCCGTCACCTCTCAGCGTAGTTTACCTCAGCCGCGTGGATGGTGCTGTGCATGTAATTCTTGCATCCGCTGCTTCGCCACATGAGTATATATTTGAGTGGTTGATAAATCGCTATGGCCCAACAACATTTGTACCACGCGCAAATCGGCGCCATGGTTCAATAAATGGGTGGCGAAGGCGTGCCGTAAGGTATGCGGCGAGAGATGAGCGTGGATTCCAGCGCGCGCTCCATAGATTTTAATACGATACCAGAAGGCTTGGCGAGTCATTGTCGTGCCCCGATTGGAAGGGAACAGAGCATCCACACCCCGCCCCCGGGTCAACGTTATTCGTGCATCGGCCAAATAGCGTTGGAGCCAATCCAGCGCCTCCTCCCCCATGGGTATCAAGCGCTCTTTGCTGCCCTTACCCAGAACCCGCACCACCCCTTGATTCACGCTGATTTGACTAACCGTTAGCCCAGTCAACTCAGAAACCCGCAAACCACAGGCATACAATAATTCGAGCATCGTTCGATCCCGAAACTCAATATCGCTCTTTAAGTTCGGCGCATTCAGCAGCCGTTCAACGTCGTCCTCAGACAGGGATTTGGGCAATGAGCGCCCTTGCCGTGGACTCTCAAGATGCACTGAAGGATCGGCATTGATAACGCCCTCGCGAAGTAGCCAGCGATAAAAACAGCGCACACTTGATAAAAATCTCGCTGCTGATCGGGGCGCTTGCCCGCCACGGAGACGCTCGCCAAGATAGCGTTGTAGATCGGCAGCTTCCACCGCCAACAATGGCAGGTTTCGCGATGCCGAACACCACTTTTCAAACTGTTGTAAATCTCGACGATAGGCGCTGAGCGTATTGGCGCTGAGACCGCGCTCGAGCCACAGACTGTCGATAAAGCGTGTTATCGAGGCGTCGCTCATTTGCATATCCGTCGTTGACAGCCATTGCCCACTAACAACGAAAAAACGCAGGCAACACCTGCGTTCTTGAAAACCATGGCGAGCATACGCAACATCGTAGCTGGCCTACCCTCAACACACCCTCAACGAGAGAGTTTTTCCTTAATGCGGGCTGCCCGACCGCTGAGTTCACGCAAGTAGTAAAGCTTGGCTTGTCGTACATCGCCACGGCGTTTGACGCTCAAGCTATCGATCATAGGGCTGTAGGTTTGAAAGGTTCTCTCAACGCCAACCCCGTGAGAGATTTTGCGTAGCGTAAAGGCCGAATTCAAGCCACGGTTACGCTTGCCAATGCACACTCCCTCGAAGGCTTGAAGCCGCTCGCGATTGCCCTCCTTTACCTTGACCTGAACGACCACTGTATCGCCCGGTGAAAAATCAGGAATTTCCCTATTCATCTGCTCTGCATTAATCTCAGAGATAATTTTGTTGGTGTTCATGACACTCTCCAGTTACGCCTGACGCCCTTGGACGCTGTCGCGACATATGTCGCTATTTATTGCCATTTTTTTTCACGTGACCAGCCGCATAAACTGCTCACTCTACTGGCGCTGTTAAGACCGCTTTATAACGTGCGCTCAGCGCGCTGTTCGCCGTCGATTTCTCACTCACTGCTTAATCGAGCCCCCACAATCGCAGCAAGGCCCTGTCTTCCTGACTTAACGCCTCAGCGGTCATTAGGTCAGGCCGCCGCGCTATTGTACGCCATAATGCCTGCGCACGACGCCAACCGGCAATTTTCCCATGGTCACCGCTCAGCAACACCTCAGGCACCTGCCGACCACAATATGCCTCTGGTCGGGTGTAGTGGGGATAATCTAATAACCCCTCACTAAAAGAGTCCTGAACCGCGGAATCCGCGTGTCCCAACACCCCCGGCAGCCATCGGACGATAGCATCAATGGCCAACATTGCCGGCATTTCGCCGCCACTAACCACGAAATCGCCAATGGATAATTCCAAGTCAACGGAACGCTCAACAAAGCGCTCATCCATGCCTTCATAGCGCCCCGCCACAAAAATAAGCGCGGGGTGCTCAACCAAGTCTTTCGCCATCTGGCTGTCAAACACCGCCCCTTGAGGCGTCATTGCAATCACGAGGGCATCTGCCCCTGCTCGCTGCCTGGCATGGTCGACGGCACAATCTAACAGTGCGGGCTGCATCACCATACCTGGGCCGCCACCATAGGGCCGGTCGTCGATCGACCCGTGTATGTCCGTCGCGTAGTCCCTTGGATTGACTAGGGACAGGTCACACATACCCTGTTTGAACGCTCTTCCCACTACCCCCCAATCTGTGAGGGCTGCAAACATCTCGGGGAACAATGTCACCACGCCCACATGGTGCAAACGAGGCTCAGTCATCGAGATACCAATCCACCCTAATAGTGCCTTGCTGCAAATCAACGGCAACAATGACGTCATCGGGAACCCAAGGTATCAGGGTCTCCTTATCACCGATGCTATCGGACGTTGGACCCACCACCAATACATCGTTGGCGCCGGTTTCAACCAACCGCAGAACTTTGCCCAATAACACGTCGCGGTCCCTATACCGACAAAAAACCGCCAGCCCCACCAGATCCCGCCAATAAAAGACGCCTGCCTCAGCGGGCGGCAATTGCGTGGCGGGAATTTCAATGATCCATCCGCGCAAAGTCTCGGCCATGGTGCGATCATTTACGCCCTTGAGCGAAGCGATGACGCCCTTACCTTGAGGCTTAACCTCAACTATCTGCACTGCCCTTGATTCACCGCTACTGGTGTTACCCCCCGGTGACACCATCACATGACTCAGTTGGGTAAGCAGCTTGAGGTCCTCTACATAAGCGCGGATTTTCACCCAACCCTTTACACCGTGGACCCCAACAATATCGGCCAAATGTAACTGCTCAGTCACACCGAGCACCTATGGACCTGCCGATCAACGCTTTAAGCAGCTTCGCTGGCTGCTACCGCTGACGCTGCGGCATCTTTCATTAAACTAAGAACGCGAGGTGATACTTGCGCACCCTTGCCTACCCAGCGCTCAATGGCGTCAAGATCGAGTTTGAGGCGTACTTCTTGGCCTCGAGCAACAGGGTTAAAAAAGCCGACCCTCTCTAAAAATCGACCATTGCGTGACTTGCGACGATCGGCCACTGTCACTTGGTAAAATGGGCGCTTTTTTGAGCCGCCACGAGATAGACGAATAACTACCATGTTGTTGATTCCTCAGTAAAATTTTCAGCGCGCCAACCGCCGAGCCGGTTTGCTAGCAAATAAAGGAGGCGAAGCGTACATGAATACCCGCTAGAAGAAAAGCGTACTAACACCCTAACGACCCCCGGGAAAACCGCCAGGGGGCATGCCGCCACCGGGGGGCATGCCCCCCAAACCCCGCATCATTTTCTGCATGCCCCCGCCTTTCATTTTCTTCATCATTTTTTGCATTTGCTTGTGCTGCTTCAGAAGGCGGTTCAATTCTGGCACTTGGGTCCCTGAGCCTGCGGTAATGCGCCTTTTGCGCGAGCCTGAAATAACATCGGGATGACGGCGTTCTTTACTGGTCATTGAGTTAATCATGGCCTCCATGCGAATGAATTGCTGAGTATCGACGTTTTGCTGCGCCATCTGCGCCATATTGCCCATCCCCGGCAACTTATCCAACATGTTGCTAATGCCGCCCATGTTGCGCATCTGTTGTAGCTGATCGCGAAAATCCTCGAGGTCAAAGCGCCCGCCTTTTTGGACCTTCTTTACCAGTTTTTGCGCTTTTTTCTTGTCAACCGTACGCTCGGCGTCTTCGATAAGCGATAACATATCGCCCATACCCAAAATGCGCGAAGCGAGTCGATCGGGATGGAAAGGATCTAGCGCCTCAGTTTTTTCGCCAACGCCCAAGAACTTAATGGGTTTGCCCGTCACTGCGCGGACTGATAAGGCGGCACCACCACGCGTATCCGCATCGACCTTGGTCAAAATAACCCCTGTTAAGGGCAGCGCATTGCCGAACGCCTTGGCTGTATTCGCCGCATCCTGTCCAGTCATCGCATCGACGACAAAAAGGGTTTCGATAGGATTAAGCGCTGCGTGGAGCGCTTGAATCTCGTCCATCATGGCCTGGTCAATCGCCAAGCGTCCAGCGGTATCGACAATCAAGACGTCAGAAAAATCAATCCGCGCCTGCTCGATAGCACGATTAACGATATCCAGCGGACGTTCATCACCCGTGCTCGCTGCAAAACGTGCACCGACCTCGGCAGCCAGGGTCTCCAGCTGTTTGATGGCCGCCGGACGATAGACATCGGCACTGACTACCGTGACTTTTTTCTTCTCACGCCCTATGAGATAACGGGCCAGTTTAGCCACGGAGGTTGTCTTGCCCGCACCTTGCAGGCCCGCGACCAATATGACTGCGGGCGGCTGTGTCGCGAGATTAAGGCTCTCATTGGCGCTGCCCATGGTCGATTGCAGCTCGTCTTGAACAACTTTCAGAAAAGCTTGCCCTGGGGTTAAACTCTGCCCTACTTCCGCCCCTATCGCGCGCTGCTTAACCGCCTCAGTAAACTGTTTGACCACCGGCAGAGCCACATCTGCCTCTAGCAGCGCCATACGAACTTCGCGCAAAGTGTCCTTAATATTGTCTTCCGAGAGTCTAGATTTCCCCGCCATTGCCTTTAGGCTGGAGGATAGCCGTTCACTGAGACCTTCAAACATGTGCAATTCCTGAATAACTGCTGAAACCCACCAATGTGGGCTTACTGAACCGAATAAAAAGCGTAGTATACGTGGGTATAGTCTCAGACCCAATCGTCAGCAATGAGAAACTGAAAGTGAATGATGACCCTCAACTCCTGCACGCTGGTTTAGCCATTATTGCTGCGCTGTTGTATGTGGGAACCAGCGCACGCCAGCTCATCTGCCTCGATCGCCAGGGCGGCGCGCAGCGTGAGCCCAGCGTCATTTACTTGGCCGTCGGCTCAGTGGCATTTCACGCGATACTCGCTTGGCTGGAGCTCACAAAGGGCGGGGTAGACTTAGGCTTTTACAAAGTAGCCTCGTTCATTTTCTTGGCCATTTCAGTCCTGAGTATCTTGGCGCTGCTCGTTCGCCCCTTACACATGATGATTATCGCTACTTTTCCCTTGGCAGCGCTGTCAGTGCTGCTCAATGTTTTTGCCCCTTCCACCGGTCGTCCCATGGTGGGATTAGAGTCGGGGCTGATTATTCATATTTCGCTGTCACTCACCGCCTTTGGCATTCTTACCATTGCAGTTACTCAAGCCGCCGTCGTGTCGGCTCAAGCCCGAAAACTGCGTCAGCATGAGATCGGGGGCTTTATTCGACTGTTGCCGCCGCTAGATCTTATGGAGACAATGCTGTACGAACTGCTGACCGTAGGCACCGTGGTGCTGAGCGTCGCAATTGCTACCGGCATGGTGTTTGTCGATGATTTTTTTGCCCAACATTTGGTCCACAAGGCGGTATTAACGGTCATAGGCTGGTGTATTTTTAGCGTTACCCTGTTCGTACATTGGCGCTCGGGCTGGCGGGTCGGTACCGCGGTATCACTGGCATTTACCGGCTATTCATGTCTGCTGCTGGGATTTTTCGGCTCTAAACTGGTGCTCGAACTTCTGCTCTGACCCGCTGAGACACAATGCCTACAATCAGCGCTTGTCAGCGGCGGTTTTTTTCTCCACCATCTACCGTCAACCCTAACAGTCTAAAACCTCTTTGAACGACGCCCCGCTGGGACTCCTCTTTACTGCATTGCTGTTTCTGGTCCTGATCTCTGGATTTTTCTCGAGCTCAGAAACCAGCATGATGTCGCTTAACCGTTATCGCCTCAAACACCTGCGTAATCAGGGTCACAAGGGTGCCAGTAGAGCCAGTAAACTCCTTGAGCGGCCTGACCGACTCATTGGCCTCATTCTTATTGGCAACAACTTGGTCAATATTTTAGCTTCCGCCATTGCCACCGTGATTGCCATTCGACTGTATGGCGATGCAGGTATTGCAATAGCCACGCTGTTGCTGACGGTGGTAATTTTAATCTTTGCAGAAATCACACCGAAAACTATTGCTGCGCTGCATCCAGAGAAACTGGCGTTCCCCTTTAGCTTCGTGCTGCTACCCATGCTGAAAATATTCTTGCCCTTAGTAATGGCCATTAACAGTGTCACCAACGGTATCCTTCAATTGCTGGGGTTTAGAACCGAGCAGCAGGAGGGTGAATCGCTGTCACGAGAGGAGTTACGGACCATTGTTAACGAGTCTGGGTCTATGATTCCCACTCGGCACCGGGGGATGCTGGTCAACATACTCGACCTAGAGCAGGTAACGGTTGACGATATTATGGTGCCCCGCAACGAGGTCTATGGCATAGATCTGGATGATGATGACAGCGTTATTATGGCGCGCCTTCAAGAGAGTACTCACACCTTACTGCCGGTCTGGAACGAAGACATTAATGATATAAAGGGCGTGCTACATATGCGCAATTTAAGTCGCGTACTCACCGGTGAGGGGCTGTGCCGAAAGGCCTTGGAAGAAGAGCTGGACAAGCCCTACTTCATCCCCGAAAACACTCCCTTGCATACGCAACTATTGCAGTTTCAACAGAAAAAACTCCGTCTAGGCATGGTCGTTGACGAATACGGCGATTTGATGGGTTTGGTTGCGCTGGAGGATATTCTCGAGGAAATTGTCGGCGAGTTCACGTCTAACCTTGCTGACGACAATGAGGAAGTCAGTGCCATGAGTGACGGGAGTACCGTCTGCTCGGGCACGGTCAGCATTCGCGACCTCAATAAGTCGCTTGGCTGGAGCCTCCCCACCAATGGCCCGAAAACAGTCAGTGGTTTAGCGCTGGAGGCCCTTGAGGCTTTTCCCTCTGGTCAGGTGGCGGTCCGGCTGCCGGGCTACCTGCTTGAGGTGGAGGGCATTGAAGGGAATTTAATCAGTAAAGTGCGCATTCAGCCACTCGAAAGCGACTAAATACAGGGTCGAATCACTTCAACTCAACCGTGTATTTCTGACTGCGACGCAGCTCTCCCGCCGCTATAATCTCGCGCTTGCGCAGGTCGGAAGCCATGAACCAGTCGGTAATTTCATCACCGGTTCGAAAGCACCCCAAACAGATGTCATTCTCGTCCAAAGCACACACGGCTATGCAGGGTGACTGGGGGCTGTCACTATTCATCACACTGCTCTCTCAGCTCGCCGGCAAACCATAAAGCGTTACGTACATAATGCGCAGCGCCTGCGTGCATAGCCGCAATGTGGGCCTCCGACAGGGTTGATTTGACCTTGGCCGGCGAACCGAGCACCAGGGAATTATCGGGAATTTTCGTACCGCTGGTCACCAAAGCCCCGGCGCCAATGAGACAGTTTTTCCCCACCACCGCGCCATCTAAGACCACTGCATTAATGCCCACCAAGGAGCCTTCACCAATTGTGCAGCCATGGACCATGGCATTGTGGCCGACCGTGACGTTTGGACCAATAATACAGGGGGTTCCAGGGTCTGCATGCAGCACCGCGCCGTCCTGAATGTTAGCGCCCTCTCCAATTTCAATGTACTCAACATCCCCGCGAATCACTGCCGAAAACCAAATACTGACATGGGCTTTTAACAGCACATCACCAATAACAGCCGCATTGGGCGCAATAAAATGGCCTGTACCCTCCACGCGAACGCGCTTATCTGCCAGTGCATATTTCATTGTTTGACTCCTCGGTTGACAGTACGTGCGTCAGGGCTCTGGGTGGGCTTGACGCGCATAAAAATCAGCGGCAAACGCCTCAAGCTGCCCAGTCTCAATGGCATCGCGAATAGCGCGCATATGCCGTTGATAGAAGCGCAAATTGTGGAGCGTACACAGCTGAGAACCCAAAATCTCATTGCATTTATCCAAATGATGCAAGTAGGCTCGAGAGAAATGCTGGCAAGTGTAGCAGTCGCAGTCCGCATCCAGTGGCGCAGTGCTCATTTTATGTCGGGCGTTACGTAGCTTGACAACACCACGGCTGGTGAACAAATGACCGTTTCGGGCATTGCGAGTGGGCATAACACAGTCAAACATGTCAATGCCTCGCTGCACCGCCGCCAACAAATCCGCTGGGGTACCCACCCCCATAAGGTATCGAGGACGATCGGCAGGCAGTTTGTCGGCGACGGCGTCTAGGACAGCGAGCATCTCCTCTTTAGGCTCGCCCACCGACAACCCTCCTATGGCATACCCGTCAAAGCCAATCGCCGTCAAACCATCCAGTGACCGCTGTCGAAGATCGGGGTACATGCCGCCCTGCACAATGCCGAATAAGGCCGCTGAATGATCACCATGGGCTGATTTACTACGAGCCGCCCAACGTAGCGACAATTCCATAGACAGCCGTGCTTGTTCGTGGGTTGCAGGATAGGGGGTGCATTCGTCAAAAATCATAACAATATCACTGCCCAAATCCCGCTGGACCTGCATGGCTATTTCAGGATCAAGAAACACCCTGTCACCGTTGATCGGCGATTGAAAGGTAACGCCCTCTTCCGCGACCTTGCGCAATTCCCCTAAGCTAAATACCTGAAACCCTCCGGAGTCCGTCAAAATAGGTCCCTGCCACTGCATGAAATCATGCAGGTCACCGTGCTCACGAATGATGTCGGTACCCGGTCGCAACCACAGATGGAAGGTATTACCCAAGATAATCTGCGCACCAATTTCTTCAATATCTCGAGGCAACATGCCTTTCACCGTGCCATAGGTGCCCACGGGCATGAACGCCGGGGTGTCGACCACGCCACGCGCGAACCGCAGTTGACCCCGACGAGCTCGGCCCGCCTGTCCCTGCAACTCAAACTCCACTCGTTAACCCTCGATGGGTCACAGCAGAAACAACCGGTGTGATAAACATGGCATCACCGTAACTAAAAAATCGGTAGCGCTCCGCCACCGCTTGACGATAGGCCTCGAGCACAGATTCGCGTCCAGCAAAGGCAGAAATTAACATGATCAATGTCGACTCAGGTAAATGAAAGTTGGTGATCAACGCATCGACCACGCGAAATGGCTTGCCAGGGTACAAAAAAATATCGCTGTCGCCACGAAAGGGGCCGAGAGACCCGCTTAGCGCCGCGGATTCTAGTGATCTCACTACGGTGGTTCCCACTGCCACTATGCGTCCTCCCCGGCTTCGAGCGGCAGCAACGGCGTCCACCACCGCCTGAGGCACGTCAATGAACTCGCTGTGCATGGTGTGATCGATCAGTTTATCTACCCGCATGGGTTGAAAGGTGCCTGCTGCCACATGCAAAGTCAGTTCAGCCATCGCAATCCCTCGCTGTCTCAGGCCCGCCATGAGTGCGTCGTCGAAGTGCAAGCCCGCGGTGGGTGCCGCCACCGCCCCTTCCTTTTTTGCAAACACTGTCTGATACCGCTCCCTGTCCTCGGGGGTATCAGACCTCGCTATGTAAGGGGGCAGCGGCATGTGGCCAAAGCGATCGATAATGTCAGACCAGTCGCTGTGGGTTGGGGCAAGCACAAAAAACGGGCCTTGGCGGCCAGCGACGGTTAACGACAACTCAGAAATCGGAGCCTTCTCATCAGCAGCCAGCCACAAAACAGTTCCAGGTGTGGGCGCTTTACTGGCACGAATCTGGGCCAAAGCTGAGCCGTTGGCGAGCATTCGCTCGAGTAACACTTCGACCCGACCGCCGGTATTTTTGGCGGCGAACAGTCGGGCGGCAATAACGCGCGTATTATTAAACACCAGCAAATCTTCTGGGGCCAGTAGATCAATAATGTCTGTAAAGTGGCGGTGCATCACCCTACCGCTGTCACCATGGAGTACCATGAGTCGAGATGAGGCACGCTCGGGCAATGGAGTCTGTGCAATGAGCTCCGAGGGTAACTCAAAGAAAAAGTCCTGACGCTGCATAGTCACTACTCCACGGCAACGTAATACGTCATAAAAAAGCCGGCTTACGCCGGCTTTTGACCCGACCGCGGTGAGCGGTCAACAGTCTTTACTCTGCCGCCTCTTTAATAGAGTCGTCATCAGCTTCAGGGGCTTGTTCTGCTGGTTCTTCTGCTTCGGAGGCTTGTTCTGCTGGTGCTTCGAGAGCATCGTCAACGGCTCCTTCGGGAGCTTGTTCTGCGGTTTCTTCTACCGCTACTTCAGGGGCTTCATCAGAGACAGCCTCAGCAACTTCCTCAACGGCAGCCTCTGGGGCTTCTTCAGCGACAGCCTTGGTCGAGGGCATGGTTTCTTTGATCAGATCTTCAGCCACCAGTGCTCGGACTTTTTCCTCGCCATTGACCGCCTTACCCTGCGCATTTTGAACCGCAAACCGCCCGTCGCCACGTTTGAAGATTTTATACTCTGCGGTTTTTTTTATGAGTGTCATTGCCATGTCTTTTCTCCCATTGAGATACTCAGAGAGGTGCGCGCGGATAACCCAGCCCTCGATTGAAACGCCAGTTTACCTCATTTACGTCTGCGAATCAGCAAAGTATTGCCGTGGGCGCTGCAATTGTTATACTTCGCCGCCTTCGATTCACTGCCGGAGTGGTGGAATTGGTAGACACGACGGATTCAAAATCCGTTGCCTTTAAAAGCGTGCCGGTTCAAGTCCGGCCTCCGGTACCATTTTATATAACCCCACTTCGACACTAACGGGCAGCTCAGCAGTCAGTGAAGTAGCGGCCATTTTTTGGTTTGGGCAAGCACATTGCTGCCAAAGCGAGTCGACCAAACCGACCAGTGGGCTACCTCAGACCGGCTAACGCGGGTCAGATTAGCACCAGTCCCGTTACGCATAGCATCATCACGGCGGCGATACGATTCAATAGCAACAAGTTGTGGTCATGCTTGAGTAAGCCGCGTAACCATCGACCGCCACTCGCATATAGAGACATTGATAAAAACTCCGTTATCATCATGACCGCCAGTAATACCGTCAGCTGCGGCGCAATGGGCTTGGTGGCGACAATAAAACCAGGGAGCAAGGCAATCATGAACGCCCAACCCTTAGGATTCATCACCGCGGTCGTAAAACCCAGTAATAGTAGAGCCCAGGGCCTTAAGGTCTCGCTCTTATCGCCGGCAGCAAAGTGCTCTTGAGCATGCCATAACTGCCAGGCAATCCACAGTAAATACCCCGCACCGATTAGACTGAGACCTTGGAAATAATGTGGCTCTAGAGCAAGCAGCCAGGCGAGCAACAGTACAGTTGTTGTCACGACCAGCGCCACACCCAGTAACTCACCCAGCATCATCGGCAATGTACGTCGATAACCAATGCTCAAGCCGAGGGTAAAAGCCAGAGTCATACACATGCCCGGCGTCAAGGACACCGCGGCAATGGTGGGTATTAGAATCAGCAGTAGTTGTTCGCTCATTAGGGGCAGCTCAAATAAGGCGGTCTAGGTTTGCTTAAGTGGTTAAAATCATTGAAGCTCGGCGTACTGCTATCGTCAAATTCATCAAAGACCGGCGGACCGTAGCTGGCACAGTGAACTGGCTGTCAAAGGAGTACTACCACCATGGAAAATGTCCGCAGTTTGCTACTCACAGTGATCGAAATTAGTACGATGGTCCTAGCATCGCTGATCTTATTGGGTTTACTCGCCATTGGCATCATTTTCATACTCGACGTATCGCAGCGTCAGCAAGCTATTCGGCGTAACTACCCAGTGATTGGCAGACTACGCTATTTAATGGAGCACTTAGGGGTATTTTTTAGGCAGTATTTTTTTGCCATGGACCGAGAAGAACTTCCGTTTAATCGCGCCCAGCGCTCGTGGGTAGCACGTTCAGCAAAAAACATCGACTCAACGATCGCTTTCGGCTCCACCAAGCCACTCAATACGCCAGGCTCAATTCTCTTCTTAAACAGTATGTTCCCGCAATTGGAAGATGAACAAACTGAGGTGCAACGCCGTCCCATCGTTTTTGGCGAAGGGTTTGCTCAAAAACCCTACGCCACGTACTCAGTATTTCATATTTCGGCAATGAGCTACGGCGCACTATCAGCACCTGCTATTAGAGCCCTATCGCTCGGCGCCTCCAGCGCCAATATATTACTCAACACTGGCGAGGGTGGATTATCACCCGATCACTTAGCCGGAAACTGTGATCTTGTCTTTCAGATTGGTACGGCCAAATACGGTGTTCGCGATAGCCACGGCGATTTATGTGACATCAAGCTCGCGGAGGTCGCTGGGCAAGACGCCATAAAAATGTTCGAACTCAAGCTGTCTCAAGGAGCTAAACCCGGAAAAGGAGGGATTCTTCCCGGCAAAAAGGTGACCCCCCTCATAGCCAGTACTCGGGGTATCCCAATTGGCGAAGATTCCATCAGCCCAAATAGACACAAAGATATCGCCTCGATCGCTGACTTACTCAAGATGATAGCCCGAATTCGCAGGGTGACAGAGAAACCCACCGGCATTAAGTTCGTGCTAGGTCAGTCAGATTGGTTGGATGAATTTTGTCGGGAGATTCATCACCTTGGACTTGAGTTTGCACCCGACTTCATCACTCTTGACAGTGCCGATGGTGGCACCGGTGCCGCACCCCAAAGCCTGATGGACAACGTGGGCCTGCCCGTTGAGTTTAGTCTGCCGCTGGTAGTGGATAAGCTAACCGAGTATGGGTTGAGAGCGAGAATACGACTATTTGCGTCGGGTAAAATGGTGACACCATCTGGGGTCGCTGCAGCACTCTGCCTTGGCGCCGATTGCGTTAACACCGCCCGGGGCTTTATGTTTTCACTTGGGTGTATTCAAGCGTTGCAGTGCAACAAAAACACCTGCCCTACCGGTATTACCACCCATGATCAAGACCTCCAAAAAGGCCTCGATCCGACATCAAAGTCCACGCGGGTCGCCAGCTACGCCACCCATATGCGCCGGGAAGTCAGCGTTATGGCACATAGCTGCGGTGTAGTAAACCCACAAGATCTGGATCGAGAGCATGCTTACATTGTCAGCGATGCAGGATTGCCAGAACCACTGCTCAAGCGCTATCCCAAGGTAGAGACCAACGCAGACTTCGACATGACTGTTGCAAAACCATGAGCGTGAGTGAACACTATGGTATCGTTTACGGCTGAGAACGGTACTCTGTACATGGCGTTTATTACGACCGGCAAGCCGCATATAAAGAAATCATCGAGGCCGATAAACGAGCGTAGCTATCTTCAGCCGTAGGCGGCTAACACACGCGGATTGCCGCTCGCCATCAAACCCTTGTGATAAAGCGATACCTTTTGCCAAACCTTTGTCTGATCCTACTGGAATGAAATATGGAACAATTTATATTGCCTACCCTCGGCGGCCTCTTAATTGGTATCGCGTCAGTACTACTGCTTGCCACGCTTGGTCGTGTTGCTGGCATTTCGGGAATCGTTTGGGGGGCAATAGCGGCGCCTGACCGGCATTGGCGATGGCTATTTCTCATCGGCCTCGTTGCTGGCACAGCCCTCATGCACATCACAACGGGTATCGCCATACCCGCTGAACACACCGATGCACCACTTCTTCTCATCACCCTAGCGGGTGTACTAGTGGGCCTTGGAACACGAATAGGCAATGGTTGCACCAGTGGCCATGGGATTTGTGGCTTGGGTCGTCTATCCGTTCGCTCACTGGTGGCCACCAGCGTGTTTATGGCTACCGGGGTCATCACCGTAGCCGTTGTTCGACATCTCTTTGGCAGCATACTATGAGAGCATGGCTTGCGCTGTTAATGGGACTGGTGTTTGGGGCGGGATTGTCGCTCTCCGGGATGACCAGTACGGTCAAAGTCTTGGGGTTTTTGGATGTGCTCGGTGACTGGGATCCAGATCTAGCCTTTGTTATGGGCGGCGCACTGCTCGTATCACTGAGCGCCACCCCATGGATTATCACCTGGGTTCGACCCTTACTGGCGGACGCGTTTAGTCTGCCGGCAACCCAGTCGATTGATCGGCGGCTAATCACCGGCGGGGCATTATTTGGTGTTGGCTGGGGTTTGTGGGGTTACTGCCCGGGACCCGCCGTAGCCTCTCTGGCCTACGGCTATCAATCGACACTTATTTTCTGCGTGGCCATGGTGCTCGGCATGTGGCTAGCAGGAAAGCTGCACCTCATTACCTCTCGCCTCAATGACTGATGGGTATAAGGTAACGAGGTCGCCACTATACCCGCGGGCAAGTCTTTAGCCCTTGGATGCTGGCCGACAGCCGAATGCTTCTAAAAGCTTGGCCTAACGCGGCTACGACAAGTCGAGCGCGTAGGGCTTCAGTGTTTCCAGAGGTATGAACTCAAGGCTCTTAATATTGGTTCGACACAAATAGACCCTGGGTGCATGACCCGCTTGGTGAGCATCCAACCATCGAGTCGCACACAGGCACCATTGATCCCCTTCTTTTAGCCCTGGAAAGTTGAACTCCGGTCTCGGCGTGCTCAAGTCATTGCCTGCACGCGCTGAAAACGCCAAAAATGTTTCGGTCAGCTCTGCACATACCGTGTGTGTACCCACATCCATAGGCCCGGTATTGCAGTAACCATCTCGGTAAAAACCGGTTATCGGATCGGTGCAGCACGCAGATAGTGGTTCACCCAATACATTTAGCTGGCGATTAATTTCACCCTCTCCCATGGCTGTACTCCCTTAATCGTCAATGCCATATATGGCGACAGTTTTTCGACCCGTTGCATCGATACTTGCGCGATACATGCCCTCGGTATTGAAAGGCATGGTAATGTTACCCTCAGTATCCACTGCCACCACACCGCCTTCCGCACCGGCCGAGGGCAACTCATCGTGGATAATAGTGGATGCAGCTAAAGTGAGGGGTATTTTTTGGTAAAGCATTCGAGCACAGATATCACTCGCGACCTGAAAACGAATAAAAAATTCACCGTGGCCAGTCGCAGACACCGCGCAACTGGCATTGTTAGCGTAGGTGCCAGCGCCAATAATAGGCGAGTCACCAATGCGCCCCCAGCGTTTGCCGGTCATACCACCCGTTGACGTCCCTGCGGCAATAGTGCCACTGGCGTCGAGCACTACCACCCCCACGGTACCAAACTTATGGTCTTTGGGCGGCATAAGCCCGGCTGATTGCATCGCTTTATGGCGCTCCAATGCCCGTTCCCGTCGGTCAGTGGTGAAGACACCGTTATCTACAGGTGCAAGCCCTTGCGCCTCGGCAAAGGCCTCGGCACCGGCACCAGAGAGCATGACATGCGGTGAATGCTCCATGACTGCTCTCGCCGCGGCAATAGGACTCGCCACAGTAGTTACGCCCGCGACAGCTCCCGCATTGAGGTCGCGACCAGACATAATAGCGGCATCCAATTCATGTTTGCCCTCCCATGTCATGACCGCGCCAATACCAGCGTTAAATAACGGCGATTGCTCAAGCATTTGAATAACATCGACAATCACATCCACACCGTCGGCGCCCTGTCGGAGTTGTGCGTGTCCGCGCTCTACTGCCGCAGATAAGATCTCACGATACGCAAGGTCTTGGGCCGCAGTCATTGCGTCGCGCGTAATTGTGCCGGCCCCGCCGTGAAGCGCGATGGCAATTTTGTTGACCTCAACTGCGCCAACTGACATTGAGGCCAGAAGGGAAAAGAGACCATAACCGGCCATCAGCGCCTTCAGCGGGGTAACCATTGGGTTATTATTCCGCATGTGTTTTTATGACGATGCCATCTTTCATAACAAAGTCGATGTGCTCCAGTTCAGTTATGTCCACCAAGGGATCGCCAATGACAGCGACAATATCGGCGTAGAATCCAGGCGCAATCTGACCTAACTCATCGCTAGCGCGAAGCAGCGTAGCGGCGTTGACGGTAGCAGCGCGAATCGCTTCCATCGGAGGCATACCGGCCTCCACCATATAACCAAACTCTAGGGCGTTCTTTCCATGGGGTGAAACGCCGGAATCGGTGCCAAAGACAATGGGAACCCCTGCCTGCCAAGCCTGCTTAAAAGTACCTTGTATTAAAGGTCCGACCGCGGCAGCTTTCGGCCGCACCACGTCAGGTAATTTTCCGTCCTGCTCCGCCAACTTCGCCACCCATTTCCCCGCGAGAATCGTCGGCACATAAGCTGTGCCCCGCGCTTTCATCATGGCCATAATGTCGGGGGTCATGTACGTTCCATGCTCCACCGAATCGACACCCGCCTCTACGGCTCGTCGCATACCCTCAGCACCGTGGGCATGCACGGCGACCACGAAGTTATAGTCCTTGGCTGCTGCCACAACAGCATCGAGTTCTTCCGATGTGAATTGCGGGTTATCGCCACTTTTGGCCAAGGACAACACCCCTCCCGTGACCGTGAGTTTAATCACATCGCTGCCGTCCTTGTAACGCTGACGAATCGCCTTATAGGCTTCTTCAGGGCCATTGATGACGCCCTCTTTTGGGCCGGGATCACCGCGTAAATTTTCTCTTAACCCATTGCTTGGGTCAGCATGACCGCCGGTGGTGGCAATTGACTTCCCCGCCGCAAAAATCCTAGGGCCTGGGACAATACCCTTGTTGATGGCATCGCGAAGTGCAAACAACGCGTCTTTGTCGCGAGCGCCCAGATCCCGGACGGTAGTAAATCCGGCTTCAAGAGTTCTGCGCGCGTAGGTGGTTGCGCGCAAAGCAAAATCAGCCGAGTTCATATAATAGGACTCCGAGTAGCTCATGGGCGGATCAAGTTCATGATCGAGGTGCACATGGGTATCGATTAATCCAGGCATGACTGTGGCATTGGACAAGTCAATCGTCTCGTCGCCTTCTCGAATGACAAATCCGTCCTCTATCGCCGCTATGCGGTTACCGACAATCACCACGGTCTTATCACTGCTTACTTCACCGCTGGCAACATCAATCAACTGGCCGACGTGGAGGCGGGTCGCAGCGTGTGCAGAGCAGGTTATAAATACACTCAGTATTGGCCCAGCTAACTTCATAACAATGCTCTCTCTGTAAAATATTTCGGAATGGAGGGGTGACCCACTAGCTGTACCATTATAATGACTAAACGGCTACCTAACAGTGCCATCTATCACCGCTGAGCGTCCTTTTTATCGCTCACCTTCAGGATGATTGGTGCTAACGATTCACTCCTCACCTTAAACCCGACTAGGCAATAGCCGGCTCACGGCAGCTTTTTGACAAGAGCTATCCAACGAGCAAACAGACCATCGCGTTATTTGCCTAATGGCGCCAACACTCCTCGCTGGTTTGCCCTGGGTTAGCGCCTGCGCCGCGCATGGGAGGCGAGCGATGCGCTGCTGAATCTTCATCGCAGGTACCCCCTTGTTCACCAAGTTAAGATTGATTTACTATTGGAAAATGACATGAACCAAACGTAAGGAGAACAACCCATGAAGTATTTACTGAGCTTATCGGTGCTAGTCCTGGTTGCCTGTGGGGGTGAATCCAGTGAATCGGTGGCAGCGGCTGAAGAAGCGGCGCCGGCTGCCGTAGAGGAAAGCCCCGCCGAACAAGCAACACCTAGCATCCCGAGCCCTTATATGGTCGAGTATGTTTGGCATAAGGCCGGCGACAATTTTACTGAAGAGGCCCTGGCAGCGCTTACAAAGCAGTGGGCGGCCTACCCAGGTGAAGGTGGCTGGGACCTTATGTATGCCTCCGTGATTACCCCACGGTTTGCGGACGACAACTTTGATTTTATTTGGGTCATGATGTGGCCGAGTCAGGAGGCTCGTGATGCGGCTTGGGCCAGCTGGGCAGAGAATTTCGAACCTCAATGGCTAAAAGACAGCGAAAGTATTTTCACCTATAGCGCCGACGGTGTCTTTGGCTGGGCCCCAACGACAGTAAGGCAGCCGTCGGTGATGAACAGCACCGGTCAGGGTATCAGCGACTATTCGTTCTGCACGTTCAACGAAGGCCATGATCAATCCAGCTTGGATCGTTTTGTCGACGCCCACAACGTGTTCATGGATAGCTTTGAGAGCACAGATGGCGCTACGGGTTACTGGGCTGCAACGCTCACGCCGTTTTTTGAGCCACCCGAAGACAACCCCTTCGACTACATGTGGTTTAACGGCTTCACCAATGATGCCGAGCGCGCGGCCGGGTGGGAAGCTTATAATAATGCGCCGCACGCTGACGGCTATGCAGCGATGTCCACCTGCACCGACCCAGCGGTATTTGACTCCAGAGTCATTTACATGCCCGCTTCGTAAATCTGGCCACAGCGTTAACGCCCGGTGAATCCATCGGGCTTTTTGCTCTGCCCCAGCTCCTCAATGCTCAGTTGCTCGTAGTTAACCCTTAATGGAGACGACATAAATGACTCGGTTTATTTTTGGCCTTATTATGCTAGCGCTAGGATTGGGCCCAAGCGCCCTAGCCGATCATCACGCGGACGATGATGGTGGAAAGCCCTTCGTTTTAATTGCCCGACTGCACTCACTCGCTGAGCAAGCCGACGCTGTCCTAGCGTTGTCTCAAGTAGCCGATCAAAAAGTCTATGCCGGTGAGCCGGGTATGCTCTTGCACACCTTTGACCGGAACCCAGATGATCGCTTGAGCTTTGTCTGGACAGAGGTCTACGCAGATAGTGCTGCGTTGACGTTTCATCTCAACAATCCAGATCTCATCGCCTATTTGGACGCGGTTTCACCGCTACTAGACAGTTTTACTATTGAGCTTTACGGCACTGTATCGGAAGCAGTCGTCGCGGAGCTGCGAGCTACGGGGACTCCGGTCACCCATTATAAAACGGCTCTAGGCTACATTCGCGACTTAACGCCCTAAGTACATCAACGCGTGACATCCACTGGGACGCCTCGCTGATTAGCTGTCTGCCAAAGCTTGCTCTTCGTCGTTCATCTCAGCCGGTATAGACTCGAACAACGGCGTGGAGAGATAGCGCTCCCCGGTGTCGGGAAGCATAACTAGCATAACCGATCCAGCAGGCGCGTCCTGCGCCACGTCCATGGCAGTCGCTAAAGTGGACCCCCCCGAAACTCCAGTAAGAATACCTTCTTCGGCCGCCAAGCGAGACGCCCATTGCATGCCCTCGTTACCATCCACCGGCAACACCCTATCGAAGCTCTGGTTATCGATGCCCTCTTGCAACACTTTGGGAATAAAGTCGGGAGTCCAGCCTTGAATGACATGAGGCTCCCAGACGGGATGACTGCCGGCGGGTGAGTCATCAGCGTTGCGCGCTTGTGGCTGGCCAGAGCCGACAAGCGCCGCATTGTGCGGCTCCGAGAGAATGATTTTGCAGTCAGGCAATTGCGCACGTAGCACGCGCGCTACTCCCACGACCGTACCCCCTGTTCCATAACCTGTAACCCAGTAATCTAGACCCGTCTGAGCAAAGTCCGCGGCAATTTCACGGCCAGTGGTGCTTTCATGGATATCGGCGTTATCTCGAGACTCAAACTGGCGCGCAAAAAACCAGCCATGCTGCTCGGCTAAGGCTTGGGCTTTGCGATACATCCCAATGCCCTTCTCGGCGCGCGGGGTAAGCACCACTTTGGCGCCTAAAAATCGCATTAATCGCCGACGTTCAATCGAGAAACTATCGGCCATGGTGATCACCAAGGGGTAGCCCTTAGCAGCACACACCATTGCCAAGCCAATGCCGGTATTGCCTGATGTCGCTTCAACAACGGTTTGCCCAGGCGCCAGACGACCCTCTCGCTCCGCGGCTTCGATCATACTGAGTGCCAACCGGTCTTTAACGGACGACAATGGATTGAATGATTCAACCTTGACGTACATGCTGACATGACTGGGCGCGATGTGATTAAGACGCACGCAAGGCGTGTCGCCAATGGTCTCTAAGATGCTGCTGTAAAGTTGCCCGCGGCCCGACGTGGTGTAGCGATCTTCCATGGCTGTCTCCTTGCATACTCGTGTGCTATCAAAATGTCCTACGACTGTTTAGCGAATAGAGTACCACTATCTGCCGTTCCACGGCGTCGGCACGATGGCCACTGTGTGGCGTCGACCTATAGGGTACCAAATGATCGGATTCACTAAGAGAGACTTCTGCTACTTTTAAACTGAACTAGAGAAATATCACTGTGAGCATGTCAAATACTGAAAAAACGGTCAAGGATATACGCCGCACCACTCGCCGTACGTTCTCCGCCGACGAGAACATCCGTGTTGTTATGGATGGCCAAGAAATCTTCAATATCCCGATAGCTGAGATTGGTTCGCTAATAGAGCCAGGGGGCGTAGCTGATGATATCCGGCGGGAATCGGTGAGGCTGGTCAGTATTCATCAACCCGTTCTAGAGAAAACGGCCAGCTCAGCTGTCAGTACCAACAGCATAGACATCATGGATACCGTGATGGTTTCAGTGGCTGTTGCTCTGCCCGGGCTTGTGCGCTCGGAGCAAGCTACTCAAATATCCTGCACGTGCAGCACCACTTTACCGCGGGTGCGCCCGGCCTCAGATTGATGATGAGCCTGTACCGCATCTTCTAAATGCATGACCTTTATTTCGGGCAACTGCAGGACACCCTGTTCAAACAAGCTTAGCAATTCAGTGAGCATAGCCCCGTCAGCACGGTGATGAAGAAACTCGGCCTTAATATGTCGCTGGGAGATTTCGGCCATTTCAGGAGGCTCATTATTCATATAGGCAACTGCACCACCGTCCTTTGCCAGACGTATTGCGTCTTCGGCCACGTCCTCACCCAGCAGACATTCCAGCACCAGGTCAACGCCATCAGGTTCGTGACTGCGGATCACCTCTCGGTAATCTTCGACGGTGTAGTCAATCAGCACATCGGCACCCAGGGATTTCGCATATTCAAAATTTGCCTGACGTGTGGTGGTGTAGACTTTGGCGCCGATATGCTTGGCAATGGCAATGGCGATACTACCCACACCGCCTGAACCCGCTTGAATCAAAATACTCTGGCCGGCCTTGAGTTCACCGAATTCGATCAGCGCCTGCCAGGCGGTAAGACTCACCAATGGCAACGCACTGGCCTCATCGAAGCTTAGATGCGCGGGTTTTCGAGTAATGGCAGTAACATCGATCGGGGCATACTCAGCGTAACTGCCGTGCTGAATCGACCAAGTGAATGCGAGACCCAGAATGTCGTCACCCACCTGCCAGTCGGTTACATTTTCACCCAGCTTGACGATACGGCCCGCCATATCCCAACCCGGAACAACCGGAAACGTTCTGCTGATGTACTCCGTCAATTCACCCGCGCGCAAGCGACGATCGATGGGGTTTACCGAGGTTGCACCGACTTGCACTAACACTTGATCTGGACCCGGCTCAGGCATATCCAGCTCGCCTACCTGAAGAACCTCAGCAGGACCATGCTGCTGATAAAAAACTGCTTTCATAATCTGCTACCCTAGCGCCCACTTTCAACATAAAATAACTATAGACCAAACGCACACCGCCTGCTTTATTTCATTACAGCCATCGGGTTCAACATCGCTGACTTAGCTGCGGTAAATGCGGCAGGCGTGCTCTCAGAATACCCGCAGTACCCCAACAGCGGAAGTACACTTCGCAATAGCCTTTTCGAGCTCCTTTGGATGGTAGTAGTTCTCCAGCTTGACCACGTTCTTCATCGAGCGATGATACCGGTCGATCTTGCCTTGGATCTGCGGATGATAGGCGCGCCACGGGTGTCCGGCATGCTCTGATGCTTCAGCTAGGCCTTTAGTTCGCCACCCATGACACGCGGTCCGCTGCCTAACAACCTAAAGAAGCAGTTTATGACGTAGCATGCGCCAATGGGTTGACTGTTGATGCTAGCAGTCATCGTTGGTTACGCTAGAGTGCTTGAAAATCCCGTGTGCAGATGGTCAACACGGGATGCAGTTAGCGTTGGCGAGAAGCCTAGATCAGATATACCCGCAACAATTCAAGAGAGAGCTGGGTCTTGACCCATTTGGTTAACGTAAAGTGAAGATCAATACATAATGAAGACATCTACAAATAAGGTTGCATGGGTGACCAGTACAAAGGCAAAAAAAACGGCCCAATGAGAGCCGCTTAGTGCCTATATTCAGTTAAATACTTGATTTAAAAGGATTTATTTGGTCGGGACGGCAGGATTTGAACCTGCGACCACCACACCCCCAGTGTGGTGCGCTACCAGGCTGCGCTACGCCCCGAATCGCGCCAAAGTATACACAAGGTGCTTAGCAATGCGAAGGCTTTCAGTCATCGTGCGCTAACAATGCCCGAGCCATTTCCAACGCTTCAATGCACTGCTTCAAGGCGGCCTGAAGCTCGATCGGTGTCAATGCCTCGCCATCATTCGCTATACGTTGACGAGCGCCGCCAATAGTGTACCCCTGTTCATACAACAAACTACGAATCGTTCGAATAACCTCAATATCGCCACGCTGATAATAGCGGCGATTGCCCCGACGTTTTACCGGCTTGAGGTGGGGAAATTCTTGTTCCCAATAACGCAAGACGTGTGGTTTCACTGCACACAGCTCACTCACTTCGCCAATAGTGAAATAGCGCTTGGTCGGTATTGGTGGCAGCTCACTATTATGCGTAGGTTCAAGCATCGGTTTCTTTCACTTTCGCCGACAACACATCGACCCGCGCCTTTAGCTTCTGCCCAGGCCGAAAAGTCACCACCCTGCGGGCCGATATCGGAATTTCCTCGCCCGTCTTGGGGTTGCGACCGGGCCGCTGGCGTTTATCGCGCAAATCAAAATTGCCGAAACCCGAGAGCTTGACCTGCTCATTATTCTCCAGACAGAGTCGAATCTCCTCAAAAAATTGCTCGACCAGCTCTTGGGCCTCGCGCTTGTTGAGGCCGAGCTCTTCGAACAGCTTTTCCGCCATGTCTGATTTGGTGAGTGCAGCCATGAATAGGCTCAGCTCCTGAGTTTAGCGCTTAATTTTTGTTTGAGTGAATCAATGACTTGCGTCATCGTACCAGCGATTTCTTCATCGGACAGGGTGCGCGACTGGTCTCGGAAAGTCAAACCCAAGGCCAAACTTTTTTGCCCTGGCTCAATACCTTTACCTGCATACACATCAAACACCCGTAAATCTACCAACTGCGGACCGGCCGCCGAACGGATGACCTCAAGCACCGTCTCAGCCGGCACCGCCGCGTCAAGCACAACCGCAATGTCTCTGCGGGTTTCGGGATACCGGGAAATATCCTGATACGCAGGCAATTGGGCAGCCAAAACAGTATCAAGCGATAGTTGTGCGACCATGGTGGCCGCCGGTAAATCCATGGCTTCGGCGGTCAGAGGGTGAATGGCGGCAATCAATCCCACTACGGCATTATCCAGCACCACCTCAGCGGTCTGCCCATCATGCAACCCAGGGCGTATCACGGGTCGGAAACTGACAGCACCTGTAGCAGCGGTCAGCAGTTGTTCCACCTCGCCTTTGATGTCAAAAAAATCAACCGCTTGCTCGACCGATGCCCAGCCCTCCGTCGTTCGAGGACCCATAATTATTAGCCCCAGCTGCAAACGCTGTTCTACGGTCGGTCCAGGGAAGAAACACATGCCCGTCTCAAACAGGCGGACCCGGGGGCTCTGGCGCTTGGCGTTATGGGCCGCCACCGCGAGTAGCCCCGGTATCAAGCTGGTACGCATAACGCTCAAGTCACTGGAAATAGGATTGCGTAAACTAATGGGCGCGACGGTCGGATCGAAGCGCGCCTGCAAGTCCTGCGAGACAAAACTGTAGGTAATGGCCTCCTGAAACCCGCGGCTGACTAATAACCCACGAACACTCGCTATTGATCGTTGCGACTCGGTCTGTTCGGCGAGGGTGACATCACCCTTGATACGGCTAATCGGCAGGTGGTTATAGCCGTAAATACGCGCGAGTTCCTCAATCAGGTCGACTTCCTGCTCCATATCAAAGCGCCAGCTCGGTGCAGTACACGCCCACTCGCCGGGAATGTCAGAGGTCACGTGAAAGCCCAGCCCTAGCAAAATAGCCTCAACCCGCTCGGAATCCATAGTAAAACCTAACACCCGGGTAATACGTGATGCCCGTAAGCGAATGGGCTGTGGCTCGGGTAAATGGGCACCGCTGCTCACCTCGGTTAACGGCCCTGCTCGGCCCCCAACGCTATCTAGCAGCAACTGTGTCGCACGCTCAATCGCCCGCTGCTGTAATTGTGGATCAACACCTCGCTCGTAGCGATGCGAGGCATCGGTATGCAGACCATAGCCCCGTGCCTGACCGGCTAGAGATCGTGGCGTGAAAAACGCGCTCTCTAAAAATAACCGCGATGTCGTCCCGGTCACGCCACTATTTTCTCCCCCCATGATGCCCGCCAAGGCGAGCGGCCGGGTGTGGTCGGCAATGACCAAGGTATCTGAAGCCAAGGCAATATCGCTGCCATCGAGCAGTGTCATGGTCTCGTCAGCATTTGCATTGCGCACCACAATGCCGCCTGAGAGAGTGTCAAGGTCGAACGCGTGGAGCGGCTGACCTAATTCCAACATGACGTAATTGGTAATATCAACCGCGGCGTCGATAGAGCGCAGCCCGGCGCGACGCAAGCGTTCGGCGACAAACACGGGAGTGGGGAGGGATAAATCAACGCCGTCAATAACTCGACCAATATAACGCGGGCATTTTTCGGGCACCTTAACCTCAATAGCAAAACTAGTCTCTGTGGCGACTGGCACCGGATCAATGATTGGGGCACACATATCGCTGCTGTTGAGCGCTGCTACATCACGGGCTACACCCGCTATGCTCAAACAATCGGCACGATTTGGGGTTAAACCAATCTCAATAAGCGCATCATTCAGCTGTAGGTAATCACGCAGGTCCTGGCCTACTGGCGCATCCCCGGGAAGTTCCATGAGTCCGGCGTTTTCATCAGATATCTGTAGCTCTGCCTGCGCGCACAGCATGCCTTGAGACTCCAGCCCACGCAGCTTGGCTTTTTTAATCTTAAGGTTTCCCGGTAGTTGTGCGCCCACTTGGGCCAGCGGCGCCTTCAAGCCGGCCCGCGCATTGGGTGCACCACAGACAATTTGTACCGTTGCCGCGCCGGTTGACACCTCGCAGACCCGCAATTTATCGGCATCAGGATGCTGCTCCGCGGTGACTATCTCAGCGACAATCACCCCCGAAAATTCACCCGCTGCAGGTGTCACCCCATCAACCTCTAGGCCGGCCATGGTCAGCTGCTCCGCTAATGCCTCGGTGGTTAGCGCCGGGTTAACCCATGATCGCAGCCACTGTTCTGAAATAATCATATTAAAGGCCCTTAAATGAACTGCCGTAGGAAACGAAGATCATTTTCAAAATTAAGGCGCAAGTCGCCAATACCGTAGCGCAACATTGCCAGACGCTCGACTCCGAGCCCAAAAGCGAAGCCTGTATAACGTTCCGAATCAATGCCACTCATGTCAAACACTTTGGGATGCACCATGCCCGAGCCCAAAATTTCCAGCCAGCCCGTGTTACTGCAAATGCGACAGCCGTGGCCACTGCACTTTACACATTGAATATCGACCTCGGCAGAGGGCTCGGTGAATGGAAAATACGAGGGTCGAAAACGAACCGCAAGATCATCACGTTCAAAAAACGCATGAAGAAAATCTTGCAACAACCCTTTGAGATCACCAAAGCTCGAGGTCTCATCAATTAACAGCCCCTCCACTTGGTGAAACATGGGCGAATGGGTCAAATCTGAGTCACAGCGATAGACTCGACCAGGGCAAATAATGCGCAACGGTGGCGCCTGATTTTCCATGGTGCGCACTTGCACCCCGGAGGTGTGGGTGCGCAACACATGGCTATCATCCACATAGAAGGTGTCATGCATGGCTCGCGCCGGATGGTGAGCGGGAATATTTAAGGCCTCAAAGTTATGGTAATCGTCTTCAATTTCGGGCCCTTCTTTGACTTCAAAGCCAGCACTGCGAAAAAACCCTTCAATACGCTCAATGGTTCTAGTAATGGGGTGCAGGCCACCGGGATCTACGCCTCGGCCCGGCAACGTCACATCCAACTTTTCGTGACTGAGACGTTCGGCTAGGCCAGCGTTTTCAAGGGTAGCCTTGCGGGTGTTAATCAGCGCTTGTAGTTGCTGTTTGACGTCATTAATCAGCGCGCCCGCTGCAGGACGCTGTTCCGCTGACAGCTGCCCCAAGCCCTTTAGCAGACCTGTCAGCTTGCCTTTCTTACCTAAATAATCAACCCGAAGCTGCTCAAGGGTAGGGCCGTCTGCAGCGTCATTAATGTGCGCGATGGCGGCGTCTCGTAACTCATCCAAGGACTGCATGTTTCAATCTCAGTTATGTAGCGTAACGCGTTATCGACAACGCGGCCGCGAGTTTTCGTCATTCGACACTCGAGGACTGTCAGTACGTCCAGCCTACCCATATTGCCGTCATAAAAAAAGGAAGAGGCGCGCGCCTCTTCCTTTTCACTGACTGATACCCCCCGCCTGCGCGCGGGCATCAACTAGGCGGCGAGGGCGGCGCGAGCACGTTCAATGACCGCAGCAAACGCCGCTTTGTCATGTACCGCCAAATCAGCGAGCACACGACGGTCCAGAGCAATGTCAGCTTTCTTCAGGCCGTTGATAAATCGGCTATAAGTCAGACCATTGGCACGTGACTGCGCGTTGATGCGCGTGATCCACAATGCTCGGAACTGACGTTTGCGCTGTCGGCGATCACGGTAAGCGTATTGTCCCGCCTTGGTCACCGCCTGCTTGGCCACACGAAAAACACGCGAACGTGCCCCGTAGTAACCCTTGGCTTGTTTTAATATTTTCTTGTGACGACGATGCGCCGTCACACCACGTTTTACGCGAGGCATATGCTATCTCCTAATGATTATGACGGTTTATTTGGCGCGCAACATGCGATCAACCAGCACGGTGTCTGACTGATCGATCATGGAGGTACCGCGCAGCTGACGCTTACGCTTGGTCGTCATTTTGGTCAGGATATGGCTCTTATAAGCACTTTTACGCTTATAACCACCAGCGGTTTTCTTAAACCGCTTAGCTGCCCCACTGTGAATTTTCGCTTTAGGCATTGGAAAAACTCCGCATTGGGTCCCGATGTTCAGTTCTATCGAGACAACATTAATGATCAGGTATTAGGGCATTCACGGGCCACTAACCCCGTTTCTTTGGTGCAATAACCATGGTCATCTGTCGACCTTCCATTTTTGGAAATTGTTCGACAGCGCCCAATTCGCTCAGGTCGGCTTCTACTCGCTTGAGTAACTCCATGCCGATCTGCTGATGAGCCATTTCACGCCCGCGATAGCGAAGCGTCACTTTGGCCTTATCGCCGTTTTCAAGGAAACGTACCAGGTTGCGTAGTTTTACCTGGTAGTCACCCTCGTCCGTCCCTGGACGAAATTTCATTTCTTTCACTTGGATACGTTTGGCTTTCTTACGCTGCGCCGCCTTCTGTTTCTTGGCTTCAAAGATGTGCTTACCATAATCCATGATCTTACAAACGGGTGGATCACTGTCTGCCATCTGCACTAAGTCCATGCCTGCGGCCTCTGCGGCCTGCTGGGCCTCTTCATTCGAGACAATGCCTACTTGGCCACCCTCAGCATCAATTAATCGAATATTGGCTGATGTAATCTGCTCGTTCGTTAGTGCCTTTTTACTCTTGCTTTCGCTCTTAATACTCACATTCTCCTACATTGTCACCGACACAACGTCCCGTGGCCAAAACCTACCTGCTGGCCAGTGACGTGTGACCGTTAAACAAGAACCGGTGGCTGCAAACTGTCGCTCTGCGCCATGGTGGACTTGGCTTACCCCGGACCGGTCCCATCTAAGGGCGCTGATAGTACAGGTATGAGGCCCCAAGCTCAAGCCATCGTCAGTGCGCAAAATTGTTGTTTTTCAATGCTTTCAGCCGGTTAACTGCTCATTTATTGGGAGGTCACAATAGCGCTGGACCCTAACGCTGCGCAGCCACTTCATTCCCCGGGCTGGGTCGATTCAGCCACCCGGCCATACTTGCCGGCCTCAGCTGCCAAGAGGGATGTCATAGCCTCAACGTCGAGGACCCCTAGGTCCTTACCGTGTCGGCCTCTTACCGCCACGGTGCCCGCCGCCATTTCTTTGTCCCCTACGACTAAAATAAACGGTACCTTGGCTATTTCATGCTCGCGAATTTTGAACCCAATTTTCTCATTGCGTAGATCGGTCGCGACCCGAAAACCGGCGGTACTCAGTTGCGCGGCCACGCCTTGGGTGTAGTCAGCCTGTTTGTCGGTAATTGGGGCAATCACCACTTGCTTAGGGGCCAGCCAGGTGGGAAATTCCCCCTCATAGTGCTCGATAAGAATCCCAATAAAGCGCTCAAAGGAACCCAGTACTGCTCGATGAAGCATAACCGGCACCTGTCGACTGCCATCCTCGGCGACATATTGCGCGTCCAAGCGGCCCGGCATGGAGAAATCCACCTGAATAGTGCCCAGCTGCCATACCCGTCCTATGCAATCCTTCAAGGAGAACTCAATTTTTGGGCCATAAAAAGCACCTTCGCCGGGCAGCTCTTCCCAAGGCAAGCCTTTAAGATTGAGTGCCTCTGCCAGCGCCCTCTCTGCCCGATCCCAGTCGCTGTCGCTGCCCACTCGCTGTTCAGGGCGGGTCGATAAGCGGTAAATGACCTCCTCAAAGCCAAAATCTGCGTACACTTTGTGGAGCATGTCGATAAAGTCAGCGACCTCGGGTTGGATTTGTTCCTCGGTGCAGAAAATATGCGCATCATCTTGGGTAAAGCCCCGCACGCGCATAATGCCATGCAGTGAGCCCGAGGGCTCATTGCGATGGCAGCTTCCAAATTCAGCAAGTCGCAACGGTAGATCGCGATAAGACTTCAATCCTTGGTTAAAAACTTGCACATGGCAGGGACAGTTCATGGGTTTGACCGCAAACTGACGATCATCCGCCTCGAGGGTGAACATGCCGTCAGCAAATTTGTCCGCATGCCCAGAGCGCTGCCACAGGGAAATGTCGACCAACTGCGGGGTGTTAATTTCCTGATAGCCAAATTGTCTTTGCTGGGCACGCATGTACTGCTCAATGATTTGGTAAATCGTCCATCCTGAAGGATGCCAAAACACCATGCCCGGGGCCTCTTCCTGCGTGTGGAATAAATCCAGCTTCTTGGCGATTTTTCGGTGATCGCGTTTTTCCGCTTCGACAATTCGATTCAAGTAGGCTTTCAGCTGTTTTTTGTTAGCCCAGGCGGTGCCGTAAATACGCTGCAACATGGGGTTGTTGGAGTCGCCGCGCCAGTAGGCGCCGGCCACTTTTGTCAGCTTGAAGGCTTTGAGCTTGCCGGTGCTAGGGACGTGTGGTCCCCGGCACAGGTCCATCCATTCGCCTTGCTGATACAGAGAAATGTCCTCTCCTTCCGGTAAGTCTCCAATAATCTGTACTTTGAAATGCTCGCCCATGTTGCGAAATAGCTCAATGGCCTCATCCCGAGAGCACACTTTTCGCTCTACGGTCAGATCGCTGTCGGCGATCTCCGTCATGCGCGCCTCAATCTTGTCGAGATCGTCGGGCGTGAAATGATGCGCAGAGGCAAAATCGTAAAAAAAGCCCTCGTCGATTGTCGGCCCAATAGTCACTTGAGTACCGGGAAATAATTGCTGAACTGCCTGTGCCAGTAGGTGCGCGGTCGAATGGCGGATAATGTCAATCCCAGCATCATCCCGATCAGTGATAATACTGAGCGCCACATCTTCTTCAAGCCAATACGACGTGTCGACCTCACGGCCGTTGACGATGCCAGCCAATGCTGCCTTGGCCAGCCCAGCCCCAATATCGGCTGCCACATCGTAAACGCTAAGTGGTTGCTCGAAGGTGCGCTGGGATCCATCGGGGAGAGTAACAGTGGGCATGGCATAACTCCTCATCAGTGGCGACCCCTACTCTGGGCCGCGTGGAAAGCTGAAACGCAGTGTCGCAGAAGCAACAAAAAAACAAAAGGAGCACCCGGCTCAGCGGGCAACGTCCGCGCTAGTGAACCGTGCAGCGTACTGGTGTGATTGCAAAGCCAGTGCTGACTACTTACCTACACTGAATATCGGGGTGTCGCCATATCGATGCACGCAGACTCGCTCTTTCTTACCACTCGCTACCGTAACCCCAATGTTGCACAGTAGTAGGCTGGGACGCCGTTAGTATCAACGACCCCTGTCAGTTAGGGGGTGTCCCCATAAATTACTTGCGTTGGCTGCACAACAACGCGGCGATTTCGTGCCTTGCCACCCTCAGTCAAATTCGATGCCCAAGGATTAGTCTCCCCATCGCCCCTCGACGACATAATATCTTCGGGGATACCTAGTTTAATCAGCTGATCGACCACTGCCTGGGCTCGTCGTTCCGACAGCGCTTGGTTGTAGCTGGCCGCTCCCGTGCTATCAGTGTGTCCAATCACTTCGAAACGCGTATTAGGGTACTTCTCTAAGTACAGCAGCGCCGGTTGGAGTACCTCTGCTGCGTCAATCGCCAATGTAGCGCTATTGCTTGCGAACTGCATAACTGCGCTGTCAAAAATAAACGGTCTGTCACATCCATTGTATGTAACATCTACACCCTCTGGGGTCTCGGGGCAGGCGTCTTTATCATCGGTCACTCCATCGCCATCACCATCGCCCGGCGGTCCATCATTAACCACCATGGGTACGATGGGCTGATAAATACTTGTAAGCTCCACTGGCTTTTCAGTGTCCACTGCCTCCGCCGGTTCAAAAGACCATAAGGTAGAGATGTCCTTAGGCGGTTCACCGTCTTCTCGGCACATTATGTACCCAGCGATACCGCCAGCTGCTGCTCCCGCAACAACTAGCCCTGTGCCGCTGCTGGCGGCTCCAACACCTATGCCGACTAAACTATGGCCCCAAGCGCATAGGTTGTAGTTATCGGTGCTCTGCGTAGAGCATCCACCCACCATGACCATAACCAGCACCAACATCACTCGTTGTGTCACTGTAGTTTGCGTTAGACGCAATAGTTTATTCATCATCATCTCTCGGAGACAGGTAGCGTTGAATCTTATCATTTACCAATAAAAAATACTCCAATTCGTTCAAAAAAGTTGCCCCACACTTTACAGCAAATCACCCCACCTTATCCTATAGGAATAAACCCTTGAGCTAGCCGCTTATGGGTGCAACTATAGGGCACTGTTAGCTCGCTCTGGCACTGTGAAATAACTTCATGAAACAGCATATCGTTATTGTTGAGGACGAACTAGCACTGGCGGAAAACTATCGTGACTTGCTGGTTAGCCAAGGCTATCGGGTCACTATCTACACCAGTGCAATAACCGCAAAGGAAGCACTAGAAACCCAATGGCCAGATCTGGCTATTCTCGATATTGGACTGGGCGATGACGCTGAGGCGGGCTTCACCCTCTGTCGTGACTTACGCAGCCAACAGCCGCTCTTGCCCATCGTATTTTTGTCGGCGCGCGATAGCGAGATCGATATTATTTCGGGCTTACGACTAGGCGCCGATGATTATTTGACCAAGACTATTTCTCAGCCGCAACTGCTAGCGCGTATTACTGCACTACTGCGGCGCGTTAGCGCTTTACGCGCTCCCGAGACTAGCGAACAAGTGTTACGTCGGGGTGCTCTAGCATTAAATACTGAGCGGCTAACGGTTCACTGGCAAACCCAGGCGATCGAGGTGACTTACACGGAATTTTGTATGCTGCATGCCCTAGTACGCCACCCCGGCCACATCAAAACCCGCAGCCAGCTGATGGATGCGGCTAATGTGGTGCTCGACGACAGCACGATTACGTCCCATATTCGACGGATTCGGCGGAAATTTGAAGCGCAGGATGCCAAATTCGAACACATACAAACCGCCTATGGCGTCGGGTATCGCTGGAAACCAGAGGGGTGAAACTCCGAACTCAGCTGCTGCTTTTGTCACTGATCTTTCTTGGCATACCTTGGACGGGCTGCCAGTTTCTTCGAAGCAACGAACAGGCCTTGCTGGGAGTACAGCAGCAGGGATTGGAAGCCACCGGCCGCGCCATTGCTAATGGCGTAAACCAGCGACTCGACCTCCTGTATACCCACCGGCAACGGCTCAACGATTCACTTGACGACAATAGTCTCCACGCGGTCAATAGTGACACTGCCCCCATCCTGGATGGTTTTTTTGATGAATGGCCACCACTCAAGAGCCGCCACTTCGGTACCACCAGGCGTGGCTTCACGGTAACGGTGACTGCCGTTGATGACACCTTGTTTCTAGCCTTGGCGATTACGGATCGGTCAAAGCGGTATAACCACTCAGTCAACATGGAGAAACCTAGTGGCGATCGGATGGTGTTGACTACATGGCAAGATAATCGGCGGGAACCAATAGTCATTGCCACATCTGCACCGGGGTCAGTACGCGCGCAATCGATGAATCCGCGCCAGCCAAGCGACCCAGCCCGTCGTATTCGCGGCGTCTGGGCCGATGTCAGCGACGGCTATCAGATAGAGCTAGCCATACCCTCGGCTGTGGACATCGAGTATCTGGGCGTTCACTACGTTGATGAAGACGAAGGGGGTATGAACACCTGGGGAAATATTGATCCCTTGGCGGCTAGCGCACCACCGCATCTGATTCGCACGCCCAAGGAACTGATCGCCCTGCTCAACAATTTCAGCAACAGCCCCACCAAGGTGAGTGTTTACGATCGCTGGGGCTGGCTCCTGGGCGCGTCAGACTGGTCTAACCCTGAACCCGCCACTGGCAGTCACGGATTGACCCGGTGGCTATATCGGCAGGTGTTACAGCCGCCCGCGGCTGATAAGCCTGCGCAGCAGACGCCCAGCGGTCGCAACGTCAGTGCAGTGATGAGCTCAGCACTGCAGGGGGTGGGCAGCCACAGCGTCTTTGAAGCCAAAGGGAGCTTGTGGTCGCGCTACGCAGCACCCTTGCGCATTGATGCAGCCGTTATGGGCGTAGTGATGGTTGAGCAACCCCGAGAACAGTATCTCTCTTTCACCGATCCCGTCTTCGAAGGCCTACTGGTGAAAGGGGGACTGACGAGCCTGTTCATTGCGGCTGGATTATTTGCTTTTGCCTCGCTACTGAGCCTACGCATTATCCGTCTACAGAAACGTCTAGAGAGTGCTGCCCACCACGACCGTGGCCGAGATCAGTCTCTTCCCGTCAGCCCATGTAATGACGAGCTCGACCAGCTGGCACAACAATTCAACTCGCTGCTGGCAGACACTCATCGTCTAGAAAACTACTTGCGCGCTCTACCTAGAGCACTGGCCCATGAAATTCACACCCCAGTAGCGGTTATTGGCTCCACTCTCGAGCACTTAAACAACCAGCTAACGGCAGCAGATCACACTGTCCTCATTGCCCGCGCACAGACCGGCCTGCGACGGTTAACCGATCTGCTCAATGCCATGAATGAAGCCAGTAGACTCGAAAACAGTCTCGGCGTCGAACCGCACCAATCGACTGATCTGTTCGATCTGCTGAGCGAGCTGGCCAGTGCCTATGGTATGACCTACCCAGGGTGGGCATTTACGCTGGATGCGACCCGCGAACAGGCCATAGCTAGCGTTGCACCCGACCTCATTGTTCAAGCCCTCGATAAACTCATTGCCAACGCCGTGTCCTTTGCACATCCGGACAGCGTGATAACAGTCAAGCTTCGGCGCCGGGGTTTGTGGTGGCGGATAACGGTTATCAACCAAGGTCCGGCGCTCCCAGAAATACCCGAGCAGCTGTTCTCGCCCATGCTCAGTGACAGGACTGGCCAGTACGGCGCGGACGCTCATTTGGGGCTGGGGCTTTATGTTGTGGCGCTAGTGGCAAAACACCACGAGGGCGAGCCTTGGGCGCGTAGCATAGACGCACCCTCTGGTGCCGAGATAGGCTTCACTGTCAAAGCCTGAGCATGAAAGGCGAGCAAGGCTAGCCGACAAACGCGAGCTGTTTGAGCTCAGCCACCTGATCACGCATCCGTGCCGCCTCTTCAAATTCAAGATTTTTGGCGTGCTCCAGCATCTGGGTCTCCATTTTCTCCAATTTGCGCGCGAGGGCTGCGGGCGTCAATTTGGCTACGTCATCACTGAAGGCGGCCCGCTCTTCCACAACCCGGCGCTCTTTGGCACTGCGGGCTTTAGTCGGCATACGCCGCGCGCCTTCCATAATATCTTGAACGCTTTTCTCTATACCCACCGGGGTAATGCCGTGGGCTTTGTTGAAGTCCAGTTGCCGCTGCCGGCGGCGATCTGTCTCGGCAATCGCGCGTTCCATGGAACCGGTCATTTTATCGGCATACAAAATAGCGCGACCGCGCAGGTTTCGAGCACCGCGACCAATCGTTTGAATCAGCGAGCTCTCAGAGCGTAAAAAACCCTCTTTGTCCGCATCGAGAATGGCGACCAGGGACACCTCGGGCATATCGAGACCTTCTCGAAGCAAATTAATACCCACCAGCACATCAAATTCGCCAAGGCGTAAATCTCGAATAATCTCGACCCGCTCAACGGTATCAATATCTGAGTGCAAATAGCGCACACGAATATCGTGTTCGCTCAGAAACTCGGTTAAATCCTCTGACATACGCTTGGTTAACGTGGTCACCAATACTCTGTCACCGCCATCGACGGTCGTGCCGATTTCGGCGAGCAAATCATCCACTTGCGTGCGTGCCGGTCGAATTTCTATCTCAGGATCGACCAGACCAGTGGGCCGCACGACCTGCTCAACGGTTCTATCTCCATAAGCCTTCTCATATTTTCCGGGCGTCGCCGTGACATAAATCGCCTGGGGTCGCATGCTCTCCCACTCTTCAAATTTCAAGGGTCGATTGTCAAGAGCGGAAGGCAATCGAAAACCATACTCAACGAGGGTTTCTTTACGCGATCGATCACCTTTATACATGGCCCCAATTTGCGGAATGGTCACATGAGATTCATCCACTAAGATAAGAGCGTTATCGGGTAAATACTCAAATAATGTCGGTGGCGCCTCACCGGGCGCGCGTCCCGATAAATAACGCGAGTAATTCTCAATACCCTGACAGTAGCCAAGCTCGCGAATCATCTCTATGTCATAGCGGGTTCGCTGCTGAATTCGCTGAGCTTCTAAGAGCTTCTCCATGTCCTTGAACTGCTTGACACGCAGCTCGAGTTCCTCCTCGATGAGATCGACCGCGCCTAACATAGTGTCCCGAGATGCCACATAGTGCGTTTTAGGGAAAATAGTCACCCGCGGTAGTTTTTCTGCTACCGCACCGGTCAATGGATCAAAGGTCGCTATATTTTCAATTTCCTCGTCAAACAGCTCTATGCGCACCGCAAGATCTTCTGAGTCCGCGGGAAAGATATCGATGACATCACCGCGAACCCGATACGTGCCTCGACGAAAGTCAATGTCATTACGCGTGTACTGCAGCTCCGCCAATTGTCGAAGAATACCGCGCTGATCAATGATTTCCCCCCGAGACAGATGCATAATCATTTTGAAGTACGACTCGGGATCACCTAGGCCATAAATGGCTGACACCGTGGCCACCACTATACAGTCCTCTCGCTCCAGCAACGCCTTTGTCGCCGACAACCGCATCTGTTCAATATGATCATTTACCTGAGCATCTTTCTCAATGAACGTATCGGACGAGGGCACATACGCCTCGGGCTGGTAATAATCGTAGTAAGACACGAAGTACTCGACCGCATTATTGGGAAAGAACTCTTTAAATTCACCGTATAACTGGGCCGCCAGAGTCTTATTGTGAACCATAACAATGGTCGGACGCTGCACCTGTTGAACAACATGAGCCATCGTAAAGGTTTTACCCGATCCAGTAACACCCAACAGCACTTGCGACGCGAGGCCTGCATGAATTCCCTCAACCAGCTGCTCGATGGCCTGAGGCTGATCCCCCGCGGGCTGATAACTAGACCTCACTTCAAATTGACGAACCATGGTGTTCCAAAATATAAAAAAATGTCGGCGCACAGTATTGCTCTTTTTTAATGTAGATGACACTCGCCGCTACGGGGTGTTGACTTTAAAAAATTCGATCCTGTATAGTCCGCGTCTCTCAATAGAGACAATTCCGCCTTAGCTCAGTTGGTAGAGCAAATGACTGTTAATCATTGGGTCGCTGGTTCGAGCCCAGCAGGCGGAGCCAAACACAGCAGTAGTAGCAAAGGGTTGCGCAAATGCAGCCTTTTTTATTGGGTACCTATCAACTGGGCACCCACAAAGCGTCGCGACTGAGTTCATCCGAGTCATCATCGATTCGTTGTAAATGACCGTTCTACGGTGTCGACCCGCCGCCTAATGCTGATAGATTTTCTATGGACTCATCAGCCGATGTTAGGGCGGCCCCCATAAACGGCATTCCGCGAAACAGACTGTTATTGAGTCCCCTCTAACGCTAGCCGACATCATGCTAGGAGTAGCGAATGCGCACCGTTGAAATCACCATAGAGCCTGTTGAGCTATACAAAATTCTTAAATTTGAAGGCCTGACGACCACCGGCGGCGAAGCGAAGCTCCTCATTGGAGATGGCCAAGTCACTGTAAATGGTGAAATCGAGACCCGGCGGCGACGCAAAATGATCGGTGGAGATGTTATTGGCTTTCGGGGTGAGCGGCTTCAACTCAGCTTGAGAACCGCTGTCTAGTCCTTCACCGTCATCGCACCGATTGCCCGCAATTATGTTTTATGACTTCAGTCATCATCATTGTGAATGTCTTTTCACATCGCGGCCTGTGTATTTCCTGTGCTTCGGTGATTTTCCTATTCATAGGTTATTATCTACCCGACAAGCGTCGGGCCCTGAGCTCGACACCTTAATAATGACAATGTAAAGAGGGCTCCCATGACTATCAAGTTGCCACACCTTTGTTCCACGCTTCTCGGTATTTTGGTTTTGATGCTTGCCGCACTTAGTCTCGCAGACGAGGACCGACACCTCACGGTTGCCGATTTGCTGGAATTTGAGCAGGTCAATGACCCCCAGATATCGCCCGATGGAAACCAAATCATCTATACCCGCAGGTGGGTGGATCAACAGGAGGATCGCTGGGCCTCTGCACTGTGGATCATGGATGCAGATGGATCTCGACATCGTTTTTTGCAACAAGGTTCAAATGCCCGCTGGTCACCCAGTGGTGACCGAATTCTCTTCCTTGGCAATGGCGATAACGGCAAATCCCAGCTATTTGTTCGCTGGATGAATGATGAAGGAGCGGTTTCTCAGGTTACCCGTGTCAACGTTACACCCTCGTCGCCACATTGGTCACCGGATGGTCGACAGATCGCCTTTGTCTCTGTTATTCCAACCAACGACAAGTGGACGATCGAAATGCCTGAAGCTCCAGAGGGCGCTGAGTGGAGTAAAACACCGCGAATCGTCGACCGATTGCATTATCGACAGGACAAAGTGGGCTTCAGAGATAACGGTTTTACGCATCTTTTTGTTGTCCCTGCAGTATCAGGAACTGCACGCCAGCTGACAGAGGGTGACTGGAATGTTGGCGCGCAGTTTGACGGCTTGTTCGGTGGCGCAGGATTGAGCTGGATGCCTGACAGCAAGACCATTGTTTTTGATGGCTGGAACAACACCGATGGCGACTCGATCTACCGGCGTTCGCATATTTATTCAATTGACACCGTTTCGAAGGACATCAGACAGCTCACCAGCGAGCTGGGCGCATGGTCAGACCCGGTGGTGTCAAACGACGGTGAAAAGATCGCATTCACTGGCTATCCGGCCTCGGACGCCACTTATGAAATGGGTCGAGTCCACGTCATGAATGCCGATGGCAGCAAAATGCGGATGCTGTCTACAGAATTTGATCAGCCAGCTAGCACACTCTTCTGGGCCAATAACGGTCAGGGGATTTACTTCGCGGCGCAAGATTCGGGATATATGAACGTCTATTACATGGCCCTCAACGGCAATGTCCGAGCGGTGACCCAAGGATTGCAGACAGTCACCCTGTCTTCTGTAAATCGCGACGCTAGTATTGGCGTTGGAATCTTGGCTTCCTACTACCAACCCGGAGATGTGCACTCATTTTCATTGAGTGATCCCGGTGAGCCCGCGCGGCTGACCGCCGTTAATGAAGACCTACTGGCAACAAAAGATCTCGGAGAACATAATGAAATTTGGTACGAGGCATCGGACGGAAACCGCGCTCATGGCTGGATCGTCAAACCACCCCATTTCGATCCGGAACAAAAATATCCGCTATTAATGGAGATTCATGGCGGTCCATTTGGCATGTATAGCGGTCGCTTCAACTTTCAGTACCAGGTTTACGCTGCCAATGGTTTCGTTGTTCTCTATACCAATCCTCGCGGGAGTACTGGCTACGGCGAAGCTTTTTCCCAGGCGATTGATCACGCCTATCCAAGCGTTGACTATCTGGATCTAATAGGCGGTGTCGACGCGACGATAGCCAAAGGTTTCATCGATGAGAAACGCCTGTATGTCGGTGGATGCAGCGGCGGCGGCGTATTGTCCAGTTGGGTCATCGGGCACACCGACAGATTTGCTGCGGCAGCGGTTCGCTGCCCTGTATCAAACTGGCTCAGCATGGCCGGCACAACTGATATTCCTGGATTTACTTTCTCGTTCTTCCAGAAACCGTTTTGGGAAGATCCGTCCGACTGGTTGAAATACTCTCCTCTCATGTACGTTGGCAACGTAAAAACGCCCACAGCAGTCATGACAGGCGAGCAGGACATGCGTACGCCAATGGCACAATCCGAAGAATACTATGGCGCGCTCAAAATGCGCGGCGTGCCATCGCGACTCATTCGATTCAATGACCAGTACCATGGAACCGGCACGAAACCGTCGAATAACATGCGCACCATGCTGTACATGATGTCCTGGTACAACAGCTACACGCTGGACGGTGAAGTCGTGAAAGAAGGCAATAACGAATAGCTTTACGGGTCAGGCTGGTCGCACTCCATGGCGATCAAACTGACCCGACTATACTTTCTATAGTCGTCAGTGACCAGCGGGGCGCTAGGCTTTTTCCCATTTGGCACGACCTCAATTAACCTCTGATTGCGCCTATCGAACCCAAGCGAATCGAGGGCCTATCGATGGCTCCAGTAGTGTTACTCATCGGCTTCAGTGAGTCGTGAAAATAACAGTGCAAGCCTGTGCTCACCGGTCTTCAATCAGCAAATCCTCTCGCTTCCAAGTGCCATCAAGCGACACTATCAACGAAGCATCAGGGGCTAGTACCCGTGAAATTCCCTGCGCACTATCCACTGTCATTTGGTTCGCTGATATAGCACCCCATGGACCGTCACCTACAAGGATTCGCTCTCCCAGTTGGTAATCTTTAATACTGACCATGGCTCCACCATTAATCTCAAAAGTGTCAGACCCATCGCCACCAAACACGCTGACTTTGCCGACCAGCTCCGATGAAACGGTAATAGTGTCGTCGCCGTAGAATCCATAGACCTCAACGGGCTTGTCATCGACTACCGAGAGCGTTATTTGATCGTTCTTCATGGTCCCAAAGTTCAGGGAAGGCCCAGAATCCAACCACACACTGTCGGGAGCGTCGTCATTAATAGCGCCCGAAAACAAGGCATCAACCTTTGCTAGCGCTGCATGGCCCGTTTGAATTCCCATCTTCAGACCAATCCAATTCCCGTCCATCATGTGAATGCCACCGTACAGCCGGGAGCGGCCAGCTTCTTCAGCGGCAAGTGAGAGAAACTCCCAAGAGAGTGTGGTTTCCTCATTACCGTTTTGTGCATCACCATCGAATCCGTCGGTCAGATCGAAGCGTGAGATAAACGCTTCACTTTGGTAGTCAAAAATATTTGAACTCAAAATCTGAGAGATCACCGTGGTAGCCGCATAGCTAAACGCCGAGTGTCCGGAGGGTACATCTGGGAATGGCGGCGTAAAGTTACGTCTCAACTGAAATGGAAACCAAACGTTTCGGTCATCCGTTCCCGCCACCACATCTCCTCGGAAGGAAGGCAGCACACTGCCAAGGTACAACTGATTGATCACCGTGTAAGGACGGACAGAATCAAAGTGAAATTTAGAGTCCCAAGCGGTCACTCCCGCGTCGAAAACTGCTTGGGAGACAGTCATCATAAGTCGTAAAGACTCCTCCAAACTGAGCGCATCACGAACGGCGAGATCAACGGCTATTTCCGTCCACCAACCCGGGGGATACGGGGTAGAATCGCCGAGCTCCCAGTATTCTGACTGCGCTCGTTGAAGGGCACCACCGTCAACCCGGTCTTTCATTAATTGCGCAAAGCCCACCAGCTGAGCGGCCTCATCAACAAAATCCATGTTGAGCGCGCCGTTTACATACGGTGTTTTAATGGTGTCAGGCCTTAAAGCCGCACCCGATGCTAGCGCAAATGTGGACACCTCACCCCAATGAGAGGTCAGTGGAACCTGCGTGCCCCCGTCGGCAGTGGGAGGAAAAATGCCCCACTCGGTCAGGGATTGCCACGTGGAGGTTAATCGAACGTCACCCGACAATACTGCGGGATTGATGGTTACCGGAAGAGGATTGTCAATGAGCAACTTGCCCTCGGAGTCCCAAGTGGCGCCCGCTGCTCTGGCCGCTATCCTAGGGTCATAGTCAGGAAATTCATAGACTGGGAACTCAACGCCACCCTCATTAACGTAAGCAATCTCGTTGTAAAAATTGATGTTGTTTCGTTGGCTGATCGTCGGTGCAGGAGCGGCCCAGGGTATCGGACCGTAGGGCGCGGTACTGTCGGCATAATTATTGAGCGGCTGCGCGCCATCGGTCATCGCGAATGCCAGTATCTCGGATGCTATGGCATTCGCGAGCGATTCTGAGTCAGATAGAAGACTGTTTGCAGAAAAAGGATCGAGTCTAGCCGAAGCCAGCGCCTTTGATTCATCAATGATTGAATCCGCCAAGCTCAACATTTCCGCTCGAATAACCTCCGCATCTTCACCCGAGTCAATTTCCAATTGCGCTTGATTAAGAAAACTTGAGTCACCTGCGGCAAAATCAACGAAAACATGGTATGCCGCAGTAGACATCGATAAAAATCGTGCCGTGGAAGCCTCGTTAGTTGACGCAAACACTACGTCGCTTTGGACAGTCGACAACCAGGGGGCTGCATCGGAAGAGTAAGCGGCCCAGGCAGAGTAGAGCGCAGCGTTTAAGTAGGCCATGAAACGGCTCGAAATAGTGGGGCCCCGCTCGGCTTTTTTTACCAGCGTCAACCCCAAATTATTCCACTCAGTCACCACCTGACTATCGAACTGAGGGCTTACTGTTACCTGAACTTCGTCAGAGACAACGGCGTTACTTCCATCATCTACCGTTACTCGCAGTATGATCGTTGACGACACGGTTACAGGAGGTGCATCAAAACTTGCCGTAGCGTCGGCCATGACCATCAAATTGACCGGGGGACCAGACACCTGCGTCCATTCCAGATCGACTTCACCATCATCCCTGACTGTCGCAGAGACGGTGACTTTTTCTCCGGCCTCTACGTACACATCGCTACCTGCTGAAACAACAGGCTGTATATTCACGTCGTTATTATCACAGGCACTGATCGTGCCACCTAGGACAATCGACAGACATAAACGTAAAGTAACGCCATGTAGTGAACGCATAGGAGTCGCTTCCTCTTTGATGACCTGTCAAAGGAGTATAAAAGCCTAACAGGGATTGTCCAGTTCAAGTTCAGTCCAGTCAACTAAGGTCAGCGTTGTCATGCCGATAACCCACTGTCCATCAAACCCCAGAGATCTGCCAGTGCAGAGCCCAAGGCGCTCGATTAACTCAAAAGCCGAGATCTGTCGATCAGTCCATTGCTTTGAGCGTTGCCTTAGGCGCGAGATCGGTGATGGGCGACAGCAGGGTCGCGCTGTCCGCCAGCCGCTGACGCTGCCAATGATCATCAGCCGTCATCGCCAGCGATGCGCACAGATTGACCATGGCCAGCGGCTCGCGACCGCCCTGCTGGTAACAAGCCACCGCCTCGGCGGGTGTAGTCGTTAACTCACTGATGAGTGCGGGACTCAGCGCGCCAGCAGCGGGAAGCAGACAAAATGGGGCAAGATTGTGTAACGCTTTGATTAATTTAGGGCCCACCATCTGGGGCGCTATATGCGCGGTGTCGGCACGGCTAATAATGGACTCGGTAGCGTGGCTTAAAAAGGGCAGTATTGGCGAGCCAGCGGTAAAAGCTAAAAAGGCATTATGCGGTGTAATATATCGCTGCCACCGGTCCTTATTGTTTTTCTGGACCCAACACTCCTCGCCAAAAAGACTGTGCCCAGCCAGCGAAGGTAACCAATCAATATCCACACACAGGGTATCGGCGTCGAGCCACAGCGCCTGCCCTCCCTCCCGCTGCAAGTGATTCTGCAGTAGCTGTAATCGGCCTAAGTCAGCGAGAATGGGTCCTCTATCTGCGACCTTTGAACGATAGCTTTGAGGCAATAGGTCGAACAGCTCGTCACCGATGAATCGATAATCAAAACCATGGTGGGCAGCCCATTGCTGAACTGACGCCAGACAATCGTCCATCCACTGTGGCCGCTGTGGGGGAGCTGATTGAAAAACCACTACCATGACTAGTCACTCCTCACCGCCTACAAAATAATGCTGTCAACAGCCAGAGGACTCCGATACCAATGCTGGCTCTGTTGGCCTAAGGTCAGCTACACTCAGCACTTCAGCGCTCCACGCTGCCAAGTAATACCACCGTCAACCAGCCTGTTGAGAAAAACAATGACTTTGTTAACACCGCGCTCAATAGTAAGAACACTGTGCCACGCTACCTTCCTCACACTGCTTAGCCCGTTAAGCTTAGCCGCTGATAGTGACCCTGGGTCTGGCGCGAAGGCATTTAACCAACTGGGTGAGGCCCTGCCCACTGCTAACGTCTATCGTACGGCATCTGGAGCCCCAGGCAGCGACTATTGGCAACAGCAGGCCGACTATACAATTAAAGCCAGCCTCGATGAAAATCAGCGTGCCATTACAGCGACCGCGAACATCCGTTATCAAAACAACTCTCCCGACACCCTGCGTTATTTATGGCTGCAACTCGATCAAAATCGCTTTCGGGAAGACTCCCTCGATCGTCGATCTCGGACCCAGGACAGCGATCGTGTGAGCTACCAATCTCTGCGCGATCATCAGTCTATGGTCGACAACCACTATGGCTATCAAGACCTTATATTCACGAGTAGCAGTGGCACTCCCATTGACGCTACTGTGGTCGATACCCTTGTTCGACTGGACCTTGACACCCCACTAAATCCGGGCGACAGCGTCAGCTTTGGCGTCGAGTGGCGATTCAATATCATTGAAGAAGCTGCGATTGGCGGTCGCGGCGGGTATGAATACTTTGCTGATAGTAATACGCAACTGTTTTTTCTTGCCCAATGGTTCCCACGCCTCGCCGCCTACTCCGATTATGAGGGCTGGCACAACAAAGCTTTTCTAGGTCGTGGTGAATTTACGCTAGAATTTGGTGATTATGAAGTGGAGCTGACCGTTCCAAATAATCATATTGTGTCCGCGACCGGCGAATTAACCAACGGTCAACGCGTCTTGAGCAAACAGCAGCTCGCTCGCTTGAAAGCTGTCCCCACCGATAAGCCGCGTTTCATTGTGACTCCCGAAGAAGCAAAGGCCAATGAAACGACTACGGCGACAGGCACAAGCACCTGGCGCTTTCGTGCCCAGAACGTTCGGGATTTTGCCTGGGCTTCATCGACTAAATTTATTTGGGATGCCATGCTGCATGAGCAACCCGGTGCCCAGTTCGACAACGTTCTAGCCATGTCTTTTTACCCCAATGAAGCCGAACCCATTTGGTCGATGTACTCCACCCAAGCGGTTGCGCACACCATGGCGGTCTATAGTCGACTGTCCTTTGATTATCCCTACCCTACAGCTCAGTCAGTGAACACTTGGGAGCGGGGTGGTATGGAATATCCCATGATCACCTTCAACGGCTACCGACCCGATCCGCCCACTGCCAACGGTGATGACTCTGATAGCGATGCGAGTGATGCGATTGCCAAAGCCAATGAACAGCGCGCGTACTCGCGGGGGATTAAATACAGTCTCATTGGGGTCATTATCCACGAAATAGGCCACATTTATTTTCCCATGGTCGTCAATTCCGATGAACGACAGTGGACTTGGATGGATGAAGGGCTTAACACATTTCTGGAATATGTTGCCGAGCTAGAGTGGGAGGAGCACTACCCGACGTTTCGTAACGACACTAACATTCTCGATTATATTCCCGAGTACATGGGGTCGACGAACCAAGTTCCCATCATGACTCAATCCGACTCCATCCTACAATTTGGCCCCAACGCGTACGTAAAGCCCGCTGCTGCGTTGACGGTTCTGCGAGAAACCGTCATGGGTCGAGCGCTATTTGATTTTGCATTTCGAGAATACGCGCAACGCTGGCAATTTAAGCGGCCAACCCCCGCGGATTTTTTTCGCACCATGGAGGATGCCTCAGGTGTGGATCTCGATTGGTTCTGGCGAGCGTGGTTCTTCGGTACGGACCATGTCGATGTCGCTATCAGCGATATTCGCGGCTATCGACTGAAAACCAATGACCCCGATATTGACTATCCGCTTGACCGCGAAGAAAACAGCAGAAATAAACCTGCTCCCGTCGCCATAGCGCGCAACCAAGCTGAGGGCTTGACGACCCGCGAAGCACGCTTTGATGAGTTGCAAGACCTGTACAGCCGCAGCGATCGCTTTACAGTCACCAACAAAGATCGAAATGAAGCCGCTAAGGCGTTTAACAAGCTCGACCCATGGGAGCAGCAGGTATTTGATCGCGCCATCGCGGACAACGATCTATTTTATTTTATCGACTTTATCAATAAAGGCGGTGTACCCACCCCCATTCTTATGACCATTCACTATGCAGACGGCCAGTCACGGGAGCTGCATTTACCCGCAGAAATTTGGCGGCAAGATGCTGAAAAAGTCACCTATCGTTTAATTGAGAAAAATTCAGTTAGCGCCATAGAAATTGATTCACAGCACCAGACTGCCGATAGCGATTTTCGTAATAATCGCTATCCACCTACTATTCACTCATCGCGGCTAGAGGCATATAAATCTAAGCGTAAAACCCGCAATCTGATGGCCGACCTGCTCGTCGACTTGAAAGCCAAAGCGGGGGAAGAACAGCCGACCAAAGCCATACCGCTAGAAGCAGCCCAATGAATACTCGCCATGCTTAAGCTGACGAGTCTTCCCCGAGCGCTACTTGGCCGAGTAGCCGTTAGATCGCTACTGTTGTTGACCATTAGCATGGCGGTCGTGGCACATCGGGGCAGCGGTGTGTGGACGGACATGGTGTGGGTTGACGATCACTTTGACATTACTCATCGCTTACATGCCGCCGACGGTCTCACGATTAATCGCTTTATGGGCGGCACTGGTCGACTCGATAACCTCAAAGAGCTTGCCTTTGTGGCGCTCTATGTCGATCAGCGCTTTATGACGCCCACTCGCACAGCCAGCCAGTCCCGCGAATCGCCACTAACCACCTTGGGCGCGGAAATCGACGACGACTTTGTCTATGTATATCAACAATGGTGGCCCGCTGACCGTCCGACCGACCTGTCGCACATCACCAACTCGCTGCTAGGGGATATCATACCCGCAAGCCAGCGATTCCTACGTATAGAAACCCCAGAGGGCGTTCAAGAACGACACTTTTAAGCGTGGCGTCATCGACCCACCGTCACCAACTCACTGGCTATGACCCTAGGCAAGCCCTTGATTGGCCGATAGGCCTTTTATCACTGGCTCTTTGAGCGGCACCGGGGCAATTGTTTTTTTAGCTTGCAGCCAACGACTGACGACGTCCCAAATAGGCTCACCCTCGAGAGGTTGCATAGAGGCCCAGCCCGCCACTTTATAGGTTTTGTTGGGGTCGATAGCTTTACCCGCTAAGGTCATGTCACTGATACGCTGGCCCGCCGTTCCACTGGGCGCAATGGCATAATCCAAACCACCCACGCGCACCATGTCCCCCCCCTGCTGGTAGTAGGGATCTGCGTTGAAGAGGTTATCTGCGACATCTTCAAGCACCACTTTCAGAAAGTCTCCGCGCATGTCGCTCACTGTGACCGTAGGGTAAGTAATCGCGACTTGGGACATCAAATCTTCCATAGTGATGTCGTCGCCCGGCAACAGAGATGTGCCCCAGCGGAAGCCTGGCGAGAGCGAAATATCCGCGTCCAACTCGTCAATCAAGGCGTCACAGATCAACTGGTCGAAGCTGCCATTGAAATTGCCCCGTCGATATAGCAAATCGTCCGTGGTGGCCAGCACTTGACTCAGCTGGGCCATAAAAGGTGCGCGACTTTTAGCGATGAATGTCGCCATTTCACGATCGGCGGGGAGCAATTCCGAGAACACCGGTAATAAGGTGTAAGACCAATCTCGAATCTTACCCGCCCTGACATCGAAGTCTACAACCCCCAAAAATTTACCGTTGGATCCTGCGTTAGTGACCAGCGTCATACCACCAGCGTTCTTGACCTCTATTGCCCTAGGGATAGCGTCATGGGTATGGCCACCCAGAATGGCATCGAGGCCAGTTACCCGCGACGCCAGCTTCATGTCGGTATCGGCGCCGTTATGGGAGAGCAGCACCACAACTTGCGCGCCACTATCTCGGACGTCATTGATTTTTTGTTGTAGCTCGCGCTCTTGAATACCAAACGTCCAGCCCTCGGTAAAGTAGGCCGGGTTAGCAATGGGGGTGTAGGGAAATGCCTGGCCTATAATGGCCACCGGCACACCATTGATTTCTTTCATGGTGTGGCTAGCAAATACCGGGTCGCCAAAGTCGGCATCCTTAACGTTGTGCGCGACGAAATCGATATGACCCGATAAGTCCTTGTCGATAATTTCCTGAATTCGCTCGGTGCCCAACGTAAATTCCCAGTGGCCGGTCATAACATCAATACCCAGCAGCTTGCTAGCGTCGACCATATCTTGACCATTGGTCCACAACGCGGTCGCCGAGCCTTGCCACAAGTCACCGCCATCGAGTAACACCGCTCCAGGGCGGTTAGCCTTGACCCGCTTCACCAGTGTCGATAAGTGGGCAAAACCGCCCACCTTGCCGAAGCGCTGACTGGCCTCGGTAAAATCCAAATAGGTAAAGGCATGGGATTCACGGCTGCCGGAGGATAAGCCGTACGCGTCCAGTAACGCTTGACCGACCACATGGGGCACTCGGTTGCGCGCACCATGAACCCCAATGTTCACTTGTGGTTCACGATAATAAATAGGTTGCAGCTGAGCGTGGACGTCGGTCATGTGCATAAGATGAACGTTGCCAAAACGCGCAAGGTCATAATTCCAATCAGATGCGGGGCTAGCAGAACGCCCCCGGGTGGGGAGTGACAGCCCGGCTGCCAGCCCCAGCGCCAGCATTTTATGAAACTCGCGTCGATCCATACTAGTTTCCCAGACCGCTAGGTAGGTGCGGGCTATTCATTCAAAACGTCAATAGGTTGATTCACCGGCGAGTCTGGATCTAATAGATAGGCCATGACATCTTTCAGCTGTTGCTCAGTTAAAATGCCCTGAGCACCAAAACGCGGCATATGGGAGCAAATGTTATAGGCGTGCGTATTCCACAGCTTGACCCATGTGTATTTGATAACCGGCTCACTTTGTCCCCGAGCGCCATACCCTGTCAGGGACGGCCCCAGTGTTCCGAAGGCGACTTCCCGGGGATCAAGCTGATGACAGGCATAACAATTACCGCCGTTTGGCGCCTCTGGATCGTCGGAATACTGCAATCCGCGGCCGTTACTCGCTACCTTCGCACCCGACGCCCAGTCACCCAGGTACTGTCCATCGATTGGGTATTCAATCCTCTTCATAGCCTGCTCGCGCGTCGCGGCCAGTGCATCGGAACCGCCCTCTTCAGCGCGAGACTTACTGCATAAGCGCTGCACCTCATCTTGCTGCAGACGATCCATAGTGGCCTGATTTTTGGCGGTCATTGAATCGATAAGACTATCGGCTGCTGAGTTTGCCAAGCCTGACACTGGCGTGACTAGGAACCATGCGATGAGAAGGTGTTTCAACATACTCATTACCTCTTCAAGCCGGGAACCGCCATGTCGGCACCGGCAGCATTGACCGCCAGGAACATTTGCAGCGCAACGCTGGCCTCTGACCCCATAATGAGTTCGGGAAGTCGCTGTTGCCGGAAGCAATCGCGCATACGCCAACCCATGGTGCGGACTAGTCCTTCTGAATTGCGATACGCAGGCCAAGTAGTGTAGGCCTCAGCGGCACCTTCATGGGTGCTGAGGTTGGCCAGTGCTTGCAGTCGAATGCGTTTATCTGCCTGACCGTGACAGGTGGCACAGGAAAAATCATGGGGGCCAGCCCGGTAGTAAAAAAGCCGCTCCCCTAGACTGTACATTGCTCGCTCTTTGGGGTGATCCTGTGCTGGCGCCACCGCAGTACCTGAAGACTGCTCCGCAATCCACACCACCAGCGCCTCCATCTCAGTGCCCAGATCGCCTCGCAGTGAGTAGGGCTTGGCATGAATCTGTTCACGAGTCCGGCCCTGTAACTCAACCATACAAAACACCAGGCGTGCTTCTAAATCCATGACCTGATCAGCGTCAGAGAAATAGCGCGGCAACTGCGCATAGGCCCCCTCTACCACACCGGCACCCAGGCCTAAGTCACATTGCTCAAAGGTCACTTGGTTGGGACCCGCAGGTTCAAACCAATACTCTTCGCCTTCATCAATCACAAAAATGGCCGGGTTATCGTCACCCATCATTGCACGATATTCGTCAAACACACCTTGTTCTGCCCCAACCACCATCGTTAGGGTGGCGGCAAGCATAGCGGTGAGGCCACTCATCATCGGTTTCATTGCACTTTTCCCTGGCTGCCCTAGCGAATGGTCGTTTTACCGTTGCCCGTCTCACCTTTGTTGTCAATCCACGCCACCGACACGGTATCACCCGCCACACCACCGTCAAAACGCAGCCCTAGAAAAGGATTAGCAGAGACTGCGGCGCCCCAGTAGCCATGCATAACCACCGTGTCGTTATGAGTCACCGTCACTTCTTCAATAAAATGCGCGGGAATAGGTTCCCCTGCTTGATCTTTGCGCTGTCCGGTTTCCATAGGGTGCCGCATAAGCGCTTTTACTTCGGTGACATCACCTTTTTGCTGTGCGCGTATTCGAATTCTTCCAGCCATGATTTATGCTCCTCTACCCGCCGCAACCGCCTAGGGTGACTTTGGTTTCTTTAACCGCCATGTAATGTTTTCCCTGTGCTTCGACTACCGCATACAGGTTACCTGTTTGGGCTACTTTAACTCGGGTTTCGACCGCGGGTTTAGTACCCGGCGCGACCGTGAACATCGCAGCCAATGGGTTGGGATTTTTTTCAACTATGACATAAATTTTCTCAACATTGGCGAGCCTACTGGTATCCACCTCAACTTCAACCGGCACCACGGCACCATTTTCGGCGATGTTAGGCGTCGAGAAAATAATGCCTTCATGTAGCTCGGGCATGCCCCCCAGCTCAGCGAAGGTCGATGTCAAATTTGTCGCACTGAACGTCGTCTGGGGGCGGATGACTGCAGCCCACAGCTTGCTAGGCAACACGGCGGTTGCAGCGATTATTGCACCCAAGCATAAAAAGCCTCTACGGGCCATTCCTTGAGGATGTATCGAGTGTTTCATAGCTTGTTCCTCTTTTAGTTGAGTCAACGACCGGCCACCAACCATTGGCTGATTGCCAGCAGAGCCTCCTCACCGACGTGCGGCATGGGAGGCATCGCCATAGTTCCCCATACCCCTGATCCACCATTTTTAATCTTCGTGCGTAAATAGTCTGTCGCATCTTGGTTTTGGTATTTGGCCATGATGTCGTCGAAGCTCGGGCCCAATAGCGGTCCCGCTTGTTGATGACAGCCGCTGCAACCATTGGCTAACAGCAGCGCATCCGGCGCGGTGCTCGTCGACACTGGCGCTGAGATAACGTTCGCTTCTGGCGCGGTTTGGATACCCGGATAGGGACCATAATCGCGCATTTGATCCCTGAGGTTACCATGTGCATTCATGGCATAGTCAGGTAAAAAAGAGGTAATGGTCGTGTCCGCATTACAGTCACTGATACAACTCGACCCTACCACATCGGGACGGCCCGCTGCTGACCACAGGCCATGATCGGTGGTCATCCCATATCGATTGGGCATCATCGCTTGCACCGCGTGGATATTGTCATTCGACAAAACGAAGTCGTCGTCGACGATATAGCCAAGATTTAACAGGTAGGCAGTCAACGCGTAGACCTCATCGGTTTGCAATGATTTAGGCGCGTTCCAAGGCATAGCACGATTGATATAATCCCAAATCGTCGACAAGGTGGCTACTTTCATCAAGGTGGTGCGCACTACCGCAGAATCCGTCAGCGCAGCAACGCGACCTGATGCGATATCTTCTGGGGTAATGTTGCCGAGCACTATGGGGGAGAACACCTCATTGGAGTCGCCGAAGTCACCGTGACATGACGCACATTTATCGAGCCACAGCCCCTCACCTTGTGCCACTGAGCCGGCACCCTCGGGCAGGCCTGTAAAATCAGGACGCACATCGATATCCCAGGCCTCAAGCTCGTCTGCAGTCGCGGGACGGCCAATGTCTTGCCATGCATCCGGGTAGGGACTGGCTTGAACCAGCGATGAATAGATGAGCAGGCTGACGAGCAGTGCCTTAGCCCAGTTGTACATTATCAACCTCCCCGGCCCGATTCACTCGCCATGTTTGAATGGCATTATTGTGATAGATCGATCGCGCACCGCGCACTTCTAGCAGGGCCGCGCGCTGGGGCTGCACATAACCCGTACTGTCTGTCACTCGACTCTGAAGTAGAGCCGGCTCACCTCGCCACACCCAATCCAAGGTAAAGCGCGTGGTCATCTTCTGTAATACCGGTCCCTGTATTTGTGCTTCTCGCCAGTTGCGACCGCCATCCACCGACACCTCAACTTTCTTGACCGACCCGCGGCCCGACCAGGCCAATCCTGTTATGCAGTAGTAGCCTGAATTTTTCAGTCGTTGACCCCCCGAAGGACTCGTGATGACTGATTTTGCTTCTTGTATGGCGGTGTATTGTCGCTGCAACCCATCGGGCATTAAATCGACGTAATGGCTGCTCTCATCTTTAGTGGCGTAGGGCGCATCCCCGACCTCAATTCGCCGCAACCACTTGACCCAAGAAACGCCCTGCACGCCCGGCACCACCAGTCGCAAGGGATAACCTTGCTCGGGCCTGAGCATCTCGCCGTTCTGTCCATAGGCCACCAGGCAGTCATCAAGTGCGTTAGCGATGTTGATGGTCCGCGTCATGCTGGAACCATCGGCACCTTCAGCCAAAATGACCTTGGCCTTGGATAAATCGATGCCCACCCGCTCAAGAAGCAATGACAGGGGTACCCCGGTCCATTCAGAGCCCGACAACATGCCGTGGGTATATTGCACAGTGGGCACCGCGGAGTTCCCCCACTCCAACGCGGTGTTGGCGCCACACTCAAGAAAGTGCATCCGCGACACGCTGGGCAGACGCAAAATATCTTCGAGGGTAAAGACGGTGGGGGTTTTAACCAGCCCATTAATCATAAAACGATGCCGTCGGGGATCAATATCTACCCAGCCCTGATGATGTCGCTCGAAGTGCAAACCGCTGGGTGTCATCATGCCAAATAGGCTTTGCAGGGGAGTAAATGCCACGCTTGCCTGATCAGTTTGTGTGAGACCAGGGCTCTGGCGGCGAATGATGTTGCTCTCGTACCGAGAGGGCTGTCCGTAGGGGTGGGTGGCGACAGATTTACCAAGCGTCGTGCTCCACTCAGGCAAGGTTACAATGTTAGGGTCACCGCCAGCCGCCGTCGTGACCCCCGCCATTGTCGCTAACGCCGAGGCGAAAGCCCCTTTAATGAGCCCACGACGCTCGGCATTAATGCCTTTAGCCGAAATAGCCGACACCAGATCCGCAGGGATAAAGGATTCAGGCGCAGCTTGTAGTTGACCGCGGGGCTCTGGGTTGCTGTCAGTCATTGCCGCATTTCCTTCCCCTGTGGTGGTCATACCTTGGCGCACGCTGGTTGGGTATGCCGATCAAGGCAGTGTGCCTAAACGATGGGGCCTACCGCCGATTGTGTGGCTATATATTACATTATAGTATATGCTTATAACTTAGTCTGCAATATCTTTTGCCAGTACCTGTCGACTATTTGTTACGGCTGGGGGTGCATTGCCTGTTCAATACGTTAGCATGAGCACCACCCTACCCGTTCAGAACACTAGCGCAGCGTGGGGGTTCAAAACAATCCTTGCCAATCCGATAGCTTGAGAGGCCTATAGTAATGCCAGTGATACCCTCCGCAAAGCACCGCCGACGAGCTGCGCTGGCGGCGATAGGCGTTAGCCTCGTCGCTATCAGCCTCGTTGGCTGGACACAGACCCATCCTGCCGTCGCTTTTCATATCGAAAGTGACGACCACATGAACCAAAAACTGCGACAAATCACCCGCCACATTGAAGCACACCCTAGCATTCCAGTGCGGGTGATTTTAATTGCTGGGGGGGTCAGAGCGGTGCTCGATGGAGCAAGCGACCCCAACGGTGGCTTCTTCAGCGCCCAACTCGAGCAGCTACTCGCCAAGAACGTCCGAATATTCGCCTGTGAAAACACGCTAAGGAGCTTTAATAAAAGCCTTGACGACTTAACGTTTGGCATCGAAACGGTACCCTCCGGTATCGCCGAGCTGGGCAGATTACAGTTCGAGCTGGGCTTTGCTTACCTAAAACTATGATCCTATCCAGCCGCCAACCCCGACGGATCATCACCCTCGCATTGCTGAGCATCGCCTTTAATAGCACTGCTGACGATCTTATTTATGTCTACAGCCCCTACTGTGGAGCCTGCATGAAATGGCAAGCTGAAATAGCACCTATTTATCCAAAAACCGCTGAAGCGCGCGCACTCCCATTAATCAAAGTGTCACTGCAGGACTGGCAAACAGGAAAGCATACCGCCACCGCGTGTGAGATTGATCCAGTCCTAGTGACCCCTACGTTTATACAAGTGCATCAATGTAAAGAGCTCGATCGCATCACAGGTTACTCTAACGATGAGCTGTTTTGGTTTGCTCTTCAGCGCATCGCTAATCGTTCAAACGCCCTCGACTAGCGATGTCTCGCGCTTGTGCCGTGTGCCCGGTGACGGCGGATCGCTAGGCCCGCCAGCAAAGCACTGGGCGCTTTGCATCCAGCGCGTGGCAATGTCGCCACGACAAACCAGCTGGGTGTCGGCAAGGTTGCGCGTCTGGGTGACCACTTGGGCAAAGGCGACTGCATCACCACTAATATTGTTGTTCTCTTGCGGTTCGCCGAACTGCCAGAGGGCGCCGGAAGGAGCTATAAGCGCGATGGCGGGCTTGGGATCGGGAGTCGCTTCACCGCGCACCTGAAACGTCCAAGCATACGTATTGGTGCCTAACACGACAACGTTTATCAAACGGTCGGTATCGACTCGATCTTTTCCCAGACAATCATAGACTTCCTGTCCATGGGCCCAGGTCTCCATTTGCCGTGCGGTTATGCATGACCGAGCACTCATGCTGGGCCCCACCCAAGTACACCGCTGTGAGGGGTCAGCCCGAAGGTAAGCGTCGGCCAATGCCAAGTAGGATGTTTGCCACAGTCCAACCAGCTCATTACCCGACTGAGGAACCGCTGTGGCCTCGTAATCAGAGAGATTCACTCCCGACTGCATTGCCTCCATTGCCGGCGCAATGGCTTTTTTGAAACGCTCTTCGTCATGCAGCGCGTGTAACGCCATTTGATTCCAAAAATAAAGGTGCCGAATGACTGTGCTTATACGCCATGATTTAAACGCCGTCACCTGCTCGAGGTCCCCATCACTTAACGGCTCGACCAAGGTATTGAGGTCCTGAGATTCCTCTAAAAAATGCTGCGCCTGTTCCATGATGCTAAGCTCCTAGGCTAGCTCTGAGACTCTCGTCACTGGGCTCTATGTTTAAAATCCTATCGCCCGCCGCTAATTGATTGCCTGCGGTGGCATAAATACGGCTAACAGTACCGTCTACTGCGGCATTGAGCTCATGCTGCATCTTCATGGCTTCAAGCACCGCTAAGCGCTCACCCTTAGTCACACTCTGTCCCTCACTCACTGCAATGGACAATAACTGCCCATGCATTGGAGCAACGACACTGCCACTGCCTGCGGCATCAAGCATCTTGGGGGGTAAGCGCTTGGTATCGATGAGTACCGTACACCTATCGGCTGAGGCCAAGTGTAGCGTCGCGGGTGACTCGTTATAGAATTGATAAGTTCTGTCAATGCCATCAATCGTCAGCATAGCGGTAGTAGCGTGCAGGCTGTTGATCACGCCACTGTGGGGTTCATTATTGACATCCACGCTAAAGGTGGAGGCACTCTCAGCGATTAAACGCACAGCGTGACTACGTTCATCTACCGTAAAGCTACTGCTAACCACCACATCTCTCGCAGACGCCCAACCCAATAACTCCTCTGATACCCCGAGCGATCGATCATGACATTCAGCTTGCGAGAGCTGATGACGGATAATGGCAGCCGCCACAAAAAAATGTTCTGACAATTCGCCGCGTTCAAAGCTATCGCCGTAGTGCTCGGCAATAAACGCAGTCGTGGCTTGGCCAGCAATAAATTGTGGTACCGCCAGCGCATCGATCAGAAAATCCCGGTTGTTGCTGACCCCTAACAGCGCCGATTCCCTGAGGGCGGCCATGAGCCGTAAACGAGCATCCTCTCGAGTGTCACCATAACCGATAATCTTTGCCACCATGGCATCGTAAAAAGGCGACACCTCATCTCCCGATGCTACCCCTGTATCAACGCGAACGCCCTCACGATCAGGGCAGTGGAACAAACGAATCGGACCCGTGCAGGGCAAAAATTCGGCACTGGGATCCTCCGCATATAAGCGTACCTCAATCGCATGGCCTTTCAGTGCTACCTGTGCCTGTGTGACTGGCAGGGGTTCACCGCGAGCCACGCGCAACTGCCACTCGACCAAATCAAACCCCGTCACCAACTCAGTGACTGGGTGTTCGACCTGTAAACGGGTATTCATCTCCAGAAAATAAAAATCACCTGCCTCATCGAGTAAGAATTCCACCGTTCCAGCACCCATGTAATCGACTGCTCGAGCAGCCTCGATAGCCGCTGCGCCCATCGCTTGACGTAAAGTGGGTGTCATGGTGGGACACGGGGATTCCTCGATGACTTTTTGGTGCCGTCGCTGTACCGAGCAGTCACGCTCACCGAGATGAATAACATTGCCATGGCTATCGGCAAACACTTGAATTTCAACATGGCGAGGCCGAATGATCGCTTTTTCGATAATCAACTCAGCGGAGCCAAAGGCATTCAAAGCCTCCGATTGCGCTAACTCAATCGCCTCCTGTAGTCGCTCGCTGTCTTCCACTAACCGCATACCACGACCGCCACCACCCGCGGCCGCTTTGACCATGACGGGCATGCCCATCTGCTCCGCCTCGGCAGTCAGTGTCGCCATCGTCTGATCATCACCTTGGTAGCCCGGTACACACGGGACCCCTGCTGCTAGCATGGTGCGCTTGGCTCGCGCTTTGTCCCCCATCACATCGATTGCAGCATTGGGCGGGCCAATAAACACCATACCTGCTGCTTCGCATCCCAAGGCAAACGCCTGATTTTCAGATAGAAAACCATAGCCTGGATGAATGGCATCTGCACCCGCCTTACTAGCTGCCGCTAGCATTACGTCTTGATTAAGGTAGGAGTCGGCAACTGCTGAGGGACCAATAGGTACCGCGGCATCTGCCTCTCTGACGTGCAGTGCGCCCTGATCCGCGTCGGAATAAACCGCTACGGTGCGTAAGCCCATCGCCTTCGCTGTTCTGATGACCCGCACTGCGATTTCGCCTCGATTGGCAATGAGCACCGTTGTGATTACTGGCATAAATTAACGCTCCTTGTTCCACCATGGCTTACGCTTTTCCAAAAACGAGGCAACCCCCTCGGCACCCTCATCACTTTGTAAGCACCGAGTGAAATTGTCTGCTGCAAAAGCCACTTTTTCCGCATCGGGGATAGCCACCAATTCGGTGATTAATGTTTTGGTGGCTGCAACGGCGCCGGGCGCGCAGGCCAACACATCACGGCGAATAACAAGCTCCGCATCGTCAAGCGCGCTGCCATCCGCAACAACCTGATCGAGAATACCCAATGCTTTTGCCGCATCACCCTTGAAACGAGCGGCTGTTAGCATAAGCCGTCGCCCCGTGGCATAGCCACATTTTTGCAAGACAAATCGTGCGATTTGAGCTGGCGATATACCAATACTGGTTTCAGTAAAGGCAAAGCGCGTATCGGCGGTGCCAATAGTGACGTCACAGCAACAGGCCAGGCCCAGTCCTCCCGCCATTGCCGCCCCCTCTAGTAGTGCGATAGTGACTTGAGGCAAGGTATTGAGTTGGGCAAGCAACTGGCCTATCTGAATGCTGGTCGCAATAGCCCCCGCTGGCTCGCCATCAGCCATGGCTTGAAATCCTCGGAGATCACCACCTGCGCAAAAAAATCCTCCGCGTCCGCGAATCGTCAAGCCCCTGATACTGGTATTATCTTTGAGCGCTTCACAGACTTGAAGGAGCGCTTTAACCACGTCGTCCGTCAAGGGATTACGGCGTTCGGGCTGATTGAACCACACCGTCAGCCAATCATCGCTGTGCTCAAGCTCAATATAGGTTGTGTCAACTAATAGCGTCATCGATTACATCCTCGCCACGCCGAAACTGTTCGCACGAAGCTCACGTCCGCGACCTTCTATAATGGTTTCCAAACAAAAAGCGAGCACCTTTCGGGTATCTCGCGGATCAATAACACCATGATCAAGCGCTCGTCCCGAGGTAAAGAAAGCGTCCTCCTGAGCATCAAAGTGTGCACATAACTGCGCTTCTTGTGCGGCTAACTGTTCCGATGAAGGCGTTTCCCCTCGCCGAGCAGCAACTGAGCGCGCCACCTCACTCATGGTCTTTGCAGCGCTCTGACCGGCCATCACGCCAGTACGCGAACTCGGCCAGGAGAATAAAAAGTCAGGTTCATAAGACCAGCCACACATGCCATAGTTACCGGCGCCGTAGCTGGCGCCAATGTGCAGTGAAATCTTGGGCATTCTTGCGGTCGCTACCGCTTGAACCATTTTAGAACCGTGCTTAATCATCCCCGCACGCTCGTATTCGGTACCGACCATATAACCGGTCGTATTGTGGCAGAAGATGAGCGGCATATCGGCCTGGTCACATAACTGCACAAACTGAGCCACCTTGGTTGCACCCGCCGGATCAATGGGCCCATTATTGCCGATGAACGCTACCGCAATGCCGGTTATGGTGGCGTGGCAACAGACCGTTGACACGCCGTAACGCGGTTTGAATTCATCTATTACCGAGCCATCGACAATGCGCGCCAATACCTCTTTAAAATCATAGGGCGTTTTAGGGTCGGTCGGTACAATGCCTGCCAGTTGTTCGGCATCATAAGTCGGCAGTTGAAACGCTTGACGCTGAACGCTATGAGCGCGTTTATTCCAGTCGAGAGCGCGTACGAGCTCCCGGGCCGTTAGCAAGGCATGGGCGTCGTTTTCGACTAAATATTCCACCAACCCCGATACGCTGGCGTGCATTTCTGTACCACCCAGCTCGCGCTCATTGGCTTCCTCACCGGTCGCTGCCTTAACGAGCGCGGCACCACCGAGTGCTGCCATGCCATTGTCTTTAACGCCAATCACATAATCTGACATACCGGGCATGTAGGCACCACCAGCGGTGGCACCCCCATGAAGGACGGAAATCACCGGCAAGCCCATGGCGGACATTCGCGCTAAATTGCGAAAAACCGCGCCAAACTGCGACCATAATTCCACTCGATATTTGAGTAAGTTGGCGCCTGCGCTTTCGACACAGTGAATGAGTGGTAATTTTTGGCGCATACAGAGATTCTGAATAGATAAGGTAATTTCGACGGAACGATCGGTGGCTGCACCCGCGGCAATCCCCGAGTCATCCACCCAAATCATGCACCGGGCGCCTTGGACGAAACCTATTCCGACTAACACCGAAGCGCCAGGGATGCTGGTTTCTCGATTGGCATCGCCTACACAATAATTAGCCAACGTATGTAACCGTAAGAAAGGCATGCCGGGATCCAAAAGATGCCTGAGGCGCTCGATAGGCGGTAACTGTCCGCGCTTTTCAAAGGTGGCATTGCGTTTACTTGATGCATCAACAGCTCGTTGCTCAAGAGCTCGCAGCTGATCAACGTAGCCGAGCATGCTGGCGCGGTTTTTATTATAAGCCGTTGTAGCCGGTTGGATCATAGACACAAGTTCTGGCATAACTAGTCGTCTCCAATTAACGCTTTAGGAATGGATATAGGGGTATCGAGTATTATCTGGGCGTAACACTTACCCTGAGCATCATTTCTCAAGCTCGCCATGCCTCCGCCGCCAAGCGCGTTGTGAAGCACAAAATTGAGCGCATTGAGTCCTGGCAAATAATGCCGATCGACTGCTGCGCCGGTTAAAAAATGGGCGAAGCGAGCGCGCATATAGTCCGTGGTTAATACCTCGGCAATGAACGGAAGGTAGTCGGGACGACGCGCCATCACGCCAATATTGGCTTTATCGCCTTTGTCGCCTGAGCGAGCCCATGCTAACTGCTCTAGCGGTACATCAATACAGGTCTCACCTTTCGATGGATGTGGGATGACCCATGGCTCTGACGGTAGCCCAGCATCGACATTCTGATTATCAGTCCATGAATGGCTTTCGTCAGCAGTCGTAATACGTATATCGACGACATGCTTGGGGATTAACGTTGAGAATAAGCGAAACACTGGCGACGGTTTTGGTCGAGCGCCGGCGAACATAAACAACCCGGCTGGTGCTCCCAGCGCCGCTCCGGTTAACTCTCTTAACAGGATGGCTACCGGCTGCTTTTCAGCATGTCGAGCGGCAATTTTCACCGCAACTTCCCGGCTGCCAGTCGTGTTCGCTGCGCTACCATAGTGACTCTCGTCACCGATGACCTCGACGCATAGCTCTTGGTAATCCTCAACACCCAAAGCAGACAGTTTTCGACGGCTTCGCACCACGGCTTCCTCGGCAAACAGTCGCGCCTTTTCTGCCGCTCTGCTACCCACATAAAAAGACACCGAACCACCTCGCCAACCGTCGGCCCAAGTAATAGACGCCTTATAGCTGTTGGGGACTCCGCGACCCTTAGCGCCGTCGACGATCACTCGATCACCTGGCTCCTCGCGCAGGGTGACCGACGTAAAATCACAAATGACGTCGGGCAAATAATAGGCCTGTGGATCATCAATTTCGTATAACAACTGCTCCCCCACGGTACCGACAGTGACAGCACCCCCGGTTTTGGCCGGCTTGGTAATAATAAGCTCTCCCGTCGACGTTAATTCGGCGATGGGATAACCGATATTGTGTAGGCCATCGGCAACGTCATGCCAGTCGGTGTAGTTGCCGCCTGTTGCCTGGGCACCGCATTCAATAATATGCCCCGCGAGTGACCCCGTAGCCAAATGGTCCAATTGGTCGAAGGTCCAGCCAAAACTGTGGATGCAGGCACCGAGGGTAACCGCACTATCCACGCAACGGCCAGTGATGACGATATCGGCACCCCCATCCAGTGCTCGGGCGATCGGAAACGCTCCCAAATAAGCGTTAGCACTTGCAATCGCGGCAGCGGCGGGCAGGGGCGTGTCGGAAAACATTTCTCGACAGTCTAGATCAGTCAGACCGCTAAGCTGTGGCATCAGGTCATCACCGGTAACAACAGCGACACGTAAATCCATATCTGCTGCCCTAATAAGCTCACGAACGGCCGCAGCACAACTGTCGGGATTGACGCCACCCGCGTTACTAATCAGCCGCACTCCTGAGGAAGCGATAGCCGTCAAATGAGGTTTGATAACGCTGGTGACAAAATCAGTGGCATAGCCCACGCTGGGATCTGTTGCCCGTGCCCGAGCAAGAATGGACATGGTGACTTCCGCTAAATAATCGAAAACAATAAAATCGACATTTCCCTCCGCAAGAAACTGAGGTATCGCCATATCGGTATCACCCCAATACCCGGTGGCACCACCTATTCGTATTCGCGCTTTATTCATGGTCACTCTCTTCATCGCCGAGGCATGGAGGCGGCGTAATGCGCTGCAGTCGCGCCGACGCCGTACCTGGATCCAATCAATTTTGACTTAGCTATAAATTTAACTCATTATTATTGAGGAAGACTCATATTGCAATGCCATCCGCCCACTCATCAAGGCCTCACCATGACGACTAGTCGCGACACACAGAGACAAAAATTTGAAGCTCGGGAAGCAAATATTATTGCCGCCGCCAGCGAGGTATTTGCCTCCCGGGGAGTCGACGGTGCGAAAATGATCGATATTGCGCGACAAGCCGGTCTGGCTGAGGGAACACTCTACCTTTACTACCGCAACAAGCACGATCTGCTCACCGCGGTGGTGGGCCATTTTTGGTCCGAGCTCACCGCTGGAGCGCGATTGGCCGTAGATCCCCACGCTGATCCTTTCCAACAGCTTGAGCAACTCGCTAGCTATCACCTCAATGCCTTGCTGGCACAATTTCAGGTAGTGCAACTGACCTACCGAGCGCGGGGTACCGAAAGTGCTCACGTAAGAGATCTCGATCAAGTTCGCGGCTACGTACGAATATTCGACGCCATAGTGGAACGAGGCATCGATCGGGGGAACATGCGCGGCGATGCCACCCTTTGGCAAGCCCGGGATATTTTTTACGGGACATTAGAGTTCTCCGCCCGAACCCTCACTTTACGCGAGGCAAGCAGCGATGAGGGGGTTGTCGATAACCTTATGCAGGTCATGGGTCATCACCTGATTCCGGCAGCGAAGAGAACTGATCTGGCGCCTTCAGCAGTGACAAGCAGCAGCGACGCCCAAGGTATTACGCACAAGGACCTCATGGAAAAATTGAATGGCCTTGAGGAGCGGTTGAAGGCACTTAGCTAAGCAATTGGCTAGTCAGCCGTGGGTAAAAAAAGACCCATCGCAAGCTTGTACTCTTGGTACTGGGAATTACTGATGACTGCGGGTCATCAACATCGATTAGAAAACTGCAGGCGCATCGCGTCAATAAAATCATCCACTTGACGCGCCGCTAACTCGTTGATCCCCGCTGCAGCTGCTCGGCCACCGCCTGTGGGGAACTGCCTGCACAGAGCGTCGGCGCCCTGTCGGGCATTGAGTGGTGCGCGAACGCTGACCAGATAACCGGTCGGTATTTCAGTGAGCACCGCGTGCGCACGGTCTGGCGCTTGGTTGGCTAATTGATTGACAAATACGCCGCTAACCCGACGCGCCCAAGGCGCATCAGGGAATTCGACCACCGATAGAACGTCATCCTCAACGAGCCTTGGCGCGATCTCAGCCCAGCGCATGTCGTCGTCGTAAGCCGCAGCCAGTGTGTCAATGAGATCTGGATCGTTGATAAGGCAATCCTGCGGGCTATCGTAAGGCAATAACCGCAGATACAAATCCACAGGTGAAAAGTGTAGGTCCTCCACCGTAGCCCCATAGCCATTATAATTCATCAACACGCCTAGCTGCTGCCAGCGAGCGAGGTCAGTGACATCATCAAGCGTTGCCGCTATCTTTTCAGCGGTGCCCGACAGATTGTCGCCATAGCAACCCACCACCGCCCAGCCGGCCCGCTTGCCTTTCAAGTAACCATTGATCAGCGCAGACGTGCTCACTTCTGGCGACAAATTGATAACCGTCGACAGCTGATCATGCTCGGGGATGGCGCCCGCGTAATGATGATCTACATAAAAAACGCTCGCACCTTGATCGAGAATGCGCTCAAGATCAGCGCGATTCTTATCGAGGGAGATATCCAAGACGTTGACGTGATCGCCTGAGGAGGGCATCACTTTCGTCAGCAAATGGATATCACGCTTTACACCAGACACCAAAACAGACGCCTTTGGCTCGATCTGTCGCAATTGCAGCAATGCACAAATACCGTCAGCGTCACCATTAAAAACATCATAAATGGTCATTGGTGGCTCCCCTGCTAGCAGCCTGACGTTACCGGAGTCAGTGGCTAACGCGGATTAGCTTTGCTCGCGGCGGTTGGGAGTAGCGCGACATTATCAACTTCAACTATTTTTCGAGCGCGCTTGCCATGCAGGCCCTGCTTAACCCAGATAAAATCGTAGCGAGGTTCATAGCCTTCATAACCGATAACATGCATACGCAATAAGTCATTAATCGCCGTACAGTCGATTGCTCGGCAAGCGTCAATAAGGGCTTCGTAGGATTGCTCTATAGCCTCAAACGTCAAGTACTCTTCTTCTGCGCGCATGATCATAGCATGCCCAGTTCCCGATACTGAGGTGCCCAGCAGTAGCTCCTCATGTAATTTCTCTCCGGGCCGCAACCCGATGAATGCGATATCAATATGGTCTGAAGATTGAATTTCACCTTCCAGTTCATAGCCGCTTAGACGGATCATGCGACGAGCTAAGTCAACAATGCGGACAGGTTCTCCCATATCGAGCACAAACACATCCCCACCCGTGCCCATCGCGCTCGCTTGTAAAACTAGCTGCGCCGCCTCTCGTATGGACATAAAATAGCGTGAGACTTCCTGGTGGGTCACTGTTACTGGACCCCCTTGCTCGATTTGCTCGCGAAACAGCGGCACTACGGATCCCGATGAGCCTAGTACGTTACCGAAACGTACAATACAAAAACGAGTACGACTATCGGTCTTTGCAAAAGCTTGCAAAATTAACTCGGCAAATCGTTTTGAGGCACCCATCACATTCGTAGGTCGCACCGCTTTATCAGTCGATACCAGGACAAATGTGTCCACCCCAGCCGCATCAGCGGCACGGGCGGCGGCCCAAGTTCCCTCCACATTGTTGGCGACACCTTCGGCAATATTATGCTCAACAATGGGGACGTGCTTATAGGCGGCAGCGTGATAGACCGTGTTGACGTTAAACGTTTGAAATAAAGATTGTAGGCGACGCTCATCGCGTGCAGAGCCCAACAATGTCACTATGGGTGCTTTGATCCCTCGTTCGCGCGCGATTTGACGCAGCTGACGCTCGACTTTATAGAGTGCGTATTCAGAAATCTCTAAAAGGACCAGCTCCTGAGGGTGAGCCTCTAAAATCTGTCGGCATAACTCAGAGCCAATCGATCCACCTGCACCAGTGACCATGACCACTTTGTCAGTGATACAGCGCTCGATAAGCTCTACATTGGGGGGCACTGGATCGCGACCGAGTAAGTCATCAAGATCAACATCTTGAATCTGGTTAACGCTGGCGCGGCCGGCAACGAGCTCAGAGATTTTTGGCACGGTACGAACATGCACAGGCATACCGACTAAAGAATTAATAATTTCTCGTCGGCGCTCATGTGAAGCTGAAGGTACAGCCAGTAATACTTGGGAGACTTCCCTCTCTACTACGAGGGATTCCAGTAATGTCGAACATAGCACTGGCCGGCCGTTAATCACCGTGTTGTGGACAGACGATGCGTCGTCGACAAATGCAATGACATTGTAGTTGGACCCGTGGTTGAGTGCATGAAGAAGTTGACGTCCGGAATCGCCTGCGCCATAGATAATCACTCGCTTCCCAGCCCCACGTACAGATATCTGGTAAGACACTCTTAACAGCATTCGTGCGCCGCCCGTGGCAGCAAATAATACCAGCCAAAATCCCAAGGGTGCAGTGATGGGCAAATCGACAGGCGCAAAAGAGAGCAGAAAGGCAAAAATAAGTGCGGAGTAGGTAACCGCTTGAATCAAATCCCACACCGCGTGCTGACCCATATGCCGGATAAGCGCGCGATAAAGACCCTTGGCGACAAACACAAACAGAGTCGAAATCACAACAAGCGCCCCGACAGCAAATTCGGGCCATGTTTGCGGTAAGGCAGATCGACTCGAGGCTATTACAACAGAGCCCATCAATGCCACGAGCACCGCCATCCCGTCCAACAACAAAAAACTCATTAAACGAGGAAGATGGGAAGGGCGATCTAACTCAGAGCCAATAAACAGTGCGGCTAGACGCTCTATGTACTTTGGCAATCGACTTTGAACACTACGAACCACTGATTAATCCTTTTAAACGATCACTAAAACCACACCTAGATTAAGTGAAGGCGCGCGATCTCCAGTTAGACGAGAGATAGTCTACCGCCAACGGCGCTCTCGAACCAGCAAGAACAGTGTGGGAATTACTGAGAGAAATACCATAAAAAATGCCCAACTTGGCCTGTAGAGCAAGCCCATTAGCAATGGGATTTGCCACAAGCCGTGCAACATCAATAAGCCGCTATTGATCCTTCTCGCACATCCTGTGCGGCGCGCCAACCGTTGATAGAGATGGTCGTTATGGGCAATATGAGGCGGGCGACCCTGCCAAAGTCTAATGAGCAAGGTAACACCAGCGTCCGTTAAGAAAGGTGCCATTAAAATCAACCAAGCAAACCCCAGCAATGAATGATCATTGAACCCTGTGATGCCGATAACGCAAAGGGTAAAACCGAGAAACACAGCGCCACTGTCACCCATAAATATCGATGCGGGTGGCCAGTTAATTATCCAAAACGGTAACAGCGCTGCCACGAGTAATCCACACAACACCGTGGTGGAAGGCAGGACGCCATCGTCAGCAATCCAGAGAGCAAATAATCCGAGCCCCCCACAGACGACCAATACCTGGGTAGTGGCGAAACCATCAAGGCCGTCCATGAAGTTGATAACGTTTATGGTCCACACCCCAAAGATCAGCCAAACCAGTAGTAAGGGCCATGGGTAATGAACTGATTGGATGCTGATCAAAAATCCACAAGCCAGGCAATAAGCCATCAATCGCGGCAGGATAGGTAAGTCAAAGCGATCATCGGCTAAACCCATCAACGCTAGAATAAGCATCGTCGAAGCGAGTCCACCAATATCTGACAACATGAGCTGACCTGTATCAGCTGCGATCAGTAAAAGAATGACAAATACCAGTGCCACCACAAATCCTCCACCCAACACGGTGGCTTTGCTGTGGTGGCTTCGTAGATTGGGTCTATCGACAAGTCCTAGCTTTGGCCCCACGTGTTTGAAGACCACTAATCCTAAAAAACTCATGGCAAAACCAGCAACTATCAGCATTACACAGACCGCTCATTAGCGCCTGTTGACGGCGAAACCAACCGCTCCTCAAGCACCCATGTAGGTTGCCATTGATTATTCGAGGGGTACTCTCCGGTCCAAAACTCGCCTTCAATAGAGGCCCAAGTCGTATTGGCCGGCTGCCTTTTAATCGCATCATAGAGTGAAGCCATAAGACGCCAAAATGCCAGCGGCAGCGCCATTTTCCTAGGACCGAGTACCGCGTCGCCAATGCGTCGAGCAGAATAACGCTGACCATCAAAACCCGCTCTGCGCGTCACCGATTCAAGTCGATCTTCAGGCATATCAATGCAGTGAGTGATTAAGGCCACAAAATCTGCGCGGCATAGCATCGGCCGTGCACCTGTGTCAGGCAACCGGAAAGGCAGCAGCCGGCCCAGCCATGACAGCAAGGCGATATTTCCCTTGAGCTCCGTGTCGTAAATTAATGCAGGTCGAACAATCACTAAATGACAATCTGAGTTGGCTAAAGTTGCCTCAAGCCGTTGCTCGGCCAGCCATTTTGATGCGCCATAATCACTGCTGGGCTGAGAATAAGCACCGGCACTGCTATCGGGAGACAGCGCGTCGCTGGGGATAATATTCATAGAGCTAACAAAAATAAATCGACTGACGCCTTGCTTAAGAGCGGCTTGAGCGAGCGCTAAGGTGCCTTGCACATTGACAGAGGTATATGCCTGCTCACTGCCATGAGCATGGGCCAAACCTGCACAGTGTACCAGTGTGGTGACACCCGCAAGGCATTTGGGGAAGCCAGCTGCTTCAGTGAGGTCAAAATGACGTGTCGGGCTGTGCGCTGTTGCCTGCCTGGCAAGGGCCACTACCCCACCTCGATGACCATAGTGCTGCACGAGCACCGGCAACAACGCCCGCCCTAGGTAACCCGAGGCACCTGTGATCGCAATCATACAGGCACCTCGGCAGACTCTGATCGCTTATTCAATAACAAGCTGTTCCCTGTTGCGCTCAATCGTTGCCGATCCGATGCCGTTAACTTCAGCGAGTTCTTCTATCGATTCGAAAGGTCCGTAGGTCTCTCGATATTCTACAATACGATACGCCTTCGCAATACCAACGCCCGCCAAACCGTCAGCCATAACCTCGGGAGAATCCCGGTTAATATTGACCGCCGCTTCAGCAGCAGTAGCCACCATACTCGACATACTCAGGAAGGTAAAAGAGGCCACTAAGGCCACCGCATGGGCGCTCATTCGAACCACCACCATAGGCTTGGATAAGGCATTCTTGAAACCATTTGCTGTCATTGTAAACTGCTTCATCATTAAATCTCCGTTGTGTTCAGACTGCGAGTCCTTATTGACCCTCAGACAGCCTAGGCAAACAAACGGCTACTACGGACACCACTGGTCGCAGGAGATGCTACTTGGTAGCCAGCGATTGAAGAATGCCGTTTACCACCACCGCAGGGTTATCTGCTCCGGTAATTGAACGCCCCATGACTAGATGGTTAGCGCCAGCGGTAAGGGCATCTACTGGCGTGACGACGCGTCGCTGATCACCTTGAGCATCTCCAGGCAAACGAATCCCAGGGGTCACCAACAAAAAGTTATGCCCACATTGCTCGCGCAGCATTGCCGCTTCAGCGGCAGAACACACCACCCCATCCATACCCGCTCTCTGAGCGAGTTCAGCTAACGATGACACTGTCGCAATGGGTGATTCAGCAATACCCAACTCCGCTAGGTCAGCGGCATCCATACTGGTGAGAACTGTTACTGCCGTGAGTAGCGGCGGCGCGCTGTAAGGTGCCAATGCTGCTCGCGCCGCCGCCATCATTCGAGTGCCACCGCTGGCATGAATATTGACCATCCAAACACCCAACTCTGCCGCCGCGGTGACAGCGGCAGCGACGGTATTGGGGATGTCGTGAAATTTAAGATCCAGAAAAATATCGAATCCTAGAGCCTGCAACGATGTAACAATGGCGGGACCTTCCCGCGTAAATAGCTGCTTGCCCACTTTAAGGCGACAGCGCTGAGGCTCAAGGACTTGTGCAATCGCCAGAGCTTCAGCAGTCGTTGAAACATCGAGGGCAACGATCAGGGGACCAATAGCGTTATTCACGAGTCACATCTCCAATAGCGCCAAGATCGCGCACCGTGCCCCAGTGTTTACAGCCAGGGCAATACCAATGCAAATGCTGACCACGAAATCCACAGTGGTTACACTGATAGGTAGAATTCGCTTCCACCAAACGGTTAACAATCTCTATTTGCAGGGGTTCGTCCTCACCGGCCTCGTTGGTACCATGGAGTGCCATAAGCAGGGCAAGTCCCCCTAATGACGGTTTATCAACAAGATGTTTTCTCAAAAAATCCTTGGCTTGTTCAGAGCCCTCTACCGCACGAATCTCTTCGGCCAGGGCAATTAATAAGGGAGTGCTCGCTTTGGCTACATAGCAATCCATGAGATAACTGCGCAACGCGGAACGATGATTCAACTGAATTAGCGCTTGTCGCAGCAGATCAGCTGACTCAGATACAAAATCCGGCGCTTGTTCTTTTAATAGTTGTAAGGTTTTTACCGCCCGCGCAGGATTTCCAGCCTTGAGCTCAAGCTCTCCCGACATCAAGGTTGCACGAGTACAGCTCCGATCGTATTTAAGCGCTTGATCAAGCTGGGTACGGGCTTCGGTTAAATCACCACTGTGTAGAGCGATGGCAGCTTGCTCGCAGCAATAGTGGGCCAATAGCAGCGGAATAGGCTGTCCAACCTCATTGGGATCAGGCCCGTTTGACCGAAGTAATGAGCGACGTGGCAGTATCTCCCCGGCAACACGCTTCGCTGCCGACCAATCGCTTTGTGCCTCATAAATTTCCAACAAATGGCGACGCGCGATGCGCTGGTGATGCCCTGACTCTGCCACCAAATCCAACAACAGGCGCTCGGCCCTGTCGAGCAAGCCCGCCGAAATATAATCACGCGCGAGCTCTAGATGAGCGAGATGCAATTGACTGGTGGGTAAACTAGGGCGGGCTAGCAGATTTTGATGAATCCGAATCGCCCGCTCAACTTCACCTCGACGACGGAGTACATTGCCTAGGGCAATGTGCGTGTCGAAGGTTTCGGAATTGACCTCAAGTGCCTTAGTAAAGGCATCGATTGCGCCATCCTGACTCCCGTCCAGCAGAAAATTGAGGCCTCGGTAATATTGTGAAGGCAACGTGTCTGAGGACTGCCACAGCGAGCTCATGGTCAATACTCGCCCTCCCCGGCCGAGAAACCAGCCAGCTGCTACGGCTACGAATAATAAGACAAACACCAAGTAATCACTCACTCTCAGTGAACCCTACTTTCCGCAAGCGTTCGATCTCAACGCCCAAGCGCTGGTTTTTACGTCTCAACACTACCAATTGTCCACGCTGCCTTAAGGCCACAACAGCACTGGCGATCACCCCAAGCAAAACACCCAGCAGCAAGGTTAACAACAGCCATAACGCTAATGAACGCTCAGCGAGTTGCACGACTAATAAATCGAGTGGTACTTGCGTGGTGTTTTGCAGCGCAAAAAATGCGCCTACCGCGATCGTCGCACAGAGAATCACGGCACTAACAATAATGCGCAAAGTGGGCATGGCTAAAAGCCTGACTTCAATGAGCGATTGACACGCTCACGCAATTCCTTACCTGGTTTGAAATGAGGGACGTACTTACCCTCGAGCTCCACCGACTCACCCGTCTTTGGGTTGCGGCCCTTTCGAGGTTTCCGGTAATGCAGCGAGAAACTGCCAAACCCCCTAGTCTCAATGCGCTCACCCATAGCGAGGGTTTCTGCCATATGATCAATAATTAACTTCATACCCAGCTCAACGTCTTTAGCACTCAGCTGGGTTTGTCGGGAGGCTATGCGATCGATTAATTCACTTCGCGTCATGACTTTTCATCAATGCTAAAAACCCTATTGTCTAATGCCCTGCACAAATTGACAAGTCTCTAATTTACAACAAGTTTTCAACTGATTAAGCGCCTCACCACGGCCTCCATACGCCACCGGCTATCATTATCTTGGCGCCAAAAAAAAACCGCACCCTCAGGATGCGGTTGCACGAGCGTTAGCTACTCTTTATTGATTATCCATCTTGGCTTTGATCAAATCGCCAATGGTTCCCGGAGAAGCAGCCTCATCTTGCTCATTCAGAGACTGAACAGCCTCTTTCTCGTCTTCCATATCCTTCGCTTTGATTGATAAGCCAAGCGCGCGACTCTTGCGATCAACACTGACAATTTTCGCTTCTACCTTATCGCCAACGTTAAGCTCAGATCGGGCGTCTTCGACGCGCTCCTGTTTGATATCACCGGCCTTAAGATACCCTTCTATCTCATCGCCAAGCTTGATGACAGCACCGCGCGCATCAACCTCAGTAATTTCACCCGTGACAATAGCACCGCGATCGTTATCAGACACGTACAGGGTAAAGGCATCCTCCTCAAGCTGTTTGATGCCTAGGGAAATACGCTCACGCTCAGGATCAATGGACAAAATGACCGTCTCTATCTCATCGCCCTTCTTGTAATTACGGACCGCTTCCTCGCCCGTTTCGTTCCAGCTGATATCGCTCAGGTGAACGAGCCCATCAATGCTGCCCTCCAGCCCGATAAAGATGCCAAAGTCAGTAATTGACTTAATGGTGCCAGTGATTCGATCACTCTTCGCATGATCGTCGGCAAAGGCATCCCACGGATTGCGCGTGCATTGCTTTATACCGAGGGATATTCGGCGGCGTTCTTCATCAATATCAAGCACCATCACCTCAACCTCATCGCCTAGCTGGACGATCTTAGAGGGATGGACATTCTTATTGGTCCAATCCATTTCCGATACGTGCACCAAACCCTCGACACCTTCTTCAATCTCAGCAAAGCAGCCGTAGTCAGTCAGGTTGGTAATGCGCGCTGTCACCTGGGCACCTTCTGGGTAACGGTTAGTAATGGCCACCCATGGATCCTCGCCCAGTTGCTTAAGGCCCAGCGAAACACGGTTCCGCTCGCGATCAAATTTCAAAATCTTAACGTCAAGTTCCTGGCCTACTTCGACAATCTCGCTGGGATGTTTGATGCGCTTCCACGCCATGTCAGTAATATGTAGCAGGCCATCAACGCCACCAAGATCGACAAAGGCGCCGTAGTCGGTGAGGTTTTTAACCACGCCCTTCACTGCCATACCCTCTTGGAGGTTAGCCAGCAGCTCATCGCGCTCAGCACTATTAGCGGCTTCCATCACCGCACGACGTGACACAACGACGTTGTTGCGTTTTTGATCGAGCTTAATGACTTTAAACTCCAGCTCCTTGCCCTCAAGGTGCGTCGTTTCCCGCACAGGCCGTACATCAATGAGAGAGCCCGGTAAAAACGCACGTATAGAATCAATGTCCACCGTGAACCCGCCCTTCACTTTGCCATTGATGATGCCAATACACACTTCATCCGCCACGTGTGCGGCTTCAAGGCGTGTCCATGCCTCAGCTCGCTTGGCTTTCTCTCTGGACAGTTTAGTTTCACCAAAGCCGTCCTCTACCGTTTCTAGTGCAACCTGAACTTCATCTCCAATGGACAGCGTGCATTCACCGCTGGCATTGGTAAATTGATCAAGGGGAATAACACCTTCGGATTTCAGTCCCGCGTGAACCGTGACCCACTCATTGTCGATATCGATAACCACCCCTGTGACGATGGCACCAGGTTCCATATCAACCGTTTTAAGGCTCTCTTCAAATAGCTCGGCGAATGATTCGCTCATCAATAATACCTGTCATTTTTCGGCAGCCTAGGCTGCGCTTACCGACTTCCAAACCAAGCCGGGTAGTTTATAAAGAGCGACATCCGTGGTGTCTGGCCTTCAGCCGGTTGTTCGCTTCCCAATTCCTCTCTGTGCCACAAGCGCAAGCACCTTTTCCAAAACATCATCAACCGACAATAAGGTGCTGTCGATGATAATGGCATCCTCAGCGGGGCAGAGCGGTGATGCGTCTCGCTCTGAATCCCGGGCATCCCGAGCCTTGATGTCTTCAAGAAGGCGCGGAAAGTTAACATTTTCGTCTCTCTCAAGCAACTGCTGGAAGCGACGTTCAGCGCGCGCTTCTGCGCTCGCCGTAAGAAAGACTTTCAGTTCGGCAGTTGGGAATACCGTTGAGCCCATATCTCGACCATCCGCGACTAGGCCGGGGCCGGCGGCGAAGATGCGCTGTCTCTCTAGTAGCGTGGATCGCACCTCAGGGTGCACCGCTACCGCTGACGCGCCTTGACTACCCAACTCTGAGCGCACCGCTTGAGTGACATCTACGCCAGCAAGTAGGGCGCGCATTCCGTTCGCACTGGGCTCAAACCGCACCGGGAGCGTTTTCGCAATAGCTAAAACCGAAGGGATGTCATCCCATGCGACGCCATTGTTTAGGCAGGCCACCCCCAAGACTCGATAAATGGCGCCACTATCGAGCAAATGCCATCCCAAATACTGCGCGACTAACTGGCTAATAGTGCCTTTGCCTGCCCCACTTGGCCCATCGATACATATTATTGGCACCATAGTTAATGCACTTCTTCTAGCAACAATCCTGCAGCCCGAGCAACGGCGGCAAAACCAGGAAACGAGGTGGCAACATGATCGCAGTCGAGAATGTTAAGCGGCGCTTCAGCCCTCAATGCGGCCATAGCAAAGCTCATGGCAATGCGATGATCTTGGTAGGTCCTGATGGCGCCGCCACCTAAAGCGCCTCCGTCAATAATAATGCCATCAGGGCGGACCTCTGTGTGAATACCTAACGTCGTTAAGCCCTCTGCCATACTGGCAATTCGGTCGCTTTCTTTTACCCGAAGCTCCTCAGCGCCGGTGAGAACCGTACGACCTTCAGCGCAAGCCGCAGCAATGAAGAGTGCCGGAAATTCATCAATAGCAAGGGGCACTTCCTGTTCAGGAATGGCAATGCCCTTTAACGGCGCGTGGCGCACGCGCAATTCAGCCACGGGCTCACCACCCACCTCCCGCTCGTTGAGCACCTGAATATCGGCACCCATCAATGTCAAAATATTCAGCACGCCAATGCGCGTAGGGTTCAAACCTACATGCTCTAGAATGAGATCTGAGCCAGGGGCAATACTGGCGCCCACCAAAAAGAACGCGGCGGAAGACACGTCAGCGGGAATATCGATCGTTGACGCCGTTAATGTGCCGTGCCCCCCTAGACTGATGACGCCATTGCGGGACTGCACGTCATAACCAAAGCCTCTTAGCATGCGCTCGGTATGGTCCCGAGTCGGCCCAGGCTCGGTGACCGAGGTACGCCCTTGCGCATACATCCCTGCCAATAAGACACAGGATTTCACCTGCGCACTTGCCATGGGAAGATCATAGTGAATGCCTTTCAGAGAACGCTGTCCTCTAAGGGTCAGTGGCGGACGACCCTCACCGTCTGACTCCACCACGGCGCCCATACGTTCAAGGGGATTGATCACCCGGCGCATAGGGCGCTTGCACAGTGAGGTATCGCCAGTCAGTGTGGTATCAAATGACTGGCCCGCCAGCAAACCGGCTAACAAGCGCATGCTGGTACCGGAGTTACCCATGTCCAAGGGTGCTCTGGGGGCCGCCAAACCATTAAGACCGACGCCGCTAATGCGCAACTTACCCTCATGAGGCCCATCAATGACTACGCCCATGGCGCGAAAGGCTGCCACCGTCGCCAGGGCATCCTCCCCTTCGAGAAAGCCAGTGACATGAGTGTCTCCCTCTGCCAATGAGCCGAGCATGACTGAACGATGCGACATCGACTTATCGCCCGGCACGCGAACACGGCCCGTTAAGCAACTGCCTGGCTGTACAGAGAATTTCATTGGGGGATCTCGTGGGGCGATTCAGCGGGCTCAAATAACGGATTCAACAGTAAATCGTGATCCCGGCGAACATTGCGACAATGCGCGAAATATGCGGTTAATCCCTCACCATCACCCGCAGCAATAAGCGCCTTAAGGTGAGATAATTCGGCTTCCACCGAGGTCACTGCACGCAGCAGTGCGACGCAATTGGTCAGTGCAATATCTCGCCACATAACCGGATCAGAGCCCGCAATGCGGGTCATATCTCGCAGCGCACCACCACCGTGTTGCATTGACTGTAAAGGGTCCTTCGCCAGCGCCATGGTGAGCGCATAGGCCAGCATATGCGGCGAATGACTGCTGGCAGCCAGCGCGGCATCATGATCGTCCACCGGCATTTGAATGACCCGCGCTGCGGTCAAAGCCCACATAGCCGTCACTTGAGCTAGCGCACTGGCGTCCGTCTCCCCGGAGGGTGTTAAAATGATTTCCCTGCCCGCAAACAAATCGTCGCGAGCGGCATCAATCCCGCTGTCTTCAGATCCAGCAATGGGGTGACCCGGTACAAAACGGTGATACTGGCAAGCGGCTCGATCGATAACCCAGCCTTTGATACTCGCTAAGTCAGTGACGATCGGCTGATGTGGACTGCGCTGTACCCGTGGCAACAGGTCAGCGAGTAACTCGCCCGAGGCCATGGGTGGTGCACCCACTACGAGGAGGTCTGCCGCGGCTATAACCACGTCGAGGTCAAGACTATAGCGATCAATAACCCCCAGCGCTAAGCCCCGCTGTAAGCTCGGCTCTCGAGGTCCATAGCCCACCAACTCTCCCGCGTAGCCACTGGCTCGCAACGCTTTAGCCAGGGATCCTGAGATGAGCCCCAAACCTAAAAACGCAACACACTGAATATGGAAGCTCATTAATTGTCTGATCTATATGGGTGCGCGTGGGTAGGAACCCAGCGGCTTCAACATGATGGAGTGCTCCGCCAACTCAGTCATGATGTTTTCAATGACCGCATCATCTAAATGACCTTCGAATTCGACAAAAAATACGTACGTCCACTTTTCGGTTTTCGATGGACGCGAGTCTATTCGGGTCAAACTGACACCTCGATCTTCAAAGGGCTTCAACAGACTGAGCAATGCACCGGGGCGATTTCGGTTGGAGACCAGGATAGAGGTTTTATCCCAGCCGCTAGCCGGCACGGATTCACGGCCTAAGATCAAGAATCGGGTGGTATTGCTGGCGATATCTTGAATACTTTTTGCCAGTTTTTCTAAGCCATAGGTGTCCGCCGCAAGATCTCCAGCGATAGCGGCAACACCCTGCGTGCCTGCAGCCAATCGCGCCGCCTCGCCGTTACTCGCTGCGCTTTCCCTCGGCACCTCTGGATAGTGAATATCGAGCCACTCTCGACACTGAGCCAATGCTTGGGGATGCCCGCAAATCCGTGTAATAGTCGCTTTGTCAGTGCCTTGTTTGACCAGCAAATGATGAACAATGGGCAGTTCCACCTCTCCCACTATTTGCAAGGGAGACTCCAAAAAGCAATCGAGGGTTTGCCCCACCATTCCCTCGGTCGAATTTTCGACGGGTACTACACCAAAATTGCAGTGACGATCTTCCACTTGACGAAAAACACTGGGGATAGAGCTGCGTGCCTCTGGGATAGCTGATTGCCCAAAGTGCTTGCTCGCAGCCGCTTGAGTATAGGTACCCTGAGGGCCAAGATAAGCCACAGTAAGCGGTTGCTCGAGCGCCAAACAGCTGGACATAATTTCACGAAAAATGGTGGCTACGTAATCGTCCGGTAAGGGTCCCGGGTTTAGCTCTTGGATAGCTCTCAACACTTGAGCTTCACGCTCAGGTCGATAAAAAAGGGGCACCGTTTCTCCCGCGGTTGCCAGCTTTATTTTTGCCACTTCTTGCGCACACTGAGCGCGAGCATTAACGAGCACCAGCAACTCTTTATCGATCGCATCAATTTTTTCTCTTATCGCCGCGAGCTGTTCATCAGTCGCCATGCGTAATCACCCCCGCCTTACGGCAAAATAAAGGACTGGTGTGGGCAACGCCACTGGGCCTAGCCAAACATTTATAGCCACGCATCAGCGTTTATTCCTCAGCGTCAGACTCTGGGGCCTCTACCGATGTCGCTGCAGCCGCGCTTGTTACTGCATCATCGTCCTCAGCAATACGACTAACGTTGACCAGCTTTTCGTCGCTTCGCGTGCGGATAACTCTGACTCCCTGGGTATTTCGTCCCAGCAAAGACACTTCTTCAACGCTGGTCCGAACCGCCGTTCCTTGATCGGAAATCAGCATCATTTCATCCCCGGAAAAGACCTGTTCAGCGCCGACCAATGGTCCGTTCCGGTCGGTGGTAGCCATGGCAATAACACCCTTGGTACCGCGCCCTTTTATGGGGAAATCGCTGATCGCCGTGCGTTTGCCATAGCCATTTTCAGTCACGGTCAATAGCTCACCATCTTCCTTGGGAACCATCAGAGAAATTAACCGATGACCCTCAGCTAAGCGAATGCCACGCACGCCCTTAGCCGTGCGTCCCATAGATCGAACCGCGCCTTCAGCAAAGCGCACCGCTTTACCTTCACTGGAAAACAACATGATGTCGCAATCGCCATTGGTCACCGCGGTACCCACCAGCCAATCGTTCGCCTCCAGCTCTAGTGCTCTTAAGCCAACACTTCGCTGGCGAGCAAACTGGCTCATCTCGGTCTTCTTCACCGTGCCATTCGCCGTCGCCATAAAAATGTAGTGACCCTCTTCATAGCCCTCGACCGGAAGGATTGAGGTGATTCGCTCACCTTCATCGAGGGGCAACAAGTTCACCATTGGGCGCCCCCGAGAGTTACGGCTCGCCAAGGGTATATGGAATACCCGCAGCCAATACACCTTACCCAGATCAGAGAAACATAAGATGGTCGCGTGAGTACTGGCAATTAACAGGTGCCGCACAAAATCTTCATCTTTCACTGCGGTCGCAGAACGACCAGTACCGCCTCGGCGCTGGGCCTGATAATCGGTCAACGGTTGCGTTTTCGCATACCCACCATGGGAAATAGTGACCACCCGATCTTCTTCAGTGATGAGATCTTCTACTTTGAGATCGTGGGTCGAATCAGTAATTTCGGTTAGCCGCTCGTCGCCAAATTCCTCTACTATTTCTGCTAACTCATCTCGAATCACCTGCTTCAAACGATCTGGGTCACCTAGAATCTCAAGATACCCTGCAATTTCAGACAGTTTATCGGCGTATTCCTGCAGTAATTTTTCGTGCTCCAGGCCGGTGAGACGGTGTAAACGAAGGTCGAGGATGGCCTGAGCTTGGGTGGGTGACAAATGATAGGCCCCATCGTGCAAACCAAACTGGAGGTCTAGATCGTCTGGCCGGCAAGCATCGGCCCCGGCCCGCTCGAGCATCGCCATGACCGCCCCTGTCGCCCAGCCTTGGGCAATGAGCCGTTCTTTTGCATCAGCCGAAGTGGGTGAGTCTTTAATCAACCCGATAATAGCGTCGATGTTGGCCAGGGCAACGGCCAAGCCTTCCAGTACATGGCCTCGCTCTCGGGCTTTACGCAACAAATACATGGTCCGCCGGGTCACGACTTCTCTGCGGTGGCGAACGAAGGCTTCAATAATGTCGCGCAAATTCAGCACTTTGGGCTGGCCGTCGACTAAGGCCACCATGTTGATACCTACCACCGACTGTAACTGGGTCTGGGAATAGAGGTTATTGAGCACGACATCGCCCATCTCCCCGCGCCTGAGCTCAATGACCACGCGTAGACCGTCTTTGTCAGACTCGTCCCGCAGCTCCGTGATTCCCTCTATCTTCTTCTCTTTAACTAATTCAGCAATACGCTCAATTAATCGCGCCTTGTTGAGCTGATAGGGAATCTCATGAATGATAATCGTATCTTTGCCTTTAGCCTCGTCAGTGATGACCTCGGCTCGAGCCCGCACGTAAATGCGACCGCGACCCGTGCGATAGGCCGCCAGTATGCCCGCGCGGCCATTGATAATGGCACCGGTGGGGAAGTCAGGGCCGGGGATGCACTGCATCAAGCCATCAACACTGATGTCGGGGTTATCGAGCAAAGCAATACAACCTGCCACAACTTCCTTCAAGTTGTGGGGGGGAATGTTGGTGGCCATACCCACAGCAATACCGGAGGAACCATTGATCAATAAGTTCGGTACTCGCGTGGGCAGTACGACGGGAATACGCTCGGTACCATCGTAGTTGTCGACGAAGTCGACCGTCTCTTTTTCTAAATCGGCGAGTAACGAGTGGGCAATTTTGCGCATACGGATCTCGGTATAGCGCATGGCGGCAGCATTATCGCCGTCAATTGATCCGAAATTACCCTGCCCATCAACAAGGGTATAGCGCAGCGAGAACGTCTGTGCCATTCGAACGATAGTGTCATAGACCGCTGAATCGCCATGGGGATGGTATTTACCAATGACATCACCCACGACACGTGCTGATTTCTTATACGGCTTATTCCAGTCGTTATTGAGTTCGTTCATCGCGAATAATACGCGACGATGAACCGGTTTTAAGCCGTCACGGACATCGGGCAAGGCTCGCCCAACAATGACGCTCATTGCGTAATCCATATACGACTGTTTTAGCTCATCCTCAATGCTGACGGGGAGAACTTCGCGGGCAATATTTTTTGGAGTATCTGCCATTCGGCCTACTTCGTTAGAGGGATTAGATGGGTTTTTTCGAATGCCATGATTGTATCAAATTACAACCAAGCGGGCTATGCGCACCACAGAAATTCTCTTGTCGCGTTATACTGCCGAAAGAACAAAGGGAAAGCCCCATGACCGACATTGATTACCTTGTGTATCCGCAGTGGATTGTCCCCATTATTCCCAGACAAACTGTGCTCACCGATCACTGCATTGCTGTGGCCGATGGGCAAATCGTCGACCTCTGTCCCAGTAGCCAGGGCCGGACGCTGAACGCCAAGCACAGCATTGAATTACCCGGACAAGTACTCATGCCAGGACTTGTCAATTGCCACGGCCACAGCGCCATGACGCTGTTTCGCGGTTACGCTGATGACCAACCGCTGATGACGTGGTTGCAACAGCATATTTGGCCGGCAGAAAAGGCCTTCGTCTCCGAGGATTTTGTCCGCGACGGTACCGATTTAGCTCTAGCTGAACTACTCCTAGGTGGCACAACAACATTTAGTGATATGTATTTTTACCCCGACATCACCGCCCAGCGGGCTGATTTTGCCGGTCTCCGGGCGCAATTGGTCTTTCCTGTGCTTGATGGACCCAGTGCCTGGGCCAGAGACTCAGAAGACTATCTGGCTAAAGGACTACAGTTAAGAGATCACTATCGGGATCACGAACGCATAGAAATCGGCTTTGGCCCTCATGCTAACTATACGGTCAGCGAAGCCACCTTGAAACGGGTTGCCACCCTTGCCAATGAGTTGGATGCCCCCGTGCAAATCCACCTCCATGAAACCCAAGGCGAAGTGCAAATGTCAGTAGAAAATCTGGGTGAGCGACCTATAGAGCAACTGCAGCGCATAGGTCTACTTGGGCCGCGCAGTCAGTGTGTCCACATGACGGCGCTTGCAGACGCCGACTTCCAAATACTGGAGAGCACCGGTGCACATGTCATTCACTGCCCACGCTCAAATATGAAATTGGCGGCGGGCATCTGTCCCGTCCAGCGCTTGCTTGACCGACATATCAACGTGGCGTTGGGTACCGACGGTGCCGCCAGTAACAATCGCCTCAATATGATTGCTGAAATGCAGGGGGCGGCCCTACTCGGCAAACTGGAGAGCGGCGAATCGGCGGCCGTATCAGCGGTCACTGCGTTAGAAATGGCTACCATTAACGGCGCCAAGGCACTCGGGATGGAGCAAAAGATCGGCTCTCTCGAAATAGGCAAGCAGGCTGATATGATTGCTTTGCAAATGGACGGCTTGGCCATGCAGCCGATCAACAACGTGCTGTCACACCTTGTGTATGCCACATCTGGAGCGGAATTAACGCATAGCTGGGTAGCGGGTCATCTACTGGTGGTTGATCAACAATTGTCGACCTTATCGGCCAGCCATATTGCCGCCAGCGCCGATAGCTGGAGAGCGCGACTCCTAGATTTCCATGCCCTAAAAATGGGGACCCACCCTGAACAGCCACCTGAGATTAACCACTGATGACCGAACGTAATGTCGACGATGCAGAAATCGCCAAATTTGAAGCCCTCGCCTCCCGCTGGTGGGATCCCACCAGTGAATTCAAGCCCCTACACGACATTAATCCCCTGCGCGCCAATTGGATAGATCAATTCGCCAAGGTAGATGGCAAGACTCTACTCGACGTCGGCTGTGGTGGCGGGCTGCTGTCGGAGGCCATGGCCTGGCGCGGCGCCACCGTTACCGGTATTGATATGGGCGAGGCACCGCTCGCTGTGGCTAACATTCACCGTTTAGACAGTGAGCTCAGCATTGACTATCAGAAAATCACCGCTGAGGACATTGCCCAACGTCAGCCCGCTGAGTTTGACGTGGTCTGTTGTCTTGAAATGCTCGAGCACGTGCCCGATCCCGCCGCTGTGATAGCCGCGTGTGCCACATTAGCGAAGCCTGGCGCACATCTCTTTTTCTCCACCATTAATCGCAATCCAAAGGCCTATGCCTTTGCCATTATCGGTGCGGAATATGTCCTCAAACTATTACCTCGTGGTACCCATGAATACAGTAAATTTATCCGTCCCTCGGAGCTGAGCTGTTGGCTTCGCGAAGCAGGACTGCAGCTGACTGACATAACTGGACTGACCTATAATCCTATATCAAAACATTACCGACTCAAGGCTACAGATGTCTCGGTCAACTACATGATGCATGCCATAAAGCCCACCCTATGATTGGAGAAATAACGGTGTGAAGGATGCCGGTCGTGAAATAAAGGCAGTGATTTTCGATTTAGATGGCACTTTGGTTGATACCGCCGACGAATTCATCACGGTTGTTCGAGCGCTACGGGATACTCACGGGCTAGCACCACTGCCGGCGGCGCAGGTTCGCCAGTCCGTGTCTAATGGGTCTGGCGCCTTGGTCACGCTTGCCCTTGACTGCCCACCCAGCGATCCGCGCTATGAGCAGTGGCGTCTGCAATTTTTGGAAGACTATGAGCAACTACTGGGCACTCAAGCCAAACCCTATCCGGGTTTGCCACTACTCGTTAAACAGCTGCATAACGCCGGCGTTTCATGGGCTGTGGCCACCAATAAATTCCGTCGCTATGCTGAGCCATTAATGGCGGCAATGAATTTCCAACCCCCCGCAGCCAGTCTAATCACCCCCTGCGATGTGACCCATCCAAAACCCCATCCCGAGGCTATTCTTCTCAGCTGTAAGAATATGGGGGTAGAGCCTAGCGGCGCCATTTATGTCGGCGATCACCAACGGGATATCGAGGCAGGAAACGCGGCAGGTTGCTTCACTATTGCCGCAGCCTATGGCTATATTGGTGCTGATGACGACCCCGACCGCTGGCGTGCCGACGCTATCGCTGAGTCCAGCGAGAAATTGGCGGACATGATTTTAAGGATGATTCAGTGACTGTTGTTCCCGCTAGTTGGCAAGCTACGCAACATGAGCTCGCCGGCAAAACTATTCTGATCACCGGTGCCGGCGATGGTATCGGTAAAGCAGTCGCCATTGCCTGTGCACGACACGGTGCGGAGGTACTCTTACTGGGCCGCACCGAAGAAAAATTAGCGGCCTGCTATGATTACATCATGCTCGAGGGCGGCCGTACACCTGGCATTATTCCCTGCGATCTAGGCCAGGTGAGTCACGATGCGCTGTGTGACCTACGTGAAGAACTTAATGCCAGTGTAGGCAAACTCGATGGCCTAGTTCACAGTGCGGGGCTGCTGGGTGATCGGAAAGCCATGACACAAACCAGCAGCGCCATCTGGCACCAAGTCATGCAAGTCAATGTCAATGCAGCGTTCATGCTTACCCAGACCATGCTGCCATTACTCAACGAGGCACCGGAGGCCTCCGTTTTATTTACTAGCTCGGGGGTGGGGCGTAAAGGCCGCGCTTTTTGGGGCGCTTATGCAGCATCAAAATTTGCTACTGAGGGCATGATGCAGGTGCTGGCCGATGAGCTGGGCAACACCAGTAATATTCGAGTAAATAGTATAAATCCCGGCGCGGTGAACACATCAATGCGTCGCACGGCCTACCCAGCAGAGCCTCCGACCAGCAACCCAGATCCCGAAACGCTAACGCCCACTTGGCTATATCTGCTGAGCTCAGCCAGCATCGGGCTCAACGGCCAGGCGCTCTCAGCCCAGTAGGCTTGGACCCATGCTGTGCTTCTGAGGCCTACTGGCTCATCGCGGGTCTATTTTTTTTTGCGGCGCTCAAATCGATTGTCACCGTCAAACATGCGTCGATGCGTTTTCCGCCCCGATTTTTTCGATAAGCGATCGAGTTTCTCCTGCTCCTTCACGCTGCGCGCTTGGGCTATCTTTGGTGGCATGTCAGCCATACCATAGAGCACGTCAACGTCTTTTCTGGGTAACTCCAACCACTCACCTTGTTTGAGCTTCGAGGGAATAAACACACTCCCATAGCGGACACGCTTGAGACGAGATACCGTTAACCCTTGTGACTCCCATAGGCGGCGCACCTCGCGATTCCGCCCCTCCATGAGTACGACATAAAACCAACGATTTATTCCCTCACCACCACCGTCAACCACATCGGCAAATCGAGCTGGGCCATCATCGAGCATAACGCCTTTTTTTAAGGTATCGATAATGTTAGGGCTAACGTCGCCCATCACCCGTACCAGATATTCGCGCTCTATCATGCTTGAGGGGTGCATCAATACGTTGGCCAGCTCTCCGTCAGTGGTAAACAGCAGCAGGCCTGACGTAGTGTAGTCAAGGCGGCCAATGACAATCCATCGGCCAGACTTTAACGCTGGCAGCGAGTCAAATACCGTACGCCGACCTTCCGGGTCTTTTCTTGAACACACCTCACCCACCGGCTTGTGATAGAGCAAACATCTGACGTGTTGCCCTTCGCTGACGTCGATGGGCTTGCCATCTACTTTGATCAGCTGCTGTGGATAAACGCGATCACCTAATGAGGCCGTCTTGCCATCCACTTGAATACGACCACTGTCTATCCAGCGCTCCATTTCTCGACGTGAGCCAATGCCTGCTCGCGCCAAGGCCTTTTGCAGCTTTTCACCCGGGAGGCGGTCGCTATCGGTGGGGATAAATGGCTGCGCCACCGCTTTTGGCGATGTCTTTGAGGAAGTCCTGGCTGACTTTTTCTCTGCGCGTTTGTCTGACGTTTTGTTAACGCTTTTCTTCTGGGGGTTGTTGTTCGAGTTCTTCACTCCAATCTTCCTCTATCGACGCTTCGGCAGCGTGTAATGGCCCAGACTCTAGGTCTGAAGCTTCAATGCTTTCCCGCGCCGGGTCGATCTCATTCAACGGCGCTTCAGTAGGTAGTTGAATAGTAACCTCGGCATCACTACTGTCGGCCCCCTCACCGGGGGGGTTGTTTCCACCGGGAACTACGAGCTCTAAATCACCAGAGAGGTTATCAAGCTCTTTAATATCTGCCAGGGGTGGTAGATCTTCCAGTGACTGTAGATTGAAATAATCGAGAAATTGCCGCGTCGTAGCGTACATGGCTGGGCGACCGGGTACATCACGATGTCCCACCACTCGTATCCACTCGCGCTCATGAAGCGTTTTGACAATGGTAGAACTAACCGCAACACCTCGGACCCCTTCAATTTCACCCCGGGTAATCGGCTGTCGGTAGGCAATAAGCGATAAGGTCTCTAGGAGTGCTCGCGAGTACCGTTGAGGTCGCTCATGCCATAACCGCCCCACCCAGGTGGCTAGGTTTTGCCTCACCTGAAAGCGGTAACCGCTGGCCACCTGCACTAACTCATAGCCACGACCATCACAACGCTCGTTCACATCGGCCAAAGCGGCCTTAATATCCTCAGTGGCAGGTCGTTCGAACTCATCGAACAATTGACTCAAGCGCTTTAATGACAAGGGCTCTCCCGCCGCCATTAATGCACCCTCAAGAATTTGTACCAGCCCCATCTCCGACATTATTCCGTTCTCGCCTTTACATGAATCGGGCCAAAACCCTCGGTCTGCACAATTTCCACCAAGGACTCCTTAATCAGTTCCATCAGCGCCAAAAATGTCACCACCACCCCCAGTCGACCCTCTTCGACGGTAAATAATGCGACAAAAGGCACAAAATTTTTGTCACGCAGCGCCTCCAAGACATCCGACATCCGTTCGCGGGTAGAGAGTGATTCTCTTTGAATTCGGTGACTTTCAAACATATCTGCTCGTTTGAGCACTTCTCCTAATGCCAACAACAGCTCCTTCATATCGAGATCTGGTAACGGTCGCTCACGCTTTAATTCCGGTGGTTGAATGGCAGCCACCCAAGTGTCGCGCTCCAAACGCGGCAACGCCTCGATATCCTCTGCTGCCTTCTTAAAGCGCTCATATTCCTGCAGACGACGGATCAGATTGGCTCGGGGGTCCTCCTCCTCCTCTTCCATTGTTGTTGAACGAGGCAATAGCATGCGCGATTTAATCTCCGCCAGCATAGCAGCCATCAGTAAATATTCAGCGGCTAGCTCAAACTGCATGGCGTCCATAAGTTCCACATAGCGCATGTACTGCTCGGTGATGGCTGATACGTCAACATCGAGAATATCAATATTTTGCCGGCGAATGAGATACAGCAGGAGATCGAGGGGTCCCTCAAACGCTTCGAGTATTATCTCCAATGCCCTCGGTGGAATGTATAAATCTTTGGGGAGCTCAGTCATCACCTCTCCCATAACAATCGCAAAGGGCATTTCACCCTGTTGCGGCCGGTTCTCTCGTCGTTCGACACTTTCCGATGGCCGCAACTTATCCGTAGGAGCCCTGTCCTGTTCGGGCCGCTCCGTCGAGGATTCGCTGTTATTGGTGGGTTGCTCGTTCACACCGCCATCATACCCCATGCAGCGCGTTGCGGGATCCCCCAGCCGAGCGATCTATCGTTATTGTTACAGATTGGTGACATCACCAAGACCTTCGCGTAAGACGTTGGGTCGTAAACCCGTCAAATCGACGACCGAAGTCGGTTCAAGTCCACAAAAACCCCCATCGATCACTAATTCGATCACGTGCTCCAAGGTGTCTCGGATGTCGTAGGGGTCAGTCAGCGGATAATCATCATTGGGCATCACCAAGGTCACACTCATCATGGGCTCCGCCAGCTCGGCGAGGAGCGCTTGAGTGATCGCGTTATCGGGCACCCGCAACCCGATGGTTTTGCGTTTAGGATGCAACAGCCGTTTTGGCACCTCCGCAGTGGCCTCCAAGATAAACGTAAAGGGGCCGGGGGTTTTCTGGCGAATAAGGCGATAAGCCGCGTTGTCGACCCTGGCATAGGTACCCAGCTCTGATAAATCGCGACACATCAGCGTGAAATTATGATGATCATCGAGGGTGCGAATACGCCGAATCCTTTCCATGGCCTGCTTATCGCCGATGTGGCATCCGAGGGCATAGGCAGAGTCTGTGGGATAGGCAACCACCCCGCCTCGGCGGATGATATCAACTGCTTGGCGCACTAATCGCGCCTGAGGGTTGTCTGGGTGAATAGCAAAAAATTGACTCACAGTAAGTGCTCCCAAACGGCGGGCATAGTACCAGCAATCGCTGTGTCCACCCCCAGGTCAGCACCGTATTGCCACTCTCGATGGAAGTCACTGCCCGCGGAGATCTGCAAACCCCAGTGACTAGCCAGCTGTTTCAGTTGGCTAGTATCTGCAGGTGTCTGTCGGCCGTTGAGTACTTCCAGTGCTACCCCCCCCGCGTCTTTAAAGGCGTTACACAACCCCCCTAACTTCATGCGTGTAAAGGAGTATTTAAGTGGATGAGCCAGTATGGCTAGTCCGCCTGCATCGCTAATCGCGCCTACCACCTCATTGAGACTCGGCCAAAATGTTTTTACATCACCCAATTTACCTTGACCCAAGTATTTTTTGAAAGCCGTGTTCATGTCTGGCACGTAGCCCTCGCTGACCATCCAGCGCGCAAAATGAGGGCGTCCAATTTGTGACTCTCCAGCAACCGCCCGGGCTCCCTCGAGAGCCCCTACTACTTGCCGACTCGCAAGGCGCTCGGCAATTGTCACCGACCGCTCGCGCCTCGCGTTGTGTAGCGCATCCAAGGCGCTATCCATGACGGGGCTTTGAGGGTCGAACCCCAAACCCACCACATGAATAGTAGTGGCGCCCCATACACACGACATTTCCACCCCTGAGATGAGTTGAATGGACGACCCAGTTGACGACTGTACTGCCTGATAACCGGCTATAGAATCGTGATCGGTGATAGCCATAGCGGTGACCCCGGCCGCGATCGCTCGCTCAAGCAGCACTCGGGGCGCCAAGTCTCCGTCGGACGCGGAACTATGGGTGTGGAAATCAATTAACAAGGTCGTTAACACTCAGCATTTGCAGGTACACTGTCTAGGGTAACAGAGATCAGTCCTCTTTCCTGTCCCCAGACATCCACCAAGGACGCATTGATGAAACAAATAATTGAATTTATCCCCATTATTTTATTTTTTGTGGTCTATCAAATGGACGGTCAGCAGCTTGACGTTTTGGGCATCAGCTACACTATCGATGGCATCTTTACCGCTACTGGTGTCCTTATTGGCGCAACGTTACTCCAGCTACCCTTGGTCTGGCTGATATCTGGAGAGCTAGAGAAACGCCTGTTATGGACGAGTGCTGCAGTGATCGTGTTTGGCGGCGCTACTTTATTACTGCGCAATGAACTATTTATTCAGTGGAAACCCAGTATTATTAATTGGGGAATGGCTATCGCCTTCGCCGCCTCTCAATTTATTGGCGAGCGAAATCTACTGGAACGCGTCATGGGTTCGCAGCTGTCACTACCTGCCGCATCCTGGGCGCGCGTGTGCTGGGTGTGGGTCGCCCACTTTTGTGTTGTAGGAGCGCTGAACTTATTTGTCGCTTATCAATTTGAAGAATCAACATGGGTGTCCTACAAACTCTACTCGAGTATTGGCTTCACACTGTTTATAATGGTCATCACCGTATTGATGATTAGCCCGTCGCTCAAAAAAGGCACTCACCCTGGATCGGTCGACACTGAATTTCACCCCTAAGCCAGTTCCATCGAGGAAAAGACAATGCCCTTACTGCTCCACTGTTTGCGCTTTACGGCCATTACTCTCGTCCTTCAGCTATGCGTCGCTCAAACCAGTATTGCCCAAGATACGCGCTATGTTGGCGACAAACTATTTGTCCCTATTCGCAGCGGCGCTGGGGGTGACTACCGAATTCTTCATAAGGGAGTCCCTTCAGGTACGGCTATTACCACTTTTCAACGCTCCCCAGATGACAGCTGGACCGAAGTGGAAACTGTCGGTGGAACTCGAGGCTGGATGCGGTCGGAGTTTATCCAAATCGACCCACCAGCAGCCATGCGCGTCGCAGCCCTCGAGAAACAGTTAACGGTCCTTGACGCTGATCGAGAAAAAATGCGTGCCTCGCTGTCAACAACCGCATCTACCGCGTATGAAGCCGGACAGACTATTGACGCACTACAGCGCGAACTCGCCACCACTACCGAAGCGCTTACCGATATAAAGCGGGTCTCGAGTGCAGCCATCACCTTAGATGAGCAAAATAGGACCCTGCTTCAGGAATTAGAAAGTCTGCGCGCGGACAAAGAGCTACTGCGACTGGAAAACTTACGCTTACAAGATCGCCTTACCAACATTCAGATCATCGATGGCGCCTTGGCCGTGCTGTTGGGGATTATCATTGCGGTATTTGGTCCCAGTCTACTACCCAAAAAACGCCGCTCCACTGGCTGGAGCTGAGGAAACACAACGATGAAGTCACTTTGTACTCAAGTCATTCTTGCCATGGCTCTAACGATCGGTCTCGGGAGTACCGCCTACGCCACCGACGCAGCAACGCCGGACAGCGACACACCGTATGTTCTTTTAACGACCAACATGGGCAATATCACGCTTAAACTGTATGCCGACAAAGCCCCCATTACCGTGGCAAATTTTCTGCGCTACGTTGACAGCGGTCATTATGACAACACGGTTTTTCATCGGGTCATCAATCGGTTTATGGTTCAGGGTGGTGGTTTTGATGTGGACATGGTGGAAAAACCCACTGGCGATGCCATTGTCAATGAAAGCAAGAATAGAGTGCACAACGTCCGCGGCACCGTTGCCATGGCACGGACGAGTGACCCCGACTCAGCATCGGCGCAATTTTTTATCAACCAGCGGAGTAATCTTCGGCTGGACTGGTCCCCGGGCAAGCCTGGCTACGCAGTCTTTGCCGAAGTGGTTAACGGGATGGACGTCGTCGATTTTATAGCCACGGCCAAAACCGGCCGCGCCCTCGCCACCACTACCCAAGGACAAGCGCCATTCAACGATGTTCCCGTTGAGCCGATCATCGTCAACTCGGCCACGCGAGTCGCCGCTCCTTGATCCATCCCAGCACTTATCTCAATACAATCGCGCTTATCAGACAGGGTCGGGACACTCCGACTGTAGCCTTTCCGGGTAGTAAGGTCGGCGACACCTGCTCAGGTCACTGGTTTAAAATGTTCGCGTCTCGCCAATATCCAAAACCCAGCTATGGCTGTTGGCCAAGGGCGTATTTTCAGCGGCAGCCTTAAAGCGCAATGGGGGTTCGGCGAGAGGCTCGTCAGATAGGTTAAACGTGCCGTAATGGATGGCCACCGCGTTATTGGCACCGAGATCCAGCGCTGCTTGTACCGCTTCTTCAGGGTTCATATGGGAGGCTTTCATCATGGCATTGGGCTCATAGGCGCCAATGGGTACGGCGGCTAGATCAAAGGGTCCAAGTGTGTCGCCGATCGCTTTAAACCCTGAGTAGTAGCCAGTGTCACCGGCAAAGAAAAAACGCCGCTGAGGGCCTGTGACTGCCCAAGACGACCATAGTGCTTTTCTGGTATCTGTGAGACTGCGCTTGCTCCAATGCTGGGCTGGCAGACAGTAAATAGTGGCACTCTTGTAGCTGACAGTATCACCCCAGTTCATCTCCTGAACCTGATCAATGCCATTCTTGCGCAACAGTTTGCCATTGCCGACAGGCACGAAGAACACTGTCTGTGGATTGCGTTTGGCCAGCCTGCGCAATGTGGGCAGATCTAGATGGTCGTAATGATTATGAGAAATCATTACAAAATCGATCGCCGGTAAGTCATCGAGGGTAATCCCTGGCTCGACAAAGCGATTGGGGCCAACAAAGGGTATAGGGCTTGGCGTAGTTGACCAGATCGGATCGGTTAGAAATGTCAGATGGTCCATCTGCACTAACAACGTCGCATGGCCTATCCAGGTGGCGGTTGGTTCGCCGTGCATGGCGTTGTCGCGCAGGAAGGCGCCATCATTGGGAACTCGGGTTGGCGCTCCGGGCTTACTGATAAATGAGGAGGCGACACGGCGCATAAAAAAAGGCGCGCGTACCTTGATTGATACTTTGGACCGATCTTCATCCCAATTGATAAACCGGCCCTTGGCATCTTGTTCGGCGGGTTCGAAAAGTCGGTCGGGCTGACCCGCCACGGGCGGTGCTGGGTTTAACATAGCTAATAAGCCGATGGTGGTAAGCTTGCGAGAGAGCGAGTTCTTTACCATGATAGCGTTCCTGTTCCCAGGGAGTTTAACTGAAAAACACGCTGCAGATTTTTTTACTGCTCAGGCCTCAGTATAATTGAGTGAGCTCATTACAGTGGTGCCACTGAGAGGCATCGGTAAGTTAACTTCACCAAGCCACCGTCTGATACATTGCCTATTTACGCAGGGAGCAAATCCACCACCTCAACGCCACATGAACAAGAGTGCTATTGAGAACTTCTTGGCAAGCGCTGGCATCGGCGATCCTTCAAGAATGAACAACACTACAGTGCAGGATCACTCATCTACGCGGATATTCGATGACATGGACTGGACAGCCTCGGTATTTTCAGGCCTGATCACTGGTATTCAATCCCGACAACCGTCACGCCGTGGGAGTGCGAAGCCCCTTGATCGATCTCAGCATTAATCTCAACAAAATCGCGCTTATCAGAAATAGTCGGGACACGGCCATTCCCGATATTGTCGAGCATGCCCAGCTGTGTATTGACGCTGGCGCGAATGGCATCACCGTGCATCCTCGTCCCGATCAGCGTCACATCCGTGCCCAGGACTGCTTTCAGTTAAAAGACAGCCTCCAGGTTGCCCTGAATATTGAAGGCAATCCATTTACCAAAGCGCGCCGCTCCGATCGTCAAGGCGTCAGTGATTATCCGGGGTATATGGCGTTGGTGGAAGCGGTCAGACCCGCCCAAGCCACCTTAGTCCCCGACGGCGATGGCCAACTGACATCCGATCATGGGTTTGATTTAACTCGCGACGCCGACCGGCTGATGCCTATTATTGCTCAGCTCAAAGGCTGGGGATGCCGCGTTAGCTTATTTATGGACCCTACCCCCAATGCAATGATTATCGCGCAGCACATCGGCGCAGATCGAATTGAGCTCTATACTGAGGCTTATGCTCGCGCCCATGCCAGAGGACATTGGGACACGGTTCTCAAGACCTATGTCGACAGCGCCATCGCCGCCCACGAGGCGAACCTAGGCGTCAACGCCGGACACGACTTGAATCTGCCGAACCTGCCTGACTTCCGAGTGCCACATGTCGCTGAGGTCTCCATCGGACACGCGTTTACGGTTGATGCCTTACGCTTTGGCATCAGTGGCGCTGTTCAGCGCTATCACGGGGCGCTAGATGCCCTGCAACGACGATACTGACGATGCAGACGTCACCGGAGGGCGAAACCCATGAACTTCCGCCTTACATCGTTCCCCACAGTCAGGAGCCTATCAGAATCCTCTATGAGGACACTCACCTCTTAATTGTTGATAAGCCGCATCTGCTATTGAGCGTTCCCGGACGCCATCCGATTAACTTCGATAGTCTTATGCTGCGTCTCGAAACCCATTATCCCGGCGTCACCGCCGTGCATAGACTCGACTTAGACACCAGCGGACTGCTGATTGTGCCGCGAACCCGGGAAGCCTTAGCGGGTGTCGCACGCCACTTCCAGGCCCGCAATATCGCCAAGGAATATCGAGCCTTGGTATGGGGGAGCCTTGAGAACAGTAGCGGTACTATCGACTTACCCATAGCGAGAGACTGGGATAACCGCCCCAAACAAAAAATTTGTGCTGAAACAGGAAAATCATCAATCACCCACTACGAGATCATCGAGCGCAGAGCAGACGCCACCTTGCTACGACTGACGCCCGAAACGGGTCGCTCCCATCAGCTGCGTATACATTTGAGAGAACTAGGGCACCCCATTTTAGGGTGTGACATGTACGCACACCCACAAGCATTGGCTGCCGCCCCCCGGCTCTGCCTTCACGCCAGCCGCTTAGCCTTTCGTCATCCTGTCACCCAGTCAATGCTAAGAGCCTACTCACCCGTTCCGTTTGACCTCAACGGGCCTTTGAGCCAACGCCCGGGATAAAGCCCTTGGCTCGGTAAATGGGTATTCGCTAGACTGCCTGACGTAGGCGACACCGGAGACCGGCGTGATCGATCATACCGAACAACACGACACGCAAACGATTATCATCAAACCTAATCACTCCGCCACCTGGAGCACTAATCTGTGGGTGCTCATAGCCATTTCGATACCCTCGTTGGGCGCGGCTATTGGCTTCACCGCCATGGGCGCCTGGCCTATCCTGCCCTTGGCAGGCATGGAGTTAGCAGCGCTGGCAGGCGCTTTGTATTACGTCAATTGGAAGCTCCAATATCGCCAAATCATCACGTTTAACAATGAACAAATACGCATCGACAAGGGCTTCTATTCACCGAGGCGAGCCTGGGCCTTGCCACGAGAGGAATCAAGGCTTGCCGTGATACCCGAAGATCACGCATGGGATGGCCCTTCCATGGCCGTCCACAGTCAAGAGCATCATGTTATCGTGGGGGAATTTCTCAATCGTGAGGAATCCCTCGCGCTCCTTGCGCTACTGCGTACCAAACTACAGACAGGCACCTACAGCCGACCAGATAGTCGCCGTCTCTAACCACTCGAGCCCCGCGTACTACGCAGGTACAATGAACTACCGCTCTCCCGACAGGCTAATCCTATGTCCACACTCTCTTCCCCTGCAGCGCCCAAAGTGGGCTTCGTCTCACTTGGTTGCCCCAAGGCTTTGGTCGACTCCGAGCGTATTCTGACCCAGCTACGCCTAGACGGCTATGAGGTCACCGGCCGCTACGATGATGCGGGCGTTGTGATTGTCAATACCTGTGGGTTTATCGACAGCGCAAAAGCGGAATCGCTCGCCGCCATTGGCGAAGCCCTTGAGGCGAATGGCCGGGTCTTGGTGACGGGTTGCATGGGCAAAGGCGAGGACGCCGAGCGGATTTTAGCGGCGCATCCGAAAGTCCTGGGTATCACGGGGCCCGCCGCTTACGAGGACGTGTTGAGCGAAGTGCGTCGCGTGCTACCTAATCATCGACGGCCCGACCCATTGATCGATTTGGTTCCTGCACAGGGCGTAAAACTCACGCCCCGTCACTATGCGTATCTCAAAATATCTGAGGGCTGCAACCATCGCTGTCAATTTTGCATCATTCCCAGTATGCGTGGAGATTTGGTCAGTCGCCCCATTGGCGAGGTCATGAAAGAAGCCGAGGGACTCGTTCGAGCAGGGGTTCGAGAACTCTTGGTTATCTCACAGGACACCAGCGCCTACGGCGTTGATATAAAATACCGCACCGATTTTTGGGACGGGCGTCCGCTCAAGTCAGATTTGCAGGCCCTCGCCGAAGCGTTAGCGGAATTCGGTATTTGGGTTCGCTTACATTACGTCTACCCCTATCCCCACGTCGACAAACTCATTCCCCTGATGGCTCAGGGGAAAATCCTTCCCTATCTCGACATTCCACTTCAGCATGGCAGTCCAACCGTGTTGCAGCGCATGAAACGACCCGCAGCCACCTCAAAGACCCTTGACAGAATTCATCAGTGGCGCGATACCTGCCCAGAACTCACGTTAAGAAGTACCTTCATTGTCGGGTTCCCCGGAGAAACCGAGCAGGAGTTTGAGGAATTACTTGATTTTATAGAGGCGGCGGAGCTCGATCGCGTGGGCTGCTTCCAATACTCCCCGGTGGCAGGAGCCGCAGCCAACGATTTACCCCATCACGTTCCCGACGCTATAAAACAGTCTCGCTGGGATACGTTCATGGCCACCCAACAGGCGATCAGTGCCGACAAGTTGCAGCGGAAAAAGGGCCAGACCATTGAGGTGATTATCGACGAGGTGTCTCCCGACGGCGCTCTCGGTCGATCCATGGGCGATGCGCCTGAAATTGATGGCCTTGTGCATCTTCCCGGCGCCCGTGATCTCAAGCCCGGGGATGTTATTCAAGGGCAAGTGACAAGATCGGATGAATACGACCTCTGGATCGATTAACGATGAATATCATTCTCCTGGAGATTGACGACTGGCTCGACGAGCAGCGTATAAGACTTTTTGGGCGCCGGCACCAACATTTGCAGTCTGTGCTGAAGGTGCAGGCCGGGGACAGCCTTCGCATCGGCGCTCTTGGTGGCATGCGCGGTACTGCCCAAGTGGAAAGTACCCACAGTGACTACACTGACCTAATCGCAGCGCTCACTACGCCCCCCCTGCCACGCCACCCTCTCAAGGTAGTGTTGGCACTACCTCGCCCGAAAATGTTACGCAGGGTACTGCGCAGCTGTGCTGAATTTGGGGTCTCCGAGCTTCATCTGATTCACAGTGCTCGGGTAGAAAAAAGCTTCTGGCAAAGCCCGCTGATGAATCCCGATAACATCACCAAAGCCCTCCACGCCGGTTTAGAGCGTAGTGGCGATACCATCGCGCCCGTGGTCGAGCTACACCGACGATTTCGACCCTTTGTAGAAGATCGGTTGAACGATATAGCCATGGACAAGGCTATTTATTGCTTGCATCCCGGAAGCCACCCGCCGTTGGCGGCCGATACAGCACTACCGGCGACGGTGCTGATTGGCCCGGAAGGGGGCTTCATTCCGTTCGAACTCCATCTCGTTCAAGAAAACGGCGCGCTGATGCGCCACTTAGGCGGACGCGTATTGAGCGTGGACACCGCCCTTACCAGCGCTCTGGCCCGGGAATTACCCTCTCGATGAGCGTTCAAAGCACACCCTTTGCTCCGACACCGACAGCACAGGTCACTCCAGTGCCACCAATGCCACAATAACCCCCAGGATTTTTATGCAGGTATTGCTGGTGGTAATCTTCAGCATAGTAAAAGGGAGTCGCAGCGATCACCTCCGTGGTGACCTCACCGAAACGCGCGCTGTGCAATCGCGCTTGGTAATCTGCCTTGGATAGATCGGCTATAGCCTGCTGGTCACTGTCAAAAGTATAAATACCTGAACGATATTGAGTGCCATAGTCATTACCCTGGCGCATACCTTGGGTCGGATTATGATTTTCCCAAAACACTGTTAACAACGCTGCATAACTTACCTCTGTTGGATCAAATACCACCAACACGACTTCGTTATGCCCCGTTTGGCCGCTGCACACCTCTTTGTAGGTCGGGTTGGGCGTGCCCCCCGCTGAGTAGCCGACGGCCGTGGTAAACACCCCTGAGATGCCCCAAAAAATACGCTCAACGCCCCAAAAACAGCCCATCCCAAACATGGCCTGCTGACAGTGGTCGGGAAACGGAGGGCAGATAGGCCGCCCTAACACCGCGTGTTCGTTAGTCAACGACATAGGCAGCTGTCGCCCCGACAAAGCCGATGTTTCATCGGGCAGCGCGTGCTTCTTCCGAATATCAAACAACCCCATCGCTCACCTCCAGTGCTGTGTTTTCAATCAAGATCCATTTGGAATGGCAACCATGCCATACAATAGCGCTACTGTAACCCTTGTTAACGGCTGATCGGGAGTCAGACACGCCGGTGCATCAGCCAACTGTCACTTGACGGCGGCCCCCGATCGCGGTTTTATCAGCGACTCTTTAGTCGTCAAACTAGTGATCATCATTCCAAAGACACCGTCCAAAAAAATCGACCGCACCGCCGTGAGTGCTTTTCTCAGCAAAACAAAAGCGATACGCAGTGTTGCCCAACGACAGCCTAGGCTAGTCTTTGCCCTTGATGCTACTGCCAGCCGAGAGCCTACTTGGCAGCAAGCGCGAGGACTGCATCAAGACATGTTCCGCGCGGCTCAGACCGATAGCCATTTAGCCATTCAGCTGTGCTATTTCCGGGGATTTAACGAATTCCAATACAGCCCCTGGTTAACCTCCTCTGACGAGCTGCTCGCCCACATGGAAGCCGTTTCCTGTCTCGGTGGAGCAACACAAATCACCCGTCTGCTGCAGCACTATCTTGGGGTCGCAACCCCCATGACTCCCGTGCGCGGGCTGGTCTTTATTGGTGACGCTGTTGAAGAGCCCAGTCAGCGACTGCTTGATTTAGCGGGTCAATGCCGAGTGCGACATCAACCCCTGTTCCTGTTCCAAGAGGGCAATGACCACACCGTAGCCGCTCTATTTGAGCAGATGGCGGGGCTGAGTGGGGGGGTTTATGCACGCTTCGATCATCACAGTGCCGATTATTTGAAGGAGCTGCTGGGTGCGGTGGTCAGATACGCTCAGGGAGGACGACCCGCCCTGACTACCTCCGGGCGTGAAAGTGATAAACTCTTGCTCATGCAACTGCCAAGAAAACCAGCTAACTGAATACAGTATGCCGGCCTCAAGCCTTTATAATACCCACAGTGCCACGCTATTAGGCACTGTGTCGGAAACACTTCGCCTATTTCAAAGGGGCGTCAATAAGGAGTCACGTGCCTAAACTCATACTACTGGTCGCTATTGCAGTAACGCTGTTTATCCTCATCAAGCGCGTTCAAGCCATGCCACCCCATAAACGTCGTGGCGGCTATGGGCAATTAATACTTGGCGGCGCCGCTCTCGCCGCGCTGCTACTCACACTGTCCGGCAAGATGCATTGGGTGGGTGCGGCGCTCACTGGCTTGTTGGTCGTGCTACGACAATCGCTACCGCTATTGATTCGCGCATTTCCCTTTTTACACCAGTGGTGGCAGCGTCAGCAAAGCAGCACCACCGGACAGCAATCCGAGGTAAACAGCACCATTTTACGTATGAAGCTTGATCACAGTAGTGGTGAGCTGTCGGGTGAGGTGATCAGTGGTCCCTTCAAGGGCTGGCTGCTCTACGAAATGACCCATGATCAATTGTTGAGCCTGCTCGATTACTGTCGTAGTGAAGACGAAGATTCTACTCAACTCTTAACGAGTTATTTGGAGCAGCGCTTTCCCGACGGCGTCACAAACGATAGTGACAATGGTGGCCAGGGTGAGGCTTCGGCAGATTCATCCATGAACCGCCATGAGGCACTAGCGGTTCTCGGACTGGGCGATGATGCCAGTGAGCAAGATATTCTGCAAGCGCACCGCAGTCTCATTCAAAAACTGCATCCTGACCGTGGCGGCAATCATTATCTCGCTGCTAAAATCAACGAAGCGAAAGACTTTCTTATCCATTAATTAACTATCAAGCGTCAGTTACCAGAATCAGTAGAAGGGTCTCCACAACATGAGTAACGCCTATATTATCCGAAATCACCATGGTCATTACTGGGGTCGCGGTAAACGTTGGACGGACGGTGGCGATATCAGTAAGGTCGCACATTTTGATCATCGCGATGAGGTGGCCAATACCATTTTCGAATTGAGCTCGAAAGATATTGACTTGCGATGTGACATTCTCAAAGTCGTACTCGCTGAGGAAAAGCTGCCACCACTTGAGGTGTCAACCGTACCCTTACCCGACGACGTTGGTAGTCAAAGCACCGTTGATCATTCTCAGCTTGCGCCCATCTCTCCTCCTACAACGACCACCACCGCGGGGCACTAACGGTGCGCAACGCACGGTTTCTGGTACAACCTTTCGCCGCCCTACTTCTCCTCAGCAGCTCCTTAGCCTGTACCGGTGAACCCGCTACAGAGGTAGCTGCAGATAGCTCATTGGCGCCGAGCTATCTCAGTTTTGCAACAGATGATGAGCAAAATACCACTGATATTTTTAGTAAGGCGAGTCCCGCAGTCGTGTCAGTAACAAGTAGCGCACTGCGCCGCAGCCTATTCTCTTACAACATTACGGAAATTCCCAAGGGGGCGGGTTCTGGCTTTGTCTGGAGCGCTACGGGGCTCATTGTTACCAATTTCCATGTCGTCGCCGGCGCCGATAAGTTAATGGTGAGCATTCAAGACCAAGGCGATTATGCGGCAACGGTTGTTGGTGTCGCACCAGAGCGTGATCTCGCGGTGCTCCGATTGGAGTCGCCGCCCAGCGATCTAAACCCGCTACCCCTAGGGGATTCATCCGAGTTATCCGTGGGACGGAAAGTGCTCGCCATTGGCAATCCGTTTGGACTCGACTCCTCCCTCACGGTGGGTGTCGTTAGCGCCCTCGATCGACAGATTCAATCGCCCAGTAATCGCCGCATACAAGGGGTAATTCAAACCGACGCGGCTATCAATCCCGGTAACTCTGGCGGCCCATTACTCAATTCACTGGGCCAAGTCATCGGGGTCAATACCGCTATATTTTCACCCAGCGGCGCCAGTGCCGGCATCGGCTTTGCCATACCGGTCAATATGGTCAAAGAGGTGGTGCCACAGCTCATTGCCTATGGCAAGATTTTACGCCCTGTTTTAGGTGTTGAACTGGCGAGTGACCAATGGACCCGTCGGTACGGCGTTAGAGGGGTCGTTATTGTCCGGGTGTTACGCGGCTTACCGGCCGCGCAAGCGGGCATGGTGGGAGCATCCCGGAGCTCGCGAGGTGATATACGACTGGGGGATGTCATTACCCACATCAACGACCAAGTCGTGCGCAACCAAGATGACTATCTCACCGCTATGGAGGGTTTTAAGATCGGCGACACGGTCACCATCCAAGCCTTGCGAGGCAAGCAAGAACAAACATTTTCTGTGACATTATCAGAGGCTGGCTGATAGCAAGACGCGCCAGATAGCCGCGTTTACGCAGCGGTCGTCAGCCGACGTTGTCCAGGCTTGGAGGGGTTCCCCAGCTCGCCTCACTCAAGGGTAAATCGGGCATTTCAGCGCAGCTAAACAGCGGCTCACCTCGACTGCGCTGCTGTTCATAATGAGCGAGCAAGCGAAACCCCACTGGCGTCAAGGCCCACAGTGCTACTAGATTGACCACCGCCAACAACCCCATGGTCAGGTCGGCGAAGCCGAACACGGTGCCGAGATCTTGCAATGAGGCCCAGCCAATCAACAGCATAACCGCGACGCGAAAGACGGTGATTGACCCCTTCGGCAGCGCCGTAAAGTAGGCAATGCTGTTCTCACCTAAATAACAGTTATAGGCAATGGAACTCACGCCAAACAGCACCAACGCAATACTCACCAGTGGTTCACCCCAGGGGCCTAAGTGCGACGCCAATGCTAACTGGGTCAGTGCCACTCCTTCAACACCCTCGGCACCGGCTTGATAGACGGGTGATAATAAAATAATGAGCGCGGTGCAGGTACACAGGACAATGGTATCGATAAACACACTCAGCCCTTGAACCAACCCCTGGGAAATGGGGTGGGCTACATCGGCGACTGCCGCTACATTGGGGGCGGTACCCAAACCTGCTTCGTTCGAAAACAGCCCTCTGCGCACACCTTGCATAATAGCCGCCGCGACCCCACCCCCGACGACCTGCTCCAACCCAAACGCAGAGCGGACAATGAGCGCTATGGCATCGGGGACCGCGCTTATGTTCATCATGACCACCACTAGGGCGGCGAGGAAATAACCAATAATCATCACCGGCACCAGTATTTCAGAGAATACCGCAATCCGCCGTATACCCCCGAACATCACCAAGCCCATTACGACAGTGAGCACTACTCCGGATTGCCAAGCAGGGATACCAAAAGCGGACTCTACCGAATTCGTGATCGAGTAGGATTGCACCACGTTGAAGCCTAGGCCAATAGTCAGCAACAGCAATAAGGAGTAGATGACGGGCATGACTTTCCAACCCAAGCCGTGACGCATGTAATACGCCGGACCACCGCGAAAATCATCGCCGACACTTTTCTGTTTGTAGAGCTGAGCTAAAGCGCACTCAAAGACGCTGGTCGCCATACCCAAGAGCGCAATCAACCACATCCAAAACAACGCTCCTGGGCCACCCAGCGTGATCGCTACGGCGACGCCGGCAATATTGCCACCCCCCACCCGCCCAGCAATGCTGATAACGAGAGCCTGGAAACCGCTAATACCGCGCTGTGTTCCGCCCAAATGACTCTGCAGCAGTCCCTTGAACATGGCCCCAAACAACCTTAGTTGAACCGCCCGGGTGCCTAGCGTAAACCTCAGCCCGACTACCAATAAGGCAATAATCAATACATAGGACCACAGCCAGTCCGTTAACGTCGCTATCATGGCTATCTCACATCAAACCGGTGACTAAAATTATCGCAATCGCAGGCACTGCGACAAAACGGACCAAAAAGCGCCACGTGGCGTACACGCCCGGCGAAGCGGCCACTTCGTCTTGACTATGCTCACGCAACATAAACCAGCCGGCAAACAAGGCTATGAGCAAGCCACCTGCAGGCAGGAATACTTGACCGTAAACGAATTCGGTGAGCTCATTGAAGTTCATCCCAGCAAACCCAACGTCTTGCCAGACGTTATAAGACAAGACGCTGGCGATACTGCAGGCGGTAACCACGGTGACTACCGTTGCGGCGCCCACATGACGATTGATATTAAAACGACCGTCGATCCAACTGGTGACTGACTCTAATAGGCCCACCATCGACGTGACGCCCGCTACGGCTAACATGACAAAAAAGAGTACCGAAAAGAGATGGCCGCCGGGCATTTGCGCGAAGGCCACTGGCAGTGTTTGAAAAATCAGGCCTGCGCCACTACCCATATCGAGTCCGTAGTGAAAAACAGCGGGAAAGACCACGAACCCGGCCAATAAGGCCACCAGTGTATCCGCAAAGACAATCACAACGGCGGCACCCGTAATTGAAAAGGAGCGGGGTAGATAGGCACCGTACGTCATCATGCCCCCCATACCGACACCGATGGAGAAAAATGCCTGACCCACTGCAGCCAGCAAGGTGTCGGGACCTACTTTGCTAAAATCCGGGGTAAACAACCACTCCACCGTCTCATTAAAACCACCAGCAAATATATTATAAACGCCCAGTCCAATCAGCAGCGTGAACATTAACGGCATCATAATACTGACCGCGCGCTCAATGCCGCCTTTCACCCCGGCAAAAATAATAGTGCCGACCGCGACATTGCCAATCAGCGTCCAAAACAACATGGTCTCGCTGCTAGCGAGCAAGCGATCAAAATCCGCCGCGGAAACCAGCGCATCATAATTAGCAAAGCCCGTGGTAGTGGCCTTGAATAAATAGGCGAGCACCCACCCGACCACCACCGCATAGGTCACAGCAATAGTGAACGCGGTCAGCACACCTAAACCGCCCACCGAGCTCCACAGCGGGGATCGACCTGATTCCTCAGCGACCCTGGCCATTGATTGAGGAGGGCTCTGCTCACCGCGCCGCCCAATGAGTAATTCAGCAATGAGGCACGGTACGCCGATGGCGACAGCGCATAACAGATAAATAACAATGAAGGCGGAACCGCCGTTTTCCCCGGTGACGTAGGGAAAGCGCCATATATTGCCTAGGCCCACCGCAAAACCCACTGACGCCATGACGAACGCAAAGCGACTGGACCAGTGCGCACCCTTGCCTGAGGCTGTTGCCATGTCGATTACTCCCTGTTGTTATTGTGTCGTAAGCCTATAGCTATCCACCGCAACTAAACGCAGTCGCGCTGGCTCACATAGGTATTCGCTCACTAGCTTACCGCGTTGTATCATCGGTGCACAGACAGCCGCTATCCCCGCAGACCCTACCAATCACCCTCAAGACGCAAATCAAAGCCCCCGTCAACCGGTGTAGCTAGGAGGGCCACTGACTGTTGGAAAGCCTCGTTAGCCACAGCAGGGCCTCGTAAAGCGACGTCTAACGCGTATCGCTCGCCCTTGAGCCTCAGCAAGCCGTCGAGCTGCAGCGGCCCCGATAAAGTCCCTAGTGTCGCCGTGATCCCCTCGCTGTCACTGCGCACATCCACCGCATAGCGACCCAGCGCGACATCGCCAGTATGAGCCGTCCACACCGCGTCCTGCCACAACAGTCGACCCGACGCCGACTCGAAAGAGGCACTTCTGCCGCCGTCAATAGTGGCCGTTAAATCCTGTAATTCCAGCACGCCGCCAACGTACAGTGGGACTAGGTCGCGAATAAATCGGACGTTCATTCGCCCGTTGACATCGCGCACGGACAGGCCAGATAAGCCAGCAGTGACTTGACCGGATACATACTGCGTTCCCCAGCGACTTGAAAAGGTGACCTTAGGACTGAGTAACAACAGTGACCCGGGGTGTAGAGACCAGCTCACTGTACCGAGGTGTATCGGCTTTCCCGAGACGTCGATCGTCAAACGGACCGCTTCGCCGCGCCACAGCGAGCCGGAAAATCCCGTTAAATGCATGGTCGGCGCCACCCAATAGCCAACAATCCGCGCGGGCATGGTGACCAACAAAAATAGCAGCGATACGCACAAGAAAACCAGCAAGCTACGCCTGGACAGTAAGAGCATTAACGCGCCTCAGCCAAACGCAGGGTCGCATTGACACCGCCGCTGCGCCCGGCCTGAGCGATAGACGCATCGACAACGACAAGCCCCTCGATCTGCTCAATTTGATACAACCACGTAACGAGGGCATCGTAGTCGACACTTTCAAAGCGCACCTGCACCTCCCCTCGACTATTAGGTTGCAGTCGCCTAACAGTCAAGCCTGCGCTGTCGCTCGAGCGCGTAACAGTCGCCGAAAGGGACGCGGGCGATTGACTACCCGCTTCATTTCTGAGCGCCAGCAATTGACTCACCTTAGCGTCGACTCTGCCTAGTAACGCTGCTGCACCACGATTGTTTTCCATCATTTGCTGTCGTTGCGCCGAAGCGGGAGAGAGTGCCAGCTGAAACACTAACCATAGCGCCACCCCCGCAGCCATTGTCAAAATGTAAAGTTGCTCTCGACGCCTGAGTTGTAAAAACCAGGCTTTCATCGGCGTCCACCGCCAATACGTAGTCGCGCGCGCACTCTATCATTGCGCGACGAGGACGTCTCCAATGTTGCGGTCAATCCCGCGGACGTTAACCGTTGGCGGAGCGATTCTATGGAGGTGTAGCTGTCCGCCAATAGATCCAAGCGAACGTCACCGTTGCTGGCATCAAAGTTCAAGGTACTGACGCTAGTAGCGCCCTCCCCTGCGAGGGCTTGGGAAATGCTGGCCAGTAACGGGGTAAATGCCACACCTGCAGCGGCTGGGTTGTATTCAGCCAGCTGTCTATCTAACTGCTTTTCTACATCGACCACCGCTCCCTGAGGATTAGCCTGCCGGTAGCGCTCTTGAATCGCCGCTCTGAGAGCGATATTTTCATTGCTCAATCGCTGATAGTTAACCATATCGTTGCCTAGTTGCAGCAGCAGAGCAACGCCAGCTACCACGGCAACAGTGCGCCATAGGCTCCACCAGCGAGCGAACGGGAGTCGCGGCGCATAATCACCCTGACGTAAATTGAGCGGAGATTGTCTGCCATCAACCAGTAACAGCGCTTGTCCAAATCCTCCGTGTCGCCACTGGACCCGGTCGTGGAGTGCCTCAGGGACCCATGCCTTGTCCGCAGCCTGATCGTGGCCGTACATTATGATGGCGTTGGGTATTGGATTCATGGTCTCTATGAGGGCGGCGAGCAATGCGCGTGGCAGACGCGTACCTTCAGTCACGCCAGTCTTTGGTGGGTTGACTGGCACAGCGTCGATTTGACCAGCTCCCTCTTGCCCGACAGACCATCGGGCGAGCACTGTCTCCCCCTCAACGACTAGGCACATTTCATCGCTTTGCACCGGCAATAATAAGCATTCCGGTACCCAGGCACCGTCCCACTCGGCGGGCAGCAGGGCGTGCCAAGCGTCAATGGTTTGACGCGCCACTATCGCCACCTCAAGCCCACCATTTTCATGCAAGTGATACGCAAAGTGTAGGTCGTCAATATCGTCAATGACCTCCTCTTCCATTAGAAACGGTAGGGACTTACGAAGATGCTTTGCTTCATCGGACGCTAGATTTTTTTTCACCACCCGTACCGCATCGGCCGGCACTGCAAATACCGTGTTATCAGGCCATAGTTGCGTTGCATCCATGGTCACGGCGTCATCGGCACCCGCACGCCACAGTCGCAACTGCCCGGATTCAAGTCGAACAACGCTGAGATTGGCAGAGACCGTCATAGTGGCGCGTTTACTCCTTTGCTGGAAGAGTGAGTGTCATAGTGCATCATAGTTCACCCAGACTTCGATAACGACTGCGAATAATTTGTCCATCCCGTTCAAGGACACTGACTAAATGCTGTTCTCGGCCTGCTAGTTCAACCTGTGCAGTCAATAAAAACCAGCTGCTCGACTCCCCCAAGCGGCCGCGTAATCCCTCGATCGCGCCACCTGAAAAGACAGGCTCGCTGAGCAGTGCATCAATGTCGACCAGCTCCCCCGCCGCGCGTAATTCGTCCAGTCGCCCGGCCTCATTAGCGGACAAGGGGTCGAGCCGATCATCCACGTTAAGACTGCGCAATACAACCGTAGGTGCCGTATGAATATTTAGTAAACTCCCCCCGGGTGGCCACACCGATACAAAGGGTGCCAGAGCATTGTAAATCTCAGGAGTCACCCCTTTGACCGCGCGAAGCTCACTGACACTCGCCAAGGGCTGATTAGCAGGTCGGTAGGCAGGGACAAGATTGCGGTAACCCTCAGCCTCGGCGCCATTGGCTTGCGGACTATCATCGGCGTCAATGAAGTCGATGACTGCAGCGGTAAGCGTTTGCGCCAAGGATAGATCAATATCGACCCCCTCTAAAGATTGCAACAGGCGAATAAATTGCTGTTGGTCGGAGGACAACCTGATCTCGCCAGCGCCCAAAGTTTGCTTCACTTCGGTGACGCTATCACTCTCTGGCTGCTTCGTCGGATTCACCAGATTGTTGACATTGAAGCGCCCCTGAAGATCCTCTAGCTCCCCCATCAACCAACCCTGCTCATCCAGCGGATAGGGTGTCGCCTCTTGGGCCCATTGCTCGCTCAAGTCGTCTCGCGTGCGGTCCGTCTCAGTATCCTGTTGTGCATCGAGACGCAGGGCCATCGTGGCAAGATTTTCAGCGCCCTGCAAATAGACCCACGCCTGTTCCTGCAGAAAGCCGTTACGCCCGCGCTCCATGTGCAGAGTGAAGTCTCGCTGTAAGCCCACCATTAGCGCCGCGGCGATAGCAAATACCAGTAGCGCAACAATGAGTGCAGCACCCCGCTGCCGACTACCCATATGTCGTAGTTTATGGTGACGACAAGACATACAGTCGCTCCATCTCACCCCAGCCTTCGATCGCCAATAACACTTCTACCGCGGCTGGCAGCTCAATCACTGCACCGGGTTGCGAGATATCGGCCAACCAATTTTCCTGCCAAAAGCGTCGATCGACCGTCACATCAGCGCCCACTTGTAACGTGGTAATATCCCCCAGAAAACGAACTTCAAATCGCTCGACCTCCTCGAGTAAAATCGTTTCTCGAGGTTCAATAGCCGCGCTGCGATCCAAGATGGGGTACGCAGCCCGGATGAGCTGATCGTCGTCGATATAGTAGGCAACACGCTGTAAAGCGCTGCGCGGTACCCCGAGAGTATTGTGCCAACCGCTGCGCGTAAACGCCAAGGTCTCGCGCGCGAGTGGACCGCCCTCCAGGGCCGAGGCCTGCGTGCCAAACTCATCAGTAATCGATCGGTTGGTAACCTGCCGAATATCTCGGGACAACACCCCTATAGCGCGATTGATTTCATATAAGCGCTGCGCCTCGTTACGGACGCTGTCGACCCCGGTAATCACCGTCGACAAGGTGTTATAGCCCAAGAGTGCAACAAAGGCGGTGATCGCCATAGCAATCAATACTTCGATGAGCGTGAAGCCTCGATTGCTACGCTTCATGGCTTCTCCGGCGTCAAAAAAGCCACCGTCCTGTGCAGATACTGTTGCTCTTGGTCATCCAACAGACCGATAGCAATTTCAATACGAATAAAACCCGGTAATTCAGTGGTCTGCTGCTCTATACTCCAGTGCCAGTCACGATCAGCGAACCGCGACTCACCCTCTAAATCCCCCGATGGAATAGTGCCGCTGTTAGCCACAATCAGCTGTAGCTCACTGAGTTTATTCGCGGCGACCCAGCTAGCTAGGGTGCGCTCTCGCAGATACCCGGTGCCATCTACCTGCTGGATTAAGGCAAACAAAAGTGCGGGTAGGGCGACAGCGACAACGGCCATGGCCACCATGACTTCAATCAAGGTAAAGCCGTTGGCTCTAGAGCGCAGGCTACCGGCGCTCGTCATTAGAGGCCTCACGGTTAGGCATGATGGTCATTCGACCGAATAAATCCCAGCTCAGCCGAAACAAGCGCTCACTCGTTTGTTGGTCGTACCACTCAAGCGCGCCTTCGGTCACCTCGCCACCCGCAAAAAAAACAATCTGCGGTGATGCTATCAATTCCGGGTCATTGGCCTCAATGGTAATCTCAGGCTGATCAATAAGCGTCAGTAATAAGTCGCCGCCCGCTGCAAAGCGAAAGGGGGCAAGCACGTCACCCACCATGCGCGGTGGGGCCCAACCTTGATCAAACCGTTTAAGCCAGCGACCCGTATACCGAGGCGCACCGAGCGTCGGATCTTGCTCTACAAGCAATCCATAATCCGCCCCTGACAACTCGGCTTCTGACTGCGCGTAACCCATAGTTGCAGCCAGTTGGCGGACCTCATTCGCGCGCTTAATGCCCCGTCCACCCGTGCCCACGTTCAAGCTGACAACCGTAGTCAGCATGACAATAACCAACACCACCACCAGCAATTCAATCAGACTGAAAGCGCGCTGCAAAGAGAGACCGTTTATCACCGATCAATAGTCCTATGACCTAGTCGCTATCCGTTTTCCAGTTACCAATATCGGCATTTTGATCGTCACCGCCCGGCAAACCATCGGCGCCAAAGCTATAAATATCAACTGCCCCATTTTCACCGGGAGACAAATATAGGTAGGCACGACCCCAGGGGTCGATCGGCACACCGTCTAAGTAGCCACCTGTTTTAAAATTGCGCGGCTCGGGTGCCAGCGTCGTAGGTTCAACCAATGCCGCCAGGCCCTGCTCTGTCGTGGGGTAGGTAAAATTGTCCAGCCGATAGATCTTCAAGGCGGTTTCTATTGATTTGAAATCTGCTCGCGCTTTTTGCAGTCGCGCATCATCAGCACTGTTCAGTACCGTCGGCGCCACCACACTGATCAATAAGCCCATAATGACCAGTACGACTAAAATTTCGATTAGCGAAAAGCCTGATTGCTTGTGCATACCCTCACCTCACCATAGTATTTAAATCAAATATTGGCAGCAGAATGGCCATAACTATGGTCAGTACCAAGCCACCCATTACCACCACCATGAGTGGCTCAAAAAGGCCCATGACAGTGCCCAAGGTCATTTGAAGTTCGCGCTCTTGATTGGCGGCTGAGCGCGACAACATGGCTTCGAGCTCGCCTGACGTTTCCCCCGACGCCACCATATGTACCATCATGGGCGGGAAAAAAGCTTCCTGAGACAGCGCACGATGCAGACTGCTGCCCTCCTGTACCCGCAGCGCAACGGTACTGGCGGATGCACGTAATACACGATTGGCCATGACTGCACCGGCAATCCGTAGGGCGTCCAATAGAGGTACACCACTGGCCATTAAAATACTCAAGGTCGAGGCGAATCGTGCGGTATCCATGCTAATTAATACGCCGCTTACTCCAGGGACGCGCAGCAGACCTTGGTGCCATACCACTTTGTTGCCCTCATGCTGTAGCAGCCGAGAAAATGCCACCGCCATGACCACCAGTATTAACAGCACCCACAGCCCATAATCCCGTAAAAAATCGCTCGTGGCGATAAGGCCCACTGTCAGTGGTGGTAGTGTTTGCTTCGTATGGGCAAAAATACCCACCAATTCAGGGACCACAAACACCATTAAAGCGGTGACCACGGCAACCGCAACGGCGACCAGCACAAATGGATAAATCAACGCCATTTTCAGCTGCTGAGCGGTGTGTTGGCTATTCTCAGTGTAATCTGCCAACTGCTCCAATACCGGCCCAAGCTGCCCGGCCTGCTCCCCCGCGTGAACCATTGCTCGGTACATTTCCCCGAAGGCTTGGGGGAACTGACCCATGGCGTTGGCTAAGGTATAGCCCTCTGACACACGGGAGCGGACCTGTAACAAAATCGTTTTGATTTTTGCCCTACGGGTTTGCTCAGCCGCGGCTTGCAAGCATTCGTCAAGGGGTAGTGCCGAAGCCACCAACGTCGCCAATTGCCGGGTTATCAAGGCGACTTCACCCACCTTTAAGCCCGGACGAAAGAGCGATAGACGAAAGCCTTTATTGCTTTTAAGGCGCACGCCCGCCACCTCGACCTCAATAGGTCGCAGCTGCTTCGTGCGCAGCTGACTACGTATATGGCGGTCTGAGTCTCCCTCAAGAACCCCCTTCACCACCTTGCCTTGACTGTTTAAGGCTTTGTAACGATAGGCAGCCACCGCTTACGTCACCGCGGTCACGCGGAGAACCTCCTCTATAGTGGTTTCACCTGACAAAATCCGCCGTCGGCCATCGACATCAATCCCAGGATAACGCAGGCGCGCTGCCTCCAACATGGCTTGTTCACTCGCGCGCTCATGAATCATCAACCGCAAGGGTTCATCGATTTCTATCAGTTCATAAATGCCTGTCCGACCGCGATAGCCCGAATGATTACAGCGCTCACACCCCTCAGCCCTGTAAATAACTGCCTCTTCAGAATCTTGAAGGTGCAACAATTCTCGCTCCACAGCGCTCGGATGGTGCGCCACACGACACTCGAGACACAGAAGCCGCACCAATCGTTGAGCCATCACCGCGAGGAGCGATGAGGATAATAAAAATGGCTCAACACCCATATCCTGCAGACGGGTTACTGCGCCAATCGCCGTATTTGTGTGTAGCGTTGACAACACTAAATGGCCGGTCAATGACGCCTGTACGGCAATATCCGCGGTCTCTATATCACGAATTTCGCCGACCATAATCACATCGGGGTCTTGGCGCAAAATAGCGCGCAGTCCGCGCGCAAACGTCATATCAACCTTGGTGTTAACTTGGGTTTGTCCCACTCCCGCCAGCATGTACTCAACCGGATCTTCAATCGTTAGAATATTGCGCGAAGTCTGATTAATACTTGAAAGACCCGCGTAAAGGGTCGTTGTCTTACCCGAACCCGTGGGGCCGGTCACCAAGATAATACCGTGAGGACTTTGCAACCCGCGTCGATATGCCTCAGTGACTTGCTCATTCATATTTAACTGAGTGAGTTCTAGTTGACCTGCCTGCTTGTCTAATAAGCGCAGGACAATCCGCTCGCCATGCGCAGAGGGAATAGTCGACATACGAATATCAATGGCGTGGCCGGCAATGCGCACCGATATTCGACCATCCTGAGGAATACGTTTCTCGGCAATATCGAGCTTGGCCATGACTTTGAGTCGCGATATCAACAGTGGCGCCAACATTCGATTGGGCGCTAATACTTCCTTTAGGACGCCGTCGATACGGTAACGGATGCTAAGACGATCCTCGAAGGTTTCAATATGAATATCCGATGCTTTCTCTTTCACCGCCTGCTGTAAAACAGCGTTGATAAGGCGGATGATCGGTGCATCATCCTCGGCGTCCATTAGATCCCCAAGATCCGGAATCTCATCCACCAATTGTGAGAGGTCGACATCGGCACTGATATCCTCTGCCATTTGTGCCGCTTCATTATTCGTGCGCTGATACGCGCGTGTAAGACGGGCCTGGAAATCTTGGCTATCACAACCCACGAGTTCGAACGCTGTGCCAACGAAGCGATTTACCTCCAGCAAGGTATCTTTGCCTATGGGTGGGCGGAAAAACACACGACAGCCGTGGCTCTGACGCTCAAGTAACACACCTTTCGCTTTAGCAAAACTAAAGGGAAGCAATCCTTGGGCTGTAGCGGTCGAGTCAATCAGCGCCACGTCAGGCACAAGCTCCGTCACGTCTACCAATCCATCCACGACCCTGTCGAGCTCAGGCTCACTCACTCGCGCCCGCCCTCGCTGGCGTTTTCCTCAACGTCCAATAGCTGTTTTATTTGGGTCTCCCAAGTGGGAATCACCGGTATATTTCCATCATCGAGAAACATAAGGCCACGTTGGCGCCGCTCAAGCTGTTCATCTCGAATATAGCGATACTTTTCAGCAGTGGCACCGGCAAGATCATCGTCGTTTCTGACAATAGTGGCACGGATAAAGACCAGCAAATTAGACTTGGTCACCGACACCACATCATTGCGGAATAGACGGCCGAGCCACGGTATGCTCGATAGCCCCGGGACACCCTGCTGACTGTCTTGGATATCGTCTTTTACCAAACCACCAAGAACCACAATATCGCCATCGCGAGCCAGTACCTTGGTTTCTATCTTACGTTCATTGGTAATCACATCGGAGGCGGTGAGCACCTGCTGACTAATACTGGATACCTCTTGGGTAATATCCAGCACCACCGAATCACCCTCGTTAATCTGGGGTGTGACCGTTAGCGTCACACCGACATTTTGCCGCTGGATGGTTTGAAATGGATTCTGCAGTGCACCATTGCCGCCCCCAGTGCTCGTATAAGAGCCGGTCACGAAAGGGACTTGCTGACCCACAGTAATATAAGCCTCTTCATTATCCAGAGTCAGGAGACTGGGTGTCGAGAGAATATTGGCATTGCCTTGAGTCTCCAGCGCATTAAGAATAACCGCCATCGATAGATCATCATCGACCAAGCCCCAACCTAATGTTGTTCCCGGCACCTGCGATAATGCACCGGTAAGATCGCGCACACCAATCTCGTTACTACTGTTGTCGTCCGGAAGAATGGCACTCGCGATGGCGGCATTGCGCTGCTGCTGAGAGGAACTGGTACTGACATTACTGCCAAACAAGCCGCTATCGTTAGCAAACAGCCACTGCAGACCCAATTCTTGGCCTTCAGAGATTTCCATTTCCACAATAATGGCTTCGACCAATACTTGCGCTCGACGGATATCAAGGCGAGCGATGACGGCTTCTAAGGAGGCCATCTCATCGGCGTCGGCGGTGATAATAAGGGCGTTGGTACCCAGGTCCGCCTCAATGGTCGAATTTGAATTGGAACTGCGGGTCTTTTGACCGCCGTTATCCAAGGCTGTAATATTTTGCATCACTCGGGTTAATACTTCCGCGATATCACCGGCGTTAGCATATTCGAGATACACCACCTTAACATTACCGCTTTGCTCAAGGGGCGTGTCTAAGTAACGGATCAATTCCTTGATGCGCTGCATATCGAGCTCATCCGCCGTGACCACCAGACTGTTGGTGCGCTTATCAGCGACCAAGGTCAACTCGTCATCAGTCTCCCCCGAGCCATTTGTCGATTTCTCGAGTGCCTCGAGCATGGCAACAATGTCTTCTGCGACACCGTATTTGAGTCGCACCACCTCAGTGCTCTCGATGGCCGTGCGGTCCATGCGATCGATGATGTCCAAAATGCGATTAATATTGGAGCGAATATCCGAAATAATGATGGCGTTACTGGGTGCGTACGCAGCCATGTGCGCCTGCTGGGGGACCAATGGCCGAAGCACTGGAATCAATTTTGCGGCCGAGACATTTTCTAGACGCACCACCTGAGTAACGTACTCATCGTTATTGCGCTGACTAGGGCCTTTATCTACGGGTACGGGGGCCGATCGCGCGTCTTTGTTGGGGATGACTCGAATGACCGCCCCCGATCGCACCGCTGTATAGCCGTGCACGTCAAGAATGGATAAAAACAGGTCATAGAGTTCCGCTTTCGACACGGGTTTAGATGAAATGACCTTGACCTTCCCCTTAACCGAAGGATCAATCACGATGGTGCTGCCGGTTATATCAGCAACAAATTTTATGAACTCTTGAATATCGGTATCTTTCATATTCACCGTATAGTCTTGAGCCTGCACGGTGGAAACACCAACAGAGGTAGTCGAGACCACAAAAGCCATGAGTAACGGGGCGGTTATCGCTAACAGTCTGCGACTTACAGTTTTCTTGGCTACCATTAACATGTAACGCCGAACTCCTACTGAGTGCTTCCTAAACTAACAGATATCGATACCGGAGTACCATTGCGGTCAACATCGAAACTGGCTTCAGCTGCATCACGCATCAGTTGGTACAACTGCACGGTATTAGCTGGGTCGCTCAACGTTAAACCATTGACAGCGGTGATCACGTCACCCGCTTTAAACCCTAAGGCTCTAAACTGCTGCGTATCGCGCCCGGGCGCCACACGATAGCCTGCAATACCGGCGTCCGTACGCACCGCAGAAATACGCACGACATCCGCAAGCGATTGAGGATTGTCGTAGAACTGTTGGCGGTATGCACTCGCCAATTGAGATCGATCGACGTCTCGCTCTGTTTGTGCAGATTTTTCATTTGCTGTCGGCACCTGGACAGGACCCACTTCCGTCGCACCCCGTGCGCGCATGTTATCCAAAATGCCTTCTTCAAATAACCGAAGCAATTCATAGGTGCCATCGTTATCGATGACCACCTGTTTAGGCATCACCTTCGCCAGGCTTATGGCGCCACTCAATGGCAGCTTATCGCCGACTTTATAGTTTGCCTGTGTACCCTTGACTTCAATGACCGCCACGCCCAAGCCAGTGCTTGAAGATGCCAATACGCCCTGTAACAGCAGATCTAAGCGGGTCTCTTGCGCGCCATTTTCAATGCCATCACGGGAGCTCGTTGGCGCCACTTCATTGGGTAAGATCGTCTCAGCGTCTATCAGTGGCTCACCGAATAAGCCCAGCCCCAACAGATCATCTAGCTCAACGTTAATTGAGCTTTGCGACAGGCGCTGTACGATCGCTGGATTGATGGGAGCTGCGACTGTGGAGTCCACTGTCGCATCGGGTACTAGCGCCCAGAGAATTTGCGCGAAGCTGTAACACGACCAAATAGCCAATACTAACATCAGGGCAAGCTGCAGCTTTTGCACGCCCTCAGGTGCCCGCACGTGAGTGAGCAGCCACTGCATACCGGGCTGCAAGCGCATCACTAATGAGGGTCTACTAAGGCTCATATGGCACGGGTATTAAGGTCGATGCTGCCGAGTCATTGCAGACGCTTCGCCTTGTTGCTTCAATCGTCACCATGGTGGACACTCGGAATATACCTCGCTCTTATTATAACTGGCTCATAGCGTAACTGGATAGCAGTGCAATCCGCTAATGGTGCTGCCATGTTACCGCAATGTTCAGAGATTCGCTTTGAGCTTGGCGCTGCGTTTAGCCCTGATCTTAGTGACAGGATTTGCCGGACCAATCACTAGCCGCATAGGCTTTGCCCTGATAGCCGGATTTTACACCCTCACTGTGGTTCCGATATACTCCCGCCTACACCTGCGGGGTGGCACTGCCTGAGATGTCCTAGTGAGGACAAACCCGTTGAACCTGAACCGGATAACGCCGGCGGAGGGACAGGCCATCGACAGTTACTTCCAACACCAACTGTCTCTGCGCTGCTCCCATCAGCCTGTTGTGGGAGTAACGAGTCCTTGGCTTTGCATCAAAAATCACCACCTGCCTACTTACTGCGATCGATCCCCTTCGCCGCCGCTATGATTATATCTGTTATGGATGCTGCGCCCGCTCTCGCAGCACGTCAGCTTGAAGAGATCATCGTCACTGCAGCCCTTCAATCAGACGATGGAAAACGCAGCGCTGTTAGCGTTTTAGATCATCTCTTTATTGAGCAGCGCTCGGCTCAGCACATTGAGAACCTGTTGTCAGCAGTACCTAATGTCAACGTTGCCTCAGGCGCCTCTCGCGGCCGCTTTTTTCAGATCCGCGGTATAGGTGAGCGCAGTCAGTTTGTTGAACCCTTGAACGCCTCGGTTGCGCTGTTGCTCGATGGTATCGACTTGACGGGCATCGGTGGCGTCGCAACGACCTGGGATTTACAGCAAGTCGAAGTACTGCGAGGGCCACAAGGCACACTTTTCGGTGCCAATGCGCTCGCCGGCCTAATAAACCTGCGAAGCACTCCTCCCCGTAGCGGGCAAGACTTACGCGTCGAAGCCGGCGTCGAGAGCTACGCAGGTAGACGCTTTGGCTTAGCAATAGGTGGCGAGTTAACGCCGCACTGGTCTGGCCGATTGGCTGTTCAGCAGTATCAGAGCGATGGTTTTTTCGACAATCAATGGCTTAACACATCAAACACCAACGAGCGCGACGAGCTAACGGGGCGCGCCAGCTTACGCTACCGCAACGACCAGCAGCAGATAGACGTTGCCCTATACCGATTCGAGATTGACAACGGTTATGACGCGTTCTCCCTCGACAATACGCGCAACACATTGTCCGACCAACCTGGGCGAGACCGAGCACTGACAGATGCAGCGCGGTTGCGCTGGGAGTGGTCGGGCAAGGTACGTTATACGCTGCAGGTAAGCCATGCTCAGTCCAACACGGAGTACAGCTACGACGAGGATTGGAGCTACGTCGGTATTGCTCCCGGATGGGAATACAGCGCTGTCGATGACTACCGGCGCGACCGAACGATGACTAGCCTTGAGGGACGTGTTGAAGGCGATACGGCCAAGGGTAGCTGGGTCGCCGGCACTTACTGGCGTGATGAGCAAGAGGCTCTCAGACGAGATTACACGTACCTAGAAAGCGCTTTCGAGAGTGATCTCGGCATTGAAACCGCCGCCCTATTTGGACAGTTTTCAATCGACTTTGCACCCGCCCTGAGCGCCTATGTTGGTGCTCGCTGGGAGTATCGTGGCTCCGAGTATGAAGATAGTAGCCAGGTTAATGAACGCTTTAGCGATACGCTGTGGAGCGGACGAGCAGGCCTTGAGTGGGCAGCCAATGCTCGCAATGACCTTTATGTCAGCGTCAGTCGTGGCGTTCGCGGGGGTGGCGTTAATGCGAATTTACTGGCTTCAATCAATGCGTTCCCTGAAGAGCTAGGCACTGACTTTACCCCTCTTGGCTTTTTCGACGCCGAATCCCTCATCAATGCCGAAGTTGGCTGGGGCTGGAAAAATGCCCAGGGATCGCTCAGCAGCAAGATGACACTATTTAGTATGCGACGTAGCGACCAACAGGCTAAAAGCTCGCTGGTGATACCCCGCCCCGACGGCTCTACCGCGTTCATCGATTACACCAATAACGCCGTGCGTGGCAGCAGCAACGGCCTAGAGTGGCAGTTCGCTTGGGCCGCCACTGACGCGCTGGCAATGGAGGCTTCATTAGGCTTGCTCGACGCTCATTTCGATAGCTATGTGACGGCCGATGGCGATGACCTTGCTGGTAGAGAGCAGCCTCACGCACCCAAAACAATGTCTCAGCTCGGACTTCATTGGCGCCCCTTCTCGTCGTGGCAAGCCGGCCTCGACGTGACGACTATGAGCGATTTTTACTTCTCCGACCGCCACGACACCAAGAGCCCCTCGAGAACGCTCTTTAATGGCTTCATCGCGTGGCAAGGCGAGGTCTGGGGACTCCGTTTGTGGGGGCGCAATCTCACCGATGAAGATACCTTCGACCGGGGCTTTGGTAGCTTTGGCAACGATCCCCGCAAGGAGTACGCTGTCGAACCATACTATCAATACGGTGAACCTCGCATTGTCGGCTTGACCGCCACATACACACTGTAAATGTCGCACTGGAGAATAAGTACCCCATGCAAATAACCGCAGAACTCAGCCTTTACCCTTTGGCCGGTGACGTTAATGCCAACGTCCTCGCTTTTATTGACGATTTGACGGCTACCGGCGAAGTGTCGGTGGTGACTACTGCTTTGAGTACACAGCTTTCAGGTGGCGTTGAGGCGGTATTTTCGGCGGTTCAAGCAGCGCTCTGCCAAAGCTATGAACGCGCAGGCCGACAAGTATTGGTGGCGAAATTTTTGCCCGGCTTCAGATCAGAGATAGGTCCCGAGAGCGACTGAAGCAATGGCAGCCCTCGAGCTTATCGCGGTGGTTTTAGCGCTGATATATGTCCTTTTGGCCATTGCTGAACAGCGCTACTGCTGGCTGGCAGCGGGGCTGAGCGCGGCCCTGTACCTTGGGATTTTTTGGCGAGCAGCCCTGCTGATGGAAGCGGTTTTGCAACTCTTCTATGTGGTGATGGCTGGCTATGGCTGGTGGTGCTGGGGGACCCATGGCAGCGCCGACGAACGGCCCATCAGGCGTTGGCCTTGGCGCCAGCATGTCACTGCGATAGCGGCTATTGGTGTGTTGAGTGGTATCTGTGGCAGCTTGCTAGATCGCTACACCGAGGCCGCCCTGCCATGGCTCGATAGCCTCACCACCATTGGCGCACTCGTCACCACTTGGATGGTGGCCCAAAAACTGTTGGAAAACTGGCTTTACTGGATAGTTATCGACGCGCTATCCATATACCTGTACCTCGCAAGAGATCTGCACCTCACCGCCGGCCTGTTTGCCCTTTACATCGCGCTGGCCTTTGTTGGTTGGTACACCTGGCGGCAGCACTATCGTCGTCAGCGGCCTGAGCAGGATGCTGGCACTGCCAGTAGCGCCCCATGAGCCTGCCGATCGCCTTGGCGGCATGGCGCCAATGGCAGACCTCAGTGCCGCTGCTCAGCGAGCCCACCGTTATCACTGCTTTAGCGCCGGGCACAACCAATGCAGCCATTAAAGTCGCGGGCAACAGCGCTGAGGGGCGCCATTCTTTTGTTATCCGGTATTCAGATTCGCGACCCGGCACCCGGATGACTCATTTTTGGGGAGAACGCAATAACTTCGCTCTTGCTGCCAAACATGGCTTGGCGCCGACACTGTGCTACGCCCATGACGCCAGTCATACGCTCGTCACAGAGTATATCGAACATCAGCCGCAGGCGGTGACCACTGACGCCCTTGCCGAGCTCATACGGCGTATTCATGGCCTTCCCTACGAGGGTGTCACCGTCAATCTTTACGAGCAACTACAGCATACGTTTCATCAAGCCCAGACCCGGGGCATCCCACCTGATGAGCTCATTGATCCTTGCTCGGGCGGGCTCACTGCTGCGCTCGCCGTCCTCAAGCAGGATGAGCCAAGGTTCTGCCATAACGATTTACACCCGGGTAATGTATTGTCGAACAACGGCGACCTGCTGGTCATTGACTGGGAATACGCCGGCGCCGGCAGCGCCTATTTCGATGTGGCCGCCGCCATTGACAGTTGGCCAACTATTGACCCGCGTCAACTGCTACCAAGAACCCTAGGCGCAAATTTTTGCTCGGATCTTTGGGCATGTGCCCAAGCCGTGTATGCGGCAGTCGAGTGGAACTGGTACCTTGCACAGGGTATTTTGCCGCCGTTACGGTGTAGTCTCGATCAAGTCACCAGCAAAATAGCGTTAGTGAAATGAACACGGATTGGCATATTTTAGGCGCCGGCGCGATGGGCGGACTGTTTGCCCACCGCTTGGCGGGCGCTGGCTTTCGCCCCATATTACTCAGCCGCTCGGGTCAAACGGGCAGTCAGCCACTGACCTTTCACGCTTCTGATGCTACCCTGACCGAGCACTTCGACTACCAAGCCATCCATGAATCTGAGACCATTCGTCGACTGTGGGTTTGTACCAAATCCTTTGATATAGTCGGCGCGCTGCAGGCGGTTTTAGGACGGCTGGCCCCTGATGCGCACATTGTTCTCATGGCCAATGGCATGGGCTACCAAGAGCAGGTGGCAGCACTATTAACCGAGCAGTCACTCTTCGTGGCCACCACCACCGCAGGCTGCTATCGATCGAGCCCTCAGAGCTGGGTCATTGCGGGTGCTGGGGAGACCCACGTGGGTGGCTGGCAGGCTTCAATAGCCAGGCCAACATGGGCTTCAACCCTCACCGCCCAACCCTGGCACTGCGTCTGGGAGCAGGATATGTCCCAGCTGTTACTGAAAAAGCTGGCGATTAACTGCGCCATTAATCCGCCTACAGCGCTGTGGGACATCACCAATGGCGACTTACTGTCAGCGGCCTATGCGCCCCAATTCCATGCAGCCATTGCTGAGTTAACCCAGGTCTTTCAGTATCTAGGTAACGCCGACTTAGCGGCTGAGATCACCACGCTAATTCCTGCAGTGGCTCGACAGACCGCCACCAACACCTCTTCGATGCGTGCCGATGTCCAGCACTGTCGGCCCACTGAAATTGAGGCCATCTTAGGGTTCCTAGTCGAGCAATTGATCGGGTTGGAGAACAGCGAAGCACCACCTGCTACGCCTATCTTGCATCATTGGCTAAACAGTGTGCGACGTCACGAGTCAGCGATTCGAGCGCGCCCTGCCAAATAACGGTGGACGCATCGGCGAGGATCAAATCCTGATGCACATGATCGCCTCGAGCGCTGGAATGGGTCATCAATAATTGACAGAGCCTGTCGTCGCAGTCCACCCCGGCGGTCAACACATGCTTACCGTCATCGCCGACTCGCCAATCGTCACCTAGGGCAGATTGAACCGTGCTGGCGACCCATTGATCGGTAAATGTCGAATCCAGCTGGGTTTGTGCGGTCAGTGTCAGTGCATCAATGGCCACTCGCAGCGACGGGCGCGTTATCATCGTGCTAAGCCACAGACCGCAACATCCGATGGCGCTGATCATCAAAAGGCCGACAATCCAAGATAGCGGCGATCGGCTGTGTCCTGCCGCCAATGACGCGTGGTTAGGTCGGTAAGCTGCTACTGCCTCTGCGGGCTCAGTAGTAGACGGAATTATCACCGATCGAGCAAGGTTGTCTCGGGTACCCAAAGGCAGGTGACTTAGGTCGCGACGCAGAGATGTCAGTAGCGTAGACAAGCTCGGCTGTCTCAGTGGATCAGGCTCGATTAGCGTCCTCGCCACTGTCCAGAGCATGTCACCCAAAGGTCCAGGGGCGTTGGAGCAGGTGGGCGCCAGATAGACCGCCTGCCCAGCGGCATCGAGCAGCTGAGTGGGTACCTGAGCAGATAGCAGCCAAAACAATATAGCCCCAAGGGCATAGCTATCGTCGGTCACTGCGCTGTAGGCGTGGCCGCTGCGGCGAGGTGCAAAGCCATGCACCCCCCGTCCTGACACCGGATCATTGATTCGCGTCGCCTGACCAAAATCAATCAGTCGCGCATGTCCGTGATCATCAATGATAATGTTTGCTGGCGACAGGTCGCCATGCACGAGACCCACACTCGCCAGTTGAGAAAGCGCCGCCACGAGATCAATCATAATAAGTAGTACATAAGGAAGCGGTAAGGGTCGACCGTTACATTGTGCATCAAGCGCGGCCAGCGTCTGACCCGGTACATACTCGGTCACTAACCAGATGGCGTCGCCATTGACAGCGACGCTATAAATATCAGGCATTGCCTGAGGCGATCGACCAACAAGGGTTTGCAGGGTGTGTAAGGCAGCATCAGGCTGCTGCGCTGAGATGCCACTCAGTCGCTTGCACACCACATATCGAGCCAGCCAAGTATCCTGTGCGAGCCAGGCTCCGCCCTCTCCACCTAAACCGAGCTGACGAATGGCGTTATAAGGCGCAGGTAACAGCACCGCGTTGGGCCCTGACAGCGATGCGACACCAAATTCAGTGATTTCGCCTGACGGGCATACTGAATCAGCTATCGAGCTTCGACTTAGATGATGCAACGGGGTAGTATCTGGGGGTCCGTTTCGCCAGTGATGTTGCCAACGCTGCAACTGACGACGCCAGCCGCGCCAGTGATTTTCGTCCATTCGCCGTCGATGCCCGAACATCAGTCAGTCACCGGAAGTTGTTTTAATCGAAGCCGCAGGGCACGCAAGGATACATAGAGTGAGCGCGCAGCGTCCGCTAGGTCATCCCATTGGGCCAATGCTGCACGAATGTCGGCGTTGGGTATATCCTGCGCCAGGCGCAAGGCGGGGTGTAAGTGAATGCGTCGATACAGTTTTTGACGACTCCAGCCTAGACAGGCTGCGGTGGCCTTAAGCTCAAAATCATTGTCCTTATGAATAGCGAATAGACTGTCATCATCAACGGGGGTAGCCGCTGCCAACACGGCCCCGCTTAATGGTCGGCCCTGCTCTCTCATCCTAGGACGTTCAAGCGCGGCTCGACGCAGCGCAAAATATAACTCTCGGGAATTGCCGGGCCAGTCGTGGAGCAAAGCATCAAAAATAATACGTCCCCAGTGCGCCGCCACTTGGGGATCATCACCGCAGGCAACAAACTGCCCCTGAGGATGATCTGTGGCTAAGCTTGATAAGAGTTGCGCCGCTTGAGGCCCAATATCTTCCAGTCGATGCCGCAGTGGCGGTATCGCCACTGTAAACCCAGCGATTCTATTCAATAACGCTTGCCGAAACCCGCTGACTTCGTCAATGGCGCCATCGGTGGCGGCGATTAAGCGCACGTCGACCCGCTCAATCTTACCTCCAACAACTTGCAGTTGGCCCTGCTCGAGAGCTCGCAGTAGCTGTACTTGGATAGTTTCAGGGGTATCGGCAATTTCATCGAGAAATAAACTGCCTGCGTGCGCCTCCCGAAAATAGCCTTGCCTTGCTGTCGCACCCGTAAACGCGCCCTTCTCGGCCCCAAATAATTCACTGGCCGCCAAACCCTCAGGAATGGCCGCCATATTGACAGTCACTAGCGGCTTAGCCCGCCGATGGCTGCCCTCATGCAGGGCCTGCGCGGCGAGTTCTTTACCCACCCCAGATTCCCCGACAATTAATACTGGTAAATCACTGTTCGCCACCGATGCCAACAGCGCTCGCACCTGCGCCAGCTCAACGGAGGCACCCAACAACCCTGGGGCAAAATCCACGTCGATCACAGGGGTAATGGGACCGACGAGTCGTAGCAGTGCCACCACGCCATGCCCCAAGCGCAGCGGCACGCCGCGCTTGAGTTCCCTACTATCGACTAAGCAGTTGGCGGCCCCCGCAGCCCCAATCTGCGCATCGCTGCTCGGTCCCGCCTCAATACGTAAACTGAGACTGCTAAGATCCGCGGTTCGATAACGCTGTTCAATACGCAACGCTGTTCGGCTGACATGCGGCTCGTCAATACTGCGCGCATCACTAAGAGTGGGGGTATGACGCCCGATCACTGTGCCAGCCAGTGGCTTGAGCGGTTGATCCCGCGGCCAGACCTGCAAATCAGTATGCGCGCCGATGCGTTCGAGGTCGGGATGAAATACTAGCGTTAATCGAAGCCGGTAGCTGCTCTCTTCCTCCGAGAGTGCCACCGTCCGAAACGCCGGGCGAGTCGTGAACGTCTCGGCCATAGTGCGGGTCACACCGTATTGATGGTGCTCTAGGGTTGAATAATTCCTATCAACAATCCAGAGTTAAGCGTGAGCTACGTCACATTTTAGCAGTCGACTACTACGCAACAATCGCCACTGCTGAGGCCGTCACTATCCATAAAATAACGGCGCGACGCATGAGTTGATTCACCCGATCGACTTGCTCGGCGGGTGTTTGCTCGGCTATCGACATGGATCCCTCGATCCCCTGTAGCAACACTTCGTCGGTGTCAATCGACGGGTCTAGACCTTTGTTGCTGAGTAACGCTGCGATGCCTTTGAAATCACCCACGATGGCAAAACTCAGCACCAACAATCGTGCCGGTAGCCAGTCGACAAGGTAGCGGAATGAACCTATGGGCACCTGGCTGTCGTCTGAATTCAACTGAATAAGCCGGTAGGCGACCGCACAAAAAGGCCCCAACAGTAAAAAGTAAAAGACCGCTGGAAACCATCGCTGGAAACCTTCATAAGCAAACACTTTAGCCGCACGACGGCCAGCATCAACCGGATCTTCGGCGTCAATAGGAGCGCCAGCTTCCTCCAGTACCAGAGCGGCCCCCTCATCATCGCCGGCACGGCTGCGCAGCAAAAATCGATCCATCAAGGCAGCGTAATCGACCCGCCCAAAGGCGAAGAACAAACACGGTGTGCCCATCAATACCATAGCCGCGCTGCCTACTAGGCTTTCACCCACACCATAAACTAGAGCAACAAAGGCACTGGGCACCACCACTAGCAGCACGAACCCCAGCCAAAAATCCGGCTCGATGGCCTCAACGCGTCCACGCATGGCCACAAACCAGGCGTCTTTATGCAGCGGTCCACCGGGACCCAGTCCGTAGTAAAGACCCGTTGCAAACAAAAAAGCGAGGTAGGTCACTGTAGCTGCTCCTTAAATATCATCGCGCCGCGCTGGATCGGTCGCTATTATTATCACACCTTAGCCCTATTTACTGCCCGGGCGGGCCAACGTGGCGCCTAGGTCCTTAGCTAGCCGTTGCCAATCAAAAGCAGGGCCAGGATCGGTTTTCCGTCCTGGGGCAATATCGCAGTGCCCGACAATGGCCTCTGGGGACAGGCTCGGGTAACAGCACCATAACGCCTCAATAAGCCCCTTGAGCTGATCATACTGGGCGTCGGTGTAAAGGTCATCATCGGTCCCCTCCAGCTCTATGCCTAGGGAAAAATCGTTGCAGTTTTCACGCCCGCACCAGCGTGACTGCCCCGCATGCCATGCCCGATCCTCGGTGCTGACAAATTGCAGCAACTCGCCGGTTCTGCGGACGAGAAAATGAGCGGAGACCTGCAAGCCAATCAGCGTTTGGAAATACGGATGGGCATGGGGATCCAGCTGATTGGTAAACAAGGCTTCAATAAATCCGCCACCGTAATCCCCTGGGGGTAACGATATATTATGGATCACTATCAACTCAACCAATGCGCCCTCGGGACGCCGGTTACTGTTGCGCGAGTGCACCTGGCGGGCCGCCGGGGTCCAGCCATCGCTAAAGTGTAGGTCCGGTTTTTTGCTCATCACCGTGCGATACTAGCCCACACTGGCTAATATTTCCTTGTTTTGGAGCATTAACATGATCAGCCCGGCGCATCTTAAAGACACGGTGAGTCTCGCCTTAGCGGAAGACATAGGCAGCGGGGATATTACTGCGAAGCTAGTCAAACCCGACGCGACGGCCAGTGCTCGGGTGATCAGTCGCGAGTCGGGCGTTCTCTGTGGGCAGGCCTTTGTCAATGCCGTCTTTCACCAGCTTGATCCAGCGATAACCGTCGTGTGGTTCAAAAACGATGGCGAGGCCGTCAACGCTGATGAGCTCTTATTCGCTGTGGACGGGAATGCCCGCGCCATTCTCACTGGGGAGCGCACAGCGCTCAATTTCCTGCAACTATTATCCGGCACCGCCACCCGTTGTCGGCATTACGCGGATCGGGTGGCCGACACCCCGGTCAAACTCCTCGATACCCGTAAGACCATTCCGGGCTTACGACTAGCACAAAAATACGCGGTGACCTGTGGCGGCTGCTACAACCACAGAATCGGTCTCTACGATGCTTTCTTGATCAAGGAAAATCATATTAAAGCCTGCGGTGGTATTGCCAATGCCATCATCACCGCCCGCGCGCAAGCCCCAGGCAAACCCATTGAGGTAGAAGTGGAAACCGACTATGAGCTCAACCAAGCGCTGGAGGCCGGCGCCGATCGCATTATGCTCGATAACTTCAGCACCGCGCAGATGCGTGCGGCGGTGATCTTGACCGCAGGTCGGGCCGAACTAGAGGCGTCGGGCAACGTGACTGAAGCGACCTTGCGTGATATTGCCCACACCGGCGTCGATTATATTTCCATTGGCGCGCTCACCAAAGGCGTTGAGCCACTCGACTTGTCGATGCGCTTCGAGCCCTAGGGGATTAACCGACGCCGGCAAGTGAGCACACCGTTGCGATCCGCATAAAGCCAGTCGCCCGGCTCGACGGTGACCTCTCTGAGCGAGACAGCAACGTCCCTGTCACCCAAGCCGCGCTTTTGGGTTTTCACGGGAATCACACCCAAAGCCTGGACCCCAATAGCGATGGTATCGATGATCTCGACATCGCGAACAGCACCAATAACGACAATCCCAGCCCAACCATTATCGGCGGCTTTTTTCGCGAGTTTATCGCCCAGCAGTGACCGGTGCAGAGACGCTTGGCCATCTACCAGTAACACCCGTCCCTCACCCGCCTCGGCCACCGCTTCAGCCACCCGTGAATTATCCTCAAAACAGGCGACTGTCGACACCGTCCCGGCAAACCGCTCGCGCTGACCGAATCGCTGAAACTGATAAGCCAACACCCGACTGTCTGGATGCGCGTCCGATAGGTCGGGGGTAGCGAAGTCACCCCTAGCGCACACGGGGATTACAACCAGTCGAGGGAGTACGCCGAGAGGGCCGTACCCGATTCAAGAATGGCGCCACAATGGGCCTCGCAGCGAGGTAATATGCGCGCGCCATAAAAGCGTGCAGTGGCTATTTTTCGCGCATAAAACGCCGAGTCTGCGCCAGCGGCTTGCTTTTCGGCCGCCACCAAAGCCGAGCGAGCAAGCATCCACCCACCAAACAAATAACCCGTTTGCATCATGTAATCAAAGGACCCACCAAAGGCCTCAAAGCTGGCATCTTTCAAGGCCACTAACAAAAACTCGGTAGTGTGGACGTGATCGGCGAGGGCTTTATGTAAGGCGGCGCCCAGACCACTAAGACTGACGTTATCACTGGCCATCAGGGTATCTGCCACTGTGCGAACCTCAGCCTGCAACGACTCCATAGTGGCACCGCCGTCACGACCGACTTTACGGTTCAGTAAATCCGCCGCTTGGATACCATTGGTGCCCTCGTAGATCGAGGTAATACGAACGTCCCGGAGAAATTGTGCCGCGCCGGTCTCCTCGACATAGCCCATACCGCCATGCACCTGCACACCGAGTGAAGTCAACTCTTGCCCTACTTCAGTACTCCAGCCCTTGATAACAGGAATCATAAGGTCTATGCGCCGCTGTTGCTCCGAACGCTGATCTGCGGGACCGTAATGGGCTAGATCCATCGTGACCGCCTCGGTAAAAGCCAAAGCACGCATAGCTTCAATAAGCGCACGCATGGTGGTGAGCATGCGTTTGACATCGGCGTGTTCAACGATGGGTACGCCCCCCTGCACCCGCTCACGCGCATAGGCCACCGCCTGCTGATAAGCGCCCTCTGAGGCACCTATGCCCTGCAAGCCCACTTTTAACCGGGCCTCGTTCATCATAGTAAACATACAAGCTAAACCGTTGTTGGGTTCACCGACCAAATAACCGACCGCCCCCCCTTGATCGCCATAAGCCATGACGCAGGTAGGACTGCCATGAATGCCTAGCTTGTGTTCTGTGGAGACCGGGCGTACATCGTTACGCTCGCCCAGCGAGCCGTCGGCGTTGACTACGTACTTTGGCACCAAAAATAGCGAGATGCCTTTGCTACCAGCCGGCGCATCGGGCAGCCGTGCCAGCACTAAATGAATGATGTTCTCGGTAGCGTCGTGGTCACCCCAGGTAATGTAAATCTTTTGGCCAAAAATCTTGAAGTGATCCCCCGCAGGCTCAGCGCGACTCTTCATGACGCCTAAATCGGAGCCGGCGCCGGACTCCGTCAAGTTCATGGTGCCAGACCACTCGCCCGAATTGATTTTGGCCAAATAAATGGACTTTAGTTGATCGCTCGCATGGGCCTTGATCGCCAAGGCTGCCCCGGACGATAAAAACGGCTCAAGCGCAAAGGCCATGTCGGCGCCGTTCCACACTTCACAGGCCGCCGTCCCATACAGTTCAGGCAGACCCTGACCCCCCGCATCCACGTCAGCGGTAATACCGACCCACCCGCCCGCACCCAGCTGCCGAATGGCGTCCGCATAACCCGGGGAAATTGTCACCTTACCGTCACGACAGCTTGCCGGCTGACTGTCACCCACCCGACGCAGCGGTGCGACAACGTCGGCACTGAATTTACCGGCTTCATCCAATAGCGCTGTGGTCAAATCGGCCCCGATACCGTGTTCGGCAAAGCGTGGTAATGACCCGAGCGTGGCCTCAATATCAAGGACGTCATCGATTAAAAACTGCATGTCTTCAAGGGGCGCGCGGTACATGGATTATCCTCTATTGGTCTTTGCTGTTGGCCTTTACTCGTAGCTTTGCTGTCGCTCTAGTGGCATCGACTCATGCGGGGGGTAATACCGGTGGATAGGTCCGCCACCTCCCGACGGCGCATGGCGTTCACCCTTTGCAGCACCTTAGCTTCGCCACTCAGTCAATGACGGGTATGATAACCAATTAGTCAGGCGTTCGCCGAGGAATTAGATTGATGAAGAATCTCCATCGAATCGACCTAAACCTATTGGTCTATCTGGACGTGTTATTGCGCGAATGCAACGTCACCCAAGCGGCCCAGCAGCTAGGTTTATCGCAGCCCGCGATGAGCAATAGTCTGCGCCGCCTGCGGGATTTGTTTAACGATCCGCTGTTGGTGCGCACCTCGGACGGCATGACCCCCACCGCACGGGCACTCGAGTTAGAGCCCATCGTCAGAGACATCCTCTCGGGGGTCGATCGAGCCATTCAACCCACCTCACCCTTCGACGCCGCCAGCGCCGATCAGGTGATTCGTATTATGGCCAGTGATTATGCCGAATCCACCTTGTTCCCTGCGGTCATGCAGCAACTGCAAGCCCAAGCTCCCGGCATTACGCTGGATGTAATGACCCCATCGGACGTCAGTTTCCTCGACGTAGAGCGTGGGAAAATTGATTTAGTCATCAACCGTTTTGATCACATGCCCCAGTCGTTTCATCAAATCACACTGTGGCAGGACAGCTTCTCCTGCTTGCTGAGCCGCGATAACCATATTCTGGAACACTTTGATCTCGACGCTTACCTCAGCGCCAACCACATTTGGGTCAGTAAAACCGGTATGGGTGTTGGCGTTGGCGTTGATCCAGACGACGTTCAGCGGCTTGGCTGGGTAGACAGTGCCTTGGCACAACTGAACAAGCAGCGGCGAATTCGGGTATTCACCCGCCACTATCAAGCCGCCATGACCTTGGCTGAGCAAAATGATCTTATCGTCACCCTACCTACCCGAGCCACGTGGTTAAAACGCGATAATCCTCGGGTCGTTGTCCGTGACGTGCCTTTTGCTATTCCTCCCTTGGAACTCAAAATGGCATGGAGCCCCCTATTGCAGCACAATCCCGCCCATCGCTGGGTGCGGCAGTTGGTCACCCACATTGCTCGTCACCTCGGTCCTGACGGTCTGACGCCGGCAGCTAACGAGTCGGTAGCGGGGGCGATCGGCAAGCCAACCTCCTGAGACACCCAGACTGCCAACACGGACGCAGCCCCCGCTGCTATAAGTAAGATGAATACAGCCTATCAACGCCATTTCTAGAATTTATAGACGCTTCGGGAGAAGATAGTCGCTGGGACCATTGCTCCGGGCAAGCACGGAGCGAGCAAACGTCATTAGAGAAGAAGGGTAACGCGCCTATCCCCCTCATCCGCTTCGACAGGAGTCACACCATGACTGAACGTATTCACTGCGCTGGATTGCAGGTCGATAAAGCCCTCCATGACCTGTTGGTGCAGCACATAGCACCCGGTACCGGGGTGACACCCGAGACCTTTTGGCAGGGCATGGCAGCTATCTTGCGGGACATGATGCCCCGCAACGCAGAGCTCCTCCAGATTCGGGAAGACATGCAGGCCAAACTGAATGCCTGGCATCACCAGCATCCCGGCGCCGCCTACGACAAGGCAGCGTACAAAACGTTTTTATACGAGATAGCTTACTTGCTACCCGAACCGACGGCGGTTCAGGTCACCACTGACAACGTTGACATCGAAATTAGCCATACACCCGGACCGCAACTCGTTGTCCCGGTAATGAATGCTCGATTTGGTTTAAACGCCGCCAATGCGCGCTGGGGCAGTTTATACGATGCGCTTTATGGCACTGATGTCATCCCTGAGACGGATGGTGCTGAGCGCGCCGATGCTTACAACCCAATCCGTGGCGATAAGGTCATTGCCTGGGCACGCCACTTTCTCGATCAGCATTTTCCCCTGCAGTCACATAGTCACAGCGAGGCCACCGGGTACTCGATCATCAACGGTGCCTTGCAGGTCGCGTTCAAAAACAAGGCTATTGACCATCTTATCCATGGCGAGCAATGGGTGGGCTATGCCGGTACCACCGATCAACCGACCGGCGTGCTTCTCAAGCACCACGGGCTACACGTCGAGATTCAAATTGACCGAGAGCACGCCATTGGTAGGACCGATCCGGCGGGGATTAAAGACCTGTGCGTAGAATCGGCCCTGACGACCATTCAGGACTGTGAAGACTCAGTGGCTGCGGTCGATGCCGAGGATAAAGTCGTGGTCTACCGCAACTGGTTGGGCCTCATGAAAGGCACTCTGGAAGAAAGCTTCAGCAAAGGCGGTCAGGTAATGACGCGGCGCATGAATCCAGACCGGGTGTTTATTGCTCCCGACGGAGAGCCCCTAACACTGCACGGACGCAGCCTCATGTTTGTCCGTAACGTCGGCCATTTAATGACCAACGACGCCATTTTAACCGCCCAAGGTGAGGAAATCCCCGAAGGGATTATGGATGCGCTGTTCACCAGCTTTTGTTCGGTACACGATGTGCGTAGTGAGGGTCCCCTGCGCAATTCCCGAGCGGGCAGTATCTATATTGTGAAACCGAAAATGCACGGCCCCGATGAAGTCAGTTTCACCGTCGATTTATTGGCGCGCGTCGAACAGGTACTTGGGCTGGCTAAAAACACCATTAAGATCGGCATCATGGATGAGGAGCGACGCACTACCGTCAATCTTGCTGAGTGCATAAATCGCGCCAGTGAGCGGGTAGTGTTTATCAATACTGGCTTCCTTGATCGCACCGGTGATGAAATTCATACCTCCATGGAAGCCGGTGCATTTACCGCCAAATCGGCTATGAAAGGTGAAACCTGGATTAACGCTTACGAGGATTGGAACGTCGACGTGGGCCTCGCCTGCGGCTTGCAGGGTCGCGCCCAAATCGGCAAAGGTATGTGGGCCATGCCCGATAGAATGGCGGCCATGCTTGACGCCAAAGTCGGTCACCCAAAAGCCGGTGCCAACACCGCTTGGGTGCCCTCACCCACCGCCGCCACACTGCATGCCACCCATTATCACGACGTCGATGTCGTCGCCGTGCAAGCGACATTAAAAGGGTCACCCCGACGCAACATTGACGACCTGTTGGCGATCCCCTTACAAGGTGCCGCAGGAATGGATGAGACAGCCATCCAGCGCGAGTTAGACAACAACGCGCAGGGCATTCTCGGCTACGTGGTCCGCTGGATTGACCACGGGGTGGGCTGCTCTAAAGTACCCGACGTCAATAACGTCGGACTCATGGAAGATCGCGCCACACTGCGCATATCGAGTCAGCACTTAGCCAATTGGATTCGCCACGGTGTTGTCAGTGAAGCGCAAGTACGCGCGACCATGGAGCGTATGGCCGCGGTAGTCGATGGGCAAAATGCCTCGGACCCCAGCTACCAACCCATGGCCGCGGACCTCACTCGCAACGTGGCGTTCAATGCCGCCTGGGATTTGGTGCGTTTAGGCACTGAGCAACCTAGCGGTTATACCGAACCGCTGTTGCATCAGCGGCGTCGGGCATTTAAAGCCGCAGTAGACGAGCGATAGAAGCACATCCCCTGTGGGCTTGGCTGCGACCATCCCTAGTCGCAGACGCCCTGCTCCGTGACGGGTGGCCTTGGTCAGCAGTCAGGTTAGGGAACATACCTGACGGTTCACGCTGACCGCAGACAACTATTTAACGCTTTATCTACCGGCAAATAGTCCGTCCCCAACGCGTCGGCCACCGCCCGATGGGTAATCTGACCCGCATGAACGTTAAGCCCGGCCGCCAAGTGCTTATCTGTGTGTAAGGCTCCCAGCCCTTCACTGGCCAATGCCAAGACGTAAGGCAAGGTGGCATTGGTCAGGGCCATGGTCGACGTGCGTGCAACACCCCCAGGCATGTTGGCGACACAATAATGGACGACACCATCAACAACATAGGTGGGGTCTTGGTGCGTGGTCGCGTGGGAGGTTTCAAAGCAACCCCCCTGGTCAATGGCGACATCCACCACGACCGCACCGCTGTTCATAGCGCTGACGTGAGAACGCCGAATGAGTGTAGGTGCCGACGCACCAGGCACCAGTACTGCACCCACCACAAGGTCGGCGTCGAGGGCGTAACGCTCTAGTGCGTCCTCGGTCGAATAAACACCCACGACACGTCCTTGAAACAAATCATCCAGCTGTTGTAGACGCTCCACTGAACGATCTAAAACGGTCACCTGGGCACCCATCCCTGCGGCCATTCGTGCCGCATTGGTGCCCACCACCCCGCCGCCCAAAATGAGCACTTTACCGGGTTCCACGCCGGGCACACCGCCGAGCAGCGTACCGTTGCCACCCTGCGCCTTCTCCAGGTGATAAGCACCAGCCTGCACTGACATGCGCCCCGCCACCTCGCTCATTGGCGCGAGTAAAGGTAGTCCCCCGCGGGCATTGGTCACCGTTTCATAGGCGATCGCTGAGGCCCCCGAGGCCTGCAGTAACTGGGCCTGCTGAGGATCAGGCGCAAGGTGCAGGTAGGTAAACAGCAGCTGGCCCTCTCGGAGTCGCCGGCATTCATCAGGCTGTGGTTCTTTCACTTTTACAATCAGCTCTGCACGGGCAAAGACGTCGGCGGCGTCGGGCGCGATGGTTGCTCCCACGTTAAGGTAGGCCGCATCGTCAAAGCCTATTGCTTCACCGCCCTGGGTTTCGACATAAACCTCATGCCCCACCGCCACCAGCTCGCGCACACCCGCGGGCGTCAAGCCAATCCGGTACTCGTGATTTTTAATTTCCTTGGGAATACCAATGATCATTGGGCACCTCAGATGTGGATGTTGTCGCCATGGAATGGGCGTGTTAACAACGCTCATTGCAAATGTCGTCAAAATACCGAGAAAAATGTTTCTTTTATTCTATATATTTAGGTATTAAACAGTGGATATGACTTATTTTATGCAGTTATTAAGCGGATATGACTGCAGTAAATGCTTTTGCTATAAGCATAGGGGTATTTATCGCTTCTGGGGCTAACGCACCCACCACCATCGACATCGACCATGAATATCGCCGTGTAACCCGAGCGGCATAACCTAACAGGAGAGTGGCATGAGCGACGGTTCACTCAGTCGGATTGACCGCAATCTGCTGCGCTTACTGCAACAAAAGGCGCGCATCAGCTACGCTGAATTGGCACGGCAAGTGGGCTTAACCACGACGCCCTGCAAAGAGCGGGTTAAGCGGCTAGAGCGCGAAGATTACATTCGGGGCTATCACGCTGACCTAAACCCGGCAAAACTAGGTAAAGGCTTGGTCGTGTTTGTTCAGATTACCTTGGTGCGCACCGCCGGCAACGCCTTCGCTGAATTTACCGACGCCATCCAAGATGTGCCCGAGGTAGAGGAATGTCACTTAGTGGCCGGTAATTTCGACTACCTCATTAAGGCCCGGGTCAAAGACATGAGCGCCTACCGGCAGTTTTTAGGCGGCAGCCTCATGCAACTGCCTGGGGTGCAGGAAAGTACCAGTTATCCGGTCATGGAAGAAGCCCCAGCAAATCGAGCCATTAGGCTCTGAGCGCGACCGTCAAAGCAGAAGCTATGCGCTCAATATCCGCCGATGTCATGCCTAACCACAAGGGCAGTCGGAGTAATTGATTTGCTAGTTGCTCTGTGTTGTTGAGAGTACTGTGCTGTCGACAAAACCGCTGTCCGGCAGGGGATAAATGCAGCGGGACATAGTGAAATACCGCGTGGATACCGGCACCGTCCAAGTGCGCGATCACCTTGGCACGGTCGTAGCGGTGATCTAATACCACGTAATACATATGCCCGTTATGACTGGTGTGCATTGGAATGACTGGACGGCGCAATTGACCGGACGCCTCTAACGGTAGCAGGGCTTGGTGGTATTGACGCCATAAGTCTACGCGCCTGTCGGTGATATCTTGTACGGCCTCTAGCTGCGCCAAAAGAAACGCCGCTGTCAGCTCGCCCGGCAAGAAGGAAGAACCGATGCTTTGCCACGTATATTTATCGATTTCCCCTCTAAAAAATTGCGCACGGTTTGTACCTTTTTCCCTGATCATTTCTGCCGGCAAAATGAAGTGCTCACGATTAACGAGTAAGGCGCCGCCCTCCCCGGAAATAATATTCTTGGTTTCATGGAAGCTATAAGCGCCAAAGTCCCCTATAGCACCAAGCGCCGCGCCTTTGTACGTACTGCCCACGCCCTGCGCCGCGTCTTCAATAACGTACACATTGTTTTCGTGAGCAATGGAGCAAATAACATCCATTTCACAGGGCACCCCCGCATAGTGCACGGGCACAATGGCTTTAGTTTTCTCCGTCAGCGCATCGTTGATTAACGTTTCATCCATATTCAATGTATCTGGGCGAATATCGACAAATACGGGAATCGCGCCACGCATCACGAACGCATTGGCCGTGGAAACGAAGGTAAACGACGGCATCACTACCTCGTCTCCCTGCTGAACGTTGGTCAATAATGCCGTCATTTCAAGTGCTGCGGTACAGGAATGCGTGAGCAGTGCCGCTCGCGTTCCGGTATAGCTTTCAAGCATCTCTCGGCATAAGTGAGTAAAATCACCATCACCCGCCAACCGACCATCCGCGTGGGCTTTTTCTATGTACCTGAGCTCATTACCGGTCATGTAGGGCCGGTTGAACGGTATCCGTTGACTTTGACTCAAGCCATGGGCCTCTTTGGGTGTTGCGCAAATACCCAATATTTTTGCGCGAGGAACAGCATCGCCGCCAACAGTACCATAATCAACCCTTGCGCTATCTGATGAGGGATACCCCAGAGAGAGTAGGCACACCACAGTAAACCCACATTTAATAAATAGGCGGCGGCGTAGGCTACGCTATTTCGACCAGCGCTAGCCCGGTTTAAGCGTTGCTTAAAAGTGAAACGAGCATTGAAAAACCAGGATAAAAATATTCCCGAAACGAAAACAGCGGTCATGGCAAGCAAGGCCTTTACCCCCGCGGCCGTTAGCAATAGATACGCGCAGAAAAGCGCTAGATTATTGACTACGCCCACGAAAAAAAATCGCATTAACTGCGTGAACGCTTTCACCTAATGACCACGGGATTACAGGCGCAACATAGTCGCAACTTGACGGCGCTAGCATGAAATTCACAGGTCATCTTTTAGCCTTTCGTTGACCACGTAGATGGGTCTTTGTTTCGTGGCCAAGTAAATTTTGCCCACATACAGGCCGACAAAACCCAATAACAGCACAATAATGCCACTGAAGAACCATAACGAAAGAATAATGCTCGCATAACCGGGCTCGGATACTTGTCCAGCAGCGTAGCGGAAGAGAAGCCCCACCCCGAAAAAAAATGCTGTCGCACAGAGAATGGCCCCGACCCCCATAACAAGTCGCATCGGTCGATCAGAAACGCCCATACCAACGTTTACAGCAAGCTTCATCAAGGCATAAAAAGAATAGCTGCTCCGGCCGGAGTGGCGGGGCGCGTGCTGAACTTCAAGGTAGGCTTTCTCGAAGCCCACCCAGTGTACAAAAAACGGGAACGAACGATCTGGCTCACGCAGGCTATTGATAACTTTCACCATCTTTGCCGAATAAGCGCCAAAATTCGCGATTCGCGAATCGAGATGCACCCCGGTCAACAAACGCAGTAATAAATAAAATACCGTGCTGGAGATACGCTTCAAAAAAAGATCTTGTCGATTTGCGCGCACTGCAAGCACGCATTCAGCGTGTGGTTCAGCTCGCAGTTTGGCGACCAAATGGGGGACTTCTGCGGGACGATCTTGCAGATCGCAGTCCATCACCACCACCACGTCGCCTGTCGATCGATCTAATCCGGCAGCAATGGCATTGTGCTGTCCAAAGTTACGGCTCAAGCGAATCGCAAGGACGTGGGGGTAGCGCTCGCTGGCAATCACCATTTGCTGCCAAGATTGATCCGAAGAGCCGTCATCCACAAGGATAATTTCGTAGCAGCCCAACCCCTGCTCACCGAGTACGGTTGTCAGTTCCTGAACCAATGGCAGCACAGTGGACGCTGACATATAAACGGGGGAAACTATTGACAGGTCCATGCAAACCTCCCTGAAGCGTTACGATATAGGCTCACCACTGTATGATGGACTACCATTGCTCGCAATAGGCATTGACCAAGCTCACTCGAGGCGGCTAACAATGAACGGACTATTGATTTGGGGTGTCACGAGTCAGGCCAGACTGTTACACGACTTATGGCTAACTTCTCGGGGCCATGATGCTATGAAAGTTATTTTACACAGCCCGCAAGCTGCGCTGCCCAGCTTCCCAAACGCACTTGAGGTATCCAAAAATAAAGCCGATTTTTGCCATTTTCTGCCGTGCTTGTCCCACTTTATTGTGGCCATTGGTGCCGAACATGGTAAGGCAAGGATGGACATTCACACCGAACTAGAAAAGCTAGCACTCTGCCCAATCGATGTCATCGCCGACCATTGTTTTATCGATCAAAGTACTGTCGCAGGCGCGGGCTTGGTGGTTATGCCAGGAGCAGTCATTAATAAATTTTGCACGTTAGGATCTCAGTGTATCGTCAACACCAACGCCTCGGTCGACCATGAATGTCAGCTGGGCAACGGTGTACATGTCATGGGCGCGGCGGCAATCGCTGGTCGCGTAACCGTTGGCGATTACGCGACGATTGGAACCAACGCAACAGTGCTCCCCAATATCGCCATTGGCGAGGGCGCCTTCATTGGAGCCGGTGCCGTGGTCACCAAAGATGTGCCGAACTGGACCGTCATGGCGGGCAATCCAGCGAGACCGCTGCGAGAACGGCAGGTGCCCGAAACACGCCCGGATGCCGACTGGTTTAGTGAAATAGCTTAGCCGATCGGTCCTACAACCATCGACCCCTGCGTGACTATGTGACCATTTTTGTCAAGGGTGCGACGCAAACCGTCAACTGAGAACCATTAATGGGGGGCTCTCACCCGCGCATCGCACACTATAACGGCGACTTTCTCGGGGTTTTTAACCGCTCGACAACAACTGGCACGTAACTTGCTGCATTCGGGGTGAGTAGCGCCGCAGTCACAGACTACGGCGCTACTGCAGCCGATCGCCAGCCTCGCAGCGGTACAACATTGGGGTGGTAAATACATTAAGCACGGTAACAAACGTACGACCACACACCATCAGGTAAAAAAGGAATTGACACTATGAAAAACCATCAACAGCAAACAGGTTTTACGCTCATCGAACTGATGATCGTCATTGCCATTATCGGCATTTTGGCGGCGGTAGCCTTACCGGCCTACCAAACCTATACCAAAAAAGCCAAATTTAGCGAGGTCATTGCCTCTGTGTCCTCCGCGCGTCAAGCCATCGACATTTGCTACCAAACAGAGGGTTCACTGGCAGCATGTGCAACAGCCACTCAAGTAGGAATAAATATCACTGAGATACAACAGGCGGGCTACGTCACGTCTATAACCCTAGCTTCAGGTCAAGTAACCGCAACCGGCAGTGCTGACGTTGATTCAGAAACATACGTACTTACCGCAACCACCGCCGGCGGTACGTTGAATTGGGCAGATACTGGATCTAGCTGCATTGCTGCAGGTTTGTGCTAACGCCACGGCGTCAATGTGATCATTGACGCCTCATCGCGCCCTGGGGGAATGAGGGCGCGCTTTACTCCCTTCATAGTACTGGCAACCGGCGTAGGCTTTTTGATCGCGCTCTTGGCCATCGTTTTCATCGCCATAGAAGCCCCCATACAAAGCTATGACCCCTACTGGATTCTGTCTCTGGGAAGAGACTATTTGACCGGGCAGAGTACCCGTGTTGATCTGCATAGCTTCACTTTTGATTCACAGCCGCTTGCAGGCAATTACCACCTACTCGGTGCCCTGCTATATTTTTTAACCCAACAGTTTGATCTCCTTACCGCTGCCGGCATTGTACGCCTCTCGACCCTTGTGCTGTTACTGCTGTCGGCAGTCACCATTATCAAGCGCAACAGCTACCTGCCCCTCAGCTTTGCGGGTCTCTGTCTCATTATCCTTGGGCTAAACTATCGATTATTTTTACGGCCAGAAATCATCGATTACGTGTTGGTAGGCTTTTCTTTTGCGACCATTGCGCGCTATCAGAAACACTATGACTGGCGAGCTTTTTCTTTGGTAGCCATCATCATGTTGGCATGGATACAGTTACATGCCGCCATTATCGGTTATGTGCTATTTTTTGGCTTATACGTTCAGGTGTTTTATCTGACACTGCTACAACGACGTTACCGCTATATAGCCCTTTTCCTATTCCCCAGCGGTATAGCACTGCTCGCTCTAGGGATCATGAGTCCCGACGGCAACCATCCGGTCATGGCGGCATTAGCATTTTCAAAGCAATGGAGCCTGCTCATAGCCGAGCATCAGCCGTTCCAGACTCGCTTTGACACGTTCTCTCAGATCTATTTTGTTTGGCCACTCGTCTTGTTCGCTTGCTTACTGTCAGTTCTGAACAAAGAATTCGGCTTAGCCGTGATGGTCGGGGTAATGGCCTTTGCCTCATTAGAACGCGTGCGCATGCTGGCATTCCTTGCGATCACATTGGGATTTTGCCTGCTAATCCTGTCAGCAAAAGCGCAAACATCCGCAAAAACCCTAAAAACCATGCGCCATCAAACCGCTTATCTTGCGCCGTTTACCGTGCTCATTACGGCCTTAGCCGCCTACGCGACCGTCTCCAAAGCCATGGTCACCCCACGATTGGAATCCTCTTTGCCACGTGAAGAAACCACATACCTCGCAGGGGTTGGCTCGGGGGGCAACATCCTAAATGCAATGCACTACGGGGGATGGCTAATTTACCAACTTTCTCCCAACTACAAAGTGCATATAGATGGTCGAACCAACATACTTTACCCTTTGGCCTTGCTAGCAAGGTCAGTAAGCATCGCCAGCGGCAACGCCACAGCACTCAAAAACGAACTTGAGAAGTATTCCGTCGACTACCTCCTGTTTGACAATAGCAAGCGACTGTACGAAACCGTCACCCTAACCACTCACTTTGCCCCTGAGTTTATTTCTGCCACGTCCACGTTATATTCGACAGCTCCGCAACCACTCGCTGTCGGCGCGCTGCTGCTCAATTTTCCAATGTGTTGGCATCCGAGAATGCGCGCACAGATCAGAAATGAAAGGCAAGTGGCTTCCAACAGATACCCCTCCGATCACCATTTTTTAACCTTTCTTGATCTCCTAGACGATGATGTTCTAGAGTTAGAATCGCGCCTATCGGACGATGCGATGCCCTACCTGACCAATAGTGAATGGCGGGCGATAGCCTACAAAGCGCTGGTGAAACAGCACTATACGCTCGCCGCACTGGTGTTCAGACAGCTACCGCAGTCAGTAGCGTTAGATATCATTACCGCCGCGTTTGCGAACTACAAAGCGGACAACATTGCCACCGCCCACGATTTACTGGTACTCCTCGGATCAGGGTATTGGGAGCAGATACTGGCATCTAAGAAAGAGCGCCTAACCGACTCGCAAAAACGTCTTGTGGTACAGCTTGCCGACCAACTGGCGGCGCAGGCATCAAACTATCCCAAGGACCCTATTGATGTCGGTGGCAACGCACTTGTGGAGCGGGGTATCGAACAGTTCAGGACGGAGACCCAAGCAATGCCCAATGACAGCCCCTTTATCTACCGGAAACACTGTTATGCACTGGTCAGCGCCTTAAATATTTTTGACGCCGATGTGGTGGCCGACATGACATTTGATAATGTCATGATGTAGACACCCCTAGCAATCGGCTCCACACCGGCTTGTTACGCACATAAACGCCATCGTGCTTTACGAAACGTTGTTTGTTAAGCTCTGTATACCAACCATGGGTAGTCACCTATAGCGATGAACACACGTGCAGCTATTTCATCCTCCTCTAAGGCGTCAGGCCTAGCTGGCAGCCTCGCTCGCGAATCCATTATTTCTGATGACCAGGCGCATGGAGCAGCCAAAGAAGCCAGCCAATTGGGCCTATCGCTAGTGCGCTACTTTATTGATGTGTTGGAGGTGGACAGCCACGCGCTGGCAGAAGCCGCATCTAAAGAGTTTGGCATTCCCCTGTTTGATGTGGCCTCATTAGACCTCACCGCTATGCCGGAAAAATTGGTGCCCCATGCACTCATGGGTAAGCACCAAGTCCTGCCCTTATTTCGGCGCGGCAATCGCTTGTTTGTCGGCATTTCCGATCCCACCAACCTGACCGCCCTCGACGAAATCAAGTTTGCTACCGGCATAACCACCGATGCAGTCCTCGTCGATGAAAAAATCCTCACCAAAGTCTTGGAGGATGTTCTCGACGAGCACGACTCCCTGGATAACAACATGGGTGAGTTGAATGGCGATGAGGAGTTTGATCTTGAGATCACCGAAGGTGGCGCTGGTGACAACGATGAGGATGAAGACAGCAGCAATATAGACGACACACCTATTGTTCGCTTTATAAATAAAGTGCTGTTAGACGCCATTAAGCAAGGAGCGTCCGACATACATTTCGAGCCCTATGAAAAAGACTACCGCGTGCGCTTTCGAACCGACGGGATATTGAGAGAGGTCGTGCGTCCACCACGCAACTTGGCACCGCGCCTGTCCGCACGCCTCAAGGTCATGTCACAAATGGATATTTCTGAGCGGCGGGTCCCGCAAGATGGGCGCATTCAGATGAAACTCTCTAAGAACCGCTCCATTGATTTTCGTGTTAACACCCTGCCCACCATGTTTGGTGAGAAAATTGTCCTGCGTATTTTGGACCCGACCTCCGCGCAAATGGGCATTGACGCACTCGGCTATGAGGCCGAGCAGAAAGCGCTGTACATGGATGCCTTGTCGCGGCCTCAGGGAATGATTTTAGTCACTGGCCCAACCGGTTCGGGTAAGACCGTATCGCTCTATACCGGCCTGGGGATTCTGAATACTCCCGAGCGCAATATATCCACCGCTGAAGACCCGGTTGAAATTAACATGGAGGGGGTTAACCAGGTACTGGTAAACAACAAAGTGGGTTTGGACTTTGCGCAAGCACTCCGCTCCTTTCTCCGACAAGATCCAGATATTATTATGGTCGGTGAGATTCGCGACTTGGAGACCGCAGAAATTGCCATTAAGGCCGCCCAGACCGGTCACTTGGTCCTGTCTACGCTGCACACCAACAGTGCCGCAGAAACGATCACACGCATGCTCAACATGGGTGTTCCCGCCTTTAATATCGCCGCATCCGTATCGCTCATTATTGCGCAACGATTGGCTCGGCGGCTATGCAAGCAATGTAGCGTGCTTGAAACCGACGTGCCTTATGACGCGCTCCGAGAGCTGGGCTTTACCGATGAGATATTGGAACATGCCTCGATTAAGCGACCGGTCGGCTGCAATGCCTGCAAAGACGGCTATAAAGGCCGAGTAGGCATTTACGAAGTCGTTAAGCTGACCAAAGCCATTGCCAGTACTATCATGGACGGCGGTAACTCAATAGAAATAAACCAGCAGGCCAGAGCAGAGGGCTTCGATGACTTGCGTACGGCAGCACTCAAAAAATGTGCAGCGGGTCTTATTAGTTTGGCTGAGGTCAACCGCGTAACCACCGATTAACTTTCAGAGACATTAAACGCACATGGCAACTGACAATAAATTCGTCTGGACGGGAACCGATCGCAATGGCCGAAAAAGCCAGGGCGAAGTTTCCGCCGCCAGTAAAGCGCTTGCCCAGGCTCAACTGCGAAAACAAGGCATCAATGCTAAGAGTGTTAAGAAAAAAGCGAAGCCCTTGTTCTCCTTTGGTGGCAAAAAAATAAAGCCTGCGGACATTGCCATTTTTACCCGTCAAATGGCCACTATGATGCGTGCGGGCGTACCGTTGGTACAAAGCTTCGATATTGTCTCCGAAGGCGTCGATAATCCGACGATGAAAACGCTGGTGACTGAAATTAAAGATGAGGTATCGGCTGGCGGGGGGTTTGCCGCCTCGTTAGCCCGCCATCCAAAATACTTCGATGAGCTGTTTTGCAGTCTTGTCGGCTCCGGCGAAGATTCAGGTACCCTCGAGGTCATGCTCGACCGGATTGCCACCTATAAGGAAAAAACCGAAGCCCTCAAGGCAAAAATCAAGAAAGCCATGACCTACCCCGCCGCGGTTGTGGTGGTGGCGATTGTCGTTACCGGTATTTTGTTAGTCAAGGTCGTACCGCAATTTGCAGAAACCTTCTCATCCTTCGGCTCCGATCTGCCCGCCTTTACGCTGTTTGTATTGGGTATCTCGGAAACGATGCAAGAGTGGTGGTTTATTGTTCTTCTTGGCCTATTTGCTGCCGGTTGGGCCTACTCGCAAGCCATACTGCGCTCGAAGTCGTTTCGAAACAGTGTCGACAGGCTGGCATTGAAACTGCCCATTGTGGGCGGAATTGTCCACGACTCGGTAGTCGCGCGCTTTTCTCGAACATTATCGACCACCTTTGCGGCGGGCGTACCATTGGTGGAAGCGCTAGACTCTACTGCTGGGGCTGCAGGCAATGCTGTGTATGCCAGGGCGGTGCGCCAGATCCGCGATGATGTCACCTCAGGTACTTCGCTCTATCAAGCGATTCGCTCGACGGGGTTATTCCCCTCCATGCTGTTGCAAATGACGTCTATTGGTGAGGAGTCAGGATCACTCGATGAGATGCTCGCAAAGGTGGCCGACCAGTATGAAGCGCAGGTTGACAACGCAGTCGACAGTTTGAGCTCCTTAATGGAGCCTATTATTATGTCTATCTTGGGGGTTTTGGTCGGTGGATTGATGATTGCCATGTATTTACCCATTTTCATGCTTGGCTCCGTGATTTAACCCGCGGGCATCAAGTCATAAATCCGATCCATTAGGAGCGACCCGTGCTTGAAGCGCTACACACCCCGTGGTTTCTCAGCACCGCCGTGACCCTATTAGGTCTGGTAGTGGGTAGCTTTCTTAACGTCGTGATTTTTCGACTACCCACAATAATGGAACAGGGCTGGCGGCGTGAGTGCTGCGAGCTGCTCGACCAAGAGACGCCAACCGACAGGTCCATCTCGCTGGTGTTCCCCAATTCGAGTTGCCCTAACTGTGGCGTCGGTATTAAGCCCTGGCACAATATTCCCATTCTCAGCTTTGTCTTCCTCGGTGGCCACTGCGCGGCCTGTGGTGCAGGAATTTCTTGGCGTTATCCACTCATCGAACTACTGACTGGCATACTGTCATTAGCTGCCGCACTGACCTTCGGGTTCACCTGGGAGCTCACGGGGGCATTGGTCATCATATGGAGTCTAGTGGCGCTGACCGCCATCGATGTGGATACCCAGCTATTACCCGACAGCATCACGCTACCGTTGCTATGGCTGGGCTTGCTTTTTAATCTGTCCGGCACCTTTGTCGACCTCAACTCATCCGTATTGGGGGCCATGGGTGGTTATCTCGCTCTGTGGAGCGTGTACTGGCTCTTTAAATTAATCACCGGTAAAGAAGGTATGGGCTACGGCGATTTTAAACTGCTGGCAGCGCTGGGTGCTTGGTTTGGCTGGCAGTCCCTCCCCCTGATCATTATTTTATCGTCCTTTGTTGGCGCCACTGTTGGTATTGGCTTGGTGCTCATCCAACAGCGCGGCAGAGAAATACCCATGCCCTTTGGGCCGTTTCTGGCGGGGGCGGGGTTACTGTGTTTGTTTTTTGGTGATCGGCTAACAGGCTTCTATTTTAACGCCGTGGGTTTCTAGATGCTCGGCATCAGCCCGTCACTCCCATGACCCATCTATGCAGCCTATCGATAGCCCAATTTTCATTCAGGACAACGACCTTATGCGCTTCACCGTGGGTATAACAGGAGGCATTGGTAGCGGTAAATCTGCGGTCACCGACCGTCTCCAAAGCTATGGCATTGCGGTAGTCGACGCCGATGTCGTCGCCCGAGTGGTTGTCGAGCCGGGACGTCCCGCCTTAGATGCCATTAGAGAGCGCTACGGGCAGTCAATAATGCACGCTGACGGTACGCTTAACCGCGCGGCACTGCGCAGCATAGTGTTTGAAAATTCCGCCGAGCGTCATTGGCTGGAAAGTGTGACTCACCCGGCTATTCGCATAGAAATGAGCGAACAGCTTGCCCATGCCACCTCACCTTATGCCGTGCTCAGCTCGCCTTTGCTGTTGGAGTCAGGGCAGAACATCTTCGCCCATTACGTGGTGGTCGTAGATGTTCCAGAGACCGTTCAGCTTGAGCGCACCATGGCTCGAGATAACAACGAGGAGACCTTGGTGAAGCGTATTATGGCCGCCCAACTGACACGGGATGAGCGCTGCGAGCAGGCAAATGAAGTGCTTGATAACAGGGGCTCATTGCAGGACTTATACAACGCCACCGATGCGCTGCACCAGCGGTTATTACTGCTCGCTGAAGGCTTTTCAGCCTAGCCGGTGTGTTTAGCGTTTATTTTGTGGTGGCTTAGTGCTCGGTGTAAATGCTCGGTGCAAGTGCTCGGCGTCAGCCCCCCCACTAGGACGCTGGCCTAGCCATGGATGGCAACACTGCCACCACCGTCTCAGCGAATCGTCCTCAGGGATCAACCCACGTTCAGTTGCCCCCGAGCTGCCAAAACAGGAAGGCGTAGATGTCGGCGATTTGCTCAAGTACCTGTGCCCGGGTAGAGCCAATGCCATGGCCTGCGTCAAAATCGACCCGCAACAACACTGGCGGACCTTCGTCACCGTTGGCCGCTTGCAGCTTCGCCGCCATTTTCCCTGACATCCACACGTTGACCCGACTGTCGTTGTAGCCATGGGTGAGCAAGGTGGCGGGGTAAGATTGGCGCTCATCGACCTGATGATAGGCGCTCATTGCCAGCAAATGCTCAAAACCGTCCTCCTCGGTGACGGTACCAAACTCTTTAATATTGGGTACGCCATTGGTAGTGGTCTCCGCGCGGATGGCGTCGAGCATGCCCACCTGCATGACGGCAGCCCCAAACAGATCGGGTCGGGTCGTCACCGATCGGCCGGCTAAAATGCCACCCGCACTGCCGCCCATAGGCGCCATATGTGCAGGGGCGGTATAGCTCTCGCGCACCAAGTACTCCGCACAGGCAATGAGGTCGAGCCAGGTATTGGGTTTGTTGCCCATGCGTCCTGCATAGTGCCATTCCTGCCCATACTCGCCGCCACCGCGGACATGGGCAATGGCATAGACGCCACCGCGCTCAAGCCATGCCAAGCGCAGGGGCGAAAAATTTTGGTCCATGGAAATGCCATAGCTGCCGTAGCCGTAGACAATGGTGGGGTGACTACCATCGAGCACTAAGTCTGCCCGGTGCAAAATACTCAAGGGTACCGGGGTGCCGTCGTGGGAGGGAACGAGCACCTCCTTGGCGACCAAGCCGTCCAGGTTGTCAAATTGGCCCTTGGGTACCATGCCGGTGTCGGTGAAGGTATTATCCTTGGGGTCATAGGCGTAGCGAACCCCGCCCTGAATCCAGGCGCTTTCATAGAGCAAGATGCCGTCCACGTGGGGGGAAATACCCGAGATATACCCGGCGCCCCCCCGGGGGGTCACCAAGGGTGTGACCGTCCCGTCTTGCGTCAGCCGAAGCACGCCACTGACCCCGTCACGTTTGGTCTCGACATACAGGGCATCCTTTGCCGCCGCCACACCACTGAGGACCCTATCGCTTGGACCAATAACGGCTTGGGCGGTATCCAACCTGGGGGCCGAGAGCGCCGTTTTGAGCAGCTGGTAGCGCGGCGCATCCCGGGCGGTGAGCAGATAAATGAACTCGCCTTTTACCGCGAAATCACTGACCCAATCGGCCTCATTGGCGATGCGCACCCAAGGAATATTGTCGTCCAAAAGCTGATCGACCGGCGCAGTAAACAGTGAGATTTCGTTATTGTCACCGTGCTTGACCTTTAACACGGCGTGCGCTGAGTCGGGAGTCAGCCACAGGCTTGGGAAGTCGGTATCGAGTAGCGGCAACCGGGAAGAATGCCCAAAGCCGACAATGAGTGCATCATCTTTGGGGTCGGTGCCCATGACATGGTGGCGCACCTCGGTTTTTTTATAGATGTCAATGTCGTTCGCATCGTCGGGTAGATCTTGGCGACGACTGTAAAAAAAGCCGCGATTATCTGCGCTCCACATTGGCCGATTGTAGGCCGTCTCTATATGACTGATGGGCGCATCGAGAGGCTCTCCCGAGAGGACATCTAACAGGTGGTAGGTGGTTTGCTCAGACCCTCCCTGAGCCAAACCATAGACCACGATGCGTCCGTCCGAGGAGGGCATGTAGCCACCCAGCGCGTAGTGCTGCTCCTCAGGGGCACTGAGGTTTTCCGGATCAATAAGGAGCTGGGGGGGCTGCTTGGGGGACGGTTGATAGTACAGCTTAGCCAGATTTTCCCCGGCATTGCGGCGCAAATAAAAGCGCCCGCCATTCGCCAACTGGCGAACACCAAAGGTGGTGTAGGGGGCGCCCTCGTCCAGCTCCACTAAGCGCGCATAGAGGGCGTCGCGCTGGGGCAGCTGGCCAAGAACTGCCTGGGCATGGGCGGCTTGACCCTTAAACCAGGACACCACCTCGAGCGCGTCTTGGTCTTCTAAATACCGGTACGGGTCTTGAACCTCGACCCCCCAGTGGCTGTCGGTCACTATACGGACCGGAGCTTTCGGTGCGGGCACAACGGCAGCGGCGGTGATTGATGATGAGGTAGACATGATAGGCGGTTCTCGGTCATTGAGTGGGTCGCGGGGAGTTGGGGTTCTATCGCAGGCCACTAGCAGCGTCACGGTGGTCAAAGACAGTAGCAGTGCGCCCAATACCCTTTGCCAAACCGCCACTACCGCAGGTCGAGGGTTCTGGATGTTGGCCGGCATATTGATTGTCGCAGCAGTCGTCGCCGGCGTGGGCATGATTGTAGACAGTGGATGTCTGTGGGGTGCCATGGCTTCGTCCCAGCAGCAAAAGACACCGAACGTTAGCACAGCTTGTCCCAATAGGGTAAGCGTTCCTGTGCCGGCCAGTAAGTGTTAGGCAGGCGAATCGCGTCGCTGATGAGAGATGGACAGTGCCTGCAAATGAGAGCGATTATGGCGACCCAGATTTTTATGGCACTCGGCATGAACCAAACCCTTGGGATGGCCTCAACAGGCGAGGGGCTACAGGTTCTTTCACCGCGCCATCTCCGCTACCATGAAACCTGGATAAGTCGGGGGAACGGCATGCATTTTTTGGTCACTGGCGGCGCAGGTTATATCGGGTCGCATACGGTGCGGGCACTGTTGCAACAAGGCCATAGCACCACCGTGTTAGACGACTTTTCCACCGGCCACCGCTGGGCGACTCAGGGGCAAGCGGTGATAGAGGTGGATCTGAAAGATCTGGGCGCGCTGCGTACAGCGCTCGCCGGCACAACCTTCGACGGGGTGTTTCACTTTGCCGCCAAGTCGCTGGTGGCCGAGTCGAACCGAGAACCCCAGCTGTATTACCAGAACAATGTAGACGGCACTGCCCACTTGTTAACGGTAGCATTGGAGAACGGTTGGAACCGCTGTGTGTTGTCATCGACGGCCGCGGTATATGGCAACCCTATCACTGACACGCTGGGTGAAGCGCACCCCAAAAATCCCATTAGCGTCTATGGGCAGACCAAGCTTGCCATGGAGCACCTGCTTGAGCGTACCTGCGCCGACCATCCGTTCAGCGCGGTGTGCTTGCGCTACTTTAATGCGGCGGGTGCGGCCAGCGATGCGAGTCTAGGGGAAGCCCACGACCCAGAAACTCACCTCATTCCCACTGCGCTCAAGGCCGCGGCGGGAACAGGCAAACCGCTGACCATTTTTGGGGACGACTACCCCACCGCTGACGGCACCTGTATTCGCGATTATATTCACGTCGAAGACCTGGCCAATGCACACCTGCACGCCATGAATTACCTCGCTGATCATCAGGGATTCATCGCCTGTAATCTGGGCAACGGGGTGGGCTTTTCCGTCAAGGCAGTATTGGCTGCTTGCGAGCAAGCGGTGGGCGCGACCATTGACTACAGTATAGGGGCTAGGCGCAAGGGCGACCCGGCGACGCTGGTCGCTGACGCTACACGGGCAAAGGACGTGCTAGATTGGCAGCCGACGCATACCACTATTGAGGCTATTGTGGCGAGTGCTTGGGTCTGGGAGAGAACGTGGGAAATTCACGAGGATAGACGAGGATAGTGTGCGCGATTTACCTAGGCCTGACTTGGCTAGCCCTTTTGGCGGGAGGATCAGCGAGCGGGACAGCAAACCGAACCCTAGCTAGTTAGTGTAGCTACTGACGGTGAGACGACGGGTTGCTCGCAACCACCGATTACAAACGCCGCGCATGGCGCCATGTTGTATCGCTGAGAGGTGGTGACCACGTGGAGCCTGATTAAATGGCACAAAGTAACATGCAAATGTGTTCGTTTCAGTCTATAACAGGTAAGGGTGCCATAGAGCAGCTACGCGCGAATAGGGGACAATGAAAGGCTACGGTGTTGTTAAAAAACTCAATGAATTGAACTTAAACCATTCGGCGCTGTTGCTGGAAGAAGCTCATTTTGCTCATTCACAGCTACAAACAAACATGGCTTCGTTAGGGGGTCAGGCCAACATATTAGAAGTGGGCTGTGGCTATGGCGTATTACTGTCTATGCTGGCTGAGGAATTTCCGCATCATCGATTTAGTGGCATAGAACCTTTTTTCGATGGATTCGCTCAACTCGAGACATTCACTGGGGTCGTTAGCCAGATGAACGTCAACATGAAAACTGAGGCTTATGGAGATCATCACCCTGAAGAAAAATATGATGCTATTTATTGCGTCAACGTTTTCGAGCATGTTAACGATTGGCGTCATTTCTTAGATTGGGCTACAGATCATTTACAGGTCGGTGGAAAATTACTCGTCATGTGCCCAAATTATGGATTTCCCTATGAATCGCATTTCAGGATTCCCGTTATCGTTAATAAATACGTCACCCATACACTTTTCCAACGTTACATTTATCGGTTTGAGAAAAACAATGACTGTGTCGGCCTATGGGATTCGCTCAATTTTGTAAAGAAAGCTGACGTGCGTCAATTTCTTGGCCAGAGTGAGTACTCCCTGAGGTTAGTGATGAGTGATGAAACGGAGATTATTGACGAGTTAGTCTTAAGATTCGCTCAGGATACTGAGTTCAGGAAAAGACATCGTTTTATTGGTGGCGTCGCAGAACTGATGAAAAAGCTGGGCATTTTAAAATTCATACACTACTTTCCTAACTACAACCCCTATATGAAACTAACGTTTACTAGGGGTTGACTGGCCTCTAGGCGCCGAGAATGCGGGGTTCTGTAGCACTGAAAGATCGACGCTTAACCGGCCTTACCTGCTTTTGCACACTGTACCCTCTGAAAAGTCACCCAGGGGTGAAGCACGCGGCGTTTACGCCCAGTTAATCTGCAGGCTTGAGCCACGCTAAACCACCCAGCCAAAGAGCGTTTGCAGCATAGGCACCGCCGCGGCCAGCAGAATAACTCCGAGCATGATGTTAACCCAGGCAAAGCGCACGTCCACTGCACCGAAGCGTCGCTCTCGGGTGATACTCTCCGGGTGACTTATTGATTAGCCGAGCCGGTCTATGGTTCAAAATGCTAGACGCATGAGGTTTGACGGAGCCGTCTGATCACAAGGACAACTACGCATCACCCCCAAATAGATCCCGGGTATAGACTTTGTCAGCAACATCGTTAAGGCTCGCGCTCCTGCGATTGGTAATGATGATATTGCAACGGTCCTTGAAAGCCTTAAGATCGGTCATTACCTCGGAGCCAAAGAATTCGTTTTCGTTAATGGTCGGCTCATAAACCACCACCTCCACACCTTTGGCTTTGATGCGCTTCATAACGCCTTGCATGGAAGAGGCGCGAATATTGTCCGACCCTTCCTTCATGATCAAGCGGTAAATGCCCACCACTTTGGGGTGCCGGTTCAATACCGCATTCGCAATAAAATCCTTACGTGTCGCGTTGGCATCGACGATCGCCCGAATCAGGTTGCTGGGCACATCGGCAAAATTGGCCAGCAGCTGTTTGGTGTCTTTGGGCAAGCAATAACCGCCGTAACCAAAGGACGGATTGTTGTAGTGAGAGCCAATGCGGGGGTCCAGCCCCACGCCTTCAATAATATTGCGCGTGTCCAGTTCGTGAGCTTCAGCGTAGCTGTCCAGCTCGTTAAAGTAGGCTACGCGCATGGCTAGGTAGGTGTTGGCAAAGAGTTTGATAGCCTCGGCTTCGGTGCTGCCGGTGTGCAGTACGGGAATGTTTTCATCCTCGGCGCCCTGCACCAGTAGTTTGGCGAAGCCTTTGCCTCGAACAGTGTTGTCGCCCACCACAATGCGGGAGGGATGCAAATTATCGTAAAGCGCCCGGCCTTCACGTAAAAATTCGGGGCTGAACAGGATGTTGTCGTGCCCCGTCCTTTCTCGTAACTGCCTAGTAAAGCCCACCGGTACCGTCGACTTAATAACCAGGGTGGCGTCTGGGTTAATGCCTATAGCATCAGCCACTACCGACTCGACAGAGGAGGTATCGAAGTCGTTGCTGATTGGATCGTAATTGGTAGGGGTCGCCACCACAATGTAGTCAGCATGCCGATACGCCCGCGCTTTGTCAGTGGTCGCTACCAGGTTCAGCGGCACTTCCTTCAAGAATAGCGCCAGCTCTGGGTCCTCGATGGTGGGCTCACCCCGATTAATCGTGGCCACGCGCTCGTCATTAATATCGTAGGCGACCACATCATTGTGCTGGGCCAGCAGCACAGCGTTGGCCAGACCCACATAACCTGTGCCTACAACGGCTATTTTTATCATGGTGCTCAACTCACTCTTTCACTGGATTCATGACGTAGCCACTTTGTTTTAATCACCGGTGCTTCTTGGCACTATCGAGGTCAGACTTCACCGTTTCTCCATCATCTCATTGACCGCAGTGCCCTGTTCATCGCTGACCCGTGCGCAGCATTATAGTTGCCCAGCGTAACCTTTTTGTTATCGAGGGAACGGCAGGATTTAAGCTCTGGCGGTGGTAATGTTATCCACATACCACTCATAGGCATGCTCCAGACCCGATCGCAGGTCGTAGGTCGCTTGCCAGCCTAGGCGTTTTAACTTGGTGTTATCCATGAGTTTCCGTGGCGGACCGTCGGGTTTGGTGGTATCCCAGTCAATGCTGCCGTTGAAGCCGGTTACCTGGGCAATTGTTTCCACGAGCTTTTTAATCGAGCAATCGGTTCCATTACCTACGTTAATATGACTAAGACGCGGCTCGGTCAGCCCCTCATACTGCTCGCGCGGTAGATTCATAACATACACGCTGGCCGAGGCCATGTCGTCCACATGGAGAAATTCTCGCAGGGCACTACCGGTGCCCCAGTTCGTCACGCTGGCAGCGTTATTTTCCACGGCCTCGTGGAAGCGACGCAGTAGCGCCGGAATCACGTGGCTGTTCTCGAGGTGAAAGTTGTCGCCAGGGCCATAGAGATTGGTAGGCATGACGCTACGATAGTCGGTGCCGTACTGGCGGTTATAACTCTCGCACAGCTTGATACCGGCGATCTTTGCCAGTGCGTAAGGCTCGTTTGTGGGCTCTAGAGAGCCCTGCATCAACTGCGATTCTTTCATTGGTTGGGTGGCCATGCGCGGGTAAATACAGGAGCTGCCCAAAAACAGCAGTTTCTGTACTCCAGCCCGCCACGCTTGATGCACCACGTTGGTCTCGACCATCAAGTTGTCGTAGATAAACTCAGCGGGGTAAGTATCGTTAGCGTGAATACCCCCCACCTTGGCGGCGCCGAGATACACCTCATCGATTTGGTTCTGCTGGAAAAAATCTGCCACATCTTGCTGGATGCGTAAATCCAGCTCTGACCGACTCCGAGTCACCACCTCAACGTCACTATTTTCCGACAGTTGGCGTGAAATAGCCGAGCCCACCATGCCCTTGTGGCCGGCAACAAATATGCGTTTAGTCAAAGCCATTCCTCGCTATGCAGCTTGTATTCGGCACTCTATTTAAGTATTTCTGACCGCCTGCGGCAAGTCAGCCAACGCGATGGCAACTTTGACTGCGGTACGCGGGCATCAAACAGCAATCGCTGGATATGCATGACCCTGTCTTACTCAGTCTTCATTACTGCCTACCGTTATGCTCGGCTAGCTGCCTATTTGCCACTTAGTAGGACATCAATAATTGACAAGCCTAGCATCCATTCTTTGGACGCAGTTTTTTTTCGCGCTTCACTTGATTGATTGGGGTGCTCCAGGTGGCAGCCCGGGCAAGCGTCACTGCACTGCCGTCAGTAAGCTACGGGGCGCAGTCACGCGGCACCGTCTCATATAACCGCTTTAACTTCTGAGCTGCGCCACTCCAGGAAAACGTTGTCCGCACGGTGTCAGCTTGCTGATGCGGATCACCCCAACGCGCTTCGCGGATAAACCCTGCCATTGCCTGGGTCAAAGCCGCCGGGGTACTGTCAACAAGCGCACCATTAGAGACCGTGGCAATACTGGCCAAGGCGCCCGCCGGCGAGGCAATCACTGGCAGTCCCGCCGCCGCGGCATCGAGTGCAGTGATGCAAAAACCTTCTTCGGTGGAAGGCTGAACATACAGGTGAGCGCCATCGTAAAACTTCGCCAGCTCAGCTAATGACAGGGTGCCATGCAGGTGGACAATATCCTCTACCCGCTGTCCCTCTACGCCGGCGACAACGCTGTCGTAATACACTCGACTTCTTTCCGTGGGACCTATCACGTCCCACTGAATAGTCATGTGTTGCGCGCGCAGGCGCTTGGCTATCTCGGGAATAAGGTGTTGGCGTTTGTGTGGGACGTAACCGCCCACAGTCAGTATTCGCAGGGGTCCATGAGGCATCGGACGCCGACTGTCTGGTCTATGCATAAGGGCCAATAATTCGTCGCTAGGTCCATGACTGATGACCTCAACAGATTGGCCAGGCAGCACCGGCGCCAGGGCATCGCGGACTTGCGCTGAGGGTACAATGAGACCGTCGTAGCGATAGGCTTGAAGACGTCGGCGATTTTTCCAGCCCACACCCTGCAGCCGTAGCTGCTCCATCAGCCGCTGCCAATAGGGTGCTTGGGGCGGCAGTCTTCGATACTCCTTAGGTGGCACGGTATGCACCGTCACCACGGAGGGCAAACCGTTACTGCGCAGCGTGTCAGTGTCCAGCCGCTCCATTATGAAGGGACCATAAACAACATGGAGTACGTCTGGCGCGTGATCCTGATCTGCCAGCCTTTGCGCGGCGTCATTGACACAATCACAAAAATAGTAACGGGCGCTGCGAGAGATATCACTCGTGGCGGTATGACCAACATCGATCCAGACCACCTTGTAACTAGGCACAGCCATGCCCTCAGGCAACCAAACGGTTGGTTCAGGGCCGGGCACCCACAGCTCTACCTCAACGCCTCGCTCCACCAGTGCGGTCAAGGTATGGTGAACATAACTCACGGTGCCCGCTGGGCAAGGAAAATAATGTTCACTAATGGCCAATAACTTCATGACATGCCTTTACCCCTTTGCCTCTTCACACCTTTGCACTTTTACACCTCCCGCACCCTGCTGCTCGCTAGCGCCATGTGGTTACCGCGCCACAGGTTTGTGCCCGTACTAAGTAGCCGGTGAAATAGCTTGCTTGTCAATGCTAACGCGCTGCTGCGACCCCAGCGCGTGAATCAGTACTTCCACTCGGTCTCGCCCTTTAGCCATGGCAAATACAGCCTCTAAGCCCGCAAGGGGCCCCTCTTCTATGCGCACGACATCGCCGGGCCGCCACTGACGAGCCAAGTCAATGGTCTGCTCATCGGCCTCAAGGAACGGCTGCATTATCCCCTCGGGCACAGGAAGCGGAATACCACCAAAGCGTACCAGCCCAAGGCAACCCACCGTTGAGCGAATAGGCGCAGTATCGTCAGCGCCCAAGGTCAGCTTGACAAACACATAGCCAGGAAAGAGCGGCTCAATAACGCTTTTCCAGGCGCCACGCTGACGCTTTTTTAAGCGCAACTGAGGGGCGCACAGCCCATAACCCTGGCGTTCAAGGTGTTGTCTTGCCAGGGCCTCTGCACGGGGTTTTGTCGCCACCAAAAACCAGCGCTTCAGGTCGGTGGGCGCCATGGCTGCTCTCCCCTTTTCCTCAATCGCTGCGCACCCTGAGCCATCACACTAGGTCAGCGCACCATGGCACTGCTTGTATTTCTTACCACTGCCGCAGGGACAGGGGTCGTTTCGACCGACCTTTGGGCTGTCTCGTACCAGGGTTTGGGGCTTGGCGGCTTCAGGCGCTTCCTCCGCTGCCGATTCGGTCACTCCTGACGCCTGAGCATGCTCAAAGGCCATCTGCTGACGGCTGGCAGCTTTGCGGCGCTGGCGCTCCACTTCCGCTGCCTCATCCTGACGCTGCACCTGAATGTGACTCAAGAAGCGAATGACCTCGTATTTCAAACGATCCAACAGTGCTTCAAATAACTCGAACGATTCACGCTTGTACTCTTGCTTGGGATTTTTATTAGCGTAGGCCCGTAGATGAATGCTCTGGCGTAGCTGATCCATAGTCGCCAAGTGCTCCTTCCACAAGTTGTCTAATACCTGCAGCATAATTTGTTTTTCCAGCTGGCGCATACCATCCCCGACCGCCTGACCTTTAGTTTCATAGGCCACCTGCACCTCGTCAATGATGCGCTCCCGCAGGGATTCTTCGTGCAGACTGGCATCTTCCTCAAGCCAAGCGGCAATGGGCAGCGTTAAACCAAACTCGGCTTCTATCTTTCGCTCAAGTCCCGGTATGTCCCACTGCTCTTCAACGCTCATCGGCGGTACGAAGGTATCCGTGGCGACGTTCACCACATCTCGACGCACCTGAGTAATGGTCTCAGAAATGGCGTGTTCGCTCAGTAGTTCATCGCGTTGATTATAAATAATGCGCCGCTGATCATTGGCGACATCGTCATATTCGAGTAGCTGCTTACGAATATCGAAGTTGCGGCCTTCGACTTTACGCTGCGCCTTTTCAATGGCATTGCTGACCATGCGGTGTTCAATGGCTTCGCCTTTCTCCATGCCTAAGGCCTGCATAAAGCCTTTGACTTTATCGGAGGCAAAAATACGCATGAGGTTATCTTCAAGTGACAGGTAAAAGCGGGACACACCCGGGTCACCTTGACGTCCTGCTCGACCACGCAGCTGATTGTCAATCCGACGTGATTCGTGCCGCTCGGTACCTAAAATATGTAACCCACCCGCCTCCATAACTGTGTCGTGACGGGTTTGCCAATCGGCCTGCATGGCCGCACGCTGGGCGTCCGAGAGTGTGCCGGCGTTGGCTAACTCGACCTCTAAATTACCGCCCAAAACAATGTCGGTCCCGCGACCGGCCATGTTAGTAGCAATAGTCACCACCCCAGGTCGACCTGCCTGAGCAATAATCTCCGCTTCTTGCTCATGGTACTTGGCATTCAACACCTTGTGCTCAATCTCGTCTACCTTGAAGCGCGCCGATAATTCCTCCGAGGTTTCCACCGACGCAGTGCCCACCAAGACCGGAGCTTTATCGTCAATACACGACTTGACGTCCGCGACGATGGCATCAAATTTTTCTTCTCGACTCAAATACACTAGATCATTGAGGTCTTTGCGCACCATGGGCATGTTGGTCGGAATCACCACCACGTCGAGTAAGTAAATCTGCTTGAATTCAAAAGCCTCGGTATCGGCGGTACCGGTCATACCGCTGAGGGAGTCATACAAGCGGAAGTAGTTTTGAAAAGTCGTGCTGGCCAAGGTTTGGCTTTCGCTCTGAATCTTCACCCCTTCCTTGGCTTCAATGGCCTGATGCAAGCCTTCTGATAGGCGACGACCGGCCATGGTTCGTCCAGTGTGCTCGTCAATAAGTACCACCTGCCCCTCTTGAACAATGTATTCCACATCTCTATTGAACAAGATATGCGCACGCAACCCAGAATGGACATGCTGTAAAAGGCTCAGGTTAGTCGCGGCGTAAAGGCTATCACCCTCTTTCAGCAAATCCGCCTCAATGAGCATGTCCTCAACTTTTTCATGGCCTATTTCCGTTAATTCAATCTGGCGAAGTTTCTCGTCAACGGTGAAGTCACCCTCTTCCACCTCGGTTGACTGCTCCAGCTTAGGAATCAGTGCGTTTACCGAACGGTACATCTCTGAGCTGTCCTCGGCGGCACCCGATATAATCAGGGGCGTTCGCGCCTCGTCAATCAGAATGGAGTCCACTTCATCGACAATGGCAAACGCGAGCCTACCCTGCGCCTTATCGGCCATACTAAAGGCCATGTTGTCGCGCAGATAATCAAAGCCAAATTCATTGTTGGTACCATAGACAATATCGCAGGCGTAGGCGTTGCGTTTATCTTCGGGGGATTGGCCTGAACAAATGACCCCTACGGACATGTCTAAAAAAGCGTATATCGGGCCCATCCACGCCGCATCGCGGGCTGCCAGGTAATCGTTTACCGTCACCAAATGCACGCTGTCGCCGGTCAAGGCGTTCAAGTAGGCGGGTAACGTAGCCACCAAGGTCTTACCCTCACCCGTGCGCATCTCAGCAATTTTGCCTTCGTGTAGCACCATGCCGCCAATGAGCTGTACGTCAAAATGACGCATGCCCAAAGCGCGATATCCCGCTTCACGCACCGCGGCAAAGGCCTCGGGGAGCAGATCATCAAGACTCGCCCCGCCGGTCAGTCGGGAACGGAAGTCAGCGGTCTTAGCACGCAATGCCGCATCATCAAGGGCCTGAAACGACTCTTCGAGGGCATTGATTTGCGTTACCGTCTTGGTAATGCGCTTTAATTCACGGTCATTGCGGGTGCCGAAAATCTTTTTCAGTGTATTCGTAATCATGGGCTATTCTTCAGCGAAAGAGGGTGGAATCGAGCGGCGGCGCTCGAAGCTAACAACCAAGCCTGGCTGGTATTAGCGGAGGGTTCGGCGCAAATAGGATGAGGGGTCCACAGCTCTACCGTGCTTATAGACCTCAAAGTGGACGTGGGGACCGGTCGAACGACCCGTGCTGCCCATGAGCGCAACGGTATCACCCTGACGAACGAGGTCACCCACTTGCACAACGTTTTCGTGATTGTGGGAGTAGCGAGTCATCAAGCCATCGCCGTGCGCCACCTCAACCGTGGCACCATAGCCGTGGCGATCACCACTCCAACTGACTACGCCACTCGCTACCGCGATCACCGCGGTGCCTGCTTTGCCTGCAAAATCTACCCCACCATGCCACGCTTTTTGGCCGGTGAAGGGGTCGTTGCGATAGCCATAATTGGAGCTCAGCCATCCCGCGGCAATAGGCCGTCCCGCAGGAATGGCTTCACGCTGTGCCTCGGCGTCAAACAACAACCCCGCCAGCACATCGAGCTGAGTGTCTCGGTCGTCTAGGGTGAGCGACAGCTGGGTAAGCTCCGCGTCGAACTGCGCGGGCAAGCGCATAGCGGTCGATGTCAAATCGACTGGACCGCCAAGCGCCGGGGTGCTGGAAAAATCGAACTCCCCCAAATCGAAGCCCGCCAGCGTCGTTAAATGACTACCAAGCGCGTCTAAACGGGTGACCCGGGCCTGAATCTCGGCCAGTTTTCGGGTCATGGCCTCGAGGGTGCGCTTGGCATCCGCTGACAATTGAGCCAAATCAATGGCTCGCTGACTGATCGCCAATTCGGCCTCAGAAAAGCGTGTCTCTTGCGCCTGTTGGGCCCCTTGTCGCTGACCCATTTCATAGCCAAGGGCCATTAAGGCCAAGGGCAAGCCAAGACAGATGAGTGACAGCGTCGCCCACGACCGTTTGCCAAACTCGACGGTTCGGGAAGCGGTAGTACGCTGGACAACGATAAACTTCAAAAAAAGGGGATCTCTCGTTGAGTCAAAACAGGGGCGCCGTAAGTAGGCGACACTATGCCATGCTCAGGGCCGCTAGCAAACCCTAGGGCGCCATCAAATAAAGCAAAAAGGCATCCTTTGGCGATGACGCAGACTAACAGCCTTAAATTGTCGCCAAAGTGGGGGTGGGCGCATACGAAATAGGTGCCCGGGACTCGTCCTCAAAGGTGACCATTTCCCAGGCATCTTTCTGGTCTAACAACGCTCGTAACACTGCATTGTTGAGGGCATGGCCTGACTTGTGGGCGCGGAACTCACCAATGAGCGAGTGTCCAAGGAGATATAAGTCGCCAATAGCATCGAGCACCTTGTGTTTAACGAACTCATCTTCGTAGCGCAATCCGTCCTGATTCAGTATGCGAAACTCATCGACCACAATCGCGTTGTCGACACTGCCCCCTTGAGCTAGGCCCTGAGAGCGGAGTGACTCTATTTCGTGCATAAATCCAAAGGTTCGCGCACGACTGACTTCCTTCACGAACGACGTAGTCGAGAAATCAATCTCCGCATAGGACGCTCGGTCCCGGAATACCGGATGATCAAAATCAATGGAAAACGAGACCTTGAAGCCTTCAAAAGGAATAAGGCTGGCTTCTTTGTCACCGTCACGAACTGTGACCGGTCGCTTAATACGAATAAACTTTTTTGCCGCGGGCTGTTCTTCAATACCGGCTGACTGGAGCAAGAACACAAAAGGTCCGGCGCTGCCGTCCATAATCGGCACCTCCGGTGCCGTAACATCGACATAGGCGTTGTCAATACCCAGTCCCGCCATCGCCGACAGCAAATGTTCTACCGTCGATACTTTCGCTTCACCCGAGCCCAGACTGGTAGAGAGGGTGGTGTCACCGACACACTTGGCACAGGCGGGGATTTCCGGTACTGGGGAAAGGTCAGTTCGCCGAAAGACAATGCCGCAATCAATGGGGGCTGGGCTCAAGGTCAAAAAAACCTTTTCGCCAGTGTGCAAGCCGACTCCCGTTGCCTTTATGGGATTACGCAACGTTCTCTGTTTAATCATGGTTAAACCCTTAGTGTCGTCCTCCGCGTTGCCTCTTTTACCGACACCACAAGACGCTTCCAGTCATACAGCGACCAGCTATTGGCTGCTGTCGCTGTCAGTCACCAGCGAACAACACCCTAAGGGTTCAGTCCGCCTGGCGGCGTAAAAATGCGGGAATATCAAAATATTCCTCACCACCCGCTTCGGTGGTCATTGCTGTTTCCTCTACCCCGGTGGCAGCAACTACGCGCTCCCGCCTACCCGGCGGTAAGTCGTAATTAACTTCTCTACCCGATGCTGCGCTTGCCGGACCACTAGTCCCCTGCGCATCCACCACCTTGAGAGACGGCCGACTCTCGGCCCCCTCTAAACCCGTTGCAACGACAGTCACTTTTAGCGTGTCGCTCATCTCAGGGTCAATCACTGTACCGACGACCACCGTGGCGTCATCGGACGCGTACTCTTCTATGGTATCGCCTACTTCGGCAAACTCACCCAAAGATAAGTCCAACCCAGCGGTGATATTCACCAGCACACCGCGGGCACCGCTGATATTAATGTCGTCCAACAGCGGACTATTTATCGCGCGCTCCGCCGCCTCTCGAGCACGGTTCTCGCCCGATGCACTACCTGTGCCCATCATCGCGGAACCCATCTCCGACATGACGGTTCTTACGTCGGCAAAGTCAACGTTGATCATCCCCGGACGAATAATCAGGTCAGCAATACCTTGGACAGCCCCCAAAAGTACATCATTGGCCTCTTTGAAGGCATCTAATAGGCTGGTATTTTTGCCTAAAACCTCTAACAGCTTCTCATTTGGAATCGTAATTAGAGAGTCACAATGCTGCTCAAGTTCCCGCAGGCCCTGTTCTGCTATTTTGAGTCGCTTTTTGCCTTCGAAATTGAAAGGCCGGGTCACCACTGCGACGGTCAAAATGCCCATTTCCCGTGCCACCTCAGCCACAATGGGCGCACCGCCAGTCCCGGTACCGCCCCCCATACCCGCGGTAACAAAGACCATATCGGCCCCGCGCAAGGCGTCGGCGATACGATCTCGATCCTCAAGCGCAGCGGCGCGGCCAATATCCGGGTTGGCACCCGCCCCCAATCCCTTGGTAATACCGGTGCCCAGCTGCAGCACGGTCTTGGACATAATGTCCGACAGCGCTTGAGCGTCAGTGTTGGCGCAAATAAAATCGACGCCATCGACCTCGTGCTCAATCATGTGTCGCACAGCGTTACCGCCCCCGCCACCCACACCAACCACTTTAATGACCGCATTCTGTGGTGCATTATCTACGAGTTCAAACATAGCCTTTCCCCTTTCTTATGTGACCCGACTAACGCCGGACTTTCCCCTAAAAACTGGTGTTTACCTTGCTAAAAATGTTTTCCAAACCACGCTTTGATACCGTCTAACAAGCCGCTGGCTGACATTTTGGGTGACCGATGGCTATCCAGTCCCGCCTCGTCTTGGGCACCAAAAATGAGTAAGCCCACCGCGGTGGCATAAATAGGATTGCGAATAATGTCGTTCAGGCCTCGAGCATGTTGGGGTGCGCCAATGCGTACCGGCATATGAAAAATTTCTTCCGCTAGCTCCACCGCGCCCTCCATCTTCGAGGTACCCCCCGTCAAAACCACCCCCGCAGGAATAATCTCCTCGTACCCGGAACGCCGAATTTCGGCCTGAATGAGGGTGAACAGTTCGTCATAGCGCGGCTCCACCACTTCCGCGAGGGACTGGCGCGAAAGGTCTCTGGGCGGGCGATCGCCGACGCTGGGCACCTTTATGGTCTCGTCGGCACCCGCGAGCTGGGTCAGCGCGCAGGCGTAGCGAATCTTAATATCTTCAGCGTGTTGGGTCGGCGTGCGCAACGCCATGGCAATATCGTTAGTCACCTGATCTCCGGCAATGGGAATGACACCCGTGTGCCGGATGGAGCCATCGGTGAAAATGGCAATGTCAGAGGTGCCGCCGCCAATATCTACCAAACACACCCCTAAGTCCCGCTCGTCGTCGGTAATCACGGAGTAGTTCGACGCCAGCTGCTCAATAATGGTGCCATCGACCTCGAGGCCACAGCGGTGAATACACTTCTCAATGTTCTGCGCGGCGTTGACCGCGCAGGTCACTAGGTGGACTTTGGCTTCTAAGCGCACACCCGACATACCTAGGGGTTCCTTAATGCCGCCCTGGTTATCGATGACGTATTCTTGGGGTAACACGTGCAATATTTTTTGATCCGCCGGGATGGCCACCGCTTGGGCCGCGTCAAGAACCCTATCGATGTCTGCAGCGACCACCTCACCGTCTTTAATCGCAACAATACCGTGACTGTTCATCGAGCGAATATGGCCACCGGCAATGCCAACGTAGACCGAGTGAATTTGGCACCCAGCCATTAATTCCGCTTCTTCGACCGCGCGCTGAATCGCGGTGACCGTTGACTCAATATCGACTACCACACCTTTTTTCATACCCCGGGAGGGATGGGAGCCAATACCGACAATCTCAATACTGCCGTCGATGTCGATCTCGGCCACCACGGCCACGACTTTAGACGTACCAATATCCAGCCCAACAATCATGCGCTTGTCACTGACGACAGCCATTAGCGTATCCCCTCTAATGTTGATAGATGTCTAGCCACCTGCGGATCGAGGAGCTGTACCGCCGCTCCATGCTCGTAGCGCAAATCGATGCGAGCGACCCGTTTCCCATGTAAATAGTGCTGGTGTAGATGCGCAAAGCGCTGAGTACGCTCAACAATGCTACCGCTGCCCAGCATCAGTACAGTGCCGCTGTCGAGGGTCACACTGAGCTGCCCAATAGCATTTTGCGCGAGGTGCACGAGAACCACATCGAGATGATCAAACAGCGATTGGACCATTCTATATTGAGCGACAAGCGCATCCTGTGAGCCCTCAGGACCCTCAAGTCGGGGCAGGTGCTGCCATTGAGCGGACATCTCCCCGACAAAAAAATGACCCTCATGATTGAGGAATCCCTCACTCCCCCAGCGGGCAATTGGGCGCTGCTCGTCAATAGCAATCGCAATCGTATTGGGCCAGCGCCGACGGATATTGACCTTATACACCCACGGCAGAGCTTCTAGCTGCGTCTGAATATCGCTGAGATTCACAGCAAGAAAGCCCTGACGAATACGCGGAGCGACCAGCGATTCCACTGTCTCCGTGCTGACATTGCGCCCCGCACCGGAGATAGCAATGCGCTCGACGGGTAGATTTAACAAGATCAGTCCGCCGCGTCCGGCGCCTAGCAATACCAGTACCACACCCGAGAGCACCAGGCTCTGCAGGAGACGGCGTTTCACACGTACCCACAACGAGGCTGGCGGCGGTGGCTGCGACGCCCGTGACTTACGTTTTGCGCCGGATCGACGCCGGATCTCAGTGCTTGTCACTGCGCATCTCCAAGCTCTCAGCGAAAATGGTGGCGAGTAGATCGGCCATGGAGTAGCCCGCCGCCTCGGCGGCCATGGGCACAAGGCTGTGACTGGTCATTCCCGGTATAGTGTTGACCTCGAGTATTTGCCAATCTCCCTGCACATCGCGCATGACATCGACACGCCCCCACACCCCTGCCCCGACCGAACGGAAAGCCGACATTGCCAGAGCCGCCAACTCGGTTTCTTCCTGCTGACTCAGGCCACACGGACAGCAAAATTGCGTTTCCTCAGAGAGGTATTTCGCTTCAAAGTTATAGAAATCTGTCGCCGGAACAATTTTTATGGCCGGCAAAGCTTGCTCGCCCAAGATCGCCACGGTGTATTCCTCACCCCCTATAAAAATCTCTGCCATGACGTCACCGGCGTAGCAGCGCGCCTTGTCGAAGGCAGCCTGTAACTCAGCGCCGGTGGTCGCCTTACTCATGCCTATAGATGAGCCCTGCTGGGCAGGCTTAACAAACAACACCCCCAATTGAGCAATCAGACCCTGCCAATCGCTGTCAGGAGTCAATACGCGGAAGGCCGGGGTGGGTAAACCAATGCCTTGCCAGAGTTGCTTGGTGCGCACCTTATCCATGGTCAAGGCAGAGCCAAGGACCCCCGAACCGCTGTAGGGCAAGCCCATCAGGTCAAATAACCCTTGCACCGTGCCATCTTCGCCCCCGGGGCCGTGCAGCAGATTGAAGATAAATTCGACGTTTTGTAGTTTCTCTGGCCAATGTTCTTCCACAGGATCGACTCGAATCACCGTCGCCCCCGCTGCTTCCAAACTCGCCGCCACATTGGCGCCGCTCTCCAGTGAAATGTCGCGCTCCGCAGCGCTGCCGCCAAGTAAGACCGCAAACTGTCGACCCTTAAGTAGCGCCGTGCTCACAGTAAATCCTCCAGAGTCTTGGTCGCCGACAGCTGCTGCGCGAGTCGACCGATATTGCCTGCCCCCTGGGTGAGCAACACATCGTCGTCTTGCAGGACATTGCGCAAAACGGTGGGCACATCCTCAGGACTGGCCACATAGATAGGCTCAATAAAGCCGCGCTGGCGAATACTGCGCGTCAACGATTTGCTATCGGCCCCAGGAATGGGCGCTTCACCCGCGGCGTACACCTCGAGCAGAATCAGCACCGCACACTCTGACAGTACCGCCACAAATTCCTCATACAGATCTCGGGTGCGGCTGTAGCGGTGTGGCTGATAAACCATGACCACGCGCTTAGCGGGGCAAGCATCTTTAAGAGCCGCGAGCGTCGCCGCGACTTCAGTCGGATGGTGGCCGTAATCATCGATGAGCAGCGCCTGCCCCTCAGACCAGACCAGCTGGCCGAGCGGAGTAAATCGACGATCAACTCCAGCAAAGGTAGCGAGGCCCTGCTGGATAGCCTCATCGCTAATGCCCAGCTCGGTCGCAACGGCCAGAGCGGCGACAGCGTTGAGGGCATTGTGAGCACCGGGCATGTTGACCGTCAGCGCGAGATTTGAATACGTCGACGGCCGGGTTATCTGCAGCTGGGTTTGCATGCCCTGATTAGACATCGATGTGAGTACATAATCGGCTTCAGGATTGACCCCATAAGTAATAACTTGCCGGGTCACCTCGGGAAGTATCGCCTGCACCCCTGGATCATCGAGACAGAGAATCGCTGCCCCGTAAAAAGGTAAATTGTGTAAAAACTCAATGAAGGCTTTTTCATAATTGGCATAATCACCCCCGTAGTGATCCATATGATCAGCTTCGATATTGGTGACCACGCTTACCATGGGTAATAAGTGTAAAAACGAGGCGTCACTCTCATCGGCCTCTACCACCAAGTATCGACCTTCCCCGAGCTGGGCATTAGTACCGACTTTGTTGAGTACGCCGCCAATGACAAAGGTAGGATCTTCCCCTGCTTCCCCAAGGATTGAGGCAATGAGACTGGTGGTGGTTGTTTTGCCATGCGTACCAGCCACAGCAATGCCGTGCCGGTAGCGCATGAGTTCGGCGAGCATTTCCGCTCGAGGCACTATGGGAATGCGCAGCGCTCTAGCGCGGAGTAATTCTGGGTTGTCGTCACTGATCGCACTGGATACCACCAGGACATCGGCCTGCTCCACCTGTGCAGCGTCGTGGCCGGTATGAACCGTGATCCCCAAACTGCGCAGGCGCTCAATAACCGGGCTCTCGTGATTATCTGAGCCGGCTACCTCGTAATCTAAACGCGCCAATACCTCGGCAATGCCACTCATACCCGAGCCGCCAATACCGACCATAAAAATACGTCGAATACGCCGATGCATAGGCGACGACGTCTGGATATCCGTTGGCTGCATACCACTACGCTGCATAAGCAGCCTCCTCCAACGCCTGCACGACGGCATCGGTTGCGTGGGGCTGCGCCGCTTCCCGGGCCTTCACTACCATCTGGCGAAGCTGCTCAGGGAAGGCAAGGTAATGGGTAATTAACTCCCCCAAGTTCTCAGCCGTCATTTGCGCTTGCGGTAATAGTCGCGCCGCTCCGACCCGACTGAGGGTCTCGGCGTTACGGGTTTGATGATCGTCAATGGCATGGGGCAAAGGCACCAGAATAGACGGCGTCCCGGTCACAGCGAGTTCTGCCACCGTCAACGCACCGGCACGACAAATCACCAGGTCGGCCCAGCGATAGGCCGCGGCCATGTCATCAATAAAGGCGCTGACCTCAACATCCAAGCCTGCCAAAGGCGCATAAGCTAGCTCTGCTGCCTGGGCATGGGTAGCTCCACACTGGTGACGCACACGAAGCAATGACCACTGGATTTTGCTACACCTGCCCAAGGCACTCGGCACCCCGTGGTTGAGGGGCATACTGCCAAGACTGCCGCCCAATACCAATAATCTCAGGGGTCGCTCGGTGCTAAAACCGTCGGGTATGGGAGCCGCTTCAGGATCGGATGTAGCGATATCAGCGCGAACGGGATTACCCACTACCTGCGGGCGCAGCGAGGGCGCGAAGGCCCCCGGCAAGCCGCACAGAACTGTGCGCGCAAGGGGTGCCAGCCAGCGATTCGCCGTCCCGGCCACGGCATTCTGTTCGTGGATCACCAGTGGCTTGCGCAGCAACGCCGCCGCTATGCCAGCCGGAGCCGCGACGTAACCTCCCATGCCAAGCACCACATCCGGCTGCAATTGCCGTATGAGCCGTAGGGCTTCGATCAATGCTGCCAGTAAACGGATTAGCGCCGCTATTTTAAGGCCCAGTCCCTTACCCCGTAGACCGCGAACCGACAAATGATGGAGGGGGAATGTGTTGGCCGGCACCAGCCTCCCCTCCAAGCCATGCTCAGTGCCCACCCAATCGACCTGCCAGCCCTTGGCGCGCATAACGTCGGCGACGGCCAATGCCGGATAGATGTGACCGCCGGTCCCCCCGGCCATGACCAGAAGTTTACCGGGCGCCCTCATTGGCACCCCCAAGGATAAATTTCCCCATTGAGGATCGCTACTACGTTCATAGCCGCACCTCTTGCTTACCGTCGGCCCCAGCACGCAGGGCGTGATCGATCCGCAAGACCACGGCGAGCATGACGGCACTGACCACCAAACTGCTACCCCCATAGGAAATGAACGGCAGCGTTAACCCCTTGGTCGGCAGTAGCCCTGAGCTGACACCCATATTGACGAAGCCTTGCCCGGCAAAAATGAGCGCTACGCCAAACGCCATATAGGCAGCAAACAATGCGCCCGCTCGCTGAGCATGGCGGCCAATCATCATGATGCGTGCAATAAAGCAGCCATACAAAACAATAACGACTAACGCCCCCACCAAACCCGTTTCTTCCGCCCATATTGAGAACACAAAATCGGTATGGGCTTCGGGTAGGTAAAATAACTTCTGAATGCTATTGCCGAGACCGACACCAAAATAGTCACCGCGGCCGTAGGCGATGAGCGATTGAATCAGCTGAAAACCGGAGCTGAAAGGGTCGGACCAGGGGTCAGTATAGGCAGTCAGTCGCTGCAATCGATAGGGCGCAACAATCACCATTGCCGCCAGTGCCCCGAGGGCCATGCCGATTAACCCAACGACATATATCAGCCGGGCACCGGCTACAAACAACAGACCAAACACCGTTCCCATAGCAATGACTGTGGCGCCAAAATCGGGCTCTAACAGCAACAGCAGTGCCACCACCGCTAGGACAAATACCGGTTTAGCAATACCCTGCCAGCTTTTATGTACCGTCTGCGCATGGCGAACGAGAAAACCAGAGGTGTACAAAACCAACGCAAACTTCGCTATCTCAGAGGGCTGAACGGTCAGGGGTCCCAAAGCTAACCAGCGTTGACTGCCATTGACGCTGCGCCCGATCCCTGGGATGAGCACCAGTATTAATAATCCCAAGGCGAGCAGCAGACACAGGGGCGATGCTCGCTGCCAAGCATCAATAGGGATTCGATAAGCAACAACTGCAATACCCGCCGCCAGGCACAAGTAAACGCCATGTCGACTGGCGTGATACCAGGGGTTGTCGTAGTGCCAATGGCCATACTCAATGGAGGCCGAGGTTATCGCCACCAAACCAATACTCACTAGCGCTACCGCCAAACCAAACAGGACAGGGTCTGGTCCGTCGCCGGTGCTATAACGCGGCATGATTGCGCCGCGACTCACAGCCCACCCCCTACCATGGCCTGCACCTGTGCTCGAAAATAGTCCCCGCGGGCTTCGTAGGAAGCAAATAAATCAAAACTGGCGCAGGCAGGCGACAGCAGCACCAAATCACCGGGTTCGGTAATGGCAGTGGCCCGCTGTATGGCCGCATCAAGATCGTCTACGCGCTGACAAGGCACGGTATTACCCAGCGCCAATTCAAGTTCTCGAGCCGCTTCGCCCAAGGTGAAAACACGCTTGCAGTGTTCACGAACCGCTGGAATGAGCACGCTGAAGTCCTGATTTTTGCCCACCCCGCCCGCAATAAGGACAACGTTATTCTGGCCACCCATGCCCTCCAAGGCCGCGGTGGTCGCTCCGGTATTGGTGCCTTTACTGTCGTTAATCCAACGCACGCCTTCGCGCTCGACCACTGTCTCGCAGCGATGCGGCAAGCCTTCGAATATCGTTAAGCCCTGCACGAGGGCCTGCACGTCAGCACCCGCTGCAACCCCGCAGGCCAGGGCTGCCAGGGCATTGTCGAGGTTGTGGCCGCCCGGCAGAAGCAGCCGACTCACCGGGAGTAGCGGCTCGAACCCCCGGCAGATCCAGCGCACATCATCAATAATCCGCGTACCGAATTCATTCAGGTCAGGCTCATCGGGGCGCCAAATAAGCACATCGACCGCATGCTCAAGTAGTGGAATGGTCAGTGGATCGGCCCGATTCACGACCACCGCCTTGGCACCCTGAAAAATACGGTGTTTAGCCAAATGGTAGCGGGGCATGGACCCGTGGCGATCCAAATGGTCGGCGGACACGTTGAGCACCGTGGCCACGCTGAGGCCCAGATCCTGTGCCCGCTCGAGCTGAAAACTGGATAGCTCAAGCACATACAGTTCGACCGAATCGTCGAGCAAATCGAGCGCCGGGGTGCCGACATTGCCACCCACAGCGACCTGTTTACCGCACTGCCTTAACATCGTTCCCAGTAAGGCCGTCACTGTGGTTTTACCGTTCGAGCCGGTTATGCCTATCACCGGGGCCTTGGCGACGGCCATAAATATATCGATGTCGCCTATGATGCGAATGCCTCGATCCCGTGCGAGCTGAACGAAAGGGTCATCTAGGGCAATACCCGGGCTGACCACGAGCTCGCTAACGGTATCCAATATCTGTGGATTTATCTCGCCAAAATACACGTCAGTATCGGCGCCAATAGCCGCTAAGACCTCGCTGTCCTGCGCCATGCCAGGACGGGTATCTGCCGCCTTAAAGGGCACGCCTTGCGCTCGCCACCACCGAATCACCGAACAGCCGGTCACACCAAGGCCTAGCACCATACGCTGCTCCGATGTCGCTATGAGACCAGCCATTGCCATCATCAATTCACCGCAGCTTCAATGTGGCTAGCCCGAAGAGCACTAGCATGACGGTGATAATCCAAAATCGAACAATCACCCGGGGTTCGGGCCACCCTTTGAGTTCGAAGTGGTGATGGATGGGCGCCATACGAAAAACCCGCTTACCTCTGAGCTTGAACGACGCTACCTGTACGATGACCGAGACGGTTTCTATGACAAAAATACCCCCCATAATGAACAACACCATTTCATGGCGAATAGCCACCGCCACGACCCCCAGCGCAGCGCCCAGCGCTAGCGCTCCCACATCGCCCATGAAGATCATCGCCGGATAGGTGTTGAACCACAGGAAGCCTAGCCCGGCGCCAGCCATCGCCGCACAGAAAATAACCAGCTCGCCCGAACCCTCCAAATAGGGAATATGTAAGTAGTCGGCGAAATTACTATGCCCTGTCAGGTAGGCAATGATCCCCAGCCCGGTGGCCACCATGACCGTCGGCAGTATCGCCAAACCATCAAGGCCATCGGTCAAGTTGACTGCATTACTTGACCCGACGATGACCAAATAGGTAAAGGGGATAAACAGAAAGCCCATGGGTAAGGCGACATCTTTGAAAAACGGCACGTATAACGCGGTTTCAGCCGCTATTTCGGCGCTGGTAAACAAATACACAGCCACGCCGAAACCGACCACCGACTGCCAAAAATATTTCCATCGGGCCGGCAGTCCCCTGGCACTTTCTTCGGTGACTTTGCGATAGTCGTCGATCCAACCGATACCACCGAAGGCCAGCAGCGTTATCAGTACAGTCCACACATAGCGATTGCTCAAGTCGGCCCAGAGCAGCGTTGCGGTCGCAATACCAACAATAATGAGTGCGCCACCCATTGTTGGGGTGCCACTCTTTGACAGGTGACTCTGTGGACCGTCAGTCCGCACTGACTGGCCCATTTGGAGAGATTCCAATCGACGGATCATCCATGGACCCACCAGCAAAGAAATGAGTAATGCCGTGATCGCCGATAAAATACCGCGCAGGGTAATGTACTGAAAAACCGCAAACCCGGCATCGACGACGGTGAGTTCCTGCAGCAACCAGGTCAGCATGCGCGACTCTCCTGTTTCCCGACCCAAGTCGTGACCAATCTATCCAGTGCTGCTCCCCGGGAGGCTTTGACAAGCACGACATCGGCACCTTCACACTGGGGTTCCCGCTCACAGAGGGTGTCCACACTGTCAAAAACACAGGCCCCGGGCCCAAAACCCGCTGCCGCCGGTAAAGCCAACTCCCCCACCACCCACAAATCGTCAATGCCAGCTTCCCGCGCCGCGACCCCGATTGCCCGGTGCTGGAGATCGCTGTCTTGGCCCAACTCGAGCATGCTGCCCAGTACCAGACGACGACGCCCGGAACAGGTGGCGAGCACCTCTATGGCAGCGCTCACTGCACTGGGGTTAGCGTTATAGCTGTCATCAATCACCTGCACCTCGTCATTGACGATATACAGCTGTCCTCGCCCCTTCGCCGGCAGGACTGATTGCAATCCCTCACAGATCGCTTTGTTGCTAATACCCAGCGACTGGGCCACCGCAACGGTTGCCAAGGCGTTGGCAATACCTTGGCGGCCGGGCAACGCTAGAGTAATTAGCACATCACCTTGCGGTGTTTTTATTTGGCACTCCGATCCAGCGAAGCCGTTGAACTGAATATGTTTTGCCCGGTAATCGACCCCCTTGGAAAACCCAAAGGTTATTACCTGTGCCGGGGCGGCCCGCTGACGCCACTGATCTGCCCAGGGCAGATCACCATTAATAACTGCCAACCCCTCGGTGGACAAACCATCGAAAATGGCGGCTTTGGTATCGGCAATGGCGTCGAGATGCCCATAGTGTTCAATATGCGCGGGCACAACCGTCAGTAACACACTGATATCGGGCTTCACCATCTGCTGCAGAACCGCAATATCCCCGGGCTTTCCGGCGCCCATTTCGATTACCGCAAATTCGGTCGCCGCATCCAGACGACTCAGGGTGAGGGGCACCCCCAGTTCGTTGTTTAAATTGCCCTCGGTCGCCAGAGTGCGACCCGCCTTGGACAACACCGCGTGCAATAAATTTTTAGTGGTCGTTTTACCGGCGCTGCCCGTAACCCCGAGCATTACGCCCGCATAGGGTTGGCGCGCTAGTCGCGCGACATCGGCCAGCGCCCGCTGGCAATCGTCAACCACTATTTGCGGGCAGTCGATCTCCACCTGACGCTGCACTAACAGCGCAGCTGCACCCTGATCCATAGCCACCGATGCAAAATCGTGACCATCAGCGCGCGCCCCGGGTAGTGCTGCAAATAAGTCACCGCTTTTAATACGACGACTGTCTATGGCTAAGCCGGTGATGGCTGTCGTTGGGGCCAGCGGATGGCCAATGAGCTGACCACCACAGGCTTGGGCGATCGTCGTCACAGGGAGCGCAGCGATCATCGGACCGGCTCCAACAGGTATCGCTCAGCTGTCGCGACATCCGAAAAAGCTCGGCGCTGACCCCTACTCTCTTGATAGTTCTCATGGCCCTTGCCCGCAATAAGGACGGTATCCCCAGGACTGGCGCCGGCCAACGCCTGCGCGATAGCTTGCTCACGATCGATCACCACCTCGAATGCGCCCGTCATAGCACGGGTGACCTCGGCAATAATGTCGGCGGGATTCTCATTACGCGGATTGTCACTGGTGATGATCAATTTATCCGCCAAGTTGTCCGCCTGTTCGGCCATGAGTGGCCGCTTGCCGCGATCCCGATCACCGCCACACCCGAAGACCACCCACAGGCGACCCGAGGTTTCTGAGCGCAGTGCCGTTAATGCCCGCCCCAGCGCGTCAGGGGTATGGGCATAGTCGACTACCACATTGAGCTGGCGATGATTCTCTACCCGCTGCATCCGCCCCGCTACTGGCTGTATATGATTGGCTACTGCCAGGGTAGCTGTGAATGACTGACCTAACCCGTTCACAGCCATGACCGCCAAGGCGAGATTGTGGGCGTTGAAACGACCGCTGAGGTTTACCGTCATCGACTCGACGCCCAATGGCGTGTGCAGTCGTAGGCGCAGGGGCTGATAACCCATAACTTGTACATACATGTCGGCATCAGAATTGCTCAGAGAGATCCCTAAAGCCCGGCCCTTCGCAAGGTCTGCAACGCGACTAGCAATAGGGTCGTCGGCGTTAAACAACGCTCTTTGCAGGGTAAAGGTCGAAAACAACCGGAGCTTCGCCAGCGCGTAACGCTGTTCGTCGCCGTGATAATCCAGATGATCCCGGGATAAATTAGTGAAGATGCCGGTGTGGAGGGTTAAACCCTGTAGGCGTCCTTGATCAAGCGCGTGGGAGGAGGCCTCCATGGCCACATGACGAACACCGACCTCCCGCCAATCGGCCAACTGGCGATTTAATGCCACGACATCAGGCGTAGTATTAAACGTTTCTGCAAGCGCCGGGCTCAGACGACAACCGAGGGTGCCAATGGTGCCGGTGGCCACTCCAAGACCCCGCAGTAATTGCGCAATAAACTCGACCACCGACGTTTTACCATTAGTGCCAGTGACCGCCACGATGGCCATGGTCGCACTGGGATCCTCGTAGAATGTTTTCGCCAACCCCGGTAATCGCGCTTTAAGCCCGGCAATAGGCACTATGCGGGCATCATTGGCCGCCCATCCGTCGGCCTCAGCCAGTACCGCGATAGCTCCTTTGCTAAAAGCTTGCTCGATGAACTGCCGACCGTCTGCTACCGCGCCAGGTAGCGCAATAAATACATCCCCCGCCTCGACGGCACGACTATCGAGAGTCAGATGCCTGGGCTGCAGCTGTCCCAGCGGCGACTGACACTCCGTCACCAAGTCCGTCAATCTCATCTTAACGGTACCCGCACTCATTGCTCGGCACCCAGACTGGCCAAACGGATTTCGCTCGACACCTCAATACGAGGGGTCGCATTGCGCAGCCGCAGTACACCCTCAGTAATTCGCGCATAGATAGGTGCAGCTGCAGCTCCTCCGCCGTAATCATCGCCCACGGGCTGGTCGACCACGATTGCAGTGACATAACGCGGCTCGTTCATGGGCGCAATGCCAACAAACAGCGCCAAGTATTGATCGTCAATGTAGCCTTGGGCGCCCACTTTATGCACTGTGCCAGTTTTCCCACCCACCGAAAAACCAGCCACCCGGGCGCGCCTGCCGGTCCCGTGCTCACCGGTGACGCGCTCCAATACCGTTAACACCTGTTCGGCAATATCGGGCGCTACGACACGCTCACTGTGAAGAGGCTCATTGGTGCTGCGCTTTAACAAGGTCAGCGGCACCCGCAGACCTTGATTGGCAAACACCGCATAAGCCTGGGCCAGCTGAAGCGGCGTTGTCGTTAGGCCGTAACCAAACGCTAAGGTGGCTTTTTCAATGTCCGCCCAGTGCTCACGATTGGGCACCAGGCCCGAGCGCTCGCCGGGGAAGCCAACGGCACTTTTGGCCCCGAAACCAAAGCGCCGATAGACGTCCAGAAGCGATTCATGCCCCACCGCCTGGGAGATTTTGGTCACCCCAACCTGGCTCGATTTTTCAATGACCCGTGACACCGAGATTTCGCCATAATTACGCGGGTCTGAGAGCATTTTGCCATTCACCTGCATCCGGCCTGGTGAGGTGTCGATGAGTGTGTCGATGGTAAATGCACCACCCTCTAAAGCCGCCACCAACAGCAAAGGTTTTACCGTCGACCCCGGCTCGATAGCATCGGTCATCACACGATTACGCGCCGCTTCAGGGTTGAAGTCTGCACGGCTATTGGGGTTGGACGCCGGGTGGTTGGTCATAGCCAATATTTCACCGGTCCAGGCGTCAATAGTGACCGCAGCGCCGGCCTGAGCACCTGTTTCAACCATGGCGCGCTGCAGCTCACGATGCTGGAGGGTTTGCAATCGTAAATCGATGGACAGGGCAATTTCGGTTCCGTGTCGGGCTTCAGCGACTACGCCAATATCGCGAATCGCATCGCCATGCAGGTCTTTAAGGTAGCGTTTTTTTCCTGCTCGACCGAAAAGTTCAGTATCCAAATGCTTTTCCAAGCCCGAGACACCACGCTCATCAGTATTGGTTAGCCCAACCACCTGAGAGGTCACCTCGCCCGCGGGGTAAAATCGTCGGTATTCGCGCTGGCTGCGCACCCCGACAATGCCGAGATCGAGCACCCGTCGCGCTTGATCCGGGGTTTGACTGCGGGCCAGATACATAAATTGTTTGTCGGCATAGCGAGCGAGCTTCGCTTCGAGGGTGTCGCGCGCAGAGCCCAAGGCATTAGCGAGCTCTTCCAACCGATCCGAGCCCGATAAATGCTGAGGATTGGCCCACAGGGAGACCACCGGGGTACTCACTGCCAAGGGACTTCCACGCCGGTCGGTAATGAGCCCGCGGTAAGCCGGAATCTCAGCGAGACGAACAGCCCGCATAGCGCCCTGCTTCTTTAAAAATCCAGCGCCATGATCCTTGTCAATGGCCTGTATGAGCACAAGACGTCCAACCAGCAAGGTTCCAAGAGAAAAGAGTAGGAGGCTGAGCCACCAAAACCGCCAAGCGGATGGTTCAACCGGTTGAATGTGTCGACGACTCATTCCACCACCACTCGAATCGTCCCAATACTGGGTGTACTCATACCCAGTTGGTCTTTGGCTATAACCAACACCCGATGTGGACTGGCCAGCGTACTCTGCTCTAACAGCAGACGACTATAGTGTGCCTGGGCTCTCCAGCGCTCAATCTCTAAATCTTGCAAAGCGCTGTAAAAACGGCGACAACTATGGGAGCTGTAAACAACGGCAATTGCGCTGACTAGGCACAGCATGAGCAATGCTATGGCTGTGGCGGATTCACGCTGCACCCCCACCATCAGGCTATGCGCTCCGCCACGCGCATGATGGCCGAACGGGCTCGACTATTCGAGGCGATTTCGGCGTCGCTGGCACGCTGGGCTTTACCCACCAAGCGAAGGCGTTGACCGCGCTCGGAATCGGTAATGGGTACGCCCCGAGGAATCTGTAGCCCCCTAGCCTGATCGCGCATAAAACGCTTCACAATGCGATCTTCTAGAGAGTGAAAACTAATGATGACCAAACGGCCGTCGCTCTCAAGCAGATCCAGTACCTTATCAAGTAGCAGCTCGAGATCGCTAAGCTCATCGTTGATGGCAATCCGAATAGCCTGAAATGCACGGGTCGCCGGATGTTTATGCTTTTCCCAAGCAGGATTGGCGTCAGTAATCACCTTCGCCAACCGTCCGGTGGTTGTAAAGGGTTCCAGCGCGCGCTGCTCAACAATGGCGCCAGCGATTCGCTTGGCAAACCGCTCTTCACCATATGCTCGCAATACGCGCACTAATTCGGTCTCTGACACTGTGTTGACGAACTCGGCGGCGGTCGGGCCGCTGCGGGTATCCATGCGCATATCAAGCGGTCCATCGTGCAAAAAGCTGAAACCGCGCTCCCGCGCATCCAGCTGCGGGCTTGATACACCAAGATCTAGCAACACCCCTGCCAAAGGACGGCCTGCACGCTCCAGCGCGGCAAAACTGTCATGAATAAACCGCAGGCGATGGTCGTTGGTAGCCATGGTTGCTGCGACCTGCGCCGCCTCAGGATCCTTGTCGAAAGCCACCAGCCGCCCACTGGGCGCCAGGTATTTAAGAATGCACGCCGCGTGTCCCCCACGGCCAAACGTACCGTCAACATAGGTGCCCACATTCTCTGCCGTATTAGTTCTGGTCATGAGTGCAGCAACCGCCTCCTCAAGTAAAACTGTCTGATGCGCAAGGGTCATCAGAGCGTTAACGACATCAACTCAACCGGGACATCACCTTCCACTTCGGCAGCTAGCGCCGCCTCGCGCTCGGCCAGCCATAGATTCTCTGACCACAGCTCAAGCTTGTTGCCCTGCCCCACCAGCACGAGCTTTTTCTCCAAGCGAGCGTAGTCTCGAAGCGATTGGGGCAGTAAAATTCGACCATTGCTGTCCAATTCAAGATCGCTGGCATAACCCAGCACCAATCGCTGAAAACGCTTCACCGCCGGCTTCAGGGCTGGCAAGGCTTGAACGTCGGCTTCAATACGCTCCCACTCGGGTAAGGGATAAATGGCCAAGCAAGGGGATTGAGTGTCAATAGTCATCACCACACGGCCCTCACATTGGGCGGCCAGGGACTCACGCTGGCGAGCAGGCACGGCCATGCGTCCCTTCGCATCCATGTTGATGTGCTGTACACCTCTAAACACGACTGATTTCCCACCTCACCCTGACACGACGCCATCTGCGGGCTAAAAATCCACTTTACCCCACTTTTCACCACTATACGACCCCAGCGACCCCTCGTCAACGGTAATGGCAAGAAAATTCCTTACAATTCAGCGAGTTAAGCGTGCAGAGAGCGCGTCAATGTGTGCAGTAAATAAGATCCACAAAGCCGGTAAAAACAGCCTATTAGACTGCCCAAGCAATACAAAACTTTAGTTTATATGCCTTAATAGTCTATCAATAAATTTATATAGTCTAAATTAGTATTAATATGCTGAGCAGCAGCGGGCGGTGGGAAAAGCGCCTTGAGGAGGCGCCCCCCGCTAAGGGGGCGCAAAGGATGAGTCAGTCGATAAGCCGGGTTCTGTCGTGGACGATCATTCATCTGCGACGAACGTCACCGTCCGCCTGTAGCAACCTACCCGAATCCGCCGGAGATCACGGCTAATGGATTCCTATTTGGTCTTGCTCCGAGTGGGGTTTACCATCGCCATACTTGTTACCAAGTATGCGGTGCGCTCTTACCGCACCTTTTCACCCTTACCCGATCGAGATCGGGCGGTTTCCTCTCTGTTGCACTTTCCGTAGGCTCTCGCCCCCCAGGCGTTACCTGGCACTCTGATCTCTGGAGCCCGGACTTTCCTCTGCCGATAATTCGACAGCGATCGCCTAACCAACTCGGCCGCCACTGTAGACGCCCGCTTGCAAATACTCAAGAAAAAGTCCCTGTGGCGACGCCATTAGTTTTATTCACCGCACTTTTACCACGGGTTTTTTTTAAACCTTCAGGGCCAACAGCCGCTCATACACCTGCCGAGCCTTCAAGCCATACACCTCAGCGACAATCGCCGCCGCCTTACGTGGTGGCAGTTCAAGGGCAAGACGCATAAGCAGCGAATCGGCCGCGGGATCAACGGCAACAGTGGATTTTGATGCCGGGCCCACCAGCAGCACCTGTTCACCACGCTGCTGATTGCTGTCGGCTCTGACCCAGTCAAGTAACACCGCGAGCGGAGCGCGACGTATCGTTTCAAAGGACTTGGTCAGCTCTCTCGCCAATACCACCTCTCGCTCGGCGCCAAATTCCAGCAGCATCGCCTCTAACGTAGCGAGGATGCGATGGGGCGCCTCATAAAACACCACCGTGTGATCGCGCTGACTGAGAGCTTGCAGACGGGCGGCGCGCGGTCCTGCTTTGGCCGGTAAAAACCCCTCGAAAGCGAAGCGATCTGTGGGGAGCCCTGAGGCGCTGAGCGCGGTAATGGCTGCGCAGGGCCCCGGTAACGGCACAACAGGGCACTGTGCATCTTGGGCTGCGCGCACCAAACGAAAACCCGGATCAGACACTAGGGGGGTGCCTGCGTCACTGATTAATGCAATGGCTTTACCCCCGACCAGCTGGGCCACAAGGCGCTCAGTCACACCGTCGTCCACATGCTCGTGATAAGCCCACATAGGCGTATCAATATTGAGGTGGTTGAGAAGCTTGCGGCTGTGTCGGGTATCCTCAGCGGCAATAACATCAACAGAGGCCAGCACCTCGCACGCTCGAAGCGTGATGTCGGTGAGATTCCCTATGGGCGTTGGTACAATGTACAAACAGCGTTCCAAAACGATAACTCCCCCTTATACTGTCGCCATGAGTTTATCCCAACCGCGACAAAGTATACGCCCGAAGCGGCTCTTAAGGGGCCTGCTGCTGATGCTGATGGTATCTGGCTGTGCGACCGGTCCCAGCGATACCCGTCCCATGGTCGACGCTGTCACCAAAACAACCGCCGTCCCACCCCCATTACCTGCCCAACCCGAGCAAACCATTGACATTCAGGCGCGTAACACCACCCGCCACATAGCCATGACTGAGGGCAGCTTGCAGGCGCGTGTGCAGCGCAACGCACTCCTCATTCAAGGGTTAGATGCGCTCACCGCAACGCTCATCGAATCAGATATTACCTGGCTAGAGGGTGACATTAATACAGCCCACCAACTGCTCGACGGCCTAGTGACTACAGACCCGGGTAGCCGCGACCTGCTGCTCGCTGAACGCCTCCAGCGTGCCAGTCAGCAAGGTCTGTGGTTAAAGGCTGCAGGACTGGCGCACCAACGCCTGGTACTGAGCGGTGATGCAAAGCAGCAAGCCGCGCTAAAAGACAGCCTTTGGTCGCTATTAATGCGCGTCGATGATGGCACACTCAACGCGCTGTTACGCCAGTCATCCAATCGTGACTGGAAGGGCTGGCTCACCCTCGCTGAGGCCTATCGACAGGGGCGCAGCGCGGTCAAAAACTGGTTAACCCGTCACCCTCAACATGCTGCCTTGGCACCACTACCTTCGGGATTGAATGCGTGGTTAAAGACGGCCACACCGGACACCCTTGCTATTATGCTGCCTTTTAGCGGCAGGTTGGCGAGTGCCGGTGAATCAGTACTTAAGGGCGCGGTCGAACAACTCTATCGGCGTTTCCCTGATGCACCTACGCGTCCACGGTTAATAACCATCGATATCACTCAATTCCCGGGGGTAGTAAGCGCCTACCAAAGTGCCCTAGCGGCCAACGCTGAGGTTGTTATTGGGCCGCTAACGAAAAGTCACAGCCAAACACTGGCTATGCTAGATAGACGACCCATACCCGTTATTGCGCTCAATAGGCCCAAGGGGCTATCCCCGAATCAGGCAAATAATTGGCTGGCCTTGAGCCTTGCTCCCGAAGACGAGGCAAGACAAATCGCACGCTTAGCCTTTGGTCAAGGACTACGACGGAGCATTACCATACGACCTGACAATGACTGGGGACGGCGTATGGAGGCGGCGCTACAAGAAGCTTGGCGCGAGCTTGGTGGCACTGCGCATACCAGCATCGCGCTCTCGGCCGCCACCCCCCACTCGGAACAAATCAGCAAGGCCCTTGGAGGGTTCGAATCTGAGGCACGAATTGCCGCGGTTGAAGAAGCCTTTGAGGCGCCAGTGGCAGCGCGCGCGCGGCGCTATCAAGATTTTGATTGCATTTTCTTGCTGACTCAGGGACCCAGGGACGCCCGCAGCCTACGCCCACTACTGGTATTTCACTACAGCGCCGATGTCCCTGTTTTCGCGACCTCCTCGATCTATAGCGGCGATCAGGCACGTCAAAATCGAGACCTTAATAGCGTTATTTTTGTCGAAATTCCTGCTGTCCTCAACGCTGCCTCAACCGACCGCTTTACCCAGCTCAAGGCGTTGGGCCATGACGCGATTACCGCTCTCGACCACCGAGAGCAAGCGCAAGTGTCTCACCTCCCCTTTGCACAGGGTGCAACAGGATTGTTGACCCGCATGCCCAATGGTGACGTGGAGCGAGAGCTAATTCCGGTTGAATTTGCTGGCGACAAAATCCGTAAACATCGATTACCCTGAGCGTTTGACCTTTGGACATAAACGATGGGTAACGCAATGGGGCAACAGGCAGAGGCGCTTGCCTGCTCGTTTCTCGAGCAACAAGGTCTCAGGCTGATCACCAAAAATTATCGATGTGCCTTAGGTGAAATCGATATCATTATGTTCGACGGCGCTATCGTGGTGTTCATTGAGGTGCGTCTACGCCGACTGGGGCGCTTTGGGCGAGCAGAAGACAGTATTACCCGACGGAAACAGCAAAAAATAATTCGCACAGCCCAGTATTTTAGAAAAACCTATCCGAATTATTCCTCACAGACCTGTCGGTTTGATATTGTTGCCTACAACGGCCACGACCCAGGAAAGACTTCACCTCACTGGCTTACCCAAGCATTTTAGTCGCCAAACAGTTAAGCGGGATTGAATAAATAACATGCATTACGAAGCCACTGCACATCACTTCCAACAGCTGATTGAACAGCTCAGTCTGTCAGTGGATGCGATTGCCGATATCGCCGGCATCGCCGCCGAGCAGGTGGCAGAGGCCCTAGTCGGCGAGAAAAAGTTATTTTGTTGCGGTGTAGGTATCGATGCATCCACCGCCACTTTAATGAGCACGCTATTAACTTGCGGGGTAAACCGCGAACGCCCAACGCTACCTGCTATCGAATTGAGTACGACGACTAATCAGCCCGACGATGGCGCCATCCACTGGCTGACCAACCGATTGGGCGCCCTCGGTCAACCCGGCGATATCGCTATTATATTTGCCAGTCAATTATCGACGCACAGCCTTGAAAAACTTGAGTCGACCGTCAATAATCGCCAATGTGTAGCCATATGGATTGGCGCACAGGGTCGCGGACCAAGCCTCGTCTTTCCCGGCGCTGACCCCTTGATTACCCTATCGCTTTGCCACGCAAGTGCTGCTTGCCTAGCTGAGTTAATTGACATCGCAATGTTTGGCCCTCTGGAGATTAGCTATTGAAAAATCTATATCAAATGCTCGCAGCAACCGCGCTGTTGAGTGCACTAACAGGCTGTGGCTCGGTACTCGCAACCCTTGAAGTTGAACCCATTAATACCGATCCAGGGAAGCGATCCGTCGCCCAGCAAGTACTCGATGAAAGCATTGAAACCAAGGCCGTTGTTAACCTCCGAGCCCATAACACCGCCTTCGATAAGGCTAAATTTGTAGTGGTGGCCTACAACGGCTATGTCTTGATTGCCGGAGAAGTAGCGAGCCCGGATATGGTCAGTGAAGCGGCTGAGGTACTCAGGGATATCGACGGTGTCAGACGCATTTACAATGAATTAATTGTCGGGCCCAAGTCAACGGCGCAGATCAGCGCCAACGACGCCTGGCTAACCACCAAAGTGAAAACGGCGCTATTAACCCATGCCAATACACCCGCCCTGCGCGTGAAGGTTGTCACCGAAAATAGCGTCGTTTACCTCATGGGGCTGCTGACCCCTACGGAGGCCAAGCGCGCTGAAGCGGTAGCCGCTGAGGTAGCAAAAGTAACCAAGGTAGTGGCTTTGTTTGAGTTAATCTAGAGACCTACACGCCAGACTAAGATCGAGTAACAGGGAGGCTGTCAATCCTCCTTTTTTTTATTTCACTACCTTTAACGCAGGGCGTAAGCGCTCGGGAGGCTGTGCTTTGCTAGGTGGCGGCTCTGGAGGCGGCTCATCATCGAAGATCATGCCCTGACCGTTCTCCCGGGCGTAAATCCCCATGATCGATTCAATAGGCGCATAAATATCGATGGGCTGTCCACCAAAGCGACCGTTAAAAGTCACCGCATCATTGGCCATTTGCAAACTAACGACCGCGGTCGGTGAAATATTTAAAACTATTTGCCCATCGCTCACGTACGCGGTGGGCACCACAACACCCAGACCATTGGCGTCAACGAGCAGATGGGGCGTGCAGTCGTTATCGACAATCCATTCATAAATGGCTCGGATAATATAAGGTCGACTTGAGGTCACGCGGCAATGACGCCCCTAGGGGCGCATCTCTCGCTCTTGAATAGACAAACTTTCCATAAACGCCTCGCGCCTAAATAGTCTATCCATGTAGTCCAGCAACGGTTTGGACTGCTTGCTGGGTCGAATGTCAACTCCGAGGAACGGTAGACGCCACAAGATAGGCGCAATACAACAATCAACGAGCGTGAACTCGTCGCTCATAAAGAACGGTTTTTCAGCAAAAACAGGCGCAATCGCCGACAAGCTTTCCCGTAACTCCTTCGCCGATTTCTTTATCACGTTGTCTGAGCGAGAGTTTTGGATGGCATCCACCAAAGAACACCAATCTCGCTCAATGCGATACATGAACTGACGACTTTCTGCCCGGGCAACGGGGTAAACCGGCAGTAATGGGGGATGAGGAAACCGTTCATCGAGGTACTCCATCATCACTTTGCTCTCATAGAGCGCTAGGTCGCGATCCACCAAGGTGGGCATTGTATTGTAGGGATTAAAATCAGCTAGCTCCCTGGGTGAAACGCCATTATCTGACTCGACAAGATCGACAGTGACGCCTTTTTCGGCAAGTACAATTCTCACCCTGTGGCTATAGTGGCTACTACTATCAGAAAATAGGGTCATTGATGACCGCTTGGACACAACGGCCGAGTTGTCGTCAGATTTCATTCTGTTTCTCCGAATGCCCGAGGGCAGGATGGTAAGGGCAAGATAGTGATCAACAGTATATCACGCCCTTGTTCGAGCTCCGAGAACACCGCTACTTAGTGAACATCTTTCCAGTATTCACGGTTCAGCAGCCAGGCAAAAACGAAGAAAATCACGAGGAATAGCAGTACATATATCCCCATACGCTGGCGCTGTGTTTTCATGGGCTCAGCCGTGTAAGCAAGGAAATTGACGAGGTCGTAAATGGCTGCATCAAACTCTGCTGGCGGCATGAATCCCGCCGCTGCAATTTCCAGGCGCCCACAAGGCTCGTTCATGGCAGCCTCTGACATCGATGAATCTAACTCATCACTGCCAGCGCCATGCCCAGCAGCACAGGCAGGCATTCCCTGCAGCTCCATGAGCACATGGGGCATGCCCACATCCGGAAACACTTTGTTGTTGACGCCATAGGGCCTGTTTTTATCCTCATAAAAGGTGCGTAAATAGGTGTACAGCCACTCGGGCTGACGGGCACGTGAGATAAGCGTCAAGTCGGGTGGTGTCGCACCGAACCATACCTTGGCGTTGGCTTTATCCATGGCGTTATCCATGAGTGAGCCGATTTTTATTTCCGGATCGAACAACAGATTAGCCTTGTACAGATCTTCCGGGACGTCAAGGTCTCGCGCCACTCGGTTGTAGCGGGAGTACTGTAACGAATGGCATCCCATACAGTAGTTAGCGTACAACGCCACGCCGCGCTGTAGAGAAGGTTTGTCCGTGGGGTCTGCGTTAAAGTCATCACAGGGTATGGTGCCACAATCGAACTGCGACTCGGCGCCTACGGCCTTGAGGGGCAGCGCCGTCAGCATGGCAATGATGGCCAACGTTCCCAGGCTTTGCCACCAACGCAATCCACCATCCATGGTCACGCGCTCGGGCACCGGCTTGTTTTTGTCCATGGTTGACCAAATAGGCATGCCCAAGAAAAAGAAGAAGTAAAAAATAGCGCAGATTTGCGCGAGGAACGTCCGCTCTGGCGTTGGACTCTTCACCCCTAATACACCCAAAATCAAAAAACTGGCCACGAACAACAGCAACATAGCGCGGTTGACCATGCCCCGGTAGCGCCAAGATTTGACTTCACAACGATCCAGCCAAGGTAAGGCAAAAGGAATAGCCACCGAAGCGGCAAAGAAGACGAAGCCCCAAAATTTATCGGGCACCGCCCGCAGCACGGAGTAAAACGGCGTGAAGTACCACACAGGGGCAATGTGCGCAGGGGTTTTTAATGCGTTCGCCTCTTCAAAGTTGGCATACTCCAAGAAATAGCCGGACATTTCAGGAGCAAAGAAAATGACGGCGCAGAAAAAGAACAAAAAGACAGCGATTCCCTGAATATCGTGTACCGAATAATAGGGATGAAATTTAATGCCATCGAGAGGGATGCCGTTCTCATCTTTTTTCTTTTTGATTTCAACGCCGTCGGGGTTGTTAGAACCCACCTCGTGCAGGGCTAGAATATGCAGCACCACAAGGGCTAATAGAACAATAGGCAAAGCGACAACGTGGAGTGCAAAAAAACGGTTTAGCGTGATCCCAGAAATGAGGTAGTCACCTCGGATCCAAGTAACGATATCCTCACCCACAACAGGGATGGCACCAAACAGTGAAATGATCACTTGGGCCCCCCAATAAGACATTTGTCCCCAGGGCAAGACATAACCCACAAAAGCCTCGGCCATCAAGACAACAAAAATAAGCATGCCAAAGACCCAGAGCAACTCTCGAGGCTTCTTATAGGAACCGTAGAGCAGCGCGCGCATCATGTGCAGATAGACCACGACAAAAAAGGCTGAGGCACCGGTGGAATGCATGTAACGGAGCAACCAACCGTAGTCGACGTCGCGCATGATGTACTCAACGGACGCAAACGCTTCTTCCGCCGAGGGGGTGTAATTCATGGTCAGCCAGATACCCGTCAACAGTTGATTAACCAGTACTAACAGCGCGAAAACACCGAAGAAGTACCAGAGATTGAAGTTCTTGGGCGCGTAATATTCGCCCATATGCGTGTTCCACGTTCGCGTGAGGGGTAATCGCTCGTCAATCCACCCCACTAATCCAGTCAAAGCCTTATTCATTACGCAGCCTCCGCATCAACGCCAACAATGAGTACGTTGTCGCTTTCAAATGTGTAGGGGGGAACCACTAGGTTAGCCGACGCGGGGACACCTTTGTACACGCGTCCGGCAAGATCAAATTTTGAGCCATGGCAGGGACAGAAGAAGCCTCCTAGCCATTCGTCACCGCCCATATCGGGGGCACCCACCTCAGGTCGATATTTCGGGGCGCACCCCAGATGGGTACACAAACCGACGATGACCAATAGTTCAGGGCGAAGCGAGCGACCTTCCCCAGCAATATAGCTAGGCTGGTCAGCGGCTGCTGAATCAGGGTCTTTTAACTGCCCGTCAAGCTTTGCAAGATCGGTCACCTGAGACGGGCTGCGACGAAGCACATAAACAGGCTGACCACGCCACTCGACCACGACCATTTGACCGGGCTCTAACTTGCCGATGTCGGCCTTGACCGGGGCGCCCGCGGCTTTTGCCTTCTCAGAGGGGTTCCAGGATCCTAAAAAGGGGGTCGCCACACCAACGGCTCCGACCAAACCGACCGCAGAGGTGGCTGCAGTCAAAAATCGCCGCCGAGTCTGACTCGACGCTAACTCACTGGTCTGAACATCTGTAGAAGTGCTGCTCTCGCTCATCTAAGCGGTCTCCGGATGTGGGGGAAAACCCCCGGCCAGCGCATTCCTCGCTGACTGGGGCAAAAGCTTTGCGGATCAGGCTAAAATGACCTGCAAAATAATCAGCGCGCAGTATAAAAGTATGGACGCATAGCAGCAAGCCGTGGGGCCTAAACAAGCGCTAAAACCCTCGGTTTACGTCGGAAAATATTGGCAAAACCGCTACAGTTGACGAAAACACACGCTGACGGCTGTCACTGAGACAGAAAAAAACCGGCTGTCGCCGGCTTCCTCTCTTCTAGCGCAGGATTTAACGCTTTGAGAACTGCGGACGACGACGCGCTTTGCGCAAACCCACTTTTTTGCGCTCGACTTCACGTGCATCTCGAGTCACGAACCCCGCAGCACGCAGCGCAGGGCGCAACGATTCATCATAATCCATCAGTGCCCGTGTCAATCCGTGGCGTATAGCACCCGCTTGACCGAAACTACCGCCGCCCGCCACGGTGATATTGGCATCAAACTTGTCGTTCATGTCCGCGAGTTCAAGGGGCTGACGCACAATCATTCGCGCCACTTCCCGGCCGAAATACTCATCGAGGGTGCGGCCATTAACCGTGATATTGCCACTGCCGCCCTTGAGGAATACGCGGGCAGTCGATGTCTTGCGACGACCGGTACCATAATAGTGTGCTGTAGCCATCGTGTTCTCCTCAAATACTCAGTGAGTGCGGCTGTTGTGCAGTGTGGGGATGTTCGGGACCTGCGTAGACTTTCAATTTTCTGAACATGGCGCGACCGAGCGGGTTGCGGGGCAGCATGCCCTTTACAGCGCGCTGAAGAATACGCTCAGGGGCTCGCTCGAGCAGCTTGTCAAAGCTGAAAGATTTTAAACCACCCGGGTAACCAGTGTGGTGGTGGTACATTTTGTCAGTCTGCTTGTTACCCGTCACCCGGATCTTCTCACAGTTGACGACGACAATGTAATCGCCCATGTCCATGTGCGGCGTGTATTCGGGCTTGTGTTTACCCCGGAGACGGTGTGCTATTTCAGCCGCTAATCGGCCCAGTGTCTTGTTATCCGCATCGACAACATACCAGTCATGGTGTACGTCGCTCGCTTTAGCGCTAAAGGTTTTCATAGTTTGGAAGCCTATGTCGTGGCCATATTTACAGGAGCGCGGATGTTACTGGAAGGAACCGTGGGTTTCAACCGCGAATTATTACCGCTCACGGCCGATGTTCCTGGGCGAGGTATTCCGTGGATTGCATCTCCCGTAGACGTGACAGGGTTCGCTCAAACTCAAACGCCAACTTACCCCCGGTATACAGGCCCTCAAGGGGCGCCTCGGCGGTCACAATCAATTTCACTGAGCGGTCATAAAACTCATCGACCAGATTGACGAATCGGCGCGCAGCATCCTCGGAGCTGCTGTCCATCACCGGAATATTTTGTAACATTATGGTGTGGAATACGCGCCCTAATTCGATGAAATCACTGGCGCTACGGGGCTTCCGGCATAATTCATCGAAATCTAACCAAGCAATCCCCTCAACGGTTCTGTGCAGAGCAACGGGCCGATGGTTGATGTCAATAACTGCGCTATTGCCCTCATTCCCGTTAGACAGCGCGTTGAAGGCATTATTGAGTGCCCGCTCTGCCTGCGCATCGAGTGGCGAGTGGAACAACTCGGCCTGTGTCAGCGTGCGCAGCCGATAATCAAACCCTGAGTCGACATTAACCACGTGAGTAAACCGCTCAATAAGCGCAATGGCTGGCAGAAAGCGACGGCGCTGCAATCCATCGCGGTACAAGGCCTGAGGCTCGATATTTGACGTCGCCACCAGCGTTACACCCCGAGCAAACAATGCCTCCATCAGACTGCCCAAGAGCATGGCATCGGCGATATCGCTGACAAAAAACTCGTCGAAACACACCACAATGGCCTCCGCAGAGAGTCGATCTGCGACGATGTTCAAGGGATTTTTCTGACCCGACAATTCGGTAAGCTCGCGGTGTACCCGCTGCATAAATCGATGAAAATGAACGCGCAATTTACGCTCAACGGGTAAACTGTTGAAGAACATATCAACGAGATACGTTTTCCCACGTCCAACGCCACCCCAGAAATACAAGCCGCACTCAGGTTCTCGTTGCGCACCAAAAAAACGCCTTAACTGTCCACCCAAACCCACCCCGCGACTATCGCGTTCAATCAGGCGCTCATAAAGGTCCTGTAGTAAGACCACGGCTTGGGATTGTGCCTCATCGGCGACAAAGCCTGGGCGCTGTAAATCCTGTCTGTAGCATTGTAAGGGGGTCAGCATGGTTCGACCTATCCGGGGGACAATAAGGGCACAATCCGACCACTGCTACAGCGCTGGTGCCGCGCCTGGTAACACCGCTAATGGCAGCGCCATGACAACGGCCCATGACAGCGGTTCGCTCGTCTGTTCCGAAACTGTAGCGAGACTACTCCTTTTACGCAAATCTACGCCCATCAAAGCCACAGATTTGCCAAACAGGTTGGCAGTGCAAGCCATTTGAGGGTTACAATCAGCCCTGACTGGGACAAACTACCGTGGAGTAGAGCCAATATGCCCTCAACCCTTATTTTAGTGGCTGGTGTCGTGATTGCATTGGGTGCAGGACTTGCTGCTGGTTGGGTGCTTGCCAGTAGCAAGCGCAGCAAGCGCGATGTCATCATTGACTTAGAAACCCGCTTGGATCGGGCTCTGGAGAGCCGTGCCGATTACGAGGCGGATGTCGCCGACCATTTTGCCGAAACGGCGCAACTGCTCGAGAAACTGACCAACGACTACCGGGCGGTTTATCATCACTTGGCGGCGGGGGCCGATAAACTGTGTGATGGTGACGTCATCATTGAGGCCCCTGCGCTTGGGGCGCCTAATCCCGATACTGAAATACCGATACAACGGGTGGATTCTATGCAACCCCTCGACTACGCTCCGCGGAAGACGGCTGACGAACAAGGCCAGCTGTCAGAGACCTTTGGCATGGAAAAAAATGGAGAGCAGAGCGCCTTCGCTGCCGATCAAGTGGTTACCCCCTTTACCGCCGAGGCAAAAAAAACCGGCTAATATTGGCCACTAAGCGGGATTATCGATATCGATAAACTCATGCTCCAAGCCCAGTGTCTCTGCCAACCAACGGCCCACCGACTGGACTCCAAAGCGCTCGGTGGCGTGATGCCCAGCCGCAATAAAGCCAATTCCGCGCTCCCTAGCACTGTGAATAGTTTGCTCCGATACCTCTCCAGTAACAAACAGATCTGCCCCCCAATCTGCGGCCCTGTCGATGTATCCCTGTCCTCCTCCGGTACACCAGGCCACTTTTCGTACAAACCGCTCTCCCTCTGACAACACGGCGCGGTTGAGTATATGCTCAAGCTGCTGTGCTACTTCACTCTGGTTTTGTCCAGCCGGCAACGAGCCAACAAATAGCGGCAAACTCGGGTTGTCTGGCTCTACTGGGTGAAACTCAGTTATCCCCAAGGCGCGGCCTAGGCCTGCGTTGTTTCCCAGTGTTAGGTGGCTATCGAGGGGCAGGTGGTAGGCATACAGATTAATGTCGGCCTGAATCAGTGTTCGAATGCGGCGTGCCTTCATGCCGATCAGCTCAGGGGGCTCTGACTGCCAAAAGTAACCGTGGTGGACTAACACGGCGTCAGCGTTATGAGCCACTGCCGCATCAAGGAGAGCCTGACAGGCAGTGACGCCGGTCACCACCCGCGCAATGCTGTCGCGACCCTCCACCTGCAGGCCATTGGGACAATAATCCTGATACCGATGGGGTTGCAGTAGCTCACTAAGTGCCGTGGACAGCTGTTGTCGCGAAATAGGCATGGGGTCTCCAAAAAAAACGTCTCGTGGTACAGGTTATAAAGCGTTCAATGTGTTTTACAATGCCGCAAAAGGAGAATGGCTTTGAAGCATTATTTAATCGCACTTATTTGGCCCATCATAGTCGGTGTGCTGGCCGCTGTGTTAATTCTCGACCGGTGGGTGTTGCAAGAACCCCTATTGCAACACCGAAACACCAACCCTTCGAGCTATCGGGACGCGGTCGCCCAAGGCACGCCGTCGGTTGTAAATATTTACACAGCCAAACTGGTCGCCGAGCGTCGCAGTCCGCGTCTCAATGATCCATTTTTACGCCGGTTTTTGGGGCCAGCACAGGGCAATCAACGCCTCGAGCGATCATTGGGCTCTGGGGTCATTATGTCCGCCGACGGCCATGTCATTACCAATAATCATGTTATTGCTGAAGCCGACGCCATTCAGGTGCTACTTCACGATGGCCGCTCCGCTAATGCTAGGGTGATTGGCACCGACCCTGACACCGATTTAGCCGTACTAAAAATTGATTTGCCCGGCCTCACTCCTGCGATACCTGCAGACTCCGACGCTATCAACGTCGGCGATGTCGTGCTCGCTATTGGCAACCCCTACGGTTTTGGTCACTCTGTGACGCAAGGTATCGTCTCAGGACTTGGCCGCTACGGACTACAATTGAGCGCCTATGAAGACTATATCCAGACCGATGCCAGCATTCATCTCGGTAACTCTGGGGGCGCGCTGATTGATAGTCGCGGCCAACTGGTCGGCATCAATACTGCTATCTACACCACTCAAAATCAGAATGCCCAAAGCAATGGTATCGGCATCAATCTCGCCACCCCGTCCAACCTAGCCACCTTCGTTATGCAGGATATTATCAACTTCGGCACAGTGGTGAGAGGTTGGCTGGGAGTCAGCGTTGAGTTACTCATTAATCGCAACGACCAAGGTTTGCCCCGACAAGTATTGGTCATCTCAGGGCTGAGTGATGATGGACCGGCGGCGCGGGCTGGCATGCAGATGGGGGATATCATTACCACCATGAATGACGAGGTGGTGAGTGACGGTCGGGGTGCTATGCATGACATAGCGCGTTTGCGTCCCGGAGAAGTCATCCGGGTCACCGTTGAGCGCAACGGCCAGTCCATTGACTTACAGGCGATTGTCGGCAGTCGCAGGCAAAGCAGCAGTTGAGTCACTCTTTACACAGAAAGTCAGCGCTACATCGAAATTCAGCGCTCCGGGCGTGCGCTGTCAATGATTCACCCCGCGCCAACACCGATGCCACGCGACCGAGCGCGTCGGCGCCTGTCGGTGAGCAGTGAATAATCGAGCTACGCTTTTGGAAGTCATAGACCCCCAGAGGCGATGAAAACCGTGCACTGCCCGAGGTCGGTAAGACATGGTTGGGGCCGGCACAGTAGTCGCCCAAGGCTTCACACGTTTGCGCGCCCACGAAAATAGCGCCGGCAACGGTAAAGCGATCCACCCATGCCTGGGCATCTTCCATGGCCAACTCCAGATGCTCTGGGCCCAGCTGATTGCTGAGCTCGACTGCCGCCGCCAGATCTGGCACCTCAATCAATGCACCGCGATTAGAAAGTGACGCACGGATAATAGGCTCGCGTTCCATAGTGGGCAGTAACCGCACTATCGCCTGCTCTACCGCATCTAAATAATGTGCGTCAGGCGCAATCAAAATGGCTTGTGCTTGCTCATCGTGCTCGGCCTGTGAAAACAAATCCATAGCCGTCCATTCCGGAGCTACCGTGCCATCGGCAACAATCAAAATTTCTGAGGGCCCGGCTACCATGTCGATACCCACAGTGCCAAAGACCTGCCGCTTGGCCTCCGCAACGAAGCGATTACCGGGTCCGACAATTTTATCAACCTGTGCGACAGATTCCGTGCCATACGCTAAGGCGGCGACGGCTTGTGCGCCGCCAATAGTCAGCACCCGATCAACACCGGCAATGGCGGCGGCAGCCAATACCAGGGGATTAAGTTCCCCACCGGGAGCCGGAACAACCATGCAAATATGGCTAACTCCTGCAACCTTGGCAGGAATGGCATTCATCAAGACCGACGAGGGGTAACTGGCCTTGCCCCCCGGAACATACATGCCGACCCGCTCCATTGCCGTAATACGTTGTCCCAAGTGATTACCGAGACTGTCTTCGAAGCGCCAACTCTCTGCCACTTGGTGTAGATGGTAATCACGTATGCGTGCGGCGGCGACTTCGAGTGCCTCGCGGCTGCTGACATCGAGGGAAGCCAACGCCTCTTCCATCACCGGCACCGACACCTCGAGCTCGCTCACTGTCCCCGCTGAGTAGTGATCAAACTGTCGGGTCAAATCGAGAATGGCCTGGTCACCGCGGTTGCGTACCGCAGCGATGATATCGAAAACCGTTTGGGTTAAAGCAGGATCCCGCTCATCATGACGGGCAATAAGCGCCGAAAACTCAGCCGGGAACCCGGCTTCAGTCATCCGTAAGCGACGAATCAATTGGCTCATGACGGCTGGTCTCTGCGCTCGACAGCCTGACTCAGGTCATAAATCAACTTTTCAATCGATCGATGACGAGTACGCATGGCCGCTTTATTGACCACCAACCGGGAACTGATGTCGGCGATATGTCCCAAGGGCACCATACCATTGGCTGTCAAGGTATTACCGGTATCGACGATGTCGACTATTTCATCGGCAAGATTCATTAACGGCGCCAATTCCATAGCCCCGTATAGCTTGATAATGTCAGCTTGAATACCCTGCGCTGCATAATGCTGGCGAGCGATATTGACAAATTTGCTGGCCACGCGTAGCCGAGGACCAGCGGTCCGGGCAGTCGCAAAGCCGGCGGTCATCAGTCGACACTTTGCAATGGCTAAGTCAAGGGGTTCGTAGAGGCCTTCAGCGCCAAATTCCAACAATATATCTTTACCCACAACACCGACATCTGCAGCGCCATGACGCACATAGGTGGGCACGTCTGAACCCCTAAGAATAACCAGTTTAACGCCATCAACAGTGGTATCGAAGAGCAATCTACGGCTAGTAAATATATCCTCGAGCGGCTCAATGCCCGCCTCAGCAAACAGCGGTAACGTCTCTTTAAGAATGCGGCCCTTAGTCAGGGCAATGGTCAAAGACCGGGTCATGTCATGTCTCCAACAGTGCTTTAACCGGGTTGACGACGAATATCGGCGCCCAGAGATTGTAGCTTTTCCTCAATACATTCGTAGCCTCGATCAATGTGATAAATCCTGTCGACGATGGTTTCACCACTGGCCACTAATCCAGCGATAACCAGACTCGCTGATGCACGTAAATCAGAAGCCATCACCGGGGCGCCGTTGAGGCCGGCCTGGCCGGTCACAATGGCGGTGTTGCCTTCTATCTGAATAGATGCGCCCATTCGGTTGAGCTCGTGAGTTTGGATTAAGCGATTTTCAAACACCGTTTCGCTGACGCGACCCACGCCTTCGGCGATGGTGTTAAGCGCGGTAAATTGAGCCTGCATGTCAGTGGGAAAACCGGGGTATGGGGCCGTGGTGATACTCACCGCCTTCGGTCGCCGTCCTTGCATATCAAGCTCCACCCAGTCGTCACCGACGATGACTATCGCACCCGCTTCGCGCAGCTTATCGAGGACTACCTCCAGGTGCTCAGCAATCGCGCCATCAAGGCGGACCTTTCCGCCTGTCGCGGCCGTGGCCACCAAATACGTACCCGCCTCAATGCGATCTGGCATGACCGCATAGTCACAGCCGTGCAAGCGCTCAACGCCCTCTATCGTCAGCACCGATTGTCCCGCGCCAACAATGTTAGCGCCCATGGTATTCAGGCAATTGATCATATCGACCACTTCGGGCTCACGGGCCGCGTTGCGAATGACCGTCTTACCCTCGGCTAACGTCGCCGCCATGACTAAATTTTCAGTGCCCCCTACCGTCACCGTCTCCAAGGCAATATCGGCGCCCCGCAAGCGGCCAGCAGTGGTGGCATGGATGTAACCCTCTTCGATACTAATGGTAGCCCCCATCGCTTCCAATCCCTTCAAATGCAGATCCACCGGACGAGAGCCGATGGCGCAGCCCCCGGGAAAGGACACCTGCGCCTCGCCAAAGCGAGCCAGCAAAGGACCGAGTACTAAAATAGAAGCGCGCATGGTTTTCACTAGCTCGTAGGGCGCACGACGATTGCTAATAATCGATGCGTCGGTCTCCACCGCCAGCTTTTCATCGACAGTCAGTTGCACGCCCAGGCAGCCCAGCAACTCAATCATCGTGGTGATGTCATGGAGGTGGGGTAAATTCCGTACGGTCGTCGGTCCATCAACCAAGAGAGTCGCGGCTAAAATAGGTAGGGCAGCATTTTTTGCCCCTGAAATTTTTAGGCGACCCTCGAGCCTTCGCCCACCGCGGATAGCGAGATTATCCAAGTTAAAACCTCTGTTATCCGGCTTCGGCGGGCGTTAAAGCCCTAATATTTACCGCATGAATAGTGCCCTGGGCAATAACATCGGCCAATGGAGCATAGACTTTTTGTTGTCGAGCCACGGGCCTAACCCCCTCGAAGCTGAGATCGATGACCGTTACGGTGTAATGGCCGCCGGAAAGATCCACCTCAACCTGCGCTTGCGGAAAGGCGGCCATAACTAACTCCCGAACGTTACTGGCTTCCATCGATTTCATCCTCTTGCAGTCGTTGAACCTGATCATCGCCCCAATCGGCGATGACTGTGTCGATATCACCACTCGCACTTTGAGCGGCGGCTTCAAATTGTCGACGGTAAATTTCACCCAAGCTAATACCCTCGATAATCATATTCCGCAGCTTCCAGCTCCCGTCTTTGTACTGACCCATCACATACCTGATGGTGTAAATATTACCCTCTGGGCTATACACCCGCTGACTCACCGACGCTAAACGCGCATTGTCCGACGAAAAATCGGTGCTGGCCAATTCAGTCCGGGAGCCCCCGAATGCCAATAGACCACGGCTGTAGGTATTGATAAGACTCTGGCGCAGCACCTCGACAAAGCGATTAAGTTGATTTTTCAACTGTTGCTGCCCTGCTGCATCTAGGCTGCGATGGCGGGCACCGCTGGCATACTCACCCATGACGCCCCTGGCGAAGCCACGAAAATCCACTACCGCATCCAACTCCGCGCCGATCCCACGAAAATAACGCTCAGGTGTCTCATCGAAATACGCCGGGGCACCCTCTACTAGCGCCATAATACGATCGGTGCTGTTTTTTATGATTTCACCAGGACCGAGGTCATCAGCACTGACCCCAGGGGGGACCAGCACAGCAAACATCAGCAAGCAACCAAACAGTTGCCGCGCTCCTGTCACATAAATAGGCATAGTCACTATCGTCTCCTCCGTCGACAGCATAAATGAGGTAAACTCCCGAACGCGGACAAAAGGTCAGCGCCTCATCTTTGGGCGGGGAGGTCGATGATACCCGATCTTTACCGCGCATGCCCCTCATCGAGGCAGAGTAGAAAAGCCGTTGCCATCAGTTGTCAGACCCCTCAGCTGCGAAGGATAGGGCCACATCAGCATGCTCATTGACCTACTCATTGTCGCCATCAGCTTCGCCGTGCTCCTTTGGAGTGCCGATCAGTTCATTATTGGTGCGGCGGCCTTGGCGCGCTCAATCGGTATGTCACCGCTGCTCATTGGCATGACGATCGTTTCCGTCGGCACCTCCGCTCCAGAGATCATCGTCTCATTGATGTCGGCATTATCCAACGTGGGTAGCCTAGCGGTCGGCAACGCACTGGGGTCGAATATTGCCAACATTGGACTCGTACTAGGCATCACTCTACTCATTTCTCCGATACGCGTGGGTCGCACAACGGCGTTCTCCGATCTGCCTCTGCTATTAGCCACCATCGTGCTCTGTGCGGTGCTGCTTTCTGACGGTGTTTTATCGACCCTCGACGCCCTGATTTTACTCGGGGGCTTAGCACTTTTTCTGCTGCGCATGGGCCGCCACAGCCAGCGTACTAATCAATCCGATATAACAACGGATACCGCCCAGACTTCCACCCGCAAAGCGCTGCTACTGTTCACCATGGGACTGCTGCTGCTGGTCGGCAGTTCACGTGCTTTGGTATTCGGGGCGGTGAATATTGCCACTGCCTTTAACGTTTCTGAACTGGTCATCGGATTGACCATTGTTGCGGTTGGTACTAGCCTTCCCGAACTGGCGGCGTCTTTGATCAGCGCTATCAGAGGCCACGCGGATATCGCTATTGGCGCTGTTATTGGCTCTAATATGTTCAACTTGCTGGTGGTGCTATCCCTGCCTGGCTTATTCGGTGATCTCCTAGTCGCGCCCGTTGTAGTGTTTAGAGATTTGGGGACTGTGTTTATTACCACCAGCATCCTCGCGCTTTTCTCGTGGGTGACCTGGGATAAACCGTCACAGACAGCGCGCTTAGGACGGGTCCTGGGGGGCCTCTTTTTGAGTAGCTATGTACTGTACTATGCACTGCTAATTATGATGTGAATGCGCGAAGGCCCAAACGACTATGCTCGATAAAAAAGCGATCATTGCCTCGGGAAGCCGCACCCTGCGGATGGAGTGTGAAGCGATCACCGCGCTTCTGCCCTATATTGACGATCAGTTCGTCGACGCCTGCGCGCGGCTGAAGGATATTGAAGGGCGATTGATTGTCACAGGCATGGGGAAATCAGGTCATATCGGCAATAAAATAGCTGCCACACTGGCGAGCACCGGTACACCGGCTTTTTTTGTACATCCCGCTGAAGCTTGTCATGGGGACATGGGCATGATTACGTCAAAAGACGCGGTCCTCGCCCTATCTAACAGCGGCATTACCCCCGAAGTCCTGACACTCCTGCCACTGTTGAAGCGACTGGGTGTTACCCTCGTCAGTATGACCGGCAACCCCTCCTCAACCTTGGCTCAAGCTTCCGACGTTCATCTTTTTACCGGGGTTGATAGTGAGGCTTGCCCCCTCGATCTCGCACCCACTTCAAGCACCACGGCCACATTGGTGATGGGTGATGCCCTGGCGATCGCACTACTCGAATGCCGGGGGTTCAGCGCTGAGGACTTTGCTTTTTCGCACCCAGGAGGCGCATTGGGTCGCCAGCTACTGCTCAAGGTTGAAGATGTCATGGTCAGTGGCTCGGATATCCCCGCAGTCGGTCCACAGGCTTCCCTCGCCGACGCACTCATGGAGATCACGGCCAAAGGCCTAGGCATGACGGCTATTCTCGACGATCAAAAACTCCTCGGCATATTCACCGATGGTGATTTACGCCGTACCCTCGAAGATCGCCCAGACATCAACTCAGTCAACATAGCGCAATTCATGTCAGTGGGCGGTAAAACGGTGTCTGCAGGTATGCTTGCAGCTGAGGCATTGGGTATGATGGAACGCTACCGGATTAGCGCACTCGTGGTTACCGACAGTAATGACCAAGTCATTGGCATTGTGCATCTTTTGGCGCTGCTGAAAGCAGGCATCGCCTGATGTCTGATTATACTCAGTTGGCAGCAAACATTACTGTCCTTGCCCTCGACGTTGACGGAGTTATGACTGATGGCACCATTGTTTACGCCGACAGCGGTGAGGAGATCAAGGCATTCAATGTTAAGGATGGTCTCGGGTTAACCTTGCTGCAAAACAACGGTATCGATGTGGTTATTATCACCGGCCGAAGCTCTGAAGTCGTCAGCCGACGCGCGCAAGAACTGGGTATCGAGACCGTTATTCAAGGACGAGAAGATAAGCGCATGGCGTTGACAGAACTCATGACCCAGCGACAATTAACGCCGGCGCAAGTCGCTTACATGGGCGATGATTTACCCGATTTGGGTGCACTCCAACTGGCCGGCCTTGGGGCTTGCCCCGCTGATGCAGTGCAAGCGATACGCGATGCGGCGGACTGGGTCGGAACCCACCAAGGGGGACAGGGTGTCATACGTGAATTCGCCGAGATGCTGCTACGCGCTCGAGGGGATTGGGACAGTATTTTAGCGAGATATCACATTTGAAACGCTACGTATCGGGACTGACGTTCTTAGTAGGATGCATCGCTGCCTGGCTAACACTGCAGGAAGACCCACCGCTCATCGGTTTCGAGACGCGCCAGCCCATTACCCTCAAGGAAACTTATATTGAGCAAGGTATACTGTGGCGATATGACAAGTGGGGTAATCGTGAGCAAACCATTACCGTCGCCAGTGCAACCCAATTCACCGATCAGCCAGATCTACACATGACGGAGATAAGTGTTAGGAGTCTCGACGACAGTGGTCAACCCTGGACGCTGCAAGCAGGGGCAGGACGTCTACAACGGGCACAGAACGAACTGCAGCTGTTCGATGACGTTGCCATTCATGCCCACGATGACGATACCACTCTAACCACACCCTCTCTAACGATGCTACTGGCAGAAAAACAAGCAAGGGGCGAAGACGCTGTGACCCTCGATACGACGAAGAGCACTACCACTGCCGTTGGCTTTACGCTCGATTTACAAAAAGGCCAGGCGCGTTTGCTCAGCAATGTCGAGGCGGTCTATGAAAATTAACGACTCAACGTTGCCTGGCTACTGGCTGCTTTGCCTCGTGGCCCTATACGTGGGCACCGGTAGCTCCGCGCTGGTTGCCTTACCCAGTGATCGTGAACAGCCCATCCATATTAGCGCCGACTCAGCGATCCGCGAAGATAAGCTGGGAATCACTCGCTACGACGGCAATGTAGTGTTAACCCAAGGCAGCTTGGTGATTCACGCTGAACGTTTGATTATTCAACAAAGTGGGGGAGATGCCACCACCATTACGGCTCTCGGTGACCCCGCAACCCTCGAGCAAATCCCAGTCTTCGATAAAGCACCGATTACTGCCCAGGCGCGTGAAATGATCTACACACAGCGGGATGAATTAATCCAGCTCAGGGAAGGCGCGCGCATCGAGCAAGAGGGAGCTATACTCACAGGCGGGCTCATCGACTACCTCATGGCTGAGCAACGGGTGCGCGCTGTCAGTGATAAATCTGACAGCAAAGGGCGTGTCGAGGTAGTCATACCACCCTCTGCCCTACAAACGTCTACACCGAGTAGCTAAGACTATGCGCGCCCATTTATCAGCAGAACATCTAGCCAAAGCATATAAAGGCCGATCGGTTGTTAGCGACGTGTCCCTCGAGGTACAGGCGGGTGAAATTGTTGGCTTACTAGGCCCGAATGGCGCGGGCAAGACCACTTGCTTTTATATGATCTTGGGTTTAGTCAATGTCGATGCGGGTCGTATTCTCCTCAATGGCAAAGACATAACGGCGAACCCAATTCACCAGCGTGCACGCGCCGGCCTAGGTTATTTACCCCAAGAGGCCTCTATTTTTCGTCAGCTATCGGTGCGTGACAATGTGCTGGCCATTCTTGAAACGCGTGGCGATCTCAGTAAAAAAGAACGAACATTTCTCTGCGCTGAATTACTTGAAGAGTTTAACGTCAATCACTTGAGTCTCACCTTAGGTCAGGCTTTGTCGGGAGGCGAACGGCGTCGTGTAGAAATAGCCAGAGCCTTGGCGACAGATCCCACCTTTATCCTGCTGGATGAACCCTTCGCAGGGGTCGATCCCATTTCTATTAATGATATTAAAGCGGTGATAGCGCATTTACGCGACCGGAATATCGGGGTCCTCATTACCGACCATAATGTCCGTGAAACGCTCGATATCTGCGAGCGCGCCTATATTGTTGGCGAGGGGCATGTCATTGCAGCGGGCGAACCGGCAAGCGTACTCGACGATGCTAAAGTGCGGGCGGTGTATTTGGGCGAAAACTTTAGGCTGTAGCCACTAATACAAATCGATTCTGGTGTCTTCCCGCTAGCTCAGCAAGCTTCAAAAAAAAGACATGCAAATAACGCGCCAAACATTGCCGCACCCTCTCCCTCGGCGCTACACTAACCCCTGTGGTCATTATTGGGTGATAGCGCAAGCGCGATGAAGCAGTCTCTGCAGTTGAAAATCGGCCAGTCACTGACGCTCACACCTCAGTTACAGCAGGCCATCAAATTACTGCAACTGAGCACGCTAGACCTTCAGCAGGCCATTGAAGAAACCCTGGCATCTAACCCCCTTCTTGAGCGCGACGAGGATCAGCCCGAGGCTGCGGCTGAACAAGATATTGATTTTAGTGCCCGCGCACCCGTGGCAGACGACAGCCATGATCTAGCCATTGATACTCGCTGGGAAGATTTGATGCCATCCTCGGCGCCCCCGATGTCGGCAGGCGACGGCGACCGCCAGTTCGCGGAACGTGATGCGGCTCCAGAGTCGCTCCAGAGTCACTTGCTGTGGCAGCTAAATACCACTCGTTTTTCAGATATCGACTACAACATTGCTCTTGCATTCATCGATGCGGTGGACGGTAACGGTCGTCTCACACAAACCCCTGAAGACATACTCTCCAGCCTTGCGCTACCAGAGGTTGAACTCGATGAAGTAATGGCTGTCCTGCATCGATTACAGCATTTTGAACCCACCGGCATTTTTGCCACGGACCTGCGCGAATGCTTATTAATCCAGCTCCGCCAATTATCCGAAGAAACTCCCTATAGAGACATCGCCGGCGCTTCGGTCAATAGACACCTCGACCAGATTGCTACTGCGGAGCCCAGACAATTGGCACGGCGGCTGCGGTGCACCGAGGTCGAACTGCGCGGCGCTTTAGCCCTCATTCGCTCTCTAGACCCAATGCCCGGTGCCGCTGTCGGGGAACAGAAAACCGAATATGTGGTACCCGATGTGTTTGTTCGTCGTGTCAATGGACTGTGGCGAGTAGAGCTCAATTCCGATATTGCACCAAAGCTACGCATCAACTCAGACTATGCGGGACTGCTGAATAAGAGCGGGTCAGAAAGCGATAAAACCTACGTCAAAGACAACCTGCAGGAAGCTCGCTGGTTCATGAAGGGTTTATTGAATCGCAATGAAACGCTGCTCAAGGTGTCGGCAAAAATAGTGGAACACCAACGGTTATTTCTTGAGGTAGGTGAAGAAGCAATGCGGCCCTTAGTGTTGGCGGAAATAGCCGAGCAGATTGATATGCATGAATCCACTATTTCTCGGGCAACGACAAAAAAGTACATGCACACACCAAGAGGCGTTTTCGAGCTCAAGTATTTCTTCTCCAGCCATGTGGCCACCGCTGAAGGCGGTGAGTGTTCATCCACTGCCATCAGAGCGCTGATAAAAAAGTTAGTTCTAATGGAGAGCCCAAAGAAGCCCCTAAGTGACAGTAAACTTTGTGCCCTGCTAAAAGAACAAGGGGTCATGGTAGCGCGCAGAACCGTCGCAAAGTATCGAGAGCAGCTCAATATACCCCCATCTAACGCAAGAAAGAGATTATTTTGAATCGCCATCGAGGAAAGCCGGGAGGACAATCATGCAGCTAACTGTCAGTGGACATCACATTGATATTACCGACGCTTTACGCCAGCACGTATCGGATAAATTTCAAAAATTACAGCGTCATATTGACCACATTACCAATATTGAGGTGACATTGACGGTTGAGAAAGAAATACATAAGGCAGAAGCAAATCTGCACATTTCTGGCGCAAACATTTTTGCATCATCCGAATCTAACGATATGTACAGCGGCATTGACAATCTAGCGGACAAATTAGACCGGCAAATAATCAAACATAAAGAAAAGCATCGAGGACGTTGAATGATGATCGAGCTGAACAGCTTGCTAACGCCTTCTCGAGTAATGTGTCGAGTCGATGCGGGGAGTAAAAAACGCATTTTTGAGCTTGCGGCACATCAAATAGCCAGCGCAGACGCGGCACTCACTGAAAGCTCAGTATATGCCCAATTACTGGCACGAGAAAAACTCGGCAGTACGGGCTTGGGACAAGGGGTAGCTATACCCCACTGCCGAGTCGCCGGTTGTGACAAACCTCTTGGCTGCCTTATCACATTGGCGACGCCGGTTAATTTCGAATCCTCTGACAACCAACCCGTAGATTTGCTGTTTGTACTGCTCGTGCCCTCCGAGGCCACACAAGAGCACCTTGATATACTCGCCGATATTGCTGAGCGATTCTCAAGTTTTGGGTATTGCGACAGATTACGAACGACAACATCTGACGCGGATTTATTGGCTGCTGCGCTGCGGACTATCGAGCACTAGGTCATGGAACTAGTCATTATTAGTGGTCGTTCAGGCTCGGGGAAAAGTACCGCGCTGCATCAATTAGAGGATCTAGGATATTACTGCGTAGATAACTTACCTGCAGCGTTGTTACCCACCCTCATACTCCAATTGGAGCGTGAGCAATATGCGGCCTTCAAGGGAATCGCCCTGTGTCTTGACGCACGCAATAGCGACGATGACCTGCATCAAATTCACCCTGTCCTCAAGGCACTACCCAATACCATTAACAGTGAAGTCATCTTCCTCGACGCAAGCAACGACATTCTCATCAAGCGTTTTAGCGAAACCCGCCGACGACACCCACTGACCTCCGATCAGCGATCACTCGCCGAGGCCATCGCCAATGAAAGTGTGCTGCTGGAGGGGCTCGCTCAACAAGCAGACCTTACCATCGATACCAGCCGGCTTACCCTCTACGATCTGCGCGCAATGATAAGCAGTCGGTTGGGAGGGGAGCCTCGTGAGGGGCTGTCCCTACTCGTTGAATCCTTTGGATTTAAGCGAGGAGTTCCCCCTGATGCCGATCTTGTTTTTGATGCTAGGCTACTACCCAATCCGCATTGGGTGACTAATCTTAGAACCAAAACAGGCCAAGACACGGAGGTCGCTCAGTTTTTAGAGCAGCAGCATACCACCGCGATTTTCATTAAGCAGATAGTGGATTTTCTGCAGTACTGGTTGCCAGAGTATCAACAGTCGCAACGCAGTTACATGACTGTTGCCATTGGCTGTACCGGCGGGCAGCATCGCTCGGTTTATGTTGCAGAACAGATATATAAGCAGATCAAACAAGGCCATACTCCAACTCAAATTCGACACCGTGAATTAGCGAGGTTGGACACACGATGATTGAGTGCGAGATCGACATCATAAATCGTCTCGGGCTGCATGCTCGCGCAGCAGCAAAGTTGGTGGACTGCGCGGCGAAATTTAGCTGCCGCATCCAGATAAAAAAAGGTCAGCAAGTCATTGACGCCAAAAGTATCATGTCGGTCATGATGTTAGCAGCGGGTAATGGCACAGCGCTGACCCTGATGATCGAAGGTGAAGACGAAAATGCCGCCTGCAATGCGCTGACGGCCCTCATCGCTGATCGATTTGGAGAGCCGGACTAACCCGACAAATTCCAAGATGCACCGTAGACCGGACTGACGGATAATAGTCAGACGTTCAGAGGACTCCCCATGACCACTGCCATCAAATCTCAAAAGCAGCTTGCCCGACTCGATCAAGCGCTCAGCACTGGCACACTGGCTGATGTTACGGGGATTGTGTCCGATTTATCGCCGGGAGACGTGGCACACCTAATCAGCTCTTCACCGCCTCGTTACCGTCATGTGCTTTGGCGATTATTAGAGCCAGAGCAAGAGGCCGCCGTTCTCAACGAGCTGCCAGAGGACTTACGCACTGCGTTCTTAGCTGATATGGGCCCCAAAGCGCTTGCTGACATTGTCGGGCAGCTCGATGACGACGATGTGGCCGACATTCTACAAGAGCTGCCCGAACATATTACCGATCAAGTTCTGAGCATCATGAATGTGCAGGATAGAGCGCGTATTGAAACGGTGCTAGGTTACTCGGATGATGTCGCCGGTGGTCTGATGAGCACCGACACCATCACTGTGCGCGCTAATCTCACCCTGGATGTGGTTTTGCGCTATCTAAGGCGACACCAAGAAATTCCGCTCAATACCGATACTGTTATCGTTGTTAACAGAGAGGAACGCTACGTCGGTTTATTACCGATACGAACACTGCTCGTTGCTGATCCAGGGGTATCCGTTCGCGAAATGATGGTCACTAATCGCGATCCCATCCCCGCTCTTATGGATGCTTCAGAGGTCGCACGACTGTTTGAGCGCAATGACTGGATATCCGCCCCGGTGGTTGATGACCATGGCTGCCTCATTGGTCGAATCACCATTGATGATATTGTCGACGTTATTCGTGAAGAAGCCGATCACTCCCTAACATCGCTCGGCCATCTGGTCGAGGAAGATACTTTTTCCCCCGCGCTCCACACTGCCCCTCGTCGCGCCATTTGGCTGGGCATTAATCTATGCACTGCATTTATTGCGGCGGCGGTTATTAATGCTTTTCAGGGCACTATCGAAAAAGTCATCGCCTTAGCGGTACTAATGCCTATTGTCGCCAGCATGGGTGGTATTGCCGGGACGCAAACCCTCACTGTGCTCATCCGCGGCATGGCCATGGGACAGATTAATGCGCGCAATCAAGGGTGGCTGGTTGGTAGAGAGGCGGCGGTGGGTGCCATGAATGGGACACTGTGGGCTGTTGTTGTCGCCATTGCTGCTGCACTATGGTTTGATGATGCTCTACTGGGCGCGGTGATCGCTTCTGCGATGGTCATCAACCTCATTACAGCCGGGGTTTCAGGCGCATTATTACCGCTGTTGTTACAACGATGGGGTATTGATCCGGCCCTCGCTGGTGGGGTTATTCTTACCACAGTGACCGATGTAGTCGGTTTCCTATCATTTCTTGGATTAGCGACACTGGCTTATGGATGATCAAGGCAATGATGACGGGCAGGAGGGTCCCAGCAAAAGCGCTGTCAAGCGTGAGATGACGGCGTTACAAGCGCTGGGCGCCCGCCTAACCGAACTGCCTGCCGCTCAACTCAAACATATACCGATAGAGAATGAGCAGCTCTACGACGCGATAATGCTGGCACGTCGAATAACCGCTCGGGGTGGACGTCGGCGCCAATTACAGTTCATTGGCAAACTGATGCGCAATACCGACCCCTCTATGATTGAGGACGCACTCGCCCGATTGGATGGTCAACACGAAGAGCAAAAGGCGCACTTCCACCGACTCGAGAACCTCCGTGATCGACTGCTACACCAGGGCGATAAGGCCCTGCCAGAGCTCTTGGTGCTTTATCCGGACGTCGACCGACAAACTATTCGACAACTCGTAAGAAGCTATCAAGCCGAGCAAAAAAATAACAAGCCATTATCCGCCGCTCGAAAATTATTCCGCTATTTGAGAGAACTCGATAGCGCTCACGATTAGTGAGGCTGCTCAGTGCCGACGGAACGGTCATTGAGGAGTGGGATCAATGGCTGACGGTGCCTCCCCGTCAGAAACCTGATGCTCCTCCGGGCTCTGCCCGGTGTCCTCGACACCCTTTAGCGCCCCCGCCGGATGAGTGGTCGACTTCTCTGTCGGTGCGGACCGCTCTTTATTGCTGCTGGCATCGAAGATTCGAATAAATGACACCTTAGGCGTAGCAATATTGCCCGTCACCGAGTAAACCCCACTGGTAAGGCTCTTTACCTGATCTTCAAATAGCTTACCCACTAAGTAAGCCCCTGCGCCAACCGGTAAGCCTGCAGCGAGCGCCGCGACCCAGGGAATGTTATCGGCCAGCGGCAAGGTGACTACCAGCTCACCATCAATCGTCTGCTCGAGTAGATCTATATCGCTATCTATCTGAAAACCACCACCATCTGCGTCGACAACAAAATCTGGGATGCTGATTTGACCGGGCTCAAAAATAAACTCCCCCTGCGCTTTCTTGAAGGCTACACCCGGATTAAATAAGCGTACGACATTGGCTCGACCAAATAGATCAGACAGGTTTAATAGGCTAAGGAGTCGAATGACACCTGATGCCCCGGCAGGCACGGGCAAAAACGCTCCCTCCAGAATGACGATATCTAGCGCACCCGAGAGCTTGTTTAAATGCATGTCTGCCGGAGATCCCTGCCAGCTCAAGGTACCCGACGCGCTGCCGCGGGTAGATTTGACAACGGGATCGGTTGTTAATTCCCGCAGAGATCGACTCACATCACCCAAGGTGGCCTCAATATCAATAGTGGTTTGGTAGCGATCATCATCACTACGTACCCACGCTAGCGAGGTCCCCTGTAGCAAATCTGTGTCGATAATATTGCCTTGAATATTACTCGCTAATAGCCGATTGCCGTTAGAATCCAGTTGAAAAGTGACTGCCCCAAGGGACTGCCCACCGTACTCTACATTGGCAATCACCACGTCAATCGGCGTCATTAGGCTTGGCGGGGTTAGCACGGCTGCGGTGTCAGGCATATCACTGAGCTTGGTAGAAAATTGATCAAAATCTAAGCTATTAATAATTAAGCTCAAGGGTTGATCCGGCCGGCCAAGGGTTAACTCAGCGTCGAGCCAATCAGCATTGATTCCCAACATAGTCCAGTCGGCATAGGGAGTCAGATCTATCTGAACAGAGCCGACATCGACAGGCCCAAACCAAAGTGCAGAGATGTCAACATCATTAACCGTGAGTGCCATATCGATGCTATCCGCACCCGTATAAGAACGGTAGGCTGACCAAATAGGTAGCCAAGGCTCAAGGGATAATTTGGGGATGGAACCGGTTATCGTTAGCTCCTCCTTGTGCGGCGGAATAGCTAGATTGATAGGTCGAGTGCGCGGTGTTAAGTCAATCGTTGCGCCAATAAGCTTGCCCTGCTTCCGGTATCCTTCAACCATTACGCGATCCGACCAAAAAGCTTTCCAAGAGGTATCTGCGTCGACGGCAAACTCGAGTTCTAGGGGTGCTGAACGACCGATCGGCTTTGCAACGGGCTCAGGCAAATCAATCGCGGCATTGAGCATGTCGGTACTGACGCGCACTAGTGCTTGCTCACCAATAGCCACCTCAGCGACCAGATCGAGGACTCCCGATACAGGCAGCTGAGTGCTTTCTAACTCCATATTCAATAGATTGGTTAACCAATCGGTAACGATGGGGCTGGGCAACGACGATTCGAAGCGCGCATTCAACACGCTGGCATCCTCGATTGATGAAGCCCCTGGCCCTATCGCTATCGCGAGTGGTTGGCCCATCAATCGACCCGCTAAGTTACTCGCACGAAAGCCCGTTTCAGTGCGGTAAAAAAACTCACCCGCTAAGGCGTCAATGGTCAGTCCCAAGCGCTGCGAGCTTACTGATGCATCCAAGCGCGCGGCCACATCAACAGCCGCCGGTCGGGTGAGCTCTCCAACATTCAGACCAACAGTCGCGCTGCCTGTCACCGGGCCTTCAGCATTCGCGTCGGCGAAAAAAACAGGGGCACGTCCAGCGATAGGCGTATCATTTAACCAAGAGAGCAACTCGCCAGCGTCGCTCGCAAAGGCCGTATTTATGCGCAACTCACCCTGATCTTTCCCTGCGTCCACCTCCACGGCTAGATTAGTGAGCTCGATGTTGCCCGACCGAGCGGCCGCAGCCCAAACACTCACTCTGTCGGTATCGATGTAGGCGGTGGCCGACGTGTCGGTCATGGCCGGCCAATCAGGATGATAGTTGACCGTAGTCTCCGCCATGTCCAGGGCCAACTGCATCGTTTGTTCAGCTTGACCATAGGGTTTCAACCTGCCCCGCCAGACAAAAGCGGCAGTATTTATCTTCGCCCTGGGTACTAAGGTACCCAACCACTGATACAGCCTCGGCTTGATCAATGTAGGAACGTACAGACCCACAAGATCCTCAGTCGCATTACTAATCCCGGCACTTAAATACAGTTCGGTGGGTTGAGCCTGCCGACTGTCGGCAGTCAGGGCGATGTCCATAGCAAACAGTGCGCGAGCCCTGTGAGTATTGGCGGCAACATCAAACACTCCCTGGTCAAGCAACAATCTTTCGTCCTGCCAGCGCCCCGTCAGCTTTCCTTGCACAGTATTAAACATCAGTGGAGAACTGTAGATCTTCGGCAGGTGTAAGCCACTGTTTTGACTATCTACCCACACCGCTGCGCCCGCCTGATTGACTTCAAGCGTTGCATCAAGTTGCGAAATACCCGGAATAGCGGCGAAAGCAGAAATCGTTGCATTAGTCAGTTCCGCTGTGACTGACCAAGCATCCAGCGGTTGACCTATATCATCAATCGTCATCGACAAAGCCCGCACCTCACCCCGGGGAGCAACCGCCGTGAGAATAGCCCTCGGGCGTTGGGGAAGAAGGTGGGTTGCTAACACTATGTCGTTGAACGCTGCCAGCTCGATATCGTTGGCCGCTATCGATAAGCCCTGTCCGTCAAACGTGACCTGCAGTTTATCGAGGCCGAGTTCGCTATCGCTTTGTTGAATGTTTAGGTCTTGAAGGGTAGCGAGCCAACGGCCATTTTTTCGTCTGATAAGGGCAGCAAATTCTAATCGTTCAAACAATGGCGCAGGGCTTGTACTGTCCTCTACCGCCGTTGACAGCGCTGTGAAAGCGCTACGCGAGGTAATTTTAGGAACACCCGAGCGGAGTTGAAGCCAATAATCCACTGCCGCGTGCCCCTGCAACGGCATGTCCATTAGTCCCAGCACCGGTGGAATAGTGCCTAGCAGCTGACCATGAAAGTCGCCGTCAAAGGTCTCAGGCCTTTCGAGGTCACCCACACCGCTACCCTCGAAGGTCGCCCTCATGCCCCCTTGGTCGGTCAGCGTTAATCGAATATCTCGGCGGCTCCGTTCACGGTGGACCTCAAGATTCAGCGTCAGCCGGGATGTATGCTCACGGTCAATCAACACTAACTCAGCGTCGGTGACTGTTACCTTCCTAAACTGACCCGCAATAGCCGACAGGGTTGCCAGCTCCGCTCGCCAGTCGGTTTGATCGTCCGCCCGCAATCGAAGCTCCACGGACGCGCCACTGACCAATAAACCACCTAGGCGAGGTTGTAATGCCAATAGGGACTGCCATGGATCAATACTGACAGTTCCGCGTTTAATAATCAGAGTATCCTCGGAGCTGCCCGGTAACTCGAGCGCTAAATCTTGAAAAGTCAGATGCGGCGTAAAGCCGATTAATTCTCCACGGATATCACCCAGCCCTAGCGATGTGCCCATTTGCTCAGACAACATGGCGCCGACTGATGCCTGAGAATTGGGTAATAGACCCATGACAACGCGAGTGATGGACACGTAGGAGGCCAGCACTATGATTCCGACAAGCAAAGCTCGCCAAACGAAAGTCCCTATACCGCGATGAATACGCTCAAGCATTTGAGGCGATAGTCCAGTCTGGCGCGAGAGCGAAAGTGGCTAGCAAATCGCGCGTCTCGAGTAAGGGCAATCCGACAACTGCGGAGTAACTGCCCTCAAGGTGCGCAACGAAGCTTCCCGCCATCCCTTGAATGGCATAAGCGCCTGCCTTGTCCCACGGCTCTTCGGTGGCCAGATACCGACTGATTAAACCGTCGCTTAAGATCGCAAACGTCACCGTAGTCGTCACCAAGACATCGCGAAAGACCTCTCCCTGCCGCGCTGATACGGCGGTCAAGACAAGATGACTGCGCCCGGAAAGAGCACGTAGCATGTGCTGAGCATGAGCATAGTCAGCAGGCTTGCCTAAAATTTGATCATCAAGGCTAATGGCCGTATCTGCCGACAACACTAGCGCACTGCTGTCGTTGGTTGAAGCACAGATCCCCGCTTTTTGATGGGCCATGCGTAACACATACTGCGCGACCGCCTCATTGGGCAAGACCTGCTCATCAATATTGGCTGAAAAACATACAAAGCGTTGGCACAATAAGCCCAGTAATTGCTTACGTCGAGGACTTGCTGATGCCAGAATTACATTCACTACTGAACCTCAAAGTCCCGTCGCAAAGCCCGTAAACCATTGCGTACTATCGGCCAGAGAGCCACGGTTAGGGGCAACGAGTACATAAATTGAAATCCGTCGCTCGCCATGCCCAGTAGACCATGCAGCCAGCGCTCAATGACCAGCGCCAAGCCAATTAACAACCCGATAACAGCGCTTTGCAATAGGCTATCGAATTGTCGAATACGCTGATAATTAACCAAAATGAACAAGGTCGCGATGACTGTGCCAAAAGCCAACGCTCCCACCGCAGAGCCGTTAATAATATCAAGCAATAACCCCATAATCGCAGCGCTGAATAGACCCACGCGGTGCGGTAAAGCGAGATTCCAATAAAACAAAACAAGCAGTGGCACTTCGGGCCGAAACCAGCGCCAAGAAAACGGTAGAGGCACAACATAAGCAATCAACCCAACAATGAGTGAAGTCCATATCACCCAAGTTGCCTGTATTCTGTTCACGGCAAGCTATCAGTGCTGGCCACCGCAGACGTGGCGAGCAAAACGTAACGGCCGCGATCGAGTTGCGCGAGCGGGCGCGCAACGACCGTGGCAAAAGCGGCGCCAGGATCTGTCTCAATCGCCATGACTCGGGCGACTGGATAGCCTGGCGGGAATCGACCGGCGAGTCCCGATGTAACCAATACATCATCGACTTTGATATCGGTGGTCGTCGCCACGTGGCGCACAATAAGCTCATTTATATTGCCAACACCCTCGGTGAGGGCTCTGACACCGCTGCGATTCACCTGTACGGGCACCGCGTGGGTAGCATCGGTAATAAGCATAGCTCTGCTGGAATTGGCCCCCACCAACACAATTTGGCCCATTAAGCCCTCAGCGCCCAGCAGCGACTGACCTTTAAACACTCCTTGGTTGCTGCCCTTATCGAGAACCAGCAGATGCCGAGCAGGATCGGCAGAGATCGACACAATCTTGGCCACCATAACATCGAGGTCTATTGCCTTGGACGCATTTAACAATACTCGGTAGTAAGCATTTTCCGCTAGCACCGAAACAAGTCGTTGGGCCTGCCCTTGAATGACCAGATTTTCTTGCAGTAGTCTCGCGTTTTCTTCGCGCAAACTGCGGCGACTTTGAAAGTAATCCGCCAAACCCCAGAGAACATCCCTCGGCGTCGCAGCAATTTCATAGATCATCGCCGTGGCATCAATCGCGAACAGTCGGAGCGGCGTTAAACGCGGATGATCCCGAAAGAAAAACAGGGCGCTTAGACACAGAACAGAGGCCAGCAGCAGACGCCAGCCTAAATATTTTTCCTGCAGAAAAAGCGGTTTAATTTCTCATTCTCCAGCGGTCTGCGTGGGTACTGAAGGAACTTATTCCGTGGATAGCAAATCGAGTGCGTGGCGATCTATCAACTCTAAGGCCCGACCACCGCCACGGGCAACACAGGTTAGAGGCTCGTCAGCCACCAGTACAGGAATGCCTGTCTCATCGGCTATGCGCCGATCCAAATCACGCATCAATGCTCCACCTCCGGTCAAAACAATACCCACCTCAGCAATGTCCGACGCCAATTCAGGTGGCGACTGCTCAAGTGCCAATTTCACAGCAGCTACAATCGCCTCTAACGGATCCTCCAGCGCTTCACGGACTTCGTCACTGCGTAGAGTAAAGCTTTTAGGTATACCTTCAGCTAAGTGCCGGCCCCGAACATCTATTTCTCGGAGCTCACTCTCGGCGTGGGCGCAGCCCACTTCTTGTTTGATGCGTTCCGCGGTCGCTTCACCAATTAAACTACCGTAATGTCGACGGACATAAGCCACGATTGACTCATCGAATCGATCGCCTCCCACGCGGATAGAGTCGCGATAAACGACGCCATTTAAAGAAATGATCGCCACTTCTGTAGTGCCACCACCAATATCGACAACCATACAGCCCGAGGCTTCCTCGACATTGAGCCCTGCGCCAATAGCCGCTGCCATGGGTTCTTCAATCAAACGGACATCCCTGGCTCCAGCACTGAGCGCCGATTCTCTGATAGCGCGCCGCTCAACTTGGGTAGACATACACGGAACGCACACCAGCACCCTTGGACTAGGTCGTATGAACTGTGTTTCGTGGACTTTAGCAATGAAGTGTTGAAGCATTTTTTCAGTGACTTGAAAATCAGCAATGACACCATCTTTCAATGGTCGAATGGCCTGAATGTTACCGGGTGTACGGCCCAGCATACGCTTAGCTTCGCGCCCCACTGCCTCAATGGACTTAACACCGTTGTGAATACGGATGGCAACTACCGAAGGCTCATCAAGGATAATACCCTTGTCTTTAACATAAATGAGCGTATTCGCAGTGCCAAGATCAATCGATAAATCGTTTGAAAAAATGCCCCGCAGGCGCTTAAACATATGGTTTTCCTAATCCTATCAGCAGACGCTTTCAGCGCTGTAGTCCGACAAAAAACACCCGGTAAGTGCCAGCATTATTTGCCCGGCGGATGTCTGCCGCAGCGCTCTGACGCTGGAATATTAAAATGCATATTAAAAACAGAGACTTCACGAATTAATCTAAAGCAGATAAGGTAACAACGAAGGGCTTTTTGGGCAAGGCGCAATGTGATAGTTTTCGCATTCCCCAGAGGTTTTGGATCTAGTATGTCGATCACCCCGGCCGATATCGCTCAGGTGGCCAGCTTGGCGCGCCTTAAAATACCCGAAGACGCGCTTCAGGATGTGACTGATCGCTTCGGTCGAATACTCGAGCTGGTCGATGAACTCCAGCAAGTCGACACCACCGGCGTTGACCCCATGTCTAATCCCCACGATATGCAGCAACGCTTACGTGCTGACGAAATCACCGAAACCAATGCGCGCGAGCGGCTGCAAAGTGTAGCCCCAGCGGTCGATCAAGGCTATTTTTTAGTGCCACGAGTGATCGACTAATGACACACACCGACCTCTGTTATGCCAGCGCCACTACGCTCTCTGGCATGCTGGACAATCGTGACTTATCAGCGGTCGAGCTCACCGAGCATTGCTTGGCCCGTATCAAACGCTTTGACAGTCAACTCAATAGCGTCATTACCCTCACTGAAGAGCAGGCGCTTGTCGCCGCACAGGCGGCGGATCAGCGTCGCGCTGTAGGAGAAGCTACCCCCTTAACCGGCATTCCACTACTCCATAAAGATATTTTTTGCACGGCGGGCGTAAAAACGACCTGTGCATCGCGCATGCTGCAAGAGTTCAAACCCCCTTATGACGCAACGGTGGTCGCCAAGTTAAGCGCCGCTGGTGCGGTAACGCTGGGCAAAACCAATATGGACGAATTCGCCATGGGCGCCTCTAACGAAACCAGTTTTTTTGGCGCAGTGGCTAACCCTTGGGATACTACGCGCGTCCCCGGCGGTAGCTCGGGGGGTTCAGCCGCTGCAGTAGCCGCTGGGTTCGCCCCGCTCAGTACGGGCACCGACACCGGTGGCTCTATTCGACAACCCGCCGCTTTGTGTGGCATTACCGGTCTCAAACCCACCTATGGGCGCATTTCGCGTCTGGGTATTATTGCTTTTGCCTCGTCCCTTGACCAGGCAGGACCCATGGCCCGCAGTGCTGAAGATGCCGCGATGATGCTCAACGCGATGTGTGGTGTCGATTCAGGGGACTCTACCTCAGCCGATGTGTCCGTTCCTGACTTCACCGCCTCACTCAACCGGCCTATTGCCGGTTTGCGTATCGGTTTACCCCGAGAATACTTCGGTGGTGATCTCGACCCGGACCTGGCAGCGCACATCCACAAAGCCCTGTCAGAACTTGAGGCAGAGGGCGCACAATTGGTGGATATCGACCTGCCCCATACACGTCAAGCCATTGCGACCTACTATGTCATTGCGCCAGCGGAGGCCTCCGCTAACTTATCGCGCTACGACGGAGTCCGCTTTGGGCATCGCTGTGATAACCCGGTCGATCTTATGGACCTGTATGAGCGATCACGCAGTGAAGGTTTCGGAGCCGAGGTCCAACGTCGAATCCTTGTAGGCACCTATGCGTTATCGGCCGGCTTCTACGATGCATACTTTAAAAAAGCCCAGCAAGTGCGCAGAGTCATTAGTGACGACTTCCAGCGAGCCTTTTCGCAGGTGGATGTTATCGCCGGACCCACCGCACCGAGTATCGCCTTTCACCATGGTGAAAAGGCAGCTGACCCTATTGCCATGTATATGGAAGATGTCTACACCCTATCGGTCAACCTCGCGGGGTTACCCGGCATGTCTGTTCCAGCAGGGTTGATTAACGGCATGCCCATAGGATTACAACTGATCGGCCGTGCCTTTGATGAGCAAACCTTGCTTCGAGCTGGACATTGCTTTCAGCAACGCACCGATTGGCATACTCAGAGACCAACGCTTGCAGGAACTTCATCGTGAAATGGGAACAGGTGATGGGTCTTGAAGTCCATCTACAGCTGGCCACCCAAACCAAGATTTTCTCTGGAGCCGCTAATCGCTTTGGCGCCGAGCCCAACAGGCAGGCCTGTGCGGTCGATCTCGGCATGCCCGGTATGCTGCCAGTAGTGAATGAGCTGGCAGTCAAGTATGCGGTCATGTTTGGCTTGAGCATCGACGCTGCGATTGGCAAACGGTCAGTCTTTGACCGGAAAAACTATTTTTACCCTGACTCCCCCAAGGGCTATCAAATCAGTCAGTTTTTCGAGCCTATCGTGGGCGAAGGTAGCTTTACCATTCCCATGCCTGACGGCAGCACGTTTCCTATCCGCATAACCCGGGCGCACCTAGAGGAGGACGCGGGAAAATCAGTCCACGATGCCTTTGCGGGGCAAACGGGCATCGATCTCAATCGCGCTGGAACGCCACTACTGGAGATTGTTACGGAGCCTGATTTTCGAACGGCAGAACAGGCGGTTGCCTACCTCAAAGCTCTCCACTCTCTAGTCACTACTTTGGGTATTTCCGACGGCAATATGGCCGAAGGTTCCATGCGCTGCGATATTAATCTTTCACTGCGAGCAGAGGGCAGTGACGAGCTGGGTACCCGAACAGAAATTAAAAACGTGAATTCATTCCGGTTCGTCGAGCGCGCCATTGGCGTTGAAGCCGAGCGTCAACGCGATATTTTAGAGGACGGTGGTCGGATCGTCCAAGAGACTCGACTGTATGATGCTGACAATAATGAAACCCGCTCCATGCGCTCAAAAGAGGTCGCCAATGACTACCGATACTTCCCTGAGCCGGACCTGCTCCCGATAATCATTGATGAGACCTATATTGAAACCCTTCGAGCAACACTCCCCGAACTGCCAGGGCCAAAGCGGCAGCGTTTCGTCCAGCACTATGCATTGAGTGACTATGATGCGGCACTGTTGGCATCGGAGCGAACGCTGGCCGCCTATTTCGAGGCGGTCACCGCGTCCTGTGGCGAAGCCAAGCTCGCCGCCAATTGGATTCTGGGTGACCTGTCAGCGGCTTTGAATCGCGAGGACATAGGTATTAACCAATGCCCGGTAACCCCGGAGGCGTTGGCGGGACTCATTCTCCGCATTGCCGACAACACGCTGTCGAGCAAGCTGGCTAAACAAGTGTTTGAGGGCCTCTGGCAAGGTCAGGGCAGCGCCGAAGACATTATTGAGGCACAGGGCCTTGAGCAGGTCAGCGACAGTGGCGTTCTAGAGGCAATGATCGATGAGGTGATTGCCAATAATCCCGCTCAAGTGGTTCAATATAAAGCCGCCGATGAAGGTAAGCGGAAAAAACTATCGGGCTTTTTTGTCGGACAAATTATGAAAGCGTCAAAAGGCCAGGCAAATCCCCAGCTGCTCAGTACCCTGCTCATCAAGAAACTTGACCGTTAGCGGCTCTCAAGAGGTACGCGCCCTTTGAGAAAGCGCTCTCGGTTCTCGCGCTTTTTTTCCGCACTCTTTTTCAGCAGCAAGTAGACGGCTCCCGTGCCACCATGTACAGGCTGGGCGGAGTGGAAGGCCTGTACATCATCGAGGCTTTTTAACCACTCATTGACGTACCCTTTCAAGACAGCCGTGCGCTCAACCTCGGCCTTACGCTGTCCTTTACCGTGCATAATCAATACGGTGCGTAGGCCAAGTTGCATCGAATCGTGAATAAATTCTACGACTTCGTCACGCGCTTCTTTCACCGTCATCCGATGGCAATCTAACCGCGCCTCGATGTCATACTTGCCCGTTCGCATCTTTTTATAAACCCCATGCTGAATGCCGGGCCGCTTAAACTGTAGGACATACCAAGCGTCAAGTGGCTCCACCCCTTCATCGACCAGCGGATTAACGGCCTCGTCTAATGCGCCTGAGGCAGCTAGTCGACGCTGCTCCGCATTGACAGCGTCAGAGCGCTTGTCTAATCGCTCCCTCGGTTCTCGGCTCAATGGCTTGACCCCGGCCATCTCCTCAAAAAACAGCTCTTCATCCGCCATGTCTTTTCCTTATCTCGCCGTTACTGGCAGTATACTGTTAGTCGCAGTGCAGAGGATCACTTGTTATGAAAGGAAATATAATTGTCGGCGCCGGCTACTTCTTTCGCGGTCTCAGCATGCTCCCACACAAAGGCATCCGTCGATTTGTCGTCCTACCCCTTGTGGCTAATATTTTACTCTTTGGCCTGCTGGGCAGCGCCATGTATGACGCCATTGAAGCGATCATCACTGGCGCAGAGGAAACACTACCGGATTGGTTAGCTTTTCTCACTTGGCTGCTTATTCCCATCCTGTGGCTAATGGGGACTCTGCTGACCGGGTATGTTTCGACGCTGCTCGTCTTATTGGTGACTTCACCTTTCCATGCGCTACTGGCAGAAAAAGTGGAAGAGAGGGCGACGGGCAAGCAGGTCCCCGGGCTGGAGGGGGTTGGACAAGCGCTATTGCAAGTGCCTAGGGGGTTCGTTCGAGAACTGAGCAAGTTCGCTTATTATGTTCCCATGAGTTTTTTTGTCTTGCTGCTGTCCCTGATTCCAGGGCTCAATACCCTCTCTCCCCTCCTGTGGTTCTTATTGGGGGCCTGGGTTATGGGCTTACAATTTCTCGACTACCCTATGGATAACCATCACCTGTCTTTCAAAGAGGTTCGTAGCGCCAGCGCGGCACGTCGCTTAAGTAGTTTAGGCTTCGGGGGCACCGTCGCGTTTATCTCGGGAATACCCTTCATCAATATGATTGTGGTACCGGCAGCAGTGATTGGCGCGACGCTGTTTTGGTGTGAAGAATTACAGCCGCGTCAGTCATCTGCCCAACAGTAGATCCACGGCCAGCCGGCTACCCTAATGACGTTCATCTGAAATCTGCGCCCATCTCGAAAAATAATCATAATCATTATCAAAAAAGAGTTAAACCCATTTGATAATGCGTATCATTTATGTATTATCGGCACTATTTCTTTGATGTCGACTTCGGAGTGACACCATGTTGTGCAAGCGCGTCAGTGTAGCGATGCTGCTGGTGGCTACCAGCCACTCATTAAATGCTCAAGATCAACCACCAGGCCAACCCAGCCAAGATACCGTGATTGAGCAAATCTTGGTGCGTGGTGCGTACTTTGGTCAGCGCGTCGCCGCGGGTTCAAAGACCTCCACCCCACTCTTGGACGTTCCTCAGTCGGTGTCGTTAATGACCGCTGAGCAAATCAATGATCAGGCGCTCACCAGTATTGCTGCTGTCATGCAATACACCCCCGGAGTCAGTATGGGTCAAGGTGAAGATCATCGAGATCAAGTGACGATCCGCGGCCAAAACACCACCGCTGATTTTTTCATCGATGGTCTTCGTGACGACGTACAATATTTTCGTCCGCTCTATAACCTTGACCGAGTTGAGGTCCTTCGAGGCGCTAATGCGCTGCTGTTTGGCCGCGGTGGCGGCGGTGGCGTCGTTAACCGCGTGACGAAAACTGCTCAGCTAGAGCAAGATTTCGTCACCATTGCCGGTGGCATCGACTCTTTTGGCGCTCACTCATCGACCTTCGATGGCAATACCAGTCTAGGCCAATCACAGGCGCTACGATTGAATGCCTTGGTTGAAAAATTGGACAATCATCGCGACTTTAAAGACGGCGACCGCTGGGCCTTCCAGCCCACTTACACTCTGAAAGTGGCGGACACCACGACCCTCGTTGCTTCGTGGGAACGCATTAACGACGATCGCGTGGTGGATCGGGGTGTCCCGTCGTTCAGCAACGCCCCTCTCCAAGGCTACACAGACACGTTTTTTGGCAGCCCCTCAATGAACATCACTGCCTTTGAGGGCGATATTATTCGATTCCGGGTTGACCATCGATTGAACCCTCGGTGGTCGGTGAATGCTACGACCCAGTATGCCGACTACCAAAAGTACTATCGCAATCTATATCCCACTAACATCAATCTCACTGCGGCAACGGTATCACTGGATGGCTACGAAGATACCACCGCGCGGCAAAATGCCTTGTTTCAGCTCAATCTCATTGGTCAGTTTTGGACAGGGGAGCTTGAACATACCCTGTTGGCTGGGGCTGAGCGTGGCAATCAGGACACCGCGAATGCGCGTAGCGATGCCTACTTTTTCGACTCACAAGACGATCAGATTACCTTTAGCTTTTCCGATCCACTGGTCATCCCCAGCTCAACCCTGACCGCGCCTGTGCGTAATCGTGCATCAGAAGTGAGTTTTACGTCTTTATTTCTGCAGGATGAAGTCAGTGTCGGTACCGACTGGTCGATAATCCTCGGGCTGCGTTGGGACGAGTTCGCTATTAACGTGATTGACACTATCGAGATAAATAACGGCGCTGGTGACGGTAATAGCGGCCTTCTGAGTAGCAGAGATAGAGAGATATCGCCACGGGCGGGCATCATTTACAAGCCGTCAGACACACTGTCATTGTATGGCAGTTATAGCATGACTTTTTTACCACGATCGGGCGATCAATTCCTCTCGCTTGCTCCCAGCACTGCCAGTCTCGCTCCTGAAGAATTTACCAATAGAGAGTTGGGCATCAAGTGGAACCCCTCTACGACCTTGAGTGTGGCCGCGTCGCTGTTTCACATTACTCGCGAAAACGGTGCCACGGTAGATCCCAACGACCCCGAGCGAAGTGTGTTAACCGGCACCAAAACCCGAGGGCTAGAGTTGCAGCTCAATGGCACGATCAATGACAAATTGATGCTAAATGCCAGCTACACCTATCTTGACGGCACCGAGCTCGGGCGCTTTGTGAGCGAGCGGCCGGCAAATCGCACGCTGGCACAATTGCCGCAACACAAATTAACGCTGTGGGCTGATTGGACCTTTTCTAGTGAGTGGCGGGCGGGTCTTGGCGTCATTCATCAAGATGAGCAGTTTGCCAGTCTGAGTAACCAAGTAAGCCTCGATGGATTCACCCGGGTCGATGCAGCCGTTTTTTGGGAGGTCAGCTCAGCGCTGTCACTGCAACTTAATGTTGAGAACGTGTTTGACGACGCTTACTTCCCCGCCGCCCACAACGACAACAACATCTCGGTCGGCCGACCGTTGAATGCCCGACTAACAGCGCGCTATCGCTGGTAAGGCTCGCTCGGGTAGTTATTTATTTTAGTCCAGTAAGCCCTCGGGAGGACGGATGCACTTTAACGGCTCTCCCAACAGTGTTTCGATGTCAGGCAATAAAAAGGCATCGTCCTCGCTGGCAAAACTGATCGATATACCGTCGGCGCCGGCGCGTCCCGTGCGCCCAATGCGGTGGACGTAATCCTCAGGGTCCTCGGGTAAATTATAATTCACCACGTGACTGACTCCCTCGACGTGAATACCGCGTCCCGCAACATCGGTGGCCACCAATACCGCAATGCGTCCCTCCTTGAAGTCAGACAGGGTTTTTGTCCGCTTCGCCTGGGTAATTTCTCCCGAGAGCATGCCACAAGAAATGCCTGCTCGACGCAGTTTTTCATGCACGTTACGCACTTGATCCCGACGATTAGCGAAGACAATAGTCGATACCGTTTCGGGGCTACGCAGCACATTGGTCAATATTCGCATCCGCTCGTGACTGGCGCATAGCCATACTTGTTGATCAACCGAGGCGGTTGCCACCCGCTCTGGCTCAATCTCTACCGTCACCGGCTCAAACGTCCATTGCTGAGCAAGGTTGAGAACGTCAGCGGTAAACGTCGCCGAAAACATCAGTGTTTGCCGATCTTTTTTCGCTGGCGTCGCCCTGACGATACGCTTGACCTGAGGAATAAAGCCCATATCCAGCATGCGATCGCCCTCGTCCAGCACCAGCGTCTCCACATTATCCAAAAACACATCTCGACGTTGAAGAAAATCAATCAGTCGTCCTGGCGTGGCGACCACAAGGTCAACCACGGTTGATGTCATTTGCTGAAGCTGCTTTTGGTAATCGGCACCACCAATAAGAGTAACGGTGCTCAACCCAGTGTGTCGACCTAAGTCACGCGCGTCAGCGGCTATTTGCATAACCAGCTCACGAGTCGGTGCGATGACTAAGGCGCGAGGCTCCGCGAGAAAACGCTCGCCCTTCACAGGGTGATTTAACATATCATTAAATAACGTGATCAAAAATGCTGCGGTTTTACCGGTACCGGTTTGCGCTTTCCCGATGGCATCGTAACCCTGTAAGGTGTGGGGTAAAATTTGAGCCTGAATAGGGGAACAGTATTGAAATCCGAGGGTTTCAATACCTCGCAATAAGGTGGGGTGAAGGTCAAGATCATGGAAGCGTGTTTTCCCCTCTTCCGGCTCAACAACAAATTGCTCAGGGGTCCAGGCAGGATTACCCGGGTGTGTATTGGATTTACTCAACAGAAATAACTCGACAAGCCATGAAAGTGGGCGACAGTTTAGCACAGCCCAACGCTTATTTTTGATGATGGCCATTAAACAACGAGACACCACAACCATGAGACTAAGTGCTAATGCCCCTACTGCCATCACTCAATGAACTGACTGATGAATTGCGGCATATCTGGCAAATTGCCTGGCCGCTTTTTATTGCTCAAATCGCCCAAATGGGTACCGGCGTGGTCGACACCATTATGGCGGGGCACTACGGCGATCAGGATCTCGCCGCTATCGCGGTGGGTTACAATATCTGGCTGCCTGCTTATTTATTGGTCTTGGGGATTTTATTTGCCAACGCCTCCATTGTCGCTCAAGACTTTGGCGCCCAAAAATTGGCTAAAATACGCGCACAGCTTCCTCAATCCATGTGGGTGGCGGTGGCCCTCGGCGCTTTCATTGGGCCGCTCGTCTGGTTTAGCAGTCCATTGATGCACTTGTTAGAGCTGCCTGCGACGACCCACGAAAAAGCCCTCGCCTACACGCGCATGGTAGCTCTGGGGATTCCCGCCGTGGGATTTTTCCATTCTTTGCGCTTTCATACCCAAGGCTTAGGGATTACCAAGCCGTTTGCCGTGGCGAGCACGATCGGCTTTTGCGTCAATATCCCGTTAAATTTTGCCTTTATTTACGGCCGTTGGGGTGCGCCCGAAATGGGGGCCGAGGGCTGTGGTATTGCCACCGCTATTTCAATGTGGCTGAGCTTAATCCTCATTAGTGGCTACGTATTGTATGACAAGAATTTAAAACCCTACCTACCCGAGTGGCGGCCAACAGCGCCTAACTGGTTCGTTATCAGAGAAATTCTAGTGCTCGGTGTTCCTATCGGCCTGACTTTTTTTCTGGAAGTGGGCGTATTCAGCCTTATTGCCTTACTCATAGCGACACTGGGAGACACCGCAATGGCCTCCCATCAAATTGCTTTCAATATTTGGGATATGTTCTACATACCCATGCTGGCGCTGGGAACAGCCATGTCGACCCGCATGGGGCATGCCATAGGCGCGGGGGAATCTGAAGGGGTTTATCGGGCACTGTGGGTAGGGTGTTTTATTGCCACGGTGGTTTCACTATCAACGACGGTCGTTTTATTGTCTGTGCCTGAAATCATTATCGCCCTGTATACAGAGTCTGAAGAAATCCGCGAGTTAGCTATTCGGCTTATACGGCTAGCTGCGTTCTTCATTCTCATTGATGCCATTCAAATCATTGGTTCATTTACCCTACGAGCATTCAAAGAGACTCGCTTTCCTTTCTTGGTTATGGTGATTTCTTACTGGCTGGTGGCGCTTCCCTTGGGCTGGTGGCTGGGCTTCGGTGTGGCTGACACCGTCGGCGATGGCGCTGCCGGCTTTTGGTATGCCACCATCGCCGGGATCACCGTATGCGCGCTCCTCATTGGCCTGCGCGTGCGTACTGTTCTACAGCGTCCTCTACCCGCAGCGGCCAGTTTTGAGCCCGACAACCCAGCGGGCTTACCCGAGAGCGCACTGTAGCGCCGCTCATCAATCCAAAACAATCGCCGATGGGGAAGCTAGGTGTGTGACGACTGGCCGCAGACCGGGCAATCCGCACGATGGCTTAGCGCTAACTCAGCGGCGTCATCAACGCGAAAATCGCGAACGCGCAAGACCCCAAAAGCAGGAGTCGCACAGCCAGTAAGTAACTTTAGCGTGTCAAGGGTTTGTGTCATGGCGACCGCACCCACGACCGGACCTAAAATACCCAGCTGTGCGCAGGAGCCCAGCGCATTATCTGGCTCGGGTGCCAAGCAGTGATAGCAACCGTATTTTCGCTGTGCATCGAAGACCATGTTTTGTCCGCTCATCTGAACCGCCCCACCCATCACCCATGGCAGACCAAGGCGTGCAGTATGTCGATCAATAGCACTGCGCGTGTCCCAGCTGTCACTGGCATCAACAACAACGTCGATATCACCTAATAGCTGATCTGCCGAGCTGTCATCGAAACGGGTCACCACCGCATCCACTATTACCGAGCTATTACGCGCAGCAATCTCGCTTTTTAGGGCAATCACCTTGCTGCTTCCCAGGGCGCTCTCTGGATAGGCAATTTGCCGTGGCAAGTTACTGAGTGCTACGCAATCGTCATCCACTAAGCGCAGCGTACCCACCCCTGCTGCCGCCAAATATAATGCAGTGGGGCACCCCAATCCGCCGCAGCCGACCAGTAACACCGACGCCTGCGTCAGGGCTTGTTGACCGTCAAAATCAAACCCCGGCACCGCGATCTGCCGGGAATAACGCTCTAGCGACTCATCAGATATCACAGCAATCGACCGCCGCTGACTCGTTCGTGACCGGCCAAATCTCGACGACTCGCCACCGCGGTAAAGCCGCCCTCACCCAGCAAGCGGCGAACATCGAAGGCTTGCTGCCAACCGTGCTCAAGTAATAACCAGCCCGGCGACACAAGATGGGCGGCTGCCGAGCTGATGATAGCTCGGATACAATCGAGGCCGTCTGCCCCACCCACCAAGGCTGAGCGCGGCTCTGCCGGCAGATCCCCCTGTGACAAATGGGGGTCATCGGCACAGATGTAGGGTGGATTACTGACAATTAAGGGCCATTGTTCACCCGGCAGATCCGCAAACCAGTCACTGCGCCGGTAAGTAACATTACTGAGCTCCAATCGCTGGCCATTGGCCGAAGCAACCGCAAGCGCCGCCTGACTGACATCAACCGCCGTGATCTGGCAGCCGGGCAGCTCGGTCGCCAATGCCAACGCAACGGCACCGCTGCCAGTACCCAGATCAAGCAGCCGCTGGCATTGATGCTGACCAGCTAACTCTACTCCCCAGCTCACCAGCAGCTCGGTGTCGGGTCGCGGGATTAACACCGCTGGGTTGACGGTTAGGTCTAAGGACCAAAATTCACGGTGGCCCACTAGATACGCCACCGGACTGCCCCGTTGACGACGCGCAGTTAAGTCGACAAACCGCGCCTCAATATTGGCGCCTACGGGCTCATCCGCGTGAGCGAAATACCAGGCTCGATCACGTTCCAGCACATGCAGTAATAAGGTTTGGGCTTCCCCTACTGGTAGCTCTGCCCGCGCCACAAGCTGTCTTGGCGATATCAATGTTGCTCACTCATGGCCGCGAGTTGATCCGCCTGATGCTCCCGCCGGAGCGGCTGGATCACTGCATTTAAATCGCCCTGTACGATTTCATCCAATTTATACAAGGTGAGGTTGATTCGATGGTCCGTGATTCGGCCTTGGGGATAGTTATAAGTGCGGATTCTGTCGGAGCGATCTCCGGTGCCGACTAAGGAGCGACGCTCTGCCGCCTGCGCGTCCGCGGCTTGCTGTTCCGCCGCATCAAGCAGCCGCGCCTGCAACAGTGACATCGCTCGGGCCCGATTTTTGTGCTGTGAACGCTCATCCTGGCACTCCACGACAATGCCCGTCGGAATATGCGTCAAACGGACGGCAGAATCGGTGGTATTGACATGCTGACCACCCGCACCCGAGGAGCGAAACGTGTCGACGCGTAGATCGCCCTTATTGATATCGATCTCGGCCACTTCATCGGGTTCAGCCATAACAGCAACGGTACACGCAGAGGTATGAATGCGCCCTTGAGATTCAGTCTCGGGCACACGTTGCACGCGATGAGCGCCGGACTCGAACTTCAAATACGCGTAGACATCGTCACCGCTAATACGCGTAATGACCTCTTTATACCCACCGTGATCGCCCGGTCGCTCCGAAATCACCTCCAAACGCCAGCCGCGGCTCTCGGCATAACGGCTATACATTCGCAGCAGATCCCCAGAAAAAATGGCCGCTTCATCACCGCCGGTACCCGCACGAATTTCCAAAAAAACGTTGTAGTGGTCGCGTTGATCTGTGGGCAACAGCAGGATTTCAAGCGCTGCATCAAGCGCGGCCATTTGCTCTCTTGCTGACACCTCCTCCTCCTGGGCCATTGCACGCACATCGGGGTCGGTATCGGTGAGCATTTCTTGTGCTGCGCTGACGTCGTCGGTGAATTGCAAATAGTCCCGATAAACGTTCACTACCTTATCGAGCTGCGAAAATTCCCGGGATAAATCACGGTACCGGTCCTGGTCACCGATAATGTCAGCATCCCCAAGGAGTGCGCTGACCTCCTCGTGACGCTCACAAAGACGCTCTAATTTTGTATGGATAGACGCCTTCACTGAAGGGTTGGCTTATTGGAACCCTGTGCAAGGCTTTCGTCTAGCCCCAACAGTGCTTTAGCCTTGGTCACTTGTCGCGCATCGCCCTCTTTGGCCAATTGCCGAAGGCCCGAGGTAGGCGCGTGAATTAACTTATTGGTGAGGTCCCTCGCGAGGCGTTGCAGGACTTGTCCCGCGGCCTCACCCCGCTCAATAGCCTTGACCGCCTTGGCCAGCTCTTCTTCCTGAATAGACAGGGCTGACTCGCGGTAACGTCGAACAATATCGACCGACCGACGAGACCGAAATTCCTGCTCAAGGTCCTGAATACCAACGACAATGATCTCATCAGCTTTGCTGGCCTCACTCACCCGCATGCGCATGTTTTCCTCAACCACATTGCGTAGGTCGTCGATACTGTATAAATAAACGTCCGATAAGTGCGCCACTTCAGCTTCGATATCCCTTGGGACAGCCAAATCCACCATTAACATGGGTCGGTAGCGTCGCTTCTTGAGCGCCCGCTCAACCATTCCTTTGCCCAAAATAGGCAGCTGGCTGCCCGTTGAACTAATGACAATATCCGCCTCTGCCAGCCGTTCTGGCACATCAGCCAGCATAATAGCCTCGGCATTGAACTGCTCGGCAACGGTCTCCGCCCGCTCCAACGTACGGTTAGCGATGATCATGCTGCCTACCTTCGCCTCTTTGAGGTGACGCGCGACTAACTCAATGGTCTCTCCGGCACCGATGAGTAGGGCTTTGCTGCCCGGCAGATTAGAAAAAATCTGTCCCGCCAGATCTACCGCGGCGTAAGCGACTGATACTGGATTTTCTCCAATCGCTGTGTCAGTTCGAACCCGCTTGGCAATATGAAAGGCCGCAGGAAATAACTGGCTGAATCGCCCACCGATGGCTCCCGCATCGTCGGCAACAGCAAATGCCGACTTGAGCTGACCAAAGATTTGCGGCTCCCCCAACACCATGGAGTTAAGGCCCGCAGCCACGCGAATCAGGTGACTCACTGCGTAATTACCCACATGTCGGTAAAGACACTCATCGAGTGCTGCCGATGGCAAACCGTGGAAACGCTCCACCCAATCGACCAATGCATTACCGGCCTCGATGGAATCGATCGATCTAGGCACCACGCCATAAATCTCAGTACGATTGCAGGTCGACAAGATCACCACTTCTTCTAGTGGAGTTTCGCCAATCGCACTACTCAAGGCTGCGTTGATTTTTTCCGCTGCAAATGCCACCTGCTCACGAATCTCTACCGACGCTGAATCGTGATTAATGCCAATGGCTACAATATCGTCGAACAAAAGTCGCGCTCCGAAATCTACTACTCGGGGTATCATACCAAACACCATGACGTTTAGCGCGCTAGGGGCCCACCGTGGGTTTGAAGCCAACACTGTGTCATCATTAGCCTATGAAAGCATTATTAGTCACTAGTCTTCTCGCCACGAGTTTCATTCTCAATGGTTGCATAACCGCCCCCGTGGCGCAGCCATCAGAGAACGAGACCTTATCCAATCCCAGTGTAGCGGAGGACGTAGCCCGCGCGGCGGGGCCCTCAATCCCAGGGAGTACCGCTGGGCAAGCCAAGGCGGAGGGGACCACACCCATTATTGATGTCACCGAAGTGCCCATACCTGATGCCAGTATTTATCCTCTGCTGGTCGCCGAATTTGCCCTGCGGGCCCGTCAATTTGATGACGCCCTCGAGCGATTATTTGAGCAGGCCTTAATCCTTGAAGATCCGCAACTCGCGCGTCGAGCGTTGAAGCTGGCAGAGTTTCGGGAACGGGACGACCTGGCGTTAGCGCTGGCCATGCGTCTGACAGCGCTCGATGCCAGCGACGCGCTCGCCGCTTCAACCGCCATGTCGTTACTCATCAAAGCCGGGCGGCCCGAGCAGGCGATTGATTACGCCCGAGAAGCGAAACGACGAGGCAGTCGGATTAATGCGCCATCGCTGCTAGCTAATTATGATCAACTGCCCGACACCCGTCGTAGCGCCATTGCAGCCGCTATCGATGGTCTCGCGGAGAGCTTTAGTGACGACAATGACATTGCCGTTGCCGTGGCACTGGTTCGACGCGAGCAGGGTCAACTCGACGCCAGTCTCGACGCATTGGCTGAGGTCTTACGCCGCGAGCCCACCGAAGAGCGGGCCCTCGTGCTGTGGTCACAAATTAAGACAAACCGTGGCGACAAAGACGCCTTTGAGAAATTAAAACAAGTCCTCGATGACCTGCCCGACGCGCAAGGCTTACGACTTCAGTATGCCCGCCTTCTCGCTAGTCAATCGCTGTTAGATCCGGCCCGCGAGCAATTCCATTTATTACTCACCCAGGCGCCGCGTAACGGTGATTATCTATTTGCCCTAGCTCTCATTGAAATGGAAGCCGATAACTTTCAAGCCGCTGCCGAACACTTTCAAGATCTCATCGCGCTGGGACAGCGACTGGACGAGGCCTATTATTTTCTTGGTCGAGTGGCAGAAGAGCAGTTAGCGATTGATGCGGCAATCGACGCTTATACACAAGTCGGTCCAAGCCGGGAATTTATCGATGCCAAGCGACGCATGGGTCACCTGTTGCTCGATGATGGCGACAGACCCCGGTACGCCCAAGCATTTAACGATACCCGCCAACAGTATCCCGGTCAGGCAGAACGTGTTTACATGCTCGAGGCTAGCTTGCTCGGAGAGCGTGAAGATTTCGCGTTAGCGATTGATGTCTATACCAAAGCACTGGCTATTTTCAGCCAGTCGTTTTCCTTGCAATATGCTCGAGCCATGACTTTTGAGCAACTGAATGACATCGCCGCGGCGGAGCAAGATTTACGCGCCATCATTGCCCGGGATCCGAGCAACGCCACGACTCTCAATGCGCTAGGTTATACGCTAACAGTGCACACCAACCGCTATGCAGAAGCTGCCGAGCTCATCGAGCGTGCCCATAATATTAGTCCCGATGAAGCAGCTATCCTAGATAGCCTCGGTTGGGTTTATTTTAAATTACAGCGGTACGATGACGCCTCAGCATATCTTCAGCGCGCGTATCGGCTATTACCCGATCCCGAGATTGCAGCGCACTTAGGGGAGACCCTATGGACAATGGGGCGAGTCGATGACGCACTCGCAATATGGCGAGACTCACTGGCACGGCAGCCCAATAACCCCCAAGTCAATGACACCATGCTACGCCTTGGAGTAATGGAAGAGCACGGTGCGCCCCTGAAAAAAGCCGTCAATTTATAGTGACTCAAATGCCAAGAAGTCGAGAGTGCCATGTCGGTAAGCCACGCGTTTCTTTTGATACCTAAACGGTCAACGCACCTATGCCGGTGGGTGATGCTGTCACTACTTACCGCTTGTGCGCATACACCTGAGCCAATAGACCCGCTATTCTTACCACCTTCGATCGATACGCCCAGCTGGCGACTGGTGGGAAAAATATCTGTGGTAGACGATCAGCAGTTGGAGACCGCCAACATGCAGTGGCGGCGGCACACTTTGCAACGGGACACGCTCACCCTCGCGGGACCCATGGGTGTCGGTGCAATGAGGTTTGAACGGGACGGACATCAGCTTTTTTGGCTTAATGAGGACGAACGTGAGCCTCTTAGTACCCTAAATTTATCCTCGCCACTTCAACGCGCACTCACCCACTTGCCTTTTGTGGATCTGGGCGATTGGTTACTGGGCCATATTCCTGAACCACCAGCGTCAGCGGCTGAGGAACGCCAGTGGCAGGTGCAAGTCACCCGTTGGCAAACCCTCGCGGCTCAACGCCTGCCCCGAGTCATGCAGTTAACTTACGGTAAGGTTGTCGTACGCATTGTCATACTCGATTGGTATGGGTGACGCAACCCATGACTAAGCCACCAGCCATGACAGCCACTTGCCGGCGCATCGAGTGCTTATCGCCCGCAAAGTTGAACCTATTTCTGCACATTACAGGTCGTCAAGCCAACGGCTATCACACCCTGCAAACCGTATTTCAATTACTCGACTGGGGTGACGATATGGTTTTTGAACCTGTAGACACGCCTGGCGTTCGTCTGGTCAACCCTGTAGTGGGCGTGGCCCATGAGGATAATTTGATTATTCGGGCTGCCAACGCGTTGGCAGCCCCTGAGCAGGGCGTCAACATTAGCATCAATAAACGCATCCCCCAGGGGGGAGGCATGGGGGGCGGCAGTTCCAATGCGGCCTCAACATTGCTCGCCCTCAATCATCTCTGGGATCTGAACTACAGTCGCGATGAGCTGGCCGACATCGGAGCGAGCCTGGGAGCGGACGTACCGATCTTTGTTCGAGGTCAGAGCGCCTGGGCTGAGGGTATTGGTGATATCATCACCCCTATGAATTTACCCAAGCGCTGGTTCGTCATACTGCGGCCTAACTGCCATGTGAGTACTGCCAAAATCTTTTCAACAGTACAATTGACAAGGGATAGCTCCCCGATCACAATGTCGGCCTTTTTCTCAGGGTCAATACGCAACGATTTGCAAGTCGCAGTCGAGGCCGCTTACCCTGAAGTGGGCAAAGCGCTGAATTTACTTAATAAATTCTCCCCTGCCATGATGACCGGTAGTGGGGGGTGTGTATTCGCCGCTGTAGACGATGAGACCTCGGCGCGGCACATTGCCGCCGCGACAGAAGGTCAGTTTGACACCTTCGTTGCATGCGGCGTAAACGCAAGCCCACCGGTCATCACACACCAATACTGAGTTCAAATGGGGTGTCGCCAAGTGGCAAGGCAGCGGGTTTTGATCCCGCCATTCGCAGGTTCGAATCCTGCCACCCCAGCCATTTTAATTACAGTGCGAGGCGTAGCATGTCGTCAAAGATAATGGTCTTTTCGGGCAACGCAAACAGAGAGCTGGCAGGCAGTGTGGCTGATCGGTTATACCTTGGTCTGGGGAATGCCCGAGTGAGCAAATTCTCCGACGGTGAGATCACCGTTGAGCTGAATGAAAATGTTCGAGGCAAAGACGTCTTTGTCATACAAAGTACCTGCCAACCCACCAACGACAGTCTGATGGAGCTGCTGTTGATGATCGACGCGTTACGGCGTGCATCAGCGGCACGCATTACGGCAGTCGTCCCCTACTTTGGCTATGCGCGCCAAGACCGCCGCGTGCGATCGGCGAGAGTACCCATCTCTGCTAAGGTCGTCGCCGATATGATGGTCTCAACCGGTGTAGATCGCGTATTGACCGTCGACTTACACGCTGAGCAAATTCAAGGCTTCTTTGCTTGCCCAGTCGATAACGTCTATGCCTCCAGTATTTTGAACAGTGATATTGTCGCTTGCCGTTACGACAATCTGATTGTTGTGTCCCCGGATATTGGCGGCGTCGTTCGCGCGCGCGCAATAGCCAAGCAATTAGATGATGCAGAGCTAGCCATCATCGATAAGCGGCGTCCTCGTGCCAATGAAGCTCAAGTCATGAATCTTATCGGCGACGTCGACGGGCGAACCTGTATTTTAGTCGATGACATGGTGGATACCGCAGGCACGCTATGCGCCGCAGCTACCGCGCTAAAGACCCGAGGCGCCATTAAAGTCGCCGCCTACTGCACCCATGCGGTGTTGTCGGGCAAAGCGTTGGAGAATATACGCAACTCCGAGCTTGACGAACTCATCGTGACCGATACGATTCCGCTGTCTCAGGAAGCTCGCGACATTGCCAAAATTAGACAATTGACCATAGCAGATCTATTAGCAGAATCTATCCGCCGCGTCAGCAACGAAGAATCCATCAGTGCGCTGTTTGACGATTAATCGTCAACAGCGTTAACCCACCCATCACCGCACCGGTCGCAGGTCAGGTGATGCAATAACAGGAGACAGACTATGTCTGAATCTTTTAAGGTCCAAGCCGAGGCCCGAGTCGACGAAGGGAAAGGTGCGAGCCGCCGCCTACGTCGTCTCGAAGGCAAAACCCCAGCCATTGTTTACGGCGGTCAAAAGCCCCCCAAGAGCATCAGTGTTATCCGTAAAGATTTGGAAAAAATGCTGGAGAGCGAAGCGTTTTATACCGCGCTTATCGATATCGAACTGGAGGGCGAAACAGAAGCCGCGATTCTTAAGGATGTGCAGCGCCATCCTGCAAAGGGCTTTGCCATGCATGTAGATTTTTTGCGCGTTGAGGCCAATAAACCGATCAAGGTAAATATTCCTCTTCACTTCATTAATGAAGAGCAATGCGTTGGGGTGAAAGTAGGTGGCGGTATGGTTCAGCATCAGGCCACTGACGTAGAAGTGCAATGCCTACCCAAAGATATTCCCGAGTATATTGAGGTCGATATGGCCGATATCGAACTGGGGGGTATTGTGCACATATCTGACTTAGTGCTTCCAACGGGTGTAGAGTCCACCGCTCTTGCCCTAGGTGATGATCACGACCTTGCCATTGCTTCGGTCATGGTCACTCGAGGACCGAAGTCAGCCGATGAGGATGACGTGGCAGCTGACGAGGCTGGCACTGACGTCGATACCAGCGATGATGAAGAAAGCTAGGATCGCTTGTGGCTAAGCTCCGACTCATTGTCGGACTTGGCAACCCTGGCAAGGAATATGAGGGCACTCGACACAACGCGGGTGCCCTTTTTGTTCGTGAGCTGGCGCGCCAAGCAGGCCAAAGCCTCACATCAGACGCCAAGTTTTTTGGCCAGTGCGCGCACATTACCTTTGCCCAGCAAGATCTGCGTCTGCTCATACCCTCCACCTTTATGAACCGCAGCGGTCAATCACTTGCCGCGATGGCACATTTTTATCGTTTCATGCCGGAGCAGATACTGATAGCTCACGATGAGCTTGATATTAACCCCGGGCAGGCGCGGTTCAAACACGGCGGCGGCCATGGGGGTCACAATGGTCTGCGTGATATCGTCTCAGCGTTGGGGGGCAATAAAGATTTTTACCGATTACGGGTAGGCATTGGTCACCCGGGTCACGCTAGTCGGGTATCTGGCTATGTGTTATCCAAACCCAGTGGCGCGGACAAAATGGCGATTGATGCCATTATCGAAGACGCTATACGGGCGCTGCCTCTGCTACTTGCCGGAGATCTAGTTAAGGCGATGACTCAACTCCACAGTATTGAACCACCCGGCCAATCACCGGCTAATTGACAAGGAATAACACATGGGCATCAGATGCGGCATTGTTGGACTCCCCAATGTTGGAAAATCAACGCTATTTAATGCTCTCACTCAGGCTGGAATTGATGCTGAAAACTTCCCTTTTTGCACTATAGAGCCCAATGCTGGCGTCGTACCCATACCTGACCCTCGCCAGGACAAACTGTCCGCTATCGTTAAACCCGAACGTGAAATTGCCGCGACCATGGAGTTTGTCGATATTGCCGGTTTAGTCGCTGGGGCCTCGAAAGGTGAGGGATTAGGTAATCAATTCCTCGCCAATATTCGAGAAACCGACGCTATCGCTCATGTGGTTCGTTGCTTTGAGGATCCTAACGTTGTTCATGTGGCCAATAAGATCGATCCATTGGCTGACATCGAAACCATTAACACTGAATTGGCTTTGGCGGATCTTGAATCTTGTGAAAAGCAGCTCAATAAGGTCATTCGCACAGCCAAAGGGGGTGACAAAGACGCCATTGCGATGAAAACGTTCCTGGAGGAAACATTACTACCCCAGCTCAACAAGGCCATGCCCATTCGTGCCCTAGACCTTGACGTCAATGACCAAGCACGGCTGAACACGCTGCACCTGTTGACCACAAAACCCACCATGTACATTGCTAATGTGGCCGAGGATGGATTTGACAATAACCCCCACCTTGAGGCAGTGCAGGACCTAGCGCGCCAAGAGGGCTCCGAAGTGGTCAGTATTTGTAATAAATTAGAAGCAGAAATCGTCGAGCTAGAGGATGACGAAAAACTCGACTTTCTAGCCGATATGGGCATGGTGGAGCCCGGTTTGAATCGGGTGATCCGCGCGGGCTACAAGCTGTTGACGCTGCAAACCTATTTTACCGCGGGCGTAAAAGAAGTTCGTGCTTGGACGGTGAAGGTGGGCGCTACTGCACCTGAAGCAGCCGCGGTTATTCATACTGACTTCCAGAAGGGCTTCATCCGTGCTGAGATCGTGTCCTATGACGACTTCATACAATACAACGGCGAGCAAGGCGCCAAAGATGCCGGCCGGTGGCGACTGGAAGGCAAGGACTACATAGTGCAGGACGGCGACGTTATCCACTTCCGCTTCAACGTATAAATCCTTATTCGTCTCTGCGCCGGGAAAAGTACTCAGACTGGCCTCTACTAGTTGACTTAGCGGCCAGTTTTTTAGAAACTTCGCATCCCAATTCCGGGGCAGTCTTTTCCGTTATGGCTACGTAGCTCAGCTGGTTAGAGCACAGCATTCATAATGCTGGGGTCGGTGGTTCAAGTCCACCCGTAGCTACCACTTTTTCCTTTTTAAATCAAAAGCTTAAAAAATCTCAAATCGCTCTGAGATTCTCCCTCCTCCCGATTGCGGGAGATTTGCGGGAGTTTTCATTGTTGATCAAGGTCAACGTCGGTGCCGAGCTTCCGGACCAGCTCACTTTTTCCACCGCGTCCATCAGTTCCCCGATTTCAGCGGCGGAGTAATGCGTCGTGATCTGGCCGTTTTTGTGGCCCAGGAGCACCTGCCGGGTTTCATGACTAACGCCTTTGGCCCGCAAGCGGCGACCGAAGGTATGTTTCAAATCATGGACCCGCACCTGCGGCAATCCAGCATCCTCCCGTGCCCTGCGCCAGGCCTTGGTGCCTGTGTTACGGGTAGTTGAGCTGTCTGGCTTGAGTTACAGCTGGTGTTTAAAAGCCCTTCTACCCGTAGATACTCAGCAGATTACTTTTTAGGCGACCATATAGGAAATAACATCAATATT